>Ga0310345_10000019_pt1 | contig 461834 bp, 456 predicted proteins | sample HC15DNA20500_MG_FD_204667 | JGI IMG/M metagenome (GOLD analysis project Ga0310345, IMG submission 204667) | Marine microbial communities from station ALOHA, North Pacific Subtropical Gyre - HC15-DNA-20-500_MG | ecosystem: Environmental > Aquatic > Marine > Oceanic | place: Pacific Ocean...
ATCTGGGCAAAGTCATGCGCCGACAGGCCGATGCGCTCATCAGGGTCATTGAGGCCGATGTCCTTGCGAAAGCTGCGGGGGAGGAAAGCATCGGCCGGTGGCTGCTGAGGCCAGACACCTTCGTTGAGGCCTGCCAGGATGAGCCGGTCGGCGCTCTGCAGGCGCGCTTCGAGCGGACCCCATATGGCAAGGCGGGGGTGGTCAGCTCGGCTGCGCACGGTCAGGGCCGCGCAATAGGCCTTGAACAGCTCACACCAGACTTCGGGAACGGCATCCTCCATGCTTGCCGTCATCAGGGCGAAATCGCGAAGGGCCGTCGACAGCGCTGCACCATCCTCGCCGGCCCAGGGGAGCGGCGTGGCGCCAAGCTCGCCCATCATGTCAGCCACGGCTTCGAGATAGGCCTGGCCGGCAATCGCGGCATCCGGGTCGCGGAGGCCAGCCTTGTCGAAGTGCGCTTCGAGATGCGTCGCGATCTTACGGGCGAGGGCGACGGTGTCGTCCGAGAGGCCGGTGCGTTTGCGGTGGTCCTCATCGCCTGCCGTGCGGTCGATATGGTCGTTGAGGCCATCCCAATCATTCCAGCGGCGCGGACCGCGCAGGAAGAAACGTTCAAAGCCTGCAAGATCGTGCGGATACTGGACCTGCGCATGTTTTAGGGCCGCGAGCAGCGTCACCGGATGGGTGGGGTCGACAGTCCAGTCCATGATCAGCGCGGCGAGGCTGCCGGCTGGCGTCTGCAGGAGCGGCGTACCGCCAGACGGTGTGAGGTCGATGTCCCACTGTTTCATCAGGGCCGAAACGCGGCGGGCAAGGCCTGCATCGGGCGTGACGAGCGCGGCTGTTTCATTGTCGGTCTCAAGCGCCTGGCGTAGCAGCAGCGCGGCGCACCAGGCCTCTTCACTTTCATCGGCCGCCTCGATCATGGTGAGGCCGGAAAGACCCTTGCGGGCAAAGTCAGCGGGCTGCTGGGCGCCAGCCATCTCATTGAGGCGTTCGAGCCAGCCGGATGTGTCATCGGCGGGGGCGAGGGCTTCGTGGATGAGGTCGCGGCGCGCAGCGGCTTCAGGCGTTTCGTCCAGGCCCGGCCAGGGCGCGACTTCATCAGGCCGGTAGCCAAGGGCGGCAAGCGTTTCGGCAAAGGCATATTGCGGATGGTTCGAGGTCTGCGCGATGCGGGCCCATGCGCGGGGCTCAACGCCGGTGTCGAGGCCGGGCAGGACGATGAGGCTTTGCGGCAGCGCGAGCACGGCCGTCATCAGTATGCGTCCGGACGGATCCGCGCCGGTCGAGCCTGCAATGATGACGCGGCCCCTGGGCGGGGTGGCGGTCCAGCTGGCGGCCATCGCCTCTGCGGCGGCGAGGCGGCGGGCATAGGGGTCCATCTGGACGTTCCTTTCCAGCTCCTCCGGCCACTGGGCGGTGATGATGTCGAGGAAGTCGACCGAGCGGCGCCAGTGCTCGGCAAGCTGGCGATCCTGAACGAGGCTCTCGAGCCGGCTCCAGTCGACCTGGCCGGACAGGGCAGCCTGGTCGAGCAGACGGGCCAGTTCGCGGGCGGCGGCCAGTGCGGAAGCGGGTGGGACGGGCTTGCCCTGTCGCTCATAATAGGCGGTGACGAGCCTTGTCAGGCGGCCGAGACGTTCGGCGGCCGGGATGGCCGGGGGCAGGTCAGCCAGAGCGGACTCAGCGCCCGGGGGCGGTTCGTCATTTTCAAGGTCACCAAGAGGCCGGATCTCCGGCATCAGCAGGGTCTTGCCGCCTGCCGCCTGAAACAGGGCGAGCGCGAGAGCACGGGCCGAGCGCCGGTTCGGGACGTAGATGAGATCGTCCGCCATCGCGTCGGGCGCATCGGCCAGGCCGGTCTCTTCTGCGAGGGCGCGGGCGAGCTCTTTGAGGAAGTTCGCGCCGGGCGGAATGGTGCGCAGCTTGGGCGCACCGGGGGCAAAGAGGCCGGGTTTGCTCATGCCCCGAAGCATTTCAGCCACATTTCTGCGTCCTTCAGGGCGGCAGGGTCACCGACATGCAGCCAGAAGCGGTCGAGCCGGACGCCGTGCATGCGCTTGTTCGGCAGCAGGTCAGACCAGATCCGGAAGGCCGAGAAAGGTTCGGCCTTGTGGGCTGCATAGAGCTTGGGATTGACGATGCGCAGGCCCGCATAGGCCCAGGGGGCAGTGGGTTCATCGCCGCGATGGGTGAGCGCACCTTTTGCGTCGATAAAGAAGTCTCCGGCTCCGCTAAAGCCGAGGCAGCGCTCCTTGTCGGCCAGCAGCAGGACTTCATCCATCACCGACGGGAAATACGCATTGGCGAGGGCGTGCAACGGCGCGGCATCATTGGGGGCCCAGAAGGCGTCCGTGTTGACGACAAAGACCGGGGCTTCGCCGAGCAGTGGCGCGGCCTTGGCGAGCGCGCCGCCTGTCTCGAGGACCTGCTCGCGCTCGTTAGAGATGACGACATCCACCCCGGAGATGCCGCGCATATGCGCCTCAACCTGATCAGCGCACCAATGCGTGTTGACGACCAGTTTCTTCACGCCGGCATCGATCAGCGCGTCGAGCTGCCAGTCAATCAGCGACTTACCGGCGACCTTGAGAAGGGGCTTGGCCGTGTCATTGGTCAGCGGCCGCATGCGCGTGCCGAGGCCGGCGGCGAGGATCATGGCGGTCTGAGGGATATTTGTCATACGCAGCGTTTCGTGATTGTGGCGATCTGGCCGCGTTGAGGCGTCGTGGTTCGACGTCGCTCACCATCACGCCTTCTGGTCTGTCGGACATAGCCGTCATCCTGAGCGAAGTCGAAGGACGAAGGCGAACGTTTGTCACGCTGTACAGTCATTTTGCCTCCTCGAAGATAAAAGGCGCGGTGTCGCGGACGAAGGCGGCCATGCCGGCGGCGGATGGATGCTCGAGGTTGCGGGCGAGCAGCAGCTTCTGGCGCGGCAGGAAATCGAGATAGCGCGGTTTGTGATCGCGGACGATGAGGCGGGAGAAAATCCCGACGATGCGGAGCGCATTGAGCGTGCCGATGATGGAGAGGCGCTCGAGGAAATCGGCTTCGGATTTGCCGGTCCTGTCGAGATAGGTCTTGATGGCCGCTGAATAGGCGGCGGGGGATACCTCGCGCCGGGCGTCCTGGACCAGCATCGCCATGTCCCAGGCATCCCAGCCGATGACGGCATCCTGGAAATCGAGCAGGCCAATCCGGGCCCGGCCTTCGCGTTCCGGCAGCCAGATCAGGTTCTCGGCATGATAGTCACGAAGCGTGAGCTCGCGGGGAAAGTCGCGGGCGCGGTCCAGCAGTTCCGCGAGCTCGCGTTCCCAGCGAATGCGGTCCTGATCGGTCATCCGCATGCGGGTGTCCTGGGCCGGAAACCAGTTGGCGAAGAGGCTGGCATTCACATTGAGGGCGAGGTCGTCAAAATCGAGGATCGGCCAGTCGCGGCCGAGGGCATGGAGCTGGCGCGGCGTTTCGAGGGCGTGCAGGTCTGCCAGCGCAGAGGCGGCGGCGGTGTAGAGTGTGACTTCATCCGCGCCCTTTTCGATGAGGCGGGCGAACTCTTTCAGCGTGCCGAAATCCTCGATGATGGCGAGGCCGAGCGAGGAATCGCCAGCATAGATGGCGGGCGCGCTGAAACCGTGATCACGGAGCCAGCCACCGATTGCGGCGAAGGCTTCCACGCGCGAGGCGGCGAGGCGTGACTGCTTGTTCCAGCCACCGGCAAGGCGCTCCTCTGCGGACATGGTGGGCGTGCACGGATCATCCTCGACCAGCGGTGCGTCCATCAGAAGCGCAGTTGTGCCGTCCGCTTTTGCGAGGCGGCCATAGCGGCGCGTCGAGGCATCCTGCCCGAGCCATGAGAGCCTTGCCTCACCCCAGCCGGAGCGGTCGAGGAAGGCCTTGATCTCAAAGGTGCGATTCGCGTCAGATCCCATGCAGGCGAGTCTGCCAGTCTTCGCCGTGGGGGACCAGTCTTGCGGTGCGACCGTCGGCGGTTTGTTCAAGCGTAAGGTCGAGCCGCCATGCTGGCAGGTGGTCCCCTGCCTTTGCGGGCCATTCGATCAGGGCGAGGCCGTCCATTGTCTCGTCCCATCCCAGCTCCATGACGTCATCAGGCTCCTCCAGCCGGTACAGATCGAAATGGAATATGGGAAAGTCCGGACCGTCATATGTCTGGACAAGGGTATAAGTCGGGCTCGGCACTTCGGTTCGCGCGCCGAGAAGCGCGGAAATGAGCGAACGCGAGAAGGTGGTCTTGCCGGCACCGAGACCGCCATGAAGCGCGATCACGTCGCCCGCCCGGATGTGTGGGGCAAGGCGGCGCGCCAGCCGGTCGGTTGCAGCTTCATCGGCGAGGTGAAATTCGAGGGCGTCCATCTCAGAGAGCGTCCAGCGTGTCCGAAATGGCCTTGACCAGCGCTGCGGTGGGTTCGCACCCGGCTGAGAGGCGGACATAGCCTTCCCTGACGGCGTCACCCCAGCGGGCGCGGCGTTCGGCGGATGTCTGGATGCCGCCAAAGCTCGTCGCGGCAAAGATGGCGGGGCAGTCGGTGATGAAGCGTTCGGCGGTTGCGGCATCGGCGAACGTCACACCGATCACAAATCCCGGTTGTGCCATCTGCGCCGCTGCGATCCTGTAGGACGGGTCGTCGGCGAGGCCGGGGAAGCGGACGGCCTCCACCGCCTTGTGGCTGTAGAAGAGATTGGCCAGCGCCTGGGCATTCGCGCACATGCGGGCGAGGCGAAGTTCGAGCGTCATCAGGCCGCGATAGGCCAGATAGGCTTCGGCGGGACCGGGTGTCGAGCCTGCAAGCTTTCGCCAGTTGCGTATGCGCGCCATCATTTCTGCGTTTCGCCCGGAGACGTGGCCAAAGAGCACGTCCGAGTGCCCGGCGAGCGCCTTTGTATCGGATGAGACGGTGAGGTCGGCGCCGAGGTCCAGCGGGCGCTGCAGGAGCGGGGTGGCCGTCGTATTGTCGACGATGACGAGCGCACCTGCCGCATGAGCGCGTTTGGTTATCGCGGCGATGTCGCAGACGTCGAGACCGGGATTGGACGGGGTTTCGATCCAGACAAGGTCAAAACGGTCGAGCGCATGGCCGGTCATGTCAGCGGTCGGGATTTCGACGGTTTCGATCTCATGCTGGCGGATGAATTCATTCAGCAGGACGCGGACGGTGTAATAGCCGTCCGAGGGAAGGAGCAGTTTCGATTTCGGCTTCAGGGTCGCCATCAGCGCGGCGGTGACAGCCGCCATGCCTGAGGGGAAGCAGACGGTTTCAGCATCTTCGAGAGCACCGATCGCGCTCTCGACAGTGCCCCAGCCGGGATTGTCGAAGCGGCCATAGGGGAAGGGGTGATCCGGATCGCCGGGCAGGGCGTATTTGGCAGCGTTCACAATTGGCGGCGTCAGGCTTTCGCCCTTGCCAATACTGGAAGCGCGCTTGTGCAGCATCGCCATGATGCGGGCATTCGTGCTGGCGTCGTCAATGCTCATGCGGGGCTCTTTCGGAGTCTCGTTCCGGCATAGCGTGCGCATGGCCGGGTTTCAAAGAAATTGGCAGGTCCCCCGGCACACTATTGTCGCACCCCGGGTGATAGGGTATTTACCCTAAAAAACATAATTGGGAGGAACATATGGCCGATAGCGCGCAACTCATCGATGATGTTGTCGACAGGAATTTGCATGGACCGATCGATCAGGTCGATCCGAGCGAGGCGGTGCTGTTTGAGACCGAAGCGCATCACGACGTCTTCAAACGCCTGCGCCGGGAAGACCCTGTTCACTTTCTTCCCGACAGCCCGTTTGGCCCATACTGGTCGATCACGCGGTTCGATGACATTGTTACCGTGGACTCCAATCACAAGGTGTTCTCGTCGCAGCCGAGCATTGTCATCGGTGACCCGACAGATGACTTCCAGCCGCCCATGTTCATCGCCATGGATCAGCCCAAGCATGACGTTCAGCGCCGCGCTGCCCAGCCCGCTGTGGCGCCATCACAGCTTTCGGACCTCGAAGCGCTGATCCGCCAGCGTGTCTGCACCATTCTCGACGATCTGCCGGTCGGAGAGACGTTCAACTGGGTCGACAAGGTCTCGATCGAGCTGACGACGCAGATGCTGGCGACGCTGTTCGATTTTCCGTTCGAGGACCGTCACAAACTGCCATTCTGGTCGGATGTGACGACGACGACCGAAGCGGTTGGTGCGGCGGGCGCTGACATGGAAGAGCGAAAGCGGCACCTGCACGAATGCCTCGAATATTTCTCCCGTCTGTGGGTGGAGCGAGCCAGCCAGCCGCCGAAATTCGATTTCATTTCCCTGCTGGCACACAATCCAGAGACGAAGGACATGATCAAGAATCCGATGGAGCTGCTCGGCAATCTGATGCTGCTCATCGTTGGCGGAAATGACACGACGCGCAATTCGATCACGGGAGGGGTATATTTTCTCAACAGGTATCCCGAACAGTATGAGAAGCTGAAGGCCGATCCCTCGCTCATCCCGAACATGGTGTCGGAGATCATTCGCTATCAGACACCGCTGGCACATATGCGCCGGATCGCCCTTGAGGATTTTGAGCTGGGCGGAAAACTGATCAGGAAGGGCGACAAGGTGGTCATGTGGTACGCTTCCGGCAATCGCGATGAGGACGTCATCGACCGGGCGGACGAGTTCCTGATCGACCGCGAGCGTGCGCGCCACCATGTGGCCTTCGGCTTCGGCATTCATCGCTGCATGGGCAACCGCGTTGCCGAGATGCAGCTGAGAATCCTCTGGGAAGAAATCCTGAAGCGCTTCGACAAGGTGGAAGTCGTTGGTGAACCAGAACGGGTGCAGTCCAATTTCGTAACCGGCTACACCAGACTTCCAGTCGTGCTGCACCCGAAGCGGTAATGGCAGCAGGCACGCGCGAAAGGATCGTTGAAACGGCGCGCCAGCTGTTCAACCGGCTGCATTACGCCAACGTCACGACGGCAATGCTGGCCGAGGCAGTGGGCATTTCAGAAGGCAATCTCTGGTACCATTTCAAGACCAAGCGGGACCTGCTTGAAGCGATCACGGGCGATTTCCTCGAGCGGAATGGCGCCCGCCTCGCGGTTCAGCCGGACCAGGCTGACATTCTTGGCTCTTATGTGGCCTATCTCGGCGCACTCGCCGGGGAGCTGCGCCAGTTTCGCTTCCTCTACCGCGACCAGGCCGATTATGGAGCGCATACAGAGGCGTTGAACGAAGCGCTGCCTGATATTTACGCCGGATCGAGGAAGAACTTTTGCGCCTTCTTTCGTGCGATGAAGGATCAGGGCGCGCTCAACATTGACGATGACGAGATTGCGGACCTCGCGGTCAATGCGATCCTGGTGCTTCGCTATACGCTGGAGTATTTACGGGAGTCAGGACAAGCTGACACGGAAGGATCCGGCGCCGTCGCACGCGGCATTCGTCAGCATCTCACACTGTTTTCGCACCGCCTTTCCCCACCGGCGCGACTTGAACTGGAGCGGCGGATTGATGCACTAGAGAAGGGTCGCTTGAAAATTCGTGACGCCTGCGTCATGAATGCTCAATAATCGTCGGGGGAACCGCAGTTTGGACCTGTCTCAGTCAAGGAAGATTGTCATTATTGGCGGCGGCCAGGCAGGCGCTCAGGCTGTGCAGTCGCTGCGCCTGTTTGGCTATGAGGGCGACATCACGCTTGTTGGCGACGAAGCCGCGCTTCCCTATCAGCGCCCACCGCTTTCCAAGGCCTATATGAAGGGCGAAATGGCCGAGGACCGGCTCTATTTCAAACCGGGATCCTGGTATGAGGACAATAATGTCGAGACCCTTCTTTCCCAGAAGGTGGAGGCAATTGACCGGTCAGCGCGCGAAGTGCGCCTCGAGCATGGCGGCCACCTGTCCTATGACGCCCTGATCATTGCGACCGGGTCCCGCCCGCGCGCGCTGCCAGTCGAAGGGGCGGCGCTGGACAATGTGTACGACCTTCGCGGCCTTTCAGATGTCGAGCATATCCGGCCAAAGATGATCGAGGGCCGCAACCTGGTAATCATCGGGGCTGGCTATATCGGTCTCGAAGCTGCTGCGGTTGCCAGCCAGCTGGGCCTCAAGGTCACGGTGCTTGAAATGGCCGACCGCGTGCTCGCCCGCGTCACCAGCCCGGTCATCAGCGAATTCTACGAGACCCAGCACAAGGCCCACGGCGTTGATATCCGTACAGGCGCACGCCTTGCTTCGCTGAAAGGAAGGGATGGCGCTGTCAGCCATGCCGTTCTTGCGACGGGTGAAGAAATTGAGGCCGACATTGTGCTGGCGGGGATCGGCATCCTACCGAATACCGAGCTTGCAGAAGCCGCCGGCCTGCCCTGTGCCAACGGTATCCTGGTCGATGAGGATGCGCGCACGTCCGATCCGCGCATATTTGCCGCAGGCGATTGTGCGAGCCGCCCACTGGTCCACTACGGGCGCCGGGGCCGGCTGGAAAGCGTGCACAATGCGATTGAGCAGGGAAAACTTGCCGCCGCAGCCATTATGGGAAAGCCGCGTCCGACGCTGGACTGCCCGTGGTTCTGGTCTGACCAGTATGACCTCAAGCTGCAGATTGCCGGACTGTCGACCGATTATGATGAAATCGTCGTGCGCGGATCGCCCGAAGACAAGAAATTTGCGGCCTTCTACCTGAAAGCCGGCCGCCTGATCGCTGTGGACGCGGTCAACAGCCCGCCGGAATTCCTGGCGTCGAAAAAGCTGATCATCACCGGTGCAGTCATTGCGCGTGAACGTTTGAGTGATACATCCGTCAGCATGAAAGAAATTGCGGCTGAGGCCGCCTGAGGAGATAGCTAGAAATGCCGAAAATTATTTATGTCGACCATGAGGGCACTGAGCGCCCGATCGAAGCCAAGAATGGCGAAACGGTCATGGAAACGGCGATCAAGAATTCGATCCCCGGTATCGATGCCGACTGCGGCGGTGCCTGCGCCTGCGCAACCTGCCATGTCTATGTCGATGAGGCCTTCATGCCGAAGGTGGGCGAGCCTGAAGACATGGAACAATCCATGCTCGACTTCGCCGAGAATGTTCAGTCCAATTCGCGCCTGTCCTGCCAGATTACCGTTTCCGATGAGTTGGACGGCCTGAAAGTAACCACGCCGGAGAGCCAGCACTAAGGTGCGCTATAGCGAGCTCATTGCGGGGCTGAGGCGGGGAACCGCCGGACGCATCGAGACCACGATTCCGGACAGCTGGATGCAGGGGCGCACCACTTATGGCGGCCTCACTGCGGCCTTGTGCCTTGAATCGGCGAAAGAACTTGTGCCGGACATGCCGGTGCGCGCCGCTCAGGTCGCATTTATTGGCCCGGTGGGCGGTGAGGTCGTGATCTCTCCTCACATATTGCGGCGGGGCAAGTCATCGGCCTTCGTGAATGTCGACCTCGTCAGCGAGGGCGGCATCATGGCCCGCTGCATCTTTACGTTTGGCGCGCGGCGGGATTCGGAAGTCGACCAGAAGTCGCGCCAATGCCCGGACGCGCCGGGCCCCGAAGCGTGTGAGAGCTTCTTTGGCGAGCGGCGGCCCAACTTTGCGCACAACTTCAATATTCGCATGGTCAGCGGCGCTCGGCCCGTGTCTGGCGCGAAGCATGGCGACATGGTCCTCTGGCTGCGTCACAAGGATGAGGGTGCTTTGTGGGATCCGACGACAATCCTGTCACTCGCCGATGCGCCGCCGCCCGCCGCGTTGTCCATGCTCACCAGGCCGGCACCGATCAGTTCGATGACATGGATGGCGGAATTCCTGACGGATGACATCAGGACGGTTGAAGGCTGGTTTCTCGTGCATCATGAGGCACAGGCGACGAAGGATGGCTATTCCAGCCAGTCCATGCGCATGTGGAACCGTGACGGCGATCCGATCATGATCGGTCGTCAGACCATCGCGATGTTCGGTTAGGGCTGCGTCTCGTCCGGCGCGCCCGGGCGCAGACGTGCGTTCAGTGTTGCATATTGCGAACCCGCCGCAGCGCCAGCATCGGCAGCTGTCAGTTCCACCGTCATGGCATCATCACCGCTGCCTGACGTGAAGACGCGGCGATACTTTCCGTCTGACTGGGGGTAGCCTGCATCGATTTCGGTGTATCCGAACCCCGATTGCAACACGCCGCTGCCGACAATGTCGAGCGTGACCTTTGTGGGCAGGCTGATGGCCTTGACCTCGCAGACCTGTCCCTGCTCGTATTGCAGCTGCACGAGCGCCTCAGCCATCTGCCAGACCTGTGCTGTTTCGGAAGGGAAGAGTGAAATCTTGTTCGCATCAAGCTTGCGCAGCTTTGTGGCATTCCGGACTTCGAAGGCCTTCAGCGCCTTGCCGGTTTCCATGGCGATAAGGCAGTGGCTGAGAACGCCGTCGGCAAAGGCCTGAACCCCTTCGCCCTGGGTGATTGTGGCGCCCGGCCTGTAGCCAGCCCGGTCTTGCGGTGCGATGCAGCCGGCCAGCAGGGCGGCTGCGCCGAGGCCCACTATGAGATGATGTGTCATGCAACTCTCCCTGGCAGGAGAGGTATAGCAGCGGCCGATCAGGACCGGCAAACGCTTTGGTTCATCGCAGATCTCGGATAAGACGAATGCCAAATCGCGAAAGGGGCAATATGAGCGATCAGATCCATATTGAGCGGACAGGACGAACGGCCACGGTCAGTTTCGATACCGGCTCAACGTCGAACGCGCTCAGCCAGTCCCTGATCAGGAACCTCACTGAAGTCGCTCGCGAGTTTCGAGCTGCCCCCGACATCTCGACCGTGATACTGACCGGACGACCCGACAATTTCAGCATGGGCGCTGATCTCAAGGACCCTGACCGTGCACGACTGGCAAGTGCCGGCCTCGGCGAGCGCAGGATCATCCAGCGGCTGGGGCCGGACCTTTGCGAAGCGTGGGAGCGCGTCGACGCGATGACGATTTGCGCCATCGAAGGCTGGTGCATTGGTGGGGGAATGGCATTGGCCGCCGCGTGCGACCTTCGCGTCTCATCCGAGACCGCCACATTCTATGTCCCGGAAGTCGAGCGCGGCATGAATATGAGCTGGGGGGCAATACCCCGCTTTGTTGCCCTGATTGGCCCGGCGCGAACCAAGAGGCTGGCAGCACTGTGTGAGAAAGTGAGCGCAGAACAGGCCATTCAATGGGGGTTGGTTGACTATTCCAGCTTACCCGGCGGCGCTGTGAAACGGGCGCAACAGATTGCAGAAGAGGCTGCCGACCTGCCACCAACAGCGCTGAAAATGGTCAAGCAGGATGTGAACGTGTCGGCGTTTTCGTTGGCGCGTGCAACGGCTCACCGGGACCTTGAAGCCTTTCTGCTTATGCAGGAATCGGATGACTTCAAGGAAGGTGTGGCGGCCTTTCTCGAGGGGCGCAGTCCCCGTTTTACGGGTGACTGAATAGCGGCCTGCTGAAGGCGATCGCGCCTAGTGGACGACTGCGGCCTTGAGATCAGTCAGATAGTCGATCTGGGCCTGCAGGGCGCCCTGGTGAGGGCTGTCCTTGCCTTCAGAGAGAAGCTTGGACCTGGCTGCTTCCAGATCCTCACTGACCTTTGCGGCGTCGACCTTGGAAAGATCGACGGCTTCTTCGGCCAGGATGGTGAGGCCGGCCGGCGTCACATCGGCAAAGCCGCCGCGCACGAACAGGCGCATGGCGACGGTGTCGCCTTCGAGAACGCGGACCACACCATTCTTCAGCGTCGTCATGAATGGGGCATGGTTCACCAGCACGCCGAATTCGCCTTCCGATCCCGGAGCGATCACGTGATCGACGTCGCCGGAGAAAAGCTCCTTGGCGGGCGATACGAGAGAGAAGTGAAGTTTGTCAGCCATGATCGGTGATCCAGTATCTTCGTCTTGGTGTCCCTGCCGGTGGCGTGGCTACCGGCAGGGATATTTGGTTCAGGAAAAGCGCGACCTACGCGTCTTCCATCATCTTTTCGGCTTTCTTGATCACCTGATCCATGTTGCCGACCATGTAGAAGGCCTGCTCTGGAAGGTGGTCATACTCGCCAGCGATGAGGCCCTTGAAGCCCTTGATCGTGTCTTCGAGCTTGACCTGCTCGCCTGGCGAACCGGTGAAGACTTCAGCCACGTCGAACGGCTGGGACAGGAAGCGCTCGACCTTACGGGCACGGGCAACGACCATCTTGTCGTCTTCGGAAAGCTCGTCCATGCCGAGAATGGCGATGATGTCCTGAAGTTCCTTGTAGCGCTGCAGGATTTCCTGCACGCCGCGGGCGACTTCATAATGCTCTTCACCAACGACCATCGGGTCGAGGATACGCGAGGAGCTGTCGAGCGGGTCCACAGCCGGGTAGATACCTTTTTCCGAAATGGCGCGGTTGAGAACCGTCGTTGCGTCGAGGTGAGCAAACGAGGTTGCCGGGGCCGGGTCGGTAAGGTCGTCTGCAGGAACGTAGACGGCCTGGATCGAGGTGATCGAACCCTTGTTGGTGGAGGTAATACGCTCTTGCAGCTGACCCATGTCGGTTGCCAGCGTTGGCTGGTAGCCCACAGCGGAAGGAATACGGCCGAGAAGCGCGGACACCTCGGCGCCGGCCTGGGTGAAGCGGAAGATGTTGTCGACGAAGAACAGGACGTCCTTGCCTTCCTGGTCGCGGAAGTACTCGGCCTGGGTGAGGCCGGTCAGGGCGACGCGGGCACGGGCACCTGGAGGCTCGTTCATCTGGCCGTAGACCAGAGCCACGCGGCTGTCGCCTTCGAGGTCGATAACGTTCGACTCGATCATTTCGTAATAGAGGTCGTTACCTTCGCGGGTGCGCTCACCCACGCCGGCGAAGACCGAGTAACCGCCGAACAGTTTCGCGATGTTGTTGATCAGTTCCTGAATGAGAACCGTCTTGCCAACACCGGCGCCGCCGAACAGGCCGATCTTGCCGCCTTTTGCGTAAGGGCAGAGCAGGTCGATAACCTTGATACCGGTCACGAGGATCTCGGCTTCGGTCGACTGGTCGACAAATTCCGGGGCCGGAGCGTGGATCGGGGCGCGCTTCTTGGTCTCAACCGGGCCGCGCTCGTCAATCGGCTCACCGATGACGTTCATGATGCGGCCGAGCGTTTCAGGGCCAACAGGAACCTGGATCGGCTCACCAAGGTCGGTCACCGGGTGACCGCGAACGAGGCCTTCGGTGGAGTCCATGGCGATGGTGCGGACCGTGTTCTCACCGAGGTGCTGGGCAACCTCGAGGACGAGGCGGTTGCCGTTATTGTCGGTTTCCAGGGCGTTCAGGATGTCGGGCAGGTGGCTGTCAAACTCGACGTCGACGACGGCACCGATCACCTGTGCGATCTTGCCGGTTGCGGTCTTGCTGCTCATGCGAGGCGTCTCCTTGGGAGCGGGTGTAGATTTTGGTGTCGGGGCCGGCTTTGATTTGGCCGCCGGCTTAGGGGCAGATTCGGTTGCAGACGCAGCTGCGATGGCGGGCGCGACGTCTTTCAGCTTCACGCCGCCCTTCTTCTCGGCTTCGGCAGGCTTGCAGACGCCGCAGGCACGCGTGTCTTTCTGCTTCAGCGAGGTGGCTTTCTTGTTGGCCGCCGCGAAGGTGTCAAAGGGGCCGTGCCACTTGTCGTCATCATTGGTCTGGTCGCCGCCGACGCCCTGGCCATTATTGCAATAGCGGCAGTCCGCGGTGTGGATGCGGGCGCGCTTGTTGCCGAAGTTCTCGTAAATCCAGAAAGTCATCGCGCGTCTCCTACAAGGCCTCTGCACCGGAGATGATCTCGATCAGCTCCTTGGTGATCTGGGCCTGACGGGCCCGGTTATATTGCAGGGACAGATTGTCGATCATGTCGCCAGCATTGCGGGTGGCGTTGTCCATGGCGGTCATCTGGCTGGCATAGAAGCCGGCCGAACTTTCCAGCATGGCGGAAATGATCTGCGTGTTGATATAGCGCGGCAGGAGCACTTCCAGAATCTCTTCCTGTGATGGCTCATACTCATAAATTGCGCCTTGAAGGTCGACGGTCTCGGCATCTTCCGGGGCTTTTGCCGGGATGAGCTGCTGGGCGACCGGAACCTGGCTGAGGACGTTCTTGAACTGGCTGTAGACCAGCGTCGCGACATCGAACTCACCGAGATCAAAGCGGGACGTCACGTCATGGCCGAGGCCGATGCCGGCGTCGGTATAGTCATTGCCGCGGATTTCGGAGAGGTCGACATGGCCGATGAAAAGCTCGGCATAGTCGCGCTTCAGCTGTTCGCGGCCCTTCTTGCCGACCGTCAGGACCTTGACCGTCTTGCCGTCGCCAACCAGTTCGCGAATGAGGCGGCGAGCCTCTTTCACGACATAGGAGTTGAAGCCGCCGCAGAGGCCGCGTTCCGCCGTCAGGACAATGACCAGATGGGTCTGTTCGCTGCCCGTGCCGGAGAGGAGTTTCGGGCCACCTGAGCCCTCACCCATCGAACCGGCAAGATTGGCGACAACGGCGGACATGCGCTGGGCGTATGGCCGGGAGGCCGAAGCGGCATCCTGGGCGCGCTTCAGCTTGGCCGCGGCCACCATCTGCATGGCCTTTGTGATCTTCCGCGTGGATTTCACGCTGGCGATCCGGTTTTTCAGATCCTTAAGGCTGGGCATTGCTCAGCTCCTGCTCGCGTGTCGTTCTCAGGCGAAGGACTTGGTGAAGTCTTCGAGGGTCGATTTGATCTCTGCTTCGATCTCGTCGGTCAGCGCTTTCTCCTTGCGGATTTTCGCCAGGAGATCCTTTTTCGCGCCGCGAAGGTGCGTCAGGAGCTCTTTCTCGAAGCGGGTCACGTTCCGCACAGCGACATTGTCGAGATAGCCGCGGGTACCGGCATAGATCACGACGACCTGCTCTTCCATCTGCAGCGGCGAGAATTGCGGCTGCTTGAGGAGCTCGGTCAGGCGCTCGCCGCGGCCGAGAAGGCGCTGGGTTGCGGCGTCGAGGTCGGAACCGAACTTCGCAAACGCGGCCATCTCGCGATACTGGGCGAGTTCACCCTTCATCGAGCCGGCAACTTTCTTCATCGCCTTGGTCTGTGCGGCAGAACCAACGCGGGACACCGAGAGGCCGACGTTCACGGCCGGGCGGATGCCCTGATAGAAGAGGTCGGTCTCAAGGAAGATCTGACCGTCGGTGATCGAGATGACGTTGGTCGGAATATAGGCCGACACGTCGTTTGCCTGGGTTTCAATGATCGGCAGGGCGGTCAGGGAACCAGAACCGTGGTTCTCGTTCAGCTTTGCCGCGCGCTCGAGCAGGCGGGAGTGAAGGTAGAAAACGTCGCCCGGATAAGCTTCGCGGCCTGGTGGGCGGCGCAGCAGCAGGGACATCTGACGGTAAGCAACGGCCTGCTTGGACAGGTCATCGTAAATGATGAGGGCGTGCATGCCATTGTCGCGGAACCACTCGCCGATCGTGCAGCCGGTGAACGGTGCAAGATACTGGAGCGGGGCCGGCTCGGAAGCGGTTGCCGAAACGATCACGGTGTAGTCGAGGGCGCCGCGCTCTTCGAGAGTCTTGACGACCTGCGCAACCGTGGAGCGCTTCTGGCCGATAGCGACGTAGACGCAGAACAGCTTCTCGCTGTCGTCCTTGGCCGCTTCGTTGGTCTGCTTCTGGTTCAGGATGGTGTCGACACAGATGGCGGTCTTGCCGGTCTGGCGGTCACCAATGATCAGCTCGCGCTGGCCGCGGCCAACCGGGATCATGGCGTCGATGGCCTTGAGGCCCGTCATCATCGGCTCGTGGACCGATTTGCGTGGCAGGATGCCGGGGGCTTTCACGTCAACGCGGTTACGGGAGGCAACATCCTTCAGGGCGCCCTTGCCGTCGATCGGCTCACCCAGCGGGTTCACGACGCGGCCGAGAAGGCCCTTGCCGACTGGCGCAGCAACGATTTCGTTCGTGCGCTTGACGGTGTCGCCTTCCTTGATGCCGCGGTCGTCACCGAAGATAACGACGCCGACATTGTCAGCTTCGAGGTTGAGGGCCATGCCCTTGATGCCGCCGTCGAATTCGACGGTTTCACCGGCCTGGACATTGTCGAGGCCATAGACGCGGGCGATGCCGTCACCGACGGACAGAACCTGTCCAACGTCAGAGACTTCGGCCTCTACGCCAAAGTTTTCGATCTGGGATTTCAGAATGCCTGAAATTTCTGCAGCGCTGATGTCCATCGAGCCTCTAAGCTCCCTTCATGGCGGTGTTCATACGTTCAAGTTTTGAGGCGACACTGGCGTCGATCAGGGTAGATCCGACGCGCAGCTGGATGCCGCCAATGAGGCCGGGAACGACCTCGGTTTCGAGTTCGACGTCGCTGCCTACAGCTTTTGCCAGGACAGCTTCAAGCTTCTGGCGCTGCGGCGCGGTCATTTCTTCTGCGGTCCGCGCAATGGCGCGTTTGACGCCGCGGTGCTTTGCATAGAGCTCGTCGAAATGGCCGGCAGCGCCGACAATCTCGTTGGAGCGGCCATTGGTGGCCATGGTGGCAAGGAAGCTTGCGACCGTCTTCACGAGACCGGCTTTCTCGGCAATCGCCTTGAGAGCCTTGGTTTTCTCGTCGCGGCTGAAAGCTGGGGACTCGAGCAGGCGGGTCAGGTCTTCGCTGTCCTTTGCCATTTTGGCAAAGCTTGCGAGATCGGTGTCCACGCGTTCGAGTTCGCCTTTTTCCTTGGCGAGGTCAAATAGCGCGCTGGCATAGCGCCGCGCGGTTTCATTTGCAGGGGAGGCGGAAGCTGCGGCCAAGACCTTTTTCCGTCTGTTGAGGGCGGATGCCCGGGGTGTGAAACATGGGGTGTGGGCTGGTGGCAGAGCCCCAACCCAACGCTTGGCAGGGCGCTTAGCACTTCGTTTGGAGGCTGACAACATGGCCGCAGCGGTAGAGGCGCGACCGATTGGCACAATCAGTGTCTAAAGGAAGGAATACGGATCGATATCAGCCGAGACGCGGACCTGTGAGGGCAGCTTCATCGCAGCAAGCCAAGCGGTCATGTAGGCGGAGAGGTCGACGTCGCGGGGGCTGGTGATGAGGAAGCGAATGCGGTGACGTCCGCGGAGGATAGAGATGGGGGCCGGGGCCGGGCCGTAGACCGTGACGCCTTCGCCGTTCGGGGCGGCCGCGCCGGCTATCTTTCCGGCCTCCTGCATAAGCTCGGGCGAGGGGGCGGACATGATCAGCGCGGCCATGCGCCCGAAGGGCGGGAGCATCAGCTCGGCGCGCACATCGCGTTCGATTTGCAGGAAGCCGTCGCGGTCCCCGGCGGCGAGGGCGATCATGGCGGGGTTTTCGGGGCCATAAGTCTGGATCAGGGCGCGGCCCGGATGTTCGGCGCGGCCCGCGCGGCCTGCGACCTGGCTGAGGAGCTGATAGGTCCGCTCACCAGCGCGAAGGTCGCCGCCTTTCATGCCGCTATCGGCATCGACGACGCCAACAAGCGTAAGTTTCGGGAAATTATGACCCTTGGCGACGATCTGCGTGCCGATCAGCACGTCGATCTCGCCCGCCGACATCCGGTCGACGATGCCGCGCGTCTCCTCGCCGGAGCGGGCTGTGTCGGACGAAAAGATCTCGATGCGGGCCTGCGGGAGGAGGGTGCGAACTTCTTCGGCGACGCGTTCCACGCCGGGGCCGACGCCCATGAGCGAGTCCTTTGCGCCGCACATCGGGCACTTCTCAGGTTTCGGCATGGACCAGCCGGTCAGGTGGCAGACAAGGCGGTTGGTGTAGCGGTGCTCCGTCAGCCAGCTTTCGGTGGCGGGGCTTTTCAGCCGCTCGCCGCAGGCCTTGCAGATGACGAGGGGCGCATAGCCGCGCCGGTTGAGGAAGAGGAGCGATTGCTCTCCCGCTTCCAGCGTTTCGACCAGGGCGCGCGAGAGAAGCGGCGACAACCAGTTGCCCTTTTCGGGCGGGTTGGTGCGCAGGTCGACGAGTTCGACGTCCGGAAGTTTCGCGGCACCGGGGCGGGCCGAAAGCTTGAGGCGTTGATAGCGGCCCTGTTCGGCGTTCACCATTGTTTCAAGCGCAGGTGTTGCAGAAGCAAGGATGATCGCCGCATCCTCCAGCTTGGCGCGCATTACGCCCATGTCGCGGGCATGATAGGTGACGCCGTCTTCCTGTTTGAACGAGGTGTCATGCTCTTCATCGATGATGATGAGCTTCAGATTGCGGAAGGGCAGGAAGAGCGCCGAACGCGCGCCGATGACAATGCGGGCGCGGCCATGAGCGGTCTCACGCCATGTGCGGCGGCGTTCTGCATCCGACAGGCCGGAATGCCAGGGGGCAGGCGGCGCGCCGAACCGGGCTTCGAAACGCGAGAGGACGGCCTGCGTCAGCGCGATTTCCGGCAGCAGGACGAGGATTTGCGCATCATCGGCCTTTGAGAGCGCTTCTGCGATGGCTTCGAAATAGACCTCGGTCTTGCCGGAGCCTGTGATGCCGTCGAGCAGGAAGGGCTGGAAACCGCCTTTGGCGACAGCGGCTCGCAGCGCCTTGCCGGCCTCGGCCTGTTCGCCGGTGAGGTGGTCGCCGACACCGAAATTGGTCGGCTGGGGGTAGGGCAGGTCTGTGTCGACCTCGCGGGCTTCGAGCGCGCCGATATCGACAAGGCCTTTGACGACTCCGGGGGAGACGCCAGCCTGGCGGGCGAGTTCTGCCGCGCTGGTCGGTCCTGCTTCGCGGGCGGCGTCGAGCACCTTGATGCGGGCATCCGTCATCCGGTTGGAGCGGTGGCCGGTGGGCACATAGATGGTCGATGTTGGGGAAGGCCGGAGCCCGCCGCGCGCGCGCAGCACCATGGCCAGAACATGGCCGGGATGGGCAACATTGTAGCGCGCGGCAAAGCTTACGAATTTTCGCATCGCCTCGGGCATGGGCGGGGTCTGGAAGACATTGAGGACAGGTTTCAGGTCCCGCTCGTCATCCGGTTTTTTCTCGACGACCTCCCATACGACGCCGGTCCGCTCGATCTTGCCGAGCGGGGCGCGCACATAGCTGCCGGGGCGGGCGTCCATGCCATCGGGAATGGCATAGTCGAACGGCTCTGGCAGCGGGAGCGGGAAGAGGATGCGGGCGAGTTTCATGTCTGGGGAGGGTTTAGTGTGCGTGGGTGATTCCGTCACCCGTTCGTGCGCGCTTGGCGCTGCGTCATGATTGACGGGAAGACGAGGCGTGTCAGCCTCACCCGCAAAACAAGACGCACGGAGGAAGCCATGAGCGAGATTCTGAAGATCGAGACCGAAGGCCATGTCAGCCTGCTGACGCTGAACCGTCCGCAAGCGATGAATGCGCTCGACTATCCGCTCTACATGGCGCTGGAGGATGCGATCCGGGGAAGCGCGGCGCGCTGTATCGTGATCACCGGCGCGGGCGAGCGGGCCTTCTGTTCAGGCGATGACGTGAAGCAGATCCTGTCCAAGGGCGCGCCCTCGACGCCTGAAATGGCCGAGCGGGCGAAGGCGACGGGCGGGCTGACGCCGGCGGCCGATGCGCTGCTCCACACAGACATCCCGGTCATTGCGGCGGTGAACGGCTTTGCGCTGGGATGGGGCGCTGAACTCGCCATCATGGCGGACATTCGCGTAATGGCGGAGACGGCTAAGTTCGGGGAGATATTCGTCAAGCGCGGGCTGTGCTGCGATGCGCCGGGTCTGGGACGACTGGCGCAGATTGTCGGGCGCGAACATGCGAGTGAGCTGCTCTTTACCGGCGACATCATCGATGCGGCGCGGGCCAGGGAAATCGGGCTGGTATCGCGCGTCGTGCCGCAGGCAGACCTGCTCCCGACCGCGCTCGGCATTGCGCGAAGGATCGCCGCCAATCCGCCGCAGGCTGTCCGGGCGCTGAAAGCGGGGCTCCGCCGCACGCTGGATCCGGACTGGCGGGATGTAGGGAAATGGGCAATCACCGAGATTAGGCGGCTGATGACGACCGAAGACGCAAAAGAGAGCGCGGCGGCATTCATGGAGAAACGCGAGCCTGTATTTACCGGGCGGTGATGCCCTACCCCGACCCTCCCCCTGTGAGGAGGGGGCGATGGTTTCAGCCGTTTACGCTTATCGCCCGCCAGTGGTTCGACTTCGCTCACCATGTCGGGCTATTTCTGAGGCACCAAAGGCCGACATGGTGAGCGAAGTCGAACCATAGGGCGTCAAGCGAGTCACCAGCACCCTGTATACCGTCCCCTCTGGGGAGGCTTGCAGAGGGTAGGCATCAACATCGTCTTAAGACCTCTCACCGACACTTTGCGGAGATGGAAATCCTCACCGCCTTTCTGGACTATGTCGAACGCGAGCGCCGGCTCGCGGCCAATACGGTTGAAGCCTATGGCCATGACCTTGCAAGCTTCTTCGGCTTCCTGAACGGCCACCTCGGTGAGGACATTGGTATCAAGGCGTTTCGCCACCTGCATGCCTCTGACATTCGCGCGTTTCTCGCCAGGCGTCGCCGCGAGGGGCTGTCGGATGCCTCGATTGCGCGCGTGCTGTCGGCCATCAAGAGCTTTTATCACTGGCTTGACCGGCATCACGGCATTGAGAATCCGGAGATCGCCTTCCTGCAGGGGCCGAAACGCGGCGCGCGCCTGCCGCGGCCAGTTTCAGTGTCGGCGGCGAAAGACATGATCGAAACAGCTGAGGCTTTCGCAGAAGAGCCGTGGATTGGCGCGCGCGACGTGGCCGTACTGACGCTGCTTTATGGCGCGGGCCTTCGTATTTCCGAAGCGCTGGGGCTCAATGGCGATGTTCGTCCGGCGCCAGAGCGGCTGCGGATCACCGGCAAGGGCGGAAAGGTGCGGATCGTTCCGCTGATCCCGGCTGTGCGCAAGGCGATGGACGATTATGTGCGCTACTGTCCCTACACGATCGGCAAGGAAACGCCCTTCTTCTATGGCGCACGCGGCAAGCGGCTGCAGCCAGCCATTGTGCAGAAGACTGTGCAGGTGCTTCGCGGCGCACTTGGCCTGCCGGAGACGGCAACACCGCATGCGCTGCGCCACGCTTTCGCGACGCACCTCTTGGCGCATGGGGCAGACCTTCGCGCCATCCAGACGCTACTGGGGCATGCGAGCCTGTCGACCACGCAGGTTTATACGGGCGTCGATTCGGAGCGTTTGCGGGCTGTCGTCGCCAGCGCCCATCCGCGCGGGTGAACCGAAACAGGTTTCAATCCGTTAATCTGGTATGCCGACCTCAAACGAGCTTGCCGAAGAGCGGACAGATCTTGCCCAGGACCGAACGGACTGGGCCGAGGACCGGACAATCCTAGCCAATGAACGAACGTTTGCGGGGTGGATGCGAACCGGACTGGCATCGGCCGGTATCGGTCTCGGTTTTCAGGCAATCTTCCGCGTGGTCGAGCCCACCTGGCTTGCCAAAGTCGGGGCGAGTGTCTTCCTGATGATCGCCATCATCGTTTTCTGGCTGGCACAGGCCAAGGCCTGCAGCCTCGCCAAACGCATGGACGCGCATGCAGCAAAGCCGATGGGCCACTCCAATTTCAGGCGTATATCGCTTCTCTTCATCGCAGGGACAGTCACGCTGGCGACAATCCTCTGGCTTCTTTAAAGCCAGAGTGCGATTGACCTTGACCGCCGAACGCTGAACAAGCGCGGCGATGCCTGTCTGGATCCCGATCACGATCGCCGCTGCCTTCCTGCAGAATGTGCGCTCACTGTTGCAGAAGAAGCTACGCGACCGGCTGAGTGTATGGGGCTCGACGGCGGCGCGTTTCATCTTCGCAGCACCGCTCGCAATCCTTGTGGCGCTCGGCTTGTGGACGGTGACAGGGACAGAGCTTGCCGCGCCCGGCCCGCATTTCCTCTTCCTGCTTGTCGTCGGCGGCCTCGCGCAGATCCTTGCGACCGGTTTCATGATCCACCTGTTCTCTTTCCGCAATTTCGCGGTCGGGACGGCGTTCACGAAGACCGAAGCACTGCAGACGGCGCTGATAGGGCTCGTCATACTGGGCGAGACGCTGAGCCTTCCTGCGCTGGCGGCGATCATGGCCGGACTGGTCGGTATCCTGCTGATCTCGCTCCCAGCCGGCCCGGATGGGGCGAGGTTCCGCTTCGACCAGCGAATTGTCTATGGCCTCCTGTCTGGTGGGCTGTTCGGCCTGTCTGCTGTCTGCTTTCGCGGGGCTTCGCTGTCGCTTGGGGATGGGCCGGCAATCGTGCGCGCGAGCGTGACGCTGGCCTGCGTCCTCGTCTTCCAGTCGCTCGCGATTGCTGCATTTCTGAAGCTGCGTGAGCCCGGAGAGCTGTCGCGCGTGTTTGGCGCGTGGAAGATTACCGGGCTGGTCGGCCTTGTCGGCATGGCAGCGTCGCTCTGCTGGTTCACAGCCATGGCCATGGTCAATGCGGCGCTGGTGCGGGCCGTCGGGCAAGTCGAGATCATCTTCACGATCGCGACCTCTTACTTCTTCTTCAAGGAGACGATCAGTACGCGAGAATTCGCAGGGCTGGCTATTCTGACGGCGAGTATTGTGGCGTTGATTCTGCTGGCGTGAGGGTTAACCCTTCGGCTTCAGGCCATAGCGTTTCGCCATTGCCTTATCGACCATGCGCTTGGGCAAGAGTGTGGGAATCGTCCAGTTGGTGAGCTTGTTCGGCACCGGCGCGTAGCGGGCCTTCGGGCTGGCATCTGTAAGGGCGGTCTCGATGACTTCGGCTATCTTCTCAGGTGGCAGGCCGTCGCGTCCGCCTTTCAGCATGACGTCTGCGAAGGTCTCGATGGATTTTGCCCAGACCGAATTGGCATAGGGCTGGTTCCTGTTCATGTCCTCGGCCTTGTCCCAGATCGGCGTTTTCACCGCGCCGGGTCCGATGGCGATGGCGTCGATGCCGTAAATGAGAAGCTCGCGGCGGAGCGCGTCGGTGATCGCCTCCACGGCATGCTTCGTGGCCGCATAAGCGCCGAGGAATGGGGCCGACAGGCGCCCTCCGACCGATGTGATATTGACGATGCGGCCCTTGTCGCCGGTGCGCGCCTCATCCATGCCGAGCAGGGGCAGGAAGGCCTGCGTTGCCCGCATCAGGCCAAACACATTGACGTCGAAATGTTGTTCGAACTCATCCATGGGCTGCAGCGCGAGCGGGCCCATATTGGCGATGCCGGCATTGTTGACGAGGCCGCCCAGCGTCATGCCGTCCAGAGCGTTGGACACGGTCTCGACCGCCGCTTTGACCTGGTCCGGTTTGGCAACGTCGAGGATAAGCGGGACGATGTTGCTGTTTGCCTGCTTGAGCGGCTCACCATCGGAATGCTTGCGCACGCCCGCAAAGACCTTCCAGCCCTTGCCGGCCAGATATTCAGCGGCGGCCCGCCCGATGCCGGTGGATGCGCCTGTAATGACGACAGTTTTCATGGAGTGCTCGCTTCGCCTGAGGGATTATTTGAATAGACGTAGGCGTGCCGGCAGAAAATTCGAGCCGCGTATGCGTTCAATCTTCCGGCGGATCGTTCGAAATGACGCGGAGCTGCGGTTTCTGTCGCCTGGGGCGAGGCGCTGCGTCAGGTTTTTGCGGAAGCTCCGAGCCGCGAATGACGCCGAGCGCGGGCTTCTGCCTTTTCGGCGGCGGAGGGGGCGGCGCTTCGGCTTCCACATCCTCGTCGAGCTGGCGCACGCGAAGCGTATAGGCGGGCTTTTTCTTTGAACCGAGCGGCTTGCGGGTTTTGAAGCCGCCCCCCTTGCCACGCGCTTTCTTGTCGATCTCTTTCAGCTTGCGGGCCTGAAGGGCGGACATCGGCTCTTCGAGATTGCCCTTTTCAGGGTCTGCGAAGGCCGAGCCATAGGTCTCAATGCGTTCCTCGACCTCTTCGAGGAATTCCTTTTCCCAGTCAGAGAGTTCCGGGCCCTCGCCGCGCGCAGCAAGATCGGCAGCCTTGCGCAGCTTACGCAAGGCCTTCCGCTTCTTTCTCTCATCAATTTCGCGCGGCATGACGCCATTAATCTAGGCGGGTTTCGCCCAAACGCAAAAGGTGTGAGCTGAGGCTAGATCTCGCCAAGAGCGATCAGATAGGTCTCGAGGATCGCTTCGGCTTCCTCGCGCTCCTGGCGGTCCTGCTTGCGGATACGGATGACCTGCCGGAGCGCTTTCGTGTCGTAGCCCATGGACTTGGCTTCCGCGAACACGTCCTTGATCTGGTCGGCGACTTCTTTCTTCTCTTCCTCGAGACGCTCAATGCGCTCGATGGTGAGGCGCAGCTTTTCCTTGGCGGCTTCTGTCAGCTTTCCATCATCCATGGGACGGTCCTTCGGTTAACCTTGTCGACGCCCGGCGTTCTAGTGAAGCCGGGATAAATTGGCGACCCCTGACTACAGGTGGGGCCGAGCGAGGATGAACTTATCCACACGCATTTGTGTATCGACGGTAAAGCGAGGCAAACTATATCCACAGACATGACACGCATCACCTCATTCTTCACCCGCCGTGCCCTGCTTCTGAGCGGGGTGGCTGGCACGGTGCTGGCGGCCTGCACAAACAGGAGCACTGCCGAGACCTCCAGCGCCGCCGATAGCGAATATGCCGAAACCGAATGGCGAGAGCTGACCTCGGATGAGTGGCGTGAGCGGCTGTCGCCTGCAGCGTTCGCCGTCCTGCGCGAAGAAGACACCGAGCGCGCCTTTACCTCTCCGCTGAATGACGAAAAGCGCCAAGGCATTTTCCACTGTGCAGGCTGCGACCTGCCACTGTTCAGGTCCGAATGGAAGTATGACAGCGGCACAGGCTGGCCGAGCTTCTGGCAGTTCATCGAGGGCAATCTCGGCACCAAGCCGGATAACAAGCTCTGGATGGAACGGACCGAGTATCACTGCGCCCGCTGCCTCGGCCATCAGGGGCATGTGTTCAAGGACGGCCCGGCACCGACTGGCCTCAGATACTGCAACAATGGCGTTGCGCTGACTTTCAAGCCGGCGAACGTCTAGCGCTCTACGTGTTTTCCTGCCTGGAGCCCTCCCTGCTTCGAAAGACTTAGGATGAACGGGGAGAAGATCGCGGTGTGCCAGGGGGCAGCCGTGTTGTCAGCGGCCGAATGGTTCGACTTCGCTCACCATGTCGGCCTGATGCAAAGTCAGAAAAAGCCCGACATGGTGAGCGAAGTCGAACCATAGCGGGCGATTAGTCGAAACGATTGCGACTATCGCCTCCTCGCCTCTGGGGAGCGCGGGTTGGGCTAGCCGCCAAACGTTGTCCCGTCGCCCTCTTCGTCAGTGATCATCGTATTCGGATTGTTCGGGTCCTTGTGCTCATAGCCGCGCTGGTCGGGGCTGACGAACAGGTCCATCTGGCGGGGGTCGACCTGTTTCTTGCGCCGTGACGGCCGGGTGCGGCCGTGGCGGAAATAGAGATCGTCGGTGTGATCGGCTTCTTCGGCCTTTTTCTTGGGCCGGGCCGCCGCTTTCGGCTTTTCGGGCTGGGGTTTGGCCGTCTTCTTCGATGCCGTCTTGCCAAGCTTCCAGTAGGTGACGGCGAGCACGGACATGCCGTCGGCGTCTTCATAGGTCTGAATGAAGCCCTTTGCCTCGCCCGCTTCGGCCTGTTTCATTAGCGCCGGGAGGTCCTTGCTGGGCGGCTTCAGCCATTCTGTCTCCAGCGACAGGACAGGCGTGTTTCCCGCCAGTTCCTCGGCCTGGTAGCGGGTGCGCGCGGCACTGCCGACACCTTTCAGGGCGTCTTCTGCGGTCCGGGCGAGGGGATAGGAAAGGCTCATGGGGCTTCAGCTAGGCAGTGTTTGTTCAGCCGTCCAGATGGCGGTGCATCAGGGCAGTGATATCAGGTCCGCAGGTGCAGGTTCTGCGCCAAAATTCAGCCGGTTCGCGGCAAGCCGGGCAAAGCGCAGCGTCACAGCCTTGCGGCGGGCCGCTGCTATCGGGGTCTTTGCTGGCGCCCGCAGGACGGCGCCGCCAAACCCGTCCGCCACAATGAGCCCGGCTTCATCCGGAATGAGGTTCTTTGGAAACCCATGGCCCACGGCGAAATAGAAGTAGTCGCAGAAGGGTCGGTAGTCCGGCCATTTGCTGTCTGCACGGAAGTCAGCAATGGAGCTTTTCACCTCCACAATGGTCACCTCGCCCTTGGGGCAGATGGCGGCAATATCTGCGCGCCGCCCATTGGCCAGCGTCATTTCGGTGACGCCGGCAAGGCTCATATCGCCAAACAGGCGTAATACGCCGCGGCAGATATCGCTGGCGCAGGGGTTGAGGTGATCATCAGCCATCACCGCCTCCACTAAAATCAGTTCTTGATTTGTTCGAAGGTGTCCCTGTGGCCGTGGAGAGTCAAGAAAAAAGCCCCGAAGCGCGAGGCTCCGGGGCTTTCGATCTGTATTGGCTTGCGCCGTCTAGTCGCGCGAGGCGAGCATCATCAGCACGAAGCGGAACATGTTCACGAACATGATGAAGAAGTTCAGCGCGCCCCAGTTGGTCATCACAGCGAGGCTGCGACCATCATGGGCGAGGCTGTAATAGCCTTCCTTCAGTTCCTGGGTCTGCCAGGCAACCAGCACTGCCGAAAGCAGGGCGAAGCCACCGGAGATCATCCATTCCATGCCGGAAGACGGCTCCATGATGCCGAGCATCGGCAGGAACATGTAGATCACGGACACCGCGAACAGCGCCCAGATCGCCATGATGGCAAAGCTGCCAATGGCCGACAGGTCACGCTTGGTGGTGTACCCCCAGAGCGACAGGGCACCGAAGGCCGAGGCCGTGATGAAGAAGGCTTTCGCGATCGTCATGTAGTTCAGGGCCTGGCTGATGCCGCCAGCCGTGGAGTACGACATGCCGGATTTCGCCATGTAGAAATAGACGCCGAGACCAAGACCGACAAAGGTCACGATCGCCCAGTACAGGATGGCCGATCCGGTTGGCGACGGGTTCTTCATGAAGAACATGGACCCGAAAATCAGCGCAATCGGCGCGAAGGCCACCACATAATAAAGCGGCGTGCCAAAGATCAGCTGTGTCAGCGGCTCCCACGTCCCTGCAGCAAAGGCGAGCAGGCCGGACAGGGCGATGCCAAGGGTCAGTTTCTGATAGACGCCGAGCATGAAGGTGCGGAGGCCCGCATCAATGCTCGCATCCATAGTCCTGCCGCGGGCAACAGTTGAGTTAAAGTCGTTCATTTATCCCTCTTTCGAAAGGCCGGCATGAGCACCATGCCGATTAGCGATAATATGGGTGAAAAGCCCGGTGAGTTCAAGGAAAACCGGTTGATAGAGCAGTCTCGCTGTTTCTATCCTAATGCACGATTAAAAAAGGAAAATTGTATGCCAGACACAATGCGCAAGCTCGGCTCTACGGATATTAATGTGACGGCCTGCTGCCTCGGCACGATGACATGGGGCCAGCAGAACACTGAAGAGGAAGGCCACGCGCAAATGGACTATGCCGTCAGCCGCGGCATCAACTTCTTCGATACGGCTGAGATGTATGCCGTTCCGCCCAAGCCGGAGACGCAGGGCCGGACAGAGGAAATTATCGGCACCTGGTTCAGGAAGACCGGCAAGCGCAAGGACATCATCCTCGCCTCGAAGATATCCGGCCGGTCGCAGATGACCTGGACGCGGGATGGCGATGTGAAACTGACCCGGCAGACCAGGGAGCAGGTGGACGAGGCAGTCGAGAAAAGCCTGAAACGTCTGCAGACCGACTATATCGACCTTTACCAGCTGCATTGGCCGGACCGGCCGGCCGCGACTTTCGGGACCAAGCTCGAACCGCATCACTATGAGGTGGAATTTGAGGCATTCGAGGACATCCTGTCCCATCTCGATGCGCATGTGAAAGCTGGCCGGATCAGGCATATCGGCCTGTCGAACGAAAACTCTTATGGCGTCATGCGGTTCATCGCCGAGAGCGAGCGCCGCGGCCTTCCGCGCATCCAGTCGATCCAGAACGCCTATAATCTCGTGAACCGGACCTTTGAGGGCGATCTGGAGGAGTGCTGCGTCCGCGAAAAGGTCAGCCTGCTGGCCTATTCGCCGCTTGCGCAGGGCTACCTTACCGGGAAATACAGGGATGGCGCGGTCCCCGAGGGCTCACGCAAGCAATTGTTCGACCGGTTGCAAAGATATGAAAAACCTCACGCAGAGGCTGCCATCAATTCCTATCTCGACCTGGCCGCCAAATATGGGGTCGACCCCGCCCAGTTTGCCCTTCGCTTCTGCGATACAAGGCCATTCATGGGCTCAACCATCATCGGTGCAACGAGCATGGAGCAGCTGAAGACCTGTATTGATGCATTCGACCTTGAGTGGACGGAAGAGATGGAAAATGACGTGAATGTGCTGCATTTGCGGCAGCCTTCACCTTGCCCATAAGTTAAAAACGAATGTTTGACTTTCTGTCACGCGAGTAGCAGCATGCTGTTGCTGTCGTTACGGCAACAGCGGGATGAACTGCAAACGAAGGGGATAATCCAAATGGCAGATGCATCAGCGTACGCAGACAATATTAAAAAGTACGCAAAGGGATATAATCAGAAGGCGGCCGAGAAGATTGTCGGTCATCTCGGTATTGCACTGCGTAACCGGGACTCGTCACTTGTGTCCTGTTCCGATGAGGGCGAGCTTCAGCGCGTGCGCGAGAAGTTCTGCCGCGGAAAGCTTGGCCTGGCCGTGTCCAACGGGGACATTGACGCGGCTATTGGCAAGATCTGTGAAAAACTGAAGCCGGAAGGCGGAAACAAGTCTCGCGTGACTTTCTACTACCTGCTCGCCGAGCACTTCAAGAAACTGGACGAGCTGGCCGGCTAGGCCCGCTACGATCGGCAGACATTGAATTTATTGAGACGCCCGGTCAGGCTGGCCGGGCGTCTTCATTTGAGGCTCCTGAATGATCCGACTTTTCGCTGCCCTGCCCGTGCCCGAAGACGTGATGGACCGGCTTGAGCCGCTCCAGACCGGGCTCAATGGTGCGAGCTGGCGCGGGCGCGAGCATTTCCATATCACGCTCGGCTTTTTCGGAGATGTGGCTGTTCCGGATGCTCAGGAGCTCGACGCGTCGATCGGCGACATCCCGGCGCCCCAGCTTGATCTCGAAATCGAAGGGGTTGGCTGGTTCGGACGCAAGGAGCCGGGGCTGGTCTATGCGACGGTGAAGCGGACCGAGCCCTTGGAGGCGCTTGCCAGGGCGTGCCGGAAGGCGGCGTCGAAAGTGGGGCTGTCGCCGGACGCAAAGCCGTTCCGCCCGCATATCACGCTGGCCTATCTCAATAATGCGCGGCTGGAAGAGGTGATGGCCTGGTCGGAGCGCTGGCAGGTGCTCCGGGCCGGGCCGTGGACGGCGGACAGGTTCTACATGTTCGAAAGCGCACTGCGGAATGGGAAGAAGAGCGTTTATGTTCCAGTGGCGGAGTATCCGCTGGGATAGTCTGGCTCGTATTTTTTACCGTTCTCACGCTGCTTTCACGAAAGCGGTGGGCATCAACCGGGACAAAGCGAGGAAATGGGATCAGTACCTAACGCCCCTGCCGAGGCATTCATTCGCTAAAATCGGTCCACTGGACTTGGGCGGCTGCCGCCGCATTCAAACCCTAAAATCGATCCACCGGATCGATTTTTTTGCGAAGCAAACCGGATTTGAATGGTGCCGCTAAGGTGACTTGAACACCTGACCCTCGCATTACGAATGCGATGCTCTACCAGCTGAGCTATAGCGGCGAACCGTTCAGAAGGCGCCTCAATACATTTTGATGCCCGTGCTCGCAAGCCCGGTTTTCACAAAGCGCCTGCCTTAATCATCATCATCGGCGCGCGCATAGTCGAGCGGCGGCGATGTCATGGTCCGTGCAGCCTCTGCGGCACGTGGCTTGATCGGGGCTGGTGGCTGCGATGGTGGGGTCGGCGTTGGCGTGGTGCGACGCTGCGGCGGGGGCAGGGCGATGTGACGTCCGGCTTCGAGTTCGCGGCCATAGGCTTCATAGCGCGGATGGACGAGATTGCCGGCGTCACCGAATGCATAGACGAGGCGCGCCCAGTCGCGGCGCGAATAGTCGAAGGCGGTGCCTTTCGGGTCAATGTCGGACCATTCCGGCTCTCGCGAGGCGGTGACGGCCATGCGGCCCCAGCGATTGGCCTCGGCCTCGTCGCCATAGCCGCGCAGGGCCTGTTCCAGAAGCAGGCAGAGGCGCGCGGTCGGATTTTCCTCGACAAGCTGTGCGAGGATACGGATGGCGTTCATCCAGTCACGCTCAGCCATGGAGATCTCTGCCTTGAGGATACGGCTCTCGCGGGCATCGGGATTGGTCGCGGCGAGCGCTTCGAGGCGGGCGATCTGTGATTTTGGTGTGTCGGACGGATCGAGCCGGCGGCAAAGATGGGCGAGGGCAGGATGCGGGTTTGCCTTCCAGCCAAGCTCAATGACGCCCTGAGCCGCTTTCAGCTTGCCGTCGAGCATCAGGTGTCGCGCGCCGTGATAGGCGGCTGGCGGGAAGGTCGGTGCCGCCCTGATGGCATCTGCGAGCAGTTTCTGGGCGTCGCGGCGTTCGGCATTGGGCAGGCTGCAGGCAAGCGCTGTGTAGAGGACGGCGCGGCGACGGCGAAGGCTGTCGCCCTTGATGGTCCCGCGCTTTTCCCCAATGGCGAGCGTCTCGAGCGCCTCGCGCCAATGCTCGCGGGCAACCTGGCTGTCGAACAGGGCATTGAACGGCCATTCTGCGTCGGCGCGCATGTCCAGCGCTTCGCGGGCACGGGTTTCGGCGGCAATGACATCGCCGCGCTCGGTTGCGGCAGTCGCAGCACCCTTGAGGCCGGCGAGCTGGCCGCCGGGAAGACGCGCGAGCTGGCCCCAGGCGCGCTCGGCACCAGACCAGTCATCGGAAATTTCGGCTGTACGTGCTTCGAGGAGGAGTTTCAGCCGCTCATCCTCGGCGTGTTTGGCGGCCTTGTGCGCGTATCGGCGGGCGGCATTAACGTCGCCTGCTTCAGCGGCGAGCAGTCCGTCCGCAAGCGCCTTGTTGGCATGGCGGGTTCTGGAGGCTTCGCGCGATTTCGAGAATCTCGACGGCATTTTCAACAGGCCGGTCAACGCACCCCAGATCACGGCCATTGCCGCACCAAGCAGGAGCACGGCGAGGATGGCGACAACGAGCTTGAGCTCAATTGTGGTTTCGGGCCCGAGATTGATCAGCACGCTTCCCGGCAGCCTGGAGGCCCAGAGCACAGCGACCCCGGCCAGTACAATCAACAGGATGACGAGAAAGAGTATGATCATTGAGCTTGAAGTCCGTCCTCATGTCTGGCCGCTTTGGAATCGCGCAGCTTCTTGGTGTATTTAAGGCGCGAAGTTATTGTTACCAATCGCGATTTGCGCCTGCACAACGCGCCAGCTGCAAAGCCGATGCATTCCGGTCACAGGCCATCACGGCGCAATTTGCGCGCCTTGTCGATCATCACGACCTCGCACCAACCTAATTGTCCGCCAGACCCAGCGTCTGGTCGTCAGCCTTCCTGGCCCGCCGAGATCAGTTTTAGCCGCAAAGTCTCAAGAGATTCTTCAAGACGCGCGCGGCGGCGCGCATCGGCGAGCCAGGTCTGGAAGACGGCCTTAGAATTTGTCGGCAGCGCCTCGATTGAATCGATGGCGACCATCAGGTCGTCGCGGGCAAGAGCGGCCTGTGCGTCAGTGAGAAGATTGCCGGTTTCACTGCCTGAGGCAGAGCGGCGCACGCTGACGGACTCACCGAAAACCGTGTTCACCCAGCCAAGGCCCGAGCCGCTTTCAGTGTCGCGGGCGAGAGCGTCGTTCCTCAGGCGGCTGAAACTGGATTTCAGTTCCCCCATGGTCGGAATGGCAACTTTTGAGAGACTTGCGAGCGTCGTCACGTCCGGGTCATCCGGGCGGTTGTCGAGCAGTTGCTGATACTTATCCGGGAAGGCTTCGCCGCGCGATGCAGCTGCCTCAATGGCATCAAGCGCAAGTGATGCGCCAAGGATCTGTGCCGACGCACGGGAAATATTCTGGGCGTCGGAGCGTGCTTCGCTGATTTCGCTTGAGAGCGCTTCCTGCGCGGTCTGAAGCGCGGCGAGGTCGGCGCGCAGGGTTTCCAGTTCGGCTTTCAGACTGACGAGCTGTGCATCGCCTGGCCCGCCACTATCGGCATTGGCGGACTGGAGCGCGGTTTCGATAGCTTCGATACGGGCCGGGCTGACCGCATCCGCCTGGGCTTCCGAGATCGCGGCGAGCTGTTCTTCCAGACTGGCGAGCCGTGTATCGAAAGCGGCTGCGTCTTCCGGTAGGTCGGGAACAGGCGCGGGGGCCGTTTCGACAGCAGCGAGTTCGGTTTCAAGGCGTTCGATTTCATCGTCGATGCGGTCGATGGTGAGCTCCAGTTGGCTGGAGACGGCGCCGAGACGCTCATCCAGCTGCTGCTGGTTGTCGCGGATGTCTGCGAGGCTGGCTTCGGTCGGGCTGGGCAGGCTGGTCTGGGTCAGCAGCCCGGACGACCAGACCGAAACACCAAGCGCGCCAAGGGCGAAGAGGCCAACGAGGGTGAGCGATATCCAGCCGGGGCCGCCGCCAGACCGGGCCGGTTTTTCGTAATTGAGGCTTGGCGCTTTCGGGTCTTCGGCCGGCTCAAACTCGGCATCAATCGGGTCGGAGCCGTGGGTGGGTTGGTCGCTCATCGGTCTACCTCTTGCGCGCTCCCCAGCCGCCTGCAGTGACTATGGCACGATCAGTGATTTGCGAGCACTTTTTCAAGGGCCTCAAGCAGATGATCCTCGTCCGGATGGCTCGCGACAGTCACACCGCCCGTCTTCACGGCCTGAAGCGGTCTGGCTGCCTGTTCCGAAATCGTGACAAATCTGGTTTTGGATAGATCGACCGCTTTGGCAAGCCCCAGAAAGGCTTCAGCGCCTTTTGACGAATGAATGAGGACGATGGAGGCTTGGTCTGCATCCAGAGCAACAGCAGCGTCTGGCGCAAGGCTTTCGGCGGGACGGGCTTCATAGAGCGGCACGAAGTCGATCTTGAAGCCTTCGCTTTCGAGCGCCTCTTTCACGACGCCCCTGGATGCCGCGTTTGCGATGTGGAGCAATGTCTTCGGTGTGTGGGCATGCCAGTGATGGGCAATGAAATGGGCAAGGTCATGCGCGTCACCAGAAGACTGGTGGACCGGGGTGAAGGCTTCGCGAACGGCTTCTGATGCTGTCGCCGGGCCTACGCACCAGGCCGGAAAGCCTCGTTCGGCGCTCGCTTCGGCGAAAAAGCGTACACCATTCGCGCTGGTGAAGATGAGACCGGCATAGCGCGACAGGTCGGGCAGTATTTCGTCCCGCGCAGCAAGTTCCAAGGCCGGTGACAGGATGTGGCTGACACCCATGGCCGTGAGACGCGCAGCGGTCTGTGCAGCGCCGGGTTCAGCGCGCGTAATGATGATGGTGGGCGGGCCCGCTTCAGTCATCTTCATAGGCGGGGAGGTTTCCGCCCGCTGCAGCGCGGATGCGCTGGCCTGCCGAGCGGCCGAGCTCTGCCATCTCGTCTTCGTTCGCATCTGTCTGGGCGATACCGTGCTCGACCCAGCGCTCAGAGCCATCCGGGCGAAGCACTTCGCCGGAGAATTTCCAGAGATCATCATGGAAACAGGCATGTCCGCCCATGGCTGTGCGGCAGGACCCGTCAAGCTCGACCAGGAAGGCACGCTCTGCTGTCGCGGCGAGACGGGTCATCGGATCGTCCAGCTTGCGAAGCAGGGCCACGATGTCGCTATCGAGGGCATCGGGCCTCGCGGCAATCGTGATGATGCCTTGTCCGGCGGCCGGGATCATGGTCTCGACGGGGATGGGGCTCGCGAGATGCGCCATGTCGAGCCGGGTGAGGCCGGCCATTGCGAGATAGGTTGCGTCAGCCAGGCCATCTTCGAGCTTGCGCAGGCGGGTCTGCACATTGCCGCGAAAGGTCACGATGTTGAGGTCTGGTCGCAGCGCGAGTGTCTGGGACTCGCGGCGCAGGCTCGCCGTACCGACGGTCGCGCCCTCTGGCAGATCTGCAAGCCTCTTGATGCCGTTCACCGTAATGAAGCCGTCGCGGGGGTCTTCGCGTTTCGGATAGGCGAGGAGTTTCTGGCCGTCGGGAATGGCGCCCGGCACATCCTTCAGGCTGTGCACGGCAAGGTCGCACCGGCCATCGTCCACGGCCGCATCGATCTCGCGTGTGAACAGGCCCTTGCCGCCCGCATTGATGAGGCGCTCCGTGGTCAGCTTGTCGCCGCCTGTGGTGAAGGTGACGATCTCGCCGACGACATCGCCGCCAGACAGGCGTTCAATATCGGCGGCGACCTGGCGTGCCTGGACCAGCGCCAGCGGTGAGCCGCGCGTGCCAATCTTCAAACTCATCTGTGGCGCCTTGCCTGCCGTCATGCTGCCTTTGCCTTGTCCAGTTTCCGCCCTGCTAATGCGTCAGACTTGGTGAAGCAAGACAGCCCGGCTGCGTCATCTGGCACGCCGCATGCGTGTCTTTTCTTAACCTGGACCGGTCAGGATAGAACCTATAATGAAACGCCTTGCCCTTGCATTTGTGCTGATGATCGCCGCCTGCTCGCCTGATGCGCAGGTTGCCGAGGCTGAATCGGCCCCTCCCAAGGCGAGCCCGATCGAGCGCTGCATGAACCTCGGTGGCTCACTGGAAGCGCCGCGGGAGGGCGACTGGGGCTACACGGTTCGCAGGGAAGACCTCGAAAGGTTGAAGACGGCTGGGTTCGATACAATCCGCCTGCCTGTGAAGTGGAGCGCCCACACCGCGACCAGCAAGCCCTACACCATCGATCCGGCTTTCATGGCGCGGGTGGAGGAGATCGTGGACTGGGCCATTGAAACGGACCTGCAGATCATCATCGATGTGCATCACTATAATGCGATGATGAAGCGCCCGGATGAGGAGCGCCCGCGCCTTGCGGCGATGTGGCGTCAGATTTCAGATGCATTCGAAGGCGCGCCGGACAATGTGATCTTCGAGCTGATCAATGAGCCGAATGAGAAGATGACGGTGCGAAAGACCGACACGGTCAATCGCGAGCTTCTTTCCATTGTGCGCGAAAAGCATCCTGATCGCTGGGTCATCGTCGGCAGTGCCGGCTGGGGCAGCCTGGAAGCACTGCTGAAGAGCCGCCCGCCGCAGGATGACCGGATCATCCTGACCTTCCACAATTACGACCCTTATGACTTTACCCATCAGGGGGCCTTTTTTGCCAATCCGCCTCCGCCAACCGGCAAGCGCTGGGGCACGCGGGAGGACATTGCGCGGATGCAGCTCGGTGCCAAGCAGGCGCGGGCCTTTGCGGTCAAGCAGGGCTATCCGATGTTCGTTGGCGAGTTTGGCGTTTACGAGGACGTGCCGCTCGACCAGCGTGTGAAATGGACCCGCGCTTTTCGCGAAACAGCCGAGGCCAATGGGTTCGGCTGGTGCTACTGGGACTATGCGACAACGTTCAAGGTCTATCGCCTGGACCGCGAGACATGGGTCAATTCCATGCTGGGCGCCCTTATCGACCAGTGATGTCCAAGCCTTTTCGCGGGCGAGCGGAACCTCTATGTGAGCGCGGATGAGCGCGATTACCATTCTCGGGATTGAAACGAGCTGCGATGAGACGGCGGCCGCTGTCCTGCGCCTGGAGGATGGCCGCGCGACGATCCTGTCGGAAACGGTGCGCAGCCAGGTCGAGGAACACGCGCCCTATGGCGGCGTGGTTCCGGAGATCGCCGCTCGTGCACACGCCGATATTGCAGACCGCGTTGTCGAGGCTGCATTGAAGGAAAGCGGCCTTGCCTTGTCAGAGCTTGATGGCATAGCAGCCACGTCCGGGCCCGGCCTGATTGGCGGCGTGATGGTTGGCATGATGACCGGCAAGGCGATGGCGCTTGCATCCGGCAAGCCGTTCATTCCCGTCAATCACCTCGAAGGCCATGCGCTGAGCCCGCGCCTCGCCGAAGACTGCGCCTTTCCGTACATGCTCCTGCTGGTCTCTGGGGGGCATTGCCAGTTCATTCGTGTCGATGGTCTCGGTGCCTATCAGCGGCTTGGCACGACGATCGATGATGCGGCCGGAGAGGCCTTCGACAAGCTTGCAAAGCTGCTGAACCTCGGCTTTCCCGGCGGACCAGCGGTGGAGCGCGCGGCGACGTCCGGAGACGAGACGCGCTATCCGCTGCCGCGCCCGCTGATGGACCGTGATGGGCTCGACATGAGCTTTGCCGGGCTGAAGACAGCGGCAGCGCGGATCATTGAGGCCGAAGACCTTTCAGACCAGGACGTCGCGGACCTCTGCGCGAGCTATCAGCGCGCAATTGCCGATTGCCTCTCCGCGAGGGCAGACCGGGCAATGGAAGGATTTGACGGCGACCGGCTGGTCGTGGCCGGCGGCGTGGCGGCCAATCAGACAATCAGGGCTGCGCTGGACGCGGTTGCCGCCCGTCATGGGGCAAGCCTCATCGCTCCGCCGTTGAAGCACTGTACCGACAATGCCGCAATGATCGCGCTGGCGGGTGCGGAGCGTCTCGCGGCAGGCCTTGTGGCAGAGGACAGTCTTGCGTTCACGGCGCGTCCACGCTGGCCGCTTGATGAACAGAGCGCAGCCAGCAACCCGGTTTATGGCAGCGGAAAGCGCGGCGCGAAGGCCTGATCAGGCCTGCAGCAGTTTCAGGAGGCGCTGGGCCTGTTCAGTCGAGAAACCGGGCTTGAGCGGCGCGCGCATGATAAGCAGATTGTGCCAGGCCGGAGCCATGAGCAGGTTCACCGCTTCATCAAGGTCATAGTCGCGGCGGACCTTATGCTTGGCGGCAAGCTCGGCGAGGATAAGCCTCAGCGGCGCACGGACATTGGCCTTCAGCCAGCCGCGCCATGTTTCGCCTGCTTCCTTCTCATCGGCAGCTGCCATCATCGCGCCGCGCAGGACGGCATGGCCATTGCCGGTGCGGGTTGCGGTCTCGAATGGCATCAGCAGGGAAGCGATGCGCTCAACAGGATCAGCGCCGCCCGGAGAGGCGGGCTGGAGAAGAGCGGTCGCCGCCTCGATGCACATGTTTCCTGTCGCCGGCCACCAGCGATAGATCGTCTGTTTGGAGGCATGTGCTGTCCGGGCGATTCCATCCACCGACAGCTTGCGCCAGCCACTGCTCGCCAGTTCCTCACGCGTCGCTTGCAGAATCGCGGCGCGGGATGCTTCGCTGCGGCGTGGCCCCTGACGCCGCCGGGGTGTCTTTTTCTTTTTTGGTTTGGTTTCGCTCTCGGCCAAGATGAGGCTCCATGATCCGGCGGGTTCAGTGCTATTTATGGCGATCATACTTGCCAAAAGTTTGACGAAAGTGAACGGGGCGTCTCACATTGGATTGCACATTTAATGTTGGGCGTTTATTTCGGGCGCAAATTGAACAGAAGGATCATGCAATGAGGACTCCGGAAGAGTTGAAGGATGGCTACCGCGCGTTCCGCCGTGGCACGTACAAGCACCAGGCACGCCTTTATGAGGAGCTTGGCCGTGGTCAGGACCCTGACATCATGATCATTGCCTGCGCTGACAGCCGCGCCGAACCGGCCGACATCTTCAATGCAGCGCCGGGCCAGCTCTTCGTGGTACGGAACGTGGCCAATCTCGTGCCGCCTTATGACCAGGGCGGCGGCCTGCACGGCGTCAGTGCCGCGCTGGAGTTTGCGGTCACGGCGCTGGAGGTCAAGCACATCCTGATCATGGGCCATGGCGGCTGCGGCGGTGTGAATGCCTCTTTGTCCGCGGCGAAGGACAGACCGGTCGGGCAGTTCATCGCGCCGTGGGTCAGCCTGCTGGATGAAGCCCGTGACGAGGTGCTCAAGAAGGGGGCCGCGGACAATCAGAGAGCATTGGAATTTGCCGGGATCGGAACGTCGATCCGCAATCTGATGAGCTTCCCATTCGTCCGGGAGCGCGTCGAGGCGGGCAAGCTGGAGCTGCATGGAGCCTGGTTTGCGATCGCGCATGGTGAGCTGCACTGGCGTGACCCGGCTACGGGTGAGTTTTCGGTGGTCGAGGCCTGAGGCCAGCGTTTCAGGACTGGCTGGTCGCCCAGACCGCAAAAGCCGCAGACCCGACCATCAAGGCGGCAGCGCCGCGATTGAACCATGTCGCGAAGGCCGGACTGGCGAAGTTTTTTGCCATCCGGTCCGCCGCTGCTGCATAGATTGAAAGCCCGAACATCTCGCTGAAGGTAATCGTTGCGAGGGCGATGAGGATCTGCTGCAGCATGGGCGAGCTGGCGTCAAAATAACCCGGCAACAGCGCGCCGAAGAAGACAAGCGCATTCGGATTGGCGAGCTGCAGGCCGAGCCCCTTGCCGAACAGGGCCGCCCGTTTCGGCATGGCTTCGCGCGAGAGCCGCAGGTCGCGCGGCCTGGAATGTAGAAGGCCGACTGCGAGCCAGATGATGAAGGCAAGGCCGGCAAGTTTCAGGATAAGGAAAGCGGACGGAAACTGTGTGGCGATGGCCGCCGCACCGCCGGCTGCAAGTCCGATCCAGACAAAGTTTGCCGATGATACGCCTATGGCAGGCAGCATCGCCGGACGAAAGCCGTAGCGCAGCGAGGAAGACACGACGAGCATCACCGCCGGACCCGGTGTCAGTCCACCAGCCAGAAACAGGCCGATCAGGGCGAGCCAGACACTGAACTCCAATTGCGGTCAGTCCCGTTCAGCCTTCCGGCTTGTAACGCTCGATCGACGCGCTGATCAGCTCTCGCGCGCGGTCCACGCCTTCTACGCCCTGAACCTTCACCCACTTATTAGGCTCCATGTCTTTGTAGTGCGTGAAGAAGTGGACAATGCGGTCGACCAGGATTTCCGGCAGGTCGGTATAGTTCTGTACCTTTTCGTAGAAGCGTGTGAGCTTCTGGTGGGGCACGGCGAGAATTTTCTCATCCTGGCCGCCATCGTCTTCCATCAGGAGCACACCGACAGGACGGGCACGGACAACGGCGCCCGGCACAAGCGCGCGCTGGCCGACAACCATGACGTCGATCGGGTCGCCATCAAGGCTCAGCGTGTGCGGAACGAAGCCGTAATTGCAGGGATAGCGCATGGAGGTGTACAGAAACCGGTCCACGAACATGGCACCTGAGGCCTTGTCGATTTCATATTTGATGGGTTCGCCGCCAAGCGGGACTTCAATGATCACATTGAGATCGTGGGGCGGGTTCTGCCCGGATGAGATTTTGCTGATATCCATGGGTCGTGCTCTCTGGCCAATTCTGTTGCGCTGCACTGCACAAGCCGTGCCGGAGCGTCAAGGGCGCAGTGTGTATTGGGTTTGGAAAACTTCGAAATTGGCCCTAAGACTTCCATTACAGTGAAGAGAGGATCCCAGCGCCCATGTTTCGTATAGCAACCAGCCTGCTTGCAACGGCGGCGATTTGCGCGCCGGCATTTGGTCAGTCCCTGAACTCTGCTGCTGAAAAAACCGCAGCCTGCCTGCAGGTCGCGGATGCTGGTGAACGCCTTGCCTGTTTCGACAATGCGGCACCGGCCCTGTCGCGCGCACTGAAAGACCAGCCGATTACCTTGCCGTCGAGGTCCGATGCAGCGCCCGCGCCGGCGGCGACCCCTGCGCCTGCCCAGCCAGACCTGCCGAAATGGGCCGATGCGCCTGCCGCCGAAGCGCCGGCTGCCGCGGTTGCCTCCACAGCGCCGGAAGCCGAACCGGGGACGCCGCTCTGGGCGCGCCTGATGCCACGCAGCGATGATGCTGACGAGGTCGACGAGATCAGTGTTTCGGTCACCCGCATCCTGCGAAACAATGTCGGGCGTCACTTCTTCCTGACCTCGGACGGCCAGGAATGGGAGCAGACCATCGTCGAGCCGGTGAAGCCGCCAAAGGGCCTGCCGGCGAAAGCGACAATATCCGAAAGCTTCATCGGCAGCCCAACGCTGTCGTTCGACGATGGACCTGCGGGTGCCTACAAGGTTCGCCGCACCAAATAGGCTGCCCCTTACCCGGCCAGCCCGAAATTGAAGCTGATCGATATGCGTGCTTCGTCGGTGCGGCTCGCCATGACTTCGTGGCGCAGCCAGCTTTCCCACATCAGGACATCTCCAGCCTGCGGCGTCACATAGATGAAGCGCTTGAGAGCATCCGGCACCTCATCCTTCAGCGGTGGGGCGCCCATCATCATGGCGAGGCGCGGATCCTCGAACCGGATATCGCCCGAGCCCGGAGGCATGGCGATATAATATGTTCCCGAAATCACGCTGCCGGGATGGATATGGCCGGAATGAGCACCGCCATCCCCCAGGATGTTGATCCAGAGGGCGTCCAGGCTGAGGCCTTTGCGGGGGAGCTCCCAGTGAAGCTCCTTCGCAAAGCCGGTCGCGAGTCTGGTGAGCGCTTCGGCGAGAGAGGCGAAAGCTGGGGCCCTGTCTGGCAGATCGTCCAGCGACGCGTAGGAGGTGTAGCCGGGATAGCCTTTCTCCTCGCACCAGGCGTGGCCGGCGCGGTCGCCCTCTTCAATCATCCAGCAGGCCGCTTCTGCGTCTTTCAGGAAAGCCTCATCGCCATGGCGGGTCTGGAACAAGTGTGTCGGAAACAGGAGGCGGGTGGTCATACCCCTGCTTTAGAGGCGGCGGCCTAGTCCGTGAAGATGTCTTTGATGGGTGGCTGGGAAAACACCAACCGTGCTGCGCCCGTTGTTTCGCCGGGGCGAAAGGTGATGCGGTCATTTTCGACCGCCAGCACCTGTTCGCTCCCATCGGTCTTCTGCACCACGCCTGTCGTCTCTGGCGAAACGAAAAAGATGACGCCCTTCATCTTTGGCGCGACCATTGACAGCGGACCGGCCTTCTTGCGGATGACGAGGTTCACCTGCTCGATTGACGTGTTGATATCGACGACAGGAACAGGGCCGGACAGGTCGAGCTTCGGCGTCGGTTCGGCATTGATGGCACCGCCGCCCTTTGGCAGTGTCGTCATGACCATAGGGTCGGCGTCAAGATAGGGGGCAATTTCGCTGACGTCGATCCGGCCCAATTCGTCGCGCGGCAGGTCGATGCGCTTGCCGTCTGGCTCGATCCATAGGCCGAAATCCTTCAGGGCCGGATCGTCGGCGGAAACGACATAGTCCATTTCGAGGTGTGAGCGATCGCTGTTGGGGATGGCGAGAAAGTCGCCCAAGCCGTCAAAAAGGGTCGACATCTTTGCGGCCGGCCGCGCTTCCTGAGCGTTTGCCAGGCCAGCAGACCCGGCAATGCCGATCAGCGCAATTATCAAGAAACGCATTCTGCACCTCCCATGTCAGGGCGATTGGATCGCCCTTTCACGCAAGGTGCAAATTAGCGTTCAGCAATTTTACTCTACTGGCTTCACGAATTTGAGGGTCATCCGGTCGGATTCGCCAATCGCGGCATAAACGGCCGGGTCAAAGCCCTCCGGCGTGTTGCCATCGCGGTCAGCAGTTCGCGATACCGGCGGCAGCGTCCACACACCAAACGGGTGATCGGCCGTATCTGCAGGATTGGCATTGATTTCGCTGGAAGCTTCAAACTCAAACCCAGCGGCCTCTGCCAGCGCTTTGACATAGTCTTCATGCACATAACCGGTCGGTGCAGAAGGATCCTGCTCGGCAGACGAAGGCAGGCGGTGCTCCACAACACCGAGCACGCCGCCCGGCTTGAGGACGGCATAGGCGTCGCTGAAGAACTTGTCGGCATAATCCCCGCCCATCCAGTTATGGACATTGCGGAAAGTCAGGACGGTGTCGACACTTTCAGGCTCGCCGAGCGGGCCGGATTCGGAGTCATAGGTGGTGTACTGGATCTCACCGAACGTGTCGGGGAATTCGGCATAGTTTGCCTTGAAGGCCTCGAGGGACGAGGCGGCGCGTTCGGAGCGTTCCGGACTCACCCAGGCAGCGATGAGCTGGCCGCCATTGGCGTGCAGGTATGGCGCGAGCAAATTGGTGTACCAGCCGCCGCCGGGCCATATCTCGATGACGGTCTCGTCTCCGGCAACGTCGAAGAATTCGAGCGTTTCGGCTGGGTGGCGATACTGGTCGCGCGCGATTTCACCCTCTGTGCGCCAGCTGCCTGCCATCGCATCGGCAATGGTGAAGCCCGCCGCATCGGCGGTCTCACTCGGCGTGTCGGACGTTTCGGCCGGTGGCGGCGGTGCGGCAGGTGTATCCTCAACGCCAGTGTCATTGCTGCAGCCAGCTGCTGCCAGAGTCAGTAGGCTTGCGCCCAAAATCCATCTCATTGCGTCCTCCTTTAGAGACTTGAACAACTCTTCCTGCCTACCCAAATACTTCTTGTCTAGGCGCTGCCAAGCAGGCCTGGACCGGTAGTCTGCCGGTGCCGATGAACGGGCCGGAGCAACAGATGAGCCGCAAATATGATGGTCCGACCCTGTCGGACACAGTTGCTTAGAGAGGACTGTAAGTCATGAGTACGATAGATCTCACCCCCCTTTACCGCACCATGGTTGGCTTTGACCGCATGGCCAATCTGATCGATTCGGCGAGCCGTCTTGATGGCGCTCAGGGCTATCCACCCTACAATATCGAGCGTGTTGCCGATGATGCCTTTGCCATCGAAATTGCCGTGGCAGGCTTCGGTGAAGAGGATCTCGAAATCGAGACGAATGAAAACCTGCTGACGATTGCCGGAAAGAAGGTTCAGGACGAGGATGCTGAAGAGCGCCAGTTCCTGCATCGCGGCATTGCCGAGCGTGGATTCCTTCGCCGGTTCCAGCTTGCCGATCACGTGATTGTGACCGGCGCGAGCCTCAAGAATGGCCTGCTCCGTGTCGATCTCGTCCGCGAGCTGCCGGAAGCCAAGAAGCCCCGCAAGATCGAAATCGGTTCAACGACGACCAAAAAGTCGAAGCCGAAACTGATCCAGGGCGAAAAGGTCTCCGCCGCCTAGGCGTCGAACCTTTCCTGACAGGAATGTAGCCCCGGTGCCGCAAGGTGCCGGGGCTTTTTTATCCTAGGCCTTTTCGCCCTTTTCGAAGAAGGCCTTTGCGCCGGTCTTGTCGAGGAATGCGGTCAGTGCGTGATTATCGCTGAGACGGCGAACCGCTTTCTGGACCGATTTGAACGAGGTCGCGGCATAGCGCTGGGTGACCTGCTCGAACGACTTTTTCTCAATCTTCGCGCTCATCCGCTCTGTCTTTGACAGGTTGGCTTCGAGATTGGCTTCCGCCCAAGGCAGGTAAGTTGCAGCAACTTCATCAGCAAAGAGCGGCAGCAGGGTCGGCTCCAGTTCCTCCAGAGACTTGAATGGTGCGCCCGCCTTTGGCGCATCCATGAATTCGCACCAGGCGGTCACGAAAGGGGCGTTCTTGCGCAGGAAGTCGCCCGGGGTCGGGTCGAGCAGCATCTGTGAGAGCTGGCCGGCAAGCGCGAAGTCAGCCACGGAGGGCCGGCCGCCGAAAATAAAGAGATTGTTCTCAAGATGCGTGTTGAGCAGTGTGATAAAACGCTCTGCGGACACTTTCAGCGTCTTTTCGTTCTTCTTCTCGATGCCGACAAGCGGGAGACGCTCGCGCATGCGCTTGACGATCTGGTCGCGCGTCCTCTTCTTGGCGCGGGGCAGCTTGCCGGAGAAGAGCTGCTCCATGGTGCGGTCAGCAGCCTCTTCGCGGTCAGGCTTAGCACCCCAGCGGTAGAGGAACATCGCCTTGTTGAGCCACTCATCAGCGTAGTCTTCGAGGATGAGAGCGAGCACCGCGCAGGCCGGATCATCGGGAACGCAGGATGGGTCGGCGACATCATTCTCGACGAGCGACAGGATGTCAGTCGAATCCTGGTTCGGCGCACGATTGGGCGACACGAGAAGGGGTACGGTCGGGACCTTGGCGAAGGACTGGAACTCTTCTTCGGTCGCAGAAGAGCGTCCGATCCATTCGAACTCGACGCCCTTGTATTTCAGGAAGGAGCGCACTTTCACAGAATAGGGAGACGTCTCGGCGCCGAACAAGCGGTAAGCAGTCATGTCGGTGTCCTTGGCAATAGCTGAAGCGCGGTCTTAGGCGATGCAGCTTTTGCTGCCAAGACGTGTTTGACGGTTGCCAGAGGCTGCAATACTCAGAGCGCTGCTGCGAAATCGAAACACGACATGTGTGAGCAAGGTGCGCCCTGTATCAGGAGCGGCCTTGTCTGTCCGGAAGGTGGTGCATGACGGGGTTCAACCAGAAAAGGTCTGGCTGCAAATGAGCAAACCGCGATATTTTCTCGCCTATTGCGACAAGCTTTTTACGCCGTCGGAGAGCTTTATTCCGCGGGGCTATTCAGCGTTTGGCAATCTGAAGCCGCTCTATATCGGCCACGAGATCAAGGGACCGGTGCCGGAGGGTGCCGAGGTGGTGCAGCTTGGCCCGCTGCACGGGCCGGGCGGCGAGGCCGCTTTCAAGCAGCTCGGCAGCATTTCCTCGAAACTCGAAGAGGCATTGAGGGCCTATGAGCCGGTCGCGGTCCATGCGAGCTTTGGCAAATCGGGCGCCTATGCGTTGCCGATCGCCAAGAAGCTCGGCCTGCCGCTGGCGGTCACGTATTATGGCGGCGACGCCACCAAGACGACCAATACCAAGGACAGTTTCATCCGCGTCTACAATCGCAGGCGCGCCAGGCTCTGGAAGGAAGCCGACCTGATCCTGCCCTGCTCGAACTTCATTCGCGACGAACTCGCTGCCAAGGGCGCGCCCGTCGACAAGATGGTTGTGCATCACAATACGGCAGACCCGGCGCGCTTTGAGCCCGGTGAGAAGAAGGACCTCATTGTCTTCGCCGGACGCTGGACCGAGAAGAAGGGCATCGACACGCTTATCGCGGCGCTCGCCCGACTCGGAGAGGAGCTGGAAGGCTGGACGGTTCGCCTGATCGGCGATGGTGACCTCAAGGAGGGCCTTGTCGCCGACCTTGAGGCGGCAGGCGTGACGGCCGAACTGCCGGGCTGGGTGCCGGCGGATGAGATGCCAAGGCAATGGGCCGAAGCCCGTATTGCGGTTGTGCCGTCGAAGCGCGCAAGGTCTGGTGATGCCGAAGGCCTGCCGCTGGTATGTATCGAGGCGATGCTGTCAGGTTGCGCACTGGCCGCGACGCGGCATGCCGGCATTACTGAATGCGTCAGGGATGGTGAGACGGGCTATCTGGTTGATGAAGGCGATGAGGCTGGCCTCGCAGACCGCCTGGCGCGCATGCTGACGGACAAGGCACGAACCGCGGCGATTGGGGAGGCGGGGCGAGAATTTGCCCTGTCAGACTTCAACCTGCAGAAGCAGAGCCGCAAGCTCGAAGGCTATTTGCTCGATCTCGCCGAAAAGGCCGGCACCGTTTAGTTGGTGTCGTCCTTCTTGCGCGGGTCGGACTGATCGGCCCAGGTTTCGGGGTCGCGGACGATTACGTAGCCGCCCTCGAAATGGACCTCCGGCACTTCCTTCAGGGTGAAGGGGACGAACCAGGCAGCGCCGGTGTCGGGCGCGACTTCAATCAGGTCGCCAGCCCCGAAATTCTGCACGGATTTCACGGTGCCGACGGTCTTTCCATGACTGTCCATGACGTTCAGGGCGACAAGGTCCTCAACATAGAACTCGTCATCATCGGGCGGGGGCAGTCTGTGGCGAGGGACGCAGAGCTTGGTCCCCTTGAGCGCGTCCCATTCCTCTTTCTGGCGGGCGCGTTTTGCCGTCACGATAAAATGGCCTGATCCTGATTTTACCCCGGCCGCCTCGAGGAGCGGGTCGCCCTTTTCTGACAGGAGTGGCCCGAGACTGAACAGATCCTCGGGATTGTCGGTGAAGCTTTTCACACGCACGTCACCACGAACGCCATGAGCGCCCGCCAGAACGCCCACAATTATCAGCCTGTCTTGTTTCAATCGGTCTGGCATTGCGGGCTTCCTACTCTGCTATGCAGCAGACGGGAAGCCCGAACAGCGCCTACCAGCGGCGACGGCGATCGCGGTCATATCCATAGCCGCGCCCGGCCGGACGGATAGACGTTATGTTGTCGTTCAGCCGGTAATAGCCGAGTTCAGCGGTCGATCCGGTAATGATCTCGCAGCGGCCCCTGAAATTCGGATCCGTACAGACTTCCCACGCCCCGCTCTGGATAGCGATGGAGGACGTCTTGTCGTTGAAGCGGAGCGGGTTGAGGTGCGGGATAGCACCCGTGACAGGCAGTGCATCGCCGCGGAAGTTCGAATTGCCGTACAGCACGACCGGCGCATTGTAGCGCCCGCCATAGCCATAATCATTCCCGCGACCATACCGGTCGTTGCGGTCATATCGGTCATGACGGCCGCCATATCCATAGCTCACCGGGCGGATCGACGTGATCTTGTTGTTGAGCCTCATCTGGTTGAGGTAGCCCTCGCGATATTCGATGATTTCGCAGCGTCCGCGATAATTGGCATCGACGCAAACTTCCCATGCGCCGCCCATGACGCGGATCGAGGATGCCCGGTCATTGAAGCGATAGTCGGCGAGCCGTGGAATGGCACCCGTCACGCGCAAGGAGCGGCCGGTGAAATTGGCATTGGAATAGATGATCGCTTCGCCGCCCCCGCCGCGATGGTACGGTCGGTCAGCCATGGCGGGCAGGGCAAGAGAGGTGGTGAGAGCGAGACCAAGTCCCAGCGTCTTCAACGGATTCATGAGAGAACCTCCAATTCATTGACCCCTCTTTGTTACCAGAAGGTCGCTGAACACTCGGCAACCTTGCCTTCATGAAAGGCGGGGGTGTGCCGGGAGGTTCCGGAAACTTACATAAATATTAGATGGATAGCGTCGCCCGGCCGGCAGGGCTTAGGCTGCTGCGGTCAGGGCACCTGGCGTGACTTCGCGGCAATAGGCGCCGCGCAGGTCACGCGATGGCTCAAGCCCGGTGACAAGACCCGTCGCCGTCTCGTCCTTTCCGATGACGAGCACACCGCTATCGGAAAGCTGGCGAGCGAGGTTGACCAGCGCCCTGGCGCGCATCTGGCTACCCATGCCGCCAATAACATTGCAGCAGGTGATGACGTCGAACACGCCGAGGCCGCTGCAATCCTGCAGGATATTGTGGGTCCGCACGCCAACGCGGTTGGCAAGGTCTTGTGAAACCTGCCATTCGCCTGTGTCGAGACGAGAAAAGTTGCTGAGCAGGCGGTGGATGGACAGGCCCTTCTGCACATCGAAGTGTCCGAACTTCCCTGAGCGGGCGCGTGCCGACATTTTTTCGCTGATGTCGGAGGTCAGGATTTCAACCTGGATGTCCTTCAGCGCTTCGTTCTCGCTCTCACCGATCAGCATGGCAAGCGAATAGGCTTCCTGCCCGCTGGACCCGCCAGCACACCAGATGCGGAGCTTTCCGCCCGGTGCAGACGATGCCATCATCGGCAGGACATGATTGACGATTCGCTCAAAGGCGGCGCGCTCGCGGAAGAAATGCGTGGTCTTGCTGGTCAGGGCGGCGACGATTTCACCGCCGAGCGGGCTGCTTGGGCGGGCCCGGATGCAGGCGAGAAGTTCGGCGACGCCAGCAAACTGCTCACGGCGGAGGATCGGGCCGAGCCGGGATTCGATGAGATAGGATTTTGTCGGCGGAATATGCTGTCCGGAACCGTTCAGCGCCAGCTCAACAATTTCGCGATAGGTCGAATCGTCCATAGTCTTTCACCAGCCCGATAAATTTCTTCCCGGTTCGTTAACAAGAACCCGACCGGGGTTAACAAATCGCTTTAAACGAGGCCGACCTCTGCAAATTTGCTGTGAATGATGTCTGCATCAAACGGCTTCATTATAAATTCATTTGCACCCGAGCGCATCGCTTCGCCAATGTGCTCGGCGTCATTTTCGGTCGAGCAGAACACAACGATCGGTTTCGACCCGCCCTGTTCGCGGCGAAGGGCGCGCAGGAAATCCAGGCCATTCATCACCGGCATGTTCCAGTCGAGCAGGATGGCATCCGGCATGTTCTCGCGGCATGATTTCAGCGCGTCGGCGCCGTCTCCTGCTTCCGTCACTTCGAACTGGAGATCCTGTACAATGCGTCCGGCAACTTTGCGGACCACCCGGGAGTCATCAACAATCAAACAAGACTTCATGGCATTACCCCAAGAGGAATCTAGGCCTGTTCCGGTGGCAACCCCTCCGGAAGGTAAGCAAATTAACTCGACATTGACCGCGCATCTGGTCGCTGCAGCAATTTGGCCAGAAATTGATTTACCGAAGTTTAAGACTCGGTGCGTCCTGCGGCCACGGCCCGATCAGCCCTCGGCGCTCAGGCCGGTTGCGACCAGGGATATCTCTTCAGGCTTCGGGTCGGCGCGCAGCGAACCGCCCAGACCTTCTGCAATAATCCGCGTGAACAGCGGCTGGACGGTGCGTGCGGACCAGCCGTCCTGCGGCTCGTTTCCGGCGATCGCTTCGGCGGTATCGTCGCGAAGCTTGCAACGCTCGCCGGACGCAGCGACGCTGATGCCAAGTCCATCAGTCTGATTGCGAACCTTGACGGCGATCGTCCCGCCGCGCGGCAGGCAGTCCACCGCCAGCATGACGAGGTTCATGATCAGGCGGGCATGCGAGAAGCTGAGATGCTGGGTTTCGATGTCCCATGTCAGCGTTGGCTTGTAATTGTGGCTGGCTACGAACCGCTCGGTGATCTGCTTGGCTTCGTGGATGTCAGCAGCGCCTTTGGACAGACCGGCCGAGCCGAAAGCGTAGCGCAGGAATTTCAGTTTTGAGGCGGCGCTGTCTGCCCCATCATGCAGAAGCTTCTCTGCCTGCACGCGCATCTCGGAATCCTGCGGCTCGTTCATGAAGTCGAGCGCATTGGTGATGGAGGATACCGATGATACGAGGTCGTGGCAGATGCGAGATGCAATATATGCGGAGAGATGCGCCGGATCGATATTGGCTTGCATGGTCTGGCCCCTTTGGTCGGTGTTCTACGCTACCCGAATCGCCAGACCATTGACTGCCTGATTGCGGCTGATTTGTCACCCATCCAAGTCGTCGTGGCCCACAAGATCATCATGACCGCCGCGTGCGCTGTGAAAAAGCAGCCAGAAAAGCCCGATGGACAGGCCAAGACAGCCCACAGCGCCAAGGCCGTAGGCGATCCAGCCATGCATTGTCATCGTGACGCCGAGGCTCGACCAGAGCACCGCCACGCCCCATCCAGCCAGGATAAGCGCGGCGAGGCCTGCGATGATGGCAATGATGGAGGTCAGGGACATAAGCGGGCGGGTTAGTTCTTCTTCCACTTCCCGCTATCGTCCATGACGAACTGGCCGCGCTCTGCGCCGGAGACCAGCTTTTCGCCGGTCACGCGGGCAACCTGTTCTGGCGTTGTGCCGGTCTGTCTGGCGAGGTCATCATAAGCGGCGCGGCGCTTGTTGTTGATGTCCTGAACGCGCCGGATGAGCGCCGGATCTGCGCCGCCATCAACGATGCCGAGATAGCCGTCAATGCGTTCGCCGACGACGCCCTGCTCCTTGGCAGTGTCGATCTGTGGATCGCCCGCACTTGCAGGCGCGGCAACGGCCAGAGCGGTCGCGGCAAGGAAGACGAGCGCGTAAATGGCTTTAATGAATCGGGTCATGTGAGACACCTTTTGTGGACCTAGAAAATGTCAGGATTGCTGGCGATCAGGTCTTCGACTTCCTTGTCGAGCTTGATGCGCACTTCCTGATCGATCTTGACGTTGAGATTAATCGTGATCGGCTCTGTCGGAGCCTGCAGCTTCACCGTCGGTGAGCACGCAGCCAGCGAGGCAGCGACAGCTGCAGACAGGAGGAGGGGTCGGGTCACATGTCTTTCCTTCATAACACGAGCCATTGTGCAGTATGTGGCCTGAACGGTGGTTGAATACAAGTTTGACTATTGTTCAGGCGGTGTGCTGCCTGTGCCGCCGGATTGGCGGTTCCGAACCGACTCTGCGGCCACGTCGGCGAGCCAGTCGCTGGACGATATCGAGCGGCCCGTCCGGATGAGCTGCATCAGCTTGGAATCGATGCCGATATTGAAGGCGAATGGCGCGCCGTCGAGCACTTCCGGAGAGGTGCCGACCAGCCGCATCGTGATCAGGATATCGCCGCTCAGATTACCGTCAGCGCCAATTTCGAGAACCGAAAAGCGGAAATCCTTGAGTGCGTCGAATGCCATGCTGACCCGGTCATCTGCGGCAGCGGCTGCATCGGCGACATCTCCGGTATAGGCAATCGTGCCCCCGCTGCTGTCGGCGGTCAGTGTCGCATTGCGGATGAATGTGTTGGGGCCGATGATTTCCACGGGGAATGTGCCGGTGACTGTGCCTTGCGCCTTGACGTCCGGCAGGTCGAAGACGCGAACGATTTCGGCGAGTTCGAGCGACTTGGCGGTGATCTCAATGACATCGCGCGTCCCTGCAATCGTCCAGCTGGAGCCGCCAGTATAGATTTCGCCGCCGGCAAAGGGCCAGCGCGCATCTTCAATGGTCGCTTCCAGTCCTTCATTCAGCTGAAAGCGAATGCGGCCATTGCTGAGCGGGATGCCCGGGCTGATCTGGCCGAGACGGATTTCCTGTCCGGGCGGCGTTGTGAGTTTCATGATGTCGTTGAATTCGATGCGCCCGCTCACATCATTGACCGCGCCGAGGCGCAGCGTGTCGAACCCGAAACCGTCCGCAGACACCCACCCCGTGCCGCTTGTCTTGCCAGACTCGATCACGAAATCTGCGCGACCTTTCAGCGTGCCGCGCGCATTCGAGAGAAAGCCGCGCACCCGGTCGCTGAGCGCAGTCGGCTGAAAACCGCGTGGCCGGAAGGTGAGCTCCGGCGTCAGGACCGAGGCGGTGCCGTCCAGCGCAAGGATGTCGAGCTCCAGGTCAACATCGGCGACCTTCTGGCCTGCAGGCCGCGTCGTCACTGGACCGGTCAGCTGCATGATACCCTTCTGGAAAGTTGCCGCTAGGTCGCCGCGCAAGGGAACATAGAGCGGATCAGCGCCCCTGTCGCGCACTTCCACGCCCTTTGCTGACGCCGTACCCTCAATGCCGGTCGATGGCAGCCGTGCGTCGAGGTCGAGTGCATCCAGGCTGATGTCGGCGGGCACCAGCGAGCCGCTGAACTGTGAGGCGCCGGTCGACGCAGTCAGCGATACAGGGTTCGTCGTTGCGAGCGCCAGGTCCGGCTCTGCCGAGGCGACGATCAGGGTCTTCTCGCCAATGGTGAGCGGCAGCGACATTTCACTGCCTTTCAGGTCCAGCCGCGCTGTCCTGGTGGCCGACCAGTCAAGGACAGCATTCTGCAGCGACAGCGTGCCAGAGGTGTTTTCGCCCCTGAAGGGCAATTCCAGCTTGCCGAGGTCGATCGTTCCGGCAGAGCCTCCTGGAATGGGCCGAACGACCCGCCCATCGCGCGGGCAAAGCTCCAGATTGACGGGCTCAAGCGCGTAGCCGGCTCCGGTGCGGATGCCAGCTGTGTTGAAGCCGAGGCAGCGGGTTCGGAAGGTCTGGACGCGCAGGCTCGACCCGCCAGCAGCCTCGATGCCGCCAAACAACCGGGTGTCGCCGAACGTCTGGCCATAGAGCTTGCCGCGTATGCGAAGCTCTCCAATCGTCTGCAGACGGGGTACCCCTTCGGCGCGTTCGAAGTGAAGTTCGCTGACCTCGCTCGCGATGGTCAGGCCGTCAGCGGTCCACGGCGAAAGCGTCAGGCCACCGGTATCGATGATCAGGTCGGGAGCGAGGCTTGCTCGCGTGAGGTCCATTGCGATTTTCGGTACGCGTGGTCCGTCCAGGGTCACAAGTCCGGCCAGTTCCACGCCTTCGTCGGCAATGTTGAGCGCAGGCTTGGCCGGTTTCGGCGTGAGGGCGACACTGGTGCCGTCGGCGCTTTTAGCGGAGATGACGCGGGTCGACACGAGCGACCAGTAGCCGCTCTCATCGATCGTCAATTCGAATCCTGTGCCGCCGCTAAATTCTTCCAGCGCTGCCGAAAGCGCCGCCCGCAACGCATCCGAGTGGGCCTGGAAGGGGCCACCCAGGCTGAGTCGCGACAGCAGGCTTGATCGATACTCGCCGGGCACGCGCGCGCCGGAGACACTGAGATCGCCATGCGCATTTATCACCGAGAGCGCATCATCGACCTTAAAATCGCCGCTGAGCGTCAGCTCTTCTGCTGCGATGTCCGGCCGCTCCAGCCCCGACACGATAAGGCCGTAACCTGCCCCAAGCTCGCCTGACCGGTCCCGCGCTGTGTCCAGGGTGAAGCTCACCGCTTCTGCAAAGGTCTCTCGCCAGCTGAGCGCCGCCACTGTGCCCTCGACTGTGCCGGACTTGATCCGGCTTAGCCATGGTGAGATTTCTTCGTCATTTTGCGGTGATTTCAGGGCGAGTGTTCCTTCGAATTCGGCGTCGGAAAGCGAGAGGCCCGGCCGCTGGAATGTCCCTGCCGAGAACGCCCAGTCGAGTGCCGGCAGGAGGCCATCCTGCATATTTGCGCTCAGTTTGATGTCGGACGCAGCGAGATTGGCGAAGGCCGCCTCGGCGAGTTCGAATTCTGCATGTCCGCTCAGCTTGATGCCGATCAGGGAGAGATCGACATTGCCTTCCCGGATATCCAGGCGGTTGCCGCCGGTTTCGAGGCGGACCGGCTCAACATCGGCCTGCAGGTCAACCCGCATGGGCATCTGACCCGAAGCCTGACCTGTCAGGACGAGTGGGCCTGCCGGGGTCGCCATCTCGATGCGGATATTCGTCATCTCGAAGGCAGGCGATGTGTCTGAAGAGCTATCGCCGGAGGCAAGTTTCTCAAGGCCGCCAAAGGTGATTTCATTGTCTTCAGTAAAGGTGCCGCGCAGCACAGGCGAGCGGAGCAAAATGTCTGTGACGACCGGCCTGAACAGGCCTGGCCAGTCGAGCCCGATGCGCGCTTCGCCTGCCTCGAAAGGGACATCTCCCGTCTGAGTGGCCACTTCCACGCCGGTTACGCGGAGACTGGAGAGGCCGAGATCGTTAATTTTGGCGGTACACGTCAGTGCCTGTGACTGGCACCATCGTTGCACGGCATATTGCGCGATCTGGATACGAAATAGCCAGGCAAGCACGAGCGATAATACGACCAGAAGGGCTACGAGGCCCAGCCAGAACGGCCATTTTCGCCAATTGAGGAGACCGCTTTTCATGCCGATCCTGCCTGAAATTTAACACTTTCCGCTGCATAATCATGCAAGCGGTGACTTGCACACCCGGTTGTGTAGAAATTAAGACGCTTCAGGGCCGGATTGATTAAACCACTGGCCATATATGGGGCCAGGTCGATCAACCGACAGGGGCATTAGCTTGAAGTTTCCCAACGTGTTTGACACGCTGGAAGGCATGGAGGCCCAGTTTGAATATTGAGCTATCACGCGGCATGGCCAGTTTTGCCCTCTTGGGGGTAGCGTCTGCTGCCGTCAGCCTGTCGACATTCTACTTTATAGGACAGGCGCGGAAGGCCGAAGCGCAGCCGGTTGTTCAGGTCAGCCTGGCGGTTCCGCTTGCGACCACGCTGCTCTCTGCCGATGACATGGACACTGGTCCGGCCATTGTTGCGCGCGATGGAAAACTGAAATCGCGCGAAACGCTGACGGAGCTCGTCCAGCAGCTGGGCGCTTCGCCGGCCGATGCCAGCCGCGCCTTGCGCGCCGTGTATGACGCCGAGCTGATCGATCCGCGACGGGTGCGTCCCGGGCTCGAGATCAAGGCCAATTTTTCAGGGCCGGACGAAGCGCAGCTCACCTCGCTTTCCATTTCGAATGAGGCCGGCAGGCAGATCCTTTCCAAGCGTGTGACGGGCGGCGACTTCATCCCTGTCGTCCTCAGCGCGCAAACCCGGCCGGTTGCCCGTCGCATCTCGGCGACGATTGACACCAGCATCTATGAGGCCGCCCTTGCGCAGGGGGCTCGCGACCAGCAAGTCGTCGATTTTGCCAGGATTTTCGGCTACGACCTCGACTTCCAGCGCGATATCCATCCGGGCGACAGTTTCGAGATGGTGTATGAGGAAATGGTGGATGAGCGCGGCAATCGCGTTCGCACGGGCGAAGTCCTCTACGCTGCCATCAATGGCAAGTCGCTGAAAAAGGGCTATTACCAGTTCACACCGTCCGATGACGGCGTGACGGATTACTTCGACAAGAATGGCGAAGCGGCAACAAAATTCCTCATGAAGACGCCGATCAACGGGGCGCGCCTGTCATCAAGCTTTGGATATCGCCGCCATCCGATCTCCGGATACAACAAGCTGCATAAGGGCACCGACTTTGCGGCCCCGACCGGGACGCCTGTCTATGCGGCCGGACATGGCACGATTGAGCGCGCAAACCGCTATGGTGGCTATGGCAATTATGTTCGCATCAGGCACGCGAATGGGTATTCGACGGCGTATGCCCACCTGTCACGCTTCGGCAAGTACAAGACGGGCCAGCGTGTTCGCCAGGGCGACATTATCGGTTATGTCGGATCCACGGGGGCGTCGACCGGTCCGCACCTGCATTATGAGGTCCTCGTCCGCGGCAAGCCGGTTAATGCGATGACGCTCGACTTGCCGACGGGGCGAAAGCTCGCCGATACGCCGGAGATCATGGAAGACTTCCTTCAGCGCCGTGGCGAAATCGATGCGCTGGGCATGCCTCAGGCCGAGGTGGAACTGGTCTCTGATCAGGGCTCTTATCCGGTCGACACCGTCGCGGTACCGCCTGCACCCTGAATCTGACGATCGTGCTTCTAAAGCAAATGCAAAAAAGCCCCAGCCGTCTTTTCTGGCCAGGGCTTTTTCATTTGAGCCTTTTGAGGTCGCGAGGGACCTTAAAGTCCGGCGAGCTGGATACGGTCAGAGACCGTTTCAACAAAAAGCTCGGAATTGGAATATGCCGCGGTCAGTTCCGGATCGGCGATCTGGTTGACGGCCTGGAACAGGATGTCCTGTGCGCAGACTTCGTCGACCACGAGACCGATAGAAACGCCGGAAACCTTGCGGCAATTGGCGGCCGCCTGCTTTTCAAGGCTGGCGAGGACTTCGGTCGCACCTTCCTGCGAGTCGAGCAGGGTGGTGTCGAAGGTGAGCGTGGCGTTCACTTCGGTAAATTCTTCAGCGTGTGCAACACCGCCAAAGATGGAGAGAGCGAACAGGATGGAGGAAACGCGCTTTTTCATTGGAAAAGCCTTTCAATATTTGGTTGTGCGGGTCGTTGCCCGTCCCCAATGCCCCGCGCTCTTCGCGGGTGCAGCATAGGTATCTCGCGACTGCAGCATGCTGGCAAGCATGAAATGGGATAATTGATATGCAAAAACGCATAAATTTGGCGCAGCCAACGCTCAGAAAATGCGCGTTTATGAGCGCATCATGGGTTCCGTTCCAGCACAATTTGCGACGCGTCGAACAGTACGTTTATCCATACAATTCAGAGCTCTAGTGGTGGGCGTAAGCGCGTCAAGCAGCTGTCGGTGATACGTTGAACACCCCACGGCGCGTGACGCCCGCAACCGGCTCAGTCTTTCGCCGTCTGGCGATCATCATCGTTGCATTGGATATTCCACCCGATGTCCGCGACCGGGGGTCTGCGGAGACGCTATCGGTCCTTGGAAAAAATCACCCGGCGCGGTGAGGCGCCGGGTGAGCCTGGGAAAGAGTGTCTAGTTCAGCGCTGCAGCGCCTTTGGCAAAATTATTGGGCACGCCATTGATCGACAGGATATCGCCTTCGACGTCGATCTCGACCGTGCTGTTGTCGGCGACCTTGCCCTCAAGGACCAGCCGGGCCAGCGGATCCTGCAGCTCCTTCTGGATGACGCGTTTCAGGGGGCGCGCGCCATAGACCGGGTCGTAACCCCGCTCGGCAAGCCAGGTCCGGGCCGCCTCCGACAGCTCGACCTTGATCTTGCGTTCGGAAAGCAACTTCGACAGGCGATCCATCTGGATATCGACGATATAGTCGATCTCACCGCGGCCGAGCCGCTTGAAGAAGACGATCTCGTCGATCCGGTTGATGAATTCCGGACGGAAATGACCCCGCACGGCCATCATCACCGCTTCGCGCTGGGCTTCGCTGATTTCGCCGGCGTCTCCACTGGCGAGGGCCTCGGCGCCAAGGTTTGACGTCATGATGATGATCGTGTTGCGGAAGTCGACCGTCCGCCCATGGCCGTCGGTGAGCCGTCCGTCATCCAGTACCTGAAGCAGGGTATTGAAAAGGTCCGGATGGGCCTTCTCCACTTCGTCAAAGAGGACAACCTGATAAGGCCGCCGGCGCACAGCTTCCGTGAGCACGCCGCCTTCCTCATAGCCGACATAGCCGGGAGGTGCGCCGATCAAGCGGGCGACCGAGTGCTTCTCCTGAAATTCCGACATGTCGAGGCGTAGCACGGCCGAGTCGTCGTCGAACATGAATTCGGCGAGCGCCTTGGTCAGCTCCGTCTTGCCGACACCGGTCGGGCCGATGAACAGGAAAGAGCCGATCGGGCGATGCGGATCCTGCAGGCCGGCCCGGGCGCGGCGGACTGCGTTGGAAACGGCTGACAGGGCTTCGTCCTGGCCGACAACACGCTCCATGAGTTTGTTTTCCATACTCAGAAGCTTCTCGCGTTCGCCTTCCATCATCTTGTCGACAGGAATTCCCGTCCATTTGGAAACGACGGCGGCAATATGCTCAGGCCGGACCACTTCGGAAACGAGACCAGGGGCAGCATTGCCCTCGTCGTTTTCGGCGGTTTCGACAGCGGCAATCTGCGCTTCGAGCTTCGGAATAACGGCATATTTCAGCTCGGAAGCGCGCGAAAGATCGCCCCGGCGTTGGGCTTCGGCCATTTCGGCATGTGCCCGGTCGAGCTCTTCCTTGGCAGAGGCCGCGCCCTTCAGCTTCTCTTTCTCGGCCGCCCAGGCTGTCGTCAGCTCGTCCGACTGCGCCTGGAGCGCGTCAATCTCGCTTTCGATATTCTCAAGACGGTCTCTGGACGCCTGGTCCTTTTCCTTTTTCAGGGCCTCGGCTTCGATGCGAAGCTGCAGCAGCCGCCGGTCGATCTCGTCCAGCTCCTCGGGCTTGGAGTCAACCTGCATCCGCAAACGGGAGGCTGCTTCATCCATCAGGTCGATGGCCTTGTCCGGCAGGAAACGGTCCGTGATGTAGCGATTGGACAGGCTGGCGGCCGAGACGATAGCTGCGTCTGAAACCCGAACGCCGTGATGGGCTTCATAACGGCCTTTCAGGCCGCGCAGGATGGACACTGTATCCTCCACGGTCGGTTCGTCGATATAGACGGCCATGAAACGACGTGCGAGCGCCGGGTCGCCCTCAACATATTTGCGGTACTCATCCAGGGTTGTTGCGCCAACACAATGCAGCTCGCCGCGGGCCAGGGCCGGCTTCAGGAGGTTCGATGCATCCATCGCGCCATCAGTCTTGCCGGCACCGACGAGGGTGTGCATCTCGTCAATGAAGAGCACCACGCCGCCTTCGGCCTGTTCAATCTCCTTGATCACCGCTTTCAGCCGTTCTTCGAACTCACCGCGGAACTTCGCGCCTGCGATCAGTGCACCCATATCAAGGGCAAGCAGCCGCTTGTCCTTCAGGCTCTCGGGCACATCGCCATTGATAATACGCAAGGCGAGCCCTTCGGCGATGGCCGTCTTGCCGACGCCGGGTTCGCCGATCAGGACAGGATTGTTCTTCGAGCGGCGTGACAGGACCTGGATTGTCCGGCGAATTTCCTCGTCGCGTCCAATAACTGGATCGAGCTTGCCTGAGCGCGCATCAGCGGTCAGGTCGCGCGTGTATTTCTTCAGCGCTTCATAGCCTTCTTCAGCATTCTCTGTGTCGGCTGTGCGGCCCTGGCGTAGTTGTGTGACAGCCGCTTCGAGGCCGGACTGGTCGACGCCGCCGGCTTTGAGTGCTTCCTGGACCTTCGAGCCGGAGAGTCCGGCCATCGCAGCCAGCAAGCGCTCGACAGTAATATAGCTGTCGCCAGCTTTCCGGGAGGCCGCTTCGGCGTCTGCAAACAGTTTTGCTGTCTTCTGATCAAGGCGCAGGCCCGCATCGCCTCCGGAGACAGAAGGCTGGCCGCGCAGGGCTTCATCGGTTTTCTGCTGCACAATTTCCGGATTACCACCAGCAGCGCGGATGAGATTCGCGGCCATGCGGTCACGATCTTCCAGCAGGGCTTTCAGGATATGTTCAGGCAGGAAAATCTGGTGGCCCGCAGCGAGTGCGCCAGTCTGGGCCGTCTGAATTACGCTTCGCGCACGTTCGGTATAAGTGTCAAAATTCATGTCTATCCCCTTTCAAAGGCAGATTTCATATCGAAAGGCCGGGCCAGTATGGCTGCGCCCAACCGGGTATTGTCATTGAAGGCCCCGCTCAGCGGCGGCCTGTCTCAGACGGATATGGGTATCGTTAAAAGGGGCTGCAAGATGACTTGCAGCCCCTTCTGTCGGCCGGAGAGGGAGGGGCTAGCCGACAGGTATCAGACCGGTCTCTTCGGGGTCGCCCACCATTGAAACCAGTGCATTGCGAAGCTTGCCGAGCGCCTGATGTTCGATCTGGCGGACCCGCTCCTTGGAGATGCCAAGACGTTTGCCGAGTACTTCCAGCGTGACGGTGTCATCGGTCAGGCGGCGTTCGCGGATGATGAGATTCTCCCGCTCGGTCAGCGTTCGCAGGGCTTCAGCGATCCATTGCTTGCGGCGTTCGCCGTCCCGGCTTGCCATGACGCGGTCCTCGGTGACGGAATTTTCGTCTTCCAGCAGGTCCTGCCACTGGGCTTCGCTATCGGTGCTGAGCGGCGCATTGAGCGAACGGTCGGATGCTGACAGGCGCGAAGCCATGGTCTCGACCTCGCGCTCCTTGACGCCGAGATGTGTTGCGATCCAGGTCTTGTTCTCCGGCGTCAATGTGCCATCGCCAGTATCATCAATCTTCGCGCGCAAACGCTTGAGGTTAAAGAAGAGGGATTTTTGCGCAGCGGTGGTGCCAGTGCGGACGATCGACCAGTTGCGAAGGACAAAGTCCTGGATGGATGAGCGTATCCACCAGGAAGCATAGGTCGAGAAACGAACTTCGCGGTCTGGATCAAATCGGGCAGCGGCCTGCATCAGGCCGACATTGCCTTCCTGCACCAGGTCCGGAAGGGCAAGGCCATAATGACGGAACTTTGACGCCATGGAGATGACAAGGCGCATATAGGCGCTGGTCAGCTCGTGCAGCGCCTCTTCATCGCGGTCATCACGCCACCGGAGGGCAAGGTCGTGTTCATGCTCGGCGCTGAGCATTGGTTTGTTCATGGCCTTTCGGACGAAACGACGGTCTGCGTTTTCCGAGGTTCGGGATGTGGCCATGTTTTTGCTCCCAACTTGCGCACTTGCTTTACCGCTTTTACGCGAGAGCCCGCCTGGTGGATCACTGGCCTCAACAATTTTTCAGAAACTACAAAGAAAAAGCCCCGCCGGTGAAGCAGGGCTTTCCTTCAGTCTGTTGTCTCTAGTCTTCGACTAGGCCGCTTTTTTTTTGGCCAGCGACTTGGCAAGACGTTCCATTGCCGTGTCGTGATCGGTGTTCTCGACAGCGGCCAGTTCGCGGGCCATCCGGTCGAGCGCACTCTCGTAAAGCTGGCGTTCGGAATAGGACTGCTCAGGCTGGTCGTCGCCGCGGTGAAGGTCGCGGACGACTTCGGCGATGGAGATCAGGTTGCCGGAATTGATCTTGGCTTCGTATTCCTGTGCGCGGCGCGACCACATGGTGCGCTTGATGCGGGCCTTGCCGCCAAGCGTCTTCAGCGCATCGTCGACGAGTTTCGAGCCGGCCAGAGAACGCATGCCGGAGGCTTCGGCGCGGTTGGTCGGAACGCGAAGGATCATCTTGTCCTGATCGAATGAGACGACATAGACTTCAAGTGACATTCCAGCGACGGTCTGCTTCTCAATCGCCGTGATCTTGCCAACACCATGTGCCGGATAGACGACGGACTGACCGACCTCAAACGTGAGTTCCTGAGTATCACCCTGTGCCTTGGTTGCCATGTTCCTGATTGCCTTTCTACGCAACAAGAGCCCGCTTCCCCCGGTGACAGATAAAGTCGGTCCGGAGATGTAAGCAGGCTCCCTATAAGTTTGACTGTAAATATATATCAGAAAAACGACTATTTAACAACTGTGCCGTGACACGGGTCGATTGTCAGTCGCCTTCGCCTGGCTTTGGGCTGAAATACTTTTCAAGCTTTCCGGTCTCTTGCGCGAACGCTTCGCGGTCGGCTGGAGGCTCCTTCATGCGGGTAATATTTGGCCATATCTTGGCGTACTCAGTATTGAGTTTCAGCCATTTGGAGTCCGGGTCGTCTTCGGTATCGGGCTTGATCGCCTCGACAGGGCATTCCGGCTCGCACACGCCGCAATCGATGCACTCATCCGGGTGGATGACGAGCATGTTCTCGCCCTCATAGAAGCAGTCGACCGGACAAACCTCGACACAATCCATGTATTTGCAGCGGATGCAGGCGTCGACAACGATATAGGTCATTCAGAATTCCGGGAGGCTGTTGATTTGACAGGCTGCATTTGGAGGGGATCGACGTTCAAGTCAATCACCGCGGCTGGCGCGATTCAGCGCGGCGGCGCGCCTGGGCCCGCCTGATGTCGTCCACATGCAGGAGGCTGGCAACGTGCCGGATGAAGGCTTCCTCGAACTTGCAGGCGGCGCCATCCGCCATGGAAACGAGGTAAAGCCCTTCGATGACGCGCACGCGTTCAAGCAGGGGGAGCTTCTTGACCTGATGGGTGAATTCGTGGGCGCCTGTCGCTTCTTCCGCCAGCTCCTCGCCCTGTTCCAGCACCTCATCCACACGGTCGGCATCCAGGCCAAGGCTGTCGAGCAGGATTTCGGCGATCTGGTCGCTTTCGAGATTGGCATAGACCCCGTCAACCAGGGCGGCCTGTACCAGCAGGGCGGCCGCCGCGACTTGCGGGTCTATATCGCGATTGACCGGACCCGGTCGCCGCGAAAACAGTCGTCTCAAGGCATCAAGCATCTTGGTTTCCCCCAGATTCCTGGACCAGCGTTTCATATAGGGTTTGCGCTTCTGCGGCCGGGCCACGACGTGTGCCAGCCTGCAGGACCCTGACGGTCACAATGTTGGTCCGCAAGGCAAAACTTACAACATCTCCCGCCACGACCCGCATGCCCGGCTTGTTCACCTTGCGGGTTTCGAGCCCGCGCGAGATGCGCACGCCTCGCTTTGAGACAAAATCTGCAGAGATGGCGCGCGTCTTGAAGAAGCGCGCGCGCCAGAGCCAGACATCGAGCCGGATGTCCTCGCTTATGACGATTGCTCCGGTGGGCGGTCCGGCTTTGCGGGATCTGCAGGTGGTTCTGTCGGCTTTGCAACAGCCTCCGGCTTCTGGGCGGCAGGCTTGCTTTTTTTCTTTTTCTTCTTCGGTTTCGGCGGGGGTGGGGGCGGTGGCAGCAAGGCTGCGAGCGCCGCGAACGGACTGTTCGGGTCTGGCTGCTTTTCGGGCCGCCGAGGGCCTCGCCCGCCGCTGCGGTTCTCGTGACGAGGCTTGCCGCCCTTGCCCGTGGGGGAGCGATTAGCAGGCTTTCCGCCGGGCTTGCGGTTGCGGGACGGCGCCTCCTGACGATGCCGCGACAGAAACCGCCACTTGGTGATCGCGCCTGTTTCGGCATCCTTTTCGGCAGGCGCCAGGCCGAAGCCTTTCAATATGGCCGGGAACTCCTCTCCCGGGCAGGACACGATGGAGGCGAGTTCTGCGGGAAGTTCGAAAGTCGGGGTGCCAGCTTCACGGCGGCGTTTGGAGACTTCCCAGCCGAGGCGTTCGGCAAGGTCAGCCCGCACCGCGCGGGGCCCGAAACGGATATAGCCCTGAGAATTGAGCTCGCTTTCGGCCCACTCGCCGTCCAGCGGAAAGGAGCCGGCCCCCTCAGGAGCGACGCGGCGGGTCTCGCCGGTCTGGCTCGCCTGCAGAATGGCGATCATGCGCTGCGCCGCAGGCTTCTGGGCGTCCGGAATGTGCGCGGCAACGCGGCCGGTGCGGAGTCCAGCCGCTTTCATCGCTTCGCGCTGCTCTGGCGTGATCTGCCCGGAAGTCTTGTCCTGACGAAGGTCCACTGCGGCGCCACTCTCGAGCAACTGGAAAGCAAGGCCTCGCGCCATGCCCTCAAGTTCCTTGCCGGTTTCCCCGGTTTTCAGTTTCGCGTGCGTAGGAAGCACTCGAAGCATCTCAGCGCCGAGCCATTCTTCAACTCGTTTCAGCGCAGCATCCTTGCGGTGATTTTCGGCGTCTTCAGCGCCGATCAGTTCAAGGCGTGGGGCGAGCCAGTCGGGACCTGGCTTGAGGCGCGCAATCTCGGCCTCTTTCCAGGTGATGGTGCCTGCGTCCGACAGGGCGAAAGCTTCGGCCGGGGCACCGGCAATCTCTCCGAGGCGTTCGGCCAGGATTGGCCCAAGCGCTGTTACTGCGGCAGTCCGTACAGCCTTGCCTTCCAGCGTCTGCGCTGTCGATGCAGGCTCGAACTGCAGGCCTACAAGTTTGCCGACGACATGGCCCTCGACGGTTACTTCTCCAGTGTCGGACAATTCGGTCACAAGAAGGTCTTCCCTTTTCAGCCCAGCCAGCAGGGCCGTCGTTCGGCGGTCAACAAAGCGCAATGTGAGGGCGGCGTGAAGGGCATCTGACAACCTGTCTTCAATTTCCCTTGTCCGTTCGCGCCAATAGGCCGGGTTTTCCAGCCAGTCTTCACGATGGGCGGCATAGGTCCAAGTGCGGATCATGGCAAGCCGCTGTTGGAGGCTGGCAATGTCCGGCACATTGGCCTCAAGGTTCTCCATCCGAATCGACATGGCCGTATCGCCAAGGCGTGCGTCGGGATCGGCGAGTGTTTCGGCGAGGCCGAGGACAAGCCTGCCATGGCCTTCATGGCCGGCCTTGCGAAAGTCCGGCAGGCGAGCAAGATCCCACAGACGGCGGACTTTCCGTTCGCCGCGTATCTCCGGCCCGATATCGGCATCCTCCGCCATCCTTCGCAGGACCCATTCATCAAGTGCATGCGGGTTCTGCCTTAGCGTCGGGCGTCCGGACGGACGGGCCAGGCTGGCGATCAGTGTCCTGATCGAGCGGTAGTCGAGATCGGAATTGCGCCATTGCAGCTCGTCGACCGGATCGAAGCGATTTTCCTCGATGGCGCGCCAGGTCTCGTCCTCGAAAGGCGGGCAGTCGCCCGTCTCGCCAAATTCCCCATCGGTCCTGAAACGTCCGGCGCGCCCTGCAATCTGTCCGCACTCGGCATCGGTCAGCCAGCGATGCCGGCGCCCGTCAAATTTGGAGCGGGCTGCAAAGGCGATACGCTCGACATCGAGATTAAGCCCCATGCCGATGGCATCCGTGGCGACCAGATAGTCGACCTCTCCCGACTGGTAGAGCGCGACCTGCGCGTTTCGGGTGCGCGGGCTAAGCGCGCCCATGACAATCGCCGCGCCGCCTTTCTGGCGCTTCAGCAGCTCGCCAATGGCGTAGACCTGCTCGGTCGAGAAGGCGACGATAGCCGTGCGCTTGGGCAGTTTGGTGACCTTGGCCGGGCCGGCATAGTGCAGCTGCGAGAAGCGCTCTCGCGTATCGGTGGAGACGTCGAGATCGAGCTCACGAAGGACGCCCCGCATCGTCTCGGCACCGAGCAGCATGGTTTCGGAAGTGCCCCGTGCGTGCAGGATGCGGTCGGTGAAGACGTGGCCGCGATCATCATCCTCGGCAAGCTGGATCTCATCAATGGCGAGGAAGTCCACGCGCTTGTGGACCGGCATGGATTCGACGGTGCAGATCCAGTAGCGCGCCTGTGGCGGCTCGATCCGTTCCTCGCCTGTGATCAGCGCGACGGCTTTTTCGCCCTTTGCCTTGACGACCCGGTCATAGACCTCGCGCGCAAGCAGGCGAAGCGGCAGGCCGATCATGCCCGTGCCGTGTCCCATCATGCGTTCGATGGCGTAGTGAGTCTTGCCGGTATTGGTCGGCCCGAGAACGGCCTTCAGGGTGCCCATATGACTGCACCTGCCAGAAATTGAGGAGAAGCTTCAAGCGATGTGGCGTCTATTCGTTCGTCGGGCAAGGCTCTGGCGCATCAAGCGTCTCGCCGTCGAACCGGTCGACCCAGTCCTGTGACCGTGGCAGCGGGTCGAAGCCGGACGCCCGGTAGAGTACCAGCTGCCGCGTCAATGGGCATCCATTCGAACGCTCACCCAGGTCGACGCTGACGTCTCCGACCTTTTCGAACCTCTCGAAATCGGCGGCAATGGCCGGGCGGCGATTGGGGCGATAGCTGGCAATGAGGACATCACCGTCCAGTGCATCCGTCATCGGCTGCTGCTCGGCAAAGCTGTGCGCGCCTTCATTGTAGCGCCACAGGATAAGCGGCGCGTCGATACGGTTCTTGAGATAGAAATCGAGGCCATGCCAGATCTCCCGTTCATCGACCATGACAGCGCTCGGCATGCCGGACTGTTCGACGAAAGCTGCCAGTTTGTCTGAGAGCTCGTCCCAGCCCCGCGTGCGCTTGAACGCATTGTCGAGGCCGAGCGGGCCGGAAAGCGCATTGGCAAATGTCATGGCGACCACCATGCCTAGGCCCAGTGCAGCGTGCAGGCCAAGTCCCGTCCAGAACAGCCCCTCCGGCTTGAACCGCGACACATAGGCCGCGCCCATGATCGCGCCCGCCCAGACAAGACCTGCGACAAGTCTTGTTACGACCGTAAAATCGGGAATGAGGAGGAAGCAGAGTCCTGTGACGCCGGCGATCCAGTACCAGAGCTGCCGGTTGGGCTGCGCCCTCACCAGCAGGAGGGCGACGAGCACCGAGGCGGCCGGATAGGCCGTCGCTGCCCAGTTGGCGTGGGCGCGCGACAGGATCGACTGACCGAAAATAATGATCAGGACGGGCAGGGTAAAGCAGGCCAGCCAGAGCTCCAGCCTGGCCTGCTCGCCTGTCGCGGTCCGGCGCATGAAGATGAGGCCGCCAATCAGAGCCAGGAAGCTGATCGGTCCGAAGACGCCCATCTGGTCTGCCAGGAATTTGAGGGCATTTTCAGGGTTGAACAGCTCCCCGCCGAGATTGGCATTGTCGACCGTGTGCCCGACTGTCGCAAAATCATTCTGCGCGTTCCAGGCAAGGTGCGGCGCGATGATGATGAGCGCCGTCAGCAGTGCCGCGACGCCTTTGAGGTTGAGCAGCGACCGTCGCGTCGGCCTGTCGATGAGTGCCGCCAACGCGGCACCGATCGCAAAGTAGAGCATCGCATACTTGGCGAGGAAGCCGAGGCCGACTGCGCCGCCGAGCGCAATGTACACGCCCCATCCGGTGCCACCTTCGCGAACGCGCCACAACAGGTAGAGGGCGCTCGCCCAGACCGGCATCAGGACGCCATCGGTCGACAGGACTGTCGAGGACAGCCATACAGCCGGCATCAGCGCATAGCCGACGGCTGCCATCAGTCCGATCCTGGCACTCGCCATTCTTCGCCCGAGGAGGAAGAGGACATAAGCGGCAATGGTGTGCAGGAAGGGCGCGGGCGCCCGCACTGCCCAGGCGGAATCGCCGAAGGTCGCAGTGCTCGCATGGATGATCCAGGCGATCAGGGGCGGTTTGGAGTAATAACCCCAGTCCAGAGACTGCCCCCATCGCCAGTACTGGGCTTCGTCCGCATACAGTTCGAGTGGGGAGAGCAGGACACAGACTAACCTTAACGCCAAAAGGCCAATAAGAATCAGAGCCGTAAGGCGCGCATATTTTGGACTGTCAGCATCGGCATAAAACATCTCACCTGCCTGCTAGCGCGCGGCGTGCGAGTTGACCAGCGGCGCCATCCAACTGTTGCCTTTTTGCAAGCATTTTCGGTGCAATGTTGCAGTGCACAGAAGAGTAACAAGAGTGTCACAAAACTGTTGCGAACGGACAATAGAGGCGCGGTTAATTGGCTTCGGCATTGTAAGTGATGGCCGCTGAAGCTGTGCAACCGAAGAGGGGTTCTTCATGTCCAACTGGAAACTATTGTCCGGTGTAGCAGCAGCATCGCTGTTCACCGCCGCGATCATCGCACCTGCAGAAGCACAGGTCACGACCTCCAGCGTCCGCGGTAATGTCACCGACGCAGCCGGCGCACCTGTCGCGAATGCGGACGTTTATGTCCGCGACGCATCAACTGGCCTTGTCCGTACAACGACGACCACCACCAGCGGACAATTTGTCGTCCGTAACCTGCCAGCTGGCGGGGTCTACTCGGTGTCCGTCATGGCCGACGAGTTCCAGAGCCAGGAAGTCAACGACGTGGCGCTGAGCCTCGGCGACGCGTCGGAAGTCAACTTTGTCCTGTCCGATGGCAACCGCACCATGGAAACCGTTGTTGTGACGGGCTCTACCGCGGGTCTCGCTCAGGTCGCAGTCGGCCCATCGGCAACTTTCTCCCGCGAAACGCTCGAGAAAGCGCCAGCCATCAACCGCAACATCACCGACGTTCTGCGGATCGACCCGCGCGTTTTTGTTGACGAGTCCCGCGGCGACATCAACGCTGTGCAGTGTGCCGGCAAGAACTCGCGCTTCAACTCGTTGACCGTCGACGGCGTGAAGCTGAACGACAATTTCGGCCTCAACTCCAACGGTTATCCGACAGAGCGCATCCCCTTCTCTTACGACGCGATTGACCAGGTCTCCGTAGAGCTGGCACCGTTCGACGTCCAGTATGGCGGATTCTCGGCCTGTAACATCAACGCTGTGACCAAGTCCGGTACGAATGAATTCCACGGATATGTCTTCGGGGATTACACCAGCAACGACCTGCGCGGTGACAGCCTGGAAGGTGACGAAATCGTCGGCGGTGACTATGACGAGTATCGCTACGGCTTCGGTATCGGCGGCCCGATCGTCAAGGACAAGCTGTTCTTCTTCGCTGCCTATGAAAAACTGGAAGGGGCCAATCTGTTTGACCGTGGCCCGATCGGCTCAGGTGCGGTCAACGAGGTGGACATCACCCAGGCCGAAGTCGATGAGATTGCCCGCATCGCGCGCGAGATCTATGGCTATGAGCCAGGCACGATCCCATCAAGCTTCAGCAACGAAGACGAAAAAATCCTCGTCAAGCTCGACTGGAACATCAACGAGAACCATCGTGCAGCCTTCACCTATAACTGGAATGACGGTTTCAACATCGTTCCGTCCGATGGTGACCTGTCCGAGCTGGAATTCTCCAACCACCTTTATGAGCGCGGTGCAGAGCTGACGGCTTATGTCGGGTCGCTCTACTCTGACTGGACCGATAACTTCTCGACTGAAGTCCGCATTGGCTATTCCGAACTTGACAACCGTCAGCAGTCACTGGGCGGCACCGATTTTGGTGAAATCACGATCGAGACTGACGATGTCGACGTCTATCTTGGTGGCGACGATTCCCGTCAGGCCAACAAGCTGTACTATGAGACGTTCAACCTCGCCCTGAAAGGTTTCTACACCGCAGGCAGCCACAACATCTCGTTCGGTTATGAGCGCGAAGACCTCGATGTCTTCAACCTCTTCGTCCAGCATGTTGAAACCGAGATCGACTTCGACGCGTCAAGCGGTTACCCGCTTCCAGGCGTGTTCGACCCGGCAATCGAGAACTTTGCACTCGGTTATGCTGACAACATCAACTACAACAACGCGCCTTCAGGCGACCCGAATGACGCGGCTGCGGACTGGGGTTACTCGATCAACACGCTCTATGCGCAAGACGAGTATGACTTCGGCACCGGTTTCGTCCTGACTGCCGGGCTGCGTTATGACTGGTACACAACTGACGACAAGCCAGCCGAAAATGCTGATTTCCTCGCTGACTATGGTTTCTCCAACTCGCAAAACCTGGATGGCGAAGGCCTGCTTCAGCCGCGCGTTGGCTTTACCTGGGACGTGAACGACGATCTCGATCTTCGCGGCGGTATCGGTGTCTACTCTGGCGGTAACCCGAATGTCTGGCTGTCGAACACCTTCTCTGCGAACAACGTTCTGCAGTTTGGTGCAGACGGCGGTGCATTCGGCCTCGAGCAGAATAGCGGTCCATCGATCTTCACCATTCCTTACGGCATGTGTGAGGATGGTGTCCCAACCGGCCCGGGCTATTGTGTGCCGCAAGCCATGATTGACGCTGTCGCCGCTGGGCAAGGCTCGAACTTCGAGATCAACTACCTCGATCCGGACTTCAAGCTTCCATACGAAGTGAAGATGGCTCTTGGCGCGACGAAATTTGTCGACCTGCCAGCACTTGGCGGCGAGTATGTCGTGTCTGCAGATGCCCTCTACACGATCACCGAGAACAGCGCTGTCTGGATCCGCGGTGACCTGGAAGCTTCGGGCACGACGACTGGCCCAGACGGCCGCGTCTACACGACCTATTCCAGCGTTCGTGAACCGGCCTTCGTCCTGACCAACTCAAACGACGATGCGCATTCACTGCTTCTGTCCGCTGCGGTGTCGAAGGACTATGATTTTGGTCTCGACTGGTCGTTTGGCTACGCCTACTCGGATGCTGAAGACGTTCACCCGATGACGTCGTCGGTGGCCTTCTCCAACTATGTGAACCGCGCCTTCGCGGAACCACAGGATGTGAGCTCGGCCGTTTCCGACTACAACATCAAGCACCGCTTCACCGCGCTCGTGAACTATGAGAAAGCGTTCTTCGGTGACAATGCGACGCGCTTCTCCCTGTTTGCGCAGGCCAATTCTGGCCTTCCATACAGCCTTGTCATTGACGAGGGTGCCAACAACATTTCAGGCTTCACCCCGTTCCTCGAAGGTAATCCGTATCTGGCTGCCGGACAGGTCCGGAACGGCGAGGAAGGCTCCTGGTGGGCGAAAGCTGACATCAAGATCGAGCAGGAATTCCTGCTGCCGAACGACCATGTTGCGTCTGGCTTCGTTGTCATCGACAACTTTACCAACCTGCTCAACGACGAATGGGGCATCCTGCGTCAACCAGGCTTCCCGCGTCAGTGTACCGTCGATGCGACCGGTACCCCAACCGAGCGTTGCGAAGGTCGTGTGGGCGATGCATCACGCTACGAAATCCGCTTCGGACTTCGCTACGAGTTCTAGGAACTCCAGCGATACAAACTCCGGAAGGGCGGCTCCATGTGGGCCGCCCTTTCTCTTTGGGCTGCTCTATGGCACATCGCGCGATATGACCGATACGACCATCGCCTTTACCCCGCCTGAATGGGCCCCGCAGTCTTCTGTCTGGGTTGGCTGGCCACATCTCAAGGATGCGTGGGCCGAAGATTATGACGGCGCCCAGCGCGAGATTGCGGCGCTGGTGAAGGCGCTCTCGCCTGTGGTGAAGGTCAAGCTGGTCATTGGCGACCCGGCGTCGAGGGCTGAGGCGGCCGACCTGATCGGCGATCTTGCCGAGATGTATGATGCGCCAATGGGTGACATCTGGCTGCGCGATATCGGCCCGGTCTTTGTGAAATATCTGAACCGGCTGGAAGGGCTCGGCTTCGAGTTCAATGGCTGGGGCGGGAAGTATGAGCTGGAGGGCGACACCGAAACCGCTGCGGCGATTGCGCGCCTTGAGGGCCATCCCCTGAAGCGCCTGCCTTTCGTTCTCGAGGGCGGGGCTGTCGAGCAGGACGGCGACGGCAACCTGATCACGACGCGCCAGTGCGTGCTCAACCCCAATCGCAATGAGGGGTGGACCGAAAAGACGGCTGAGGAGAATTTGAAGCTCGCCTTCAATGTAAGCCGCATCATCTGGCTCGGCGATGGCCTGCTGGGTGACCACACCGATGGCCATGTCGACAATATTGCGCGCTTCATCGGGCCGGGACACGTGCTCTGCCAGACGCCGTCGGGCGATGATGATCCGAATGCGGACATTCTGCGCGCGATCGAGGATGAGCTCCGCTCGGTCGAACTCGAAGTCTCGACCATCCCCTCGCCAGGCCGACTTGAGGATGAGGACGGCGAGCCGATCCCGGCCAGCCATATGAACTTCCTGATCTCCAATGGTCGCGTGATACTGCCGGTCTATGAAGACACATATTCGAAGATTGCAGAAGCCGAGCTGCAGGCGCTGATGCCGGACCACGAGGTTATCGCGCTTCCGGCCAACCATATCCTGACCGGCGGCGGCAGTTTCCACTGCATGACGCAGCAGGTCCCAGAAATTGACGAAGGATTGTCCACATGAGCCGTACCCTGAAAGTCGCTGCGATCCAGGCCAGCCTCAGCCAGGACATGCAGGCCAATATCGACAAGGTGAAGGGGCTGGTGCGCGAAGCGGCCGCGCAGGGCGCAGACATCATCCTGCCGTCAGAACTCTTCTGCGACCATTATTTCTGCAAGGTTCAGGATGAGAAGTTCTTTGCCACCGCCTATCCGTGGGCAGAGCACCCGGCAGTCGAACAGCTGGCGGAGCTGGCTGGTGAGCTCGGTGTCGTCATCCCGGTCTCGATCTATGAGAAGGATGGGCCGGAATACTATAATTCCATCGTTATTATCGATGCGGACGGCACCCCGCTTGGCGTCTATCGAAAGAGCCATATTCCGGATGGCCCCGGCTATATGGAGAAATTCTATTTCCGCCCCGGCAATACAGGGTTCCGCGTCTGGGAGACGATGAAGGGCACGATTGGCGTTGGCATCTGCTGGGACCAGTGGTTCCCCGAAGCGGCACGCGCCATGGCTCTGATGGGGGCGGACGTGCTTTTTTACCCCACGGCGATAGGGTCAGAGCCGCATGATGACAGCCTCGATACGGCGGCGCGCTGGCGGCGGGCGATGCAGGGCCATGCCGTTTCGAACGTCACCCCTGTCGTCGCGGCGAACCGGACGGGCGACGAAGAGGGGCAGGTGTTCTATGGCACCAGCTTCATTGCCGACCATGCTGGCGAAATCGTATCCGAGCTGGGCCGGACGGATGAAGGCGTCATCACAGCCGAGTTCGACCTCGACTTCCTGGACCGCCACCGCGCCGCCTGGGGTTTCTTCCGTGACAGGCGCACTGATCTTTATGATGTGCTGGGGTAAAGCAAAACGGGCCAGTCGATGACCAGCCCGTTCGCAGACTGAATTGCCGTGGCAAGACTAGTGCAGTGAGCCGTTCGCGGCGAATTTCTGCGCTTGCTCGATCCATTGCTCACGCGCGACGCGACCCTTGAAGGCGAGGAAGTCGTCAATCCACTTGGCTTCGGCGTCCTGCCAGGCGGCGATCTGCTTGAAGTGGAAGATACCGAGATCGTTCAGCGTCTGCGACAGTTTTGGGCCAATACCCTTGATGCGGGTGAGGTCGTCAGGCGTGCCGTCGGGCGCGTCAAGTCCAGCCGGACGCTGGAGCGCGTTGGTCGGCATGCCACCGGCAAACTTCTCGAAATCGAAGAAGTTGGTGTACGCATCGAAATCCATCGGGCGCCGCATCTGGTCGAACCAGTCTGTCATGACGCCGCCAGGAACAGTCTGCGGCCATTTCATCCAGCCCGGAAGGGTTTCGACGAGTTTGGCGGCATGTTCCCAGTGCTGCAGATTAAGATCAGCGAGCTTGCGGAACACGTCGCGGGTCATGTCTTCCGAGGTGGCAGTTTCGGCGTTGGCGCCGATCGACATCACGGTTTCAAGCCAGGCTTCACTGGCACTGCGACCGAGATCGCCCCAGGCCGTCAGCGATTCGGTGAAAAGCTCAATTGGGTTCAGTTTCGTTTCAGCGGTTGTCATTTCAGCGCTCCTTTGCGCGTATGCTGCAGTGCAACATAGCGACTTTTGGCCGCTATTTCAAGCATTGGGGGTAATGCGCACTCCTGGCCGTGTTGCGGTGCAGCGTAACTGGGGCGGGCCGGACAGGCTCTGTGGGCCGCAATGAGCACTGCGGCGAGACTTATTTTTGAGCCGCGAACGCCATATTAACGCCCAAGGCGAACCATCCTATGCTCGCGAAGGATCGCATCATGCCAATGGACAGGACCCTTGCCAGCCGCCTTGTGCCCGTCCCGGAATCGGGGCGCGTGCTGGTCTGTGATTCCGGCATGGGCGGGCTCACCGTGGCGCGGGAAATCATGGCGCGAGCACCGCAGATTGCCGTCGACTATGCCGCCGATACCGGTTTCTTTCCCTATGGCGACAAGTCAGACGCCGAATTGCGCGAACGTCTGCCACGGATCGCCGCCAGTCTCGTCAGCAGATCCCGCCCGGATGTCTTCGTGATTGCCTGCAATACGGCGAGCACGCTGGCGCTGGAGGAGGTTCGTGCTGCGCTTGATATTCCTGTCATCGGCACGGTGCCTGCCATCAAGCCGGCCGTGGCGGAAACACGGACGGGCGTGATCGGGCTCCTTGCCACGCCGGGCACCATCCGCCGGGCCTATACGGCGCGCTTGATCAAGGAACTTGCGCAGGATGTGTCGGTTATCCTGCATGGAAGCATTGATCTCGTCCGTCTCGCCGAGGCGCATGCCGCAGGTGAGCGTGTGGATGCCGCCGCAATCGGCGATGCACAAGCGCCGATCTTTGAAGCCGAGGGCGGGCGGCAGGTTGATACTGTCGTTCTGGCCTGCACGCATTTTCCGCTGGTACGCGAGCAATTGGCCGCCACGGCGCCGAGGCCGGTAAAATATATCGACTCCGGGGCAGCGATCGCGCGACAGACCCTGCGCGTTCTGGCCCGCGAGACGGCCAATCGCAATCCTGTCGACCGGCCTGGCGGGCATGTCTGGCTGACCAATGATCCGGCGCTGAACCAGCGCCTCGTGAAAGTCTGCCGCCGCTTCGGTTTCCCGAATGTCCGCACTGTCTCAGACAGCACAGATGCAGAAAGTGCTTCGGCGCGCATGTGACTGTCACAAAACTTCGATAATTCATCTCGCAGTGAATCAATCGGGGGCCTTCCATGCGGTCAGTACTCGCCATCCTAACAGCCGGTTTCGTTCTCGCAGCCTGTGCGCCGGAAACGGACCTTTCCCAAATTGATGCCAGCACTGGCACCGTGCCTGTGCTCGCTGCGTCACCGGATGAGAAGATCAAGATTGTCGGCTCGTCGACCGTCGCGCCGTTCTCGACCACCGTGGCGGAGCAGTTCGGAGCGATCTCGGAATTCCCAACCCCGATTGTCGAGACCACCGGCACAGGCGGCGGGTTCAAGGCCTTCTGCAATGGCATTGGCCCTGACCAGCCCTCCATTTCCAATGCGTCGCGGCCGATCAAACCGTCCGAGGTCGAGCTTTGTGCGAAAGCCGGGATCACCCAGCTCGTTGAAGTGAAGATCGGCTATGACGGTATCGTGCTCGCCAATGCCAAGGGTTCGCCCGAACTCGACCTGTCCAAGGAGGAAATCTTCCGCGCGCTCGCCGCTGAACTGCCAGATGGCAAGGGCGGCTGGATCAAGAATCCTCACCAGACCTGGAAGGATGTCGCCGATCACCTGCCTGACATGCAGATTCTGGTTTCGGGTCCACCACCGACATCGGGAACGCGTGACGCCTTCGCAGAACTCGCCATGGAAGGCGGCGCAGAGGAAGTGGCAGAACTGGCGGCCCTGAAGGAGAGCGATAAGGATGCTTTCGTCAAGAAAGCGACAACGATACGCAATGATGGCAAGTGGATCGACTCCGGCGAGAACGATACGGCCATTGTCCAGACCCTGATGAAAAACCCCGACAGTATCGGCATCATGGGCTATTCCTTCCTTGAGCAGAACCTCGACCGGCTCAAAGGCGCGCACATAGAAGGTACCGACCCGACCTTCGAGCAGATCGCAAGCGGGGAGTACGGAATCTCTCGCTCCATGTTCTTCTATGTGAAGAAACAGAATGTGAGCCTCGTGCCCGGAATTCCGGAATTCATCTCCGAGTTTACCCAGGAAGACGCATGGGGACCGACCGGTTATCTCGTCGAAAAGGGGCTCATTCCGCTGCAGGAAGATGAGCGGATTGCGACGCGGGAAAAAGCCCTTGCGCTCGAAATCATGGCGTCTGAAAGTTAGGCTGCCTCAGCAAGCAGGGTCTGAAGGATCGCGCGCGACCGTGCCACGATTGGCGTGTCGCCGCCGCGATAGTGGGCCAGGGCAATCACCGAGGTCGAAAGAGCCCAGCCGCGCCCGCGCAGCCAGTCAGCCTCGCTTGCTTTCATGGCGTTTGCGAACGCATCTCGGGCGGCGCCTTCGAACACGGTGAAACCTGCCATCAGGTCACATGCCGGGTCCCCGATTGCGCTGAGGCCCCAGTCGATCACGCCTGTCAGTGCGCCCTCGCTGACCACCAGATTACCGGTGTGCAGGTCGCCATGGATCCAGGTGTAGTCCCGGCGAGGACAGCTCGCGGCATTGACCGAGGCATGCCACAGGCGGCGGAGTTTCGCCGCATCGAACTCATCTGACAGGGTGATGATGGCCTTTCGGGTAGGGGTGTCTCGCTTGGCAAGACCGACGCCGCGCCAGTAATTGTCCGGAGCTGGCTCGCTCGCCGGTTCCTTCCTGCACCCTTGCAGGTCAAGCAGGAAGAGGGCGAGGCGTTTCGCATCGGCTTCTGTCGCCTTGTAAGCTGCCAGTTCGGCGCTCTTGCCCTCCAGCCAGGTGCAGATCACCCACGGCCGATTGTCCGGCTTCGGCAACAGACCGCGCGCGAGGAATTTTGGCGTTTGAAGCGAAAGGTCGTTCAGCTCTTTCAGCGCCACCTGTTCGCGGCAGATGAGGGCGGGGGCACTTTCATCGGACCTCGCAATGCGCAGGGCGAGGTCGTTATCGATGCGGTAGATGTAATTGTCGGTCCCGTGTGTGCGGGCAGACCGGATCTTCGCATGCGCCAGGTCGGGAAAGCTGGACTGGACCAGCGCACGGATCAGCCTGATGTCCGGCCGATTACTCACTCGCTACCCGTGGGCCCTGCAGTCGCTCTCTTCTTGCGCCGGCGCAGGCGAATCTTCTGCCAAAAGCGTTTGCGCTCTGGCACCGGCAATGGATCGAGGTTTTCGATGAAGGCTTCGGCGCAGGCCCGCCAGCTATAGCCTTCGGCATAGGTCCGGGCTGTGTCCCGCGACAGCTTGAGGCAGTCGAGACAGGCCTGCTTCAGGTCCTCGCTGATCACGCCGGCATCCGAGCCCGGGATGATATCACGCGGGCCGGGAGCGTCGAAGGCGGCAACGGGCGTTCCGGCCGCCATGGCCTCGAGAATGACCAGACCGAACGTGTCGGTGAGGCTCGGAAAGCAGAAGACATCCGCGCTCGCAAAACAGGTTGCGAGGTCCTCGCCAAATTTTGCGCCGAGGAAATGGACCTTCGGATATTTCTTTTTCAGCTCGGCAAGCTGCGGGCCCTCGCCGACAACCACTTTGGAGCCGGGTAGGTCCAGTTCGACAAAGGCTTCGATATTCTTCTCGACGGCAACACGGCCGACATTCAGGAAGATCGGGCGCGGCAATCCCGCAAAGGGATCGCCCGGCTGGCCTTCCTCGATCCGGCGCGACGGGTTGAACAGTTCGGTGTCGACCCCGCGCGTCCACGAGACGACATTGTTGAAGCGGTGCTCTTCCAGCTCCTTGCGCATGGACGGTGTCGCGACCATCACCTTGCCGGAATATTTGTGGAACCAGCGTACATAGCCATAGCCCCAGGCTGTCGGAATCGGGATTCGCGCCGACACATATTCGGGAAAGCGCGTGTGATAGGACGTCGAGAAGGGGTGTTTTTCCTTCAGGCACATGGCCCGGCCCGCAAGGCCCAGCGTGCCTTCCGTCGCGATGTGCACGGCATCCGGCTGGAAGCTCTCAAAGCGCTCGGTGATCTGTTTGCGCGCAAACAGGGCGAGCTTGATTTCGCTATAGGTCGGCAAGGGAACAGTTGTGAAGCCATCGGCGGGTGAGACAACTTCCCACTCATGGCCCATTTCCTCACACTCGGCGATTACCCGCTTCATGGTGCGTACTACTCCGTTTACCTGTGGCTCCCAGGCGTCGGTAATCAGCATAATACGCATTGGCTCTCCTTGTGACTGGGCCCGATCGAGACAGTTTTAGGTGTATTCGAGCAGGCGTAAACCCGCCATACTGTTGTATGTGAAACTGGTTGAGTGCGCTTTCGACAGGAGACTAGAGCATGCCAGATTTCGGAGAGAAGGTGATGACAGGCTGGGGCGGGATCGACGAGATCAAATTCGCCGACGAGGAAGCGCTCGTTGCCGATATCCTGAAGAAACTGCCGCTCGACGAGCGTGCACGGGCGAGCGCCGTGCGGCGCGGTCGGGAGCTGGTGAAGATCGCCCGTGCCGCTGGCCGTCCCAAGGGCATGATGGAAAGCTTTCTGGAGGAGTTCGGCCTGTCCAACTCGGAAGGGCTGGCGCTGATGTGCCTTGCCGAAGCCCTGCTTCGTGTCCCTGACGCTGAAACCCGCGACGATCTCATTGCCGAGAAGATCCGGTCGGGCGACTGGGGTGCCCATAAGGGCCAGTCCGACAGCTGGCTGGTCAACGCCTCGACCTGGGGCCTCATGCTGACCGGCAAGGTGATCGGCGCGCCGTCGGATGCCCGGAAAGGCCCGTCAGCATTCATTTCAGGCCTGATCCGCGAGAGCGGCGAGCCCGTCATCCGCACTGCCATGATGCAGGCCATGCGGATCATGGGCGAACAGTTCGTTCTCGGTCGGACAGTCAAGGAAGCGCTGCGGCGTGGTTCCAAGATGGTGAAGTCCGGGGACGCGGCCAATTTCAGCTTTGACATGCTGGGCGAGGGGGCCCGGACAGCTGATGATGCCGAGCGCTATTACGAGGCCTATGCGAAGGCAATCGATGCAGTCGGCCAGCATGGCGACAAGGCGACACCGCCTGAGAACAAGAATGGCATTTCGGTCAAACTGTCGGCGCTGCATCCGCGGTATGAGGCGGTCAACGAAGCCCGCGTCATGGCAGAGCTTTATCCAAAGCTCAAAGCGCTCTGCGAGCAGGCGGCTGGCCACAATATAAATCTCTGCCTCGATGCGGAGGAAGCCGACCGGCTGGTGATTTCGCTCAAACTGCTGGAGCGGTTGATGCGGGAGCCGAGCCTCAAGGGCTGGGATGGGCTCGGGCTCGCCGTGCAGGCCTATCAGAAGCGCTGTCCGCTCGTCATTGAGCGGCTGTCCAGGCTCGCTGGCGAGACCGGCATGCGTCTGATGGTCCGTCTTGTGAAGGGCGCCTATTGGGACACCGAGATCAAGCATGCCCAGGAAGACGGGATGCGCAACTTCCCGGTCTTCACCACCAAGCACAATACCGATCTCAACTATCTCTCCTGCGCGCATGCCCTTCTGCAGGCCAGCCCGCGCATCTATCCGCAGTTTGCAACCCACAATGCCCACTCGCTTGCAACCATCCTGATGATGGCCGAGGCGGAAGGTGTCGAGACTTACGAGTTCCAGCGCCTGCACGGCATGGGTGAGCCGCTCTACGCGGCAGCCGAAAAAGGCAGCAAGGTCCGCGTCTATGCGCCGGTTGGCGCGCACAAGGACCTGCTGCCCTATCTTGTTCGACGCCTGCTTGAAAACGGCGCAAATACAAGCTTTGTCCATTCCTTCCTCGACCCGGATGTGCCGGTGGAGAAGGTTGTCGACGATCCGATCGCCAAGGTCGAGGCAGGTCCTCGCCGGCACCCGCGCATCCCGACGCCTCCGCGCCTTTACGGCCCGATGCGCAAGAACTCGATTGGCGTGGACCTTTCTCAGTCAGGTGAGCGGGGCGTCCTTGAAGAGAATGTCGCGCGGCTGGAAAAGGAGAGCCCGCTGGCGGCCGGCCCCATCATCTCTGGGAAACCGGCCACGGAAGGCGGCGCAGATGTGTTTGCGCCTTTCGATACGGCCCGCAAGATCGGCACAGTGCTCAATGCGGGCGAGGCCGACGTTGACGCCGCCCTTGATGCTGCCGTGAAATTCCAGCCCGAATGGGACCGCCTTGGCGGCGCGGCGCGCGCAAAAATCCTCTCCGACATGGGAGACGCGCTGGAAGCCAATATGGACCGCCTCTGTGCGATCCTCGCCGAAGAAGCCGGCAAGACGTTCGGGGACAGCATTGCAGAGGTCCGTGAGGCGGTGGATTTCTGTCGCTATTATGCGGTTCAGGCGGAAGAGAAGTTCGAGGGGCGTACCCGCCTTCCGGGGCCAGCCGGGGAAACCAATCATATCTCGCTACACGGACGCGGCGTCTTCGCCTGCATCTCGCCCTGGAATTTCCCGCTTGCGATTTTCACGGGCCAGATCACGGCCGCCCTCGGCGCAGGCAATACCGTCATTGCCAAACCTGCCGAACAGACGCCGCTCATCGCATATGAGGCGGTGCGTATCTGGCAGGCCGCCGGCTTGCCGGGCGAGGCGCTACACCTCCTGCCGGGACGCGGCGAGACGGTCGGTGCCCGGCTGACGAGCGATCTGCGTGTGGCAGGTGTGTGCTTTACCGGCGGCACCGATACGGCCAGGATCATCAACAAGACACTGGCGGGGCGTGAGGGGCCGATCATTCCGCTGATTGCGGAGACGGGCGGTCTCAACGGCATGTTTGTCGACACGACGGCGCTGCGCGAGCAGGTGGTCGATGATGTCATCGTCTCCGCCTTTGGCTCTGCGGGGCAGCGCTGTTCGGCGTTGCGTATCCTGTTCCTGCCCAAGGACACGGCGGATGCGCTGATCGAGGGCCTGTGCGGGGCGATGGATGAGCTCAAGATCGGCCATCCCGGCAAGGCCGAAACGGATGTGGGGCCGGTCATTGATGATGACGCGCTTGGTATCCTCGTTGATTATGTCGCGCGGATGAAGGAAGAGGCGACGCTCATCAAGCAGCTCGACGCACCCTCTGGCGGCCACTTCTTCGGGCCCACCGTGATCGAGCTGGACTCGCTCGACCAGATCGAGAAGGAGACTTTTGGCCCCGTCCTGCACATTGTCCGGTATGATCCTGACAATATCGAAAAGGTGGGCGAGGCGCTCGAGGCGAAAGGTTATGGCCTCACCCTTGGCGTCCATTCGCGTCTGGAAAGTTTCGCGAAGAAAGTTCAGGCCGCCGTCCATGCCGGTAACACATATGTTAACCGATCCATGACAGGAGCAGTGGTCGGTGTGCAGCCTTTTGGCGGCGAAGGTCTCTCCGGGACCGGGCCAAAGGCCGGCGGACCGCATTACATGTTGCGATTTGCGGCAGAACGTGTGTTAACAGTGAATATCACGGCTCAGGGGGGTGATCCGGAACTCCTGAGCCTGTGACAGAGGGCCTGGATTGTGAACTGCTTAAGCGTTTCGAACTGGACGCCGAATGTCGCGTGGCTGTCTGCGAGTTTCGTGTTGTTGGCCGCCTGTGGTGCGGAACCGGCAAATGAGCCTGCTCCTCCGTCAGCGCGGGTAGACGAACGCCCCGTCGGCACCCAGGATCTCGACAACGCCTTCGCGACGCCTCCCGGCGAAGGGATCGCCATCGTCAATGGCAGCCAGGCGGCGGCGATCAACGTCACCATGCCGGATGATTTCGACTCCCTTCCGCAAAACCTGCGCGATGAGTTGAGCGCACGCGCCAATGCGGGCACGGAGGCCTTTATCGCAGCCGCCGAAGCCGATCAGGAATCCGCCCGCAATGAGGGATTCGAATTTCGCCCGCACGCCCTTGATGTTGTCTGGAAGAGAAGCGGCCCCACAGAAGGCGTCCTCACCGGCTTTGTTGGCACTTACACGATCTATACGGGCGGCGCGCATCCCAACCTGTCCTTCGACAAGGTGAACTGGGATGTCGAGGCCGATCAGCCCGTCAGTTTCGAAGACATATTCGATGATGCTGACGCGGCCCATGCGCGAATCTCGGACCTTCTGAAAACCAGATTGCTGGCCCAGAAGCGCGAACGCCTCGGTGATACCGAGTCCAGCGATGAGGAAATCCTCGAAACATGGGTCGATCCGGCGCTTGAGGCCGGATCTGCCTTGTTCGACCATTTCAGCATTGCCGCATCCACCGAACCCGACAAGGCCGGCGGCATAATTTACCACTTCGCACCGTATGAAGTCGGCGCGTACGCCGAAGGGGTGTACGTCGTCTCACTGCCTTATGGCGAGTTCGAGGACTTTCTCGGCGAAGCCTATGGCGACGATTTCGGCGGAGAGCTTCTCGACCCCTAGGGCCCAGGCCTGAGCGTGCAGCCAAGGCCCGGTTCGTAAAAAGCCGTCGCGCTCACATAACCGGATGCAGCGCTCGCCCTGATCGACTGGTCCTTCTCGGTGAAGGTGATGGCGCTGAAATCGTCGGTGAAATCCCCACGGCAGCTCGCCATCTCGCGCCCGGCAACGAAGCGGCATGAGCACACCATCTTGGCGCCGTAGGCCGTAGCGACCTTGCCGAACGCCACCTGATCCTTCAGCCAGAACTGCCAGACCAGCACCGCCATCACGCCAGCGGCAATGGTCATGACCGCAAAGGCTTTGACGAGTTTCATGGGCTGCCTCTAGAGTCCGCTGACGCAAGGGATAGGGAGCGCGGCCATGTTCGGCAAGTGGTTTGGAATGAGCCGGCATGCGGCATCCTCCTGCAACGGAGCCCTCATGGTGAGCGAAGTCGAACCAGAAGGGCCCGCTTCCGAGGAAGCGTCATCCTCGACCGCGAAGCGGTCTGAGGATCCATCTCCCGGCCTCGACAGATTCGCCTGTGGATCGGGTTGGAGATGGGCGCTCAGACGGGCAATGCCCGTCGAGCGAGACGCCGCATTGAGGCGGTCCCGTAACAGATATCCGCCTCGTGGTTCGACTTCGCTCACCATGACGTTGCTGGGAGGTCTGCTCATTTGGTCGGCATGCGGGGCGACGGCGTCCGCGCAAGACCTTGTCGCGCTGCTGCCGCAGCCTGAGGGACTGGCCTGGCCAACTGAGGGCTGGGAGGTGGGCTCGCTGCCGGAGGAGATTGCCGCTGATGTTCAGGCGCATGTCGACGACGTCATGGCACGCCAGCGGGGCGACGAACTGGGAGAGACCCGCGCCGTCGTCATCATTCATCGCGGCAAGCTGGTGCTGGAGGCGTATCGCGATGGCTTTGGGCCGGACACCAAACAGGTGTCATGGTCGATGGCGAAATCGATCACGAGCGCGCTTGTGGGACGCTCGGTGCAACTCGGCCTCATCGATGACATCGACTATCCCATGCCGTCGCCCTTCGCCGAGGATGATCCGCGTAGAGAGATCACCTGGCGCCAGTGGCTGACCATGACGGACGGGCTCGACTATCTGGAGATCGGCGCGGAAACGATGGCGGAGAATGACGTCATCCAGATGACCTATGGGCCGGGCCGGTATGACGTTATCCAGTACATCGTCGATGAGCTGCCGCCCGCCCATGAACCCGGCATGCACTGGAACTATTCGACGGCTGGGTTTCACCTCATTGGACGGGCTCTGCTTGAGCTGTCTCGCTCAACCGAGAACGTCAAACCGGTCGAAGATCCAATCGTAGAGGCTGAGGACCTGACGCCGACGTCGGTACAATTTATCGAGCGCTGTTTGTCAGGCGTCATGAACGCCACCGAGGGTCAAATGTCAGACCCCCTTCCGGTGATGCGGCAGGGGCCATGCGCGCTTGGTCGGCACATGCGGCTGTTTGATAGACTGGGAATGGACGCCCAGCCGGAATTCGACGCCGCTGGAAACTTTCTCGGCGGCTCGCTCGTCTGGGCCTCGGCGCGGGACTTTGCGAAGTTTGGATATCTCTATCTGCGCGACGGCGTCTGGGAGGGCGATCGCCTCCTGCCGGAAGGCTGGGTGGATTTCTCCCGCACTGGCGCGCTCGGTGATGATGGCAATGTCTATGGCGCGGGCTGGTGGATCACCACCGGGGGCGAAGAGCCTTCGCCTGACTACCAGCTTCGAACATCACCGCCGTGGGACAGTTTCGCCGCCGAAGGCCATGAAGGGCAGACACTATATGTTGTGCCATCACGCGACCTCGTCATCGTTCGTCTGGGCCTCATGCCGAATGGTGGGAATAACTGGCCGGCGCTCTTTGAGTGGAATCAGACGCTCGCTTCCATGTTCCCGGAAACCCGATTCGCATCGACTCCCGATAATGCGGACCTGCCCTGAGGCCGGACCCTGAAATTTTTTTCATTCCAATCCACAGGCTGGTGAAAAACTGTGCACGTCCGAAGTCCAATTGTGGCGGGCATGGGGCGGGTGTGTTAACCTTCCGTTTACGGGTTTTCCACGGCTTAGGTGTTGAATCTTTGGGAATCCCCATTGACCAAGCATTAACCTTAGGACCACTATATCTAGTATTGGGGAAGGGCTGAAGCACCGCATATGGCGCTTCAGGGGCTAGATCCCTATATTTATTGGGCCGTCTGAGAGGTTTTGACATGTCTGCGAGCAATGCTGCCACCACTACAAAAGCCGCCCTTCGCCGGGGCAAGCCTAAGGGGCAGATGAAGCCGGACCTGAAGCTTGTCACCGATTGGGAAATCAAGATCGACCCGGCGCGCGATGCCAACCTCACCGAGTTCGGCAAGAAGACGCTTGAGGATCGCTATCTCCTGCCGGGTGAAACCTATCAGGGCATGTTCGCCCGTGTCGCGAAAGCCTTTGCCGACGACCAGGATCACGCCCAGCGCATCTATGACTACATGTCGAATCTCTGGTTCATGCCGGCCACGCCAGTTCTCTCGAATGGCGGCGCAGATCGCGGCTTGCCGATTTCCTGCTTCCTGAATCAGGTTGGCGACTCGCTTGACGACATTGTCGAGACCTGGACCGAGAATGTCTGGCTCGCCTCGAATGGCGGCGGCATCGGCACCTATTGGGGCCATGTCCGCTCCATCGGCGAGAAAGTCGGCCAGAACGGACAGACTTCCGGCATCATTCCTTTCATCCGCGTGATGGACTCGCTGACCCTCGCGATCAGCCAGGGCTCGCTGCGCCGTGGTTCGGCTGCCTGCTATCTCGACATCCACCACCCGGAAATCGAGGAATTCCTCGAAATTCGCAAAGCCTCGGGTGACTTCAACCGCAAGTCCCTCAACCTGCACCATGGCATCAACATCACCGATGAGTTCATGGAAGCGGTGCGCAATGATGCCGAGTTCGGCCTGCGCTCGCCCAAGTCTGGTGAAGTGCTGCGCACGGTCAATGCCCGCAAGATCTGGCAGAAGATCCTTGAACTGCGCATCCAGACTGGTGAGCCATACCTGCTGTTCACGGATACGGTGAACAACGCCATGCCAGCGCACCAGCGCAAGCTCGGCCTCAAGGTTCACCAGTCCAACCTCTGCTCGGAAATCACCCTTCCAACCGGTGTCGACCATAATGGCGAGGACCGCACGGCTGTCTGCTGCCTGTCATCGGTCAATGCCGAGAAGTTCCTTGAGTGGTCGAAGAATGAGGACTTCCTGGAAGACATTTTCCGCTTCCTCGATAATGTGCTCGAAGACTTCATCAACCGCGCGCCGGACGAGATGGCCCGCGCGGTCTACTCGGCAAAACGCGAGCGCTCTGTTGGCCTCGGCCTGATGGGCTTTCACTCCTTCCTGCAGACGATGAACGTGCCGATCGAAAGCGCGATGTCGAAAGTCTGGAACGAGAAGATGTTCAAGCATATCCGTGCTGGTGCGGATGCGGCTTCGGTCAAGCTCGCCAAGGAGCGCGGCCCCTGTGAAGACGCCCGCGATGCTGGCATGATGGCTCGCTTCAGCCACAAGATGGCCGTGGCGCCAACCGCTTCGATCTCGATCATCTGCGGCGGCACGTCGGCAGGCATCGAGCCGATCCCGGCCAATGTCTACACGCACAAGACGCTGTCCGGCTCCTTCACGGTGAAGAACCAGCAGCTGCAGAAGCTGCTCGCCTCGAAGGACATGGACACTGACGAGACGTGGAACTCGATCCTTGAGAATGAAGGCTCCGTCCAGCATCTCGACTGCCTGGACGAACATGAGAAGTCTGTCTTCAAGACGGCCTTCGAGCTCGACCAGCGGTGGATCATCGAACTGGCCGCAGATCGCACGCCTTACATCTGCCAGAGCCAGTCGCTGAACGTCTTCCTGCCGGCAGATATCAACAAGTGGGACCTTCACATGCTGCATTGGACGGCGTGGGAGAAGGGTCTCAAGTCGCTCTATTACTGTCGCTCCAAATCGGTGCAGCGCGCAGGCTTTGCCGGCGCCGCCGACAAGGAAAAGGCGCAAGGCATGGAAGTGCCAAAGACCGATTATGACGAGTGCCTCGCCTGTCAGTAATCACCAGTCTTAGGGATGAGACTGCGAACCCCGGCCCCGGCGGCCGGGGTTTTCTTTTGGCCGGGAAGGATTCTGACAAGCGCTCCAGTTGTCTGTGGGTCATCCGTGAGAAAGGATGATAGTTAACTACAATAATCGCCTTGGGAGGCCCAGCCCGTGAAACCTGACTTCTCACTCAATCGCCGCGTTTTCCTGATGTCATCAGCCTCCGTGGTCGGGGGTGGTATGCTCGCGCGCCCCGCCTGGGCTCGCCGCGAGCTTTTCCCGGTCGTCGAGACGTCGAACGGCAAGCTTATGGGTGCCCGTTCTGGTGGCATCCACAGCTTCATGGGCATTCGCTATGGTGCACCGACCAGCGGTACCAATCGATTCATGCCGCCCCAGCCTGTCGAGAAGTGGGCGGGCGTAAAGGAAGCTCTTGCTTTCAGCGATGCTGCGCCGCAAATGCCGGGCAATCGCAGCTTCGATTATGGCGAACTCATCGTGTTTGACCGTCACCCCTCGGGTCTCGGTGAGGACTGCCTTGCGCTCAATCTCTGGACATCACTCGCCGCGACGGGCGATCCGAACAATGATCGCCTGCCCGACTGGCCTGTCTATACGCAGGACGCTCGCGCGACGATGATTTTTGACGTCGACACGCGGGTCGAAAATGATCCGCGCGCCGACATCAGGGCGTTCTGGGAGGGAATTGACGCCTAGAAAACGAGGCGGATTCCGCCGCGAATATTCCGGCCCGGTGCTGGGACCGTGTCCTTGAGGACAGACGTGGCGTAGCGCACGTCCTCATCGGTCACGTTCCGCGCTTCGAGGAAGAGCTCCGTGCCCTCCTGTCCGACATCGACTTCGGCCAGCGAGAAGGCGGTCCTGAGGTCCAGCGTGGTATAGCCGTCGGTTGGAAGTTCGCCCGCGCCCGGCTCATCCTGTTCTGCTGCCACAGTGATGCCCGCGCCCGCGCTCCAGAGACCCCAGTCCGCATCCAGCGATGCGTTGAAGGTCATCGGAGGAATGAGCGGCAGGTTTCCGCCGCCATCAAGGTCTGCGGAAACGAAGTCGACATTCGCTTCGGCGCGCCAGTCCGCGCCAAGTGCGCCGTCCATGATGACGTAATCGGCGTAGATTTCGCCGCCCGTGAAGTTCGCATCCTGCTGCACGAAATTGTAGACGGGCAGCTCGTCGACCTCATCGACCACGATGCCGTCCACAATCGTTGTGCCCGGCGCCAGATAGATGAAGCCGTCAAACTCGGTGTGGAACAGGTTCGCACCAAATCCAAAGCCGTTGTCACCGCGCCAGCGGACCGTTCCCTCGAAGGTGACGCCGCGTTCCTTGTCCAGCGTGTCGTCGCCGACTTCATATTGCGCCGTCGCAAGGTGGGCGCCGTCAGCAAAGAGTTCGCTTTCATTCGGCGCGCGTTCCGTCAGGCTGACCTGGCCGCCAATGAACAGGCCGCTGTCCCAGTGCTGGTGGAGGCCGAACGACCCGGAATAGAGGTCGAACTCGCGTGTTCCGGCGAAGACATTGTCGAGTTCGGTCGTGTCATAGCGAAGACCGCCTTCCACGCCGAAACCATTGTCCCATTCGCGGGTCTGATAGGCGAACATGCCGGTCGATCTGGTATCAGTCTTCGTGATGAACGCCTCATCCCCAAAGGCATCGAGTGTCTTGTCGAGCATCTGGATGCCGACAGCGCCTTCAAAGCCGGCAAAATCCGTTCCCAGCTCGACGCGGCCTTCCGTGCCATCGCTTTCATATACGGTGCCCGGTTCGCCGGGCGCTTCAAACTCGACATGTTCATAGTCGGCGATCGAAACATTGCCGGCAATGCGGGTGAATGGGCCTGCATCAATGTCGGCGCCCGCGCGGATATCGTAACGGGTCTGTTCAAGGTCGATGAAGGGTGATTCTTCTTCGTGCTCCTCCTCTTCCTCGCCGTCTTCTTCGTCCTCATGCTCATGCTCATGAGCATGGCTATGGCCGGGCAGGCCGTAGAGCGCCGTCTGCTGGCGAATCGCAATCCCGACGAAGGCTGAATCGCCAATCCAGGAGAGACCGGCCGCAAGCGAGTCGGTTTCCACGAAGGAATTTTCGAGCGTGTCACGAACGTCCTCATGCTCCTCATGGTCTTCCTCCTCGCCTTCCTCTTCTTCGTGCTCCGCCTCTTCAAGGGCATGCAGGCGGGACGATTCAGCGAAGCCCGGAATATCGTAATCGTCGAAATCGCGTGTACTGCCGGATAGGGAAAGGACAAAGGGGCCAGCAACAAATTTGGCCTTGGCGCCGCCCTCGGTGCCGCCATCATTCACGCTGTTGAGCGCCCCATAGGCCTCGCCGGATACGGGCTCGTCCGGGAGGTCTTCTGCGATCAGTCCGTCGATCACATTGACCACGCCGCCAATCGCCTGGCCGCCATAGGCCAGTGCGGCCGGCCCGCGAAGGATCTCGATCTTTTCGGCGTCGATCCCGTCCGCGGCCACCTGATGGTCAGGCGAAGCGGCCGACGCATCAATGACGCCGATGCCATTGGTCAGCACCAGGACACGTTCCGCGCCAAGTCCGCGCAGCACCGGACGGCTCGCCGCCTGTCCGAAATGGGTGGTGGACACGCCGGGCTGGCTGTCTAGCGAGTTGCCGAGCGAGGCTTGAAGGTTCTGTACGATGTCATCGCGTGAAACAGCCGTGGCATTGCCGATCATCTCATCGGTGGAGCGCTGAGGCCCCACACCGGTGACGATGACAGTCGATAGTCTTTCATCGCGTCCATCAGGCGTGTCGGGACTGGATTGTTGTGCGAGTGCCAGGGGGCAGGTGCCCACAAGCAGGGTTGCCGCAAGCGTGCGGCGCAGGGTCTGGAGTTTCATCAGGGTGTCTTTCTTCTATCAACAGGAATATCGCCCGCGCCGGTTGGCGGGGCGTTTGAACGACTATTGAAGGAAGACGGGCGGACTTCGCGGCGGTGGGGCACGGCCGGGTGGATGCGACCAGGCGCGATAATCCGAGACGGGCTGTTCAGTGGTCCCGAAAAAGCGCGGTGGTTCCGGCAGGTCCGGTGAGAGCGGCAGCGGCGCAACATCATGCGCAACGGCCTTCAGGTCACAGCTGATGCCATAATGGTCGTGCGGTTGGTCGCCATGCGCTGCAGCGTCGAACAAGGCAGCGCCCTGCACCCACAGGAAGAGGGCGGCAATCGCGGCCTTGACCATGAAAGACGTTGAACTCACGCGCATGGGGTTATGAAGTAACAACTCGTATTGCTGGCGCAAGTTCGGAATTTCGCATCTCCTGCAAAAAAAGCCCCGCGATGTCTCGCGGGGCTTTGTCGAATTGAGAGGGCGGCACTGAGCCTAGCAGCCGTCGACCGAGATGCCGGCCTGACCGTCGCCGGTGAGTACGTTATTGAAAGGGGTCGATACGGCTTCATCGAACACACATTGCGCCGACGTTCCGTTCAGTTTTGGTCCAGCCATGCCGGGTGAGCCATTATAGCCCCAGGAATTGACGGAAATGATGGGCCCGGTTCCATTGCTAAGTGGCTGGATCCAGGGGCCGCCTGACGATCCGCCGGACAGGCCGCAGCCTGGCAGCCACCAGTTATCAGAGCCTTCGGTCGTCATGTCTTCGGCGCAGTACATGAAATACGGATCGTCCGAATAGGAATAGCCGAGCGCATGGGTAAAGTCTGCGGACGTCGCACCATCATTGCCGTCATTGACGGCGGGTGGATTGAAGTCGATGCCGAGGCTTCCGACGGCAGTATCCAGGGCATCGGACGTCGATGCGCTGCCGGAGTGTGCGCCGCTATCCTCCACGACGTAGTATGCGTAGTCCCAAGGAATATTGTCCGGGAAGGAGCGGGTAGTCCAGTTGACGTCTACCGCACCGAATGTGGGTGCCCAGCAGCCGACCGGATCATTCGCACAATTGGTGTCAGTACCGCTGCCCGTCGTCTGGTCCTGATTCGGGATGAAGAGTACGTTGCGGGCGAATTTCTTGCTCACATCATCGAACACGCAGTGGGCGGCTGTGATGATGACGGAACGGCTGGATGCTCCATCGGTCGCAACCGTGCCAGAGCAGACATAGGCGGCCCAGCGCGTGCCACGGCGATTGGTCGGCATTTCGTAGAGCAGGCGCCCCGTCACGTCTTGTATCGGCCCGCCGTCGCTCCAGCGCTCGTTGGCGACTGTATCCCCACCCGGACCAGGGTCTCCGCCGCCGCCGACCGTGAACGCATAAGAACTGGATGTGGCGGAATTGCCGCCGCGTTTTGCGGTGTCGGTTGCCGTTACCGTCCAACTTCCCGGGCCGGTTGGGAACCCGGACAGGCTTACCTCATAGGTATCGCCGCCGACCAGCGTGCCGGAAAAGCTCTGCGAGCCTCCCGTGTAGTTGATGTTGAAGGTCACGGATTTTACGCCGCTCGCATCCGTCACTTCGGCGGAAAAGACCTGAGCTGTTCCTATCGTTGCCCCATCTGATGGCGACCGGCCCGATATTGTGGGAGGCGTGGTGTCATTGTTGGAGGGTGGTTTGGCCTGCGGTGCCGGTGCGGGCTTGACCGCTTTGACCTTCAGTTCATAGGGACGATTGTGGCCGTGGCCTCGCAAAACGCCGTTGGCGTCGCGCATATAGGCAACGCCCCTGTGGTCAAGGACCAGGTCGCGGGGAATCGCGCTGTCGATCCGTTCCTGCGTCCAGTGCGCGAAGACACCATTTGCGCGGGCGTTCGGATTGGCGTTCTCACTCTGAGCGTTAGCTGCAAAGCCGCACAGGGTCACAGATATGGCAGCTGCACCGAGCAGCCGTCCGGTTGTAAACGTCATGGAATACTCCCCTTCTGTGCGACCCTGACTGACGCCTTGAGCCGCAGTGAAGCTGGCAGTTGATGTGCGCGATTGATGCGTGTCAACGGTCCCAAGTCATGACAATTTGTAATCTAGAGGTTTGCAAAGTCGTGGATCGGGACGGGTTTTGCAAAAACGTTCCGTTTTCTAGAGCGGATTGTAAGAAAGCGGAAGAATATTGCCGTGGAATAGGATACCGAGACGCCGATATTTCATTTCAACGGAAACCGTTTGCGTCCGCGCCGGCCGACTTCATCGGGCGCTGGATTGAGAAGGATCGGAGATGAATGTGTCTAGAACCTCCACTTCCTTCGCGAGCGGATGCAGCGAAAGGTCGGACAGGGCGATGTAGGTGCGGCCCATGGACCGGCTCTTGTCGGGTATGGCATCGCGCCTGAGCGCGATGGACATGCCGCGCCAGACGAGTTCAGTGCAATAGAGATTGTTCTCGCTCTCGATCGAGTATCCGCGATCAAATGGTATGCGCGCCCTTGCTTGCGCGTCCACCCACTCCACCATGCGCTGGCGCGCGTCGCCATCCATGTCGAGGCGGTAAAGCCCTGCCTGGTCGACATCGCTGAGAAATGTCTCGAGGGAGACGGCGCGGACTTCTCCAATTTCCTCGCCGGGGGCGCCATCGCCGGTATCGGCGTGTACAACGAGGATCGGCGCGCAGCATGTTTCAGGCACGTGCGTGACGATCCCGACATGGCCCCAGCGCTTGTCACCGGTTGACCAGCGCGCGGCAAGTTCGGTCCAGACCGCTGTGCTCGCCCCCTTGAAGAGGAGGTCGCCCTCCTGGGCGATGGGTGAGATGGCATCCAGCATGGCGCTGGTCCGGCCTGGGTCGGTTTCAGCGCTGCCCTGCCACGTTGTGGCCAGGAGGCCGAGCAGGATTATCGTTTGGCGAAACACGTATTGACCGAATTGGACGATGGAACGCTGATCTTGCTGCGAGCCTCCTCCAAACCTTCGGCAAAGGTTGCGCCCTTGTTGATCGCGGCAGCGATGGCCTTCGCGTCCTTGATCGGCATTGGTGCGCCGGTATAGGACGAGTTTTCGTCGGACCAGAGCGGCGTCGTGATCCGCCCGGCGACGCATTCGCACGTCCCCAGATCATAATCATAGTCGCCGGCGGCGCGTGACCGGCGGATGGAGCCGTCACAACCGGAAAGTGCGCGCGCCTGAATGTCGGCGAGGCGTTCTGGCTCGGTGCTTGCACAGGCTGGCACAAGACAGCAGCCGGCAATGATGGCGGCGGCAAAGTGAAGTTTCATGGCGTCCCCTCAAACGTAATGAGGGCTACAGGAATAGACCCCGCAGACGCGGGACGCAATCGACCAGGACAAGGGATGGTTAAAGAAAAATCGGCACGCGTTAACCTTATTTTTGACGCACCTGACAGGCTAGAATCGGCGAAAATACAACAGTCGGGAACCAAAATGCGTGTGTGGAATTAAAACTATGTAGGTTAAGCATGAATACCCGGACCAGGGACTCGGAAGGGGTTTGTGTTCATGTTAAGTTAAACGTGTAGGGTCAGGCTTTCCCCAGAGTACGGGGAGAAAATGACCGTGAGAGGTGTCAGGAAAGCCATGTTGATCGCTGCTTCAACATTTGCGTTTATCGGCTGTCAGGGGTGCCAGCAGGTCCCGGAGCTGCGGTCTCACGCGCCTATCAACCGGTTCGAGGCCGTCTCCGGCCAGGACCGCCCTCTCCCTCTGGTTGATGCCGAATCAAAGCTCGCCTTCCAGAGATCTGAGACAACGAATGTTGAAGGCTTGTCATTGGCACCGGTGCCTTCGGGCGTGCCGGCCCTGAACATTGATTTCGCGACCGCCGGCCAGCTTTCCACCATGCGCATCTCCAATGCGCAGGGTATCCGTAACTTCGAAGGCCGCCGCGCGGCTTCCAACCTCACCAATCCAGTCCGCAATGTACGCGACTTTGGGGCGTCGCTAGCCTTTTCAGCAGCTGACGCGCAGACCGGCCTCGGCTTTGACCTCGGCTTTGTTCCCCGTGTGAGCGTTTCGACAGATGGTCAGTTCGAACAGCGCCGCGTTGGTGGTGAACTCCGCATCGGTCAGAATTTCGACCAGCGGGGCAAGGACGTCGAAGCCACCGGCTGGTACCTGTTTGCAGGCGCGGATGGCGAAGCGCTCGTCTACGAGCCTGACCAGGACCGCAATTTCACCAATCGCATGGCGCTTCGCGACCAGGTCACGGTTGGCGACATGCAGGCCGGCGTTTCCTTTACCCGCGGCGATGGCCAGCTTTCACTGAGCTATATCCGGCGGGAGGTTGAGTATCGTGAGCGCGGCGTGCGCGGCGAGGAAACCGAAGATTTCGCTGGCGTCAGCTTCACCATCCGCAAATAAGGCCGGCGCGGACGTGCCACTGCCTTCGCAGGCTGGACGCGATTCTGTCACAAAATGACCACAGCCAATGTCAGCATTGTAAGCTGACGGGTCGTATGCATGAGCGCTATAGCGCTGCACACCAATCTTTCAGTGCGCACCGCTCATGCCTTCACGCCACATCCTGATTTCCGTCCTGTCCGCAGGGATGCTGTACACAACAGGCAGTGCGACTGCGCAGGGTGTCGAGGTGCCCGAAGATGCGCCGTCCTACCTGCTCAATCGCGGCGTCTGGTCGGTTACTTCCGAGAATGACCTGTTCGGCGGCACGGACCGCAACTACACAAATGGCCTTCGGATTGAGCGCGTGTCGCCGGCCAATCACGTCTCGCCGGTGCTGCGCTGGGCCGCCGACCAGCTGCCCTTCCTGGATCTTGACCGCAAACGCCTGCGCCAGGGGCTTGCTCTATCGCACGCCATTTTCACGCCGGAAGACATCACGGCCACCACGCCAGACCCTGATGACCGGCCTTATGCGGGCTGGCTGTATATGTCGGGCACAGCCGTCGCGTCGGATGACCACATTCAGGACAGCCTGCAGCTCAATCTCGGCGTGGTCGGCCCGTCCGCAGCAGGCGATTATGTCCAGAGCCAGTGGCATGACCTGATCAACTACCAGAAGCCGATGGGCTGGGACTATCAGCTGAAGGACGAAATCGGCATCGAGCTCGTGGCGCAACGTATGGCTCTGTTTGACGGGCCCAGCCTGCCTTTCGGGATAGAGACTGACTACGGCGTGTATGGCGGCGGCGCGCTTGGCAATGTGCGCACCTATGCTGGCACAGGCCTTGTTGGCCGCATCGGCTGGGATCTCGAATCTGACTTTGGGCCGCCGCGGATCCGACCGGCCCTGACGGGGGCCGGCACCTTCTCGCCTGCCCAGGCCTTCGGCGGCTACCTCTTTGCTGGCGTTGATTCGCGCTTTGTCTTCCGCGACATGTTCCTTGATGGCAATGCGTTCAGGGATGGCGCGCGTGTCGCTGATCGCAACAAGGTTGTCGGCGACATCCAGGCGGGGGCGGCGGTCCATATCTCCAATGTGCAATTGGCTTTTACCTATGTGCACCGCACTGAGGAGTTTGCGCGTCAGGACGGCGCACAACGTTTCGGCGCCGTTTCCGTCTCGATTGCCTACTAGTCCACAGCCCTCCCATTCGCTGTGGAAAGCGTTAACCAGTGACAGTATATATCTTGCGGTTAATGGATAGTTTTGGCACTATATGTGGTGCTGATGAGACAGAAAGGGCATCCCCATGGCAGACGGAATTATCAAGGTCCCCGGCCTTCTGCAGCCAAGCAAGGCATATAAGCCGTTTCGTTATCCGTGGGCGTATGATTTCTGGAAGATCCAGCAGCAGGTTCACTGGCTGCCGGAAGAGGTTCCGCTCGGCGAGGACTGCAAGGACTGGTCGAACAAGCTGACCGACAAGGAGCGCAACCTCCTTACACAGATTTTCCGTTTCTTCACACAGTCCGACGTCGAGGTCGGCGCGAACTACATGGAAAACTACATGCCGCTCTTCAAGCCGGTTGAAGTGCGCATGATGCTTGCCGCCTTCTCGAACATGGAGACGGTTCACATCGCGGCCTATGCACTGCTGCTCGAGACGATCGGCATGCCGGACAGCGAGTTTGGCGCCTTCATGGAATATGAGGAGATGGCCGCCAAGCACGACTATCTTGGCCAGTTCGGCGTCGAAACCGAAAAGGACATCCTGACCTCGATGGCGGTGTTCGGCGGATTCACCGAAGGGCTCCAGCTGTTTGCCTCCTTCGCGATGCTGATGAACTTCCCGCGCTTCAACAAGATGAAGGGCATGGGGCAGATCGTTTCCTGGTCCGTGCGCGACGAGTCGCTCCACTGCGAAGGCATGATGAAGATGTTCCACACCTTCGCTGAAGAGACCGGCGCGCTGACCAAGTCCGTGAAGGACGATATCGCAGACTGCTGCCAGACGGTCGTCAAGCTCGAGGACAAGTTCATTGACCTCGCCTTCGAGGCCGGTGAAGTGCAGGGCATGACCCCGCAGGATATCAAGAACTATATCCGCTACATCGCCGACTGGCGCATGGGGCAGCTCAAGCTTGACCCGATCTACGGGGTCGACAAGCACCCGATCCCGTGGCTGACGGAAATCCTGAACGGTGTCGAGCACGCCAACTTCTTCGAGGCCCGCGCCACAGAATACTCCAAGGGCGCAACCTCGGGTGAGTGGCACGGTGATGATGGCGTCTGGTCGATGTTCGACAAACAGCAAAAGACCGTTGCGGCCGAATAAGTCGGAGGCAGTCATCGAAACTGTAGCAATTATTTCGATTTGCGGGTGAGCGATTGAGGTGATCTTAACCCTCTCGGATTAGGTGCCGGTTCCGGACGGAGTTCGGGAGTGGAGCTGGTGCTGGGTAAAGTGCTTGAGATTGAGCAGGCTCCTCTTGTGAGTCCAGACGAGACTTGCAAGGTGGTTGACGACCTCCTTCGAAGTAAGCCGCAACTGCGCTCGGTTGTCGTTGTCGATGCGGCACAGCGGCCCATCGGTCTCGTGGATCGCAACCATTTCCTGTTGCAGCTTTCGCAGCGGTTTGGGCGAGCGCTTTACGAGAACCGTCCCGTCGAACAAGTCATGCTTGCTGATCCATTGATCGTGTCGGAATCGACCGAGTTTGATGAATTTGTTTCCAACCAGTTCATGCGGGGCCGGCGCGAGTATCAGGACATTTTTGTCCTCACAGATGATCATGGTCGCTATAGAGGTGTGAGCTGTGGGCGTGCCGTAATCAATGCGTCGATGCGGCGCCAGCAGGACATTCACTCAAAGCTGTCGGAGAGTCGGCAGCAACTTGTCGAAGCAAATAAGCGCTTGGAGCGCGAAGTTGCAGAGCGGCGAACGGCCGAGACCGAGGCGGTCAATGCCGCACGAAGAGACCCGCTGACGGGCCTGTTCAACCGTGCTCCATTTGTTGAGATGGTGAAGAGCCTGTGCGAGCGCAAGGAAGCGTTTTTCCTCGTGTTCATCGACCTGGACGGCTTCAAACTTGTCAATGATGTCTACGGGCATCTTGCGGGCGATGCGGCTTTGTTGGCGGTTGCTCGGCGCCTTCGCGATGCTGCTGGGCCTGCGACCTGTGCCCGGTTCGGCGGTGACGAATTCGCAGTGGTGGTTACCTTGGACCAGTGCCCAGATGGCGCGGAAGCTTTTTCCCGACAGTTGCACCAGGCGATTGTCGCCCCATTCCAGTTTGAGAATCGGTCGATCAATATCGGCGCCTCTCTCGGTCTGGCGGGCTTTCCGGGTGATGCGGTACAGCCGAACGAGCTGCTTCAAGCGGCAGATATGGCAATGTTAAGGGCAAAGCGGGAAGGTGGCGGTGTTCGCCTGTTCGACCAATCGGTTGATGAGAACGACCAGATTGCCCGCACAAAGCTCAGCCACCTCACCAATGCAATCAGCGCTGGTGCGATCACCCCTTATTTTCAGCCGATATTCACGACTGGCTCGCGACAGGTGGTGCTGCACGAAGTGCTGTCCCGCTGGCCGGGGGAAACCTCCCCCTTGGGGCAACCCGCCAGATTTATCGAACTGGCGGAGCGTGAAGGCTTGATCGATGGCCTGTTCTGGAATGTTTTCGCTCAGTCATGCCAGACGCTTCGTCGGCATGATGGCAATTCTCCTTTGGCTTTCAATGTTTCAGCCCGTCAGCTTCAGAGTCCCGAGTTTCCATCGCGGCTTCTCAGAGCGATTGAACGCCAGGGTCTGGAGCCATGCCGGTTTGAAGTCGAGGTGACAGAAACGGCCATGATCTCGAATGAGAAACTTGCGGAGACATCGTTACGTACCCTTTCAGCCGAAGGTATTGCGATTTCTCTGGATGATTTCGGAACCGGCTATTCGTCACTTTCGCTTTTGCACAAGCTCTCCTTCAACAAGCTCAAGATCGATAATTCTTTCGTGCGGAGTATGACGAAAGACAATCGCTCGCGTGACATTGTGGAGTCGACCATCCTGATGGCCAGCCAGCTCGGCCTTGCGACCTGCGCTGAGGGTGTCGAGGATGAAAAGACGCTCCGTATGCTGGAGCAGGCCGGATGTGACCTTGTGCAGGGCTTTTTTCTGGCGCGTCCCGGACCGGGCCTTAACTTGCCGAACCAAGAAAGACTGATCACCGAAGTCGCCTGAGCGCGGAGTGCGCCTACTCGGCAGCCTCTTTCGGGCTTGTGTCTTCACGCCCCCGTGACAGGGTCGACATTACGCCATCATTCTCGCCCGCTGTTGCCTCGGCCTCGGCCTTCTTGCGATAAGTGCGGCGGCGCGGTTTGGCGGTTTCTTCGCCCGAAGCAGAAGCAGCTGCCTCCTCGGACGCATTGTCATTTTCGCCTTCAGAAGACGCAGCGGTACGATCTCTGTCAGCGTCGTCATTGTCGCGCGACTTGCGGGAATTGCGGCGCGGCTTCTTTTCCGACTGGTTGTTGTCGTTTTCAGACGAATTGTCGCTCGACTGATTGTCGTTGTCGTCCGACGCATCATTGTCCGACTCATTGTCATTATCGTCGGATGTATTGTCGTCATTCTTGCTGCGCTGCTTGTCCTTCTGGAAGGAGGCGACGATGCGCGCATAGTGTTCGGCGTGCTGGAAGTGGGCTTCAGCCTTCACCCGGTCGCCAGCGGTCAGCGCGTCACGGGCATATTGCTGGTACTTGTCCAGAATCTGCTGCGCCGAGCCACGGATTTTCACGTCCGGACCGGTGCTTTCATAATGCCGGTTAGGGTTGTTGCTGTTATTGTTTCCGCCAGACCGACGTCCACGTCCGCGCTTGCGTTGCATACGCTAAATTCCTGATCCCGTTTTTTTGTCCGTTAAGTCAGACCCTGCGCGTCACATCCCAATCGGGAAATACGGAAATGTGTCGCTTGCTCCCGGCGGGGCTCCTGCAAGAATGGAGCCGCCTGCCCGATCTCTGCTGTAGCGCGCATTTGCGGCTTCGCCAAGCCCCTTGCTGCGCTTCATCTGCGGGCTGAGACAACCCGGTCCCGCTGGCCATGGTCCTGTCCACAGGAAATGGCGCTGAAACCGGCCTTATCAAGGAGTGCCGTTACAGCGGCGCGCTGGTCAAAGCCGATCTCGAAGACAAGCCACGCGCCCGGCTTCATATGTGCCGCCGCAAGATCAATGATGCTGCGATAGGCATCGAGGCCGTCTCGGCCGCCATCAAGTGCCGAATGCGGTTCAAAGCTTCGCACACTTGCGTCGAGCGTGGGAATGACATCGCTTGCAATATAAGGTGGATTGGAAATGACGAGGTCGACTTCGTCCCAGCCCATCCAGTCTTCCCAGCTTCGGCATCGAATGACTGCCCTGTCGGAGAGGCCGAGTCGTTCCATGTTCGAATAGGCCACTTCAGCGGCCCGCTTTGACCGTTCGATGCCAAGGCCCCTGGCGCCTGGGTGATTGGCCAGGAGCGCCGCCAGCAGGCAGCCGCTGCCCGTGCCGAGATCGGCAATGCTGGGCGGGTGTCCGAGAGGCAGGCGCGCCAGCGCTTCATCCACGACGACCTCGCTGTCGGCGCGAGGGATCAGCGTGTCCTTTGTGATGCGGAAGTCCAGACCGTAGAAATGCGCTTCGCCGGTCAGGTGTTCGAAGGGCTCTCCAGCAGCCAGGCGTTCGACAAGGTCGAAGAAAGCCGCGCGGATACCGGCGGGCATCTCATCGGTTTCATCGCGAATGAGCTCTGCTGCCGTGAGGCCGCTGACATGCTGCATGAGGTGACGCGCATCGCGGGCGCCGTGCGCCATGCCGGCCGATTTCAGGCGGCGCGCCGCAATGGCGAGGGCCGTCTTGTATGTCGCGTCCTCATGCATTTTCGTCCATCGCAGCCAGCTTGCGTGCCTGGTCTTCGGCAATCAGTGCCTTGATGACGTCGTCCAGCTTGTCTCCGGTGATGATCTTGTCGAGCGAATAGAGCGTCAGATTGATTCGGTGGTCGCTGACCCGGTTCTCGGGGAAATTATAGGTCCGCACTTTCTGCGAGCGGTCTCCCGAGCCGATTTGTTCGGCGCGGGCCTCTGCGCGGGCGGCGTCCTTTTCAGCGCGTTCGCGCTCATACAGGCGGATCTTCAGCTGCTCCATCGCCTTCTCGCGGTTTACGTGCTGCGACTTTTCAGAGCTCGTCGTGACGATGCCGGTGGGCAGGTGGGTGATGCGCACGGCCGAGTCAGTCGTGTTGACGTGCTGGCCGCCCGCGCCGGATGAACGCATCGTGTCGATCCGGATGTCTTCCTGGCGGATATCGATCTCGATATTCTCAGGCGCGGGAAGCACGGCGACCGTGGCCGCGGATGTATGGATGCGCCCGCCGCTCTCGGTTTCCGGAACGCGCTGGACGCGGTGCACACCGCTTTCCCATTTCATGCGGCCAAAGACACCATCGCCTTCGATACTGGCGATGATTTCCTTGTATCCGCCGACATCGCCTTCAGAGACGGAAACGACATCCACTTTCCAGCCTTCCAGCTGGGCGTAGCGTGAATACATACGAAACAGGTCGCCAGCGAACAGGGCGGCCTCGTCGCCGCCGGTCCCGGCGCGCACTTCGAGCACGATGTTCGCCTTGTCATCGACATCCTTGGGAATGAGCAGAAGCTGGACTTCCTTTTCGAGTGCAGGAAGCTGTTCCTTGATCTCGTAATATTCCTCCGAGGCCAGTTCTGCCATTTCCTTGTCCGGACCCTTCATCAGGGCTTCGGCATCTTTCAGCTGCTGGCGAAGATCGGCAAGCTCCCGGGCCTTGTCGGCAACGGGCTTGAGGTCAGCATGCTCACGTGACAGCGCAACGATCTCGTCGCTGTCTGTCACTGACCCCATACGGGCTTCTACTTCGTCAAACCGGTCGATGACCTGTTCGAGGCGGGACATTGGAATATTGGCCATGCCCCGCCTCTAAACCGGATTGGCTAGCGGGGGAAGCGGGCTCATGCGGTCATCGGCTGGCAGTAGGTCCGGTCGAGGTAGGTCAGGATCGATAGCGCGCCGGTCTGTGTTTCGCCCGTATTCGGATCTTTGAGTTTCAGGCCTGCCCCGTCGGTGTGAGAGGTCCAGAGGTAGGCGAGTTCATGGGTCGAGAGCGCTTCACGGATGATGCGGGCGGCCGGCGAATTCTCTGCGCCCTGGAATTCAAGTCGCTGATCTGGTTGACGCGACGGTCTCACCATCATCCCGCGCATCAGGCGTGGCCAGACAAGCGCGATGGAGGTGAGGAGGTTGAGCGGTCCAAGCCGGTGCATGAACGGCTTCGCATCAGGCGCATAAGTTTCGCGGACATAGCGGGCAATGTCGGCACTTTCATACATGGCGACATCGGTGTTTGGGTCGATGAGATAGGGAAACATGGACTTTCCACCGAGTTCGATCGCCCTGGGACGATACCTCGTCCCGCCCTTCGGGCATGGCCGGACTTCGACTGGGACACCTGTTACCGAGATCGCTTCGCGGGCAATGCGGCAGAACGGGCAGTTCTCGAACTCGTATAGAATGAGCGGCTTTTCAGGTGTGACCGCGGGTTTGCCGGGTCCTCCAGCGCCCAGCCGCAGGACGCTGCCGATCAGCGACAGCGTCCAGTCGAGCGGAAAGAGCAATCGCCGGATCATTCCTATGCGCCGATTGCCGAGCTGGTCAGCACGCGGATGACTTCCTTGCCAGCCATCACCATCAGAATGATCGAGCTCAGCGCAAAGACAAGGAAACGCTGCGTTACCTTGCTCGACAGGATCTGTACCAGAGAATGCACTACACGAAGGCCGACATAGGCCCAGGCGAGATACATGAAGATACTGTCCCCGCCGCCGGTGAGCGCAGCAAAGAAGACCAAGGCATAGAAGATGGTCGGCTGTTCGTGCAGGTGATTGTAATTGTCAGCGACCGAACGGGTGCTGGCGGGGATCTTTTCATTATAGGGGCTGCCCGGGTGGCGGGCGTCATCGGGATTGATGCCGGCCTTCTGCATGGCCGGAATACGCGTCGCATACATCCAGACCCACATGATGAGTGTCCAGACGATCAGTGCCAGTACCGGCAGCAGATCCTGCATTTGATATGTCATTATCATGCCTCCCAAACTTATTTGGCGGGGGCAACTTTAACCCTGTTCGTCGGCGTTGGCACCTCATCTCCTCGCGCCATGACATTATCCAGCCAGTCGAGCCAGAAATCCCAGTCGCGCTGGGTGATCGAATGGCCGCCGGGCCGCATCCAGAAGACGAGGTCGGCCTCGACCGGCGCATCCTGCATATTCTCTTGCTGCAGGCCGCCTGTTCCTGCAGCAGCATAGATCGGGGCGGCTTCCAGCGTCGCGCGCCAGGACCCGTTCGGATCTGACCAGACATCGCGCCGGCCATTTCCGATGAGCAGCGGCGTCGGTGCGTTGAGCGCAATCAGCGCATGCATGTCGACCGGCGTCGTGTTGAGGCCTCTGGCGTCAAAATTGGCATAGTTCGGCGTGAACCAGTGCGGGTATTGCTTGGCCATGCCAGCCACGGTTTCCCCCGGCTTGTTGCGGCTGAGGGCTGTGCCGCCGGTGCCGGCCTGATGAGCAACAATGGCATCGATGCGGCTCTCGTAGATGCCAGCGACGAGCGCTGACTTCGCCGAGCGTGAATGACCCATGATGGCTTCGCGGTCGGTGTCGACGCGCGGATCGGCTTCCAGAACGTCGAGCGCGGCAGTCCAGGCGGCGGCCCAGCCGGAGACCGCTCCGGAAATCTCTCCGCGCGGACCGTGCGGGAAGTCCGGCAGGAGCGCGCGCGCTGGCTCTTTTGAGTCCGGGATCACTTCAGACGTGTAATAGCTGGCATAGGCATAGCCGCGATCCAGCACCTGCTGCATGGGCGGGGTTGAGATGAAGCGTCCGAATACCTTCTGGACCATGCTGCCCATGAACGAGGGTTCGCCGCCTCCGCAGAAATCGTCCAGCGCCTCCGGCAGGGGCGGGGTGAGCGCGGGATAGTTGAACGCCGTCTGGTTGCCGCAGAATGACTGGCTGATGATGATCGGGTGCGGACCGTCGGATTTCGGCCAGGCCACGGCCAGCACGAAGTCGCGCCGCTTGCCTGAGCCTTCGATGGCGACGACGAATTCTTCCAGAACGCCGTGGCCACCCCAATAGGCCTCGTCTACAATGCGGTGCTCGATCAGCCGTCCTCTCACGCCTTCCGGAATTGGCCCTGTAATGTGGGTCTCGATCCGCTGGATCCAGTCTTCGCGCCGGTCGAGAAAGTCCTCGGCATCATGGGCAATTGGCGGATACGCGGCGGGTTTTCCCTCGACATCGAGGCTGGCATAGTTGAGCCCGAGCTGAGTGCAGTTTGCCATGCCGACGAGCAGGATGCCGATGACAATAAACCGGCCGACCCAGCTCAGAATGCCCAGCACAATGTTCATGATTGCATGCCTCCGGACCAGCTTCCCGATAACAGGTGAAAGGATTGCGGCCCAGAGGCTAGGGCAATGTTTCACCAGATTGTGAGGCAGCAACAGGCAAGCGGCTGCGATATCCGCGAGAGCCGGGAATCTGCTCTCCTGTATCCAGCCTGATCATGACATTGCCGTCTCCCGTCGGCGTGATCTCGCTTATGTGCCCGCCATGGACCAGGAATGAGCGATGCACCCGTATGTGGCTTCCCCCCGCCGCTGACAGAAGCTTTTCAAGCGCGCTCAGCGTTGAGCGGGCGAGATAGGTCCGTCCGGGTGTTGCGACTTCGACATAATTGGATGCCGCCTTTGCCCAGATGACGTCGGCGGCATCGACGAGAAAGACGCGGCCGCCCGATTTCAGGGTCAGGCGTTGGCGACTGCTGGCTTCGCTTTCAGCAGCCCTCGCTTCCAGCCCGCGCTGTTCGACAAGCCGGTTGAGCGCAAAGATCGCGGCAATGAGGGTGTAGCTCAGAACGTCCTTGCGGTACTCATACAGCCAGATGGAAGGGTCGGCCAAACCGAACTCGTAAGCCTATCCCAGAAACCCGAGATGAAGTGCTTTTCTTAGCGCCACCATGGACAGGATGTGCGCGGCGGAAAAGACGACCGTCGCCGCAAGATGAATGGGAAGGGCCTTGCGCCAACTGTCACCGGTAATCGGAAACCGGCTCAACATGAATGTGATGAACGGCGTCAAGGCGAAGATCATGAGATGCGAGGTCGCCTGGGAAATCCACGGCGCAGCAATGACGGGCCGGCCAATGCGGAAGTGATCATACTGGTCCGACAGCGCTTCCACGAAAAACGAGACTGTCAGGAAAGCTGCCAGCATCAGCCAGGTTCGCCGATCGGCCCGGTGATCGGCATCAAGTTCGGGATGGTGGGCGCGGTCAGCCATCTGCTTTCCATGCCATAGCCGGGGCGAGCGGCGAAGCGGCGAGGGCGAATTTCGTCCCTCCCCAATGGTATTCGTCCCAGGAAGCCAGATTTCATCCCGCCGATGTGCGCCTCGTGGCATGGCGCGTGACGTATGCCGGTGCGGTCACCATCAAGGGGCGTAGCGTAACCCGAATACGAGGCCTCACATGACCCAGCTCTCCTCCCGCAGACATGATCTCGACTGGCTGCGGATCATCGCGTTCATGATCCTGATTTTCTACCACACGGGCATGTTTTACGTGAGTTGGGATTTTCACGTCAAAAGCGCCCATGCTGGCCCCGACGCCGAATGGCTGATGCTGCTGTCCAATCCCTGGCGACTGTCGCTGCTCTTCCTGATCTCCGGCATCGCTATCCGCTTTGCCGCCGACAAGACGCCACCGTCCGAGATGGCGAAGAGCCGTCTGGTGCGTCTCGGCCTGCCGATCCTGACCGGAATGGTCCTGATCGTGGCGCCGCAAAGCTATCTGGAGCTGATCGAGAAGGGTGAATTCGCCGGCAGTTTCACCGCCTTCTATCCGCTCTATCTCGATTTCGGGTCCAGCTTCTCAATCATCACGCCGACCTGGAACCATCTCTGGTACGTCGTCTACCTGCTCGCCTATACGCTGATCCTTGTTCCGCTGGCCGGGCCGGTTCGTCGCGTGATGGATGGCGTGGGCGGGCGCATGACTGAGGTGCTGTTTCGCGGGCGACGGGGTGTGCTGGCGCTTCTTGTGCTCCCGGTCCTGCCGCATTGGCTTTTCAACATCGCCCTGGCCCCCTTCTTTCCGACCACGCACAATTTTGTCTGGGATTTCGCTAACCACGCCCACAGCTTCACTGTCCTCCTGATCGGCTTTGTGCTGGCGAAGGACGAGGCCTTCTGGAGTGCCGTCCACCGGGCCTTTCCACTTGCGCTTGTCCTGATGCTTGTCCTCGCCCTCTCAACGACGCCCATCCGGCACCACTGGGAGTATGTCGGTATGCAGGCGCCGTGGCTGGCCGTTCCCGTCAAACTTGCCACAACCGCTTTCGCCTGGCTTGTGATCGTGTGCTTCCTCGGTTTTGGCCAGCGTTTCCTGAACCGGTCGGGCAAAGCACTTGCCTATATGACGGAGGCGATTTTCCCCTGGTATATACTGCACCAGACGCTGATTATCATGGCTGGCTTCTGGCTGACGCGTCAGGGCCTGAATGTCTGGGTTGAGTTTGCCGGGGTACTGATCGCCACGATCGGTGGTTGCGCCCTGTTGCACGAGTTTGTCATTCGACGGTCGAGTGTCCTCAGACCGCTCTTTGGGCTCAAACCGAAGCGGTTGCCAGCATCAGCCGTACAGCCTGCTGAGTAGTCTACTCCGCTGCTGCCATTTCGGCTTCGCGTTGATCGCGGAGCCGTTCGGCCTTCTGCTCGACGAGGTCGACAATGTGCTCGATCATGTCGGCATTCGAGACATTGTGGTCTGCCTTGCCTGAGATGAACATCTTGCCGCTCTCCTTGCCACCTCCGGTGAAGCCGAGATCGGTGAGGGCCGCTTCGCCGGGGCCATTGACCACGCAGCCAATGATGGAGAGCGATATCGGCTCTGAAATATGGGCGAGGCGCTGTTCGAGGATCTCGACCGTCTTGATGACATCGAAACCCTGACGCGCGCAGCTCGGGCAGGCGACGATGTTCACGCCGCGGGTCCTGAGCCCCAGCGATTTCAGCATTTCATAGCCGACTTTGACTTCCTCGACCGGGTCAGCTGACAGCGAGACACGGATCGTGTCGCCGATGCCCATCCAGAGGAGGTTTCCCATGCCGATGGAGGATTTCACCGTGCCGGTGCGCAGGCCGCCAGCTTCCGTGATGCCGAGGTGAAGCGGCGCGTCGGTCGCCTCCGCCAGCTGCTGATAGGCCGCCACGGTGAGGAACATGTCCGAGGCTTTCACCGAAATCTTGTAGTCATGAAACCCAAGATCATCGAGAATGCGGGCATGCGCGAGCGCGCTCTCGACCATGGCTTCGGGGCAGGGTTCGCCATATTTCTCAAGGAGGTGGCGCTCCAGCGATCCGCCATTAACCCCGATCCGCATCGAGCAGCCATTCGCACGGGCGGCGGCGACGACTTCCTTCACCCTGTCGTGACTGCCGATATTGCCAGGGTTAATGCGCAGGCAGGCAGCGCCGGCATCGGCCGCTTCGATCCCCCGCTTATAATGAAAATGGATGTCCGCCACGATCGGCACAGGGCTTTCGCGGCAGATGTCGGGCATGGCGGCGGTGGAGTCCTCGGTCGGGCAGGAGACACGCACAATGTCTGCCCCAGCTTCTGCCGCGCGGTTGATCTGCTCGATCGTCGCGGCGGCATCCTCGGTGGGGGTATTGGTCATGGTCTGCACCGCAATCGGGGCATCTCCGCCGATTTCAACGGATCCGACGCGGATCTTGCGGGACGGCCTGCGCTCGATGGACCGCCAGGGTCTGACCGGATTGTGGCTCATGGATACCTCTGATCTCGCCTCCTTCTAGCATGTGGCGTTCCATTTTGGCGAGGTAAAGGCGGCGGGCGCAGACCAGATGTCACGCCTTCCGGCTGTCGGGCGAGATAGATCAAATTTCATACATCGCTTGAACGGGACCGAAACGCAGCTTTGTTAACCAGAATAATCAAGAGAGGCGTGCCGGATCAGAGCGCGTAAGGAATTATGACAGACCAGATTTTTCCAGGCGTGCTAGCGCCCAGATATCTTCGGAAGCTCAAATCATGGGCGCAAGACAGGCGTGGAATCGCGGCTGTCGAGTTCGCCATGATTGCCGTTCCGTTCTTCTTCCTCATATTCGGACTGCTTGAGATCTGCGTGATCTTCATCATGTCTTCTGTCCTCGAGCATGGCATCAACGAAGCGGCACGCGGTATCCGGACCGGACAGCTGCAGCAGACAGCGGATTTCGAACGCGACGATTTTGAGAAGGTCATCTGCGCGGAAATCTTCGACATGTTCCAGTGTGAGGGCAAGATCCAGATTGATGTGAAGACCTTTGACGACTTCGCCTCGACGAGCAATCCAAGCCCGATCAATGACGATGGTGAACTCGACACGACGAGCTTCGACTTCGATCCGGGTGAAGCCAATGACATCGTGGTCGTCCGCGTCTTCTATGAGTGGGAGCTGATGACCCCGATCCTGAGCGCGCCGCTTGCCAATCTGAAGGACAATAAGCGCCTCCTGCAATCGACCGTCGTGTTCCGCAACGAGCCATTCGGAAACTAAGCCATGATGTACTTTTCCCGCCGCCTCCGTCAGTTCCGTGCCGCGAACAAGGGCATTTCCGCTGTCGAATTCGCGCTCATCGCACCGCTGATGATCCTGATCTACTTTGCCTGTATCGAGCTGTCATTCATGATGGTGCTCGATCGCAAGGTGACGAGCTCGGCCGCTGCCCTGGGCGATCTTGTGGCCCGGGCCTCGACAATCGATGATGACGATCTGGCTGATGTCTTCGAGGCGACCCGGATGATTTTCCAGCCAAACCCGATCGCTGAGGCCCGCATGCGGATTTCTAGCCTTTATGACGATGAGGGAACGATCAAGGTTGCCTGGAGCGATGGCTACAACATGGTTGCCTATTCTGAAGACCAGGTGAAAGTCGTGCCAGACGATCTGGTGCCAGCTGGCGGCTCGGTGATCTATGCCGAGATCGAGTATGACTATGAGTCGACGCTTGGCTATCTCTTCACCACGAAGAAGACCCTGTCTGACGAGTTCTATCTGCGTCCACGCCGGACTGACTTTGTCGCCCGGGTCCGCGACTAGGGCCTGATCCCGGATCAGGTCTCGGTCGCCGGGTGCTTGCCTGACTTCACAGTGGTGAGCACCGCAAGGCCGAGGATGAAGAGCAGGCCGATCGCACTCATACCGACGCGCTGGTCGCCCGACCAGGTTGTGAAGAGTTCGACCAGCAACGGACCGAGCCAGACCGTCACCGTGCCTGCAATCGCATAAAGCCCGAAGAATTCGCCGACCCGTTCTTTCGGCGCGAGATGGACCAGAAGCGTGCGGCTGGACGAAATGCTGGCGGTTGCCGTCACGGCGATGAACGCGGCGGTACAGAGATAAACTACGTCCGAAAAAGTATTGAAGACCGGCCCGTCCCAGATCTCGAACCCCTGCACCAGGCCGAAAAGGATGGCGTCCGGTGTGATCGACAGTTGGAAGGCCAGCGTTGCGAGCATGCCGAGGATTTCGACCATGAGGGCACGCTTGGGCCCCAGCAGGCCATCCAGCCAGCCGCCAACCAGTCCGCCGCCGAAGGCGAAAAAGGATGCCAGGATGGCATAGGCCGACAGCTCGACCACATTCCATTGCAGGTATAGGCCGATATAGACGCCGCCGAGCGCGAGGAGGGCAGCCATGCCATCGGCATACAGCATGCGGGCACCGAGATATTTCAGGATTTCCTTGTTGTCCGACGCCTTCTTCACTGTGTTGAACAGGCCAAGGGCGCCATTGCGCGCAGCCTTTGCCCAGCTTGCGCCTTTGGTGCCGCCATCCTCGGAATAGAGAAAGAAGGGGATGGAAAACACAGCCAGCCAGACCGCTGCGAGTGGTCCGACGAGCCGTTGGTGTTCACCGCTTGCGACATCGAGCCCGAAGAGCGGCGCGCTGAATGGCCACCCCATCAGCGCGGGCATCGCGAAGGCGAGCACGATGAACAGCATCAGGAGCGCGCCGGCGAGGTTTCCCAGCGCAAGGCCAAGACCGGAAATGGCGGGCAGGGACCGCGCCCGCCCGTTTACGCTCAGCATCGCATTGTGGGTGACTTCTGAATAGGTGTAGCCGACCGAAGCAAGGACGAGCGCTGTCATGCCCATCCAGATGGGCATGCCGGTCCCATCGGCTTTCACCCACCAGAGCGAAAACGACATGACGGCGATAAGGCCGAGGAAGACAGCAAGAATTGGCTTGCGCCGGCCGCCCCTGTCCAGCGCTGCGCCAAGGAAGGGTGCGGTGAAGGCTGCAACGAAGCCTGCATATTTGACCAGGGAAGAAATCGTGGCTTGCCCTTCGGCATTTGCCGCGCGCCGGGCCGCTTCACCGTCGAGGCCGGAAAGCTCGCCGCTGGCCAGAAGATTATTGCCGATCACGCCCGCAAAGTATGGCGCAAAAAGGTAGATAATGACGAGGATATAGTAGGGATTGCGCGCCCATTCGAAGATTGCCCAGGCAAAGCCTCTCTTGTCGAGCGCGCCTCCAAGATCGATTCGGGGTTCTACTATCGGTTCTGCCGGTGCCGGGGTCGCATCGCTCATACATTTCCTCCGTGCAGCGCTCTTGGATGGCGCTTGCATGCGTCCAGCCTTGATCAAAACTGCGGAGAGGGGAAGAGTTAGTTTTGCTTGCCGCCGCGTAAGTCAGACGGAGGCGAAGGCCCGGTCAATCGAGAAGATTCTCGCGGATTGCGTGGCGTCGGGACGGACCGACAGCGAGGGCTTCTTCCAGATAAGTGTCCAGCGATCCCGACTTTTCCTCGATCGAGGCAATCGCCGCTTCAAGGAATTCCCGTTCGACGCCGAGAAAAGGCTTGTAGATTTCGCCGTCATAGCTCTTGCCGAGCATGGAGTTGAAATAGTCGCGCGCTTCCGGCAGGCGCTCCTCGGCCCGGGCAGCGGTATTGGTCAGCTCATAGTCGACGAAAATATCGTCCATGGACACGCCCAGCACGTGATGGGTCAGGGCGCAGAGAATGCCGGTGCGGTCCTTGCCGGCTGCGCAATTGACGAGCGCGGCGTCCTCGGTCGGTAGGGTTTCAAGCATTTCGAACCAGGCGGTATAGGTCGGTACGAGCGACTGGCGGTATGGCGCTTCGACGTAATAGTTGCGCATCCAGCCCTTGGAGGCTTCAGCATCGACGGCGACCTGCTTCAGGAAGTTGACATGCGGGGCTTCTGTCTCGCGGCCATGGTCGGAAAAAAGCTTCTGGACACCGCTCACCGGCCACTTGTCACCATGGCGCTCGCGCTCATCCGGGCGACGCAAATCTGCCTGCACCTTGATGTTGAGAAGTTCGATGCCCGTCAGGTCCTGATCGGTAGCTTCGCCAAAATGTCCCGAGCGGTACAGCTTGCCTGTCTTGATGCGTGCGCCATCAGCGCCTTCATAGCCGCCAAAGTCGCGGAAATTGCGCACGCCTTCAAATGGTTTGACCCGGTCGTCCATTATCACTCTCGCATTCTGCTTGCCGTACCGGGCTTCAGCTAGGGCGTTTGGACGGCGAGGTCCACCCGCAACCTAACGGAAAGGCGGTTCGTCAAAGGCGCGCAGCTTGCGTGAGTGCAGGGCAGCACCGCCATCCCGGGCGAGACGCTCCAGCGTCTCGATGCCGATGCGGATATGCTCACCAATCGCGCGCTCATAGAAGCGGTTGGCCGCGCCCGGCAGCTTGATCTCGCCATGCAGCGGCTTGTCCGACACGCATAGCAGGACGCCATAAGGCACACGCAGGCGATATCCATTTGCCGCAATCGTTGCGCTCTCCATGTCGATACCGATGGCGCGCGACTGGTTGAAGCGGCGCGCGGTCTCCGTGAAACGAAGCTCCCAGTTGCGGTCGTCCGTGGTGACGACAGTGCCGGTTCGCAGCCGCTTCTTCAGCGCATCACCCTTTTCGCCGGTCACATCGGCGGCGGCCTGCTGTAGCGCGATCTGCACTTCGGCAATTGGCGGAACAGGAATGTCGGGTGGAAGGACACCGTCAAGTACGTGGTCATCGCGCAGATAGGCGTGCGCCAGCACATAGTCGCCGATCTGCTGGGAGTGGCGCAGGCCGCCGCAATGGCCAACCATCAGCCAGCATTCCGGCCTGAGCACGGCGAGATGGTCTGTGATCGTCTTCGCATTGGACGGGCCGACCCCGATATTCACTAGCGTGATGCCTGTGCGGTTCTCAGCCATAAGGTGGTAGGCTGGCATCTGGAAACGCCGCCAGGGCGCGGCATCGATGGCCGCTTTCGCATTGGCTGTTGTTGCGTCCACCTGCAGGCCGCCAGCCACTGACAGCCCGGTATAGCGCCCGCCCTGCTGCAGCTGGGCAACGCCCCATTCGCAGAATGCATCGACATAGCGGTGATAATTGGTGAACAGCACATAGCGCTGCATGTGGTCGACCGGCGTACCAGTATAGTGGGCGAGCCGCTTCAGCGAGAAGTCGGTGCGCGGTGCATCGAACAGTGAGAGCGGCCGGTTGCTGCCGGGTTCATAGAGCTCGCCATCGGCGATTTCGTCGCCAATTGCGCTAAGTGTCGGTGCCGGGAACCATTTGGCGAGCTCTGCGGGGCTGACTTCTTCGAGGCCCGCCGCTTCCGCCTGATCCCAGACATAAGCGTAAGGGATTTCAGAGCCGGACAGGCGCACGTCCACGTCGACCGGATAGTCTCGCATTAGCGGTCGCAGCTGCTCGATCAGGTAGGGTCGGAAATAGTCCGGCCGGGTGATGGTTGTAATGTAGGTGCCAGGTTCCGACATCTTGCCGAATGCGCGCGATATCGGCGGTGGCGGCCCATCCGGGTCATAGCGCACAATGAGGGCCGGGTAACAGAAGGAGCGCGAGGTCCGCATGTCCGCCGTCGGGGGCGTGCCATCCTTCAGATAGCGCTCGAGGCTCGACGTCAGCGCCGTGACCGCAGCATTGTACAGCTCTTCCAGCGCATCGACGACTTTTTCAGGGGTATCCAGTTTTGACATGCCCCCCGTTGCCGCAAAGCGGTTCGCCCGTCAATTCTGCTCGAAGGAGATGGTGTAGATGACAGGCCCGCTTTCGCCGTCCACAGGAGCGGTCAGCGGCACCAGCCAGTCGGGCAGATTTCCGCTCTCGAGATCAGCGGCAAATCCATCTGGAGAGCGCTCGGCATAGGTTTCCAGTTCGCCGAGGCCGGGACAGTAGAGAAGATGGGTTGCGCCGGTCATCGATATCTTGCGGCGTGCCGTGTCGGTGGATCCGCCAAACACCGAGAGTGTCATTTCGATGGATGACGGATTGCGATGATAGGGCGCTGCGCTCGCATAGTGGCGCGTGTGATAGATCAGCGGGGCTCCAAGGTCGATTGGTGTGAACACGATCATGCGCGGCGCAGCAGCGATGGCCTGGAATGCGTCACCGGACTTGCAGTCGGTGATGACGTCATTCGTCGTCTCTGCGCGGGCTTTGAGCTGCTTCGGCACCTGCCAGAACAAGGGGGACACGGCCAGCGCGCCGATGAAAAGGGCGAGTGCTGGCATGGCGCCTCGCTTCCTGAGCCAGCCAGTAAACAGGAAACCGAACAGCCAGCCTGCCGCAATCGCGGCTGCGGCATGCGCCAGCGTCGCGCCGCGTAATTGCCAGGCAGAAAGCAGGAAGCCAGCAAGGCAGAGGACAAGCAGGCTGGCGCGCGCAAACCGCTCACCCTTGCGAGCGAGATACAGCGAGACCGCAGCTGCGCAGAGGCCAGCGATCGCGAAGCCGTAGTAATAGAAGCCGCCGGGCAAGTCTGTCGACAGGACCGTGGAGAGGCTGCGTGCTTCCGAAACGACGCTCAGCCAGCCCGATTGCACATCGCCGGACAGGCGCGAATAGGGATCGGCAAGGCAGTCTGGCCGCGTGCCATCGAAATTGATCGGGTTGGTAGCGACAAAGCTCGCCATGGTCATGAGGCCAACTACCCCCATCGTGACAAACCGCATCCTCCAGTCCGGTGTGCGCGGCATTGCTGTTCCGATTGCAGACAGGCCCGAGCCGGCGACCAGCAGGGCCACGAAATGCGACTGGCCGAACGCATCGCAGACATAACGCATGCCGCCCGCGCCGGGCGCGTCGAATATGTAGACGATGAGACCGACCACAATCAGCGTCGCCCCGAAGGAGCGAAGACGCCGGGCTTCGGCCTCTCCGCGAATGATCCAGGCCATGGCAAATCCGGTGATCGCCAGCAGGGCGGCCGGCAGATTCTCGACTGCCACCGTCAGCATGGCCGCGACGCAGGCGCCTGCCACCAGGCCGGACCGGATGGTCATTTGCGGCGACAGAAGGCAAGCCAGCGTGGTCAGCGTCAGGACGAGGCCAAGCGAATGATGGTCGACCCGGCCCGGCATGAAGTTCGCCGCAGCAAAGGATGTGATGAAGAAGAACAGGCCCGCAACCTGACCACTCAGCGGCGCATTGAGACGGCGAAGGCAGACACCTACCGCAACGAGTGCCCACACCATCAGGAATATCGGCCAGGTGGTGACAGCAATGCCTTCGGCCATCTCCCGGCCAAAGAGGGGCTGCAGCATCCACACGGTTCCTGCCAGGAACAGGTCGGGCAGCCGCGACCAGTGCATCGCTCCCCCCTCCGGGGTGAGCAGGCGGCTCTGATTGACATCATACCAGCTATTGGTCCCGGTGATGAGGTCGCGCACCTGCTGCATCCGCATCATATCGTCACTTCCCAGCAGGTCGCCGCCAAATGCGGGTCCAGCTTTCAGCAGCGTCAGCAGGACGGCAAGGCCTCCGAAAACCAGGAGTGGCCAGACAGGTGTGCGCGCATGCGGTGCCATCACTGCGGCTTGGTCCCCATGAAAACTCATCGTGCTAACTCGTCATTCACCAGAGTTTGTTATGGCCAGATTGTGGTTACTGAAAGGCTGACTCGATGAGTAGCGTATCTGTCGGGACATTTAATCCTGGTCAACGCAGCGAGCAGGCTGAGGCGCGCATCGCTGTCGTCCTGCCCTGCTACAATGAGGCAGCGACCATTGCGTCCGTCATCGACAGTTTCCGAAAATCCCTGCCAGACGCGACCATTTATGTCTTCGACAACAATTCCAGTGATGCGACCGCAAACATTGCGCGCAGGGCAGGCGCCATTGTCCGGTCCGAGACCCGTCAGGGTAAAGGCCATGTGGTGCGCCGCATCTTCGCTGATGTGGAGGCCGACATCTATGTCATGGCCGATGGCGACGGGACGTATGATGCGACGCTCGCGCCAACCCTGATCGAGCTGATGAAGCGCAACCATGTCGACATGGTGGTCGGCACGCGCGCCGACGTGACCAAGGATGCTGGCCGCGGCGGCCACGCTTTCGGCAACAAGATCTTCAACAGGCTGTTCAGCGCCATGTTCGGGCGCCAGTTCACCGACATTTTTTCCGGCTACCGCGTCTTTTCGCGCCGGTTTGCGAAATCCTTCCCGGCCGTGTCCGGTGGCTTCGAGATCGAGACGGAAATGTCCGTTCATTCCTGCCAGCTTGGTATTCCAACGCTTGAACGTCCGACGCCGTACGGTGTCCGCCCGGAAGATTCTGCGTCCAAGCTGCGAACGTTCAGGGACGGCTTCCGCATCCTAGGCATGTTCTTCATGCTGGCCAAGGAAACAAGGCCTGCGGCCTTCTTCGGCGCAATCGGCATGCTGCTGACCCTGATTGCACTTGGCCTGTCGATGCCGCTAGTCCTGACCTATCTGGAGACCGGTCTGGTGCCGCGCCTGCCGACGGCGATCCTTTCTGTCGGCCTGATCATGGTTGCCACTGTCACGGCGGTATGCGGGCTGATCCTCGACAGCCTCGCCCGCGCACGCGTCGAAGCGAAGCGGTCTGTATTCCTGTCCTATCCGGCAGCTGACTGGTCGAAATGATGGCAGCGCGGACCGGCCTGTCCAGACTTGTCCGCTTCGGCCTGATTGGCGGGTTAGGATTCATCGTCGATGCCGGCCTGCTGGCGCTGCTCATCCAATCAGGAAGTGACCCATTCCTTGCGCGGCTCGTATCCATTCTGGCGGCGATGGTCGTTACCTGGCGTCTCAACCGCTCGCTGACCTTTGGCGCGAGCGCAGACGGCCAGGTGCGCGAGGCCGGCCGCTATTTCACGATTGCGATTGGTGTCGCCATTCTCAATTACGCGATCTATTCAGCCATCCTGCTGATGCTTCCCGCCTGTCCGCCCGTGCTGGCCACAGCGATTGCGACGGCGATCTGCACGATCGCCTCCTTCTTCGGCTATGGAAGGTTCGCCTTCAGGACGGCCTAGAGCCCGGTGACCTGCAGGACGAGGAAGGCAATCCCGTAAACCTGCAACGCCACCACCAGCAGACCCACAGCAAACGCCAGGAAAAAACGCATCCAGCTTCCCCGCTGGCTGAGGGCGAGCACGCCTGCCCCCGCGCCGCCAATCAGGGTCGAAAGTGTCAGAGGGTCGGTGCGTCCGAGCCCGACCAGCGAATCCACCCCATAGATGACCAGCGGCGCGCAGATCAGCGCCGCGCCAAGGATAAGCAGACTGTTGTCGATACGGGTCATCGTGTCTTCGAAACGCAAAAGAACAGGTTTCGCTCCTCCTTGAGGGCAGGGAATTCCTGACCGGGTCCGGGGCTGCACTGTGGCACATCCTGATGCAGAACGGGTGAGCATCTGGACAGTCTTACTGTTTATCGGCAAAAACGAGGCAAATCATTTCCCGAAAGGACCATCATGACCTTGAAGTCTATTCTCATGGGCGGCGCAGCTGCCCTCGCGCTCGTCGTCTCTGCCTGCTCGCCTCCCGATGGTGAGGCTGGTTCGGCGACCACTGAGGCGACCCTGGAAGCCGATACGCCCGCCGCGGCCGGCGCCGAGGCTGCAACGGCAGAGCCGGGTGCCCTTCAGGAAATCAGCGTCAGCGATGCGGAGCTTGAGGGCAATCCATTCCTCGAAGAGTGGGAGACGCCGTACGGGGTCCCTCCCTTTGCCGAGATCGAAGACGAGCACTATCTGCCTGCGGTCAAGAAGGGCATACTGGAGGCCCGTGCCGGCATCGAAGCGATCACCAGCAATGCAGACGCGCCAACCTTCGAGAACACCATCGTCGCCCTCGACCAGAACGCAGAGCTGGCGACCAAGGTCCTGCTCGTCTTCGGCAACATTACCGGCACCGACACCAATGACCGCCTGCGCGAGCTGGAGGGCATCATCTATCCGATGGTCACCCGTGAGCAGGATGCAATCGTGTTCAACAATGATCTCTGGCAGCGCGTCAAAACGGTCTATGAGGCGCGTGATACGCTCGGGCTCGACGAACAGGATGCCCGCCTGCTCGAGCTCACCCATCGCCAGTTTACCCGCGCGGGCGCTGACCTGCCGCAGGATGTGAAAGATCAGATCGCCGACATAAACTCGCAGATATCCTCCCTGACGACCAAATTCGGCCAGAACCTGCTGCGCTCGACCAAGGCGTTCCGGATCGAGGTGACCGACGAGGCAGACCTCGCCGGCCTGTCGCAGGACTTCAAGGACGCCATCAGGATGGATGGTGACGAGGACAAGTGGCTGCTGACGGTCGACCGCTCTGTCTATGAGACCTTCATGACCCAGTCCGAGAACCGTGACCTTCGCAAGAAGATGTTCGATGGCTACCGGCTTCGCGCGTCAGAGGGCGAATTCGACAATGGCCCTATCGCCATCGAGATCGCGCAGCTTCGTGCCAAACGCGCCGAACTGATGGGATATCCGAACCACGCCGCCTACGTGCTGGAGACAAACATGGCGAAGACGCCTGAAGGAGCCGAGGAATTCCTCCTCCGCGTCTGGCGTCCGGGCCTGGCTCAGGCAAAGGCCGAGCGCGCGGAGATGCAGGCGCTGATCGGCGACGAGTTTACCTTCGCCGGGCATGACTGGTGGCACTATTCTGAGAAGGTCCGGCAGAACAAGTATGCCTTCGATGACAATGCGCTGAAGCCTTATTTCGAACTCGGTGCCGTGCAAAAGGGAGCGTTCGACGTCTCCAGCAAGCTGTTCAACATCGAGATTACCCCGGTCGACGTCGAGGGGTGGAATGAGGTGGTCAACGCTTTCGAGGTCACCGATGCCGAGACTGGAGACTTCCTCGGCCTCTTCATGTCCGACATGTATGCCCGCGATTCCAAGCGCGGAGGTGCCTGGATGAGCAGCTTCCGCACGGCGTCCAATGTGAATGGCCAGGATATTCGCCCGATCGTGGCCAATAATATGAACCTGATCCAGCCGCCAGAGGGCCAGCCGACGCTAATGCGCTTTGACGAGGTCACGACCCTCTTTCATGAATTCGGCCACGGCCTGCACGGCCTGCTGACGCAGATTCGCTACCAGAATTTTTCAGGTGTGGACGGACCACGCGACTATACCGAATTCCCGGCCCAGATTCTCGAACACTGGGCCAGTGCACCGGAAGTGCTCGAAGACTATGCCAAACACTATCAGACAGGTGAGACAATTCCGCTTGAACTCATTGAGCGGATGAATGAGGCAGCGAACCATAATCAGGGCTTCGCGACGACGGAGTATATCGCGGCCTCACTACTCGATCTCAACTGGCACATGCTGTCTTATGACGAAGCCATGGCGATTGAGGATGCACGGGCATTTGAAAAGTCCGTGCTCGATAAATACGGCCTCATTGAAGAGATCGAACCGCGTTATCGGTCCAACTATTTCAGCCACATCTTCGCTGGTGGATATTCAGCAGGATACTATGCCTATCTCTGGTCCGAAATTCTCGATGCGGATGGCTTCGAAGCGTTCAGGGAAGCCGGCGACATTTTCGACCCGGAGCTGGCTGCGAAACTGAAGCGCTGGGTGTATGAAAGCGGCGGCCTGCGGGAGGCGGACGAACTCTATCGCAACTTCCGCGGATCTGATCCGACCATCGAGCCGCTGCTGCGAAATCGAGGCTTCGATGTGACCGAGCAGGGCGACGGCTAGCGCCCAGATAGTCAGCATACATAACAAAGCCTCCCGGACCTCGGCGTTCGGGAGGCTTTTTCTATGGGCTGAATCCCGGCTATGAAAAACGCCAATATCTCGAATTTACCGCTTGTTAGCTTTCCCGGTTTGTTCCAGCCTTATCCACAGGCCGGGTCATCAGCAGGGAGGTCTGAATGTCGAGAACCGACACGCTGCCCACCACTTATAGTCCTTTTCGCGACCACGATGGAGAAAGCATCGTGCTCGGATGGCAGACGCCGTCCGATCAGGCCTCAGGCATGGGGTTTTCCCAGCCGCCGGGCGATGCAGGTAGCCCGCCTGCCGAACCCGTGGAGATGGGCGGAGACGGCCACATCCTCACCATTGCACCCACCGGGTCCGGCAAGGGGGTGAGCTGCATCATTCCGACGCTGCTGACCTATACCGGCCCCGTCATTGTCATCGACCCGAAGGGCGAAAATGCTGCCGTCACGGCGGAGCGACGCCGCCAGATGGGGCAGCAGGTGCACGTCATCGATCCATTCGGCATCAGCGGCGAGGAGCCCGCCCGCTTCAATCCGCTGGAGCTGGTTAACCCCCGCTATGCCGATTGTACCGATGATGCCGCCATGATTGCGAGCATGATCACGCCGGTTCTCAAAAACGATCCATACTGGTCGAACCGGGCCAAGCAGCTGATCACCGGTCTCATCCTGCATGTCTGTCACGACATGCCCGCATCGGATCGCAACCTGCTCAAGGTGCGCGAGATCCTGCACAGGGCTTCGCTTGAAGAAGAGTCCGTGATTGAGGCGCTGAGGACATCTCGCCACCATGAGGTGCGTATCACGCATGCTGGCATCAGTGGTCCGGCCGAGCGGACGCGCCAGTCCATCGTGTCCATCGCGGCAGACGCGCTCGATGTCTTCCGCGGCGATTCCATGATGCACAGCCTTTACGCTTCGTCATTCGACATTAATGGCGTGACGCGCGGCGACCCGATGACGATCTATCTCGTCCTGCCGCCGCACATGATGGAATCGCACGGACCGGTGCTGCGCATGTGGGTGGGCGCCCTGTTCTCGCTGATGTGCCGGCGGCGCAAGCGCCCGGACATGCACACGCTCTTCCTCATCGACGAAGCCGCGCAGCTTGGCACGTTCGAACCCCTGCGTTCAGCGTTGACGCTTCTGCGCGGCTACGGGGTACGCACCTGGAGCTTCTGGCAGGACCTGCCACAGCTCAAGCGGCTCTACCCTGACTGGGAGACCCTGCTCACCAATTGCCGCGCCGTGCAGATCTTCGGGCGACTTGGTGCCCGCAGTGCCAAGGGGGCGGCCGAAGCGCTCGGCGTCGACAATCCTTCGATCTTCCGCGACCTGAACCGGGACCAGATGGTTGTGGCCATGAATGGTGATGATCCGAAGCTCTGCCACCGCCCAAACTATCTGAATGATCGCATCCTGGCGAAACTGGCCCAGCAAAACCCGTTCTTCGGTGATGACATGCCGGGTGAGTGCCGACGGCCTGCGCATATGGAATGCTCAGCGTTTGACGATGAACGCCAGTCCACCCTGTTTCCGCTGGAAGTCTATCCCCCGTGGCGACTGAAGCAGGATGAACGCAAGAAGATCAGGCCTCGCCGCCGGGCGAGCTGATCGCTGCGCCTATTGGATCGCGACCGCGTTGCCGAGAGAGATTTCCGGCAGAATACGCGCGGCAAAGAGGCAGGGTTCCATCTTGCCGGACGTCGGCACATCCGGGTCTGCCAGATAGGCTGAGAGAGCGGCTTTCGCCGTTGCTGCCACGTCTTCGTCCGATACCGGCGCCGCGCTACGGCCAAGCAGCTTGCGGCTGGTACAGCGATAGAGCCGGATCATGTGAAGGTCGCGGGCGCTGTCGCCGGCGCGCAGCCGGTGCAGCGTGTTAAGCTGGCGATCAGACGACACGGTGAGGGCCGCCGGCCACCCCGCGCCGCCGGGCTTTGCGATCCAGAGGGTGGACTGGCGATTGTCCTTGTCCGCCATGCGAAAGTTGATCGAGATCAGCTGGCCATTGTCCAGCTGGTCGATCTCGATGTCGCCAATGCCCTGACGGGACAGGCGGACCAGCCAGAATTCGATGGCGGCATCTCTCAGGTGCCAGGCCTGTTGCTTGTCGCCAAGGGCGAGCCGGACGGCCGCGTGCATGAACAGGGAGTCCACGTCTGTGACATGACCTGCCAGCTCAAAGTGGGTTGCTGCTGCCTCGATATTCTTACCCCAGCCAGCCGCAAGACCGGCGATGCGGTGGGCTTCTGAAACCTCCGGCCGGTTCGGGCAGGCAGCGATAAACGCTTCAGACACACGCTGCACATAAGCGGGCGTGGCTTCTTCTTCAGGGCTTTCAAGCCGCTGCTGCCAGCTGAAAACGTCGTTCAGTCCGCAGTCTGCGACCGGTTCGGTTTGCGCCAGCGCGGTGCGTTGCATGCCGGTATAGGTACAGATCACCGACACGATAAGCGCGCTCAGATAGCGGAGAAGCCGTTTTCGCATTGCAGACTCTGCTGGTTACCATTTGATAACCAAGGCGAGTTGCAAATCTGGTGCCGGACGGGGCGGAGCGGTCACCCGTAGAGGCGCTGGAAAGTCCAGATGAGACCCGTCACGCCAATCACAAGCGATGCCGGTATGACAATCAGGGGCCGGTACAGATCCATGCGGGAAGCCTGCTTGAGCGTACCCCGGAAATAGAGCGAGGCGGCAAAGGCAAGCCCGACAACCGCGAGCTGTCCGATCTCGACACCGATGTTAAAGCCGATCAGTGCGCTCCAGAACTGGCCCTCCGGCAGGCCGAGCTCTCCGAAGAAGCCGGCAAACCCCATGCCGTGGATGAGGCCGAAGGCAAAGACAATGAAAGGCCTCAGCCGCGTCATCCGCCCGAACAATATGTTTTCGAACGCGGCGAAGGCGATTGTCGCTGCGATGAGCGGCTCAACCACGGAGGCCTGCGGGGTAATCACGCCGGCAGCGGCCAGCGCAAGCGTGATGGTATGCGCGACGGTGAAGCAGGAAATCTGGATGACCAGCGGTTTCATGCGCGGCGATGCGAGGAAGATGGCGAGCACGAACAGGATGTGATCATAGCCGCCCGGCAGGATGTGACGCACGCCGATGGAGATATAGGTCGTGAAGGTGGCGAGGACGGATCGGTCCATGTCGACAGACGGCGTGGTGGTATACTGTGTCGGCTGCGCAATGTCGGCAATGCCGTCGACGCCTGGTGCACGGTCAAGGTCCGACAGTGCGCGGCAGAGTTCCGGGTCGAGCCCGCCCCCCGGTGTGCAGAATTCATCTTCAGGATGCGCTGCTGCGAAGGGCTGAAGCAGGCTGAGCGCGATCCATCCAAGAACCAGGATCAATCCGATACGGCGCCAGGTGGCAAAGCCGGAATGCGCCTGTTCAGCTGCGGCGTATCTCATCATGCGAACCCTCACTCGCATGGCCAGGTGCAGGCACAACAAGCCCGCCATCATGGCCGTCTGAATGACCATCATCGTGGATCGGGGCGAGAACAAGCAGGATCGCGGCCCCGGCACCAGCGGCAATGGCTGTCAGTCCGCGAACTGGCTGCATTTCCTTCAGCGGGGCCATGAGCGGACCGGTCGCCACAAAGAGCAGCAGGCCTGCTGACACCGCAAAGAGCGAGCCGATCGTGTCATGATCCAGCCCGTACATGAACGGGCCCGAGACAATGACACCGAGCGGCGTCGTCGCTGCGGCTGCCAGAAAGGCCAGCCAAAACGCATGGACGTTGCGGATACCGTAGCGGCGCAGGATTGCAAAAGCGATAACACCTTCGGGGAATTCGTGCAGAGTAAGGCCGATGGCGGCATAGACGCCCGACGCAAAGCTCGCGGCGAAGGTGACCGAATAGATCACGCCATCAATGAAGGAGTGCACGGCAATGGCGAGGATCGGTGTCAGCGCCTCGTGGCGGTGCGGTATCCCCTCCTCGCTGGGGAAAACCGCCTTCACGCCATTGTGCAGCAAAAGACCGCTGAAAAAGCCGACGGCGAGCCAGACTGGTGCGTTCATCGAGAAGTGAAATGCTTCGGGTATGATGTGCAGGAAGGCCAGCGTCGTCAGCATGCCAGCCGCGGCGAGACCGAAGAGCGAGGCGTTGCGCTGGCTCCAGATTGCACGCTGGGCAACCAGTATCAGTCCGACAGTCGTGCAGAAGCAGGCAATCAGCCCGAAGAATAGCGGCGCCTGAAGCGATGACCACATAGCCTGAATAATGCCTTGTCAGTGTTGCGCCGCAGGATCTGCCGCTGATAATTCGGCTGGACCGAATTGTTTGAACGGGTACGTTATAGTATCTCATTTTCAGAATGCGACCTGTTTTTGCAAGTTGCCTCACCCTCCGCTGCGAAAGGCCTGAAGCATGAAACCCTCCGTGACGATTGCAGGTGCGAGCCTGGCTGGTCTCCTCATCCTCTCTGCATGTGGGAAAACCGAGCCTGCTGAGAAGGACATGGTTGCGCCAGTCACCTCGCAGACCCCAGACGATTCAGGTGAGGCTGCTGACGCCGGCATGGACCGCGCCCTGCCGCCCGAAGGCAGTGCGCACGACCCGGCTGAATCCGAGCGCCTGGAAGCCCATGTCCATGGCTCGGCAACCCTGGCCGCAGGCGTCGACGGGGACGCGTTGACGATTGCTTTCGAAGCCCCGCTCATGTCGATGGTCGGCTTCGAACATGAGCCTGAAACGCCAGAGCAGACCGAAGCGCTGACTGCCCTGAAAGATGCCTTCACTATTCCGGGGGGTATGGTGGAGATCAGGGGCGCGGCTGGCTGTCTTCCCCTGATGACCACGTCAGGCACGCACTTTGCCAATGGTCATGGGGCGCTTGAGGTGGAACATGTCTACACCTGTGAAAAGCCGGGCGAGATCAGCCGCATCGACTTCACAAGGATGAGCGATTATCCCGGACTGGAAACGATTGATGCTGTGTTTGTCTCCGACACTGACCAGATTGTTGGGGAGCTGACGCCGTCGAACCCGTCACTGGAGCTTCGCTAGCCTGTTGACCGATCAGCCTGCCATTGAAATCCGGGATCTGCGCTTCGCCTGGGATGGCGGGTCTACGCCCCTGCTTGACATCCCGGCCTTCGACATGGGCGCCGATGAGCGGCTCTTCCTTCGCGGACCAAGCGGGTCTGGCAAGTCGACCCTGCTCGGCCTGATCGCCGGCGTGCTGGAGCCTCAGTCCGGCAGCATACGTGTCCTCGGCGAGGACATGTCATCTCTCAGTGGTGCAAAGCGGGACCGTATGCGCGCCGATCATCTCGGTGTGATCTTCCAGATGTTCAATCTCGTGCCATACCTGTCCGTTGTCCAGAACGTGACATTGCCATGCCGGTTCTCACAGGCGCGCCGCGCCGCCATCGCGGCAGCAGGCGGACCGGTCGAAGAAGCGCGCAGGCTGCTCGCCCGCCTCGGCCTCACCGACGAAAAACTGCTCGCCCGCCCTGTAACGGAATTGTCCGTCGGCCAGCAGCAGCGTGTTGCGGTGGCCCGGGCGCTGATTGGCGGGCCGAACCTGCTCATCGCCGATGAGCCGACATCTGCACTCGATGCCGATGCGCGCGACCGTTTCATCGAACTTCTGAACGAGGAAGCCTCCCAGTCGGGCGCAGCGCTCCTCTTCGTCAGCCATGATGGCGCTCTGGCTTCGCATTTTGACCGCAGTGTCGACCTTTCCGAACTGAACAGGACGGGGGTCGCGGCATGAGCGGTGGCTCCATTCTCGGCCTGGCCTGGCGCAGCCTGATGAACCGCAAGGGATCTGCCTTGCTGACCCTGTTGGCCGTCGCACTCTCGGTTGCACTCTTTCTTGGCGTGGACAAGGCCCGCAATGGTGCCCGAGCCGGTTTCGACAATACGATATCCGGCACAGATCTTATCGTCGGCGCCCCCACGGGCCAGATCAATCTATTGCTCTATTCGGTCTTCAGGCTCGGCAATGCGACAGCCGAAATCAGCTGGCCCACATATCAGGACATTGCAGGCCGCAGCGATGTGGCCTGGACCATCCCGGTATCGCTCGGTGACAGCCATCGCGGATTTCGGGTCATGGGAACGAATGCGGCTTATTTTGAGCACTACAAATATGGCAGCGGAACAGCGCTGGAGATCGCCGAAGGCCGCAGGTTCGACGACATCTATGAAGCCGTGCTTGGAGCCAGTGTTGCGCGTGAACTTGGCTACGGGCTTGGCAGTGAGATTGTCCTCACCCATGGTCTCGGGGCGGGCGGCCTCACCGATCATGACGACAAGCCCTTCATCGTCACGGGGGTCCTTGCGCCGACGGGAACACCGGTTGACCAGACGATTCACATTCCGCTGGAAGGCATGACGGCCATCCATGTCGGCTGGGAAACCGGCACAAAAAGCCCGCTCGCCGACACGATTACGGAAGACATGATCCGCAGCTTCGATCTTACGCCAAAGACGATAACCGCCGTTTTCCTTGGTCTCGAACGGCGAGGCACGATCCTTACCACCCAGCGCGCTCTCAACACCAGGGCCGGTGAGCCCCTGCTCGCAATCATTCCCGGCGTTGCGCTCGGCGAACTCTGGCAGGTGACCAGCGTCGTTGAACGGGCGCTGATCGCCGTCTCTATCTTCGTCATTGCGGTGGGGCTGGTGTCTGTCCTGATCAGCATCCTGACCAGCCTCAATGAGCGCCGGCGCGAAATGTCCATCCTACGGGCCACTGGCGCGCGGCCCGGTCACATCTTTTTCCTGATGGTGGCGGAAGCGGGTCTGCTGGGATTTGTCGGTGCGCTGCTCGGCGTCCTCATTGTGCAGGCCGGACTTTTTGTGCTCGGCCCAATGCTCGCATCAAGTTATGGGGTGCAGTTACAGGGGCTCGGGCTCGCCGCGATCGACCTATGGACGATCCTTGCCGTGACAGGGGCGGCCATATTCATCGGATTTATACCCGCCATCATGGCGCTTCGCCGGTCGCTCGCCGATGGACTCACTGTGAAGCTTTAGAAAGATTGGTGAAAAAGGCATGGATGCACACCAGCGGAGGCCCTAGATGTACGGCATGAAAGCATTGTTCCTCAGCGCCAGCGCGCTCAGCCTCCTCGCATTTTCCGCTTGCGGCGGTCCGCAGGAGGACGTTCCCGACCCAGCCATCCCCGAGCAGGCAGGCAGTGCGGACCTCGATGCCGCCAAGGACGCCATACTCGCCAAGGCGGAAAGCGGAGACGGCCCACAGATCGGCGACAGGATCCCTGATCCGGCGCCTGCAGCTGAACCTTCAGGGAGCGAAAGCTCGATAGCGCAGGCTGGCGCGGAAGAGAAAGCGAAGGCTGACGCTGTTGCTGCACGCGGTGTTACTGAAATCGGCTGGGAAGAGCTGATGCCGGAAGGCGAAGAAGAGCGGCTCGCGGAAATGTACCAGGCTCAGATGGCCATGCTGTACTCAGGGTCTGGCGTTGCCGAAGGGTCGGCCGCCGACCAGGCCATCCAGATCGGGACGTTCAACACCGTCAAGGAACTCGACGGGATGAAAGTCCGGCTGCCAGGCTACACCGTGCCGTTCGAATACGGCAAGGATGCCAATATCCGTGAATTCCTGCTGGTGCCGTATTATGGCGCCTGCCTTCACGCGCCACCGCCCCCGCCGAACCAGACCGTCTTTGTGAAGGCTGAAAAAGAGATCAAGCTCAAGGATCTCTCCCAGGCGGTGTGGATCGAGGGCACGCTGCGAACCCAGACGCAGACGTCAGATCTGGCCGATGCGGCCTACACGATCGAGATGACGAACTGGGAAGTCTACGAATACTAGGGGGCGCGCTAATCGCCCTGTTGCCGGCTGATAGGTCGACAACAAAAAAGGGCGGTGTCTGATCAGACGCCGCCCCGGACGCAACTAACTCTACTGGAGAGCCTTGTCGCGTAGATTGGTTAAGAGATTACGACTGCTTCGCCAGCAGGTTGCGGATTTCTTCAAGCAGGACTTCCTGACGCGGCGGTGCTGGCGGTTCAGCCGGAGCTTCCTCTTCTTTCGCCATCATCCGGTTCATGCCTTTGATGATCAGGAACATCACGAATGCAACAATGATGAAGGAAATGAGAGCGGCAATAAAGTTGCCGAGCTCGATAATGGCAGCTTCCTTGACGACTTCGCCGTTTTCGACAACAGCCGGAACAATTGTGTACTTGATGGCCGAAAGGTCGACGCCGCCCATGATCGGTGCCAGCACTGGCAGAAACACGCCTTGGATGAAAGCGGTGACAACGGTCGCGAATGCGCCGCCCATTACGAAGCCGACGGCCATGTCGACGAGGTTGCCCTTCATGGCAAACTCTTTGAATTCCTTGAACATGTAACCCCTCCTGTATCGTACGGCCCTGACCGACCGCGCAGGAACAATCCGGTGCTTCTTACCTGTGGTCAATATGCAACACGCACAGGTGCTGTGATAGCTCTAGATGAGAGTGAGTGTGGAATCAGCGGGCTTCGGGATCGATACCGCCATTGACGCGGGCGCGTAGCTCCTTGCCGGGGCGGAAGAACGGGACCGCCTTGGCCTCGACCATGACCTTCTCACCCGTGCGGGGATTGCGGCCGACGCGGGGCTTGCGCTCCCGCACTGAAAAGGCTCCGAACCCCCTCAGTTCAACACGGTCGCCATTGGCCAGAGCTTCTGCAATCTCATCAAGAATAACCGCGACGATCTTCTCAAGATCGTCGTGTTTGAGATGAGCGTACTCAAGCGCCAGGCGGGAGATGAGTTCCGATCTAAGCATAGCTTTGAATGTAAACGAAATTTGGGGCGAAAACCAGTGTCTTCGCCCCAAATAGAGTCTTGAATTTTTGTAATTTTCTACTTCGCGCAGAAAAAGAGGCGCTTATTCGCCGTCATCGTCCTTCTTGGCGGTCGATTTCTTTGCGGCGGGTTTCTTGGCAGCAGCCTTCTTCGCAGGAGCCTTTTCTTCGGCTTCCTCAGCGTCGTCAGCCGCAGCTTCGGCCTCGTCAGCAGGCTTGGCTTTCGTGGCGGCCTTTTTCGCTTTCGGCTTCTCGTCGGCCTCGGCCGCTTCGCCAGTTGCGAGGGCTGCACCCAGGATATCGCCGAGCGATGCACCACTGTCCGCAGAACCGTACTGCTTCACAGCTTCCTGTTCTTCGGAGATTTCCAGCGCCTTGATCGACACCGAAACGCGGCGCGACTTGGTGTCGAGCTGGGTCACTTTTGCGTCGACCTTGTCACCGACAGAGAAACGCTCAGGGCGCTGCTCGGAGCGGTCACGCGAGAGGTCCGAACGGCGGATAAAAGCCGTCATGGCCGGCTCGCCGAAGGAAACTTCGATACCGCCAGAGGTGACTTCAGTGACCGTACAGGTGACGACTTCGCCGCGGCGAAGCGCCATGTCGGACATCGGGTCGCCAGCAAGCTGCTTGATGCCGAGCGAGATGCGCTCCTTCTCGGTGTCGACGTCGAGCACTTTTGCGCGGACAACGTCGCCCTTGTTGAAGTTGGCAATCGCCTGCTCACCCGGGACGTCCCAGGCGATGTCGTTGATGTGCACCATGCCGTCGAGCTCTGGTCCAAGACCGATGAACAGGCCGAACTCGGTGATACCGCGAACTTCGCCTTCGACTTCGGTGCCGGCCGGGTGCTCTGCCATGAAGGCGGACCATGGATTATCCTGGGTCTGCTTCAGGCCGAGCGAGATGCGGCGCTTGTCGGAGTCGACGTCGAGAACCTCGACAGTGACTTCCTGCGACGTCGACACGATCTTGCCGGGATGGACGTTCTTCTTGGTCCAGCTCATTTCAGAGACGTGGATCAGGCCTTCAACGCCGTCTTCCAGCTCAACGAAGGCACCATAATCGGTGATGTTCGTGACCTGGCCGGTAAGGCGCGTGCCAACCATATACTTGCTCTCGACGCCTTCCCAGGGATCGGACTCGAGTTGCTTCATGCCGAGCGAGATGCGCTGGGTGTCCTGATTGATCTTGATGATCTGGACTTTCACCGTGTCGCCAACATTGACGACCTGGCTTGGGTGGTTGATGCGCTTCCAGCTCATGTCGGTGACGTGCAGCAGGCCATCAATGCCGCCCAGGTCAACGAATGCACCGTAATCGGTGATGTTCTTGACGACGCCTTCGCGGGTATCGCCTTCATTCATTGCATCGACGATCTCGGCGCGCTGTTCGGCACGGCTCTCTTCGAGGATCGCACGGCGCGAGACAACGATGTTGCCGCGGGCGCGGTCGAGCTTGAGGATCTGGAACGGCTGCACTTCGCCCATGAGCGGGCCAACGTCGCGGACCGGACGGATATCGACCTGGGAGCCGGGAAGGAAGGCATTGACGCCGCCGAGATCGACGGTGAAGCCGCCTTTGACACGGCCAGAGATTGCGCCTTTGACCGGCTCGTCCTTGTTGTAGCTGTCCTCGAGCTTGATCCAGCTTTCTTCGCGGCGAGCCTTGTCGCGCGAGAGAACCGCTTCGCCCATCAGGTTTTCGATACGGTCGAGATAGACTTCGACAATATCGCCGGCCTTCGGCTTTTCGTCCTCGAGAAGGAATTCTTTCATTGGCACGCGGCCTTCGACCTTCAGGCCGACGTCCAGCGTGAGGAAGTCACCGGACACGCCGATGACAGTTGCAGGGACCACGCGGCCTTCCTGCAGGGTGGAAGCACCCGTCGATTCTTCGAACATTGCTGCGAAGTCGTCGGTGCTCGGGTTCATGGTTTCAGTTGACATTTTTACTCCAGATGGCTGACGGACGCAGGTTCATACGCCAAGCGGGATTGCCGGCGTTCATACGCTGTCAGGTAAGATCGGAATGGGCAGAGGCTGGCTTTGGGATTTGAAGCTGTACGCCTCAGAGCCTGCTACTCGTTTCGGGCCATGACTTCTTCGATCACGGCACGTGCCTTATCCACAGCCGCGTCTATAGTCAGATCAGTCGTATCGATCAAGACCGCATCTGCGGCCTTTTTCATCGGTGCGTCCTTGCGATTGGCGTCGCGTTCATCGCGTTCGCGCAACTGCTGCGTCAGGTCTTCAAGCGTGATGGTGTCGCCCGCCTTCCGAAGTTCAAGATGGCGGCGCTTGGCACGCACCTCCACATCGGCATCGATCCACAGTTTCACATCGGCATCCGGACAGACGACGGTGCCAATGTCTCTCCCGTCGAGGACAGCGCCGAGTTTCTGGTTCGCAAAGTCGCGTTGTAGCTGCAGGAGCGCGGCGCGGACGTCGGGCAGGGCCGCCACTTTCGAGGCTGCCACACCAGCCTCCGCGGTGCGCAATTCGGCCTCTTCAAAGTCGTTGAGATCCAGCGAAGAAGCCACAGCCGCAACCAGTTCGCCGTCGGCCAGGTCAACTCGCTCCTTGATCGCCGCCACGCCGGTCGCCCGGTAAAGACGGCCCGTGTCCATATAGGGCAGGCCGAACCAGGCAGCGATGCGCCGCGCAATCGTGCCCTTGCCGGAGGCGAGCGTTCCATCAATCGCGATAATCATGGCACCGGGTGATGGTCGAACGCCCTTGCGCCGTCAAGCATCTCCTGCCACTGGCAAGGGCAGGCGGTGTTGAGGAGGGCAGGAACATGGACGGAATTTGCGCTGAGCGCGTCTGGGTATGCGAAGCCATGCGCCGCATCCAGGCAGACTTCAATCGCTCCGCCGACACACATCTCATAAAGGTCGACCTTCCGGGTTTCCGGGACCAAACCCTGTATCTGAAGGATGAATCGATCCACCCATCGGGCAGCCTGAAACATCGCCTGGCCCGCTCCCTCTATCTCTATGGTCTCTGCAACGGCAAGATTGGCCCGGACACGGCAATTGTCGAAAGCTCGTCCGGGTCGACGGCGGTGTCGGAAGCCTATTTCGCCAAGATCCTCGGCCTGCGTTTCATTGCTGTCGTCCCTAAAGGCACCGCACAGAGCAAGCTCGACCAGATCCGCTTCTATGGCGGTGAGACCCGCGCTGTCGAAGCCGCAGACATCTACAGCGAAGCCGAACGTATCGCTGGCGAACTCGGTGGTCACTACATGGATCAGTTCACCTATGCCGAACGTGCCACCGACTGGCGCGGCAACAACAATATTGCCGAGAGCCTGTTCGCGCAGCTGGAGCTGGAAGAGCACAGCCTGCCGGACTGGGTGGTGATGAGCGCCGGTACGGGCGGCACGTCGGCAACGATCGGGCGCTATATCCGCTATCGCGGTGATCTTTCGGCCAGGACCAGGCTCTGCGTTGCCGACCCGGAGAATTCAGTCTTCTATGATCACTTCATCTCGCGCGACCCATCCCTGCGTATCGCGGCGCGCTCGCGCATTGAGGGCATTGGCCGCCCGCGCGTCGAGGCCTCCTTCCAGCCGCAAGTTATCGACCGGATGATGCAGGTGCCGGATGCCGCCTCGATTGCGACGATCCACTGGCTTGAAGGCATTCTCGGCCGCAAGTGCGGCGGCTCGACGGGCACCAATGTCTGGGCAGCCCTGCACCTGATGGACGACATGCGTTCGGCCGGCAGAAGTGGAAGCGTCGCGACCCTGATCTGTGATGGCGGTGAACGCTATCTCGACACCTATTACGATGCCGGCTGGCTGCAGGCTCAGGAGCTGGTCCTGGAGCCCAGCCTTGAGAAAATCAGGGAACTGACCGCTTAGAGCTATTTATGACTTTTCATCAGGCTGGCGTCTTGACCTGGTCAGCATATTCGCCTGCCACGAATGCCTCGGCGAGCTTGAAGCGCTGGATCTTGCCTGAGCCGGTCAGCGGCCACTCATCGACCCAGATCCAGTAGGCTGGCGTTTTCTGCGGCGACAGGCGTTCGCGGATGAAGGTTTTCAACTCGGCATTTGACGGTTTGGTCTTGCCCGGTCCGCGCATGAAGCAGGCGACCTGTTCGCCCCATTTCTCATCCGGAACGCCGACGATTGCGATTTCCGAGATGGAAATATGCTCCAGCAGGGCATTCTCGATTTCGGCAGGAAAGAGGTTCTCGCCGCCGCGGATGATCATTTCCTTCACGCGTCCTGTAATCTTCACATAGCCGCGTTTGTCCATCCGCCCGAGATCGCCGGTGTGAAGCCAGCCTTTCTCATCGATCGTGGCTGCAGTGGCGTCCGGATTGTCATTATAGCCCAGCATCAGCTGGTAGCCGCGCGCGCAGATTTCGCCCTGCTCCCCGATCGCCACCACCTCATTGGTATCCGGACTGCGGATCGAGATTTCGGTAAAGGCGGCCGGCTGACCGATCGTTTCGGTGAGGTCTTCCAGCGTGTCATCATACCAGGCCTGGGTGAGGACCGGGGAGGTCTCCGTCTGGCCATAGACGATCTGGATCGGGGCGCCGAAGACAGCCTTTGCCTTGCGGCAAAGCTCTGGCGGGACCATTGAGCCGCCCGACATGATCCGCTCGGTCGAGGTGACATCCGCACCGGTCTTGTGAACAGCTTCGATCAGCGCCACCAGCATGGTCGGCACGCCAAGGATGAATTTGGTCCTTTCCCGTTCGATCACCTTCACGATCATGTCCGGGTCAAACATCGGTGCGAGCAGCATTTCCATGCCAAGGCCAAGACCGCCCAGCACGAGGATGGCGCAGCCTGTCGTGTGGAAAAGCGGCATGTTGTGAACAAAGGCCATGCCCGGCTCGCCGCCCGCGCGCTTCATCGTCTCGATGCCGTTCAGCACCAGGCCGTGATGGTGCAGCAGGGCCCCTTTTGGAAACCCGGTCGTGCCGGATGTATACTGGATCTGTACCGGGTCATGTGGGGCCGGGTGGCGCAGCTCTCCCTCTTCTTCTCCGGCGAGCAGTGCCTCGTAATCATTGAGCAGGATGCGGTGCTTGATGGCCGGAATTTCATCGCAGACGGTATCCGCGATCTCCTGCATCGGATTGCCGCGAAACTCCTTCACATAGTAGATCGCCTCTGAGCGCGACTGTTCGAGGACAAATTTCAGCTCTCGCTTCTGATAGGCGGGGTTCACCGTGACGAGCGTCACACCGGCCATGGCGCAGGCGATCTCCAGCAAGACCCATTCGGGAACATTGTTCGCGTAGACGGCAACGCGAGCGCCCTCTGCATGGCGAGATGTCAGGGCCCGGGCGAGGCGTTCGCAGTCACTGACAAGTTCGCCATAGGTCCAGCTTCGCAGGATTTCGCCGTCATAGCCAAGCTCGCGCATCGCGACCTGGTCTGGGGCGCGCCGTGCCGAGGCGTGCACCATGTCCCCAATTGTCATGGGAGCCGGTTCTTTGCCGCCCTGAGCCGCAAAGTGCGACTCCATCAACTCTACCTTGTACATTCCCGTGCGCCTCCCAACGCATCCATGGAAGTTTTGCAGAGCATAGCATTTGTGGTCGAAAAGCGGGAGGGCAGACGCCTATAGCGCGAATGGGCGAGCGCTCAGCCCTAAAGATATGGCCGCCCCCTTTCAGGCGCGGCCATAGCGTAGCAGCTGCAGAGAAGAGGCAGCGAAGGCTTACTCCCCGGTCTCCTCGCTCGCCGCCTGTTCTGCTTCATACGCCGCGAGCGCAGCCTCCAGGCCGTCGACATAGGCCGCCCCGTCCAGAACCTGGATGGTCGAGCCTTCAAAAGCGGACCCGAAAGATTCTGCGCGCCCGCCAAGGCATTCAGACAGGAAGCCTTCCATCACCGAATAAAAGGCAAGGCGGTTCTCAGGCCGGGCGAAGCCGTGGCCCTCATCGGGGAAGTTCACATAGGTCACCGGAAGGCCTTTCTCCTTCATGCTGGCGACGAGCTGGTCGGATTCCAGCTTGGTCACGCGCGGGTCATTCTCGCCCTGACCGACCAGCAAGGGCACGGAGATGTCATCGATCCGCGAAATGGCCGAGCGGTTGAGCATGTCTTCGCGTTCTTCCGGCACCGATGGGTCGCCCACATACTTGAACCAGGAGCCTTCCAGGATCGGCTTCCAGTATTCCGGGAAGCTCTCGATCAGTGTCGCAAGGCTGGATGGGCCGACAATGTCGACGCCGCAGGTGAAGGTGTCTGGTGTGAATGAGACACCGATCAGCGTTGCATACCCACCATAGGAGCCACCGGCGATGGCAATCTTCTCCGGATCGGCAATCTCGTCCTCAACGGTCCAGTTCACGGCATCGATCAGATCGTCATGCATCTTGCCGGCAAACTCGCCCACAGCGGCATTGACGAAATTCTTCCCGAAGCCGGTTGAACCGCGATAGTTGACGGACAGGACCGCATAGCCGCGATTGGCGAGCCACTGGTGCCAGGAATTATAGCCATAGGAGTCGCGCGCCCACGGGCCGCCATGCACGTTGAGCACCATCGGGACAGGCTCTTCGGGGCGTCCATCTCCATCCGCATCCGCGCCCGGCGGAAGGGTCAGATAGGAGACAAGCGCCAGTCCGTCGCGTGATGTGATCTCCACTGGGTGCATTGGCTGCAGTGGCGCGTCTGCAAGGTCTGGCCGCGTCTTGAACATCTCGGTCAGCGTCTTCGCCTTACGGTCGTACATATAGTACACGCCCGGTGCGACGGCCGACTCTGAATAGACCACCATACGCGAGAGATCGTCAGTCGCAGACAGGATCTCGATGTCGCCGTCGAGCTGACCCTCCAGGAAAGCAAGGTCAGCTGCGGCCTCATCGGTCAGGGCTTCCCATTCGGCGCGCAGATATTCCGACGCATAGGCCATCGGCTCATAGGTCACCGGATGCAGCATCGCGTCGCTGATGTCGGCCTTGTCATTCTCGGCGATGACGGTTGCTTCGCCGGTCGTCGTATCGATGCTGACGAGTGCCGCCGTATCGCGGCCACGGCTATCAACGGCGTATATCGCGTCATTGGCACCATTGAACCCGACAGGGTTGGTTGTCAGGAAGTCCTCGGCTGGGATCGAGACCAGCTCATTGCCTTCAAGGTCGACAATGGATGCGCCGCCGCCCGGCGTCTGCATGAAGCCGAAGCGCGGGGTCAGCGAATTGTCGACAAGCCAGCCGGCATAACCTGGATTTTCGGCTGCAAGCTCCATCTCGCCGGTTGCGACATCGACGAGGTAGAGGTCGAAGAGCTGCGGATTGCGGTCATTGATGCCGATGAGCAGCTTGCCCGGTTCATTGCGGGACACGCCCTGGATGACAGCACGGGTGCCGTCCTCGACTGGGGTAAGGTCACGCACCTCCCCTGTCGCAACGTCGGAGGCGTAGACGTGGAAATTCTCGTCTCCGCCCTTGTCCTGCGTGTAATAGATATAGTCCGAGCCCGGAGACCAGAAGTGGCTGCTTATGCCGCGATAGGTGTCATTGGTGACCGGCTTTGCCGCATCGGGGTCGCTTGCAGGCGCGACCCAGACATTGTTGACGCCGTCCACCGGCGCGATCCAGCTCAGATACTGGCCATCAGGGCTGATCCGGCCCTGCGTCTTCTCAGCATTCCCAAAGATCGCGGCCCGTTCGATGAGCGCGAAGTCTTCGATGCTCTGCACAGCCGGTGCGGCCTCGGCTTCAGTCGCCGCTGCAGTCGTCCCGGCATCGAGGGGTGCGGTTGTCGTCTCTGGTGTCGCACAGGCGACCAAAGCCGTCAGGGCCACGCCACCAATTAACAGGTTTCTCATTTTCGTCCTCCCAAGCAATATTATCGAATATCGATATTCTCCTGCTACGGGAAATACAAGCCCTATTAGAAAAGAATCTGTGAGGCAGGCCCGTTCAGGCGTTCCGGATATCTGCGCCGAGCGAAGCCATATGGGCCCTGAAATCGGGATAGGACGTCGCGATCATTGCTGCATCATCAATGGACACCGGCTTCTGGCTTGCTGTCCCCATGATGAGCGCACTCATCGCAATGCGGTGATCATGATGCGTCTCGACAAGGCCGCCGCCTGGCGGCGGGCCGCCGCAGCCCTGGACGGTAAAGCCATCCTCATGCTCTTCAACCTCGACGCCGTTGACCCTCAGCATGGCGACGACCGCTGCGATCCGGTCGCTTTCCTTGACGCGCAGCTCATGCGCGCCGGAAACGCGCGTCTCACCTTCGGCAAAGGCGGCGAGCACGGCGAGTATCGGAAACTCGTCGATCATGGCAGGCACGAGGTCAGTGGGAATGGCACGGCCCTTGAGGCCGCTGCCCACGGCCTGCATGTCGATGAGGCGTTCGCCTGCGGCATCGCCCAGCTCTTCCGCGCCAATGTCAGCGCCCATCATGGCCGCTGCCCGGAAGAAGCCATCGCGGGTCTCGTTCGACATCACGCCTTCCACCATCACCCCACCTGCCGGTGAAATCAGCCCCGCCGCGATCAGGAAGGCTGCCGATGACGGGTCTCCGGGGATTTGCGTATCGACCGCCTGCAGGGTCTGGCCGCCCTCTATGGAGACCACCGAACGGGTGCCATCGGCGTTCACGACATCAAGATCGACCCCGAACCCGCGAAGCATCTTTTCGGTATGGTCGCGCGTCGGGCGATGTTCGGTAACGCGGGTCGTGCCCTGCGCGTTGAGCCCGGCCAGAAGAACGCAGGATTTGACCTGGGCGGAGGCGTGCTCTGGCACATAGTCAATCGGGTTCAGGGACGCCGATCCGTGCAGGGTGAGCGGCAGCATGCCCCGGCCATCATGGTCGAAGCGCGCGCCCATCTGTTCAAGCGGTTTGATCACCCGGTTCATCGGCCGCCTGGAAAGACTGGCATCCCCCACAAGCCGTGCCTCGAGGGGGTAGCCGGCCATCAGGCCGAGCATCAGCCGCGATCCAGTGCCGGAATTCCCGAAGTCGAGGGCGGATGCCGGCGAGGTCAGACCGGCCTTGCCAACCCCTTTTACGGTCCAGCGTCCGCCACCCTTCTGCTCGGTCTCTGCGCCCAGCGCAGCCATGGCTTTCGCCGTATTGATAACGTCCTCGCCTTCGAGCAGGCCGGAAATGTCGGACGTGCCTTCTGCAATGCCTGCAAACATCAGGGCGCGATGCGAACAGGACTTGTCTCCCGGCGCGCGGATGGCACCCTGTAGCTTGCTTACGGGGAACGATGTCCAAGCCAATTGAATTTCCTCTGCTAAAGCACGTGAAAAGCGCTTTGACAGCGGCGAGGGTTTCTGGCAAGCGCCCCCGCAACAAAACATTCAGGTTTGGAGACCCACGACATGGCCGATTCCGATCTTGGCACCAAACAGATCTGCCCGAGCTGCGAGGCAAAGTTCTACGATCTCAACAAGCGCCCGGCAGTCTGCCCGAAGTGCAAGACCGAATTCGACCCGGAAGACGATGAGATCCGCTCCACCAGCGCCAAGCTGAAGGCGAAGCGAGCGAAGTCGGCCGTTCCAAAAGATGAGGACGAAGACGACCTCGAAGAGGAAGAGAACAAGCGCAAGAAGAAGAAAGCCGCCAAGTCCGATCTCGAAGACGACGATGATGACATCGACGATGATGACGAGACCGATGACGAGGATGAAGACGAGGATGACGATGAAACCTCGCGCGAACTTGGAGCCGATGCCGACGAGGTTGTGCTCGAAGGTGGAGACGATGAGGACGATGAGGAAGCAGCGCCCGGAAAGGTGCCGAGCGGCTTCACCGAAGAAGGTCTCGACGACGATGATGACGACGATGTCGACCTGGACGATGACGAGGATGATTTCGACCTGGACGCCGATATCGATCTAGATGACGATCTCGACCTGGACGACGATGACGATGACCTCGAAGGCGATGACGAAGAAGACGATGACGAGGATGAAGACAAGAAAGGCTGATAAAGAGACTTGATCAGACGGTCAGGACTTTATATCTCACGCCTTCCCTGAAGATGGGGCCTTAGCTCAGCTGGGAGAGCGCTTGCATGGCATGCAAGAGGTCAGCGGTTCGATCCCGCTAGGCTCCACCATTCATTCGGGGTTCGCCTTCGGCGAAAAATTTGATCCAGTGGATCAAATTTACCGAATGAATGCCCCGGCAGGGGCTTTTTCGAGATTCCCCGCTACATTTCGTTTTGCGATGGATTTGGCTCAAGGCTGTCCGGGTTGCGCTTCGCGCAAAAAATCAGTCCGGTGGACTGATTTTACCGAATGAATACCCCGGCAGCAGCCTTTCGACCCAGGCACCGAAGTCACAGAGGTTCGCCGGAACCCCTCGTGTCGCGCGCCCGTTGATCTCCTGACAAGGAGACAATCATGACCCACACGCTGACCCTGCAATCCATCGAATCCGTGACGCCGGATGTTTTCCGCCTGCGTTTCGACAAGCCGGACGGCCTCGGCGTGGAGCCGGGGCAGGCTGTTGACCTTGCCCTCGACCGTGACGGCTGGCGCGGTGAGAAACGCCCGTTCACGCCAACCAGCCTTCCTTCGGACGGCTATCTGGAATTTACCATTAAATCCTATCCGGACCATGATGGCGTGACTGAACAGATCCCGACCCTGAAGCCCGGCGACCGGGTTCTCGTCGATGATCCTTGGGGCGCCATCCAGGATGAAGGCAGGGGCTGGTTCATCGCAGGCGGGGCAGGGGTCACACCTTTCATTGCCATTCTGCGTGAACGTCTCGAAGCGAAAGGTACGCTGGAGGGGTGCGAGCTCATCTTCTCCAACTCGACAGAGGCCGACATCATCAATCGGCAGGAATTCGAGACCATGCCCGGGCTCAAGACCTGGTTCACCGTCAGCGACGAAGCATCAGCCGGTGTTCATACCGGCCAGATCGACAAGGAGCTTCTCGAGAACCGCATCACGCCTGGAAAAGGCAAATGTTATGTCTGTGGCCCCGAACCCATGATCGATGACATTGTGGCAACCCTGAAAACGCTCGGCGTTCCTGAGGACGACATCATTGTCGAGGACCTGGACTAGCGCTCGCGGCCTGCCAAAAATGAACACTTGTTCACCCGAAAGGCCTTTTAGCCGCCAAATGCCCCATTATGGCCGCTTCAAAGGCTTGAACCGGTCCCTTTCGGCCCCCAGATTCCAAGGTGACACGAGACCCGGCGGTAAGAGGAGCTGCCGCTTACGGGGCTTCTGCCGGGATGGAGTGTCGTGGTCCTGTCTTTGAAAGGAAGGAGCAAGCCATGACGACAGAACTTCATCACCAGGCTGCAAAGCTGTTCTTGGCGAAAGACCTCGTCTATGTCCGCCGTATTGCGGAAGACGAACTCGCCGAGCTCACGCCGGAAGCGCTCGACGCGGTTGGCGATACTGACTCGCTCTTCGTCCTCGCAAACGGTGACGGCCTGCAGCTCGCAATCATTGAGGGCCGAGATGCTGCCTTTGCAGCCGCCCGCGCCCACGAAATGCGCCCCGTCAGCGTGCACTAGTCACGCCCGGAGCCAGAGATTGAAAGAAACGGAAAGCCCGGCAGGGATGCCGGGCTTTCTGCTACCAGAACTGAAAGACGAAATAGTCGAGAAAATATGCAACGACTATCGCCGGAATGGTTATGTATGCGAGAACGAGTGCGCTCAGGACCAATAAGATGAGCAGGTTGCGAGCGAACTTGCCGGGCCAGACCCAGTAGGGCACATAGCGGGGAAGCGTCCACCGGTCGGGGGGAGACTCCGGCACAATGGCGCTGACAATGCACGCCCCGGCGACTGTGAACGCCAGTGTCAGGAAGATGACATCTAGGGAGAATGTCGCAAGAAATGCGATCAGTCCGACAAACCAGACGGCGAGCAAGAAGACAAACATTGCAAGCGCGACCTCTGATCCCCAGCCCGCTTGTATTCGTTATAGGCGGATCGGCATCCAACCGCGCTTGATCCGTACCTACAGGATCGCCGGAATGACCCGGTCTGGTGGCCTGTGTCCGTCGGCGAAGGTCTTGATGTTGATGATGACCTTTTCGCCCATCTCTATCCGGCCTTCGACCGTGGCCGAGCCCATGTGCGGCAGCAGGATCACATTTGGCAGGCCAATCAGCTCCGGGTTCACGAGCGGTTCGCGCTCGAACACGTCGAGACCAGCGCCTGCGATCTTCCCGGCTTTCAGTGCGCGGGCAAGGGCCGCTTCATCGATCACTTCCCCACGGGCCGTGTTCACAATGTAGGCGTCTTTCCTGATCAGCTCCAGGCGGCGCGCGCTGAGCAGGTGGAAGGTCGCTGGCGTATGCGGACAATTGACTGAGATGATGTCCATCCGGGCCAGCATCTGGTCGAGGCTTTCCCAATAGGTCGCGCCAAGCTCTTCGGTCACCTGCCGGTTGACCGGTTTGCGGTTGTGATAATGGATCTGCAGACCGAATGCCTTTGCACGGCGAGCAACCGCCTGGCCAATGCGACCCATGCCGATGATGCCGAGACGCTTGCCGGAGAGACGACGTCCCAGCATCCAGGTCGGCGCCCAGCCATCGAACTTGCCAGCTTCCAGCAGCTGGATACCTTCATGCAGGCGGCGCGGAACACCAAGGATAAGCGCCATGGTGACGTCCGCTGTGTCATCAGTGAGGACACCCGGCGTATTGGTGACGGTGATGCCGCGCTGCACCGCGCTCTCAATGTCGAGATTGTCGACGCCCGCTCCGAACTGGGCGATGTGGCGCAGCTGTGGCCCGGCCTGCGCCAGCAGTCGGCCATCAATCCGGTCTGTCACGGTCGGAACGAGGACATCGGCGCGTTTGACCGAATCGATCATCTGGGCATCGGAGAAGGGCACGTCGGTTTCATTGAGCTCAGTGTCAAAAAGCTCCTTCAGCCTGATCTCGACGGGGTCGGGCAGGCGCCGCGTAACAATTACCTTCAGCCGCTCTGCGGTCATTCATCCATCCCTTTAGTTGTTGCCAAATCGAATAGCAGAGCATTCCCGCTACGCCAATGCGCGCTTTACGCGCGATTCACCCGTTCAGGTGAAACTGTCGTCATGAAACGGTTTGCCTGTTTATTCGGTTCGGTCTGCCTTATCCTGAGCGGACCACAATATGCAACTGCTTCGGCTGAACCCGAAGCGGTAAAGATCAGCCAGTTCTCGGGAAAACCGGTGCCGCGCTTCGAGTCGCTTCGCTATACGGCGGTGCATGGTCGCAAGGGACCGTCCACGGACCATGAGATCGTCTGGCGCTATGAGCGCCAGGGCCTGCCGGTCCTGGTGGTCAAGGAAACGCGCAACTGGCGCCAGGTCCGCGATGCTGATGGCGACGAGACCTGGGTGCAGGCGCGCATGCTGACCGAAACGCGCCATGTGGTGATGCTTGAGAAGACCATTCTCCGCAAACGGCCCAATGAGCTGTCGCGGGGCGTTGCCTCGATTCAGGAAGGCGTTGTTGCCGAGCTTGAACGCTGCGAGGAAGGCTGGTGCCGCCTCAAGGCGGAGAAATTCAAGGGCTGGGCTCCGAAACAGGCTCTTTGGGGCATCGAGACGCGGACCGGCGGCCTCTAGTCCCGCATTCATGCAGGCCTGCTGACCAGCTTGTTTGCTTGACAAGCCAGATCAAGGCAGGCTCATGCGCACATTCCGATTCCGGTAACAGCTTCAGGACTACAAAAATGAGCGGACCGCACGATTTTCACACGCCCAAGTCTTCCTATACGCGCGAAGACCTCCTCACCTCCGGGCAGGGCCAGCTTTTCGGGCCCGGTAATGCGCAACTGCCGGTGCCGCCGATGCTGATGATGGACCGGATCACCGAGATCACGCTTGATGGCGGTGCGTTCGGCAAGGGCAGTGTCATTGGCGAGTATGACATCAACCCCGAGCTCTGGTTCTTCCAGTGCCATTTTCCGGGCGATCCCGTCATGCCGGGCTGCCTTGGTCTTGATGCAATGTGGCAGGCGGTCGGCTACTGGCTCGGCTGGTCCGGGTCGCCCGGCAAGGGCCGCGCCCTCGGCGTCGGCGAAGTCAAGTTCACGGGCGAAATCACGCCCGACAAGAAGCTCGTCAAATACGTGATCGACATGAAGCGCGTGCGCCGTGGCAAGCTCAATCTCGGCATTGCGGATGGCCGTGTCTATGTTGATGGTGAACATGTCTATACCGCCCTCGACATGAAGGTTGGCCTGAAAAATATCCTGGACCCGAAAGGTTGATGCTTCGGCCGGCCTGATCCGGCACGGAGCTGCTCACTCGCTCAAACCGCGAAACCGCACTCGCCACCCCCGGCTTGCGATGGGGCAAGATGAGGGAGGGGAGAAGAGGGTGACGAGGCGGTCAGGCAGGATGATGGAATTCGTCTGTCAACAGACGTCTTCACAGGAAGGATGCATGAACAGGCCAGACCGTTCCATTTTTTTTGGCGTTTAATCGGAAAGCGTCATCTGCTTGACCTTATGCCCGCCCGCGCCTAGCCCCTTCAGGAACAGGAAAATTGATTCAAAGAGGGTCATCATGGCTGACGATTGGAACATGCCGGCAGGCGAACTTATGAAGGGCAAACGCGGCATCGTCATGGGCGTTGCCAATCAGAACTCGATTGCCTGGGGCATTTCCAAACAGCTCGCGGCACAGGGCGCGGAAATCGCCTTCACCTATCAGGGCGAAACGCTCGAGCGCCGGGTCCGCCCACTGGTCGAGTCAATCGGCATGGACACGATGATCCCGGCTGACGTTACCGATGATGCCTCGATGGATGCGGCCTTCGCCGCCATCAAGGAAAAGTGGGGGAAGATCGACTTCCTCGTTCACTCCATCGCCTTTGCCGGCAAGGACGAGCTCATGGGCTCCATGGTGGCCAACACCTCCCGCGAGGGGTTCCGCCGCGCGATGGACATCTCGGTCTATTCCTTCATCGACAGTGCACGCCGCGCATCGGAAATCATGCCGGATGGCGGCGCGATCATCTGCATGACCTATCTCGGCGCTGAGCGCGTCGTGCCATCCTACAATGTCATGGGCGTCGCCAAGGCCGCCCTCGAGGCTGCAACGCGCTACGCCGCACGCGACCTCGGTACGCAGGGTATCCGCGTCAACGCGATTTCCGCCGGCGCCATGCGCACGCTCTCGCTTGCCGGCATTCGTGGCGGCAAGTCGTTGATGGGCACCGGCCGCGACTGGTCCCTCCTCAAGGAGGACACCAAAATGGAAGGCGTCGCCGGCGCTGCCCTCTACCTCCTCTCCGACATCGGCCAGTCAATCGCAGGCGAGGTCATCCATGTCGATGCGGGCTTCCACGTGGTCGGCGTTCCGGACATGCCGGAGGAGTAGAAGAATTGGCTTACTGCCGACGTTCGACGTGGGTCGCGGCGGGCCTGCTTTCCGCATGTGTAACGGCGTTTGAGCCTGCCGCCACGAGAGGTGAGGTCGAGTTCGAGGCGCTGGCACCAGACGTCTGGATGCATACCAGTTACGAAACGTTTGCGAGTGGGGCACGTGTACTGTCGCATGGCCTCGTTATCGTACGCGGTGACCACAGCGTGCTCGTCGATTCCGGCTGGAATGATGCCCAGACCGCCGACATTCTCGACTGGGCTGAACTGGAGCTTCGCAAGCCGGTCCAGACGGCCATTTTTACGCATGCGCACGCGGACAAGATGGGCGGTGTCGACACAGTCCGCGCGCGGGGCATAGCGACCTATGCAAGTGCGCTCACGAATGCGCTAGCGCCAGAAGAAGGCGTGAGGCCCGCCGAATACGCCTTGGACCTGCCGGATGCTGGAGATCGAGTTACTCTGGAAGGACTCGACATATTCTATCCGGGCGGGGGGCATTCGCGCGACAACATCACCGTCTATCATCCAGATAGCCGCATCCTGTTCGGCGGGTGCCTCATCCGTCCCGGTGAGACTGAATCGCTCGGCAATACCGCCGACGCAGACCTTAGCCATTGGGCAGACGCGGCGCGCCTTTTGAAGTCCGAATACCCTGATTCAAGCCAGGTCGTTCCCAGCCACGGTGCGCCTGGCTCGATTGACTTGCTCTCGCACACGGAGAAACTAGCAGACCCGGCCAATCCATGAACGTGCGCACTGCCTCCTGCCGCTGCGGTCAGCTGACAGTAACATGCGAGGGCGAGCCGGTGCGCGTTTCGGTCTGCCATTGCTTTGCCTGTCAGAAGCGCTCGGGCAGTGCCTTTGCCGTTCAGGCGCGCTGGCCGGACGAACGCGTTGAAATCGAAGGCGCTGCAAAGACCTGGCAGCGTTCTACCGATAGCGGCAATCTCGTCACCTATCGCTTCTGTCCCACTTGCGGCTCGACCATGGCTTACACGATTGATGGCTGGCCGGGTGTAACAGCCGTGCCGGTCGGCAACTTCACAGATCTTGATTTTCCGGCGCCGAAGCATTCGGTCTGGGAGAACCGCAAGCACCACTGGGTCGACATCCTCGGGGAGGATGTCGACCGGCCGACCGAGGCCAGCATCCAGCGCAAGCCCGGGCTGAACCTGCGCCGCAAGAAGGATTGAAGGCGTGGCCTCGCGACAGGGCTTGCGCAAACGCTTCACCTGTCCCAATCTCCCGGCTCCAACGGAGTGTTGATGACACGCAACCTGTCTGAGTCCCGCTAGAGGGGCCTGCCGCATCCGCCGAAAGGCGAGGCAGGCCGGCAAGCGAATAACGGTCTCTCATCACGAGAGGCTGAGACTTGTCATGCGCCGAATCCGCAAGGGTGAACCGGCGCAAACCTCCGGACCACTGACACAATGGATATCTCTCGCGCCGAACAGCGCATCCTCCACCTGCTCGCTCAGGGCGGGCGAATTGAAGTCATCAGACAGAAGAAGAAACTCGCTGAACTCCACTGCTACAGCCGCGACGGGTGGCGCTTTCCAGGACTCGATGAGCACCTCTTCCGAAAGCTCAAACGCAAGCGCGCCATCGCTTCCCGGCGTGGCGAGCCCTATCGCATAACAAGACGCGGGCTGGAGCTGGTGCGGTCTGAACTCGATAACAGGTGATCGGTGACGACTGGCGCTATTTCAGAAGCGTCGGCCGCCTGTCGTCCTTTCCCTTGTGGCCGCAAGCGCAGTCATCAAACTATGACTTGCCGGACACGCATTGAACAATTAAGAATATATTCATCGTTCAATGCGGGATAGATATGAGCGCACGAATTTTCATCTGGGTCGGGCATCCCCGGTCGACTTCTCTCTCAAAAGGAATGGCTGATGCCTACCAGGCCGCAGCCGAAGCGACAGGTGCAGAAGTGCGCCGTATCGATCTTGATGACATGCACTTCGACCCGGATCTCGAAGAATGCTATCACGCGCGCAAGACGCTCGAGCCATGCCTTGAACAATGGCGTGAACATACGCTTTGGGCGAACCACCTTGTCTGGGCCTATCCGCAATGGTGGGGTGGCATGCCCGCAAAGATGAAAGGGGTCATCGACCGCTCCTTTCTGCCAGGCTTTGCGATGCGCTATCATGAAAAGGGGCCGTGGTGGGACAGGCTGCTCGCCGGACGCTCGGCAGATATCATCATGACGTCTGATGCGCCGGTGCTGTGGGACTCGCTCTCCTATCGCCGCGCAGCCAAGCATCAGGTAGAGCGCACTGTCCTGAATTTTGCCGGTATCAAGCCGTTCAGGACCTTCCAGTTCGGCCCAGTAAAAACCGCCTCGCAGTCGCAGGTCGACAAATGGCTCGCCCGGGTCACACAGCGCGGCACGCGGATGGCCAGGCTATTGTCGGCGAAGAGTTGACTTGCTGGCGCTGAAGGGCCGGTCCAGACTGGCACCATGAAAACGTCCCCTGAGACCCATGTCCCGCTCGAAGGCTATGGCGAGCCAAGCTGGGAAGAGATGCTGGTGCGCGTGCGTACCTTTCATGAAAAGCTGCGCAAACGACGCTCCGTGCGTCATTTCTCAGACAAGTACGTCGTCAAGGATGTGATTGAAGGCTGCGTCTGGGCGGCGGGCTCGGCGCCCTCAGGGGCCAATCACCAGCCCTGGTACTTCGCCTGCGTCGGGTCGCCCGAAAAGAAGCGCCAGATCCGCGTAGCCGCCGAAGCCGAGGAGCGCGCCTTCTATGCTGGCAAGGCGGGCGAAGAATGGTTGGATGCGCTCGCCCCCATCGGGACGGATGCGGAGAAACCATATCTGGAGACCGCGCCCTGGCTGATCTGCATCTTTGCGCAGCGCCGCGGAGGTGTGGATGCGGGCGATGACAACAAGAATTACTACATCCATGAAAGCGTTGGCATCGCGACCGGCTTGCTGATCGCGGCGTGCCATGAGGCCGGTCTCGCGACGCTGGTGCACACGCCGAACCCGATGACCTTCCTGAACGAGATCTGCGAGCGCCCGAAGACAGAAAAGCCATTCCTCATTCTCGTCGTTGGTCACCCCGCCGAGGATGCTGTCGTGCCGAAACATGCGCTGAAGAAGAAAGACCTGCGCGACATACTCGGCTTCCTGTAGGCGAATGCGTCAGCTCGACTGTGTGTCGGTGCGCACAATCTCCACTTTCGGCCCGGAGAAATGCAAGTAGCGGCAGGAATTTTCGGTCGGCCCGGGCTGTTCGCCCCTTACGGTCAGCGCATAGACGCCCCTGGCATCCTTCGGGATGCGGCCCGTTGTGCCGCCACGCGTCTTCAGGTCTCTCACCTTTCCATCCTGGCGCAGGGCAAGCCCTGACCAGTCCCACTCCGATAGCGTCGCAGGCTGGTCGATCAGCGTGTCGGCCGCAATGCTGAGGGGGACGGGCTGTTCGAAACTGCCATCCTGCTTGACGAAAAGCTGCGTCAGCCAGACGCCGTCCCCGGATCGCACCACACCGATAGCGAGCTGGTTTACATCATCAGCCAGGATCGCCTTGCGGTGGCCCGGGCTGTCCATCAGGCCCTCATGAAGTTTCTGGACGGCCGTGTCCCAGTCCACCGCGCCCATCACGGCCGCGATATTCTCCCGCTGCACGCTGGACAGCAGCGTCCGGTCGAAAGCTGCGATGCGTGCGGCCGGCAATCGCTCATCCAGTCCCTTATGTGAAAAGAATTCATTCACGGCCATGTCGAGGCTGTGCCAGCGGGCGGCGTCGCGCATTTCGATGCGTACGGAGAGTTCAGGAAGGTCGCGGGTGCGGCGCTCATCATTGATGAGCTCGACAATTTCCGCCTCGAACCCCTCGTCGAACGCATATCCGTCCGGCAGCTCGGCAAGGCAGGCCTGGCCGTTGAGAACATATTCAGGCAGGTCGGCTGAGCGGGCATCGAGCGAGACGTCGCACATCGCATGCGCGCCGAGCGGGATCAGCGCGAAAAGCGCTGCCAGTATCCTCACCTTCCCAATCATGACGGGCACTCTAGCCCGAAAATGGTTTACAGGACACCAGCGCTTTGCAGGCGGGAGAGAACCGGCGCCAGCATCCGGTCGATGGCCTCCTCGCCGGGACAGACCTTTCCATAGGCGGGAAGGCCTTCATCCGCGATGACGAGGTCTGCTTCGAACATGGACGGAAAGGTGAACCGGTAATGTGCGGCGCGAACTGTCTTCAGGTAATGCTCAAGCACGTTCTGCACCGACCGGCCGCGCTCGATCACATCGCGGCGAAGGCGTCTTGCGAGCCTCAGATCGTCCGGCGTGTCGACATAGATCGACAGGTCAATCATCGGCAGGAGTTCGGGCACGGAGAGGGCGTGTATCCCTTCCAGGATGATCACCGGTCTCGGCTCGATCCGGAAGGTCCGCGTCGTGTCCCTGTCATGTTTGTCGAAGTCATAGACCGGCTGTTCCACCGCCTGACCTGATTTCAGTGCCCTGATATCGTTGACGAGGTGGCGATTATCCTTCGACGCCGGGTCGTCATAATTGGCCTGCTCAATGATCGCCGCGCGCTGCTCTGGCGTTTCGCACGGACCATAGTGGCGCATCGGCCAGTAATATCCATCCTCGTGGAAGATCACGGCCCTGTCTGTGCCTAGCTTGTCGATCAGCGCGTCGGCCAGCGTGGACTTGCCAGAGCCAGACCCGCCCGACATGGCAACGAGATATGCTTCAGGTTTGGACATGCCTTGCGTTTAGACCGAAGCGGCGCGGCAGGAAAGCACCCAACCCACCCCGACGCTTCCAAGAGGAGAGGGGGCGATGCAAGTAATCGTTTCAATGTGTCGCCCGCCAGTGGTTCGACTTCGCTCACCATGGCGGGCTATTTCAGACGTCAGTGAAGGCCGGCATGGTGAGCGAAGTCGAACCATGAGGCCGTCGGCGAATCGTCAGCGGTCGGCCACACCTCAATCCCCCTCCCCGTTCATCCTGAGCTTGTCGAAGCAAGGCGGGGCGCGGTTGGGCACCAAGGCCTGGAACCGAAAAGGGCGCCCTGCGCTGCAGGACGCCCTTCTTCAAAAGACGGGAGCCTCTTCCCGTCTTGGGGATGATCTATTGCATTGAGACCATCGGGCCCTGCAGCACATAAGTGTCTGCATTCATCTCGACGAGGACGTTGAGGTAGGCGTGCTCGTCGGCCGCAAGATTATCTGCGGTCACACGCATGATCTTGCCGCCGGCGAGCCGCTGGCCGCTCTCATCAGAGAGGTTCCACCCAGCCGTGCGGAGCATCTTGTCATGGATACGCGGGTCGAGGCTCGTGCCGGATGCCAGCGACAGGGGCAGCGGCTGTTCCAGCTCGCCGTCCACGGTGGTCAGCATCTGCACGACATAGATCTTGCCATTCGCTTCTGCGACGCCAATCCCGGTATCGGTGAACGTCTCGTGTGTGAGGTTCTCGCGATTGGTGGCATCTGAAATGATCATGTCGAACACTTCGCCGGAATCGGCATCGGCTGACATGACCACGACATTGGAGCCGGTAGAGCCGGTCAGCAGCTGACGGTCCAGTGCGCGCATGCGGTAGACATGGCCGCGGCCTTCAAGGTCATTGTGTCCTGCATAATTGCGGGCCGCCATGTCGAGGGCATGGGCGCGTGCGGCCTTGTCGAGCGAGGCGCGGCGGGCGACCGGCTCAAGACCGGCATTGCTACGGGCCGCATTGGTAAGGTCGGCAAGGCTGGCTTCCATCTCATCTGCGAAGGCGTCGTTTTCCGCGAGGCAGGCATCGACCTCCTGAACATAGGAAACGAGTGAGGTTCCATAGCCGTCGGAGAGGTCGCATACCGACTCTGCCGAGGCTGCGAATGTACCGCCCGCTGCCGCCAGGGCCAGCAGAGATGCGGTGCGAAGAGTGTCATATTTCTGTAACATAACTGCATCATTTGAAATGTGACAGTTCTGTGTCAATAGAAAAACTGGGCTGCAGTGCAGCATTTTTAAAGTCCGTCTACGGACAGACTCTGATTTTATTGCGCTTTTCAGCTGACATATTCCGCTAGCGAAACGAAAAAGGCCGCCCCCGAAGGAGCGGCCTTTGACTCTAAACGCTTTATTGGCGGGCGGACTATTCAGCGTCGGCTTCCGCCGCTTCCTTGTCCTTGCCGGTCTCCTGGTCGACAGTCTTCATGGACAGGCGGACCTTGCCGCGGTCATCGAAGCCCATGAGCTTGACCCAGACCGTGTCGCCTTCCTTGACGATGTCCTTCGGGTGGCCAATGCGCTCTTCTGCCATCTGCGAGACGTGCACCAGGCCGTCCTTCGGACCGAAGAAGTTCACGAATGCGCCGAAGTCCTTGATCGAGACGACCTTGCCTTCATAGATCTCGCCGACTTCGGGTTCGGCCGTCAGTTCGCGGATACGCTTCTTGGCCGCATCGATCGACGCGCGATCGAGCGCGGAGATCTGGATCGTGCCATCGTCCTCGACATTGAGCTTGGCACCCGTCGTGTCAACGATATCGCGGATCGTCTTGCCACCGGAACCGATCACGTCACGGATCTTGTCGACCGGGATGTTCACGATTTCCATTTGCGGTGCGTTCTCAGAGAGCGCGTCGCGGGCACCGGAAAGCGCCTTGTTCATCTCGGCGAGGATGTGAGAGCGGCCACCTTTTGCCTGGGCAAGAGCGGTGTCCATGATCTCCTTGGTGATACCGGCGATCTTGATGTCCATCTGCAGCGAGGTGATACCCGCTTCCGTGCCGGCAACCTTGAAGTCCATGTCGCCGAGATGGTCCTCGTCGCCAAGGATGTCAGAGAGAACGGCAACGCCCTCGTCATCCTTGATGAGGCCCATGGCGATACCGGACACCGGACGGCTGATCGGAACGCCAGCGTCCATCATGGCCAGTGCACAGCCACAGACCGTCGCCATCGAGGACGAGCCATTGGACTCGGTGATCTCGGAGACGAGACGGATGGTGTACGGGAACTCTTCCGGCTTGGGCAGGACGGCCTGAAGCGCGCGCCAGGCGAGCTTGCCGTGACCAATTTCGCGGCGGCCGGCACCGCCCATACGGCCGGTCTCACCGACAGAGTATGGCGGGAAGTTGTAGTGAAGCAGGAACTTCTCCTTGTGCGTTCCGCCCAGGCCGTCGATGAATTGCTCATCGTCGGATGTGCCGAGCGTTGCGACACAGATTGCTTGCGTTTCACCGCGGGTGAACAGGGCAGAGCCGTGCGTGCGTGGCAGGAAGCCGGCTTCGGCGACGATCGGGCGAACCTGATCGAGCGAACGACCGTCAATGCGCTTGCCGGTCTTGATGATGTCACCGCGAACGACTTTCGCCTCGGCCTTCTTGAAGGCAGACTTGAAGACCGCCTCGGGCATGCCGTCCGGCTTTTCTTCGGTGGCGACGAGGGCTTCGGCAGCTTTCGTGCGGGCTGCGCCGACAGCTTCCTGACGCTCGAGCTTCTCGGTGATCTTGTAAGCAGCAGAAAGATCCGCGCCGACAAGGTCCTGGATCTGCTTGAGCTCAGCGGAAAGGTCTTCGCCTTCGAATTCGAACGGCTCTTTCGCGGCTTTCTCGGCAAGCTTGATGATCGCATCGATCACCGGCTGCATCGCTTCGTGGCCGGCCATGACGGCGCCCAGCATGACGTCCTCGGAAAGCTCCTTGGCTTCCGATTCCACCATCATCACGGCGTCATTGGTACCGGCGACGACGAGGTCGAGCTCGGACTCTTCGAGGTCAGCGGCTGTCGGGTTGATCAGGTACTGGCCGTCCTTGTAGCCGACACGGGCTGCGCCGATCGGGCCCATGAAGGGGGCACCGGACAGGACAAGTGCAGCGGAAGCGCCGATCATGCCGACGATATCCGGATCGTTCTCCATGTCGTAGGAGACCGCTGTCAGGACGACCTGGACTTCATGCTTGAAGCCCTCGACGAAAAGCGGACGGATCGGGCGGTCGATGAGGCGAGACGTCAGGGTCTCTTTCTCGGTCGGACGGCCTTCACGCTTGAAATAGCCACCCGGGATGCGGCCCGATGCGTAATATTTTTCCTGGTAGTTGACCGTGAGCGGGAAGAAGTCCTGCCCCGGCTTTGCCTGCTTGGCGAACACGGCGGTCGCGAGGACGGTCGTATCACCATACGTGACGAGGACGGCCCCGTCTGCCTGACGAGCGACACGGCCCGTCTCGATCGTCAACGTGCGGCCGGCCCATTCCAGCGACACGGTTTGCTTGTCAAACATCAAATTGTCTTTCTCTTCATACGAAAAGCCCGCCTGGACCCCATGTCCGGCGGGCTAGGTTTAGAGCTAGCGGCGAATGCCGAGCTCTTCGATGAGAGCGCTGTAGCGCCCTTCATTTTTCCTCTTCAGATAATCGAGGAGCTTGCGACGCGTGGCGACGAGGTTAAGCAGGCCGCGACGCGAATGGTGGTCTTTCTTGTTGGTCTGGAAGTGCTCGGTGAGGTTGTTGATGCGCTCTGTGAGGATCGCAACCTGGACTTCCGGAGACCCGGTATCGCCTTCGTTCTGGGCGAATTTCTTGATCAGTTCAGATTTCTTTTCTGCCGTAATCGACATCGTATATCTTTCTTGTTTTCGCCCCGTGGGGCGGGTGTAAAGGATCGCCTTCAATGGCGGGGTTCAGAAAGCCGGTTCTCACCATTCAGCCAGGGCCGGGATGTCGTCCAGCCGGGCTAGAGAGCGAGAAGTCCGTCTCAAGGGCGCGCACATCGCACATTTGGGCCCGAAAGGGAAGGGTGGAATGTAAGCCCTGACCGCTCTCTCCCCGCCCCGTCCCTCGCTCCTTCGACAGGCTCAGGATGGGGGGCGAACCATAACGGGCGAAAAGCGCAAACTCTGACATCATCGCCCCCTCCCCGCTCGCGGGGAGGACCGGGGTGGGGCGAGGCTGCGTGGGTCATCCGCCCATCCCCCTCCCCAATATCGGTCTATGCAGCCGCTGAGGCTGTTGCTATTGCTGCTGTTCCCACGTCTGGAGACACATTCTTGAAAACTGGATTTCTGGCCGCAGCGGCGGCGATTTTCGTGCTTGGCGGTTGCGAGACGTTCGAGCCCTATCTCGTCGAGCGTGAAACGCTCATCGATGAAGATGGCATATTTGTCTATAGCGACTTGATGGAAGACGGCTGGGACGGCACCCAGCACTGGCAGTTCTCTGCCACGAATTACAATGCCTATCCCGTCTGCGTCAGCGTCAACTTCACGCCAAACTCCTATGCCGATGCCTACAGCATGGGCGGACATTACCGAGTTGAGCCCGGCGGGACGATGGACATCGGTTATGTCTTCGCGCCAGCAAATTTTGGCGTGAACTCCCAGGCCTGGGGGCCGGACGCAAACGGGAACTGCTAGCCCATCTGGAAGACGCGGTTCGGCTGGAAGCGCCCGGCGCGGATTTCGCCCATGGCAACGGCTGTGTCGCCGTCCATTGCGAGGGCAATGCGGTTGTCCGGATCCGGGTCCTTTTCCAGCCGCCACTGCTCCACCACATGCGGCAACAGCATGACCTCGCGGCCCTGCCGGATCATGGCGGCGTCTTCTGCGCTGATCTCGACCTCCGGTACATCGTCCAGCACGGCTTCGATTGGCGCGAGCGTCTTCAGAAGGTCGTCGCGGCTCTCCATTGCCTCCAGTTCGGCAAGTTTCACCGCCGCGCCTTCATGCATGACCCCCACGCGAATGCGGCGCAGCTGCGAGACATGACCCTCGCAGCCAAGCGCAGCCGCCAGATCACGGGCGAGCGCCCGGACATAGAACCCCTTGCCAGAGCGCACATGGATCACCGCATGGTCGACATCCGGTATTTCCAACAGGCGCGCCTCGTACACCGTCACTTCGCGGGACGGAATCTCGAACTCCTCACCGTCGCGGGCAAGGTCATAGGCGCGCTCGCCATCCACCTTGATGGCTGAATATTTCGGCGGCACCTGTTCGATATCGCCCTCGAACTGTTCCAGCGCGTCCTCAATGGCGTCCTGGGTGGGGCGGACATCAGACGTGGCGACAATCTCGCCCTCGGCATCGAGCGTGCTCGTCGTGCGGCCCCACTCGATGGTGAAGACGTATTCCTTGTCGGCGTCCATCGCCCACTGCACCGTCTTGGTCGCCTCGCCGAAGGCAATCGGCAGGATGCCATCAGCCAGCGGGTCGAGCGTGCCACCATGACCGCACTTCTGCGCATTGAACAGGCGTTTCAGGATGCCGACGACCTGCGTCGAGGTGACATCCACGGGCTTGTCGACGTTGAGCCAGCCATGCACAGGCAGACCTTTGCGTTTACGTGCCAAGTCTTTTCTCCTTCAGGGCCGGTCGGCAGCGGTTCGGACGCTGGCCGGTCTTGGGTCGGCTGCCGGGCTAATGCGGCGGCGTGGCGGCGTCAACCGGCAGCAGTGAGATGCTGCCAGAGGATGAGGGAGCCGATGGCAATCAGGACCACGCCGCCCACCACTTCGGCCCAGTGTCCGAGGCGTTCACCGGCCTTGCGTCCAATGAGAACCCCCATCGTCGCCATGACAGCGGTGACGCAGCCGATGATCACCACCGCCACGATGATGTTCACATCCATCATGGCAAGGCTGACGCCAACCACAAGCGCGTCGATGCTGGTGGCAAAGGCGGCGAGGACGAGGTGCAGCCATTTCGGGCCTTTTCGCGCCATACCCGGCGCGACCGAGTTCGTTGCATCGTCGAAATCGGCCTCGATATTGCCCGACAGCGCTTCCCAGATCATGTGCAGGCCGACAGCCGACAGCAGCACGAATGCGATCCAGTGATCCACGCCCGCCACCCAGCTGGCGAGCGCAATACCAATCATATAGCCGATCAGCGGCATCACCGCTTCCATGCCGCCGAACACCGCGCCGATCCTGGCTGCGTCGAGCAGGCCGACCTTCCTTTCTGCGGCCCCCTTGCCCAGCGCGGCTGCAAACGCATCGACAGATAGCGACAGGGCGAGGGCGAAAAGCGTGATCAATCCGGTCATCGCAGCGCTTCTCGCCCGCGCCGCAGGGCCGCGCAAGCCCGAAGATCATGGAACTTCCGACAGCTCTCATGTATTCCGCTAGGACATGGTCCACACGCTGAGACATTTCCTGATCCTGCTGCTGGTCGCAGCCTTTGCGGCGGTGGCAGCTGCGCAGGAAGAACCAGCCTCCGCACCGTCGGAACCCATTGCCGCCGAACGCACCATCCCCGATGACGCCATCGCCGCGCGCCTGTCTGCCATCTTTTCCGAGGTGCGTGGCCTCGAGGACATCTCGATCGATGTGAATTCAGGCGTCGTGTCCCTCTCCGGCACGGTGAGCCAGCAGGGAGATGGTGTCCGCGCGGTCGCGATTGCCTCGCGCCTCGAAGGCGTGGTCACGGTTGAGGATTCCATCGAACGCAGCCTGGCTGTCGAAACCTCACTGTCTCCAGCCATTGCCAACCTGCAGACCAGCTTGCGGCGGGCCTGGGAAGCGCTGCCGCTCGTCGGTCTGGCAATAGCTGTCTTCATCATCATCTGGCTGATCGGACACCTCATTGCGAGCTGGGGCGCGCCCTGGCGCCGCATCGCGCCGAACCCTTTCCTTGCAGAAATCATCGCGCAGGCAATCCGCTTTGTGGCCATCATTATCGGCCTTGTGACAGCGCTGAACCTCGTCGGTGCGACAGCGCTGATGGGCGCCATCCTTGGCGGTGCGGGCGTCATCGGCCTCGCCATCGGCTTTGCCGTGCGCGACACGGTCGAGAATTATATCTCGTCAATCATGCTGTCCTTACGCCAGCCCTTTCGCGCCAACGACCATGTCCTCATCAATGAGCATGAGGGAAAGGTCGTCCGGCTGACTTCGCGCGCCACAATCCTGATGACGCTCGATGGAAACCATTTGCGCATCCCCAACTCGACCGTCTTCAAGGCAGTCATCCTCAACTATACCCGCAACCCTGAACGCCGCTTCGAATTCGAACTCGGCGTCGATGCCAATGACGATCCCGTCGCCGCCATGGCCTGCGGCCTGGCTGCCATGAGTCAGCTGGACTTTATCCTCAGGGAGCCGAAGGCCGATGCGCTGATCAAGGTCGTTGGCGACAGCAATATCGTCCTGCGCTTCCTGGCCTGGGTGGACCAGTCGGACGCAGAGTTTCACAAGGCGCGCAGCCTCGCCATCCGCGCCGCCAAGGACGCGCTTGAGGCCGAAGGCTTTACCTTGCCCGAACCGATCTACCGCGTTCGCCTCGATGGCAATCTCGGTGCGGTCGCAGGAAAGGGTACGGCCTCTGCCCCTCCTGCGCCTCCACCAGAGCGACCACCTCGGCCGAGCGCGGGTGAACGTGAAGCGAGAGCCGAAGTGCTCGACGTCCGCCCGGATGACCACATCACGGAGAAGGTCGCCGAAGAACGCGCCGCCACCGGCGAGAAAGACCTGCTGGATAGCGGCCGCCCGGTGGAGTAAGCTCGGCTCCTAAGGGGGCAGATATGCGACAGGGGGCAATCTCATGACACAGGGACCGATGACAGTGTGCAGGACGTTCACAATCGGCTGTGAGAGGCTTTTCGCATGAATGCGCTTTCACCTCAGCAACGCGATGAATTGATAGCAGCCCTTCACGTTGCGCCGCGTACAATTGAGCGCAAGTTGGAGCGAGTTAAGGCCTGGGACGCTGCCGTATACTGGCTAACCATGTTCTTTACCGCCGTCACAGCGAGCGTATTCTGGATCCTCGTGGTCGAGGAATTGTCGACCCGGATGAAATGGATCGGCGCGGCAGTCGGGACGATTTCCTTCCTGCTCGCACTGTTCTCATCGCGCAATCCGTTCGGAAACGAGGCCGAATTGCGGTCAGATCTCAGCCAGATTCTTGCTGTCTTTCATACCGTTCAGCTGAAGCACAACATTACTCGTGAAGATGTATCCCTGCTTCTGCCAAACTCCGCGGCGACACCGCTACGGCATCTTCGCGCGGAAGAACGCGACAATATCTTGAAAGCGATTGGAAGGGCCTACGCCGTATGAAAAAGCACCGTATCTACACAATGGCCTTCGCCAGCGTTTATCCAGCCTATGTCGCCAAGGCTGAGAAGAAGGGGCGCACCAGGGCCGAAGTCGACGAGATCATCTTCTGGCTGACCGGTCATGACGAGAAGAGCTTTGCGAGAGTCCTCGAAGACGGGACCGACATGGAAACCTTCTTCGCTGCCGCCCCCGCGATGAACCCCGACCGCGAGCTGATTAAGGGCGTCGTCTGCGGCGTCCGCGTGGAAGAGGTCGAGGAAGAGACCATGCGGGAAATCCGCTATCTCGACAAACTCATCGACGAACTGGCCCGCGGCAAGGCAATGGAGAAAATCCTGCGCGCACGTACCGAGCAGAGACTTGTCTGAGGTAGCTAAGGTCAAGATTTATAACAGTCTTGCCTGAGATTGGCGCTCGTATTTCGGTTCTGGTTCAGGGGACGTACGAAAACTTCCCGGCATGCGGGCAATTTAGCTTGTAGCTCGTCACTCGCCGGGGAGCGCCGCTCTTCTTCTTGGCATTAAATACAAAATAGTTGCCGCACGGCAATTTTAGCGAATACTTTCGATCCCTGTAGGATGAGCTACGCCACCTGCTGACCGTAGGGAACAATGCTTGGATCGCTGGCTCGTTCACCTTGTCCAAGCTCATCAATGCTTGCACATGATCGATTATGGCCTTTGAGCCATTTTCCCCTTCTTGTGGATCAACGCAACCTGGAATTTTATTCTTCGCCATAACCGCCTGTTAAATCTCAGGTAGTCAGGCTGTCAAGTCCATCTTCCCAATTTATTCGAGGTCTTTGAACGCGAACCTTAAGCCTAATGTAGTCCATTAAGTTCTTGAGCAAAAATAACAGCCAAGGCATGTTCAGCATTGCAATCAACAATGGAAGCGCTTTGGGCACTTCAGATTCGAATCTGACACTTGCAAACACCATCAAGAAAACCAGAATAGAACCGCAAACAGCGCACAACACGGCAAACATTATACTTCGCGCTTCATAGGAATCTGCGATCTTGTCGAACTGTTCTCGAATGTCGTTGAATTGACTCAATTTTCGACGCAGCTCAGAGGTGGGCGTATTCGACTTATCGATTGATTCGTAGAAAGAGAATGTTTTTCTGATTTCCTCGCGTTCGGCACTGACGAGCTGATTGGTATACTGAGAAAAAGCGCCGAAAGCGAAGTTTAGACCAGCACCGAAAGACAGTATCTCAATGAACGAAGAGTAGATCATGCATACTCCTTGGTTGATGTCCGAATGAGTCGATTTGCAAGCTGTGTCAATACGGTTAATCAAAAGTATACGCTTGAACGCTCGTTTAGCCGACGAGGCTGTACGGCGAATGGTGTTCGATCTGCCGGCGCTGCGTCAGTGTCTGGCGCACCAGAAGATGCGCGCCCTGCAGGAATTCGCGCGGCGTGCGTCCATTGAACTCCTTGAACTCGCGAATGAAATGCGACTGGTCGAAATAGGCGGTCGTCGCCGCTTCCTGCCAGTTGCTGGCTTCCTCCCAGGCCAGGCGGTTGGCAGAGTGCAGCGCGCGAAACTTGCGGTGCAGCTTTTTCGGCGGACTTCCGAAGTAGTGTTTGGCCAGCCTTTCGATCTGGCGTGGTGAAAGGTCCACCGCTGCCAGAAGGTCGTCCAGCTCATTGGGCTCAGGATTGGTCAGCCAGGTGGTGACGGCATCCAGGAAGGCTGAATTGATCTTCTTGTCAGACTGGTCCAGTGCGGCAAACAGCCGGTCGGCTGCGCGGACATGGGCATCGATCCCGTCCGCGTCGAAAACGCCATGCACCAGGACGTGTTGCTCAGCAGATACGTGATCCGCAAGCGGAACGAATTTGTCGGCAAGCTCAAAGGCGGGCGTATCGAACATTCTCGCCCAGCCTTTAGGGGTCACGGCTGCTCCGAAAATGTGGGTGCCCGGTTCGAATGAGATATTGCTCCAGGTCTGTGTCGGACCGCACAGCATGGCTGCGCCCGTCGTGTAGCGCTCCTCCTGGCCGTTGACGTCTGTAATGGCTGCACCGCTCAGGATGAAGCGTACATTTGCAATTTCAGCGCGCATCACATCTTTGACGGCTTCTGGAATTGAAACGCAATAATAGCTGCCGATCAGGTCACGCACGCTCGTGCCGGGGCGTCGATAGGACATGTGCAACATTGAACCGGTGTCCCGCTTTGCGTGGATCATCCGCACCCGAATGAACCAACGTCGCAACTGACAAAAAGTTCATAATGTCGATTCTGTACAATAGTTTCTTTGTCGGCGGGTCCACTGACAAATGGTCATTATTTGTCTCGGGCGCCTGATTGTGGGGACGCTGAGGCGGGGCTGAAGGCAAGTGACGGCAAGTCTCCGCAGACAAGAGGTCTCAGGACCGTGGACTTGTCGGGGGGACGCACCAGGCTTTCCGGACTTTCAATCTCTTCCGGTTTGCGCACATCAAATTGGCAGGCTGGCATGCGCTGGCCTGCCGCTTTTTTTTAGTCGAGGTCGCGTTTGACTTCGGGCCGGTTAAAGATCGCATCCATATAGGCGCCATCATCATAGGAATGGTCAGCAATGAAGTGCAGCTGCGGCGTGAACTTCATGTCGATCTGCTTGCCCAGCTTGCCGCGAATGAATGCGGCGGCCCTGTTCAGTGCCTTGGCCAGTTCATCCTGCGCGGCCGGTTCGGTGACGCCGAGTGGGGAACAGAACACATGCGCATGTTTCAGGTCCGGTGAGGTGCGCACTTCTCCGATCGTGACGTTGACGCCCTGCAGGGCCGGGTCGCGAAACTCCTCGCGCATGAAGATATCGGTCAGGGCGTGACGGACCAGCTCTCCCGCGCGCAGCTGGCGCTGGGAGGGCTCATGGGCAGACACGTCACTGCGCCGCCTTTGATTGCGTGCCATTGGTCAGTCCTTCCTTTAGCCGCGCCTTGAATGCCTTGGCGGCGGCCTTGTCCTTGCCGAACCATCTGTCCGGAATGAGGAGAGGGCCGGCTCCGCGGAAGGTGATGAGCGTGTCGCGGCGGGTCTGGTGGACGGCCTCGACGGCGCCCCATCCGATCCGGGTTTCGACGTCTCCTCGACGGATGTGGACACCCGTTGAGGCAAGGTCAATGGCTGTTTCTGCATCAAGCTCGGATGAGCGGCCATTCTGGTGGCGGTAGGACCAGCGAACGAAGATCAGATACCAGCAGATACCGGCCATTGCCGCGATGATGGATGAGATGAGCCAGATCCAGTAGGTCGACATCCCGGAACCGATGATCATCTGCCGGACGGCGAGCGCCACGCCTGAGGAGATGACCGGGGCCGTAACGCCGGCATAATAGAGCGCCGTGGGGCCGATATTGGAGCTGCGGCTCTTTGAGACGAGGCGTTTGACATCCTTCTCGCGCAGCGTCCCCGAAACCTTCAGGCTCCCTTCTGGTGGCATGTCGGCGGGAGAGGGGGCGGGATGGAACTGACTGACGGGCATTTGAGCAACTAAACAGACGAGTCTTACGCAAATGGAAAAGCCGGGACAACGTCCCGGCTTTGTCGCATCATGTCAGTTAAAATCGGCGGAGGCCTAGTCGAGCTTGCGTTCGATCATTTCCACTTCGAAGCATTCGATCTTGTCGCCTTCGCGGATGTCTTCATACTTCTCGAAGGCCATGCCGCACTCCATGCCGGCGCTGACTTCAGCGACTTCATCCTTGAAGCGCTTCAACGTCTTCAGCTTGCCTTCGTGGATCACGACATCGTCGCGCAGCAGGCGAACACCGCAGCCGCGTTTGACGACGCCTTCGGAGATCTTGCAGCCGGCGACCTTGCCAACCTTGGTGATGTTGAAGACCTCGAGAATGTCCGCATAACCGATGAAGCTTTCGCGCTTCTCAGGTGCCAGCATGCCCGACAGCGTGTCCTTCACATCGTCGATCAGGTTGTAGATCACCGAATAATAGCGGATTTCCACGCCTTCCTTTTCGGCCAGTTCGCGCGCCTGCTTGTTGGCGCGGACATTGAACGCGAAGACCGGCGCACCGGAGGATTTCGCAAGCAGGATGTCGCTTTCCGAGATACCGCCAGCGGCGCCATAGATGACATTGGCGCGCACTTCGTCGGTGGAGATATTTTCCAGCGAGTGGGTGATCGCTTCGACCGAGCCCTGCACGTCGCCTTTGACGACAATTGGAAGCTCGGACACCTCGGCGCTGTCCTTCATGGAGTTCATGATGGATTCGAGCGAGGCGCGGCTTGAGGCGACGCCCTGCTTCTGGCGTTCCATGCGCTGGCGATAGTCAGTGATTTCGCGGGCACGGGCTTCGCTGTCGACCACGTTGAACATGTCGCCAGGTTCAGGCGCGCCATCCAGGCCAAGGACCTCGACCGGCACCGCAGGACCTGCATCCTTCAGCTGCTGGCCGCGTTCATTGATCAGTGCGCGGACCTTGCCCCATTGCTTGCCGGCCACCACGATCTCGCCTCTTTGAAGCGTGCCGCGATTGACGAGCACAGTCGCGACCGGGCCGCGGCCCTTGTCGAGCTGGGCTTCGACCACGATGCCGTCTGCAGCGCGGTTCGGATTGGCTTTCAGCTCCAGGATTTCGGCCTGCAGAGAAATTGCCTCGGTCAGTTCGGAGAGACCGGTCCGCTCCGTCGCGGAAACATTGATGGCCTGCACGTCACCGCCCATCGCCTCGACCTGGATGTCGTGCTGCAACAATTCGGTGAGGACATTGTCCGGCTTCGCATCCGGCTTGTCGCACTTGTTGACCGCCACGATGATCGGCACTTCGGCCGCCTTCGCGTGTTTGATCGCCTCGATTGTCTGCGGCATCACACCGTCATCGGCCGCGACCACCAGGATCACGATATCGGTGACGTTGGCGCCGCGCGCCCGCATGGCGGAGAAGGCCGCGTGGCCAGGCGTGTCGAGGAAGGTGATCTTGTCGCCGCTTTCCAGCTGCACCTGATAGGCACCGATATGCTGGGTGATGCCGCCGGCTTCGCCCGCCACGACATCGGTTGCGCGCAGCGCGTCGAGAAGCGAGGTCTTGCCGTGGTCGACATGGCCCATGACCGTCACGATTGGAGCGCGTGGCTTCAGGTCCTTCTCGGCATCTTCATCGCCTTCAAGGCCGATTTCGACATCCGATTCCGAAACGCGCTTCACTGTGTGGCCGAATTCCTCGGCGATGAGTTCGGCGGTGTCGGCATCGACGATGTCGTTCGCGCGCATCATCTCGCCCTGACGCATCATGTACTTGACCACGTCTGCAACGCGCTCATTCATGCGCTGGGCAAGGTCCTGCAGCGTGATCGTTTCAGGCAGGGTCACCTCGCGGGAGACTTTCTCCTGCTGTTCACCGCCAGACTGGCGACGTTCACGTTCACGCTCACGGGCGCGGCGTACAGATGCCAGTGACCGCTGACGGTCACCATCATCACCGAGCGCGCTCGCAATGGTCAGCTTTCCGCGGCGACGGTTGGAATCACCACCGCGTCCACGCGACGAGCCGCCATCATTGAAGTCGCGGTCGCTTCCGCCCTTGCGGGATTTCTTGCTCCGGCCCTGTGTTGGCTCCGGTATCGCCATATCCGGCGTCGCAGCAGCTGCGGTCGCGCCGCTGCGCGCACCGCGATCTTCGCGGCGCGGTTCGGCTTTCTTCTTCTTGGCTTCGGCGGCCTCGCGGGCCTTGCGTTCTTCTTCCTCAGCCTTGCGACGGGCTTCGGCTTCCTCGCGCTCCTTGTCTTCCTGGACCTTGCGCTCCTGTTCGGAGAGCAGGCGTTCGCGCGCGGCTTCCTGGCGTTTCTGCTCAGCCTGGCGCTTCTGCTCGGCTTCACGGCGTTGCAGCAGCACTTTCTGGCGCGCAACGAGTTCTTCTTCCGTGATCCCGAGTTTCTTCGCCGCTTCAGCGAGTTTTGACGGCTGGTTGCCAGAGGACGCAGGCGATTTCGACGCAGGCGGTTTCGACCCGGCGCCCGATTGAGCAGCGCCTGGACCCACGACTTTGCGTTTCTTCGTCTGGACGATGACCTGCTTCGAGCGGCCATGGCTGAAGCTTTGTTTGACCGTACCGCTCGATCCGCGGGACACGGTCAGGGGCTTGCGTCCACCTGTATTGCCTTTGTCTTTCGTATCGCTCATGCGACTCCATATACCTACATATTATACAGCAAGGGCCATCCCGTGCCGCTTTGTCTTACCGATCCCGGCCAGAGAACCAGTCGATTTCTGGTGCTGCCCTGAACCCCGTCAGGCGCCGATAGGCTGTTCCAAACGAGTCCGACAGCGAACCTTCCTGAAGCAGGGCGTGTATCACACGCTCCCTGCCAAAGGCCATGCCCAATTCAGCAGATGTCAGCGCACCCGCTACTTTGGGGCTGTCATACATTGCCTTGGCGAGAAAATGAACCTTGTTACGGCCATCTTCGCTGCCATCGCTTGCTTCCAGCAAGTAGCCGGGGGCGTCTTTCCTTAGATAGGCGCGCACCTGGTCAAATCCAAGAATGACTGCACCGGCCTTGCGGGCCATGCCCAGCAGGCCCAGGCAGCGCTGCACCAATTGCGCTTCGATCAGCTCCAGAACCCCTTCAGTCATTGAGGTTCTGGCCTTGAACGCCCGCGACAGCGCGTCGGTTTTGATGGCTTTCTGGATGACGGCGCGGTCCGCTTCCAGCCAGGCCCCGCGGCCCGGCAGCTTGGCCGAGACATCCGGAACGGCGACGCCATCGGGCGAGCGCACAAATCGGATCAGCTCGTCCTGCGACAGGCTTTCACGCGTGACGGCGCACTGGCGGACGGGTCCGCCAGTGTCCTTTTTCGGGGACGCCTTCAGGCGTCTTGCGGGCTCATTCTTTTGGATCGGCATCGTCGCCGTCCTCTGCAGGTTCACCCTCAGCGGCAAGCGCGTCGAGATCGAAGATCAGTTCTTCCTCAGCCAGTTCCTCGGCTTCTTCGCTCGCCTTGCCGATTTCGCCGAGCGCCATCAGCGCGCGTTCTTCTTCGGTGAGGTCTGCAGCTTCGCCTTCGGCTTCTGCGGCCATGTCGGCTTCAAGCTGAGTGAGCGCTTCCGGCTCGATCCAGCCAGCCGCGACGCGGGCACGCATGATGAAGAGCTGGGCTTCATCCTTGCGCATCTCGCCCTTCTTCAGGATGCCTTCCTGGAAGACCGGCTTGCCATCCGGGCCCGGCTCGCGCCAGCCCGTGATGTCGTCCGGAACGAGACCGGCAATGTCCTCGACAGTCTTCACATCGTTCTCGCCGAATTTCACGGCGAAGGCGACGTTCATGCCTTCGAGGTTCATCATCTCGTCCTCGACGCCAAGCTCCTTGCGGCGGGCGTCCTGTTCGGCCGCCAGCTTCTCAAGGTATTCGCGGGCACGTTCCTGGATCTCGGCAGCCACTTCAAGGTCGAAGCCATCAATCGTGATGAAGTCTTCCGGGGCAACATAGGCGATCTCTTCGACCGTCTCGAAGCCTTCGGAGGCCAGCAGCTGGGCCAGCGTCTCATCGGCGTCGAGCGCCTTCATGAAGAGTTCCGTGCGCAGCTGGAAGTCGCGCTGGTAGCGTTCGGAGTCGGCCGTCTCGGTGACGAGGTCGATCTGCCAGCCAGTGAGCTGGGAGGCGAGGCGGACGTTCTGGCCGCGCCGGCCAATCGCCAGCGGGAACTGATCGTCTGCCACGACGACTTCGACGCGCTGCTCGTCTTCGTCGAGCACCACTTTCGACACTTCGGCCGGCTGCAGCGCATTCACGATGAAGGTTGCCGCGTCATAATTCCACGGAATGATGTCGATCTTCTCGCCCGACAGCTCGCCAACGACGGCCTGGACGCGGGCACCGCGCATACCGACACAGGCGCCGACCGGATCGATCGAGCTGTCATTGGAGATCACACCGATCTTGGCACGCGAGCCTGCATCACGGGCGCAGGCACGGATCTCGATAACGCCGTCATAGACTTCCGGCACTTCCTGGGCGAACAGCTTGACCATGAAGTCAGGGTGCGCACGCGACAGGAAGATCTGCGGGCCCTTGGTCTCGCGCGAGACCTTGTAGAGATAGGCGCGCACGCGGTCATTCGGCTGGAAGTTCTCGCGCGGAATGCCGTCATTGCGGCGGATAATGCCTTCGGCGCGGCCGAGGTCGACGATGACGTGGCCATATTCGACGCGCTTGACGATGCCGTTGATGATCTCGCCGACGCGGTCCTTGTACTCTTCGTACTGACGCTCACGCTCGGCATCACGCACCTTCTGCATGATGACCTGCTTTGCGGTCTGGGCAGCGACACGGCCGAAATCGAAGGGCGGAAGCTCCTCCTTCAACTCGTCGCCAATCTCCAGGTCGCTGTCGATCTTCTTCGCATCGGTGAGCGACAGTTGCTGGGCCGGATCCTCGATTTCTTCATCTGCGACGACCGTCTGGACGCGCCACAGGGTCTGCTCACCCGTATCGCCGTCGATCACGGCGCGGATGTCATGTTCCTGGCCATAGCGGGACTTGGCAGCTTTCTCGATGGCTTCCTGCATGGCTTCGATCACGATCGCCTTGTCGATTGCCTTTTCCTCGGCAACCGCTTTCGCGATCTGCAGGATTTCGAGCCGGTTGGCCGATACGCCGACTGCACTCATCTCGTGTCTCCACTTTCTTCTTCATTATTGTCTTCGTCTTCGGTCTCATCGACTTCGAGACCGGAGAAATTCTCATCATCCGGCTGGGGCGGAAGCCCGCCGCTCGCCTTGGCCGCTTCGATGAGCTCATCCGTGAGCACGAGGCTGGCCTTGGACATTTCATGGACCTGGGCCACCAGTTCGCTCTCATCATCGAGCTCGATTGCCACGCCGTTTTCGTCTTCCCTTTGTATCACACCCTGGAAGCGCCGCCGACCATTGATCGGCATGGCAAGCTCCACCTTGGCGAGATGGCCGACCCAGCGACCAAAATCGCCTTCGCGGGTCAGCGGCCGGTCAATGCCGGGCGTCGAGACTTCAAGCCGGTATGGATCGCTGATCGGGTCAGCCGCTTCCAGCACCGGCGAGATGGCGTGTGAGAGGTCCGCGCAATCCTCGACATTGGTCGGTGCGCCGCCGGCCTTCTCCGCCATGACCTGCAGGGTCGGACGCCGTCCGCCCATAAGGCGCACGCGAACAATCTCCATGCCGAGGCCTTCTGCAAGGGGCTCGATCAGGGAGAGAATGGTCTTTTCCTGCTGCGTCAGCGCGATCAAGGTGTACGTGTCTCCGGGGCAAAAGAAAGCGGCGGACCCGTTGCCGGACCCGCCGCCGATATTTTTCGACTTGGCACCTAGATAATTATCTGCGGCGCTTTTGTCTAGAGAAGTTTCAGGTCAACCGCCGAGGTCTTGCCGCGGCGCTCATCCGTGTGAAGCTCATATTCGATGGCGGCGTCCTCGGCGAGGGTGCGCATGCCCGAGCGTTCAACAGCAGAGATGTGGACAAAGATGTCCGAACCACCGGCGTCCGGCTTGATGAAGCCATAGCCTTTTTGGTCGTTGAACCATTTTACTTTTCCGGTTGCCATTGTGGCTACTCCAGTCTTCTCCCCGCGCCGGGCCCACACCTTGTGGACGGTCGCGAAGGGTCTCGAAGTAACGGGGGGAAGTGAAGTCAGTACCGTCGGTCCGACGGGGTCTTGAAAATCAGACCGACCGTATATTCGATGACATGCATTATGCCTCAAATCTCGAAGCTCTTCAAATGAAGTTTCATGACAGGCGTTAAGCTTCCCGGCGAAACTCGAAAAACACCGGAGCAATGTCGCCGAGCTTTTTGGTTTCGTATCGCGTGGTGAAATGGTCATTGGGTGGGATGCGCCAGTCATCTGCCCGGTTGGCCTGCCACTCTAGCGCCGGGTGCTGCAGGAAACGCAGCAGCGCTTCATCGGCATAGGAGCGCACATCTGTCGCAAATCGCAGGGCCGCGCCGGGCTTCAGCACGCGCGTGATCTCGTCCAGGAAATCGCTCTGGATGATCCGTCTCTTGTGGTGACGTTTCTTCGGCCAGGGGTCGGGGAAGAGAATGAACACACGGTCGAGGCAGCCATCCGGCAGCAGGGCGATCAGCTCTCGAACATCCTCATCCCAGAGGCGTACATTGGTGAGGGACATTTCCTCTATGTCGGACAGGCATTTCGCGACGCCTTCCACGAACACTTCGCTTGCCATAATGCCCACGGCCGGATTGGCGCGCGCCTGCGCGCTGACATGTTCGCCGCCGCCAAAGCCGATCTCCAGCCAGAGATGCTGCGGGGCCGTCTCGAACAGGGTCGCCGGCACCTGCAGCGCCTCCCTGTCGGCAGGGATCCTGAGGCGGGGCAAGAGATTATCAACCAAACTCTGCTGTCTGGTAGAAAGGGGACGCCCCCCCGTGCGACCGAAGGAGCGAATGGGTGAGTGTCGGGGATTTCGCATTAGCTGGAAAACCGTCTTTCGGCGAAACAGGGCAGGCTCAAGCGGCAGGTTTTGAAAGATACCGCGTCGATTGGAAAGTCTGGGCTGCCTGGATGGCTGTATTTTTCGTGTTTTCGGCGATTGCACCACGCGATGCTCATTTCGACGCGGCCCACTATCACCTGCAGAATGGCTGGTCCTTCTGGCAGGGCCGTCTCGACCAGGATCTCGCCCCGTCCGAGATGCATTCCTTCCTCAATCCGGTCCATAGCGCCATTGTCTGGCTGATCATCAGCCACCTGCCTGGCCCGCTCGCCATCGGCCTGCTTGGCCTGGTGCAGGCTTCGATCCTGCCGGCGCTCTATGCCCTTCTGGCGCGCCTCGCCTGGCGCATGAAAGCCGATGTGTCGCCTGCCATCCTGATGGTGATGGCCTTTGTCGCCTTCGCCAGCCAGCCCATGATGCTGATGTTTTCAAGCATCCTCAACGATCATTGGGGCGCGCTCGGTTTCATCCTGGCTTTCGTCCTGCTCCTGCCTACGGACCGGCCCGCCCCAGGCCTCAAATCTCTCGCCCTCGCATCGGCCATTGTCGGGCTGATGTTCGGTCTGAAGCTCACCAATGCGGTCTATGTCGCCGGATTTGCTGCGGCGGTGCTTGTCGCTGCGCCGGACCATGCGGCGCGGCTGAAAGCTGTAGCGATCTGCGCCGTGGTCGGTCTGCTAAGCGCAATCGTGACAGGCGGCTGGTGGGCATGGGAAATGTATGAACGCTTCGGCAATCCCATCTTCCCCAACCTCAACAGCCTGTTCGGCTCCCCCTATGGCCCGGACACAGCCTTTCGCGACGAGAAATTCCTGCCCGCCTCCTTCTGGGAGGGGGTCGTCCGCCCGATATTCTTCAGCTTCGATGCGAGCCCGATCAATGAACAGGCCACAAGCGACGTGCGCATGCTTGCCGGTTACATCGCCTGCTTCGCCATTCTCGGCCTCTCTGCTCGCGCGGCATGGCGGGGCAAGGCAGACGCTCGCCATCGCATCCTCTGCGCGCTCGCCGCCGGTTTCCTCGTGACCTTTGCCGTCTGGACGCTGATGTTCTCGATCCAGCGTTATGCGATGGGCCTCTACATTGCGGGACCGGTGCTGATGATGGGCGCGCTATGGCTGGTCTGGCCGCAGACGCTGAATGAACAACGCCCGCGCCTCGCCGTGCTCGTGCTGATGGCGGCGCTCCTCCTCTCGACCAGTTTCGAGCGCCTGCGCCGTGTGCCCTGGCAGAGCATGGATGAGCCCTATGTCTGGACAAAGCTTCCGGCAGGCGTCGATGTCACCGATGCGATCATCATCCTGTCATCCCATTACCCGACCGGCTTTACCGCTCCCGCCTTCAGCGATGCACACCTGCTCACCCATGGCGATGCACGTCCCTGGAGCAAGCCCGCGCTCGCCAATTACCGCCCGCTCATCCAGGCCGAGATTGACCGCTCCCAGCGGGCCATCTTCGCCGTGATGTTCAGGGGGCAGGAATCAGGGCCGCAAGCGCTGGAACGCCTCGCCAGCGACTATCAGCTCAAGGCAGATTTCGATGCATGCCAACCGATGCAGACCGCGTTCGACAGCGGCTCGACGCACTGGATCCTCTGCCCGCTGTCGCGCTAGCTGTCGTCACCATTGCGGCGCGCTGCGCCGGCCGCCTTGATGGTCGCGAGCAGCGATTTGCGCAGCCCTTCATCTTCAATCTTCTGGAAGGCCGAGACCAGCTCCATCGCTTCCTGGTCCATTTCGGGCAGCGGGGCCGCTTCCGGGTCTTCGGCGAGGCCCGGCGCCGGCAGGCTCAGATACTCTTCGGCGCCTTCATAGAAATACAGGACCGGAATATCGAGCACGCTCGATATTTCGTAGAGGCGTCCCGCCGAAATGCGGTTCACGCCCTTTTCGTATTTCTGGACCTGCTGAAAGGTCAGCCCGAGCGTCTCGCCCAGCTGTTCCTGTGTCAGTCTCAGTTCCTTGCGGCGCCATCTGAGGCGCTGTCCGATCAGGCGGTCAATGCGGCTGGGAAGTTTGCTGTCTGACATCCACCACGTCCAAATAGTCTACGTCTCGGACCCTATCGGCGCCAGGCCAGGAAGGCCAGTACGCTGAACAGGACCAGGGTCAGCCAGAAAAGAGCCGGGCCGTACTTCTGATACGGTGTGTTGGGCTGTCCGTTCGCATCAAGATACGGCGCGGGCAACGGCGTGCGAACGACAGACGAGACCCAGCGGTCCGGGTCTCCTGAAACGCGCTGGCCGCGGGCCGTCTCACGTCCGAAGGCGTCGACCACGGCGGTTGCGCCGCGGCTTGCGACCCGCGCCATGGGCAGACCGGTCTCGATAGAGCGGTAGCGGTTCTGCGCATAATGCTGGGCGGGGCCCATGCCAGACCCGAACCAGGCATCATTCGAGACGACCACGATCCATCTTGCTTCGTCGCGTTGTGGTCCGGCCTTGCGCGCGATCTCGGGGAACAGGCCTTCATAACAGATCATGGCGATAAAGGGCGGAAGGTCGCGCGGGAACAGCACGGTCGGTTCACTGCCAGGTTCAAAGCCGCTCTTGGCCATCTGCTGCATCGGTCCAGGCAGGATGCCGGCAATCGCATTGCCAAATGGCACGATTTCGGTGGCGGGCAGTTCGCCGAACGGGACAAGGCGGTGCTTGTCATAGAGCGCGATCAGCTCGGCGCGGCCGGCTTCGGTCTGCAGGACGGCGAGGCTGTTATTGTAGACGCCATCCGCGCCATCGAGGCTGCGGCGGGTCGTGCCGACAATCAGCGTCCGGTTTCCGAGATAGGCAGAGATGACGTCCAGCGCGTAATTGTTGGCCAGCAGGTCAAAGGGCAGGGCCCCCTCAGGCCAGATGATGATGTCGTTCGGGTCGCTTTCAATATCGCGCAGGAAGGTCCCATAGCGCGCCAGCACCTTGTCGCCTGTGCCCTGGTATTTCTCGGCCTGCGGAATGCCGGCATCCATCAGGACAACCGTGTCTTCCGACATGACGGGCGGTGTTGCGAGCCGCTGCGCGCCCCAGGCCCAGCCGAAGCCGATCAGCATGACCGCGGCGATCATGGGCAGGGCCCGGCCGATGACACCGCGTGCATCGCGCGTATCGACGAGCGCCGCCGGTGCGCCGCAGATGAACAGGGTCACAAGCGTCAGCCAATAGACACCGCCAAGCGATGCGGCCTGCGATAGCGCGCCGCCGGGTGACCAGGTGGTGCCGAAGATATTCCATGGAAACCCGCCGAAAAGGTGGCCGCGGACCAGTTCCGCCAGCGCCATGAACACGGCGAATATGAAGATTCGCGACGGCGAAGCCGACCAGAACGCGCCGGCAAGCGCTGTGGCCGCCGCCCAGATCAGCGCCATGCCGCCCGGCAGGGCGATCAGTGGCATCCAGATGAAAATTGCATGCTTTTCCGGCTCGATCAGGAAGGGCGACGCCGTCCAGTACATGCCGACAAGGAAAAAGCCGTAGCCGAAAGCCCAGCCGCGCATGAAGAGCGCCCGGCCCCAGCGGGCCTGTCCGCGCGCGCCATCCATCATCCAGATGAGACCTGTCACCGAAATGATCAGGGCAGGCGTCAGGTGGAATGGGGCAAAGGCCAGCGCTGCGAATGCACCGAGCAGCGCTGAAAAGCCGAGCGCAGGCCAGCCGCGCAGCTTCGCCAGCGCTTCATGGACCGGCCCGAGGGCGGTGAAGCCGTGACTGCGAATGGGTTCGCTCAAGCTGAAGCCTCTTGCGGCAGGCGGCGAACGACAAGCCGTTCGATCCGTCGCGAATCCCCGTCGAGAATTTCTATGTCGGCGCCGGTCGGATGGCGCAGCACCTCGCCGCGCAGTGGCACTTTGCCAGCCAGCGCAAAGGCGACGCCGCCAAGCGTATCAATGTCGACATCGGAATCGGGAATATCGAGGTCGAGCCCCGTCTTTTCCTCGAAATCTGAAATTTCCATACGCGCATCTGCCTCCCAGGCATGGCGTCCGCGGCGGATCACCATGGCTGGTTCTTCATCGTGTTCGTCTTCAATGTCACCGACGATTTCTTCCATCAGGTCTTCCAGACAGACGAGGCCGTCAGTGCCACCATACTCGTCCACAACGAGCGCCATGTGAATCCGGCTTGTCTGCATTTTCACAAGAAGATCAGCGAGCTTCATCGAAGCCGGGACGAACAGCACATCGCGGCGCAGGCGCTCCAGCGGGCGGTCCATGCCATCACCACCGCGTGCAATCTCTCCGACCACATCCTTGATGTGGACGAGGCCAATCGGATCGTCGAGGGATTCGCGGTAGACCGGCAGGCGCGAATGCGACTCTTCAGCATAGAGCTGGATCAGGCCGGGAAGATCGGTTCCAAGTTCCACACCGACAATTTCTGCCCGCGGGACCATCACGTCCGCGACGCGCGCTTCTTCGAATTCTGCCAGGCGCAGGCGCAGTTGCTGCGGCGTATGGCGTGCCTGATCTTCCGGCACGGCTGCGGGCTCTGGTGTCAGTTCGCGCCGCCGGCGAAAGGGAAATAATCGCGGGCGGCGCTTCGTCTCTCGGTCAGTACTGTCGGTCATTACCTTCGAACTCAGGAGTGGGCGGAGTATGGATCAGCGATACCAAGGCTGGCAAGCGCGCGCACTTCCAGGGACTCCATTTCAGCGGCCTCTGTGTCTTCCATGTGATCATAGCCCAGAAGATGCAGATAGCCGTGGATGACGAGATGGGTGAGGTGGTCGGCAAGTGCAATCTCCCGTGCCCCTGCATCGCTGCTGGCGATACCGAAACCGATCGCAATATCGCCAAGGAAAGGCGCTTCCATCTCGTCGGCGGGGAAGGACAGGACATCGGTTGGCTTGTCCTTGCCGCGCCAGTCACGATTGAGCTGGTGCATCTCGGCATCATCTGTCAGAAGCAGGGCGACTTCGCCGGCCTTTCCAGTGATCGCACAGCCCGCATCGAGCGCGGCCTGGCACACTTTCTCATGATCGGGGCAGGCCGTTGTCCAGGTCTCGTCTTCAACGCGCAGGTCGAGCGTCATGCTCATCTTTGCGCCTCTCCATCCTTGTCATAGGCGCGGATGATGCGCGAGACGAGTGCGTGACGGCGAACGTCAGCGGCCGTGAATCCGACAAAGCCGACCCCCTCGACGCCCTCCAGGATTTTCAGCGCATGCGCGAGGCCGGACGGCGTTTTCGCAGGCAGGTCGACCTGTCCGGGGTCGCCCGTCACCACCATGCGGCTGTCGCGGCCAAGGCGCGTCAGCACCATCTTCGTCTGCCCGACGGTCGCATTCTGCGCCTCGTCCATGATGACAAAGGCATTCTTCAGCGTGCGTCCGCGCATGAAGGCGAGGGGGGCAACTTCGATGATCTTCTTCTCGCGCATCCGCTCGACCTGGTCGGCACCTAGCACTTCGTTCAGCGAGTCCCAGATCGGGCGCAGATAGGGCTCGACCTTTTCTTCAAGGTCACCCGGAAGAAAGCCGAGATTTTCGCCCGCCTCGACCGCAGGACGCGTTATGATCAGTCGTTCCTTGGTTTTCTTGCGCAGCTCCGCAGCGCCAGCGGCAACGGCGAGGAAGGTCTTGCCCGTACCGGCCGGACCCGTGCCAAAGACGAGATCCGTGCCCGGCCGCGTCAGATAGTCGATATATTTCGCCTGCATGTTGGTCTGCGGCATGACGGGCACGCGGAGGCCAGACAGGGAGCCATAGGACTCTGCCGGTGCGCGCGCCTGCTCGATCGCGCCCTCAAAGGCGTCCTCTCCGGCATCCGGATCGGCCTTCAGCATCTTCTCGAACGCTGCGAGTGTCGCCTCGGCATTTGCCACGGCATCGGCAGAGCCGGACAGGCGGATGCTGCCGCCCTGGCTTTCAGCCTCGAGCTTGCCGTCTATGAACGCCATTTCCAGCTTCATCAGGTTGCGATGCTGCGGTCCGCAGAGCGCTGGCAACTGATCAGGATTGTCGGGCGTGTAGAGGCGGGTGATCGTGCCTTTCAAATCAGGCGGCCTCCACCGCATGGGCAAGTTCGCCAGCGAGGGCGTTGAGCGTGGCACCGACAATTTTCACGTTGACGATCTGCCCATAAGTCGAGGCAGGTGCATCAAAATGCACTGCCTGCTGCCAGGGGCTGCGTCCATGCATCTGTCCATCAAGGCGGCCCTTGCCTGTCACGAGCACCGGAATGGTCTGCCCGACCTTTGAAGCGTTGAAGGCGCGCTGTTGTTCCCAGAGAAGGGCCTGCAGGGCGTGCAGGCGCTCTGTCGCGACATTGTCCGGCACATGGCCGAACATGTCCGCGGCTGGCGTGCCGGGGCGCGGGGAGTACTTGAATGAATAGGCGATGGCGTAATTGACCTCGCGGACAAGGTTCATCGTGTCCTCGAAATCCTTGTCGCTCTCGCCCGGAAAGCCGACGATGAAGTCGCTCGCCAGCGCGATATCCGGCTGCGCCTCGCGCATCTTGCGCATGATGTCGAGATAATGCTCGGCTGTGTGGCCGCGATTCATGGCTTTCAGGATAGTGTTCGAACCTGACTGAACCGGCAGGTGCAGGAACGGCATCATCGCTTCCGTATCGCCATGCGCGGCAATCAGGTCGTCATCCATGTCGCGTGGATGGCTGGTTGTGTAGCGGATGCGGTCGATCCCGCCAATCTTCGCAATATGCCGGACGAGCTGGCCAAGGCCCCACTCGGCTTGCGAGCCCTCCCCCTGAGCTTGTCGAAGGGTCGGTGCAGCGCCATGCCAGGCGTTCACATTCTGCCCGAGCAGGGAAATCTCGCGCACCCCCTGAGCGGCAAGGTTGCGGGCTTCAAAAATGATGTCATCGACCGGGCGCGACAGCTCTGCGCCGCGCGTATAGGGCACCACGCAGAAGGTGCAGAACTTGTCACAGCCTTCCTGCACGGAGAGGAACGCCGTCGGGCCATCAGCCTCACGGGTCTTCGGCAGCGCATCGAACTTTTCCAGCGTCTCGAACTCTGTCTCCAGCCGCTCGCCGACAGCCCGGCTTGCCCGTGCCACCATTTCCGGCAGCTTGTGATAGGCCTGCGGCCCCAGAACCAGGTCCACAGCCGGCTGGCGACGCATGATTTCCGCGCCCTCGGCCTGGGCCACGCAGCCGGCGACAGCGATGGTCATCCTGCCGCCTGCGGCCTCTTTCATCTTCTTGATCTGCCCAAGCTCGGAATAGACTTTCTCCGTGGCCTTCTCGCGGATGTGGCAGGTGTTCAGCACCACGAGGTCGGCATTGTCCGCCGTCTCCACCGGCTGGTAGCCAAGCGGGCGGAGCACATCACGCATGCGCTCGGAGTCGTATACATTCATCTGGCAGCCATACGTCTTGATAAACAGACGTTTGGGCTCGGGCCTCGAAGTCTCGGAAGTCATGCGCGGGCTTATGCCTGAAAAGAGAAGATCAGGCCAGTGCTGGTGTTAGTGGGGTTGGGTCGGTTTCGGTGTCCGGCCCTAATCCTTCTTCAGCGGCACACCGTAAAGCTCCAGCCGGTGGTCGACGAGCTTGTAGCCGAGGCGTTCGGCGATCTCGATCTGCAGCTGCTCGATCTCTTCGGAGTGGAACTCGACCACATCGCCCGATTTCACGTCGATGAGGTGATCGTGGTGCTCGTCCGGCACTTCCTCGAAGCGGGCGCGGCCATCGCGAAACTCATGACGCTCGATGATGCCGCTCTCTTCGAACAGCTTCACTGTCCGGTACACGGTCGCCAGCGATATCGAACTGTCCAGCGCATTTGCGCGCCGGTGCAGCTCTTCAGCATCGGGATGATCTTCAGCCGCTGACAGGACGCGGGCAATGATGCGCCGCTGCTCTGTCATTCGGAGGCCTTTATCGGCGCAAAGTTTTTCCAGACGATCCATATCGTTCTCATGCCCTCGATTCTGGTGTGTGTCCAGCTACAGGCCGGGACATCAACAGTGCGTCGACCAGCTGGCCTCCGGGTCTTCTATAATAGTTTTTGCGCCTGCCGTCGGCAAGGAAACCGCATCCCTGATAGAATTTTACCGCTGCGTCATTGTCGGCTGCGACATCCAGCAGGAGACGATCGGTACCATACGGGCCCAGCAGCTGCACACCGCGCTCGAGCAGCAGGCTCGCCAGGCCCTGCCGCTGAGCGTCTGGTGAAACCGCCAGCGTCAGGATTTCAGCGTCGGGCGGGGTCTTCTGGAACAGGATGAAACCGGTCATCCGCGCGCCATCCCCTCCAGCATCCTCGGTCGCAAGGCCGAGCGTGGTCGACAGGGCGAGCGTGTCGCGGAACGCCCAGGCAGACCAGTTGTCACCATTCGTGAAACAGGCTTCGTGAATTCGGGCGCAGGCTGGCGCATCCTCAGGCGTTAGCAGCCTGACGGGCTGGTCACTCATGGCCGTTTGCCACCGGGCAGCGCTGCATCGGGTCCGCGCACATAGGCCGGACTTGCTGGCGCATCCTCGGGCTCTCGTGAAACGCAGAGTTCCGCCGCCCGCAGGGCGCCGGGGGCGGCTTCGTGAAGGTCAAGCTCGGGCACGGCTGTGTGAAGGGCTTCAAGGCCCGTGCCGTAGACGAAATGCGGATGCGCGGCGAGTTCGCTCACAATACTGTCCAGTCCGATTTCTTCCGGTCGGTCAATCGCATCCCCCGTGCGAAAACGCTGCGCCCAATAGGTAATGTCCGGCGGGCGACGCTTGGCAGGAAGAAGGACAATCGCCGATCCCTGCTGGCCTGCCGGCAGCGCCGCTTCCAGCGCCGTGATACCAAGACAGGGCACGTTCAGCGCCAGGGCGAGCCCACGGGCGAAGGCAACGCCCACCCGGATGCCGGTAAAGCTGCCGGGACCCGTCACCACAGCAATCCTGTCGAAGTCTTCAAAGGACCGGCCAGCCTGGTCGACGCAGCCTGCCACGATAGCAGGAAGGCGCGCATCCTGCCCGCGGCTCATGGTTTCCTGCGCTTCGGCAAGACAGGCTCCATCTTCGACCAGGGCAACATCGCAGGCCGGTCCGGACGTATTGATGCCGAGGATCAGCATAGGCGCGCCAGATCAGAGGATCTGGCAGGCCTCGTCGAAGCTGAGGCGCGGGCTGCGGTCAAAGATCGTGCTGTCATCGCCATGTCCAATCGCCACCAGGAAATTCGAGCGCCAGTGCTTGGTCTCTTCCTTGTTCGAGAAGAATTCCATGTCGACACCGTCCTGGCTGAAGCCGGACATCGGCCCGCAGTCGAGGCCAAGCGCACGCGCTGCCATGATGAGATAGGCGCCCTGCAGCGTGCCATTGCGATCGGCAGTTTCCCGGCGCTTGTCCTTGTCTTCGAACCAGTCCTTCGCGCCGGGATTGTGCGGAAAGAGCTGCGGGATCTTCTCGTGAAACATCATGTCGGTCGCCACGATACAGACCCATGGAGCGTTCATTGTTTTCTCGCGATTGCCCTCCGACAGGTGCGGTGAGAGCCGCTTCTTGGCTTCCGGCGAGTTGATGAAGACAAAGCGTGACGGACAGCAATTGGCGCTGGTCGGGCCCATCTTGGTAAGGTCGTAGACGGCACGGATCAGCGTCTCGGGGACCGGTTTGTCCAGCCATCCATTGTAGGTTCGGCCATTTCGCCAGATCAGGTCCAGCGCATAGTCGTTTACAGGATCGGACATCAAGGTCTCCTCGCAAGGTTGGGTTTCAGATCGCGGCCTCGACAGCGTTCACTTCAGGAACATACGCTTTCAGCATGTTTTCGATCCCCTGCTTGAGGGTCATCGTCGAAGACGGACACCCTGCGCAGGCACCGCGCATGGTAAGATGGACAATGCCGTGCTCGGCATCGAATTTCTGGAAAGTGATGTCGCCGCCATCCTGGGCGACGGCCGGACGCACGCGTGTTTCGATAAGTTCGAGGATTTCCCCGACAATCTCCTTCGTGTCGCCCTCATAATCGTCGAGCGTTGTTGCGCCTTCGCTGCCATAATTGGTGGTCGAGCCATCATTGATGACAGGCAGGCCGGCGACGTAATGGTCCATGATAGCGGCCAGCACCATCGGGCGGACATGTTTCCAGTCGGCTTTTTCATCTTTCGACACTGACAGGAAATCCGCGCCGAGAAAGACGCCGGTCACACCGCTCACCTGGAACAAGGCCTGTGCCAGCGGGCTGGAGCCGGCTTCGGCCTCGCTCGCAAAATCGAAAGGGCCTGCATTTCCTGCAACCGTTTCGCCCGGCAGGAATTTGATCGTGTCCGGATTCGGGGTCGGCTCAGTCTGGATGAACATGTCTGTCAGCTCGTCTTTTGTAACCAGCTGCTCAGATGGACGGTTTGGCAGGGGCTTTCAAGCTTTGCGGGCGCTCAGCTGTCAGTTGCCTCGTCGCCCGAACCTTCTTCCGCAGCACCTTCATCGGACAGGATGGCCGCTTCTCGTGCAGCACGTTCCTGCAGGATGGCGCCGCCAAGGTCTTTCGTCGCCGAAGAGGCCTGGCCAAGGTAGAAAGCCATCATGGCCAGGTGATCAGCCATCAGGCGGGCATCGCCGGCCTGACTCGAAACGAACACAGGATCGAGTTCAGCCGCCCGGCGCCAGCTCGCTTCGAGCCGGTCCATACGGCTTTCAACAGCCTCGCTGACGGCAAGTTCAGGCTCTGCCAGAAGCGAGGCCGTGATCAGCTGGCTGGCAACATGGGCCCGGGCGCGCGCTTCGAAGAAGGCACGAATGTCTTCCTTGGACGCTGGCCAGCCTTCTCGCATGCCGATGCGGGATTCAAGTCGGGCGCGCGACTTGTCGGCCCAGCTGGCAAACAGGGCGAGCTCATCAACCAGGGAATCGGTGCCGCCCGGCGCCGTGGCGAGGTCGCGCTCAAGCCGGCCCTCATAGCGTGCGAGCGCTTCTGCGGCCGCAGAAAGACGGGGCGTCTGGGCAAGATCTTCTTCCGGGGCCAGCAGACGTGCTGCCGCTGAAAGGTCGGGATCGGCCGTAAAATCTGAGGTCAGCGACTTGGCCGCGGTCATCCGCGTGAATTCGCTGAGCGACGCCGACAGGGATTTCTGCCATTCCGGAAGGCCGGTCAGGCGGGCCTGGGGATGCCAGCCAGCACGGTCGCTTGCCCAGCCGGGGCCTTCAAGTTCGCGGGCGATCAGGCTCAGCATCACGCCGGTTTCGGGCGAAGCCCAGGGAGTCTCTGCTGAAAGCACGACCGGATCGTCATTGATGCTATGCGAGGTGACAATCATCGCCGGATAAAAGCCGACAAGAATGAGGACGAGGAGGATCTGGAAAAGACGGACAATGCGCCGCCACCAGAGCGACGCTGAATGCATCAGCGGAGACGGCTCAGCTTCTTCCAGATACTGCGCTGGAAGGTCGGTCCCGATCAGTGTGACGGCAGGCCCTTCCCGGTGCGGCGGTATGGGAAGCTTCTCCACATTGCTCATCGAACATCTTTCTACTGGTTGAGCGCCCCCGCGAGGCCCACTTTTGGGCGCTGAGACGGCGTTAGCAAGTCGTTAACGCATTAAACTTGAGACATTCCCAGTACAGGCCTGCAAATTGCGCACCACAGCGCAGCGTGGCAATCGGGGCCTATTCGATGATCACGAAGCCCTCCGGAATCGGCGGCGGCGTGGATGCTACACCAATGCTCGCTTCGATCTTTTCGCCGATACCGCTTTCGCGTTCCTCATAGGCTGCGACCAGCGATGTGTAGGGTGGGACATGCACCCAGGCGCCCTCGGCAGTGTTCTGCAGAAGTTCAAAGTGAAGGTGGAAAGTGGTCGGTGTGCCGCCGAAATCATTCGACACATAGCCGAGCGTCTGCCCCTTTGTGACCGTGTCGCCAGCCGAGACCTGAAGCGCCCGCATGTTCATGTGCATGTACTTGTAGATGCGCGGGCCTGAGCGCATGCTGACAGTATAGGTGCCGATTGACTGGATGATGCCATCTTCCACGGCGACAACTTCATACAGCTTGCGGTCCGCGGCGGCGGTGCGGCGCAGCTCATTACAGCCTGCAGCTGTTCCAACGCGGATATCCTGTCCCTGATGGATCTTGCTCACCGGGCAATAGGGCGAGTTGCGGTTCGATGAGCGCGTCTCGCAGAAATTGTCCCGCCATGGATACTCGTAATTGCGCGGGTCGCACTGGTCCCCGCCGGCAATGCCGCCGCCAAACATCCAGACCTGTGATTGCAGATAGGCTGGCGCAGACTTGATCGGGAAACGGATGCCCGGCGCAAAAATGGCTTCGGTCTCAATAGTGCCGGTGCCTGAACCCGGAAGCAGGTGGCCGGCCTCGACATAGGAGAAAACGACGGTTGGCTCTGGCTCTGGCTCTGGCTCTACCGGATTGTCCACCGGGGTCGGTTCGATATCTGAGCCGGGCTCGGGGTCCGCCGGTTCAGGGTCAGTGTCGGTTTCCGGATCGACAGGGTCGGTATCTGGGGTCTCCGGGTCGGTATCGCTATCGACAGGGGCGACAGGGTCAGTCCCGGGCTCGGACGGATCGGCTGGGTCAGTCTCGGGATCGGTGCCCAGATCGGTCTCTGGGTCGGTTGCCGGTTCCGTGTCCGGCGTTGCCGGGCCGGTAGGGTCGGACGGGTCAGCCGGATCCGTCGGGTCTGTATCGACCGGCGTGTCCGGTCCGGTGTCGCCAGTATTATATGGGTCTTCGACCGGTTCGCTTGGCGGGGCAGGACCCGGTGCGCCGGGTGGAATGTCGGCCTGATAGCCGTCATCACGATTGTCACCCGGATAGCGAATCTTGTCGCAGGCCGGCACCAGCAGCAATGCGCCGGCGGCTAGTCCCCAAAGCAGTTTCATTATTGTGTCCCCGAGATCACGATTTCCTCTGCGACGGCCATGGCTTCTTCTTCCGTGATGCAATCGCCGCCTTCTTCCCCCGAGCCCAGGCATTCGAATTCGACCAGGTAATCGGCGCCATAGCGCGAAAATGAAACAATCGCGCCTGTCGTGGTTTCCGAATAGGTCATGTCTTCGGACTCTCTGTTCTCGACGCCCGGAATATCCGTCACGAGATTGGTCCCGTTCACGATGAGATTATACTCGGCGCCGGGGAACACAGCGAAATATCCGTCTGGAACGGGCCGAAATTGTGGCTGCTGGCCATTGCTCGCGCCAGCCGGGCGAACAGGCGCGGTCGGCAGCAGGACCGGCACGGGCGGGGCCGTCGATCCGGACTGGATGTTGAACGTATTGTCCGTCTCGTCAGGCGGTGAGGAAGCAAGGTCATTGCGCGCCGCTTCCCAGTCGATTTCAGTCTGGATCGTTGCCGAAGCAGGCCGGACGGTGTCCGGCTCCGTCTCGGCGGGCGGCGTTTCAGGCACTGGCACCGGCTCTGTGGGCGTCTCGGCGAGATCGGTCTCGCCCGGCGTTTCACTCACCTCCGGCGTGTCCTGATCCTTTCCGCCAATGCCGTTGAGGCTTAGATCGCACCCTGCGACCACCATGCCCGCACCCAGCAGGCCAATAATGCCGTAATGAATCTTCATCGGATTTACTCTTCCTTGCCTGCCTTTGCCGAATAATCTGGCTCAACATAGGCGACATTGTCCATCGCCTCGATCTCGGAAATGACGGTTCGGAGGCTGCGTGATCCAGAACCGGTCAGCAACAGCTCTCCGGAATAGCTGGCGCGCTCCAGCTTTAGTCCCTCTAGTGCAGGCTTGCCGGCGGCCCAGGCCTGAAAGCGTGCCCGACTGCCCTCCGGGTCCTTCCGGAAATTCCGCCCGATCTCTTCGAGGGCGGGTTCGGCGTCAAACTTGACGATAATGGCATACTGGACCGCTGCTGCGACAATGGCGGAACTGCCGCCAGCAGACGAGTCCTGCCCGGTTGCCGTTCTGCCGACAGAAGTTGTCCGGAAAATCTCGTCCTCCGGGACAGGCACGGTCACGACGACCGGCTCCGACACATTGGCGCTGTCATATACAGAGGTGACCGATTGCGGTTCGCTCGCGGACGAATAGGACAAAGCGCCATTCCCTGAGCCGGGACTCGCGGCCAGCCACGCAACCCCGCAGACGGCGCAGACTGAGATCGCGACAATCGCAAGACCGACCTGTCCGCCATAATAGTGCTTGGTCTTCACCGGTTCGTCACTTTGTGCCACCGACCTGTTCTTTCCTTACCGCGTCAATTGTCGAGATTTACATCCGACAGGTTCAAGAGCCCTCCCCCGCAAGGGAGTCTGCATATTTCGGAACCGGCGCTGACAGGCTCGGCTCCCGGGTATTGATCGCATGGGCCCGAACATTGTTCCTGAGACCGTGGATTGAGCGCGGCCAGCAGGACGTCTGCAAGAGCAGTGCCGGTGAGATCCGGACGCTTCGACTTTATGAGGGCGAGAGCGGCCGAAACATGCGGTGCGGCCATGCTGGTTCCCTGTTCATAGGCGTAATAGCAATCGGCGATGGACTCATTGGTGACCGGGTCGGTGCAGTTGGAGGCGTGCTTGGTCGACAGGATGCCGTCAGGGCGTCCGTCACCATTGTCATCGCGCTGCAGGTCGCCGCCTGGGGCGAGGACATCGACCTCCGCCCCGTAATTGGAATAGGGCGCGATGCGCCCGCGCGCATCACCGGCTGCGACCGATACCACATTATTGCAGCCGCCCGGCGCATAATACTGCGTCGATACCGAGTCATTGCCCGCCGCCGCGACAACGACCACGCCGCGCTCTGTCACCGCATTGATGGCGTCCTGCATCGAGGCCGGGCAGAAGCGGAAAAGGCCGATCGACAGGTTGATGATGTCGGCCGGATTGTCGTTCCAGACCTCATTGCCAAGCTCGTCATATTCGGGGATGAGGCCGCCTGCCCAGCGGATGGCATCATTGATGTCCGACAGGCGTCCGCCGCATTTGCCGAGCGCGCGTACCGGAACGATCTTCACATTCCAGGCCCCGCCAGCAACGCCATTCCCATTGTTCGAGACCGACGCGCCGACCGTTCCGGCCACATGAGTGCCATGAAAAGTGTCTTCGAAGACGAATTCTTCAGGGCACTGGTCGCCCGGATCATTCGGGTCGCTGTCACGGCTGTCGCCATCATTGGCCATCGCAATATCGGTGACCATGTCCCAGCCGGCGGCAACATTGGGCGAATCCACAATGTCGGGGTGGCTCATTTCAAGGCCTGTATCGACAATCGCAACGACGACTTCGGGAGAGCCCTGCGTGGCCTGCTTGGTCCAGAAGTCGACAAAGCCCGCACCGCCGGCGACCTGACCGGTGCCGGTGCCCTGGTTCAGGAAGTTCCACTGCAGCGACCATAGTGGATCATTCGGCGTAATGGAGACGGCCGTTATCGGCCCCTCATTCTTCGGACGCCGCACGAACTGGTTCTGATAGAGCCAGTCCTTCTCGACATATTCGAACTCGCCGCTCGCCTTGAGGTCCTCGATGACGCACACCGTGGCGAGCACGGCGTCCTCGGAAATTTCTTCCGGCGTCATGCTTTCCGGGCAGGTCATCGACTCGTCATCCTCCGCGATCCACGGCGTCACATCATCGTCGGGCCCGCCATACTTGGTCGGCTTCATTGCCCGCGACCCGACCTCGATGACCATCTGGCCAGAGCGCGAGCGCTGGATGTTCGCGGCAAGGCCATAGCGCTGCGCGGTCTCGATCATCTGCGATTCTGCGTTCACCTGCGCGCTGAGCGCATCCTGGCGCATCATGAGGCGGCGTTCGGCCGACTTTTGCGGAATAGGGGCCGCAGGCGCCATGGCGCGTGGCCGTTCGGCGGCAACGCCATCGGTCCCTTCCGGCGCGCTCGCAGCAGGCTCGTTCAGCCGGTACTGCAAGGTGCGCTGATCTTTCAGCACGGCCCGCGGCAAGCCCTGCGCCATCTGTTCGCGCGAAGTCGGGTCGATGGTGATTATCCTGCGGCCTTTCATATTGCTGTCCATCCGGGACGGCTCACCCAGATTGAGTGAGCGGCTCGGGTTCTGCAGCTCCGCGATTTCCTCTTCAGTGGGGACAACGATGACGGCATCGGCTTCGTCGGAAGCCACATAGGCCTCGTAATCTTCGATCCTGGGACCGGTGAAGGCTTCCTCCACCGTTTCCGGTTGCGGTAGGCTGCGCGGCTTGGCCACAATGGAGCCGACAACGAATTTGCTTGGCGTGGTCGTTGCGACACGCACGGGCGAGGCTTCCTGCATGGCGCCCTGGAAGGCGCGCGCCTCGACCGGCACACTCTCCATATTGGTGCCGCTGCCTGGCGCGCCGATCTCTTCGCCGCCAAGCTGCTTCATCACCCCTTCGCCAATCTCGGAGAGGCGCTCCAGCCGCTCATCCGTCCGGTCACAGGCCGACAATATCAGGCCGAGTCCGATGGCAATTATGCCTGCTGCAATTTTCTTGCTGGTCGTCATCCTGGCTGCAATCCCCACGCTTTCGCCACCCCATTGAAAGGCATGATAGCGGCAAGTTAACCAAATGACGAGGCTTGGATTGGGGTGATTTGGGGGCAGAAAAGCCTGTGCCTAGATTGCCCCGAGCGCATGGCCGACGACTTCGCCGGCCTCCCGGATTGCTTCGCGGGCCGGCATCGACATGGCCGTAAGGTTCATGAACCCGTGCACCATGCCGGGGTGTTCGCGGATGGTCACCGGCACGCCATGCGCCGCGAGCTTCGACGCATAGGCGCGCCCCTCATCTTTCAGCGGATCCCAGCCGCACAGCACGAAATGCGCCGGCGCGAGCCCCTTGAAGTCGTTGTCCGGCGCAAAGAGCGGCGAGACTTTCGGGTCCATCCGGTCGGTTTCACTGTGGATGTAGGCGTCGCGGAAATAGTCGAACAGGTTTGGCGACAGGAAGAAGCCTTCCTGGAAGGTCAGTTTCTTCGTCCGGATGTCGACAAACTGGACCAGCGGATAAAGCAGAAGCTGGAAGGCCGGCAGGGGGCCGCTCTGGCGCACCATTTCCTGGCAGAGAAAGGCTGACAGATTGCCGCCGGCGCTGTCACCCGCCACGCACAGCCGTTCCGGGTCCATGTTGAGGATATCCGTCCGCGCGGCGGCCCATTCCCACACAGCCACCGCATCCTCATGCGCAGCCGGGAACGGATTTTCGGGCGCCAGCCGGTAATCGACCGACAGGACACGGCAACGCGATGCCGCAGCCAGCCGGCGACAGATCATATCGTGGCTGTCGAGGTCACCGAGGACAAAACCGCCGCCATGGAAGAAGACGATACCCGGACCAGGCCCGATCCCCGCGCCAAGCGGCGTGTAGAGCCGCCCCTTCAGCGTCCCGTCAGCTCCATCCACCGCCAGCATCGATATCTCGGCAAGCTCAGGCGCGTCGCGCTCGACCGAACGGCTCGCGCGGTAAAAGCTCTGGCGCAGCCGGTCGGTGGACTGTTTCCAGTCCAGTCCCGAAAAGTCCGGAAGCTTGAAACGGTCCATGAAGCCGCGAATGGTCTCATCCAGTGCCATGAAACGTAGATGCGTGTTCTTCGCGACTTTTTGAAGACAGGAATTGTCTGGAACGGGGAGGTTTTTTGGGGCAATTCTTGGTCATGTCCGAAATCAACGTCTTCTGGTCGTTCAGATCGCCTTACTCCTATCTCGCCACCCGGCGCCTTATCGGCATAAGTCGGAAATGGGATATCCGGGTGCGCCCGCGTCCGGTCTATCCGATCGCGATCCGCACGCCGGACTTCTTCTCAACGATCCGTCCGCAATGGACGCCATACCTGCTGCGCGACATTTTCCGGCTGTCCCAGTATCTCGGTCTGCCCATGGGGCGGCCTGATCCGGACCCGGTTGTGATGAACATGGCGACGCGCGAAATATCCAGCGACCAGCCCCATATCGGACGCCTGACCCGAATGGGGATTCTGGCCTGCGAGGCGGGCGACCACGAAGGCTGGACCTTTCTCGATCAGGTCTCGACCCTGATCTGGTCCGGAACGCCCTGGACGGAAGGCACGCACCTGTCGCAGGCTGTCGCTGCAGCCGGGCTGGACCTCGCCGAACTGGACCGGCGTCAGGCCGAGGAGAGCGCGCGGCTGGAGGCGGTAATCGTGGCCAATCAGGACGAGCAGGAACCCTATCACTGGGGCGTTCCGCTCATGGTTTATGAAGATGAGCCCTTCTTCGGGCAGGACAGGCTGGACCTGCTGGAGTGGCGTCTGGAACAGTCCGGAGTGAAACGCCGCCAGCAGGCCTGACCTAGAAGCGCGACAGCTGGCGCATCTGGCGCTCGATGCCGCCGTGGGCGGCCTGCGACATCACCTCGCTCCACAGCCGCCCTTTGGTATCCTGGGGAAGGGCGTCAATCTTGCGCAGGATGGTGGCGCCAAGATCACAGAAATTCACCTGCTCCATCGCCCGGTCCATTTCGGCCCGACTGGACCCTTCAAGCGTCATCAGCTTCATGATCTGCGGGTCAGTCACCAGACCCAGCATGAGGGTCTGGACTGCCCGCTGGTCATCCGGGGTCAGCGGGCCATAATTCCTGGGATTGGCCCGCGCATCATGGATCGCGTCGAGCACGATGCCATTGAATTCCAGCCCGAAATTATAAAGCCCTGCGCCATGCCCGACCCGGTCGAAGGCGGCGGCATAAAGCTGCTGCTCCGACAGGCTGGCCAGAGTAATCAGGTCCGAGCCCTTGCAATAAGGCGCTCCCGACCGCGACAGGTCGGTGAGCCCATTGATGCCGAGATCGAGCATTTCGTTGAAATAGCGCACATCCGCCCGGGCGAGACGCTCGAAACTGTCCTCGATCTCGGTGTATCCGGCCTGCATGACGAGAACGCCGAGTTCGACATTGTCCGCGCCGCGGGATCTTGCCTTGTTCACGTCGCGCTGAAGATCGTTCGCGACCGACGGGAAGGTCCTTTGAAGCTTGGTCAGATAGACTTGGGTCGGCGTGTCCTCAAAGGCCGTCAGCAGACTGGGGTCTGCCTGTTCTTCGGCAAGTCCGGGCACCGGTGCCTTGCCCTCGCCTGTGATGGACGGGAAGAACAGGACGCCGATGAACAGTGCCGACACGACGCCGATGGTGATGAGACCAAAGGCCAGTCCGCCTCCGGACTTGTCGTTTCCGTGTCTTGCGTCAAACATCCAGATCCCTCCCGGCCGAGGCTCAACCTATCTAAAAAAGCCGGAAAAAGCTGAGATTTGGTTATCAGGACTCAACCACACCGGGACCTGGGGGCTCGGCATAGAGGGCCTGGACGAGGGCATCGCGGCGGTCGATGACACACCTTTGGTTGACATAGCCCTTGTCGGTAATCTCACCGGCATCGATGGACGGCGGCTCCGTCATGACCACGAAACGCTTTATGCGCCGCGATGATCCCTTCTCGTTCGCATTGAAGGCCTTCACCTTCGCCGCAAGGTCCCCGACCAGCTTCATGTAGCCCTTCTGCATGTCACCGCCGGCATCTTTCACATAGCCCTGGAAGGTTGCTGGCGCCGGCCAGAACAGCGCGCCGATGAAGTCCTTGTCCTGCCCGGCAATCACCGCATCGAAGACCAGCGGCGAGCAGGCCGCGACGAGATCTGGACGAAGCGTTCCGACGCTGACCCAGGTCCCGGTCGACAGCTTGAAGTCCTCGCCGACGCGGCCATCAAAGACAATGCCCTTATTGGGGTCGTTCTCGTCGACCATGACGGCGGCGTCGCCCAGCTTGTAATAGCCTTCCTCGTCGAACACTTCCTTGTTCTTCTCCGGCATGCCCCGATAACCGTGCATTACGCTCGGGCCCTTCACGCGGACTTCCAGCTTGTCTCCGGTCGGCACCAGTTTCAGTGTCATGCCGGGAAGCGGCAGGCCGATCAGACCCACCCGTTCAACCACCCAGTGCACCACGGTGATGCCCTGCGTCTCGGTCGCGCCATACATGGTGACGATCGGAATGCGTTTGCCTGTCGCCTTGATTGAAAGCGCCTGCAGGCGGTCATAAAGGTCATCGGACAGTGTCGCGCCGCCATAGCCGATCGACTTCATGTTCCTGAAGAAGGCGTGCAGCAGCTTCTCATCCTTCTCCATCGCATCGGCCAGCATGGAGAGCGCGATCGGCGCGGTGCCGAATGTGCTCGGGCTGACGTCATAGATGTTGCGGATGGTTTCGCCGAACAGGTCCGGGGTCGGCTTGCCCCCATCGATCCAGAAGGTCGCGCCATTCCAGAGCGCGCCGTTAAAATTCACATTGGAGCCGGAAATATGGTTCCAGGGCAGCCAGTCGAGGACATTGTGCACCTCATCGGGGTCATAGTCCGGGTCGCGGTCATTGTCGCGCAGCCCTTCCTGGCCGGCGATCATCGAACACATGGCCCCCTGCGTCGTCGGCACCGGCTTCGGCATACCGGTGGAGCCGGACGTGAACAGGTATTTCGCAATCGTTTCATCGTTCAGGGAGGCCATGGCGTCGGCCACCGCTCCAGTTGGTTCGGTCTTGACCAGCGCATCGAAGGACTGGATCTCGTTCGTCGCGCCTTCCTTGGCAAAGACCGTGCAGCCATGATCGCCGAGCGCCTCCAGCGCCTTCCTGAACGGCTCGACCTGCTGGACGAAGATCACTTTCGGTTCGACAGCCGCGAAGCAATGCTTCAGCTTGCCAAAGTCCGAGGACATGGTGGAATAGGGAACCGAGATCGGTGCGACCGGTGCGCCCATTTTCTGCGCGGCAACAATGATCAGTGCGCTTTCGATGGAATTGCCCGACAGGATCATGACAGGCGCGTCGGGGCCGGCCCCCATGTCAATGAAAGCCTGGGCCAGCGCGTCAGTCTGCGCCTTGCCTTCGCCATAGGTGACCGCGCGCCACTCGTCGGTCACCGGGTCGCGCTGCTTCAGCCATGGGCGGTCCGGATGCTCTGCAGCCCGCTCATCGAGGCAGTGAGGAATGGTTTTCGGCCGGTCCCCCGGTTTCTGCCGCGGCGTGAGATAGATTGTGCCATCCGGCTTCCTGATCATCTCGATGTCCGGTTCTTTCTGCGGCAAGGGTTTGAACGGCGGCAGCGCCTGTCCGTCAGCCATGATATCCTCCGAAATGTGTTCTGTTTGTCTGCCGACAGTTATACTCAGCCAGTATCCTGCCAAGTGAGACCAGATCATGACCTCGCGGAACTACACGTTTCAACCTGTCGGATTCGCTAGGTCAGAGCGCACCGAACCCATCGACGATGGCTGGGACGCCATCCCGGCGCACATTGAGATGGATGCTGAGCAGTTCGGGCCGGAAGCACTCTATGGGCTCGACAGCTTCTCTCATGCAGAAGTGATCTTCCTCTTCGACCGTGTGCCGGATGAGGAGATAGAACGCGGCGCGCGTTACCCCAGGGGCAACAAGGACTGGCCGCTGACTGGCATCTTTGCCCAGCGCGGAAAAAACCGTCCTAATCGCCTTGGCCACACCGTCTGCCGCATCCTCAAGGTCGATGGCCTGAAACTGTATGTGGAAGGGCTGGACGCGATCGACGGCACTCCGGTCCTCGACATCAAGCCCGTGATGTCAGGCTTTCTCCCCCGCGGCGATGTGCGTGAACCGGACTGGTCGAAGGAGCTGATGCGCGGCTACTGGGTCTAGCGCGTGAAGTGCCCGAACATGCCAGCAGAGCGCTCATCCTGAGCGACGTCGATGGACGAGCGCGGGCGCGTTCTAGCCGACCCTGCGGTCCGTGCCCTCCCAGAACGGTTCGCGCAGTTCCCGGCGGAGGATCTTGCCGGACGGGTTGCGCGGCAGCGCTGGGATGAAATCGACTGATTTCGGGCATTTGTAGGCGGCGATCTTCTCCCGCGTCCAGGCGATGATCCCGGCCGCATCCGGCTCGGCGCCTTCCTTCAGGACGATGATGGCCTTCACTTCCTCGCCCCATTTCTCGCTCGGAACGCCAATCACGGCGACGTCGGCGACATCCGGATGGCCGAAAATCGCATTCTCGACCTCTGCTGGATAGACGTTCTCGCCGCCCGACACGATCATGTCCTTGATGCGGTCATGGATGAAGAGAAAGCCGTCCTCATCGAAGAAGCCTGCATCGCCGGTGTGGAAGAAGCCGCCCTTCAGCGCCTCTTCAGTGGCCTCTTCGCGGGCCCAGTAGCCCTTCATCACGAAGTCTGCCTTGACGACGATTTCGCCCACTTCGCCCTGCGGGACGGGCTTGTCGTCACTGTCGACCACCCGGACGATGGATCCGGGATACGGCACACCGCAGGAGCGCAGCTTGCCCCAGGCCGGGTCATGCGCTTCAGGCGGCAGGAAGGTGCCGAGGCCGACCGTTTCAGTCAGGCCGTAAAGCTGGGTGAACTTGGCGCCGAACAGGTCCACCGCGCGGCGAAGCAGGTCTTCGGCAATCGGGGAGGCGCCATAGGAAATGGTCTTCAGCGACGAGAAATCGCGCTCATCGACACCTGGCACCTGGCTCAGCATCAGGATGACGGCTGGCACCCAGAAAGTGTGGTTGATCTTGTGCTCCTCGACGAGGTCGAGGATCGTCATTGGCTCAATCTCGCGAAGGATGACCGTCTTGGCCCCCTGCGCGGCGGCGAGAATGCCAATATTGCAGCCCGCGACATGGAAAAGCGGCATGGCATTCATCACCGCATCGCCCTCATCATAGAGCGCCCAGTCAAGCTTGGCGACGCGCTCGAACACGGCCCTGTAATTGCCATTGGTCAGCATCACGCCCTTCGGCAGGCCGGTCGTGCCGGATGTGTAGAGCTGGATGACATCGTCATCATCCAGCGTCTTGAGCCCCGGCGCATCGGCGGACTGCTCATCGCGCCAGGCCACATAAGAGGGGCGATTGTCGACACCGCCATCGATCGCCACAACCTGCTTCAGGTCCGGGCAGTCCTTCACGATCTGCGCGGCGGCCTGGTAGAATTCCTTGGCAACGAACAGCACGGTCGCCTTGCTGTCGGCGAGGATGAACTGCATCTCCGGTGGTGCGAGCCGGTTATTGATGCCGGTCATCGCCGCGCGCGCCTTGGCGCAGCCGAACAGGATTTCGTAATAGACGTCCATATTCTTGCCGAGATAGGCGACCCTGTCGCCCGGCTGGACGCCAAGACCGGTCAGACCGTTGGCGACCTGGTTGGCGCGGCGGTCGAGGTCAGCATAGCTTGTCGACGCCCCCTCGAACCAGATCGCGATTTCATCAGGGCGCCGCTCTGCCTGGACGCGGGCAATATCGGCGAGGTGAGGCATGGCGACCGGATCGAGCATGTTCTGGGCTTCCTCTTGAGCTTGTCTGTAAATCGTTTACTCGCTTGAAAGCGCTTTCCAAGCGACTGGGCAACCCTCCAGCAGAAGCTGACGCAGGGAGAAAGGGGCAGTAAAGGCCATGGCCGGACCACAGACAATCATCCTCCATCACTACGAAACATCACCATTTTCAGAGAAGATCCGGTTGATTCTCCGCATGAAGAATCTCGGCTGGTCGTCGGTCGAGATCCCGTCCATCATGCCCAAGCCGTTGCTGATTCCACTGACGGGTGGCTATCGAAAGACGCCTGTGCTGCAGATCGGTGCGGACATCTTCTGTGACAGCGCCATGATCATCCGCGCCCTCGAAGAACGCTTCCCCTTGCCGAGCATTGACCTGCCGGGCCATGAGGGCCTGTCGCACATGGTTGCCGCCTGGACCGACGGAAAATGGTTCCAGACCAGCGTCGGGGTCATTTTCGGCGCGCTTGGCGACAAGGTGCCCGACGCCTTCAAGAAGGACCGCGAGAAAATGTCGGGCCGCCCCTTCGACACCAAGGCCATGGCCGCCGCTGCCCCCATGCTGCAGGACCAGTGGCGCGCCCAGCTGATGTGGATCGAGGAGCGGCTCGAAGGCGGGCAGGGCGCCGGTGCCGGCCAGTGGATTATCGGCATGAAGCCCGGCCTCGTCGATGCGCACGTCTTCATGAACCCATGGTTCGTCGAGAAGAATGTTCCGGACTTCCTCGAAGCCTGTTTCAAGTCGGCCCCGCGCACCAGGGACTGGTACCAGCGCATGAAGGAGATTGAAGGTCAGGAGCCGGAGGAGATCACGGGTGAGCAGGCCCTGAAGATCGCTCGCGATGCCGCCCCGCGCCTCAAGGCTGCGAAGACGGTTGGCGAACTGCAGGGCTTTGAGCCTGGTGAGCGCGTTGCTGTCGCCCCGGATGATTATGGCCGCGACTGGGTGGAGGGCGAGATTGTCATCGCGACGGCAGAGCGCATCATCCTGCATCGCCATGATGATCAGGCCGAGACGGTCAACGTCCATTTCCCGCGCACCGGCTTCATGGTGCGCCGGCTGGACTAGGCCACTTCACTCGTCATTGCGACAAACACGTCTTCAAGGTTTGGCTGGTCGGTGGAGAGGTCGGCCACACCGATACCGGCTTCGCGAACCTGTTCGAGGATACGGCCAATCCCGGTTTCGCTGGTGCGATAGCCGATCTTGAGGTCGCCGGTCGCCAACAGCTCGATATCGAGGGATTTCAGGCTGTCCGGCACGCTTGTCAGTTCCTCGCGCGGCGTGACGACGAGGATGCGCTGGTCGAGCCGCTTCAGCAGCTGCCCGGTTGGTTCACACGCAATGATCTCGCCATGATTGACGATGGCGATTTCGTCGCAGAGTTCTTCAGCCTCTTCAAGATAATGCGTCGTCAGGATGATGGTCGTGCCTTCATCGTGCAGGCGGCGCACATATTGCCAGAGCGAGCGGCGCAGCTCGACGTCGACGCCTGCGGTTGGTTCATCGAGGATCAGTACGGGCGGGTTATGCACCAGCGCCTTGGCCACCATCAGGCGCCGCTTCATGCCGCCGGAAAGCTGGCGCACATAAGCATCTCTTTTGTCGAGCAGGCCCACCGCATCCAGGATTTCCGCAGTCCGCCGGTCGCCCTTGGGCACACCGTAAAAGCCTGCCTGCAGCTCCAGCGCTTCGGCCGGGGTGAAGAACGGGTCCATGGTGATTTCCTGGTTCACGACACCGATTGCCGCGCGGCTCGCACGCGGATGCTGGTCGATATCCATGCCCCAGATCTTTGCGGTGCCGGACGTCTTGGTCACAAGGCCTGCGAGAATGTTGATGAAGGTGGACTTGCCTGCGCCATTCGGGCCGAGCAGGCCGAAGATCGACCCGCGCGGGATCTTGATATCGATGCCCTTCAGCGCCCGCTTTTCCGGCATCTTGCCGCTGGCTGCATAGGTTTTTTCGAGATTCTCGACTTCAATTGCATAGTCAGGCGCGGACATCTGCCCTCCGATCCATCAGCTGAAGCCGACATATAGGGCGATCAGTCTCCGATCTGAACCACCGGGGTTTCTTTTTGTCTGCTCTGCGCACTCTGAAAGCCCGGGCGCTCACGCAGCCGGTCGAGATAGACCTTGCAGGACGAGGTGATGCACTTCTCCAGCGGCGGCAGTACTGACGCCAGCAGGATCGCATAGCCGATCGCGATATCGGCCATGGTGAACCGCCCGCCCGCCATCCAGAGATTGTGCTCCAGATGGCGGTCGACGCTCATCAGCCTCCCGGCAAACCACATGCGATAGTCATCGGCGACCTGCGGCTGGCGCCGGTTCTTGGCCTCCAGCATCTCGTAGCGCAGCACCAGTGTCTGCGGAAAGGTCAGTGTCGCGTCGGAGAAGAACATCCAGTTGAGATACGCGCCATAATCCTTCTCGCCCGGCCGGATGATGAGGTCATGCCCCTCCTGCGTCTGGCCGAGATATTCGCAGATGGCGGTCGATTCCGTCATCTTCACCGTGCCGTCCGTATAGAACGGGATGGTGCCGAGCGGATTGATCTCAAGATAGGGCGTGTACTGGACGCGCGGCGGGAAGGGCAGGTTGATCAGCTCATACTCCATGCCAAGCTCTTCCAGCGCCCAGAGTGGGCGGAAGGAGCGCGCATTGCGGCAATGATAGAGTTTGGGTGTGGTCATCTGTCTCCTCCCTGAGCTGCCGGACGCGTGCCCTTGGCAATTGACGCGGACGGCGGTCAGAGACTACCTATGGCGCTCATTTCAGGCAGGCAATGCTGTCATCGGGGAACGGGGTATCATCATGTCCACGACACCACTTCCAGACGCACCGGAAACGATCGTCACCAGCGAGCATCGCGTCGCCTGCGATGGCGGCGGCGGACCGCTTGGTCATCCCATCGTCTGGTATGAGATGGGCGATGATGAAATGGTCGAGTGCGGCTATTGTGATCGCCGTTTCGTCCTCAAGGGCGGCCGCTTTGACCCGGACGCGCCGGCGCGCTGATCAGCCGGCGGCCTTGCGCGCTTTCCGGTCGCGTCGCCAGATTCCGAAAATCTTCGGCCCATCGATGAGGTAGCGTTTCACCATGCGCTGCGGCTCACTCGTCAGCCTGTGCAGCCATTCCAGCCGGTACTTGCGCATCCATTCCGGTGCGCGGCGCGTCTTTCCGGTCAGGAAATCGATGCTCGCGCCGCAGCAGATACCGACACCCTGTACGCCGCCATGCTCGCGCGCGGCGAGCGCCACCATCTCCTGCTGGGGTGAGCCTACGCAGAGAAAGTGAAAGCGCGCCGGATTTGCCGCCATGAATTCGGCAGCCTTGCGGATCGCATCCGGATTGTTGCGCAGGCCCATGGGGGCATCGTGCCAGCGGACATCCGACAGGCCGAACTTGGCCTTGAGCGCCGTGATCTCGCTCGCCGTGCAGCCGACAACCACAACCGGCTCGTCGCGCTCAAGTTCCTTTTCAAAAATCGTCTGCACAATGTCTGCGCCCGGAGAGGCTGGCAGGTCCATCCGCTCCCAGCTGGCCAGCAGTTCAAGGATACGACTGTCATTCAGGATCAGGCCGGAGCCATGATACATCGCGCCAAGGTCTGGCTCGCGCTGCAGGCGCACGACATGGTCGACATTCGGCGTCACGACGTACCAGAAGCCTTCGCTGCCCAGCGCGTTGGCGGCGATATGGCGGGCGGCGTCGCGGGTCTTCATCGCCTGGAAAGGCAGGCCGAGAAACTGCTTGGCTCCATTGCGGGGAGCGGTGGTCTCAATCGGCGTGTTCGGTGTAATCTGGGAGGCCTGCATGGTGAACTCCTTTGCAGGTTTTAACTAAGAAAGTGCTTCCAGGGCGGGAAATCAGGCGTCCGGCTTTCCCGGCTTCTTCCCGTAATCATGCTTCTTGAGCAGGCCGCGCAGCTGGTGATAGGTAAGGCACAGCGTCTCGGCGGCCTTGCCCTGATGACCATCATGTGCGCTGAGCGCCGCATCGATCAAGGCGGTTTCAAAAAGTTTAGTCTGTTCCTCGAAGCTGGCCCCGAGTTCCGGTTTCGGAAGGGCGGGATGGGACGCCCTAGGTGGGGGCGTATCGCGCTCCGTCAAGACGGCTGGTGGCCGATAGGGTGACTCGAAAGGGTCGAGCGCGGCCGGGTCGAAGCGCACAGGTTCGCCGGTCGGATTGGTTAGCGCGCGGGCTGTCACGCGCTGCGCAAAGTTTCTGAGCTCACGCACATTACCGGGCCAGTCATGTGCCTCGATGGCGGCGATGGCCGAGGGGGCGAAGCCCGGAAAATCCTCCAGCATTTCCCGCGCCATGCGCCGCGCAAAGAAATCGGCGAGCAGTGCCGCATCACCTTTTCTGGCCCTCAGCGGCGGCAGGGTCACCACATCAAAGGCCAGACGGTCGAGCAGGTCTGCGCGGAACTGTCCGGCCCGCACCGCTGATGGCAGGTCAATATTGGTCGCTGCAATGACGCGCACATTGGTGATCAGGACCTTCTCGCCGCCAAGGCGCTGAAATTCTCCATACTCAATCACTCTCAGAAGCTTTTCCTGCACCCGCTGTGAGGCGGTTGCGATCTCGTCAAGGAAGATGGTGCCGCCATCGGCAAGCTCGAAGCGTCCCTGCCTGCGCTCCGTCGCGCCGGTAAATGCGCCGCGCTCGTGCCCGAAGAGCTCTGAGTCGAGCAGGTCATTCGAAAGCGCCGCGCAATTCACCTTCACATACGGCCCATCCCACCGGCGCGACAGGAAATGAAGCCGTTCGGCCACCAGCTCCTTGCCGGTGCCGCGCTCGCCAATGATCAGCGCCGGCCGCTCCAGCGGGGCGAGCCGGGAAATATGTTCAAGCGCTGACAGCCATTCGGGCGCTTCACCGACAATTTGCGGAGCTTCACCAATCATGAGGTGAAAATAGCCAAATCATCGGTAAAAACAACTAAATAAATTAGTGAAATTGACTAAGTATGAGGCCACTGCAGTGCTCAGAAAAATAATTAATCGTGCAAAAACAAAGCCGTATCTGGTTACCACCAAACTGGCACGGTCCTTGAAACAGGTATGGCATCACAGGCGATGGGCGTCGCCAAAACCGAAGGACTAGAAAAGAAATGACCGACCACCGTTACGACACCCGCTACCAGGAAGCCCGCGAGAATTCGGGGCGCTTTGGTCGCTGGCTCGCATCACGTCCCGCCGAGTGCTGGATGTTTTTCGCAGCCGGTGTCTTCCTCGGCGGCCTCTTCTTCTAAGCGCCTGAAAGAGTTCAACCCGTCTCCTCCCAGACATCACCGAGAATGAAAGGATAATTACAATGGGACTTTTCTCCCGCCTCGGCGACATCATCAATTCCAACATCAATGCGATGCTGGACAGTGCAGAAAATCCGGAAAAGATCGCGCGCCTGATCATCCAGGAAATGGAAGACACGCTCGTTGAGGTTCGCACCTCCGCCGCCCGCGCCATGGCCGACAAGAAGGAAATGGAACGCGAGATCGAATATTACTCCCGGGTCCGCGACGACTGGGAAAACAAGGCCGGCATCGCGATCGACAAGGGCCGCGAGGATCTTGCCCGCGGCGCCCTGGTTGCCAAGCAGAAGGCCGATGGCGAAATCGACCGCCGCAAGCATGCCATGGTCGCCGCCGAAGAAGCCTTCGAGAAGCACCAGGACGATCTGGCAAAGCTGCAGGCCAAGCTCGACGAGGCAAAGGCCAAGCACCGCGCGCTCATGATGCGCCGGGAAGCTGCCGAGCAGCGCATCCGCATGCGCTCCCAGACCTATGACGGCCGCGTCGACGATGCTCTGGCCCGCTATGCCAGCGTTGAGCGCAAGGTCGATGAGATGGAAGCCTATGCTGACCAGATCAAAGGCAGCGAGCCGAGCCTCGAAGCAGAATTCGCCGCTCTCGAGCGCGACGAAGCTGTCGAGAAGGAGCTCGAAGCCCTGAAAAAGTCCCGCGCCAAGGCGACCGCCAAGTCGGCCAAGGCCAAGGATGGCGAGGACTGACCGATGCTTGTCTCACTCGCCGTACTCGCCGCCATTCTATCTGTTATCATCGTGCCAGGCCTTATTCTCCAGAAAATGGATGAGCAGGCCCCTGGCAGGGAAGGATAGAAATGGAACCCGAATTCATCGTCGCCATCATCGCGATCGCTTCAATCTTCGTCGTCTTTCCGGGAATGGTGTTTCACTACATCACCCTCTGGCGCAAGCAGAAGACCCTGGAGCCGGACGATGAGCGAATGCTCGAAGACCTCTGGCGCTCGGCAAAAGCCATGGAGCGCCGCATCGAGACCCTCGAGCAGCTTGTAGACACTCACCCCGAGGATGGGGCTCCGGCATCGCGCCGGCCCCGCTCCCCGCTAGACCGATAGAAAGAAAACACGAAAATGACCCGTCATCATCATCACCACCATCATCACCATGGCCGTGACGAGGATATGTTGAGATCGCCAAACCCCAAGCGCCTCTACCGCTCGCGCAATGAGCGGGTCTGGGCGGGCGTCTGCGGCGGTATCGCGGAACGCTTCGGATGGGACCCGCTCGTGGTTCGCCTGCTGGCGGTGGCTTCCTTCTTCCTGTTCGCAGGGCCGCTGATCATTCTCGCCTATATCGTGATGATCCTGGTCGTGCCGAAAGCGCCAAAGGGCTACGGCCCGCTGGCGCCGGAGGAAGAAGCGTTCTGGCGCGGCGTCTCAGATCGTCCAAAGGCGACCTATTCAGGCCTGAAGTACACCTTCATGGACCTCGAAGACCGCCTCCAGAGCCTCGAACGCAATGTCACCTCGGATGAGTGGCGTCTTCGCCGCGAATTCCGCAACCTCGAAAAGAACTGAATCCATGTCGGCGCTCATCCTTTCACTGCCCGTTCCTCATACGCCAGCACCAAGGCCAGAGGCCGAAATCATCAACTTTCCAGCCAAGGGGAAAACCACAATGTCCAGCAACTTACAGGCTAGCGGATGGATTGCATGTATGGCCGCGCTCGTCCTGCTGGTCGCCGTCACCGTCATCAGTTTTGCGGGCGGTGTGCATGTCGAGGCCGGCGGCGTTGAAATGACGCTCAAGGCCTCGATGGAGAAGGGCGTCCAACTCGTCTTCGCTGCCGCAACCTAGGCGCGGTCGCCGCGCTTCAGGTCCCGCAGGATCTGCCGCATGGGGGAGACGGCCTGAAGCGCACCAATACTCGCTGGCGCAGGTTCATTGAGGAGCTGCGCCGCGAGGATCTCTCCCGCCCACGGCCCCCATGTAAACCCGCGCGAGCCGAACCCTCCAGCCAGGTACAGCCCTGCCATCAGGGGTGCATCCGCCTCGATCGCCTGTCCGTGCCGTACCCCCTCAAACACCGCCCGCGCCGCCTCATGGTCCGGCACCGCCCCGATCAGCGGCAACCGGTCCGGCGTTGTCGCGCGAACACCCACCCGGCTCCTGATATCCTGGCGTTTGGCGTCCTGCCGCCAATAGGGGTCCAGCCGCTCCAGCGCCGCCATGTTCTCCGCCCGCGCCGCCTCGCTTTCGTTCAGCTCGCCGCCATCCCACGCCTCGAACGTCGCGCCCCAGAGACGGTCCGTTCCGTTCGTCAGCGCATAATGCCCGCTCGCAATCGCAGACGGCGGGGTCTCGACACTGCCTGTCGCGAACTCGACCTGTCCCTGCCGCCCGGCAATCTTCAGCCATGTCAGGAGGCCGGTGATGGATTGCCCGGTCGCCAGGATGGTGGGAACGCCATCTGTGAGATCCCCCGGCACCACCGCCCGCCCGGTCTCCACGCGGATACCATCCAGCAGCCCCGCGATCAGCCGCTCAGGCTCAAGGATCAGCGCGCCCTTGTGCAGCACGCCGCCACGCATCGCTTCGAGGTTCTCCAGCCCTAGCGGCGGATCAGCCAGCAGTTTTGCGAACCGTTCAGCCTCCCGCTCATCCTTCGGCATGTGCGCCACGTCCGTTTCCGTCACACCTGCCCGCCCAGCATAAAACCGCCGCGCCGCGAGATACGCATCGACCAGCAGCCGCGCCTGCACAGTGTCGCCTGCATCCAGCCGCGGCATCACCAGCGCCAGAGGATTGCCGCTCGCCGCACTGGCAGGCGCCCGCGCCTCGATCACCTCAACCTCAAGCCCACGATTGGCCAGCACCCGCGCCGCGCTTGCCCCGGCAATGCCCGCGCCGATCACCCGCACACGTTCGGGCCGCCTCGCCAGCGCGCGCAGCCCGTAAACATCCGGCTCTTCGACCCCCGGCCCGGCAAAGCGCACCTCCAGCCGCTCGCGCTTGAATCCGAAGCCGGGCGCTTTTTCCACCTCGAACCCGGCCTCGGACAGGCCTCGCCGCACCGCGCCCGCAACCGTGAACGTGCCAAGCTTCGCGCCTTCGGCGGAACGCTCGCGCACCAGTGGCCACAGTGCCTCAGCCCACATCGCATCATTCTTCGCGGGCGAGAAACCGTCGAGAAACCATGCATCTGCCCTGAACCGGCTCTGCCGCAATGTCTCAGAGATCTCGCCGATATGCAGCGTCAGCGTCAGCCGTTCCTCCGGCCATGCCATGCGCTGTACACCCTTGGCCCGGTCGGGCCAGGCACTCGTCAACTTTCCAGGCAGGTCGCCGAGTTCAGGCCAGGCTGAGAGCGCCCGCGCCGCATCGCCCGCGTCCAGCGGATACCCTTCAAAGGAAACAAAATGCAGCCATTGCCCGTGCTGACGCGTCTTGCGCCAGCTTTCCCACACCGCCAGGAAATTCAGCCCCGTTCCGAAGCCAAGCTCTGCAATCGTGAACGTCTCGCGCCCGGCCCACCGATCCGGCAGGCCGCAGCCCTGCATGAAGACAGTCCGCGCCTCTTCCAGACCGTTATGCCGCGAGAAATAGACGTCCCCCACCCGCTCATCGACGGGTGTTCCATCCTCCTTCCAGGAGAGGTCGGGGCGGGGCGGCAGGCGGCTCATGCGCCCTGCTAGCACGCACATTAAATTTTGCGAGTGGAGGAACAGCGTTTCACGCGCACGAGTTTCATTATCGGGTCTGGGGAACAACCTTGAAAGGAACCCAGAATGGGCAAGGACCAAGTGAAAGGCGTCGCCAAACAGGCCGAAGGCAAAGCCAAGGAAGTGGCTGGCGTTGCAACCGGAAATCGCAAGCTCGAAGCTGAAGGCAAGCTCAAGCAGGCCGAAGGCAAGGGTCAGGAAACCGTCGGCAAGGCCAAGGACGAGCTGAAGAAGAAACCGCGCGACTAGACCTCACGCGAGCCGGGCGGGGCTGGCGCGCTCCTGACGGTTGCCGGCCCTGCCTTGCATCCTTCGTGCTTGAATTGCTGCACCACCGGTTTCATCTCAGTCACAGGACAGATGGGATGGCAGGCCATGGCTGATATGAAGATTGAGCATGAAGAAGGCCCCTCCGGTGGGCGCTATTTTATCCGCAAGGATGGCCATGAGGGCGAGATGACCTATTCCAAGGCGGGCGACGGCATCATCATCATTGATCATACAGGTGTCCCCACCGCGCTTGGCGGGCAGGGGATCGGACAGATGCTTGTGCAGCGCGGCGTCGAGGATGCCCGTGCAGCCGGAAAGAAGATCATGCCGCTCTGCCCCTATGCAAAAGCCCAGATCGACAAACATCCCGAATGGCAGGACGTGCTGAGATGACAGACCTTGCGCTGAAAGATAATGGCCACCGCCTCACCGCCGAAGTCGAAGGCCAGGAACTCGAAATCCGTTATGGCTGGGCCAGCAGGGATGTGATGCGCGTGGACTATGTCGGCGTGCCCTCATCGCTGGGTGGCCGGGGCCTCGGCACCGAACTTGTCGGCACGCTGGTCAAGCGCGCCCGCAAGCAGAATTTCCGCATCCAGCCGATCTGCGGCTTCGCCCGCCAGAAGCTGCGTGAGCACAAGGAGTGGCATGACGTCCTCGCCTGAGCCATAAGGCGGGCATGAGCGAGCCTTTCTGGAAAACCAAAGCCCTGACCGAGATGACCCCGCAGGAGTGGGAATCGGTCTGCGATGGCTGCGCGAAATGCTGCCTGCTCAAGCTTGAGGACGAAGACTCAGGCGACATCGCCTACACCCGCCTGCACTGCCGCCTGCTCGACGCCGATCTCTGCCGCTGCGCCGATTATGAGAACCGCAAGGCCAGGGTCCCCGACTGCGTGATCCTGACGCCGAAATCGGTCTCCGAAATCAAATGGTTGCCTAAAAGCTGCGCCTATCGCCGCCTGCATGAAGGCCGGGGGCTACCGGACTGGCACCACCTCGTCTGCGGTGACAGGTCCCGCATCCATGAGGAAGGCCATTCCATCATGGGCCAGACCGTCAGCGAAGACACCGTGTTCGAAGAAGACCAGATCGACTGGATCATCGACTGGGACGGCAACCCGCCCTAAAAATGGCCATGTTTGCGACCCACCTTAAAACCCGTGAAGGGAGGGCGCACATGGCACCAAGGCATCTCGGAAAATTCAAGGTCGGGTTCGGCTTTCCGTTCGGGTTCATCACCAATCCGTTCCGGACGATTGACGTCTATGACGACCACATCGTTACGAATGGCTGGGGCGAACGCTCAATCCAGCAGATCAATTCCTCGACGCGCTGGAGCGGGGAAAAGGGCGCCTACGTCATCGACGCCAATTGTGATGGCCGGCTGGGAAAGTTTCACGAGACCAGTTTCAGCAACATCCGCGACTATCCCCGCTTCGAGGACGCTATTCGCACTGCCCTGCAGGCCAGCCGGGATCAGGCCCAGCGGCAGGGCAGCCCGCCCTGACACCGTTCTCCATCCATGAGGAGGACCAGCCTTGGCAGGGTCAAAAATTGTAGAGCTCTCTCGCCCAGAGAGGATGTTCGTGCGCCTTCTCAAAGTCAAACAGGCCAGTGCCCATCACCTTGTTCAGGATAACAACATCTGCAAATTTGATCTGTGCTCGACCAGAAGCTGAACCGGCGGGCGGTCACCGTCCTCGCCGAGGCTTTCGCTGTGGTCGGCGATATAATCGGAGCTGCTATAGTCCTTCAGCATGCAAAACTTCGTTTCGCAGTAGGGCGGGATGCAATCCCGCGGTCATGATGCCACGTGTCAAACGACAATTGGCGGGTATCGGCCGTTGACCGCAACGCCGCCCTACGGGCTGAAATACATTTACCCCAAAATTTCCCACCCCCTTGCGCCCCATGCTTTACTCCACGCATGCTCGACCGTGCGTGGATCCTTTCCATTCTTGCCCAGCTTCCGGCCTGTTGCTGGCCGGTTTTCCTGTGGGATTGCTGGCAGGTCGGGCGCTATATGCGCGCCTGGGGCGCCGCCCATCCTCAGGGCGGCATGGTCGGCATCGGCGTGACCCGCAAGGGCCGTATCCACATCACCTGGCAAATGCCGGCCGATGAGCGGTCTGAGACCGACTGGACGCAGCATGCCCCGCGCACGCCGTGGAAAGCGCTGGACCTCGATGCCCTCGCAACGGACTTCGCCGCCTTCAGCGCTCCGGACGGGATTTGTGCGGATTCCGGACCGGTTCTGGACGGTTTCTGCACCCCGCTCACCCCGGCCGCGCTCGAACCCGGCTAGCGCTTTACCCAACCCGCAATTCAGCCTCGCCCGCCGCAAGTCAGATCGACTTTGCGGGCGCCGGTGCTGCGCGCTATGGTGGAGGCGAACAGACGGGTGGGACGTCTTGCATGTCGAAACGGGAGCGTGAGCCATATGTCGGCCCGGACGGCTTCTGGGCGAATGTCGCGCTCGGCGTGGTCATTCCCATTGTGACCATCATCATTATTGGTCTTTTCGTTTCGTTATTTCTGAAATTCGGGAGTGGCCGCCCTGAACAGGTAAGCTGGGCCGAGGCGATCCCTGGCGGCATCCTTGCCACCTTCTTCCTCGTCGCTTTCGGCTTTGTTGGCCTCGCCTTCAAGGCGGTGAAGGACATGGACTTGAAGGACAGGCGCATTCTGGGACAGGCCGTCGGCGCGGTAACGACGCTCGCCGTGCTTGGCATCACCTTGCGGGTGTGGGCCTGGTCCGGCTAAAGCGTCAGCCAAGCCAATCAAAGAGGGCCGCCCGCCATGAGCCTTTCCCCCTTTCATCTCGCCTTTCCGGTGCACGATCTCGATGCCGCCCGCGCCTTCTATGGCGGACTGCTCGGCTGTCCGGAGGGGCGGTCGTCGGAAAAATGGGTGGACTTCGACTTTCGCGGCCACCAGCTCGTCGCGCATCTCGCGCCCGATGCCTGCGGCGCCCGCGCCAGCAATGCCGTCGATGGCATGGGCGTGCCGGTTCCGCATTTCGGCCTCGTCCTGCACATGGCGGACTGGCAGGCCCTCGCCGACAGCCTCGCTGGCAAGGTCGATTTCGTGATCGAGCCCTATATCCGGTTCAAGGGCGAGACAGGCGAGCAGGCGACCATGTTCTTCAAGGACCCGTCCGGTAATGCCGTGGAGATCAAGGCTTTCGCCGACATGTCGCTTATGTTCGCGAAATAGGCTGGCAGCGGGCACCGCTCCGCACCGCCGAATGCCCGGCCGATCGTCTGGAAAAGGGAGTCTGAGCCATGCCCTGCACACCGCCGATTGCGGAGATTGGTTGGGCGCGCAGGCGACCGGCAAAGCTGAACGCAAGATAACCGTATGTTGTCGGAACCGCCTCAGGGCCAGGGCCGTTTTTTCGCTGTGCAGAAGGCATGATGAAAGGACCAAGTCGCATGAGAAACCTGCTCAGATACTCCGCTTTTGGCGCAGCCGCCGCTGCGTTCGCCGCAACCACCGCCATGCCTGCCATGGCAAAGCCCGATCATTGTCCGCCTGGCCACGCCAAGAAGGGCTGGTGCAGCCCTTATGTCGACCGGTGGGACGACCGCCGTGATCGCTGGGACGACCGGCGCGAGGAAGAGCGTGCCTATCGGGAAGGCTATGAAGATGGCCGCCGTGACGCGATCCGCTACAATGGCCGCGACTATTACGACTATCGCATCATTGACGATTATGACCGCTATGGCCTCAACCGTCCGCCAAACGGGTATTATTATGCCGAGGTTGATGGTGACATCCTGATGGTGCAGCTTGCCACGCAGCTTGTGACCCAGCTGCTCGCCAGCGGCTACTAGGCCGCTCGCCTCATCTCCTGTTCAGGACGCCCTGCCCATCGGTGGGGCGTCTTGCCTGCCCGGTCTATTCCTCGTCGATGACCGGGAAGATGCGCTCCAGCAGACCGTCGCACTCTGCCGCTGTCAGCTGCGTGTCCAGCCCGTCCGGCGCGGCCACATCAGGCGTGAGCGTCCACATCACCCGGCCGGACTGCGTGTCGCCGTCGACTTCCGTCACATGGTCGAAGGTGACCTCGTCACCCTCGCCCTGGACGCCATTGGTCAGCTGCGTGTCGAAGCTCGCAAAATAGCCCGCCGCTTCCTGATGGATGCTGCCATAATTGGAGCCGCTGACGATGCCATTGTCGGCGACCGTGATCTCGAGGCCTTCAGTCACATTCTCATCGTCCCGGAAGTAACAATACTGGCCGGCCGCAAGCGGATTGGGCGGCGCAGCTTCGGCCGTCTCCGGCGTAGAGGTTTCGCCAGACGTCTCCCTGGGCGCTTCGGGCGTGGTATTGTCGGTGTCGTCGCTATTGCCACAGGCAACGAGCGCCAGGCTCGCAACCGCAAGAAAGATGAGGCGCATCTTGGAATCTCCCGAATAACCTGACCGGTTCATTACCAGAGTTTCACTTCAACGCGAAGGAAGCAAGAAGTTTCAACGACATAACCCGTTAACGCACCTGTCCGCGAATTCAGCTGAATCCCACTGTTCAAAGACCGTGCGGCGCACTATCTCTTGGGGCTGCACAAGGGCTGCGGCGTTCGAGGACGCTAGTTGTCCGCCGACCTTAAGTTCCGTCAGGGAGCTGGCGCTGGGACTGGCCGTGGCCTATCCTATCTGGCACCCACCTATTTATTAGGTCGACGGGACACGAAAGCTAAGACGGCGCCTGCGGTTCTTGTGCTCTATCTTTGCGCCGCGCTTGACTTTGCGCCGCGTCTGGACGAACGGCGACAGCGCTGATGTCCGAAAGCTTCCTTCCTGTTGCCCTTTGCCTGTTTTCCGCGATCACGGTTGCGGTAGCGAATTTTGCCGTGAAACGCGGCGGCGACGTGCTCAGCGCGCGCATGGTCCTGTCGATCACCTCGGCGCTCTGCGTCCTGCCATTCGCCTTCATCGTTCCGTTGCCTGAGGCAGCGCTCTGGCCGCCCATCGCCATCGCCATTGCCGCGCACTGGATCTATCAGGTCTTCATGGTGCGGGCGCTGCATCGCGGTGACCTTTCCCTGGTCTTTCCGGTGATGCGCGGTCTTGCCCCGCTGATGACAGCGATCATCGCTGTCTTTGCTCTGAATGAGTTTCCCGGCATGTTGGGCTGGCTCGGCCTTCTCCTGGCTTCGCTTGCCCTGCTGGTCTTCGCGCTGCCGCAGGGCGAGGATCTTGGCAAGAAGAAGCTCAACCAGTCCGCCCTCATCTGGGCCGGGCTCACGGCAATCGGCATCGGGCTCTATTCCGTCACCGATGCTTATGGCGTTCGCGTTGCCGAGAACCGCTTCACCTTCATTGTATGGCTCTTCCTGCTCGACTGGCTGGGCACGACCGCCGTCACGGTCTGGACCCGGCGGGGCCAGCTCGTCTCGCGCCTTCGCCCTCAACTGGTGGGCGGGATCGTCGGCGGGGTGTCGAGCGTCTTCTCCTATGGCGCCGCGCTCCTGGCGTTCTCGATGACACAGGCGGCCACTGTGACAGCCATACGTGAGACATCGGTCGTGTTCGGTGCCATTCTCGGTGCGGTGTTTCTCAAGGAAGGCCTCGGCAAGCGGCGTATCGCGGCCGCCATCCTTCTCGCTGCAGGCCTGCTGATGCTGGAAGCGTAAGTTTAATCCTCCCTTCGGATATCCCGGTTAAAAGGACGCAATGAAGTTCACCCGCCACCTAGCCGGCTACCTGCCTGTAAACCTTGCCACAGCGCTTGCCTCATTTGGCGGGGTTTACGCATTCAGCCGTCTGCTCGGCGCCGATGAATACGGGCGTTACGCGCTGATGTTCTCGGTCATGGCACTTATCCATACAGCTTCGCTGGCGGCGGCGGAGTCGGCAGCCTACCGGTTCACCGCATCGGCGCGCGCAAAGGGTGACCTCGCCGATCATTTCGCGACCATTCGCGGCCTCCTCCTGCGCTCCCTCGGTGTGGCGGCGCTGATGATGCTGGTTGTTGCGATCCTGCTTCGCGACATGCCGGACTATCTCGCAATCGTGCCGTGGATTGCTGTCCTCCTGCCACTCGGCACGGCGATACAGACCGCGCTGGAAGCCCACAGGGCAAGCCATCAGGTGCGCCGCTATGCGATCATTGCGACAAGCAAGCTGCTCGGCGGGTTCGTGGTCGGCGTTCTTGTTGCCTGGAAGACGGATGCCGGCGCTGCCGCCCCATTCATCGGACTCGCTGCGGCGTCGGGCGTACTGTTCCTGTCAGAAGCATCCTGGCTGTGGGGGCAGGGCAAGGGCGGGAAAAGCGATGCCGCCCGCCGCAAGACCTATCTGGGCTATGGCCTGCCCATCGCGGCGGCCCTCTGCCTCGACCTTCTCCTGTCGGCAGCCGACCGCATCCTGATCGCCATCTTCATGGGGGAAGCCTCGGTGGGCGAATATGCAGCGGGCTATGGCGTGGCCGACAAGACCGTTCTCCTCATCTGCGCCTGGGCTGCGATGGCGGGCTCCCCCCTTGTGATGAGCGCCTATGAAGACGCGGGTCCAGACGCCGCTTCGCGCGAGGCGGGCGGTCTCATCCGGATCATTCTCCTGGTCGGCCTGCCGGCCGCCACAGGTCTCGCCCTTGTCGCGGCGCCGCTCGCTGGAGCGATGATTGGCGAGGAGCTTCGTGCCGGCGCGATCCGCATTATTCCATGGATCGCCTTTTCGGGTCTGCTGAACGGCCTGCTGATCCACTATTATTCGGAAGCGTTCCAGCTGGCGAAGAAGACAGGCGAGCGGGCGCTCCTGATGAGTGTCCCCGTCATCGTCAACATCCTGGCGAACCTCTTTCTCATCCCGCTATTCGGACTGCTGGGCGCTGTCGGTGCCACGATCGGCAGCTATCTTGTCGGAATCACACTGCTGAGCTCGTTTGGCCGCAAATACATCGCCCTGCCATTTCCGCTTTTCGACTTTGCGAAGATTGCGCTCGCCTGCCTTGCCATGTGGCCAGCCGTGCAGCTCGTCCCCGACCTCGGCAGCTGGGCCGAACTGTTCGCCAAGGCGATTGTTGGCGGCGTGACCTATGCCGTGGTCGCCTTTGCGATCGATGCTGGCGGCGCGCGGACATTCGTGCAAGACAGTCGCGCGGCATCCAGACAGCCCGGAATTTCGTAGGACAGGCATGAACGAACAGAAAAGTGATATCGGCACCGCCGCTGACAAGGCCAATCAGATCTGGGGCGATCTCGTCCCCGTCATCGGCTTTGTGCTGGTCTATAATCTGCTGCGCATCGTCAATATCGATACGGCCTGGATCAACAAGGACACTGCGCTCTACTGGGCAACGGGCGTACTCATCGTTCTGACGCTTGGCGTCATCACCATGAAGCTGAAGAACAGAGAAAAGATCCCGCCCTTTCTGATCGTCAGCACCGTGATCGTCGGCGGCTTCGGCCTGCTCGGCATCCTGCTGCAGGAAAAGTCCTTCATCTACATCAAGCCGACCATCCAGAACCTGTTCCTGGCAACGATCATCTTTGGCAGCATGGCGATCGGCCAGAATGTCTGGCGGGTGATGTTCAAGTCGGTTTTTGCGCTGCCCGGTCATGCCTGGAACCAGCTTGCCATACGCTGGGGGCTGTTCTTCGTGGCGATGGCGGTGTGGAACGAGTTTCTCTGGCGCACCTATGCGCCGGGCTTTGAAGAGCCGCTCAGATTTGCCGGCCTCACCATCGCACCGGCTGGCAGCTATGAATTTCTCGGCCTCACCTTTGGAGACAAGAATGCTGAGGATGTCTGGGCGAACTGGAAGCTCGGCAACATGGTGATCACCTTCATCTTCGGCGCGGCCAACGTGCCGTATACGCTGAAGCACCTTCAGGAAGAGCCCCGGAACTAGGTGGTGAGCGTCTCCGTGCCCGGCGGGTTCGCAAAAGGTGCGAAATCGGACTGCCCGCGCGTTTCGGCAAAATGGGTGAGGGCCCAGACGACGGTCGGAAAGGCAAGTTGCGACCAGGGGATATCCTTCCAGGCGACAAGCTTCGTTTCGAGGCTTTCCGGGCCGGGCCTGATATCTGACATCAGGTTTGCACGGAACATGACCTGCACCTGGCCGATGCGAGGGACCGAATAGACTGCCAGCACACGGTCAATCTCGATATCGGCGCAGGCCTCTTCGCGCGCTTCGCGCATCGCCGCCTGTTCGACCGTTTCGCCAAGCTCCATATAGCCGGCAGGAAGGGTCCAGAAGCCACGCCTTGGCTCAATGGCGCGCTTGCAGAGAAGGATCTGGTCATCCTTGCAAACCACGGCTCCGGCGACGATCCGCGGGTTCTGGTAATCGATGAAGCCACATGTTCCGCACACGCGCCTTTCCCGGTCGTCGCCCTCTGGGACGGCAAAGGAGAAGTTTTCTTCCATATCGGGTGTCATCATCCTGTAATTGTCTCGCTTTATGGGAGAAACCCATTGATCCGCACACGGTTCGAACCCAAACTGACGCGAGGTAGAAAAATATGTCTAGCAGCGACGAGGGTAAGAGCGATATGGCGGCCGAACAAGCAGATACGAGTTTTGATCTGAAGGCCTCGCCAAGTCACTTGCTGCACCGCGCACAACAGGCAGCGGTGAACCTCTCATCGGCCACATTGGCAGAAAAAGGCCTCACGCTTCGTCAGTTTGCGGTGCTTGCGGCGCTCGCCCGCGAAGAAGGGCAAAGCCAGGCGCGCCTTGTCGAAGAGACCGGCATTGACCGCTCAACCCTGGCCGAGATGGTCCGCCGCATGGAGGCCTCTGGTCACATCAAGCGTGTCACCTCTAAGGAGGATGCGCGTGCCAAGGCCGTTTCGCTTCTGGCAAAGGGGCGCAAGGCTTATGAGGCCGCGCTGCCGGGCGTGGAGGCTGCCGACAGGGAGCTGCTCGACATGATTCGCTCCAACCGGCGCACGGGCTTCCTGGAGTCGCTGGCCAAGATCGGCGGCCCGGAAGACGACGAACCGGTCATCGAGGCTGAGTCGGAAGTAGCGCCTGCACCGGCTGAAGCCGAAGTGGCAGCGCCCAAGGCCAAGCCGAAGAAGACCAAGGCCAAACCTGCCAAGGCCGAGGACGAAAAGCCTGCCAAAAGTGCGAAGGCGTCCAAGAAGGCTGCCAAAGCAGACAAGAAGTCTTCCAAGTCCGACAAGAAGAAAAAGAAAAAGAAGAAGTAGGGGCTTCAGCCCTCAAGCGCGTCGGAGACCTGTTTGCGCCGCTCCGCGTCGAGCGGTCCGCGCACATGCAGGATGATCTTGCCGTCCGGACTGATCACGAAGGTTTCGGGTACACCCGTCAGGCCAAATTCCAGCCCGCCCTGGCCCGAGGCGTCGACGCCGACCTTCTCGAACGGATTGCCAAGCTCTCCGAGGAAGCCGAGCGTGTCTTCCGTCCGGTCCTTATAGGCAAGGCCATACACCTGGTCCGGATGGCTCTCGGCAAGTGCCGTGACGTCCGGATGCTCGGCCCGGCACGGTGCGCACCAGCTGGCGAAGAGGTTGACCATGACCGGCTTGTTCACCGGCGGCGGGGCGAAGCTGATCGTCTGGCTTTCGTCGCTCAGCAGCGGGAAGACCGTGGCCGGCGCAATGCGGTCGGCCTTGGCGGTGAAGCTGTCCTCGGCCGGGCGCATCAGCTGGATAGCGCCAAGCGTGCCCAGCCCGACCAGCGCCGCGAGCGGCAGGATGGCCTGCCAGCGTTTCATTCGGCTTTCTCCGCGCGCAGTTTCTCAAGCTTCGCCTTGGACGCCCTGGCCCGCAGGCTGGCATAGATCAGGAGCAGGACCGGCACGGCGAGGCCGATGGCATAGATCGTCCAGATGAAAGCGGCATTGTCGTCAAAGGTCGGCAGCATCGTCTCAGGCCCCCGCCAACTTGCGGGCGATCAGTACATCGCTTCGCCGCTGCCAGACTTCGGCGCGCATCAGCACCATGGTGAGACCGGCAAAGAAGATCATGTGACCAAGGGCGCCGATCAGGAGCGGCGTCAGATAGACCGCCGGCATGGCCGGGCCATCGGCGCGAAGCACGCTCGGCCCCTGATGGATGGACGCCCAGATATCGACCGAGAACTTGATCAGCGGCACGTTTACTGCGCCAACCATGGCAAGGATAGCCCCGGCGCGCGCTGCCTTCTGGCGCGTCTCCATGGCGGCACGCAGCGCCATATAGCCAAGGAAGAGAAAGAACATGACAAGGACCGACATCATCCGCGCATCGTCCCACAGCCACCAGGTGCCCCAGGTCGGCTTGCCCCAGATCGAGCCGGTCGCCAGGCACATCGCCGTATAGCCTGCGCCGAGCGGCGCGATGGATTTCGCGGCCATGTCGGCAAGCTCATGCCGCCAGACGAACCAGACGAAGCTGGCAAGGGCGAGGCCAAGATAGCTGCCCATGGCGAGCCAGGCCGATGGCACATGGATGAACAGGGCGCGCATGATGTCGCCGCCCTGGTAGTCATCCTGTGGCACCACCCAGAGGCCCTGCCAGACGCTATACGCAATCAGCAGCGCACCGACGCCGAGGCAGGCCGGCGCGAGCCATTTCGAAAGCGCCATGAATTTGTGCGGATTGGCGAAGGCTGAAATCATGGGGTCTTGATACTCACTGCTCAGTCCACCGCCAAGCGCAAGGCCGCAGATGCGCCAATTGGTGCCACCGCCAGTGCGAACAGGGTCGACGCGGCAAGAAAGAGGATGTTCGGGCCTTCCAGGCCAGTCTGTACCGAGAGTGCCCCGAAGATGGCTGTCGGGATAAAGAGGGGCAGGGCGAGGAGCGCAATGAGCAGGCCGCCGCGCGGTACACTGGCGGCGAGCGCGCCCGCCACGCCGCCCCAGAGGAAGAAGGCAAGTCCGCCAAGCCCATAGGCCAGCATGGCTGGGACAAGCTGGCCTGCCGGGACTTGCAGCGTGATGCCGATGACCGGTGTCAGCACGACAAGCGGCAGGCCGGAGATGAGCCAGTGCGCGAGGATCTTGGCGGAGGCAATCAGGAAGAGCGGTGTCTCATCCTGCGCCCAGAGTTGAAGCGTGCCGTCTTCGAGGTCTGCCTGAAACAGCCGCTCCATAGAGACCAGTGAGGCCAGCGCCAGCGCCACCCAGAGGACGCCCGTACCAATCGCGGCAAGCTGTGCCGCCTCAGAGCCAATGGTAAAGGGCACCAGCATCGCCGCGCCGGCAAAGAAGCCAATGGGCAGCAGTGCGCCCGCGCCGCCCGCCCAGGCCTCGCCAATCGCCTGCCGGAACGCGGCGCGGATAGGGGAAGGGCTGCTCACAACGCCACCTCCCGGCTCGCTTCAAACGGCGCATCGCCATGCAAGGCCGCGATCACGCCCCCGCCTGCCTTGCAGTGATCATCAATCAGCCGCGTCAGCAGCGCTCTGCCATCGCTGTCCAGCGCGGTGAACGGTTCGTCCAGAAGCCAGATCGGCCGGTCGGTGAGCAAGAGGCGCCCAATCGCCGTGCGTCGCTTCTGGCCGGCAGACAGCAGCCGCCCGGCGACATCCATCGGTCGCTCCAGTCCCATTTGCGTTGCAATGGCCACCGGGTCGGCGTCGCTGCCCCAGGCGCGCGCCCAGTGTCTCAGGTGCTGGCGCGGGGTCTCATGGGACTTGATGCCGTTGCGATGGCCGAGCCAGTGATGCGCTCCCGCTGTCTCCACCGTGCCCGCATCAGGCCGGGTCAGGCCCGCAAGGATGCGCAGCAGTGTCGATTTGCCTGAGCCGTTCGGCCCGCGCAGGACGAGCTTCTCATTGAAGCCGAGCGACACATCCAGCGCTGAAAACAGGACCCGTTCGCCGCGGATCGCACCGAGCCCGGTGGCCGTGATGAGGGCATTCGAACTCAATGCGTTTCACTCACCAAAAGTGTCGCGCCCGGCTGCGATTGCACACCGGCGACTTGGCCTGTATGACGCAGGCAATAACAGGCTGCGCCTGCCGGCGCGCCAGAACCGTTCTTGCAAGAAGAGGTCATTCGACTGATGCCATCCCTCGACAGTTTCAATTCCCGCCGCACCCTCGACGTCAACGGCAAGTCCTACACCTATTACTCGCTTCAGGCCGCATCTGAAAACGGTTTGGGCGATGTGTCACGCCTGCCGGCCTCGCTCAAGGTGCTGCTGGAGAACATGCTGCGCTTCGAGGATGGCAAGACGGTCACCAAGGATGACATCGTCGCCTTCGCCAAATGGCTCGACAATAAGGGCAAGGATGATCACGAGATCGCCTACCGCCCGGCCCGCGTTCTCATGCAGGACTTTACCGGCGTTCCAGCGGTCGTTGACCTCGCCGCCATGCGTGACGCCGCGAAGAAACTCGGGGCATCTGCTGAGGCCATCAACCCGCAGGTTCCAGTCGATCTCGTCATTGACCACTCCGTGATGGTGGACAATTTCGCCGGCCCCGACAGCTTCAGGAAGAATGTCGAGATCGAATATGAGCGCAACAAGGAGCGCTATGAGTTCCTGCGCTGGGGCTCGACGGCGTTTGAGAACTTCCGCGTTGTTCCTCCAGGCACCGGCATCTGCCACCAGGTGAACCTCGAATATCTGGGCCAGACGGTCTGGACGAAGGAAGAGAATGGCGAAACCGTCGCTTATCCGGATACCTGCGTCGGCACCGACTCCCACACCACCATGATCAACGGCCTGTCTGTCCTTGGCTGGGGCGTTGGCGGTATCGAGGCGGAAGCGGCCATGCTCGGCCAGCCGGTCTCCATGCTGATCCCGGAAGTCATCGGCTTCAAGATGACCGGCAAGCTGCCGGAAGGCGCAACTGCGACAGACCTCGTACTCACCGTTACCAAGATGATGCGCGATAAGGGCGTTGTTGCGAAGTTCACCGAATTCTTCGGCCCCGGCCTCGCCAATCTCTCCCTTGAGGACCAGGCGACCCTGTCGAACATGTCGCCGGAATTCGGCTCTACCTGTGCCTTCTTCCCGACCGATGAGCAGACGCTGAAGTATCTGCGCTCCACGGGCCGTGACGATGACCGCATTGCGCTGGTCGAGGCCTACACCAAGGCGCAGGGCTACTGGCGCGAAGACATGCCGGACCCGGTCTTCACCGACGTGATCGAACTCGACCTGTCGACCGTCGTTCCCTGTATTTCCGGCCCGAAGCGCCCGCAGGACAAGATCGTCCTCGACCAGGCCCCGGTCCAGTTCCGCAAGGACGTCAAGGTTATCAAGGGCGGTGCGGTCTCTGACGACAAGCAGCCTGAGACGCGCGGGGAGGCCCGTTTCGAGGGTGAAGGCGCGACCATGATAAAGACGGAACCGGAAGATTACGGCATCCCGAAATATGCAGTGCCGGACACCGATTATCACATCCATGACGGCTCCGTGGTCATCGCGGCCATCACTTCGTGCACCAACACGTCCAACCCGTCCGTGCTGATCGCCGCTGGCCTGGTGGCTCGCAATGCCCGCGCAAAGGGCCTGAAGGTGAAGCCGTGGGTGAAGACGTCGCTTGCGCCTGGCTCCCAGGTCGTGACCGACTATCTGGAGCGTGCCGGCCTGCAGGACGACCTTGATGCGCTCGGCTTCAACCTTGTCGGCTATGGCTGCACGACCTGTATCGGCAATTCCGGCCCTTTGCCGCCAGCGATCTCCAAGACGATCAATGAGAATGACCTTGTCGCGTGTTCGGTTCTCTCCGGCAACCGCAACTTTGAAGGCCGGATCAGCCAGGATGTGCGCGCGAACTATCTCGCATCACCGCCGCTTGTCGTCGCCTATGCGCTGGCTGGATCGCTCCACCGCAATGTGGCGACCGAGCCGCTCGGTGTCGATCAGGATGGCAATCCGGTCTATCTGAAGGACATCTGGCCGACCTCTGAAGAGATCGCCAGCATCATGGCTGAAGCGGTGACGCCTGCCATGTTCAAGGATCGTTACTCCGACGTGTTCAAGGGCGACGAGATGTGGCAGGGCATCGAGGTCTCCGGTGGCCAGACCTATAGCTGGCCGCCTGCTTCGACCTATGTGCAGAACCCGCCATATTTCGAAGGTATGACCCTGGACATCGATGCGCCGGGCGACATTGAGGATGCGCGCGTTCTCGCTGTCTTCGGCGACTCGATCACGACCGACCATATTTCCCCGGCCGGTTCGATCAAGGCGTCCAGCCCGGCAGGCATCTACCTGCAGGAGCATCAGGTCTCACCGCTCGACTTCAACTCCTATGGCTCGCGCCGCGGTAACCATGAAGTGATGATGCGCGGCACGTTCGCCAATATCCGTATCAAGAACCAGATGGTGCCGGGGGTCGAAGGCGGCGTCACCGTCCACTATCCAAGTGGCGAACAGATGCCGATCTACGATGCGGCCATGAAGTATGAAGCGTCCGGAACGCCGCTCGTCATCTTTGCTGGCGACCTTTACGGCAACGGTTCGTCACGCGACTGGGCTGCGAAAGGTACGATCCTGCTTGGCGTGCGCGCCGTGATCGCCGGCAGCTTCGAGCGGATCCACCGCTCCAACCTGATCGGCATGGGCGTTCTGCCGCTGGAGTTTGCCGAAGGCGAGAACGCGAAGGAGCTCGGCCTCACAGGCAAGGAGCAGGTTAGCATCAAGGGTATCGAGACAATCAAGCCGCGCCAGAAGCTGGATGTCGAGATCACGAAGGAAGACGGCTCCAAGGTTACGGCGCACACCATCGTCCGTATCGATACCGAAAACGAGCTCGATTACTATCGCAATGGCGGCATCCTGCATTACGTGCTGCGGAATCTCGCTCGCGACGCTGCCTAAAATATCTGCAGAAAAACAAAGATGCCGCGCCCTTCCGGGGTGCGGCATCTGTGCGTTCACGGCCAAGTGATTTAAAAGTGTCACAACTCGGCGATATGTGAGCCCGATGATCAAACGGCTCGCGATTCTGACTGTCCTGCTCCTTGCGCCCTCCGCACCGGCCATTGCCGAGCGTCCGGTGCTCGTTGAGCTGTTTGCGTCTCAGAACTGCACGGCCTGCCCTAAGGCGCACCAGACGCTGAAGGAAGTCGAGGCCGACCATCTGGATGATGTTCTCATCCTCACCTGGTCTGTCGATTACTGGGACTATATGGGCGAGCCCGATCCGATGGCCATGCCCGTCGCGAGCGAGCGCCAGAAAGCCTATACAGAACGTCTCGGCCTTCGTGCGCCCTATACGCCGCAATCAGTCTACGATGGCGAGAAGCAGTGTCCGGCCACCAAGAAGCAGACCGTTGAGGCAAATATTGCCAATCAGGCCCGCAAGCATTCCAGCGGCATCTCGATCGAGCCGGTCATGGGGGGCTTTTCAGTCGATGGCGTCCTGCGCGAGCCAGTGGAAGTGCGCCTGGTGAGCTATCTCGCTGGCGAAGAGAACACGACCGGCATGGTCAATCCCGTGACCAAGGCCGAACTGCTCGGTACCTGGACGGGCGGCCGCGTCACTTACGGATATGCCTGCGAGGGCAGCTGTGCTGTCGTGGTGCAGGCTCGCGGGCATGGCGAAGTGCTGGCCGCGAGTTCCCTGCAATAGAAGAGACTATTTCTTCGACAGGCTTTCGAGCTGTTCCTGCATGATCTTCATCTGAGCTTTCAGAGCGGCCATGGCAGCATCGCGTTCGTCGGCGGGTTCTTCTTCTGGCGCTTCCGGTTCTGCTGGTGGATCTTCAGGGGCCACGCCGGCCATGCCTGGCGTGAACATTTTCATCGCCTGTTCGAACATGTCCATGTTGCGGCGCGCCTGATGCTCGAAGAAAGCCATTGGATGAGCACCGCCCATCGCTTTCTTCAGCTTTTCCTGGCTCGCGGCGAAGCTGTTCATGCTCATGTCCAGCCAGGCCGGGAGCATGTTCTGGGCACCGCCACCGTAAAAGCCGATCAGCTGGCGCAGGAAGGACAGGGGCAAAGCGCCGTCGCCTTTGGTTTCGCGCTCGAAGATGATCTGCGTCAGCACGGCGCGGGTCAGGTCTTCGCCCGTCTTGGCATCACGGACCTCGAAATTCACTTCCTTGCGCACAAGCTCGGCCAGATGATCGAGTGTGACATATGAGGAGGTGGACGTGTCATAAAGCCGCCGGTTCGCATACTTCTTGATGACCACCGTGTCGCCTGATCCGTTCCCTTTAGCCATTTCGTTCCCTTGTCTCCGCAAGATTGCGGCGAAATTGTTCCTATGAGCGCCTGTCGGCGGGAATTTACACCTAAACTTCCCAAACCCTGCGCCTTGTTTATACATAGCATCCTTACATCAAGTTGAGCAGATGCAGCAAAATTTTTGCTGCGCAGCAAGCCGGGAGGAATGAATGGCGAAAGTTGCGTTGGTGACTGGGGGAACGCGTGGGATCGGGAGGGCGATCAGCGAGTACCTGAAACAGAAGGGTTTTTCGGTAGCGGCCAATTATGGCGGCAATGCCGAAGCAGCAAAGGAGTGTGAAGAAGCACTCGGAATCAAATGCTATAAATTCGACGTTTCAGACTATGATGCTGTCGGTGCCGGCCTGAAAGCCATCGAAAACGACCTGGGGCCAGTCGACGTTGTCGTCAACAATGCCGGCATCACCTGGGACGGCCCCTTCCACAAGATGTCCAAGGAACAGTGGGACAAGGTCATCGATGTCGATCTCAACTCGGCCTTCAATGTGACGCGCCAAGTCTGGGAGGGTATGCGTGAGCGTGGCTGGGGCCGGATCATCAACATCTCCTCCATCAATGGACAGAAGGGCCAGTTCGGTCAGGCAAACTATTCGGCCGCCAAGGCCGGCCTGATCGGCTTCACCAAGGCGCTCGCCCAGGAAGGCGCGAAGAAGGGCATTACCGTGAATGTCGTTGCCCCGGGCTATATCGACACCGAAATGGTGCGCGCCGTGCCGGAAAAGGTGCTGGAAAGCATTATCGGAACCATTCCGGTCGGACGCCTCGGCAAGGCAGAAGAGATCGCTGCCATGTGTGGGTTCCTCGCTTCTGATGAAGCGGCCTTCATTACCGGCGCTACCATGACCGTGAATGGCGCGCAGTATATCGCAGGCTAATCAGCCTTTTCAGCGAGTATCTCAAGATGAAGCGGATGGACGAGCTCCATCCGCTTTTCATTTATCCAGCCGCGCAGCCGGACCTTGGTGCCGGCGGGTGTGTCGCAGGCCGGCCGCGCCGTGAAGGCCATGTCGATGATGAGGTCGCTATGGTGCATTGCGCGGGTGCACAGCGTACGGCGGTCCTCTTCCTCCGGGCGTTCGGCGGCGCCGCCGATGATGCCTTCCACAATCGTGAAGCCGCGATGGTCCGGCGCGAAGGCCGCCCATGACCGCGGCCGGTAGGTTTCGAGAGCCCACAAACCGGCCTGACTGGCGCGCGCTTCCTTTTCGGCCTCCATCAGGAGTTCGCCTGCGCCGTCTGTGTCGGGATAGAGCCTCACACGGGCATGACCGCGGCGAACCAGTTCCAGATTGACCCAATAGGCAGGGCCCGCCCCATCCTCTGTCGAAAGGTGGGCCAGCGCGCGATCATAGCGGTCGCGCGTGAGGCCCGGATAATGCAGGCGGACCGTGCGACCCATCAGCATGTCCTCAAGCGCGCGGGCGGCCTTGTCGGCATAGGGATCGGGATCGTCATAACGCCGGTTGAGGGCCGGGGCCTCAATGCCGACCAGCCGGACACTCTGACCAGTATCGAGCACCAGCGCATCGCCGTCGATGATGCGGACGACGCGGCCGCGTTCGCCTTCATGCATGGCGTCCAGCGGCCCGGGCTTTGAGCAGGCAGCGCTTGCCGCCAGGGCAACCATCATGATCCAGCCTGAAAGACGCATTGCTCCCCTTCATCCCTCCCCGAAAACACGCTATCGCATCTTCAGGGTGACCCCGTAGCTCAGCAGGATAGAGCAACAGATTCCTAATCGCCAACCCCTTGATTTATTGAGGCTTATCAGCGCCAATCGTGGTATACGCCCCCTGCATTTCCTGACATAACAGACCTACCGGCACCTGTCTGCGCCTGCCGAGTGCTGCGCAGAAACGGTGCCCGGTTCGGTACTTTTCTGAAAGGAGGCGGGCATGGCCGTCGTCAACCTCACGGACGCCCGGGTCCGTGCGCTGCCGCTGGGCAGCGGTATCCACCGGGACGAGCGGGTGAAGGGGCTGATGGTGGTCTGCCACAAGACGACCAAGACGTATGCGGTCCAGGGAGACGTCAGGCGCAACGGCCGACACGTCAGGACCGTCCGGGTCAAGATCGACCGGGTGGACCGGATCGGTCTCGCCGAGGCGAGGCGCAAGGCCAAGGCGCTCATGAGCCAGATACAGAGCGGCGTGGACCCGACCGCGGGTCCGGACGAGACCGGCATCACTCTGGCTCAGGCGCTGGAGGAGCACATCGGCGAGCGGTCGCTTCGGCCGACCACGGAGCGCAGCTACCGGGAGCATGTCGAGAAGTACCTGAAGCGCTTCCGGTCGCGCGCGGTGACCGACATAACGCGGCAGGACTGCCGAGAGCTCCTGGACACGCTTACGGAACGCCACGGACGCACCACGGCTGCAGCGGTCATGCGCACGCTCCGGCTCTTGATCAACACAGCGATGCGGATAGACGAGACGATCGACCGGAACCCGATGGAGGCCGTCCGCATCCCCATCCCGCCGAGGCGCGAGGTCGGAGCGCTGGACCTTCCTGCCTTTTGGCGGGAAACAGAAGCGCTGGCGCCGATCATGCGGGACATCCACCGGACCTTCATGATGACGGGCGCCCGGCGAACGTCGGTCCTGACATTAGGAAGGGGGGACGTAGACCTTGACCGAAGGGTCCTGCGGTTCGGTCACATGAAGACGGGTGGTCAGCTCCTGTTCCCGATGGGCCCTTACCTGACCGACATGCTGGCCAAGCGGCTGAAGGAAGACGAGCCGCTCAATAGCCGCTGGCTTTGGCCGTCGCCGGGAAGCGCGCTGGGCCACGTCCGTGAGCCGAAGCGGGACAACATCCCGAGTCCCCACGTCCTGAGGCACCACGCACGGACGCTGATGATCGCCGCCGGTGTGCCTTACGCCGAGAGCGCCCTCCTGCTCGGACACCGGCTGCCCGGCGCAAGCGGCGGATACGTTCACCCCGAACACCTCGTCGAGGCGCTGCGGCCCCACGCCGAGGCTTACGAGCGACTTATTTTGGATCAGGCAATTTGATTTGATCGATATAGAAGACACCGAACCTGTCTTGCTCGACGCCGAGCGCTTTCATCTGATCATATTTGGCCTTGGTGGGACCAATCTCTCTTCCAGCGTATGAAATCGTCAACACCAAGTCTTGGCCGTTTCTCAGCCCCAATGCCTCTGGATCAAGGACAACCCGATTCCTGAAAAAGAGGCTTCCCTTCGGCGCCTCGTAGGCGTCAGGTTCAACCTGAGCCAATGCTGAAACAGGTAGGCGGTGAAGTATACCTTCAGCGTAAGCCGAAATTTCGAGACTAACTTTCTTGGCACTGGCGGGCACGTCTAGGTGGGTGCTAATCAGCAGGAAAGCCGGACATTTTCTTCCTTCCCGATAGGGAACGGTTTGAAAGCCCTGCCGTTTCCAAAATCGCAGCGAGCTGGACGGCGTGCAGTCTACCCACACGGAATTTGCGCCGCGACCGGATAAGGCATGTATAGCGTGGGATGCCAACGCTTTACCGCATCCTGTTCCGCGAAGATCCGGCCGGGTTTCGAGTATGTCGATGGAGTTCGACCCCAAGGCCGCAAATCCCACCGTGTCGCCGCTTTTATTTCTGGCGACGAGAAGGTCTCCTTCTAAGTGGCAGGTTTCGACAATGCCCACATTGCACCAGAAACCTTGAGGACCGTCGCCCCGCAAATAGGCGTCTTCCTCCTCTTCCAACCACGTCTTGATCTGAAGCACGTCATGCGCAGTCGAGGTGGTAACTTCAACGTGGCTCATCGGTAGTACCCTATCTGATCTCCCGACATCGTTTCAGAATCAGCGACGGTTTAACAGCCCGACCGTCAATGATCCCCCGTATCAAATGATAGTATCTTTGAGACTCTGGCCTCTGGCAGACTTCTACAGGCTTCAACAGCACTGAACGGAAGGAGTCAGAAGTGCAGACCGAAACTGAGCGGGCGACGTTCACGTCGCCCTGGATGGACACCCGAGAGGCGTCAGCCTACCTCGGCGCGTCCCCTAAGACCCTCGCCATCTGGCGCTGCCAGGGGAAGGGCCCCCGATACCACATCGTGAACGAGCGGCTCGTCCGGTACCACCGCGACGACCTCGACGGCTACGTGCTGTCGAACCCCGGCGGAGGGTGCGGCTCGAACGCCGGCATCACCTAGGGCGCGAGCGCTGACATGATCAGAAAAGAAGCCCGCCGGACCATGAGACCGACGGGCTTGTTCAGAAGGTACCAGGCAACCAATTCAAAGGAGACATTGCCGTGATTGAAGATAGCGCGCCGGGAGGCGCGGAGACACCATCGCTTCGGCCTGATCCGACGCAGCTAGAGCCTCTACGGAGGGCAGGACTCCGCCTGATCCCCCTCCACAAGCACGACAGCGAAATCCGCAGAAACAAGAAGCTCGAAAAGCTTGGTAAGGAGCCACGGGATAGTGGCTGGCCAGACAACGACTACTCAGACTTCGACTTCGATGAACACATGGAGTCGGACGGGAATGTCGGCGTTCAGTGTGACGGACTCGTAGTCGTTGATCACGACCCTCGCAATCACAACGAGGACGACGACCCCCTAGTCCGAATGAAAGAAGCAGGCCTGCTTGCGGCCGACGCCCCTCGGGTGCGTACCGGGGGTGGTGGCACCCATATCTACATGCGGATGCCGGCAGGAGTCGAAGCAAGGGACCTGACGGCGAAGCTGAGAGGCTTCGACGGCATCGATATCAAGCGGGGCCGAGGCTACGTGGTGGCGCCCGGCTCGGTCCATCCCAACACGAAGCGGCACTACAGGATCGATGGGGAATTCGGTCCGATCCCCGAGGCACCAAAGGCGCTGATCGACGCGTTGACGAAGGTCTCCGACCGGACTTCGGATGCAGAACCAGGCGCATACACGCCCGAACAGCTCGCCGAAATGCTAGCCGGGCTCAATGCTGAAGACTTCCGCGATCACGAAGACTGGCTTCAGCTGATGATGGCCTGCAATCACGCAACTGGCGGTGCCGGTCGAGAGGAGTTCGTTTCCTGGTGCATCGAGGACAATAAGTTCCGCGACGACGCGGAAATCATCCGCAACCGATGGGACAGCCTGAAGCCGGACGGCGGGGTCACCTACAAGACCCTCATCTACCAGCTCAACAAGGCTGGCCGCAATGACCTCGTCCGGGCGCCCGTAGATCAGGAAGGTGGGTGGCAGCCTGACTTCGATCTGACCAAGGGCGGCTTGGCAAAGGACACACAGAGGAATGCCATCGAGGCCATGCGCGATCCCGCACTGATGCCAGTTTATGACGAGCTGAAGGGGGAGGCCGTGTTCGAGTCTCCCAATCTTCCCTGGAACGAGAGCTACGGTCGTAAGCTGGACGACCACACCATTCTGCTCTTGATCCATTACCTGATCACCCGTCACGCTGCCGTCGGATATGATCCTAAGAAGGATCGAGTGTTTGACGCGGTGCGGACGATCGCCTTCGAACACAAGCGGAACCCGGTCATCAGTTATCTCGATGGTCTGGAGTGGGACGGTGTGAAGCGTGCGGAACGGCTGTTCCCTGACTACTTCGGCGTGCCAGACAGCGCATACGCGCGCGCCGTGTCGCTGTGCTTCATGGTGGGTGCTGTGCGCCGGCAGAAGCAGCCCGGCTGTAAGTTCGACACCATGCCCATCCTCAAGAGTGACCGGCAGGGCGTCGGGAAGTCGACCGGCATTCGAGCGCTCTTTCACGGCGAGTGGACCTCCGACGCAAGCCTTGGCGATATCCGGGGCAAGGACGCAGTCCAGCTTCTGCAGGGCATCTGGGTCCAGGAGCTGGCCGAGTTGGACGGCCTCAGGGCTACCGACATCAACCGGCTCAAGGCGTTCTGTTCCACTCAGGTCGACCGGGTCAGGCTGCCCTACGGCCGCTCAACCTCAGACCTGCCCCGGCGCTGCGTGTTTATCGGCACCTGCAACGAAGGCGGCTACATCCTCGACCAGACCGGAGGCCGGCGTTTCTGGCCGCTGGAGGTACAGGGCGAGATCGATGTCCAGGCGATCATCCGGGACCGCGACCAGCTCTGGGCCGAAGCCGTCCACCTTGAGGCTGCCGGCGCCAGCGTCGTGCTGCCGCGCGAGCTGTGGGGCGATGCAGCGGAGAGACAGGCAGCCGAGACGACAAGCGACCCCTGGCGCGACACGCTCAGCGCCTTCGCGGATAGGCGTCTGCAGAACTACTACGATCACGCAATGGGCGAAGGTGAATATTCCCCGGAGCACCGAAAGTACATGGGAGACGAGCCGCCCCCTCCGCCTGACCGGATCCACACGAGCGAACTGTTCGCTGCCCTTGAGGTGCCATCTGCGCGGCAGATGAAGGGGGCAGCCAGCCGGATCCGCGGAGTGATGGAGTCCCTTGGGTGGAAGTATAAGCCGAACATCCGGATCGGGGCCAGGAGTGGGGCGGGATACGAGCTAACTTGAATTCCTTGCAGCGGCGCAAGGAAGCGAGCGCCCTGTGTTAAGACGCTAAGGAATGCTGTCCTCCACCCTAACGGCGCAACACGCTGAATTCATTGCAATGTTAAGCTGTTAAGGTTGTTAAGGTAGATTCTAAGATCATGGAAAAATAGCCGTATACGGTAGGCTATGCGCTTCGCAGAAGTTTTCAGAGTCTACCTTAACGCCTTACAGCCTTAACGGCCCCACCACCTGGAAAGGGTGGATTTCCTTGCGCCGCTGACAGAACGACGGCGTTCCCCGCTCTCTCCTCGATGCACACTGCTCACGTGCGCGCGTGTCCCCCTCAGACTGGGAATCTGTGCGGCGGCGCAAGAAAACCCCTTGGGGAACAGCGCGATGTGGAATGGCGCCCCGTCCGAGCACCGGGCTGGGCACAGTTTAGAGGAGGTCGGCCTTGCTCCCGGCGGTCTACCAGCGTGACTTCATCTCGACCCTGGCCGAGACCGGCAACGTCTCCGAGACGTGCCGGCGGCTGGGCATATCCAGGATGACGCCCTACGAGTGGCGCATGTCCGACGAGGCGTTCGCCCAGCAGTGGGATGCGGCCCTGGAGGTCAACCGGGACGCCCTCCGGCACCGGGTGGTGGAGACCGCCTGCGCCATGGGCCTAGCGAGGATGGTGCCGCTCTGCGACCCGGACACGGGCGACGCCGTCTTGGACGACGACTTCGAGCCGGTCATGGTGCCAGACACCTCGCACGTGGACGCCCGCGTGCTCATGAAGCTGATGGACAAGGTGCTGAGGGACGAGGCCAAGCGGGTGGACCAGAGGTCGCTCGTCAGCGCCGAGCTCACCCACCGCTACGACGGGCCCACCCAGGTAGTGCTGGTCGGGCCGGACGGCGAGGTGGTCGATGCCGGTTGACCCAGCGCGCATCCAGCTCGTGGGCCGCGACGGCTGCTTCATGATGGACGGCGTCCGCGTGAGGGCGGCGCCCGGCTGGCATGAGGAGCCGGGTTCGCTGGCAGACGAGGCCACGCGTGGCGTCCGCACGCCGCTCGCCGGGGAGGGCGCCAGGCGCGAGGTCCTGGGGTGCTGCGCCCCGGAGCACTTCGAGCTTGTCGCCTCGCTTCCCGTGGCCGTGGTCCGACCAGCAGAGAGCGCCCCGTGACCGCGATCATAAGACCCTGCAGGGCGCAGGCCGACGCCGACGCGCTCATGGCCGAGGCGGCCGCAGACTACCCGCCGCTTCCCGGCATGGCCCAGCGCCACTGCCTCGTCCGCCTCGTGCAGGGCGCCTACCTCGCCTGCGGGACGATGAACCTGCCGAGGGGATGGGTCCGGGCGGCCCAGCAGGAGATGGCGAGGGCCGGGCTCCCGGTGCCGACCGCCAAGGTGGTGCGCTGGGTGCGCGCCCAGTGCCGGGCCTGCCCTCCCTGGCTGGAGCTGGTGCCGGACATCGACCCCGACTTCCTCTCAGACATGGCCGACCTCACCGACTGACGGCGTACGCGGTGGCGCCCGCGCGCGTAGTCTGACGGCATGAAAAGAAGGAGGTGCCAGACATGGAATCGCTGGACGAACGCGCCCGTAGGGCCGAGGCGCGGGTGGAGGAGCTGGACGGCCTCGTGGCCGCCGCAGTCCTGGACGGCCGGGCGGGCGAGGTCACGTCGCTGCGGTCGGAGCGGGCCGCGCTCATCGAGGACCTGGACGACCTGGCGTCAGCCGCCGCGCTCGCCGAGGAGCGCTCGCGGCAGGCCGAGGAGGCCAGACGCGCTGCGCGGCGTCGAGACGCCCTGGACGAGGCAGGAACGCTCGAGGCCAGACGCCGGAAGGCCGCCGGCCGGGTCGACGCTGCTCTCGCTGACCTAGAGGCCGCCCACGCCGAGCACGAGGCGGTCAGCCTGGAGCTGGAGCGATCGCTGGCGGGACACGTAGGCGGCAGGCTGTTGGACGTGAGGGCGCGGAGGGCGATGCTCCGCAGCGCGTGCTGGCTGAAGGCCCCGGCGGTGTCCAGCGCTCTGGGCATCGGGTTCACCCCCGGCAACAAGCGCCGGCCGATGGCCGAGCGCACGTTCGAATTCGAGAAGGAAAAGGCGTGATGGACGAGAGGCTTAGGAACATCAGGGAGTCCGCTGAGGCGGACCTGGAGGCTCTGACCGAGCTACTGGACGGCGACATCGATGCGGCGACGCGCTCGACGCTGGGCCAGTCGCTGCTGCGGACGATCGACCAGGCCACGGCCATGATGACCGGCGGCGTCGGGCCCGACGACCTGGAGGACCTGGCGAAGGCCGAGGCTCAGAGGACCGGCAAGCCCTACAAGCGGCCCAACAAGCGCCCGGCCGACATGACCGACGCGGAGCTGACCGAGCTGTTCAAGGAGATGATCCGCCGGGACACCGGAAAGCGGCCGACCGCGCCGAAGCCCGGCTCCGGCGTGCAGTACTCCGGCGGCATCATGGGCGAGTGACGCTCTTCAGGCGCTAGCTTCGGTGCCCGGGATGCCGGTCAAATGATAGGCGATTTTCGGTTGCGTTTCTGTTTTATCCTTGCTGCCAGCGTTTTTTTGCTGGCGTAACGAAAGGAACAGAAATGACCAGCAACACGCCCACCATAATCGGTGAGGTCGCTCGGGCCTACATCATCACCGGGCATTCGGACGAAGAAACGCTCAAGGTGGTAAAGCGCACCTACCCGGACTCGAAGACTAGTCTCGCCTGCATTCGATATTACCGAAGCCAGTTGCGAGGAGAGGGGCATCCTGTGCCGACATCCAGCGAAGCAAGGAAGATTTTCCGCCTTCCATTGGCAACAAGCCCGGTATCAAAGCTTCGTGCCGGAGGTCGTGGACATGGATGATCATAAGGTAGGTCCCGCCTTCGACTTCTCGCGGAAGCAGTTCGAATTCGGCCGCCCTACGGAAGAATCGGTCCTTGAACTGACCGCAGCCTACCTCGGGCTTTGGAATGCCGCGGAACATGTCTTGGAGGCTTCGCCCGTGTCCAATCACATGGCTGCTCGGCTCGTCCGCACAGCATGTCACGTCGTGACGCGCCTGCTGGCGGCATCGAGTGCCGGTGTGGTTCCGAACGACGTTCTCATGAAGGAGTGCAGCATGTTCCTTCGTGAGATAGCGGAGATCACTGCTGAGGTTCGTAATCAGAAGTACGCTGCCTTCGACCTGCTCCATTCAGCCTATCGGCCCGAAAACTGGAACTACTGGACCGGCGGCTCAGACGACGGACATTTAGAGCTGTTGAACCTAATCGAAATCAGCCATTCTCTGCAGGCGGCTGAGGTGGAGAACCTTAGCGGGCGAATGCCGAGTGAGCGCTAAGCGCAATCAAGCCAGCCGTAAGCTGCCTCAAAGCTCAGCATCTCAAGATCGACGGCGAGCGTCATGGTCTCGCCGTCGAACTCGTATATTCGGGTCATGCCCAATTCGGCGACCCGATGCTCTATTTCGTCCAACGTCTTCCAAGATCTGCCGGGCGGGAAGCGGTAGTCGTTGCTGCCGCCCCTGCCGCGGTTCGAGACGTGAGCCTCTAGTGCGCCGTCGACATAAAGGTCGGCGGCGAAGCAGGGCGTCTCCTCGCTTAGCCGCGGGTAGACCTCGACGTTCTTGAACTCAATCTTCATGCAGGCACGATGCGCCGGAAACGCCAGCGGAATGCTTACACCGGTCTGGAAATCGTACTGAATGGCCTGCTAGGCGGCCTGCCTTTCCGATGCTTCGGCAGCCCGAATATGCGCGGCGACGCAATCGGCAATCGCGTTAGCCAAAGGCACCGGCACTGCATTCCCGATCTGCTCAAAATGGTAACCGATTTGATGCCCGGCAAAATGGAAGGTGTCTGGAAACCCCTGTAGCCGCGCCGCTTCACGCACCGAGATTGTCCTGTCCTGCGTGGGATGGATGTACGCGCCCCAATGCGGATCACATTTGGTGAGCAGAGTGGATGCCAGCCCTTTCCTGTCCAATCGTCCGTATCTCTTGGTGTGGTCCGTCAGCTCGGCGCGCTGCATACCTGCAGGAAGAAGCGATCTCGGGATGTCGCGCCAGTTTCCACCTTCAGGGATGTGCGACATCCGCTCGATGTTTATCGAGCCCAAGTTGCTGCACACATGGTTGTGCAGCTTCTTTGAGCCTGCGCGCATACGTCGTTGATACTCCGTCGTCGCTTGTTTGCCAGCATAAGTGGAGACGTGCTTGCCACCGCCGTTCTCAATTTCCGGCAAGTCCCCGATGGCTTGCCAGACCGTGGGAATTCGAAGCAGGTCGCCTTCAGGCCGGTCAAGCGGTTTGCCTGATCTCTTCACACACAGCCTTGCAAGCCAGTGCGTCGGGCTCGGAAGCATTTCAGAAGCCTCTCCTACCCGGCTCGCCACAATAAATACGCGCCGACGAGCCTGCGGAACTCCGTACTGCTCAGCGAATAAGGTCGTGGCGTCAACGGTATAGTTAAGTGACGACAGCCGAGTCTTTATTTCCTCGATGACCGCGCCGCCGCCGATCGTCAAAATGCCTGGGACGTTCTCCATCACTATCGTCTTCGGCTTAAGTCCCTCTACGATACGGAGATAATCACGGAACAATCCCGCCCGCTCATCGTCGGCCGACCGTTTATGATTGTTGTAACTAAAGGACTGGCAGGGCGGTCCGCCAATAAGGCAGTCGAGCTCGCCCGGCTTAAGGCCGCACGTTTCAAGAAGATGTTCGACTGAAAGTGCAGCGATACTCCCTTGGAAAAAGTGAGTTTCGGGGAAGTTTAGCCGGAAGGTTTCGCCGGCAGCCTCGTCTATGTCGTTTGCCCCGAGCATCCGCCAATCGGCCGCACGGAAGCCAACCGCAAAACCGCCCGCTCCGGCAAACAGGTCAATGCACGACAAGCCCTCAGCGGGCTTCGTAGTGCGTAGATGGGTCACCAGCGAACTCAAAGGCAATTCTCTCAAATGATTCGTGCTTCTGATGATCGACTATTAGTGAACAAAAGGCAAACAACAGGTTAAGCTGGTTCGTTCCCGCTGAACACTGCCAATTTCACCGTCGCTTGACATGAAGGCCTTGATTTGCTTGATATGAGTTGCGCAATCTTGCGCAGGCAAGTTAGTAAAGGAAAATTCAATGCCTGATACGGAAACTCCTCTTTCCTTGAAGGACGTGCCTGAACGTCCTGATCGAGTTCACATTGAGACAATCGGCGGCAAGGAGTGGGAGCTGCGCGAGGTCGAACTGGACGTTCACAACGAGGTCGTCCTGTGGTCGGATAATCCAAGGCTGCAAACAACGGTCACCGAGTCCGTCTCCAATGAGCTGGAACTTGAGACGGCTCTGCGCCGTACCCCCGGATATGATCAGCTCAAAAAGTCGATCGACGATATCGGCCAGATGACGCCGATTTATGTGCAGGAAACAAAAACAGGGAAGTTTCTCGTACTGGAAGGCGCCACAAGGGTAACAATCCTCCGCGAGCTTGATCGTAAATATAAGTCCGGCAAGAACGAGGGCGTGTTTGGACGCGTTAAGGCCAAAGTTCTTCCCAGCAACTTCAGGGAACGCGAAGTAGCTATTCTTCTTGCGGGCATTCACGTGCGCGGCAGTGGTGTGCGCGCTTGGGGCAGGTACATCGAGGCAAAATTCGTCTACGACACGGTGGTCGGCTCGCCCGGCAATCCGGCCCTGATGAATCAGACCCAGCTCGCGAACAGCATGGGGAAGTCGGAAACGTGGATTGCGCGCCTCAAGAGCGCATATGAGTTCGCGCTGAAGTTTATCGAGCATATCGACGACGAACCGAACCCAAAGAAGATCGCTGCAGAAAAGTTCAGTGTCTTAGAAGAAATCAGCAAAGCGACAGGCATAGGCCCTAACATCCGTGATTATGGAAATGCCGCATACGATGACCTCCGCGAAGAAGTCTTCGACATGGTGCGAAACAATGTGTTCAAGGAGTATCGTGACGCACGGTTCTTGAAGCAGTTTCACGATGACCCCGACAGTTGGGACCAGCTCAAATCGGGCGAGGAGCATGTCGCCAACAAGCTTGCCCGACAAGTTCAAGATCAAAGCAGCGGACCGAAGGCGAAGATTGCAGGAATCCCGCATTTGGTTAAGCGAGCGATTGATCGTGGCGACAGTGAATTCGATGACGATGACGTAGCAGTGCTTCAGCAAACAATCGACCTCATCGAGGACCAGGTACACAGCGGCGTGCATCCCTACCGGCTTGCCCTCAAGAAAGCGTCGAGGACGCTTAACAAAGCGAGCAAAGCTGACGTGGAAGACCTCGACGCCTCCGACATCGAAGAGTTCAGGGAGGCTTATGAATACTTCGACGGCCTGGTGAGCCGCCACGCAGGCAGGAGCTGAAAATGGGATACAGCCTACTGGATCACCAAAGAGAAGGGGTCGAATTTCTCAAGATCGCGCCTGGGGGGCTCCTCGCTTTCGAGCAAGGGCTGGGAAAAACGCTTGTAGCTATCGACGCCTTCTCTTCCCTGCTTATGCAGGGACGGGTCGACCAGATGGTAGTTATATGTCCGAATTCCCTGAAGCGAAACTGGAAAGCGGAAATCGAGAAGTTTGCTCCGAGCCTTTCTGTTACTATCGCCGAAGGGAAGCCAAAGGAACGAAGAGCAACCTTGGATCAGCCCAACGCCCGGGTGGTCGTCACTAGCTATGAAACGGCCCGATCCGAGGTCACGCCAATTCTGGCGCTGCTTAGCAGACGGCGTAGCGTCCTAGTGTTCGATGAATCCCACGCGGCCAAGAACAGCAAATCTCTGACTTCGATCGCAGCACAGGAGTTTGCGCCTTATGCGGAATATAGGTGGCTGCTTTCCGGAACACCCATCACCAACACAGCAGAAGATCTTCACACACAGATAGGCATCATCAGGCCCGGTCAAAATCCTCTAGGTACTGCAGAGTCGTTTCTGGCCGCTATGGAGGCTGATCCTGGAAATCCGCGTATCCGAGAAATCACCGACGCAAACGTGTTGCGGCGCACCAAGGAGCAGTGCCTGGACTTGCCTGAGAAGTCGTTCATGGACATCCGGATCGACCTCCAGCCTTGGCAGCGCAAACTCTACGACGAGATGAGGCATCAGATGGTCTGCGAGATCGAGGCCATGACCGGAGAACAGTACCGTGCTTACGCAAGTACGGCACTGAGCCAGCTAACGCGGCTGATTCAGATCGCCAGCAACCCTTCGCTCCTATTTCCCGACTTGAATCAGGACCCGGCAAAGTTCGAGGCCTTGGACAGTCTGCTGCGGGACATCCTGTCTGTGCCAGGCCGCAAGGTAATTCTTTGGTCGAACTATATCCGGTCTATCGAAACTCTGCTTGAGCGGTTTGGTCCGCTGGGTGCTGCGGCAATCTATGGCGGCACTCCCACGGAAGACCGGCAAGCGATTGCCAAAGAGTTTCAAGAAGGGGAGAGCATTCGTGTGCTCATTGCAAACCCGGCTGCGGCTGGGACCGGGTTCACTCTAACGGCGGCGAGCTACACGATCTATGAGTCACTTTCGTGGCGGTATGACCACTACGCACAGAGTCAGGACCGCAATCACAGAATCGGGCAGACTGAGCCCGTTACTTATTTGCGGCTTCTGGCGGCCGACACAATCGAAGATGCGATCGTGAAAGCGCTTGAACGCAAATCGGCACTCGCAGGCACTCTGTTGGGCGACAGAACCGGAGGGGATCTCATCGCTCAACTTTCGAAAGAAGAGATGTGCGAGCTGCTGCGCACAAATAGTTTGCCGGAACGAGTGGAGCGGTCGGAGACCGTCGATGGCTGACAAAATTACTCCGCAGCAACGCTCACGAAACATGTCTCGCATCAAGAGCCGGGACACCAAGCCTGAAAAGCTTCTGCGAACGGCGCTCTATCGGCGCGGCCTTCGTTACCGGCTCTGCCGAAGAGACCTGCCTGGCACTCCCGATATAGTCTTTGGCCCAGCTAAGCTGGCCGTTCAGGTGCGCGGTTGCTTTTGGCATCAGCACCCAGGCTGCGTCCATTGCCGGGTGCCAGATTCCAACCGGGACTATTGGGAGCCAAAGCTTAAGCGGACAATCGAAAGGGACAGCCGAAACGACTTGGCACTTCGAGAACAGGGATGGGAGCTTGTGGTCGTTTGGGAGTGCGAACTGAAGCCTGAATACGCGCCTGACCAATTGGCCGAACGCATTGACTGCAGGATAGCTGAGCGGTTGTGAAGAATGGCGTCCCCGACAGGATTCGAACCTGTGACCCCGGGATTAGGAATCCCGTGCTCTATCCTGCTGAGCTACGAGGACACTTAGTCTGCTCACACAACGGGTGTGTCGTGCACCGCACTAGATGACTAAGACAAACCGATACTAATCTTCTTGGTGCGGCGGCATTCGAAGGTCAAGCTCAGGAGCCTCAATGTCATGCTTTCTCGAAGTTCTGCTTTTTACTCCTGGTTTCAATCGAAGTCGGGCTCGTAGGAACGGTCCTAACAGCGCGTCCTTTAGCGCGACAGCCTTCTCGCCTTTTTTTATTTCCACATAGCCTTTGCTTCTGAGCTCTCGAAGAGCTTCGCGAACGGCTTGGCGATCGACCTGAACACGCATCATGGCGGGAACGCCGATTTCTTCAATTGTTGGACGCCTCTTCCTAGACCAGGCAAGTTCTGCGAGCAGCGCCTGTTCGAGTTCAGATAGTTTGTACATGGTGAATTTGTATCGGCGAAGGTAATGACTAAAGGCCGACTCTAGGGCGCGTTTTTTTCCTGTTTCATAGTGTCTATCGGTCACTAACTGACTAGACCCGTCCTCAGCAAAGGCGGCTGCCGTATGAAATCCAACTTGGTGGACATAGTACGGGAAACCGCCAGCTTCCCGAGCAATTGCATTGATAATTCTAGCAGGAATTTTAATTCCCAGCATGTCAAAGGCTTTATGAAGGAAACTGCTCAGGTCTTCGGTGTTTATGGCGGTAAGGGGTACTTGAGGCAGGTTTCTTTGCGAGCTGTCGTGGCCACCGAAAAGCTCGTCCGCATCCCGACCAATTCCGGAAAACAACGAATTTTACCTTAAGGTCGCTCGCTTGGTTGGAGGCCGATTTGGCGAATACGCCAATGGACCGACGGATGTCTTCAAACTCTCGTCTGCTATCGGAATTTTTGGGCACGTCGTCGAGTTCGTCGATAGATACTATTGCTGGTATCTCGAGCGTCTTTAACTTTCTCAGGAACCTCGCCGAGTTGTACGTCTCTTCAGAATTTTCCAAGCCCAAATCTTCGCATACTAGCCGGCAGCACTCATCGAAGTTTGGAACTGTATTAACTTCGAGCACGCTCTTTCTGGCGTAGCCGAGACGAGTGATCGCCGCGTTGACCAAAGATGTTTTGCCAATCCCACGCTCCCCCGTGACGATGGGATGAATGCCTGGAGACTTTAGCAAGTCGAGCAACTTTTCTAATTGCTCCGATCGCCCCACCAGCAGCTCTGGATAGATAGGGGGCACACCAGGCGTGAAAACATGATGATAACTAACAGCTTCGGTACGCAGAGGTAGCTGCGCGGAACACGCGTCCAAGAGTCTCTGGAAAGCTTCTTCCGGCTGAAGAGCGTTCCAGTCAATGTACTTGATGGCAGCGAGAACATCTGGAAGCTGCGTATCGTCTAGTCTAATCGGGATGAACTTTCGCGCCTTATTGTTGGTATTTCGGAACATTGCCGTTTTTCGTTCCAGCCCAGCCCACTCGGAAGCGAGCGAAAACTTCGAGGCAAAAAATACAACGGTATGGGAGTTCTGAAGTCCCGCTTCTATTTCCGAATAGATGTTCTCTCCATCTGGGATGGAATCTTCATCAAACCATACTCTAAGTCCGTGATCCTTTAGCCTTTTCGCGATTGGCCTTACCGTTTCCTTGTCTTGGGTGGCATGACTCAGAAATACGTCCCAGCGAAATTCTGTTTCATCGCTTTCTTGATCGCGTCGCATTGTTGGCCGTCGGAAAAAATGAAGATCGTGCCATGATACCTAAAATTGACATCGATTAAACTGGTTACGGTTCATCCGGTGCTTATTCGGTGCTCAGGCCATAGCTGAAAGCCGCAAGGCGCTGTAAGTACAGCTCTTTTTGTGCCCCGCCGTACAGATTCCTAAGCTGTTGTCCTAACCGGCGGAAACAGTAATGGATACGGGGAGCCCAGAGAAAGCCTGCTCCGGCGAGAAACCGCTGGGAAACTTTTAGACCCCGTAGCTCAGCAGGATAGAGCATCGGATTCCTAATCCGGAGGTCGCGCGTTCGAATCGCGCCGGGGTCGCCATGCCTTAGAAAAAGGCTGGTGTCCGAGCGCTAAGAGTTGTCTTCTGAAAGACCAGACCTAATTTGTGGGGGAAGCTGCGCGGATTGTAGGTCTGGCTTTTATGGCCGTTGCGGTTTTCCCGCTTGCTGGAACTTCGAAGGTCGCTCCTCACCCATGGGTGGAGTCTGGCAGCTACGGCTGCGTGGCAGATAAGAACCGTGCCTTCAACTAATCCATCGACCAAGCGGCCCATGGGTGAGCGATGACCGGAAGCCCGTCCATCCCATGATTAGAATGGTGATTGGTGAGACTATGAGGGGGCCGTTCAAGAAACAGGACACACCGCTCCGATGGTAATGTGGACTTGGGCTTACGGGGGTGGGTCAGATTGAAGGGAGGTAACTTTCCATATTGGAGTGGATACGGTCCTCAGATTCATGGTTGGAGGGGAAATCTTCACATTGCTTAGGAGGCGGGCAAGGCAGGTCAAAATCCCAGCGTTTCTACAAATCCGAGCCGGTCAGCTGTATAGGCCATTCGACGATGCTGGCATTCTCACTTGAGAAATTTCGGTCACACTGAGTCGGCCTTTATCATGTTGACGGCCGGGCATGCTAATGTCGTGCTGGCCAACGCTCAGTTGCCGTAACAGCAGAAACGGCATCATGTGATTCGGCGTGCCATGTGGTATGCACCGCGTCCGCTTGAAAGAAGCACACCGCCTGAATTTCTGATCGTGGCTTCAGCCACCGATATTGTTGAACCCAGACGGATGACTTTACCCGTCACTGAGAGCGTGCTGGGTGTCGCAGCCTTGTGATAGTCCACACGCAAGTCAGCCGTGGCTGCGGGCGCGTTTCCCGAGGCGAGCAAAGCGTAGAAGCCTGTCAGGTCAATAAGCGATGCGAGAATGCCGCCATGCGCAGATTGCGCGCGTGGGTTCGAGACAACTTCATCTCGCCAAGGCATCTCGAGTCTGAGCGCATCTTCGTCTGCGCTGATTGCCTTGATACCAAGCCATCGATGAAAGGGCGCTGCTTCAAGCGCAAACTGTATGTCCCGAAGTGCTAAAGATGGGGTGCTCATGTGGGGGCCTCGTGCAATTGACGTAGAACGGTGGCAATTGCATCAGTGAAGATGTCATTGCGGTCTCCAGCCACCATGTGACCCGCTCCAGCGACATCGGTGCAATGTGCATCAGGTGCCAGCGCGCGGAAAGTGGTGACAGATTCTTCTGATACAAGCTCACTCATGTGGCCGCGTATGAGATTAAGCGACACACAGATATTTTGAATGGCTTGCTTGATGTCGCCCGTTCGCGCAACTGCGCGACGTCGCATAACATCTTTGATGAAGGCTGGGTCCAAACGCCACCGCCAGCGCCTCTCATTGTCCTGACGCAAATTCTTTCGCAAACCGTTCAGATCTTTTGGGCGGGGGCGGTGCGGAAGATAAATTGCGAAGAGATATGCGACTTGTTCAAGTGACCCGAAACCGTTCTCGATGTGGGCGCCCATGAAGCCGACTACTTTTGTAACGCCGACAGCATCCATATTCGGCCCTATGTCGAAAAGAGTGACCGACATAAATGCATCACGGGAAAGCCTGCCAGCCGCGACAGTAGCCGCAAGCCCGCCAAGTGAGGCCCCTGCAACGTGTGGCCGAATTCCCCTTGGCGCCAGTTGCTCGGCGATGCCCATCAAGTCTCTGGCAATGGCTTCCAGCGAGTAATCTCCGTCGGCGGCCCAATCGCTATCGCCGTGTCCGCGAAGATCCATGGCGATTGAGCGATACCCCTCCAGTGCAACTGCTTCTGCAGCGGCTTTCCAAGCGTGACGCGTTTGTCCTCCACCGCGGGCAAAGACGACCGCAGGTGCTGCAGGACCGCCAATAGAACTATGCGCCAGCTTCAACCCTTGGGCATGAAGGTACATGGTGTGATCACTCAAGCCGCCTGACCCCCGTAAACACTGCAGGAGATATTTGTTATGGTAGCATACAAATGTTGTAAATAGATTCTTCCCTGCAGCTGTCCATCCGGTCGCGAGTGCCCAGGCTCATTGAATTTTCCTATAAAGTTGAGTTCTCTCATTGGTAAGGCTGCACGACACTTGTGCAGAGTTTTCGATTCCCAAAAGGAAGCGATTAGCTGGTCGCGATCATAGCGGCATGCGCTTATTTGCGTGTTCATAACGGATCGCCCCGACCGAGATCGCGTCAGCGGAATCGTCTGATGTTGGACGTGCAGAAATCAACGCGCGGAAGAGGTGGCGCGAGCAGCCGACTACGTCGCAGATTAAACCTCGAACTTGGCATCAACCCAGGAACTCATCATCGCGTCAGGTGCAGGGTCGATGTTTACTGGAATCTGAATTCCTGACACCTCATCCGGGAGGCTGGCACAACGGCCTTGTCAATGTCGTCGGCTCAACAACCAGTATGATTGCAAATAGGGAGCTGAAGCCGTCCGAATGAAAGCTCGTTCGCAGGCCGGTGCCTCTCCACGTCAGGCTGACAGTGCGTGACTTCAGCGAGGAAAAATGCTGCAGGTATGGCCTGCGGAGTGCTGCGACATTGAGCAATCACTCCGCAGGCAACAGTTTGAGTTTCGTATTCCTGCCGGTCGATGAGGCCGGCTATCATGCTTGGCCAACTCAAGGCAAGTTAAGCCGATACAGCCTCACGACCCTCTAGAATCGGACACGGGCGGTTGCGCCAAAGGTCAGGGGCGGTGACAAGAAAGCACCAACAGCTGTTCCCGGTGCTGTTTGCGTGGCAGCGGTACCTTGCAGCGGCGTATCGAAGGCCAGTTCGTAATAGTCCTCATCAAACAGGTTCTGCGCCCACAGTTCCAACTCGAAGGGAGAGTTGTCACTGTAGAATGACATTCTTGCATTTACCACAACCAGCTCTTCAACCTCCTTGAGCGGATCGAGGTTCGAACCTGTATTATACTTTGAAGTGAACCGGCTCGATACATTGAAGCGCGCATCCCAGTCGCTGATGAACGAGGTTTCATAAGTTGCGGCCAACGTACCCGACCAACGGGGCGCAAATGAAATTGTGCTTCCCGGCAAGCGTGGCGGCGCGAAAAAGTCTACCGCTTCGAAATCATCATACTGGGTTTCCGCATAGACAAGACCGCCCTGCAGTGTCAGCCCTTCAAGTTGTTCAGGCAGGTAACGGACATCGAACTCAGCACCCTTGGAAATCACACCGGGAACAGATGTCACGATGAAGCTCGTACCGGTAAACGTGTTGAGCTGAAAGTCGCTATACTCCTGATAGAAAATCGCGCCATTGAAGAACAAGCTATTTGCCGCATTATTAGACTTAAAGCCAACCTCATACGCATCAACTGTTTCCGGATCAAAGCTGGTATCCAGGTTGGGCTGAAATGGCATGGAATCTGAGGGTCCAAACTGGCTGCGGTCAAGGTTGAAACCACCGGCCTTGTAACCGCGTGAATAGGACGCGTAGGACATCAAATTCTCAGTGAACCGAAATGCCCCCTTTACTGTACCTGATAAATCCTCGTCAGAGCGATCCTGAGTGGCGCTCACGCCCACAAAGTTGTCGTTTGTCCAAGGCAAGCAAAGCGTTGGTGTCAATCCACCTGTAGGGCCAAATACGGCCAAGGCTGTGGTACAGCTACCCGCTTCGCCATTAAAATTGGACTCCAGCGTCTTCTCATCAATCGTATAACGAAGACCGACCGTGAGGTCGAACTGATCGCTCAAGCTGAACGTATTGTTCGTGAAGATGGCGTATGTATCCGCAGTTTGTTCATAAACGTCCGCAGTTGCATTTGCCTCGCCCGTATAGATATTACCTGGCAGCGAAGACAGATCAAACGCACCACCACTCGCACCGAGCAGCAATTGCTGAAAGTAGAAAAAGTAATCATTGCCGTAAGTAATGAAATCTGTACGATCAAGAGTTTCATTCGCGTAAAACACACCCACCTGCCAGTCGACGTTATCGGTCGCGCCCGCCAGTCGTAACTCTTGGCTGAATGTGGCAAAAGCGTCCCTGGACGTTTCGTCATCTCGATACCAAAGATCGGCGGCACTAAAATCTGTATCCTGACCCGAGCCGTTTTCCCAATCGCGATAGGATGTGATTGACGTCAATTCACCGAGGCCGGACTGCCACTCGATATTCGCTGACACACCCCAGTCCTCGGTAGTCTGCGTGGCGTCGCGGTTCGCAAAGGCGACGCGGTCGAACGGATCGATCGGAAAAGCAGAGGCCCCGTCACCGCCAGCCAGCAGCGTGATCAGCGGGCCCCTGGCCGGGTCCACCGCGATATAGTCACCCATGCAACAATCTTCTTCCCGATCAGTATAGTCAGCAGAGAGAAGAATCTCGAGGTCGCTGGAGGGCTCAAAACGAAGCTGACCTCGAACGGAGTAGAAGTCATACTGACTCGTTTCGTCCTCGGTACGTGGACCGTCACCGGTCTTTACGTCCAAAAGACCGCCGCGCTCTTCGTATACTCCGAACAGGCGACCGCTCACCGTTTTAGAAAGCGGTCCGGTGACTTCTGCAGACGTGCGAAGGAAGCCTTCGTTGCCGATCCCGACCTCGAAGATCGACTCTAACTCGTCAGACGGTTTCTTCGTGATGACATTTATAACGCCCGCGGAGGTAGACTTACCAAACAAGGTTCCCTGCGGGCCCTTCAGTACTTCGATTCGCTCGATCTCGCCGAGATCGCCGAAGGAAACGCCGTTCCTGGCGCGCGGAACCCCGTCGATTACTACACCTACGGAGCTTTCGAGACCGGGATTGTCACCAACTGTGCCAATGCCACGAATCCGCGCCGTAGTATTTGCTTGCTTTGACGAAGAAGTTACAAGCAGGCCCGGCGTCACAACCGTCAGGTCTTTGATATCCTGAACGCCAGCATCGCTGAGAAGCTCTCCGGACAAGGCGGTCACGACAATTGGCACATCCTGCAAGCTTTGCTCGCGCTTTTGTGCTGTAACCGTGACTGCGCCCAATCGACGAGTACTCTCCGCGCTTTTTGCCCCGGACGTAGAAGCGCCTTGCTCATCCACGTCAACTTGCGCCTGAGCGCCGGCAGCACACAACAATGCCGCTAAAGATACTGAAATCGTAGTCTTCGACAATTGGTCAAAATAATGCACCTCGTTTCCTCCGTATGTTTAATGCATACTTTATGGTATAATACATTTAGATTATGTTGGAACAGTCATTTTGGCCACGCCATGAAGTCGTTGGCGGGTGGTGCAAATCTGCAATACTTCCATGTGCTAGGTGGAGCGTACAGGCGTCGGCGAATGAGTTCGCGCTTTTGCTCTTCGCTTTAGGGTTCGAGTAGAGTGGGGTCCAGTATCATCACCGTTCGTGCCGTCGACGGAATGCAGTCCATAAAGTGACCGGATCCTCTAGAATTAATTCTGCTCACGGTCGCTCGCCATATTTTGCGTGCTGCGCTCGTGCGGGCAGCCATTCCAGTCGGGCAATAGCTTGCCTTTGCCCCTAGCTCTCTTGAGGGCGATTGCGGCAAGAAGGTGCCGTCCTCGGTGCGAAGTTAGTCGGCATCTGTGCGCGAACTATGCTCGACCTGATCCGGCAACGGAAGCGCCTTTGAGGCGCTGAAATCGCCGATCAAGATTGGGCGATAATGCTCCCAGCCAGTTTCTTGATTTTTGCTTCGCAAGTACGCGCAAATTCGAAAGCGTCTTCGCGTTGTCGACGGAAGCTTGGTGTACGTGGCGACCATACTCCCCAATGTCCCTGGCAAGTCGTAAGGACTCAACCTGCTTTCGCGCCTCACTGTTGGAGGCGGGTGTCACTTTGACCATCATGAGCTCCGCCTTCTTTGTTTAGCCAATCAGCGAGCATGCAGCCGCACAGGCAGTTTCGTGATGCCTCGCACAAGGTTCGAAAACAGACGCTCGGGCTCGCCGGTCACTTCGACTTTTGCAAAACGCTTGTGGATCTCTTCCCATATGATCCGCAGCTGCAATTCCGCGAGCCTGTTGCCCATGCAACGATGGATCCCATAGCCGAATGACAGGTGATGACGCGGGTTCTTTCGGTCGATTATGTACTGGTCAGCATTCTCGATGACAGACTCATCCCGGTTGCCCGACAGATACCACATCACCACTTTATCACCTTTTTTGACCTGCTTGCCGCCAATCTCGTAATCCTGGAGCGCAGTCCGGCGCATATGAGTCAACGGTGTCTGCCAGCGGATAATCTCCGGCACCATGCTGGTGATCAGCGACGGATCCTCATTCAGCTTGCGATATTCTTCAGGGTTCTGATTAAGGGCGAGCACGCCGCCACTGATTGAATTCCGCGTCGTGTCGTTGCCGCCCACAATAAGCAGCAGCAGGTTGCCCAGAAACTCCAGGAAGGGCATGTCCCGCGTCGCCGGAGAATGCGCCATCATGGATATGAGGTCGTTCTTGGGTTCCTGTTTAATACGCTGATCCCAGAGCCCTTTGAAATACATCGCGCATTCAATCAGTTCTTTGCGCCTTGCCTCATAAGATTCGACGATGCCAGTTTCAGGCGCGGCCGTTGCGATGTCGGACCAGCGAGTCAGTTTGCGCCGTTCTTCCCAGGGGAAGTCGAACAAGGTCGCAAGAGTCATTGTGGTCAACTCGACTGAGACTTTATCAACCCAGTCGATTTCCTCACCCACCGGCAGATCATCGAGAATCTGACACGCACGCTCACGGATTGTCGGCTCGAGCAGCTTCAAGTTTGACGGTGCGACCGAAGAGTTAACGGCCTTGCGTTGCTGATCGTGCTTGGGCGGGTCCATGGCGATGAACATTTCAAGCTCGAGCGCACCTTCCACCGCGTGCATGTCCTGAATAGCAATTCCCCCGAGCTTCGCTTCCGACGAGAAGACTTTGTGATTGGTGTCAACGGCCATGATGTCGTCGAACTTGGTGACCGACCAGTATGGTCCGACTTTGCTCTCAGGGCAGTAGTGGACTGGATCCTCTTTTCGCAATCGGTCGAAAAAGAGGCCAATTGTATCTTTCTGAAAAAGGCTCGGCCGTGAAACGTCGATTTGCTCGATCGGAATGGTCGCGATTTTTTCGGCCGTGTCCAGCTCAGTCGTTTCGATGCTCATGCCTTGTCCTTCAGCCCGAGCGCGAAAATAGCGCGCCACCTTCCGGAAAATTAGTGGCCCCGCAACACGCAATCTTTAAACATTATAATACATACTTGACCGCTGGGCGCAACCATGGAAGCTAAAGGCTTGATGAGGCCGATCATCAGAGTAATTGTGATAATATATTAGGTTCATAGATGCAGCCCAGTGCCAATAAAGAAAAGAAGGCAAAGCGTGCACTTTCGCTAGCACAAGACATCGTTCGCGACATTGAAGCCGGTGCGCGCGTTGCGGGTGACAGGTTGCCACGCGAAGAAGACATGCTTGCGCGGTACGAAGTCGCCAGAGCAACCTTGCGTGAAGCGCTCCGCTTCCTTGAGCTTCAGGGCGTAATCCATCTTCAGTTGGGCCGAGGTGGCGGTCCGGTGGTCGCGCGCCCGCAGTCCGGTGATTTCGCGAATAGTCTTTCTCTCATCCTGCAATTCATGGAAGCAGACCTGAGAGGCCTGCTCGAATTGCGTGAAGCCATAGCTCCAGATGTTGCAGCCTATGCCGCCCAGCGCGCGACCACGGGTGACCTCAGCGCACTTGCCGATTGCCTTGAAGAGCTTGAGCGGAATGAGGTGGGAAGCCGGTTCGAGGAACTGAACCGTCGGTTTCACGACCTGCTCGGTTGGGCCAGCGGCAATCCGCTTTTCGGCCTTCTGACCTCCACCTTGCATTTGCTGACGCGCGAATTCTCGCGCTCGCTCGGCTATTCCGCCCAGGAGCGCGCAGTCCAGTTGCGAATCCTGCGCCGCGTTCTGGAAGCGGTACGCACAGGTGATGCCCAGGAAGCGCGGCGGGCCATGGCCCGCCTTGTGTCGGGTTCGGCAAATTATTTAGCTGAACGAAGTCCTGATCTGGTTTCTCAAAAAGTGAGGTGGGGACAAATCTAGAAGATTTGCTTGCCGCAATGTCGAAGACGGGAGGATGAAAAAAACATGCCGCTACAAAGCCGCATATGCGAAATTCTCGAGATCGAATATCCGATCTTTCTGGCCGGAATGGGCGGGGCAAGTGTCCCTGCACTCGCGGCCGCGGTATCGAATGCGGGGGGGCTGGGCGTCCTCGGCGCCGCGGCTTGCTCGCCGGACCAGTTACGTAGCTGGATCCGTCAGACCCGCGAGATGACCGACAAGCCGTTCGGGGTGGACACGCTTCTGCCGGCCTCGGTCCGGCGGGGGGTTGCGCCACAATCCGGTAACGCGCCCGCCAACCCGATGGAAAAAATCGACGAATACAAGGAGTTTACTCGCGATTTCATGGCGCGGGAGAATCTTCCCGAAGTCGATGCTGCAGCAGCGATGCGCGCCGCGGGTTCGCCGGATACGGGCAAGAGTCAGCTCCAGCTATTCTCGAGAGAATTCTTCGAGGCGCAGATGGAGGTGGTGATTGAGGAAAAAGTGCCGGTCTATGCCGCGGGACTCGGCAATCCCGCGCCCTGGATGGACCGTCTTCACGCCAACGGCACCAAGGTCATGGCGGTGATCGGCAAGGTCAAGCATGCCCAGCAGGTGGTCGATTCCGGTATCGACATGATCGTCGCCCAGGGGCACGACGGCGGTGGCCACAATTCACCTATCGGAACCATGTCGCTTATCCCGCAAGTCGTGGATGCGGTCGGTGATCGGGTACCCGTGATCGGTGCAGGTGGTATTTCAGATGGGCGCGGTGTCGCTGCGTCGCTGATGTTGGGGGCAGAAGGCGCGTGGATCGGCACCGCCTTCCTCGCAACGGTCGAAGCAGGCATCGAGCATTTTCAGAAGGAAGCAATCACCGAAAGCGGTGACTCGGATACCGTCGTAAGCCGCTCGCTAACCGGCAAGCCTGCCCGAATGATCCGTAACAAATGGGCCGATGCGTGGGTTGATGCGGGCAAGGAACCACTGCCCATGCCTTTCCAGTCGATGATTTCAGGACCGGTTATGGCTTCGGGCCTAAAGGCTGGGCGCAAGGATATCATGCCCGGCTTTGCTGGCCAGGGAATTGGCCTCATCCATTCGATCCGGCCCGCAGCCGAGGTGATGCGCGACCTTGTCGAAGGTGCAGAATTCGCACTCTCCCGCTCGTTTGTCGGAGACATGCAGAACGGTCAACAGGGGAAGCGTCAAAAATGAGCGCCACATCCTCCCTCAATTTCAGTGACAGGTCCGCGATCACGGGCGTCGGTGAAACCGTATTCGTCAAGGGGGCCGAAAATACCGCGGTCGACATGATGCTCGAAGCTTCGCGCAAGGCGATTGCGGATGCCGGGCTGAAGCCATCCGACATCGACGGCATGGTTCCGCCGCCGATCTACACGACATCGGAAGAAATGGCCGCCAATCTGGGTATCGACGTGCTGCGCTATGCGGCTACCGTTCACATGGGCGGAGCCAGCCCGACGACAGCGCTCCAGAACGCAGCGATGGCGATCGCCAGCGGCCTTTGTGACCACGTTCTCGTAACGCTGGGCTGGAATGGCTATTCCGCACTCAGGCCCAAGGCCGGTGCCCCGCCCACCCGGCCGATGAACATGAACACTCTGACCAACACCATTCAGGGCTATTACATTCCCTATGGCGTGTTCCTGCCGGTGCAGATGTATGCCTGGCTCGCCATGCGACATTCCAAACTCCACGGTGTCGGGCCGGACGTCATGGCCGCTGTCGCACTCGCATGTAACCGTCACGCGCAGCTAAATCCGAGAGCCTTCAATCATGGCCGTACATTCGATCTTGAGGCGTATCACTCGGCGCGCTGGATATCCGAGCCTTTCCGGCTCTACGATTGCTGCCTGGAAACCGATGGTGCCTGCGCGGTCGTTGTCTCGCACATGGAACGGGCCAAGGACATGCCGCATGTGCCGGTAAGCATCGCAGGCGCCGCTGAGGGTCACCCCTATCCCGCCGACGACATCCCCTCGCGCCCCGACCCTTTCAAGATCGGCCTCAGCTATGCCGCCCCGCGCGCATTCGAAATGGCAGGCGTCACCCGCGAGGATATGGATTTTCTGCAAATCTACGACTGCTTCTCTTATATCGTGCTGTTGCAACTTGAAGCGCTTGGTTACTGCGAACCCGGCGGTCAGAGCGAATTCGTCGCTGATGGCCAGATCGAGTTGGGGGGACGCTATCCCATCAACACACATGGCGGGTTGCTGAGCGAAGCGCATGTCTGGGGCCTCAACCATGTTGTTGAGGCGGTCCGCCAGCTGCGCCACGATTGCGGCGAGCGTCAGGTCGCAGATGCCCAGACGGGCCTCGTGACCGGCTGGGGCGACCTTGGCGACGGGAGCATCGCAATCCTCAGGAGGTTTACGTGAGCGACAAGACCGAACTTCCGCCTAAAATGCGCTTCATGGCGCAGAAGGCTCCACCCAAGCCGAAACCGCGCCCGCAGGACCCTATCGAACAGGAATTCTGGAATCGGTGCCAGGATGGACATCTCTATTTCCAGCGTTGCAGCGATTGCGGCACCTTCCGTCACCTGCCTCGTTACATGTGCGCAAAGTGTGGTTCACCGGAGTTTTCGTGGGAGCGCAGCACTGGCAAGGGTATGCTCTTTTCCTGGACCGTCACCCACCAGGCCCTGCACCCGGCATTTGCCGCCGACATTCCCTTCGTGGCTGCGTTGGTTGAACTCGAAGAGGGCGTGCGCATGGCCACTCGCCTGATCAATTGTGATCATGAGAGCCTCAGGCTCGACCTTCCTGTCGAATTGACATTCGAACCGGTTGGAGACGACTTCCACCTGCCCGTTTTCCGTCCCTGCGAGGAGTAGGAGCGATATGGATCTCAATTACGGACCCGAATACGACGCATTCCGTCAACAGGTGCGAGCTTTCATCGAAGCCCATCGCCATCTTGCGCCGCCGTCTGCGGCTCGGGCGGCCCGCCCTTCATCCGAAGCCGTCCAATGGCAGAAGCTGCTGATCGAAAACGGATACACAGCCCGCACAATCCCGGCGGAGTATGGCGGCTACGGCGCGGAACCCGACATCCTTAAATCGCGCATCATCTCCGAGGAATTTTCACAGGCCGGGGTGCCGGGCGGGCTCGCCAACCAGGGTATTTCGATGCTCGTTCCGACTTTGCTGGAACTCGGCACCAGGGAGCAGAAGCAACGCTGGATCGAACCCACCCTCAAAGGCGAGATCGTTTGGTGCCAGGGCTATTCTGAACCCGGTGCCGGATCGGACCTGGCCAGCCTCAAGACTAGCGCGCGGGTCGAAGACGGCTATTTCGTCATCAATGGCCAGAAAATTTGGACCAGCACGGCGAAGCAGGCCGATATGATCTTCTGTCTCGTAAGGACCGAGCCTGATGCTCCAAAACACCGCGGTATTTCCTATCTGATCTTCTCGATGGATACACCGGGCATTGAGGTTCGTCCCTTGAAGACGATGACGGGCCACGCAGAATTCAATGAAACATTCTTCACCGATGTCCGCGTTCCGGTGGACCAGATTGTAGGTGCGCGGGGCCAGGGTTGGCTCGTGGCGAATGCAACCCTCGGCCATGAACGGGGAATGCTGGGTGATCCCGGTGCACTCGAAAACCGGCTGCAGGCGCTGATCGCACTGATGCAGGAAGAGCGTATCGGGCAGGCCCGCGCAATCGACAATCCGGTTCTGCGCGACCGGCTGTTGGCGCTCCAGGCAGAGGTGTCAGCGATGAAATGCAATGGGATGCGTATCCTTTCGAACCGCCTCAAGGGTGAGTCAGGTGGAATGGCGAAGCTAATCGTCAAGCTGCAAAGCTGTGAGATTGCCCACCAGATTTCCGCACTGGCGATTGACGCCATGGGTGAGATGGGCACGCTCTACCATGGTAGCCCGCGAGAGCGTGAAGCCGGTGCGTGGCAATGGAACTACATGTTCCAGCTCGGTCTCATAATAGGCGGCGGCACCGCGCAGATTCAGAAAAACATCATTGCCGAACGTGGACTGGGCATGCCGCGCGAACCGAAGCTGGCAAAGACTTCGGATGCGGCGAAAGCAACGGCAGACACGGCGCGTCACAAACAGGGGTCAGCCTAATGGACTTCGGATTATCTCAGGACCAGCAGATGTTACGTGATGCGGTTGCCCGGTGTCTTGCGGACACCTGTCCGCTCGATCATGTCCGCGAATGCGCCGAACTGGACAACCCATACAGCGACAAAGTGCTCGGCGCCGTTCAGGACCTGGGCATTCCAGGGATGCTCGTACCTGAAGAGCATGGCGGCCTCGGCATGACCCTTCTAGACGCTGCCATAGTTGCCGAACAGCTCGCCTATGTGATCGCGCCAGTGCCTTTTCTCGCCAGTCATGTACTTGCGCCTATCGCGCTAAGCGAGGCCGGTAGCGAAGAGCAAAAAGCGCAATGGCTACCGAAGATCGCGAACGGCGAGGCCCGTATCGCTGTCGCGATTTCCGAGACGGTCGAGGCGCGCGACGGGGCGGGCGTTTCCTTTACTGGTGGGAAGCTCAGCGGCACCGCCCTGTTTTGCCTGGATTTCGAGGGAGCTGACGCTTACATCGTAGCCGACGTGAGCGGCAGGCTGCACCTCGTTACTGCCGACGCCCTCAAACTGGAGACGATCCGGCTGACGACCATTGATCGCACCCGCAGTGTCGGGGAATTGCGTTTCGAACAGACAGAGGCAGAACCGCTTGTTGACGATAACGGCGCGACAACGGCCCGGTTGCGCGATGCGGGCCGTGTGATCTTAGCTGCTGACAGCCTGGGCGCGGGCCAGGCCATGATCGAAAAGGCTGTCGATTATTCTGGACAGCGCGAACAGTTTGGCCGGCTAATCGGCAGTTTCCAGGCCGTCAAGCACATGTGCGCGGAGATGGCCGCACGTCATGAGCCATGCCGCTCGCTTGTCTGGTATGCGGCCCACGCCTTCGATTCGATACCGGAGGATGCATCCATTTTCGCCTGCCATGCCAAATCACACACAGGCGAAGTCCATCGCTTTGTCGCCCGCACCTCCACCGAAGTGCATGGCGGAATGGGATTTACGGACCTGATGGGTCTTCATTACTGGTTCAAACGTATTGGCTTCGACCGGCAAGCGCTTGGAGGCCCCGAAACGGTGCGGGCCGAAGTGGCAGTCCTACAAGGTTGGATAAAAGCCCCATAACAAAAAAAATGGGTTGCGAAAGAAGCGGCCCAGACTTGAAGGGAGAAGGAACATTATTAACTGGAATCTCGGCGACATTCTCGACGCAATCGAACCCGCCATACCTCAGGACGCTCCTGCCCTGATACACGGCGACCGGATCGTCACCTGGCCTGAAATGGCCGCGCGTTCGAATAATGTCGCGCGTGCGTTGCGAAAGCGCGGAGCTTGCGATGGCGCCAAGGTGGCTTTCTATATGCGCAACCGCCCTGAATACGGTGAGCTGATGGCGGCCTGCTTTAAGGGACGTTTGACTCATGTGAACATCAATTATCGCTATCGCCCCGAGGAAGTTTTTTACATTTTCAATGATTCTGACAGCGAGGTGATTGTTTACAGCTCGGAGTTCCGTGACTGTATCGTCGAACTCAAGGATCGACTTGAAAAAGTTCACACCTTCGTTGAAATTGGCGACGCTTCGCAAATCGCACCTTTCGCAATCCCTTATGAAACCCTCGCGCAGGAAGGCGATGGATCGGCTCTCGGCATCACGCGCTCGCCTGACGATTTGCTCTTCATTTATACCGGCGGCACGACAGGGATGCCCAAGGGCGTGATGTGGCGTCATGACGATATGCGCAAGGCGCAACTGGACGCCCAGAAGCTGCTCGGCCCCGTTCCGCAAACAATCGAGGAGAACGTCGCCCTGATCACCAGTCAAGGGCCTGGCAGACGCACGCTACCCTCCTGCCCGTTAATGCACGGGACCGGCTTCATCACTGCGATCGGCACGCTCATGTCGGGCGGTGCCATCGTGACTTTGTCGGACCCATCTTTCGATGCTATTGAATTGTGGGAGACGGTCGATACGCACCAGGTGGAAAGCATCTCAATTGTGGGCGACGCTTTTGCCAAACCGATGCTGCAGGCGCTGGACAATAATCCCGGTCGCTGGGACACGAGCAGCCTTGTCTCCATTGTTTCATCCGGCGTGATGTGGAGCAAAGAGGTCAAGGCTGGCCTGTGCAAGCATATCCCCCAAGTGGTGCTGATGGACAGTTTTGGCGCTTCCGAAGGGCTCGGCTTCGGCCTCTCCGTCACAACCGCAGAGGGGGGCACGAACACCGCGAAATTCGCGATCGGTGAATTCTGCGATGTCTTCGATGAAAACGACCAGAAAGTAACGCCGGGCAGCGGCGTACCGGGATATATCGCTCGCAAGGGCGCAATCCCGGCGGGTTATTACAAGGATCCCGAAAAGTCCGCCAAAACCTTCCGCACTATCGACGGGGTGCGCTATTCGATTCCAGGCGACTGGTGCACGGTCGAAGCCGATGGCAGCCTGACCCTGCTGGGCCGTGGCAGCGTGTGCATCAACACGGCTGGTGAAAAGGTCTATCCGGAAGAGGTCGAGGAAGTCCTCAAGACCCATCCCGCTATTGCTGACGCGCTGGTCGTGGGCGTGCCGAGTGAAAAATGGGGCCAGGCCGTCACCGCCGTCGTGCACCTGAGTGGCGACGTTGCATTCGACGAGCAAGGCGTCAAAGACCACGTGCGTCAGCAATTGGCCGGTTACAAAACGCCAAAGGCCATCCATCCAACGAAAACAGCCCTGCGCGCATCCAACGGCAAGGCCGACTATGCAACAGCAAAAGCAATCGCCGAGCGCTTGACGGTCGCGTCATGAGCAAGCGGGCTTCTCCTGATTACGACGCCGTAATCGTCGGTGCCGGCTTCAGCGGGATCTACCTGTTACACAAGTTACGTAACGCCGGGTTCAACGTGTTGCTGGTGGATGCTGCGGCCGAGCCGGGCGGTATCTGGTATTGGAATTGCTATCCGGGCGCACGAGTGGATTCGCAGGTGCCGATCTACGAGTACTCAATACCTGAAGTGTGGAGATCATGGACCTGGAGCGAACGATTTCCCGGATGGAAAGAGCTAAGAGCGTATTTCCAGCATGTTTGTAATACACTCAAGCTGTGGCCCATGATGCGCATGGGGGCACGGGTCACAGGCGCGAACTATGAGCAAGAGGCGCAGCAATGGCACCTGCAACTCAACGGAGAGGAAACTGTTACGACACGGTTCCTCTTGCCCGCGATTGGTTTCGCATCAAAGCCGCATATCCCTGATTTTCCCGGCATTGAGGATTTCGAAGGCGAATGGTTTCACACGGCGCGCTGGCCACAACAGGGGGTCGATCTGAGCGGACGCAAGATTGCCTTGATCGGCACCGGGGCAAGCGGTGTGCAAGTCGCGCAGGAAGCCGCGAAGTCCGCATCGAAGCTGACACTATTTCAAAGAACACCAATCCTGGCGCTGCCCATGCAGCAGCAAAAGCTGACAAAGGAAGGTCAGGAACGCGACAAGCAGGATTATGCCGCTATCTTCGAAGCGCGCAAGCAGACCCGCGGAGGGTTCGAATCTCAATCGCTGGACGTTTCGGCGCTCGAAGTTGACGAGAAAGAGCGCAAGGCACACTTCGAATATCTGTGGCAGAAAGGCGGCCTCAGGTTCTGGTATCACAATTTCTCCGACCTGCTGATCAATCGCGAAGCGAACCGCTACGCCTATGATTTCTGGCGAGACAAGGTTCGCGCCAGGATCTCCGACCCCAATCTTGTTGAACTGCTCGCGCCTTCCGAACCACCCCATCCATTCGGCACGAAGAGACCTTCGCTCGAGCAGTGTTATTACGAGATTTTCGCGCAGGATAATGTCGATCTGGTCGATCTGAAGGCAACCCCCATCACCCGGATCAAACCGCACGCGATAGAGACCGCTGGCGGCGAGGTGGAATGCGACCTCATCGTTTACGCCACCGGCTTCGATGCCGGGCGAGGCGGCATGGTCGATATGAACATCACGGGGACGAACGGCCTTTCTGTTTCACAAGCTTGGGAAGACGGGTTACGCGCCTATCTCGGCATGGCGATAGCAGACTTTCCAAACATGCTGTTTGCATACGGTCCACTTAGCCCGTCAGGTTTCTCGAACGGCCCAACCAGCGCAGAGATACAGGGTGACTGGATTTGCGACTTTCTTGTCTGGATGCGAGACAATGACAGTCATCAATTCGAAGCCAGTGCGACCGCAGAAGCGGGCTGGACAGAAATGGTGGCACAGGCTGGCGCAATGACCCTGTTTCCCGAAGCGAATTCCTGGTACATGGGCGCAAATATCCCTGGCAGGAAGCGTCAGCTGATCAACTTTCCAAGCGTGTCTGGATATGTCGCACTCTGCGAAGATGTAGCGAATGACGGGTATCGCGGCTTCATCATCGACAAACACACCAGCAACGAACAGATGATGGAATGAATATATTGACGAAAGTGACAGATTTTCCCGACGATATCAGCTCTGTCTGGGCCGGCGATGGTTCGCATCTGCCGGAATGGTTTGTGTCGGCCCTGAAAGTGCCGCGCGAGGAAGGTTATGAAGAGATCGACAATGCGAAAGTGCATTACTTTCGCTGGGGCGATCGCGGCAAGCCGAAAGTGCTTATGACACATGGCTTTCTCTCCCACGCGCGCTGCTTTGCCTTCATCGCTCCGTTCCTCGCCGACGACTATGACGTGGTCGCGTTCGACCTTGCCGGCATGGGCGACTCGGAGATGCGTGGGCAGGCCGATCCAGAAGCGAGAGGGCGCGAATTTGTTGAGATTGCTGAGGCGCTCAATCTGTTCGCGGATGGCCACAAACCCACCATCATTGCGCACAGTTTCGGTTCCGGCGCAGCGCTCACTGCCGTGACGCAGTCGCCCGATCGGTTTTCCGGGGTTGTGATTTGCGATCTCATGGTCTTGCGCGCGGAGGTCCTGAAGCAATATTGGAACCAACGCCGTTCCAGCCCGGGATCAGGTGACCCTGACAAGCCCAAGCGGTCCTATGCGAGCTATGAAGAGGCGCGCAAAAGATACGTCCTCTCCCCGCCCCAACCCGTCGGCGAGCCTTTCCTTCTGGATTACATGGCGTATCATTCTATGCGGCGCTGCGGAGATAACTGGACATGGAAATTCACACCCGAAGTGTTCCGGCGAAGCAATAAGTCGGAAGAATGGCTTACGATCGGCCAGCGACTCGTGAGTACGCCGGGTCGCAAGACCATTGTTCATGGGGCCAAGAGCCAGCTCTTTACCAAGGATTCGGCTGACTACATCCGTGAGCTGGGGGGGGGTGACATTCCTATCATCGCCGTTCCTGAAGCACGCCATCATTTGATGCTCGATCAGCCATTGGCTTTCGCAACCGCACTCCTGAGCATCCTGCACCTATGGGAAAATCAGGAACCTCGCCCTTCGTGCCGCTGAGCTAGGTTCGAGGTTCAATGCGCAATGTATCGGGTTGGCTCAACCCATGGTGAACGGCGTCTCCAGAAAAAGCGGCAGAAATTGACCTGAGACCTTCGGCTCCCTCACTCATTTCGAGAGTCTGACCCTTTCATAGTCCAAGGTTTGAGGTCTGGCGAACGCGCCGGGAGCGGAGCCCCCGACAAGCTCGAGCGACCGGCGTGGCTCACGGGCGTCAGCCCGCCCAGCGATGAGTGAGGCCGGTGATGGTTGTAGTCGTGTCGCCAACGTCCCAGCACCTTCCTGGCATGCGCGAGACTGTCGAACACTTCCTCGTTCAGACATTCGTCGCGGAGCTTTCCGTTGAAGCTTTCGACGAAGCCATTCTGCTGCGGCTTTCCCGGCGCGATATAGTGCCAGGCGATGCCAGTTTCGTTCGGCCATTCCGGGATGGCGCGCGAAGTCAGCTCAGTGCCGTTGTCAGAGACGATGGTTTCCGGCCGGCCATAGAGACGGATACAGCGATCGAGCTCTCACGCCACACGCGCACCTGACAGGGATGTGTCGGCCACCAGTGCCAGGCATTCACGGGTGTAATCGTCGATCACGTTCAGCATCCGGAACCGCCGCGCCGGACCAAAGACGTCCGAGACGAAGTCGAGGCTCCAGCGCTTCGATGGACCGTCCGGAGCAGGCATCGGCGCACGCGTCCCGTCGCCATTGTCGCTCGGACCAATGGCGCGCCAATGACGACCGCGCTTGCGGCCCCGTCGCCGTTTCACGGCCAGGCCTTCTTCCCTCTAGAGACGCCTCAGCTTCTTCTGGTTCATCGCGATACCTTCGCGTTCAAGCATCAGGCCGATGCGGCGATAGCCGAACCGGCGGCGCGTCGCTGCGATCTCGCGCATGCGGGTCCGGATCTCCGGATTGTCCGGCTCTGCTTCTCGCCTGACAGTCTTCGGATCGACGCTGACCAGCGGGCAGGCGCGGCGCTGGGAGATGTCGTAGGTCTCGATCACCTTCAGCGCGGCATCCCGCTTCAACCGGGGCGTCGTCAGGACTTTCCGAGCAGGTCTTTCAGGATCGAATTGTCGAGCATGCTGTCGGCCAGAAGCTTCTTCAGCCGCGCATTCTCGATCTCAAGCGTCTTCAGCTTGCGGGCATCAGATACGTCCATCCCGCCGAACTTCGCCTTCCATTTGTAGAATGGTGGCCGAGCTGACGCCATGACGCCGGCAGACCTCCGCCGTCGACATGCCGCGCTCCTGCTCAGCCAGAATCGCGATGATCTGTCCTTCCGTGAATTTGCTCTTGCGCATTGTCTGTCTCCATAATGACAGACTCTCAATTCAAATGCGGGACCAATCGGGGCTCAGGTCAAAACTGCCGAGTCTGATATGCGGCTCGACTCATGTCGATGGGTTAGGCAAAGCCTCTGCTTGCAATGTTTTTGATGTCGTGCTCGCTGCAGGAAAATCTATGCACATGACGTTTGACTTGCGCGTTTGCAGTTACCAGTCGCCTGCTGTTCGGAGAATATCGGACGCGTCATTCAGCCAGACATTGCTTGCGGTCGGTATTCAGACTTCCTTTTGTGTGATGGTCATGCGTTGCAGAAGAGTCCACATTGAATAGGTCAGATTCAGCTGTTTTGGGTGGCGAAATACTATTTGGTTCGGGCAGCTTGTGTTATTTCTCATTCCTTCATTCGTTGTTCGACGAAGTCGGTCACAGTCATATTTAACGCGACGGCGCAAAACTGATCTGAAGCTGTTTCCCATTCGAGTTTTGAATTCTCTTTATGCCAGGCTGGCGACCAGTTGAGTGCGGCGATCATGGCGCGCCGACAGTATTCCGGATCACTCATGAGGTGCCGATGTTTTTTCAGATTTGTCAATTCGTCCATCCAGATGTTGCGATATCGCTCATTGATGGAGCGCAAACGGGATCGCGCGCTTTGAGGCAGGGAGCCCCACTCACGAAAGGATACTTTATGCGCATCGCCTGGCGGTCCGTTGAGCGCACGCAAGTGTGACAGAACCAATCCATGGAACCGCGAGAGCGGCCCTGTTAACTCCGATAGTTGCTCTTCAACAATGGACAGACCGCTGGTCATTCCGTGTTCGATAACCGCCTCAAGGAGCTGTTCCTTGCTATCAAAATGATAGAAAATACTGCCAGATGTAATCCCGATTTCCTCGGCGATATTGCGAACGGTTGTTCGCTGAAATCCCAGTTTGTTGAACAATTGCGCCGACGCGTTGATTAGCTCGTCTCGCATCGCAACGGTATTTTTCGTTTTTTTGGGCCGAGCCATCTCGTAATCCTTCAAAGTTCAGAGGCTTTTTTGCAAATCGAATAGTTTATAAATATTGACCCGGCCCCGTGATCCGGGCCGTTCATTCGGAGAGTCTGTTCGCCTTTTGCTTTGAGAAGGACTGTACCATTCCGGGTTGGAGTTTCCCGGCTTTCATCAGTCGGCTGGACTGGATGACGGCCGGGTGATTCATCAGCGCTTGCGGGGCTTTGTTTCCAATCACGCTATGAGGTCGTAGCTGATTATAGGCTACACGCCAAGCCTCCAGCTTTTTCCTTGGGTCTGGCAGGTTCATGAACCAGTGCGCATCCAGGCACCCCGACCTGAGCCGGCCGTTGAATGCCTCAATGAACGCATTGTCCGTCGGTTTGCCGGGGCGGTCAAAGTCGAGAACGACGCCCCTTGAAAATAACCGCAGTTCGCGACGAGTGCTCCTGCATACACGAAAAAGCGAAACTCTTCGCCGAAAATTCTGCGAAGGGTTATTGACAAGCCGCAGCATAAAAACTAAGCAAGCGCTTGATCAAAACAAGTCAACCTTTATAAAAGCTAAATTCAACTTGTGAACTTCACAATCGCAAGCCGGGAGGGTAGAAAAGTGAATTCCGTAAATCCTAAATCGTTCAATGTGTTGCGTGGTCTGCTGCTTGCGGCAGGGTCGCAGGCGATTGTCGCCAGTATGGGCGCGGTCGCGCAAGAAGCAGAGGCTGAGTCGCCTGAAGAGGCGGCCGACTACCGGTCTCTCGACACTGTCGTCGTTACCGCGCAAAAGCGGGAAGAAACGGCCCAGTCCGTTCCGATCTCTATTACCGCATTTTCCGGCGAAGCGATGGAGCAGGGGCAGCTGGCCACGCTGACAGACCTTGCCCAGGTGACGCCTGGTCTTGCTTTTAACACTTTCCAGCCAGGTCAGCCTGAGATCTCCATTCGTGGCGTTGGAACGAAAGAGGATGGCGCCGGGGCGTCCGATTCAACTTTGGTTATGGTTGATGGCGTCTATGTCGCCGCCCGGTCGGCCTCAAACGTCGATATATTTGATCTCGAGCGCGTTGAGGTGTTGCGCGGGCCGCAAGGCACGCTGTTTGGTAAGAACTCGATCGGGGGAGTCATCAACTATATTACCCGCAAGCCGGATGACGAATTTCGCCTGCGTGTGCGGCAAACAGTCGGCTCATATGACCAGTTCGATACAGCGGCAATGGTCAATACGCCTTTAACCGATAATTTGTTTACAAAGCTGTCGTTCAACCGCCGATCATTTGAGGGTTATGACCGATGGATTGGTCCGGGCCGGGGCGATGAGATTGGAGGAAACAACCTTTTTTCCTGGCGCGCACAGGCGCTGTGGGAGGCCGCCAGTGATTTGAGTGTTCTCGTGTCCCTGGATGGCGCCGACGAAGAGCTTGGTAATATTAATCGTCAACCGGTCGGCTCAGCTGGCCCGCTTCATGATTGCGGATGCGCGTCGGATCCCATGGCTGTTGATATTGCGCTTGGTGGTGCAGGCTCGGTGCGCACCTATCTTGGCGAAGAGGACAATGGCGGCGAACGCAATGTCTTCGGCGGTATGATTGAAATCAATAAGGATTTCTCATTCGCTACGCTGACCGCAATGGGTGCGTATCGGGAGTCCGAATATTACTTCTCTCACGACGACACGGGTTTGCCGCCGTCGCCGATGGTGGATTTGACGGGATCTAATGGCAATCCGACTGATCTGCTGTTGGGCGATCCGAGCATCGGCTTCACTTTCGATAACAGCGATATAGTCTGGGAGGATTCGCAACAATTCACAGGTGAGATTCGTCTGTCTTCTAATTCGGGCGGACCGCTACAATGGGTTGCCGGCGCGTTCGGTAGCATAGAGCAAATCGACAGAACAGAAGGTATTTTGTTTACTGCGATTTCGGATGCGTCGCTCGATCCGAACTATGCGGAGGCGACGATGCTATTTGAGGGGAGTGCGGTTGCTGCGTTCGTTCAGGCGACCTATGACCTGACGGATCGTCTAAGCCTCACAGCGGGCGGACGCTTTTCCTACGAGGAAAAGGAGATTGTTGCTTTCAACGAAATTCCCCAATCGCCAAGCTTGCAGCTTGTGCTTTCCGCATTCCCGCCGACAAAGGGTAAGGAAGACTGGGATAATTTCTCGTGGAAGGCCGCGGTCGATTACGAAGTGGTTGATGATGTTCTAATCTACGGCACGGTCGCCACTGGCTTCAAAAGCGGCGGCTTCACCGGAGCAGCGACAACGGCTTCTGGCGCGACAACACCGTTCATGCCCGAGGAGGCGATGAACTACGAAATCGGGATGAAGGGGGACTTCCTCAACAGCCGGCTTCGCATCAACCTTTCTGGGTTTTACGTTGATTACGAGGACCTTCAGGTTACACGCTTCTTCCAGCCGCCGACATCCGGTGCAGGCGAATTTATCACCGAAAACGCCGCCGACGCCGAAATTATGGGTTTCGAAGGGGAGCTCACCGCTCTGTTGACCGACAATATAGAGGTTGGAGGGTTCTACTCCCACCTTGACGCCACGTTTGAGAACTTTTTCGGCACGCCCGATATTTCAGGAAACGGCGACTTCACTGGCAAAACGTTGCGTCAGGCGCCGGAACATTCCGGCGGCGGCTATATTCAATACATCCACGAGTTTGGTGCCGGCCACGGCAACCTGACAGCGAATGTTAATGTCAAATATCAGAGCTCGTCGTTCACGAACGTGGACAACAATCCGCTTGACGTCATTCCAGAGCACACGGTTGGTGATGCGTGGCTCGCGTGGAATTCGGACAACGACAAATGGATGGTTCAGGCATGGGTCAAGAACTTCACCGATGAGGTCTACCGCACTCACGTCTTCACGCAGCGAGGAAACCGGATTGGATTCGGCACCTATGCACCACCGCGCACCTACGGATTGACGTTGCAGTTCAGATACTAGTCGAGGCCAGTTGTTCAGGCGGCGCAACTGAATGTGCGCCGCCTCTTCAGGGCGCAGAAGTTCTTCGAGTGAGTGAACCAGCGTTGGAGAGCGTGTGTTAAACAAGAGAGGTTACGAAATGCTTTCACCAGTCTTAAGGCCAGGCTTTATACAGCTTCGCGTGCTCGATATTGAGGCCGCGATTGTTCACTACCGTGACCACATGGGGCTCGATCTCGTTTCCCAGCATGACGGGCGGGTGTACCTGAAGGCTTATGATGAATTCGACCGTCACAGCGTTGTGCTTCGGGAGGCGGACAATGTCGGGGTTGACGTGATGGCTTTTAAGATGGCGTCACAGGAATCCGTGGAGGAACTCAGGCGAAACCTCGATAGGCGCGGCATTGTGCATGAGGTGATTGAGCCTGAGGAGCAGCCGGGCGTCGGTGAGCGGCTGCGCGTGCATATGCCGACAGGTCATCTGTTTGATTTTTATGCCACCATGGCACTATCCGACAACGGGCCCATGACGGACAATCCTGAACTATGGCGCGACGATCCCAAAGGCATGCGTATTATCCGGTTCGATCATTGCGCTTTGCTTGGCGATGAAATCGATGCAGCTGCAGAAATTCTGATCGAATGTCTCGGCTTTAGCGTTACTGAACGCGTTGTTGATCCGGACGGCGAGAATATCGCGATATTTCTATCATGCTCAAACAAGGCCCATGATGTTGCATTCCTCAAAGCGCCGGTGAAGGGCAAGCTCCATCATGCGTCATTCCTGTTGGAATCCTGGGCCGACATCGGCCATGCAGCCGACTTGATGGCGCGGCGCGATATCAAGATTGATATCGGACCAACCCGGCACGGTATTACGCGAGGGCAAACCATCTACTTCTTTGATCCTTCCGGCAATCGGAATGAAACATTTTCGGGGGGATATCATTTCTATCCCGACAATCCAACGCGTGTATGGACGACGGACAAATTTGGCAAAGGTCTTTTTTACTACGAACAGGAAGTCGTCGAAAGTTTTGTCGGCGTTTACACGTAGAGTGGAATGATCCGTCAGGCGGCGGCCATCCGTCGTCGCATTACGGCATCGAACTTGAACGTAGGAAGAAGTGGGAATTCAATGTATGTGAAAGTTTGCAAAGTCACTGAGCTTTCCGAAGGTGAAGTCATCCGTTTCATGCCTCAAGGTGAGGAGGAAGGGATCGCAGTTTGTCTCTCTCAAGGAGAAGTTTTTGCGATCGCAGACAAGTGTTCGCACGGCAACTGGAGCTTGTCGGAGGGGTTTCTTGAAAACTGTCATCTCGAATGCATCCTGCATGGATCGGCGTTCGACTTGCGGACCGGTTGGCCAGACAAGCTGCCCGCGACGAAACCGGTAAAAATTTATGACGTCAAAATAGAAGATGGAGATGTGCTCGTCGACGTCTCTTCTGGCCGCATAACCCAACCGGACGATGAAGACATTGCCGCCCAACATTAGTGGATATTCAGATTGTTGCTTTGACGCAAGGCAACGAAGTCCGAAGCCGCTGGTCCACGGGTTCGGTCAGGGGCCTGTGACCTGACGTGGGCGACTTTCGAATATCTATTCCGGAGGCGGGATGTATCTCGACGTGCGAAGCGGATGAAACCGTTCTTGCCGCGATGGGGCGACATGGGGTGAAAAAAATCCCGTCGGGGTGTCACGGAGGCGGTTGCGGTGTATGCAAGATAAGAATTTTGTCTGGCCGCTATCGTGTTGGAAAGATGAATAGCGACGTGATCTCACCCGAAGAAATAGAGGACGGTTATGCCTTGGCGTGCAAGACTATTGCCGAAGAGGATCTGGAGATTGCGGTTGTCGGGCGCATGCGAAAATTCTATCGTGAGCGACTTTAGACATTTTTGCTCTGCTCTCTGAATCCGGTCAATCACTCTGAATCCTATAGCGAGAATTGCGTAAGCACGAACATGGTTGAAAGCTTCTTCTCCCGATTGCGCGGATGATCCGGGGGGCAGCATCATGCCGTGAGCGGGAAACACCTTGGTACCGCCGGGCATGCGGCCTGGCTTGAGGATCACAGTCTGGAGAGCAATGGCGCTCTCGCCAATCGTCTGATCAGCGCAGCGCTCGGCGCTCCTGTCGGCCGGAACTGGGCAGGTTACTGGCAATGATCCGCAACGTGACGGCATCGCCTGGTGCCCAGGCGCACATGCCCTTGCGCTCCTCCACCATCCGGACATGCTTGCGCCGGGCGGTATGGCGAAGGGCCAGGACGACTTTGAAAACGACCGAATTGCGCAGCGTGGCAGCCGTTGCATCAAGCCGACGCTCGATCATCACCCGCTCAGCAAGATCCCGGGTTGTGAGTTCGCCATCGACCTCAAGATGGCGCACGCAGATGTCGGTGATCTCGTCCTTCTTGAAGAACCCATGGCTCACCATGTAGCGAGTCGACTGGTAGTCAGGGGCGGTGAATAGCCGGATCGACATTTATATGAGCCAGGTCGTGCTTCGCCTGCGCAATCTGAGCCTGATCCGCCCATAGATATCAACACGCTTGTCCTTCAGGGACTCGATGATGAGTGACTCTGCCATCGCCAACATCATCTCGCACAGGCAGAGGGCGGACAATCGGAAACATGGTGCATCTGCTGTCTAGGACCGAGTCCCTGAACATCAGCTGGTTCGCCTCCCTGGCCGAGGCAAGGCGGCTGATCGAGGCGTGGAGGCGCGACTACAATGAGAGCCGGCTTCACATGGCTCACAATGGGCAATCTCTCCCGGCGAGTTTGCCTGTAACGCCGGCCTATGCCATGGTGGCAAGGTCAAAATCGCCGCTGGATTTTAACACCAAGGCCGGACCACCAGGCCAAGCACGTCATTCAAACCGAGTCGCTTTGGGCCAGGGCGCGCAGTTCAAACTTTTGAATTTTACCCGTCGATGTTTTTGGCAAGGCCTGAAAATTTACGCGGGTGGGACATTTGAAATGGGCGAGCCGTTTCCGGCAGAAGGCAATGATTTCCTCTTCAGTCGCCTCTTTGCCTGGCACGGTTTCGATAAATGCGTATGGAGTTTCACCCCATTTTTCATGGGGCGCAGCGACGACAGCGGCGGCCGATACGGCAGGATGTTTGTACAGTACGCCTTCGACTTCAATACTCGAAATATTCTCGCCGCCGGAAATGATAATATCTTTGGATCGGTCCCGAATTTCAACATAGCCGTCGGGATGGCAGACAGCGAGATCGCCGCTGTGAAAATACCCGCCTGCCAGTGCCTTGTTGGTGGCTTGAGGGTTTTTGAAATACTCCGACATGACAAGGTTTCCGCGGAACATCACTTCGCCAAGCGTTTTTCCGTCCTGCGGCACCGGTTGCATTGTATCCGGATCCATCACAACCATTTCTTCGACCATCGGATAACCGACTCCTTGACGGGCCTTCATTTCCGCTTGCTGGTCAATCGGCAGAGTATTCCATTCCGGTCGCCAGGCGCAAACGGCGCAGGGGCCATAAACCTCCGTCAGTCCATAGGTGTGGGTGATGTCGAATCCGGTTTCTTGCGCCTTTTGAAGCAGCGCTGCGGGTGGCGCCGCGCCCGCGGTCATCACGGCGACGTTGAGCTTCTCGTTCGATTCCTCAGGCGCAGTTGCTGCATCGACTAGCATTCGCACGACGATAGGGGCACCGCATAAATGCGTGACCTGATGTTTCCTGACCAAGTGAAGCAGCATCTCCGGGTCCACGCCGCGAACGCAAACATTGACGCCGCCCTGTAGCGCTATTGTCCAAGGGAAACACCATCCATTGCAGTGAAAAAGGGGCAGGGACCACAAGTAAACCGGAAAATGCGGCATCTGCCATGACAGGGCGTTACCGATCGAATTCAAGTAAGCGCCGCGATGATGCAGCACGACGCCCTTTGGGTCGCCGGTTGTCCCCGAAGTGTAGTTGAGCGCAATCGGATCGCTTTCATCCAGCTCCCACGGCGAAAGCGTTTCACCGGAGCCTGATTTCAGGAAGTCCTCATAGGTCTGACTTGCGTAAGACGGCCGCTCGCCAAATGACGGATCATCAATGTCAATGACGAGCATTTCACGCCCGGCTCTGTCTATCGCTTCACCGGCGAGGGTGCGGTAGCGTCTGTCCACAAGGAAAACTTTTGTTTCGGCGTGATTGAGAATGAATGCTATGGCTTCGGCGTCTAGGCGGGTATTAATGGCGTTAATGACCCCGCCTGCCATCGGAATGCCGAAACAAGCTTCGATTGACGCTGGGATATTGTCGGCGATGATTGAGACAGTTTCCTTGCGGTTCAAGCCAGCGGCGCGCAATGCGCTCGCCAGTCGCAGGCACCGGTCGGAGGTTTCGGCCCATGTGCGCCGTTGGGCGCCGTAAACTATAGCCGGCAGATCGGCGTAGACGGCCGCGGTTCGAGTCAGAAAACTGATCGGGGATAATGCGGCAAAATTGGCGGTGGCCGGAAATTCGGCCTCTTTGTCTCGATTGATCATTTTCTGGATTTCCTACGTTAAGTTTCTCAAGCGACCGGTTGAAAGATCGCTCACGCCTGCAAAAAAGTTTGTTGACATAGTTTGCCGCCTATTCTAAATTAATCAAGCGCTCAGTTAAGAATTTGGCACCTACCGGACGAGACAACCATTTTTCCGGTCCTGAGATCAGGAGGCGAAGGCATGATAAAACAAACAGATACTTCGAAATCCCCGCGGTATGATGAGTTGATAACCGACGCACGGGTTCACTCATCGCTCTATACGGATGAGAAAGTTTTTGAGGACGAACTGAATAGGATCTTTCGGATGGGCTGGGTGTTCATCTGTCACGATTCTGAGATTCCGACCGCTGGGGACTTTGTGAGACGCAATGTCGGGCGGGAGCCGGTGTTCGCCATCCGGTCGCGCGATGACGAAATTTCCGTCATTGTGAATCGCTGCGCGCATCGCGGCAACATCATCTGTCAGGAAGACAAAGGGAACAGGAAGGCGCTCGTATGTCAGTATCACGGCTGGGCTTATGACACCAAAGGCGCTCTTGTCGATGTCCCGTATCCTGGAGGATTCAAAGGGGATTTCTCCTGTCATGGGCTTGAGAGGCTTCCGCTTGTTGATAGTTACCAAGGCTTTGTTTTTGCGTCATTCAATGAGAATGCGCCGCCCCTGCTGGATCATCTGGGGCGCGCGACAGAACTGATAGACCGGGCTGTTGAAATGTCGCCCGTCGGGCGCATTCGGCTTTCGGGGGGGTGGGTTCAGCACCAGCTGAACTGCAACTGGAAAATGCTGCCGGAGAACGACACCGACGGTTATCATGTCAACTTCGTGCATCCGTCATTTGCGCAGGCGATTCGCTCAAATTATGATGAGGCGGTGCTTGATGACGAGGAGAGCCTGAAGTCGCTGGCGAAAGACTGGGGTAACGGCCACACAGAGCTGTTTTTCTCACCGTCATATACGAGGCCGTTGGAGTGGTTTGGTTGTGCAGAAGACCGCCACCCGGCTTACACTAAAGCGATGCTGGACGCGTATGGCGAGCAAAAGGGTGGCCGCATTTTGAGGGATGGGCCGCCTCATGCGGTCATCTTCCCGAATCTGTTTCTTGGCGAAATGAATATAGTGCGTTTCGAGCCGGTCGCGCCGGGGGTTTGTCTTCATGTTCATACTCCGATGTATCTCGAAGGGGTTGAGGATGACGTCAATAGACGAATATTGCGCCAATCCGAGGGTGCTCTCGGGCCGACTGCCTTCTTGCTCGCCGACGACTGCGTTATTGCTGAGCGCGCTCAGAGCGCTCTCCAGGGTAAGGGGGGATGGCTTGACCTCAGTCGCGGCGCTGAGCGGGAAGTCGTGGAGGATGACGGGGTAATTTCCAGCCATCTTACCGACGAGACTCCAAACCGCGGTTTCTGGCGTCACTACCGAAGAATTATGCAGCCGGGGTCGCCGACATCCGACGTAGGCGCTGTCGCATAGATGGGAACTGCTCAGCAATCGGATTGTAAATTAAAAAAGGGCGTGGCGTGGATATGATTTCCGTGGAAGATCGACTTGAAATTGAGGCGTTTTTGTTCAAGGAGGCGCGACTAGCTGATGAGTCGCGCTATTCGGAGTGGGAAGCGCTTGCCGATGACGATATGCACTATTGGGTTCCCTTGCGGGAGTCTCAGGATCCGGATTCTGATCAGGTTTCCTTGTTAAACGACAATCGTACGCGCCTGGCTACGCGCATCCGCCAATTGAACACTGGTGTGCGCCATGCGCAATTGCCCCCGTCGCGCATGCGCCGCTCGATTGCAAATGTCGAGATAGAAGAACTGGGAGCTGACGAATATGCCGTTGGGGCAAATGTCGTGCTCTATGAGTTCCGCAGGCAGGCGACAAAAGAACTTGAGGTCTGGCCTGCGCGTGTTGAGTACAAGCTCAGACGGAAAGATGGCGAACTGAAGATGTTCAGAAAGCATGTCTTTTTGCTGAATTCAGAAGGTTCCGTCCGCGGATTGTCTTTTATCATTTGAGTGCGCGAAAGGTTAAATGATTAGACATGAATGTGGTCAGGAAGCGTTCTGCGGCATCGGCTATCATTGGGCTTGGTGAAAGTACGTTTTCGCGCAAGCCGGATAAGACGGCACGCGCGCATGCGGTTGAAGCTTGTCTCGACGCAGTCTCAGACGCTGGTCTCAAGATGGCTGAGATTGACGGCTTGTTGCTGAACAGGAGCCCGATCGAAGCCAGTAGCGTGCTGCCCCTACACCTGAAACGGGATATCGGTCTTGGCGACCTTTCTTTGTTGGCTTCAGTCGAGGCCGAAGGCAGTTCCGCCATACAGATGATCCAGTATGCCGCGTTGGCGATTGATGCCGGAATGGCAGAAAAAGTTTTATGCGTCTTCGCTGATGCGCCAGTAGGAGCGACCGGAGGGGGTGACGCCTATTCGATCTCCATGAATTTGGTTGGGCTTGACGGTTGGGATGAGCGTCATGGTCTGATCGGCGCCACAGGGGGCTTTGCGCTTTCAGTGCAGCGTTATTTTCATCTGTATGGGGCCGACAGCAATGCGCTCTATGAGGCGGCGGCGGCGGACCGAGAATGGGCGGCGCTCAATCCCAAGGCGTTTCTACGCAAACCACTCGATAAGGAGGAATATTTCGCCTCGCGCTGGATAGTAGAGCCCTTGCGCTTGTTCGATTGCGCTTACCCGGTAAATGGCGCTGTAGCTGTTATTGTTTCGGGCGCAGAAAGCGCTGCCGACGGGCCAAATTCGCCTGTATACGTTCATGGTTTTGGGCAGGGCCATTCTGGAGCCCGGAATTTCGCGGGTGCTGAGCCGGAAATTCAGACTGGAGCCGGGATTGCCGGCCGTAATCTGTTCGGAGGGCTTGGAATCACCCCGGGAGCTTGCGACTTTTGTGAATTTTACAATCCTTTCAGCATCACGACGATTCTTGCGCTCGAAGGATATGGCTTCTGCAAACCTGGCGAGGGCGTGGACTTCATTGCGGGTCGCGCAACACGACCGGGAGGCGCATTGCCGACAAATACAGGCGGCGGCCATCTGTCATCCTATTACCTTCAGGGCATGACGCCGGTTCATGAGGCGATTGTGCAGATCAGAAGGTGCGGCGGCGAGCGCCAAGTGCCGTCTAACAATCTTGGTCTCGTAACGGGATTCGGCGGGCGAATGGAGTATCATTCCGCCATGACTGTCAGTCCGCATAGGGAAATTTAATCAATGGGGAGCCGACTTGACGATACACCGACCAAAGACCTCGACCCTGTCGTAAGCGAAATTCTGCGGCGGGCGGAAGCGGGAGAATTGTGCTGCTTGTCCTGCGCTGCAGGATGCGGCGCAACCGACTACGCAGCGCGCATTTGTCCATCATGCGGCAATCCGGTTGAGTTGCGTCCGGTATCCGGGCGTGGCCGAATCCATTCCTATTCGGTCTTTCACACGCAGTACCATTCGAAGTTGCCTGCGCCCTACACAGTGCTTCTTGTGGAGTTAGATGAAGGCCCCCGATTGGCGGCGGTATTCGATGGAGAGGGCGGGCCGCCACAAAAGGTCGGTGATGCGGTCGTGTTCTCCGGGGCGGTCAATGGCATCGTTCGATTCTCAATGGCATGAAAAAATGATGGGTCGCAATAGACTCGGGAGGAACTGATGGAACTACAAGTGATAAGCAATTCGAAAGACGGAAGCCGTTCGGCGGAGAGCATGCGTGCGTCTCGTAGCGACCAGGAAATTCTGCCGCGCGATCTCGTCAGGCGCACTGGGTTAAACAATCCAAATAAAGTCGCCTATGTCTGTGGTGATCGGTCTGCGAGCTGGGGTGAAATGCATGCGAAGTCCGATCGACTCAGTGCTGCTCTCTTGGCGAACGGAGTTGCAGTCGGCGACGCCGTCGGGATCATGGCGCCGGAATGTATTGAAGTATACGAACATTTTTTCGCCTGTATGAAGATCGGCGCAATACGCGTTGGCGTAAATCGTCGATTTGTGGATGCGGAATTGCGACACGTCTTCGTTGATTCCGGCATGAAATGTCTCTTCGTGCATGCGTCATGCGGCGAATTGTTGAAAAATGTTCGGGAGGACTTGAAGTCCCTGAAAATCTTGACCGTCGGTTTCGGTGGCGAACACGATTTCGATGTCGATCTTGAAGCTATTCTCGATGATGTCGTCGTGCGTCCAGAGTTGCCACCTCTGTCGGGCTGTGACCCGCTAATGTACAGTTATACGTCGGGTACGACGGGTTCGCCGAAAGGGGCGGTGTTAACGCACAGAGCGGTTACATCGACAATTCTTCATGCGTTGGCGGAGTTCGGTTTCGTGCGCGACGACCGGTTTTTCCTGCCGACAGGAAACGCTTGGGTCGCAGTGGTGCTCGCATTCCTTGGTCTCGGCAACGGCATGACTCACATCATTGCAGATGGCGATTATGATCGGTCGACTTTCTTCGATATCGTCAAGGACCAGAACGCGACAGTGTTTCTGCTCGCGCCCACGATGTTGAACTGGGCGCTTGAGGATAACCGGAAAACGCCATTTGACCTCTCTTCGGTGCGGCTCATCATTTATGGGTCTTCGCCAGCAACGCCCACGCTTATCAAGCGGGTGCACGAAACTTTCGCCAAAGACATGATCAATGTTTATGCGCTTACAGAGACTACATGGGGCGGCGTGACGTTTTTGTCGCCGGAGGATCACCGCCGCGCATTGACGGATAAACCAGAACTGCTGAAGTCAGTCGGTCGAGTCGCTTCGCATTTTGAGATTTCAATCCGTGACGAAGACGGTGAGCCCGTCGAGACTGGCGAGCCCGGTGAGATCTGGCTGCGCGGACCGACGATTATGGCACATTATTTGAACCTCCCGGAACAGACCGAAGAGGTCCTGCGCGAAGGATGGTTGCGCACCAATGATGTCGGCCGCCTTGATGAGGATGGATATGTCTACCTCCTCGATCGCCAAAAATTCATGATTGTTTCAGGTGGGGTCAATGTTTATCCTGCTGCCGTTGAAGCTATCCTTGTAAAGCATCCAGGCGTCGCAGACGTTTGTGTGGTCGGCGTTCCTCATCCGGAATGGGGAGAAGCAGTGGTCGCTGTGGTCCGGAAAGACGAGGGCCATGAAAATCTTACTGGCGGCGACTTGATCGAATTTTGTCGCGACAAACTCAACCGTCCTTCAACCCCGAAGCACTTTGTTTTTGTGGAAGATGATTTTCCCCGGACTACGAACTTCAAGGTCCGCAAAAAGGAAGTGCAGGCTTATGTCATGAGCGATGAAGGCGGTCTGCCCTGGGATTGCAGTGAAGGCGCCGGGTGATCGAGCAAATGTTATTCAGCAAGGAAGCTCTGGTTGGTTGTTATGACAGCGCATAACGGGATCATGACGACGCGCCGCAATATTGATTTTCGCGCTGCGCATGTTTGCGTTGAGGCTGCAGTGACGCATGGATTGCGGATTGGCGTGCCGGTTGCAGCGGCGGTGGTTGACGGTTCGGCGCGCCTGACTGCGTTTCTTCGTTCCGGTGGCGCGTTTGTCCGGTCGACAGATATAGCGGTGAACAAAGCGGAGACGGCGGCGGGATTCCGGCTGGAAACGGGCGCGCTCTACGGGATGGTAAAGGGCAATGCGGCCGTTCTTGAGGGCTTGCGGTCGCTGCCGGGTGCGGCGCTTTTCGGCGGTGGCGTTCCGATCACGTTTGCGAATGAAGTGATCGGCGCGATCGGCGTTTCGGGCGGTTCTGAAGATCAGGATATTGAATGCGCAAGAGTCGGCATTGTAGCGATAGAAGCGCTTCTGGCTGGCAAATCGCAGGATTTGGGAAATGAACGAGGCCCGGCTGATGAGTGAGCTTCAGGAATTTTTGCATTTTATAGACGGGTCCTATCGGCCAAGTGTATCCGGGAAGACGTTTCCGGTTGTGGCTCCGGCGACCGGCGAAATTTACGCCGTGGCGCATGAGGGCGGCGAAGTGGAAGTGAACGCCGCGGTGTCGGCGGCGCGGTCTGCGTTAAACGACACATGGGGCGCTTTGAGCATTGCGGACCGTACGGAACTGATCAGTTCGGTTGCGGATGAAATCAACGCGCGGTTTGACGACTTTCTGGAAGCGGAAATCATCGACACTGGCAAGCCGAAATCGCTTGCGTCGCATATCGACATTCCACGCGGCGCGGCGAATTTCAAAATGTTTGCCGACACGATCCGGACGATTTCGGGGGAAGCGTTCGAGACATCGACGCCCGACGGCGCGGGCGCGATCAATTATTCCGTACGCAAGCCGCGCGGCGTGATTGCGGTTATTTGTCCGTGGAATTTTCCACTATTGCTGATGACGTGGAAAGTGGGGCCGGCACTGGCTTGCGGCAATACGGTTGTCGTAAAACCGTCGGAGGAAACGCCAGCGACCGCTACGTTGCTCGGCGAGGTGATGAATAAGGCGGGAATGCCAAAGGGTGTCTACAATGTTGTTCACGGATTTGGGCCGGACTCGGCTGGCGAATTCCTGACGTCTCACCCTGGTGTCGACGGCATTACCTTCACGGGAGAGACGCGCACCGGCGAGGCGATCATGAAAGCTGCGGGAACAGGCGTGCGTCCGGTGTCGCTGGAACTTGGCGGCAAGAACTCGGCGATTGTGTTTGCAGATGCTAATCTCGACAAGGCGATCGAAGGGACCATGCGCTCAGTCTTCGCCAATTGTGGTCAGGTTTGTCTTGGTACGGAGCGTGTGTATATCGAGCGGCCTATTTTTGATGAGTTCGTCAAACGCCTCAAGGAGAGCGCCGAAGCCCTGAAAATCGGCGGTCCTTGTGAAGAAGAGGTGAGCCTCGGGCCGCTCATTAGCGCCGAACACCGGGAAAAAGTCCTGTCGTATTACGCGCTGGCGAGAGAAGAGGGCGCGACGGTTCTTACCGGCGGCGGAAAAGCTGCTACGAGCGGGCTTTCCCGAGGCGGATTTTATGTGGAACCGACTATCTGGACGGGTTTGTCAGACGAGTCCCGTGTGATGCGGGAGGAGATATTCGGTCCCTGCTGTGCGGTGACTCCATTTGACAGTGAAGAAGAAGTTATCGCGCGAGCGAATAACACAAAATACGGCCTTACGGCGTCGGTGTGGACCGACAATGTCACAAGAGCGCATCGTGTGGCGCGCCGGCTAGAGGTGGGCGTTTGCTGGGTGAACAGCTGGTTCCTGCGGGATTTGCGGACAGCATTCGGAGGCGCGAAGGCCTCTGGGGTTGGTCGCGAGGGCGGCGTGCATTCGCTCGAATTCTACACTGAGCTTGAAAATATCTGCGTGAAGTTATGAACGGACGTAATCGATGACGGACAGCATACGAACTGCGGCGGATCGGCTTTGGCGCGCCGCGGAGTCAAAAGAGCCCTGCAAGCCGGTGCGCGATTTGATCGGAGACCTTGAGATTGAGGCGGCGTATAAGGTTCAAGAGATCAACACGGCACGTCGGCTACAGTCCGGACGCCGACTTGTCGGGCGTAAGACGGGGCTGACGGCGAAGACAGTGCAATCTCAGCTCGGTGTTGAGCAACCCGATTACGGGATGCTGTTTGACGACATGGACATGCCGCTAGGATCGGAAATCTCAGCCGCTGCTGTGATGCAGCCGAAAGTCGAAGCCGAAATTGCCTTCATCATGGGCGATGATCTAGATGATGAACGACTAACCGCCGCGGATGTTACTGCATCAGTTGCGTATGCGGTGGCGGCGATCGAAATTGTCGGCAGCCGGGTGAGGGACTGGGACATCCGGATCCACGACACCATTGCTGACAATGCGTCGAGCGGAGTGTTTGTGCTGGGCGATGCGCCGCGCCGCCTTTCCGAGATCGATTTGCGGCTGTGCGGAATGGTGATGGAGCGGCGGGGCGAACCGGTTTCAGTCGGAGCGGGCGTCGCGTGCCTAGGCAGTCCGCTGACGGCGTGTCTGTGGCTGGCGAAGGTCATGGCACGCGTTGGGCGCCCGTTAAGCAAGGGCGATATTGTGCTGACCGGGGCCCTGGGTCCTATGGCCAGTGTAGAAGCAGGCGATGCGGTGACGGCGCGGATCAATGGGCTTGGTTCGGTCACGGCGTTTTTTACGGACTGACAGGAAAGGCGAGTTGAATGGCAGGTAAAGTGAAATGCGCGATTGTCGGGTCCGGAAATATCGGCACCGATCTGATGATTAAGATAATGCGTACGTCGGATGTCTTGGAGATAGGTGCGATGGTAGGCATCGATCCGGATTCTGACGGACTGGAGCGGGCGAGGAAGCTGGGCGTTGCGGCGACCCATGAAGGCATGGATGGTCTCGTGAGGATGCCGGTGTGGAAGGACATTGAGGTTGTGTTCGACGCCACGTCGGCAAAGGCGCATGAATATCACAACGAGCTTTGTAAGCGCGACGGCAAGCGGATGGTGGACCTCACGCCGGCGGCGATCGGCCCTTACTGCATTCCCGTGGTGAACGCCGAGGAGCATCTCGACAAACAGAATGTCAATATGGTGACGTGCGGCGGTCAGGCGACGATCCCTATTGTACATGCGGTGCGGCGGGTGTCGCAAAGCGTTCCCTATGCGGAGATTGTAGCGTCGGTCGCTTCGAAGTCGGCGGGGCCGGGCACGCGGGCGAATATCGATGAATTCACCGAGACGACGGCGAAAGGCGTTGAGGTGTTGGGCGGCGCCGAGCATGGCAAGGCAATCATTATTCTCAATCCGGCCGAGCCGCCCCTTATTATGCGCGACACAGTTTACGCGTTTTCGGTCGGCGGCGAGGAAGAGGAGATCGAGAAGTCGGTCGAAGATATGGTTGCGGCGGTACAGCAATATGTTCCGGGCTATCGCCTCAAGCAGAAGGTGCAGTTTGAGCGCTTCGGGGGCAACCACAAGCTGAAGATTCCGGAGCTTGGCGAATATGAAGGCGTCAAGGTGACGGTGTTCCTGGAGGTGGAAGGGGCCGCCCATTACCTGCCTGCCTATGCGGGCAATTTGGACATCATGACCTCGGCGGGCCTGACAATAGGGGAACGCATGGTGAAGCATCTGACGGAGGCGGTAGCGTGAGTGGGTTGATCAAGGATCCGACAAAGGAAAAAATTTATGTGCAGGATGTAACCCTGCGAGACGGCATGCATGCGATCCGCCACCTTTACGGCATCGATCATGTGGCAAAAATTGCAAAGGCGCTGGATGAGGCCGGGGTTGATGCGATCGAGATCGCCCATGGTGACGGCGTTCGCGGGTCGAGCTTCAATTACGGGTTCGGTGCTCATACGGACTGGGAATGGATCGAGGCTGTCGCCGACGCAGTCGACCGTGCCGTGGTGACGACGCTGATCCTACCGGGCATCTGCACGATCACCGATCTGAAGCGGGCCTATGAGCTTGGCGTGCGTTCGGTGAGGGTGGCGACCCATTGCACGGAGGCCGACGTCGCCCGCCAGCATATCGGCGCGGCGCGTGATCTTGGCATGGACACCATCGGCTTTTTGATGATGAGCCATATGGTCGAGCCGGAAAAGCTCGCCGAGCAGGCGCTTTTAATGGAAAGCTACGGCGCGCAATGCGTTTATGTGACCGATTCCGGCGGCGCGCTTGATATGGACGGATACGCGGCGCGGTTCGAGGCCTACAACAAGGTCCTCAAGGACGAGACCGAGCGGGGCGTGCACGCCCACCACAATCTGTCGCTCGGCGTCGCCAACTCAATCGTCGCGGTGCAGAAGGGCGCCCGGCGGGTTGACGCCTCGCTGGCGGGCATGGGCGCGGGCGCGGGCAATGCGCCGCTGGAAGTCTTTGTTGCGGCGGCTGAACGCAAGGGCTGGAACACCGGTTGCGACGTCTTCAAGCTGATGGATGCGGCCGAAGATCTGGTGCGCCCATTGCAGGACCGTCCGGTGCGGGTCGACCGGGAGACCCTGATGCTCGGTTATGCGGGCGTTTATTCGAGCTTCCTGCGTCATTCGGAAAAAGCGGCGGAAGAATACGGCGTCGACGTGCGCGACATCCTTGTCGAGCTGGGGCGTCGCGGCATGGTCGGCGGCCAGGAGGACATGATCGTCGATGTCGCGCTCGATATCCTGAAAGAGCGAGAGCAGGCGGGAGCGGCGTAGATGGCTGGTCTTGAGGAACTGGCCGTGATTGTCGACGAGGCGCAGCGCGCGGCGCGCGCGATCCCGCAATTGACCAAAGACCATCCGGACCTGTCGGTGTCGGACGCTTATGCGATCCAGGCCCTGTCGGTGGCGCGGCGGATCGCGCGCGGCGAGAAGCGCATCGGCATCAAGATGGGTCTGACCAGCCGCGCGAAGATGATCCAGGTCGGCGTCGAGGAAGCGGCCTGGGGACGGTTGACCGACGCGATGCTGCTGGAGGAGGGCGGCGTCCTGAAAAAATCCGCTTTCGTGCATCCGCGGCTTGAGCCGGAAATCGTCTTCCTCCTGAAGAAACGGCTCTCGGGCAAGGTGTCCGCGTTGGAGGCGATGGCGGCGGTTGAGGCGGTCGCGCCGGCGATGGAGGTGATCGACAGCCGTTACGAGAACTTCAAGTTCGCACTGCCGGACGTTGTCGCCGACAACACTTCGTCGTCGGGGCTCGTGATCGGCGCCTGGCGATCGCCGGAAATTGACGTCTCCAATCTCGGCATGGTGCTGTCCGTGAACGGACGGCCGAAAGAGATCGGTTCGTCTGCGGCTATCCTCGGCCACCCATTGCGCTCGCTTGTGGCGGCCGCACGCATGAGCGCGGAATGGGGCGAGGCGCTGGAGCCCGGCCATATCGTCATGGCCGGAGGGGCGACGGCGGCGCATCCCGCCAGCGTCGGAGAGACGGTCAGCCTTGAGGTGCAAAATCTCGGCTGCGTCTCGATCAATGTGGAGGCGTAAGGTCTGTGCCGATTATTGACGTCACCATGCTTGAAGGACGCCCGCCCGAAAAGAAAGCGGCATTAATCCGTGAGCTGACCGATGCGGCTGTGCGCGCGATTGATGCGCCGATCCAGTCCGTGCGCGTCATTATCAGGGAAGTGCCACCTGAACACTTTGCCGCCGCGGGCGTTTCGAAAGCGGAAGAACGCGCAAAACTAGCAAGCGGCGATTCAAAAGGATAGAAAAATGAGTCACAATCCCGAAATCGGCAAGTCCATTGACGCTGGCGGCGTTAAGACCAATTATCATGATCTGGGCGAGGGGCGCCCGGTGATCCTGATTCACGGCTCGGGGCCTGGCGTGACGGCCTGGGCGAACTGGCGGCTCAACCTGCCGGTGCTATCGGAGCGCGTGCGTGCAATTGCGCCGGACATGCTGGGCTTCGGCTACACAGAACGGCCGGCGGATGGCGTTTACAATATGGAGCGTTGGCGCGGGCATCTGATGGATCTTGCCGACGCCCTAGGCATTCAGGAATTTGATATTATCGGCAACTCATTCGGCGGTGCGCTCGCGCTCTCCATGGCGGTTCATCATCCGGATCGCGTCCGGCGCATGGTGTTGATGGGGGCAGCCGGCCTTGAATTCGAGCTGACTGAGGCGCTCGACAAAGTGTGGGGTTATGAGCCGTCGGTAGAGGCGATGCGCGAGATGCTCGATATCTTTGCCTATGACAACTCGCTCGTCTCAGACGAGCTTGCCGAAATGCGCTACCGGGCGAGCATCCAGCCCGGCTTTCAAGAGGCCTTTAGCGCCATGTTCCCGGCACCGCGCCAACAGCACATCACGGCGCTTTCAACGCCGGAAAAAGAAATTGCGAAGATCGCCTGCCCAACGCTGATCCTGCACGGGCGTGAAGACCGTGTTCTGCCGATGAGCAACAGCCTGCGGCTGTTCGAACTCATCAGGACGTCCGAAGTACACCTGTTCGGCAAATGCGGCCATTGGACCCAAATCGAGCACAAGGACCGGTTCAATCTCCTGGTCTCTGACTTCCTGGCGAGGGAGTGACGGCGGTTTTGGCTGATCTTGCGTCTCTTCCTCCGGCTAGCTGATGGAATACGGATATCGTGACTGACACTACAATCAACATCGACGTACTGATAGTAGGTACCGGCCATGCGGGGGCACAAGCTGCGTTGATGCTGCGCAAACTTGGATATGCCGGCGCGGTTGCGCTGGTGGGGGCGGAGGCAGATCCTCCCTATGAGCGTCCGCCCCTATCCAAGGCCTATCTCGCAGGCGAGGAGCCGTTCGAGCGCATGATGATGCGCCCGAAGGAAGCATGGACCGAACTGAATATCGAGCTGCTTTCCGGGCGCAAGATCGTCGCGGTTGATCCTGCGATGCATGAAGCCCGCTGTGAGAGTGGCGAGAGGATTACTTACGGCAAGATGATCTGGGCGGCTGGTGGCGCGCCGCGACGGCTACCGACAAAAGGGGGCGACCTTGCCGGGGTACATGTCATCCGCACGCGTGCGGATGTGGAGGCTATCCGGGCCGAGCTCGAAAGGGCTCGGGACATCGTCATCATTGGCGGCGGGTATATCGGCCTCGAAGCGGCGTCGGTGCTGGTCGGCATGGGCGCGCGCGTCGTGGTCCTCGAAGCCCAGGAGCGGCTGCTGGCGCGGGTGGCGGGACCGGCGCTGTCTGCTTTCTATGAGAAGGAGCATCTCGGGCACGGCGTCGACATCCGGCTCGGCGCAAAGATCGAAGCGATCATTGAGAAGGGCGGCCGCCCTTCGGGAGTGCGCCTTGCCGGAGGAACTGATGTGCCGGCGGACCTCGTGATCGTTGGGATCGGTATTGCTCCGGAAGTCGAGCCATTGATCGCGGCCGGGGCCGAAGAGGCGCTAGGTGGTGTGAAAGTCGATGAATTTTGCCGTACGAGCCTACCGGACATTTACGCTGCGGGCGATTGCGCCGCGCACGCGAACCGCTACGCTGGCGGCGCGGTTATCCGTCTTGAATCTGTGCAGAACGCGCATGATCAGGCGGCTGTGGCGGCTGCTTCGATCGCAGGGGCTGCGAAACCCTACGACGCCGTTCCCTGGTTTTGGTCCGATCAGTACGACCTCAAACTGCAGACTGCCGGCCTTTCGAACGGCCATGACAAAGCGGTGCTGCGCGGTGACCCAGACAGCCGTTCCTTCTCCATTGTTTATCTGAGGGACGACCGTGTCATCGCCCTCGATTGCGTCAACGCCACTCGCGATTACGCACAAGGTCGACGTCTCGTCGCCACTGGCGGTGTCTGCGACCTTGAAACCATCGGCGACCCAGGCTCGCCTCTATTTAAACCTACCGTTAGAAAAGGGTAGCTAAGACGAATGTTGTTAAAAACGACACTCGCATCGAAACCTTTGAATTTGTCGCTACATATCAAGACTTTAAACGATCAGGTGTTTTGAAGCTTTCCGCAACTTGTGCTTTTTCACTTTTCGACAATTTGAAGTTTGACAAAACTGCCCGGGAAAAGCTGCTCTTAGGATAATGCTCAAAACCAGCTGAGCCTTGAAGTACCAAAAATGTCGGCCCATCGTTTGTGATAGGACCGACACTGAAATGGAGTTGAAGCATGGGGAAAAGAGCGAAACCTGTAGAGATCATTGCAAAGCTACGCGAAGTAGAGGTGCGCTTTGGCTCGGGCGGGAAGAATGCGCGGGCTATGCGTATCACCGGGGCGACAGAGCCAACATTCCATTGCGGGCGCAAGGAGTATGGCGACTTGGGTGTAGCCGAGCCAGACGGATGAAGGAGGTCGAGAACGCTCGTTTGCGACGGGCTGTATCTGTTCTAAGACTGAATAATCAAATCCTTGAGGCGGTTGTCCGGGAAGAGTACTAAGCCCTTAACGTAAACGCGTTGCGGTCGATCCAGTAGTGGACAAGCTCGGTGTCTACCTGCGCCGTGCTTGCATCGTGGTTGGCCAACATTGCGTACCACGCATAGACGCGAGAAGACATCCCGGCGTGTTAAGGGCGCCTTGGCAGCGGCTGTCACCACTCTGACCGACCCGGTTGGATCGAATTGGCCATCACCGGATTTCAGCCTCGCTCCGTGAAGCATGGTCGCGCTATCTTATGATGTATCTTGGTAATGGCCGGTCTCCTCTTCAGTTACGGTCGGAAAATCACCTTAAGAGCTCTGAGGGCCCGGTCATGACCGCCCGCCTAAATATATGAAGCAGGTGACTAGTGGTTCTCGTTACCATGATTTCGAAACAGTTACTCCGTACAAAGCCGGTTCAGTCAGAAAGACATTGCTATAAAGTCCAGGGCTGTCGTCCTGCAAATAGGCTCCCGTTATCACCTCTTCGTCAAACAGGTTTTTGGCAAAAGCTGTGATTTGGAAGCCGGTGTCATCATTCGCCAAGACAAGAGAAAGATTGACATTTTCCCAGCTGGAAATCTCGTCGCGCGGAACGTTCCAGATACGAGCATAGCTCTCCGCTTGATAGTAATAATCACCGCGGATTGTCAGATCCCAGCTACTATTACCAATAGATGGAAAAGTATACTCCGCTGCCAAGTTTAGCGTAGTATCCGGAGCACCCGGCAGATTGTTGTCGCTGAGGTTTTTGTTGACGCCGTCGAATGGCGTCAATGCGCCGATTGTGCGGAGTGATCCGTCCCCATCGACATAGGACACATCTCCCAGCCCAAAAGTCGCCTCCTGACCTGCAAAACTGCCAAGACACAGCCCAGCAGTAGAGCCCGCGTCAAGTTGCCCAGCCGCGATTGCGCCTAAAATCGTTGCATACCCTTCTGCGGAAACAGCGCAGTTCGAATAGCTTGCCGCGTTCTTCAGAACCACGAAATCGGAGTTACCGGCCGTGCGATCAAGGACGTCAATCGCAAAAACATCAACCAGCTTAGATTCGAGCAAACCGAGATTTGCAGACAACAGCCAGTTACTTCCGGGCGCCCAAAGATATTCAATCTCCAGGCCGTACACCTCAGCATCGACATTGAAATTCACCGATGAGCGGTTGATCACCTGAGTGATCTGGTAATCCGTATAGTCATAATAGAAGCCTGCGAGATTAAGTTGCTGTGTGTCTCCTGCGAACCGATTTTTGGTTCCAATTTCGTATGCATTGATGAACTCTGGTTCAAAAGTTGACGGGAATGCGTTGGCATTTTCCGAAGGCTGCGGTGGGTTTATGCCGCCTCCCTTGTAACCGCGGGAGTAAAAGCCATACAGAAGCGTATCATCTGTGAACGACAAATCCGGTGTCCAATCAAATCCGGCGCGCCCTGTAACCTCTTCAAATTCAACCTCGAAAATTCCGTCGACATTTCCGTCCAGGTTCGTCTCTGTCGCCGGATCCGGAACCGGAGCTAATGGATCCGCGCGGACGACATCAGGCGTGAAGAGATAGGTCGGAATGTTCTTTTGCGACTTTTCATCCTTCGTGTAGCGCAATCCGAGCGTGAAGGTCAGTTCATCATTTATATCATAATATGCTTCCCCGAAGAGCGCTGTCGACTGCAACTCATAAGGGGAAACTGTCCGAAAGTAATTTCGTCCCAAGCCGTTGAGTGAATTGAGGATATTTGAGTCGCCATCCACATTGGACTCATCAAGGCTTGCAGGGAATGGAACTCCCGGAATCACTGGTGGTCCACCAGCTGCAAGTGATGCGTTGTGTAATTGCAGCAGACCGGTAAGGGCATTGCTTATGAAGTAGTATCCATCGATTACATCGTCATTGCCCGCCTCATAGTCCATATAGATGGCGCCGAGATTGAAATTCAGCGGGCCACTAAAATCCGACTGCAGACGCAGTTCTTGCGTAAAGGCCTCTGTTGTTTCACCGGATGGATCCGCCACCGTATAAATGTTCGAGGGGCCGATCTGCGGGTCATTGACGACGCCGCCGGGGAAAACTGAATTGTAGAGATCGACTTGCGGATTTATCCCTGGTGGAATTGCTGACAAGTCATTGAAGGTGATTGTGGGCTCGACTTTTGAGACATCCTCAACAGAGAAAACAGATGTTTCATTGAAGCTCGACAATGAAGTCAATTTCAGGACATCATTGATGTCCCATGACAGACTAAGTGTCCACAAATCCTGTTCGGCTTTGTAGAACGGATCGAATCCTGCCGCAATAGTTCGCAAATCCTGAATGGCTGGTGCGGTAAATGCATCTCCATTGAGCAGCCCAACCCGAACAGCTAGCCCACCCGCGAGCGTCGCGACCGAATTCACCGTATCGCGCGACTCGTCAAGAGGCGCACTTAGACAGCCCTGAGAGGTGAAAATCTGATCATCGAAGGCGATGGGAATGCCCGCAAAACTAGTGTCTAGAGGGTCTTTCCGGCAAAGCTGCTTGCCCGAGCGAAGACGCGTATCCTCTTCTTCGAAATGTTCATATAATAGCCACCCACTAAATGAGTCTGTCGGCTCAAATCCAAGAGTGGCGCGGACTGACCACAAGTCCCGGTCGTCAATATCGTTGCCGGTGACTATATTATCAACGTACCCGTCGCGTTGCGTGAGAGATCCGGCAACTCGGAGGGCAACCCGTTCTCCTACGGGCAAATTGACCATGCCGTTAGCTTTTACGGAATTATAGTTCCCGTAAGTCAGCGCGGCGTCTGCCTGGAATTCTTCGAAAACCGGCTTGGCGGTGATCAAGTTGAACACGCCTCCATTAGCGTTTCGGCCATAGAGCGTTCCTTGTGGCCCACGGAGGATTTCGACCCTCTCAGTGTCAAAGAATTCCGATTCGAACAGTCTGTTTGATTGGAGAGGGACGTCGTTCTGATGTATGCCTACCCCGGCATCGCCGGACGTTGCTACGACATCGACTCCTATGCCCCTGATTTTGAGGTTGAATCCGGTAAATTGTCCTTTGGTGAACGACAGGTTCGGCACAGCTTTTGTCAGATCTGGACCACCAGTTAACTGGAGTCTGTCAATTGCCTCTTCATCAAAAGCAGAAACAGCAATTGGTACGTCCTGCAGTGACTCTGAAGTTTTCTGAGTCGTAACAACGACCGACTGCAGCGTTCTCACATTGTCTTCTTCTTGAGCTTGTGCCGCTAGCGCAATGCTCGAAACCGATGCTGTTGTGTATAGAAACGCCACCCAAGCTGATCGCACAAAAATCATATTTACCTCCCTTTATCGCGTCCGTCTGTTGCGGATTCGTAATTGTTGTATGGTATCATACCATATTTAAGCAAACAAATTCGGTAGGTCGAGCATATTTTAGTATGCAAGCATACAGTATGGACATGCTGATAAATTTGATGTACTAACGTTGGGAACAGGTAGTCGACTGCATCCCTGTTGCTTTTTCTGAGTGGTGGAATGTCAATTTTTGTCGTCCCGGCGAAGTGAAAACTGTGTTACGTCGTCAGGAAGGCATCCTCCCAACATTCCACGACTTCGGGAGACTTGCTGGCTAGATTAATCTAGCCAGCATTTTTTTGTGCTCTGACCATATCGGTTGAATATTGAACCGCACGAAGCCAGACTGAACTTTTAGCTAAGGCAAGGGTCTGGTTGAGATGGTCCGAGAGAAAATTGAAGACTTTGCCGACAGTAATTTTTTGGGTGACGAGCGAATTGAGCTGGCTTTTCTGCTAGGCGATGTCACGCGTGAGCTTCGGCGTCGCTTCGATGTGGATATGGCAGCATTGAAACTTACGCGCGCTCAATGGAGGGCGATGCTGTATGTTTTTCGACTTTCTAACCCTACGCAAACTAGATTGGCGGAGATAATGGAGTTGGGTCGAGCCTCAGTTGGAGCTCTGATAGACCAACTGGAGCGAAGTGGATATGTATCCCGGGTCGCGGATAACGAAGATCGTCGTGTGTGGAGAATTGTGCCTTCTGCGTTGGCAAACTCCCGAAAAGCAGAGATCGACCGGGCCGGAAGGCATGTTGCTGCTGAATTGTTTGCAGATTTCGAGGAGAAAGATCTAAAAGATCTCCGTCGATGTCTTGAGAAGCTAATTTCAGGCGCAAAGGGGGACGGGGGGCTTGCCGATTAGTGACCCAGCCCCGTGTTCCGGGCCGTTCATTCGGAGAGTCTGTTCGTCTTTCTTTGTGTTGGCAGGTTTGAGGTCAAGGCCCGGCGAGCGGAGCCACCGCGACGCTCAAGCGAGCCGGGCCGGTGTCTGCGGTGGTGAGCGGCATAGGTTAGCGGAGCAAGGCCGCCGAGTGCGCTGTGAGGCCGTGTCGTGTTGTAATCGATCCGCCAGGCTTCGGTGATGCGCTGGGCGTCACCGAGACTGTCGAAGAGGTGCTCATTCAGGCACTCGTCGCGCAGCCGGCCATTGAAGCGCTCGACGAAGACATTCTGTGTCGGCTTTCCCGGCACGATGTAGTGCCCCTCGATGTCGGCGGCGCGCACCCATCTCAGGATCGCATGACTGGTCAGTTCCGTCCTATTGTCGGAGACGATCATCTTCGGAGCACCCCGATGGGCGATAAGCCTGGACAGTTCCTTGGCGACCCGCACGCCGGACAGGGGCTCATCGACGAGCATGGTCAGGGCTTCTCGGGTGAAGTCGTCGACAACACAGAGCGTTCGGAAGCGGCGGCCATCGCTGAGGGCATCCGACACGAAGTCCAGGCTCCATCGTTCATTTGCCTGTTCCGGCAGGAGTATAGGCGAACGCGTGCCTGTCGCCCGCTTTCGCCCACGTCGTCGTTGCACGGCCAAGCCTTCCTCGGCATAGATCCGATAGACCTTCTTGTGATTGGCGCTGAGGCCCTCGCGGTCCAGCAGGATACCGAGCCTTCGATAGCCGAACCGGCGGCGTTCACCGGCCAGCTCTCACAACCGCTGGCGTAGCGTCTCGTCTCCGCCATCGCGTTTCTCATACTGGAAGGTGGACCGATCGAGATCGGCCAGCCGACAGGCCCGACGCTCCGACAGGCCATGTGCTTCCATCACGTGGTGCACGGCCTTCCGCTTGGCGTCGGGCGTCAGAAGTTTTTTGGCGCCAGGTTCTTCAGGGCAGCAATGTCCAGCATCGCATCCGCCAGAAGACGCTTCAGCTTCGAGTTTTCGTCCTCCAGCGTCTTCAGCCGCCGGGCGTCCGACACCGTCATGCCGCCGAACTTTGCCTTGTATTTGTAGAAGGTCGCATCCGAAATGCCGTACTTGCGGCAGATATCGGCTGTCTTCACGCCGTCGGTCGGGGAATCGATTTTCGCGATTTCTTATCCTCCCAACAACGCTCCCGGGGCATCCCGATGATCTGCCCTTCGGAAAATCGTGATTTGCGCATCTGTCATCCTCTACGTGTCGAGGACTCTGCAAATTCATGGCCGGAATTTACGGGGCTCGGTCAACCTGGCAAAGGGCGCTCCGTGGTAACCTTGGTAACTTTTTACAACTTTACCTAGAAATGCATATCAAGATGAGGCAAAATAAATACCTCTTTTACAAGGATTTTTCAAACCTCAGCAATTCGAATCGATCTCTGAAATCGATTCCTAATCTGTAGGTCGCGCGTTCGAATCGCGCCGGGGTCGCCACTTGTTCGTGACTACCGCATCACCTCAGGAAGCGGGTCGGTATCGGCATCCTCGTGCTGGATGATCACTTTGGCGCCGAGTTCCGCCGCTTTCGCTTCGAACGCCTCCATGGATGCGAGCGTATCGGCCTCATTCGTATTGAACTGTGGCACGCGCTTCAGCGTGCGGCTGGCGCTCATATGCCAGAGGTCGCCTGTCAGCATGACGGGGCCGGTCTCGGGCAGGTTCACGAGCAGGGAGGAATGGCCGGGCGTGTGGCCCGGTGTCTGGAAGATGATGACCGACCCATCGCCGAAGACATCGTAATTGTCCGGAATGAGCTGGTATTCGAGCCTCTCGAAAGCCGGGAACTGGTTTGATGAGTCGGCGCCGTCGGCAGAGGGTTCGGCTTCGTCGGGGGTCTCGTCAGAGACTTCCGGTTCGGGGAACATGTAGTCATATTCCAGCTGGTTCACGAGCCAGAGCGAGCTGTCGATCAGGTCGGCCTGTCCAACATGGTCGAAATGACTGTGCGAAACGGCGAGATATTCGATGTCGGACATGGCCAGACCGAGATCAGCAAGCTGGTCGGCGATGGTGCGGTCGAGAGAGACGGTGAAAACGCCGGTCGTCTGCTCATCCTGGCTGGTCAGTATACCCGGAAGTCCAAGGTCCCAGAGAAGGTCGCTATCGGGATGCCGGATCAACCAGCAGGTCACATCGAACGTGTCTGTCTGACCGGCATAGTCTCCGGCAGTGGAGAAAATGTCGAGATCGGAGACATAGACCGATCCGCAGTCGAGCTTGATCAGCTGTACGCTTTCGACGGTGCCGCCGGCGCTCGCTGATGCAGGCGGCGCAGGCGTGCCGGGTTCGGACGCTGGCGGGGTTTCTGCGTCCTTCGCCGGCGCGTCGGTTGAGCCGGAGCAGCTAGCAAGTCCGATTGCAATGGCGCCCATTGCAGCGAGTGCAATATTTTTCATGTTTTCGACCTTGATGTTCGCGGGACTGGATACGCCAATCCTCAGGATTTGGAAAGTGTGCGCCCGTCGGGATTGATTGTACGGTAGAAGCACGCTTCCCGCCCCGTATGACAGGCCGGGCCGTCCTTTCGGACCTTCATGACCACGGCGTCCTGATCGCAATCGACGCGGATTTCGACGATGCGCTGGAGACTGTCAGATGTCTCGCCTTTCACCCAGAGCTTCTGACGTGATCGCGACCAATAGGTTGCAAGCCCCGTCTCGATCGATTGTTGCAGAGCCTTATCATTCATCCAGGCAAGCATCAGGACTTCGCCGGTGTCGGCGTCCTGTGACACAGCGGCGATGAGGCCATCTGCATCGAATTTCGGGCGCAGCTCATCTGTTTCGTCCTGGTCCTTGCCGGAAAGCGGCGGAAAAAACTCTGTCATGTCTGAAGATCCTAGATGATGCCGCGTTTGCGCAGCGCGTCAATTTCGACCGGGGTCTTGCCGAGGCCGGAGAGAATTTTCTCAGTGTGCTCTCCCAGCTCCGGGGCCGGCAGGGTTGCCCGTCCCGGCGTTTGAGAAAGCTTGGGGAATACGCCCTGCATCGGCACGTCGCCCATCACCGGATGCACCATCCGGATTATCGCGTTGCGGGCCTTGATGTGGGCGTCTTCCAGCATTTCCCTTGCGCGATTGACGGGGCCGCAGGGCACGCCGTGCTTCTCGCAGGCCAGCAGCACTTCGGCTACGGTGCGCTGGCGCGTCCATGCGGTGATCCTGTCGTCAAGCTCGGCCTGGTTTTCGCCGCGGGCATCATGTGTTGCATAGCGCTCATCGCTCGCCCAGTCGGCGCCGCACATCTCTGCCAGGCGACGGAAGGGACCGTCCTGATTGGCCCCGATGATCACGATGCCATCCTTGCAGGGGTAGACGCCGGAAGGCGCGACCTTGGGAAGGATGGGACCGCTGCGCTCGCGGGTGTGGCCGGCAATGGCATATTCGGGGATGAGGCCTTCAATGAAGGCCATGACCGTTTCATAGATTGCCGCATCGACAATCTGACCCTTTCCGGATCGCTCGCGGGCGTACAGCGCCATCATCGTGCCGAGTGCAGCGAAGGTTCCGGTCATGGTGTCGCCCAGCGACACGCCCGCGCGTGACGGCAACCGGTCAGGCTCGCCAATCAGGTAGCGCAGGCCGCCCTTTGCTTCGCCGACACTGGCATATCCGGCCTTGTGACTTTCCGGTCCTGTCTGTCCATAGCCAGAAACGCGTGTGATGATGAGGCGCGGATTGATCGCGTGCAGAACATCGGGGCCGATGCCCCAGCGCTCGAGCGTGCCGGGGCGAAAATTTTCCACCAGGACATCGGCCGTCGCGGCGAGGTCCTTCAGGATGTTCTGGCCTTCCGGCTCGCGCAGGTTCAGCGTCAGCGACGTCTTGTTGCGTCCGATAATGGGCCAATACAGGCCGATACCATTCTTCTTGGCTGCGCCCCAGCCTCGCGCCGGGTCCGGCATTCCGGGCGCTTCGACCTTGATGATTTCCGCACCAAAGTCTCCAAGCAGCTGCGCGCCGAATGGCCCTGCGATGAGCTGGCCGAGTTCAATGACGCGTATTCCCGACAGGGGAGGAGGAACGGATGGATCAGGCATGCGCTGTCTTAAGAACAACCGATAAGAGGACGCAAGACATGTCGGACTGGATAGAGACAAGTTGGTCAGCTCTGGGCATGGTCCTGATCAGCGCGCTGGCTGTATATGCCTGGATCATTGTTCTGACCCGGATTTCAGGGCTGCGCAGCTTCTCGAAAATGAGCGGCTTTGACTTTGCACTGACGGTTGCAACCGGCTCTGTGGCTGGCGCGATCTTCATCGCGAAGGACCCGCCTCTCATGCAGGGTCTGTTTGCTCTTCTTGTGCTCTTTTCGATGCAGATGGCCGTCGCGGCGATCAGGCGGCGCAGCGCCATGGTGGAAAAGCTCGTCGACAACCGGCCTCGGCTTATCATGTGGCAGGGCGAAATGATCGACACCCAGATGAGGCGGGCAAAGATCACGAGAGCGGACCTCATCGCCAAATTGCGAGAAGCAAACGTCACCAGTCCCGGGCAGATTCACGCCGTCGTCGCAGAAACGACCGGCGATGTTTCGGTTCTGCATGGCCATGGCGATGCCGCACTTAGCTCCGCCATACTGGGCGATGTGATTGGTATCGAGCCTTATCGCCACCTTCTCAAGGACTGACCGGGCCCGTCAGCTCATGAGTTTCCCCGACGACGCTGCTGACAGTGCGGGCGCCTTTGCGCTACTTTCGAACACGACATAAACGCGAAGGAGGACGCATGGCCCAGTACAATGAGATCCGGACAGAAGTGAGCAACGGTGTGCTCACAATCGTGCTCAACCGGCCTGACCGGCTGAACGCATGGACAAATGTGATGGAAGCCGAGGTCCAGCAAGCCGTTCGCGCGGCGGGGGTGGATGAGTCTATCAGGGTCATCGTTGTAACTGGCGAAGGACGCGGGTTCTGCGCGGGCGCCGACATGGCCGGGCTGCAGTCCATACAGGATAAAGGCGAGGCCAGGGAAGAAGCTGGAGCCGATCGTTCAAATCCGATCGAAGACATCTATCCTGGACGTTTCGGCTATCTCTATGCGTGTCCGAAGCCGATCGTGGCAGCGATCAATGGCGCGTGCGCCGGCATCGGCTTGATCTTTGCGCTGTATGCGGATCTTCGCTATTGTGCGGAGGAGGCCAAGTTCACGACAGCATTCGCGCAGCGCGGACTGATCGCCGAGCACGGGATCGCCTGGCTGCTACCGCGTCTCATTGGTGAGGCGAATGCGCTCGATCTCCTGTTCACGGCCCGCAAGTTTGACGGCAAGGAGGCCGCAAGCCTTGGACTGGTCAATGCGGCCTATCCGGTGGCAGAACTGATGAGCAAGGTGAATGACGTCACACAGCACCTTGCAACGCAGGTCTCTCCGCGCTCAGTGGCGATCATGAAGCGCCAGATTCGCGAAACGTATTTTCAGAGCTTCGAGCAAAGCCTCGATGTCGCAAACCGCGAAATGGAAGAGAGCTTCGGCACGTTCGATTTCAAGGAGGGCGTCGACAGTTTCGTCGAGCGTCGCCCCCCCGCCTTTCAGGGGCGCTAGGCAGGAGACTTATGACAAGACGCATCGACATTGTGGAAGTGGGGCCTCGCGACGGGCTGCAGAATGATCCGGCCAATCTGACTACGTCGCAGAAACTCGAATTCATTTCCCGGCTGGAAGAGTGCGGTGTGCGCCGCATGGAGTCCGGCAGCTTTGTCTCACCAAAGGCGGTGCCGAAAATGGCGGATTCGGCCGAAGTCTTCATGGGCCTCGACCGCAGCAAGCCGACGCGTCACATCGCGCTGGCCCTCAACGAGAAGGGCGTGCGCCGCGCCATCGATGCGAAGGCGGACGAGATCAATTTCGTTCTGGTCGCGGGCGAGACATTCGGAAAGCGCAATCAGGGCATGAGTCCGTCCGAGAGCGGCGACATGCTGGCCCAATGCGCGCCCCTCATCCTTGACGCGGGCATTCCGTTTTCCGCCACGATCTCGGTGGCGTTTGGCGATCCGTTTGACGGCGAGGTAGACCCTGCGGTGGTGGCGAACCTTGCTGCCCGGGCGCAGAGAGCCGGTGTTGGAGAGCTCGCGCTGGGCGACACGATCGGCGTGGCGACGCCCTGGCAGGTGAAGGCGCTGACAGAGCGGGTGCGGCTCGAAGCGCCTGACGTTTTCCTGCGCATGCACTTCCATGACACGCGCGGCGCGGCGCTCGCCAATGTGGCTGCCGCGATCGATGAAGGGGTCGACGTGATCGATGCGAGCTGCGGCGGCATTGGCGGCTGTCCGTTTGCGCCAGCGGCGACGGGTAATGTCGCGACCGAAGATGTGGTCTACATGCTTGAGCGGTCGGGGTTCGAGACAGGACTCGATCTCGGTAAGCTCATTGAAACTGCAAAGTGGCTGGAAACCGTCCTCGGACATCCGGTGAGTTCGAGCCTCAGCAAGGCGGGTGGCTTTCCTGGCTAGGTCGTAGGGTCCGTCACGCGGCCAAGAAATACCACCATGCCTGTCTCATTGTCTTTGATGACGAAGAGAAACGGATGATCCGCGTGAAAGCGGATGGGGAGTGGCGCATTTACCTGCGCGCTGACGGTGACTGTCATCCTTGCGGCCGTCGCCGCGGCGGCTTCCGTCCCGTCTTCATCTATCTTTACGAAGACCTTGTGATCAACCTCATCAAGCTTAAGGCGCATGGGTGTGAAGCAAGGGTCGACAGGATTGTCGGTTGGGCTGGCGATGCCATCAAAATTGGCTCCGTTAGAAAAAGCCAGCGGCATTCCCAGCACAGCAAGCGAACCCCCTAATGCGACCGAGGCATCGAATTCGAGCTTCGGAAGTTTAAGATCGACAAGCGAGTTTTCACCCTGTGAGAGCTGGGCCAGCCACCGGTCCAGCTTTTCGCCGTTCAGCTGCCTTTCAAGGCGAGGCAGACCGCGCTCGCTATCCGGCAGAAGGACAACCATGCTTAACCGATTGCCCTTGTAAGGCAGCTGGACTGCCTGAAACTCGCTCGTCTTGAGGTATTTGGCGCGAATGTCCATCGACATTAATTGAGCGATTACCTCGCTACCTTCGGCGGTGGTAAAGGTCGCATCTCTTGTGCTTCTCGCCGAAAATGGCGTTGCCCAGTTTGCATCGAGATAGACCGTGTTAACGAGGACCATTCGTGTGCACGGCTTGATGCCACCTGTCGGAATCAGATTTTGAATGCGGTCTTCGGTCTTGTCCTCGACCCAGGCGTTGATGTGTTGGCGCGACTTTTCAGGTTCGCCGCGAAGGTCCAGTCGCTCCAGCGGCGCTTTGTAGATGTTCTTCATCTGCGATTCGAAGGCATTCTCAACGATCACTGGCTTATCTACAAAGACTCGATTGTTTATCTTGAGGGTCTGGCCGTCCGCGTCAGTCTGCAGACCAAATAGCACGCTGGCCATCGAAGCATGCAGTGTCTCTGGCGGCAGATCGAAATTCAGCACATTAGCCATTTCAGCCTCGGTCTCGCCGCGTGCGCCGGCATAGGTCATGGCGAGGGCGGTCGAAATGCTGGCGGGCGAAACAGCGAAGTTGGTGACAGTCTTGCCTGCTTTCGCCGCCTCTTGTTCCGCTGCTTCCAGACCCGCCCGGTAAATATTCACACCGAATTCGGAATTTCCAGAGACGATGCTCTGCGTCTCCAGCGGCGTATTATAGGGCAAGGGTGAAGTGGCGCAGGCAGACAGCGCCAAGGCAAGCGCGCAAGCTGGTGTAGATTTAATGGACATAAGTGAACTCCGGGCAGGCTTGAGCTTCAACTAGAGCGTTCGCCCATAAGGAGTTATGAAGCGTCTGTACTCAATTTCAGATAGTTTTTCTTCAAGCCACTGGCCGCCAGCCTTCGGGCGCCATCTCGAAGCCCGAAAACTCAAAACCTGGCGCGACGAAGCAGCTGACCAGGGTCCATGCGCCCAGCGTTTCGGCGGTCTGCCAGTGATTCTTCGGAACGACGCATTGCGGGCGCTGGCCAGACCGAAGATCAGGGCCGAGTGTGGTTGAAGCTGCGCCTTTTCCGTCCGGCGGTGAAAGGGTCAGCGAGAGAGGGCCGCCGGCATGCCAGGCCCAGACCTCGTCTGCGTCGACGCGGTGCCATGCAGAGACTTCATCAGCCTGGAGAAGATAGTAGATGGTTGTGCAGGCGGCGCGTTCTTTGCCGTCCGAGCGATAGATTTCGGCATAATGTCCGCCCTCAGGATGGGGTTTGAGGCCGAGCAGGCGGATGATTTCATTCGCACCAAGATCGCCGGACACCGCATTCACCGCTCAGAAATTATCCTTGCGCGAGCGAATTTCAGCGAAGGTGGCGACAGGGTCACCGGGATGTCCCATGGCAGACTGCATGGCCGGATCATCGGCGCGCAGAAAGGGATTGGCATCAAGTTCGCGGGCAATGGTGGTGGGAACTGTCCAGTCGCCGCGCTGGCGCTTGGCCGTCACCTCATCTGCATAGGCGCGCAGGGCCAGGTTCTCGGGATCAACCGACAGGGCGAACTTTGCATTCGCGGCGGTATATTCATGCGCGCAGTAGATCACGGTTTCCGGCGGCAGGGATTTCAGGCGAGACAGGCTCGTCCACATCATTTTCGGGTTGCCCTCGAAGACGCGGCCGCAGCCAAGGGCAAATAGCGCATCGCCGACGAAAGCCATCTGCGCATCCGGGATGTGATAGGCAATGTGCCCAAGCGTATGGCCTGGTACGTCGAGAATCTTTACTGACCAGTCGCCGAGCTGCACACCATCCCCGCCTTGCAGCGGTGCATCGAGCCCCGGGATTTTTTCCGCCTCTCCCGCCGGTCCGAAGATCCGGCAACCGGTCGTTTCCTTGATCCTGAGGTTGCCGCCAGCATGGTCGGGATGCCAGTGAGTGTTCCAGATCGCCGTGATGGTCCAGCCGAGACGCTCGGCTTCATCCAGATATTTGTCGCCATCGGGCGTATCTATGGCTGCCGTTTCGCCGCTATCGCGGTCATGAACCAGAAAGCCGTAATTATCGTTCAGGCAGGGGAATTGGTGTACATCAATCATGACCCTATTTAACGCCATGAAGCCATATTGGAACAAGGGACTGAATGCGACTGTCGGCCAAAGACCTGGAAGCGTTCTATGCCAGCCGGCTCGGCAAGGCCGCTCAATTCCTGATGCTGAAACGCCTCGGAGACCTCTGGGGTGACTGCAAGGGCCTGAACATGCTCGGCATGGGCTATGCCCGTCCGCTGCTCACCGGATATGGAGAGAGCACCAGGTCCTGCATTGCAGCCACGCCGCAGCTCGGCGAAGAAACCTGGTGGGCAGCCACCGACCGTGGCATCTCAACCTGCCTAGCAGAAGAAGATCGCCTGCCCTTCCCCGATGGCAGTTTCGACCGGATTATCCTGTTGCATGCTGTCGAGGAGGCCGACAGCCCGCGCGCTGTGTTGCGCGAGGCGTGGCGACTGCTCGCGCCGGAAGGCCGGATGCTGGTTACGGTGGCCAACCGCAAGAGCAGCTGGTCACTCGTCGAAGGCACGCCTTTTGGCCATGGCCGCCCATGGACGCGCCGACAGCTGATCGCCTATCTTAATGACCACCTTCTGCAGGTCACGGCGAGCACGACGGCTGTCCATCTGCCGCCCATCAAGTTTGGATTCATGGTGTCCGGCGCGGAAGGGTGGGAGAAAGTTGGGCAGATTTTCGCGCCGGGCCTTGGCGGAGTTGTCATGGTCGAGGCCGTCAAGCGAATGTATGCCAAACCGGGTAGCGGTGCCGTTGCGCCCGTCACTGCGCTAGCCAAGGGGCGCAAAGGTGTGGCAGAACTGCCTAGAAAAGAGGCAGAGGTGAAATGCGTTGAAAAACGCGGGAAAACACGCGTTGACCCCGCAGAACAGGCACGCTCAATTAAAGACGTTGAACAATGGGAGGCTTAGGGGCCATGAAATTGATAACCGCCATCTTCAAGCCAAGCCGGCTTGATGCCGTCATAGATGCACTCAGCGAGGCTGGTGTCGCCGGTCTCACCGTTTCCGAGGTGCGAGGCTACGGCCGTCAGCAAGGCAAGACCGAAGTCTATCGCGGCGCAGAATACGAAGTTCGCCTTCTGCCAAAGGTCAAGGTTGAAGTGGCCTGTGCGGGTGCCGATGTGGACCGCCTGGTTGAAGCGATCATCGGCGCTGCCAATACCGGCACGATTGGCGATGGCAAGATTTTCGTCTCTGGCCTCGACTCGGTGACCCGTATCCGCACGGGCGAGAAGAACGAGCAGGCGCTCGGCGGTTAAGTCAAAGCGCAGTCCTTCACGGACGCGCAGAAAGCCGGTCGGGGGTCAGGGCCCGGCCGGCTTTTTCATGCCCGGCGCAGATGAAGGATGACTTCGTCGGCGCCCCAGTTGAGGCGGGAGAGACCCGAATCCCTAAAGGCACCGACCCTGCCGTCCCTGACTGAAGCCATGGCGACCGTTTCCAGTCCGAGTGCAGAGCAGAGCTCGACCATATCGCGCGCCGTTGAGGGGTGAAGCGCGGCTTCGTCATGCCAGAGTCGATGACCGGGCATGCGACCCGACGAAAAAAGCGAGAGCCGACGGCTCCACAGACCGTAATTGCGGAAAGACACGATGACGTCAGGTGCAATGCGTGCCAGTTCCTGAAGCACCATGTCTGGCCGGCGCATGTGCTGGATCGCCTTTGACAGGATCGCAAAGTCGAAGCCGTTTTCCGGAAAGACTTCCAGGTCACTGTCGGCGTCGCCCTGGATCACCGACAGGCCGCGTGACATCGCCGTTCCCGCCAATTCTCCCGATAGCTCAAGCCCGCGGGCGCGAACGCTGCGCTTCTCGACCAGCAGGGCCAGCAGGTCGCCATTGCCGCATCCGACGTCCAGCACGCGGGCGCCTTCGGGCACACGTTCGGCGATGGCCTTGTGGTCGGCACGAGAGGAAACTTGCCGTGTCATCAGATTCCCCGCTTGCCTGCATTCACCTTGAGGAACCCTGCCAGCGCGTCCTCAAACAGAGGCTCTTCGAGGAAGAAGGCGTCGTGACCATTATCGGTCTCGATCTCAAGATAGCTGACTTCCGCCCCGGCAGCAGCAAGTGCGCGAGTAATTTCCCGCGTGGTTGATGGCGGATAGTGCCAGTCCGACGAGAAAGAGAAGAGGCAGAAGCGCACAGGCGTGTCGACAAAGGCATCTGCGAGCCGCCCGTCATGACGCGCAGCCAGGTCATAATAATCCATGGCGCGTGTCACATAGAGGTAGGAGTTGGCGTCGAACCGGTCGACGAAAGAATGGCCCTGATAACGCAAATAGGATTCCACCTGGAAATCGGCGTCAAAGCTGAAGCTGGTCTGTTCGCGGTCCTGCAGGCCCCGATCGAACTTTCGCTTCAGGGCCTCTTCGGACACATAGGTGATGTGCGCCGCCATGCGCGCGATGGCGAGCCCGCGTGAAGGTCGCTTGTCCTGGGCGAGGTACTGGCCATCACACCAGTCCGGGTCGGCCATGATCGACTGGCGACCGACTTCATAGAAGGCAATGTTCTGCGCAGAATGACGCGCGGCGGTGGCGATCGGGATCGCCGTGAACACCCGTTCCGGCACCTGCACGGCCCAGTCGAGCACCTGCATGCCGCCCATCGAGCCGCCAATGACAGAGAAGAGCGTGTCTATGCCCAGAGCGTCGATGAAGGCGATCTGCGCGCGGACCATGTCGCTGATGGTGATGACCGGAAAGCGCGTGCCCCAGGGCTTGCCATCCGGCGCATCGGAGGCTGGACCCGTTGTGCCCATGCAGCCGCCCAGCACATTGGTCGCAATGACGTGGAAGCGGTCTGTATCGATGGGCAGGCCCGGGCCAATCATGCGGCTCCACCAGGGCGGACGCCCCGTCACGAGGTTTTCACTCGCGGCGAACTGGTCCCCGGTCAGCGCGTGACAAATGAGAATGGCGTTCGATTTTTCGGCGTTGAGTTCGCCCCAGCATTCATAGGCAATGCGCACGCCGTCCAGCTGCTCTCCACAATCGAGTGGGAGTGGCTTGTCCAGCGTCAGGTGTTTCACTTCGCTGATCGGGAGTGTGTGCCGGTCTGACATCGCGCCCTGAGGTGTCTGCAGCGCGGTGCGAAGTCAAGCCCAATCAGGCGGTTGCTGGCGCATGAAGGCTTGTCTCTCGCGGTGCCAGACTCATTGCCTGACTTGATTTTCCGTCCGTCTTTGATCACGAGGAGGTCAAGTTGAGGAGCAGGACACATGACCGGGCCAAAACCGCTTGCGAATATTCTCGAGATCACGCCGTACAAGGGCGGGCAGAAACTCGAGCATGGCTGGAAGTTGTCGTCGAATGAGAACCCGCTGGGCTGCAGTCCGGCGGCGCGTGAGGCGCTTGCGAAGACTGCTGAACACCTTGAAATCTACCCGGACGGGTCTGCGCTGAAGCTGCGTGAGGCCATTGGCAAGAAATACGGCATCGACCCGGACCGTGTCGTTTGCGGGGCTGGATCGGACGAAATCTTCCAGCTGCTGGGCCGCGCCTATCTTTCTCCGGGGGATGAGATCATCCAGTCGGAACACGGCTTTCTCGTCTACCGTCTGGTCGCGCAGCAATCAGGCGCAAAATGCATCAGCGCCCCGGAGCAGGATCTGAAAGCCGATGTCGATGCCATCCTGGCGCGCGTGACCGACCGGACAAAAATCGTGTTCCTCGCCAATCCGAACAACCCGACAGGTAGCTATATTCCCTTCGACGAGGTGAAGCGCCTGCATGCCGGCCTGCGCGAAGATGTCCTGCTGGTGCTGGACGGAGCGTATGCCGAATACGTGCAGAAGAATGACTATGCCGCAGGTATGGAGCTCGCCGGTGAAGCGCCAAACGTTCTCGTCACCCGCACCTTCTCAAAAATTCATGGCCTGGCCGGCCTGCGCATTGGCTGGGCCTATGGCCCGGAAAGCGTGATCGATGCCATTCACCGCGTGCGCGGACCGTTCAATACGACATCGGTCGCGCAAGCGGCAGCCGTCGCTGCGCTTGGCGACGATGCCTTCGTCACCGGCTCTGTCGAGCACAACAATTCTGAGCTCGACCGCGTCGGCCCGGCACTCCAGAATCTGGGCTTCAAGGTTTACCCCAGCGTTGGCAACTTCCTGCTAATCGAGTTTGAAGACCGCGAGGGTCGGCGCGCCGCGGATGCCGATGCATTCCTGCGCGCGCGCGGTATCGTGATCCGTGACATGAACGCCTATGGCCTGCCGAAATGTTTGCGTCTGTCTATCGGCACGAAAGAGGCCAATGATGACGTGCTGGCGGCGTTTGAAGCCTTTGCCAAGGCTGGCTGACCGTGACAGGCGCGACCTTTGAAGAAATTGCCATTGTCGGCATTGGCCTGATTGGCTCCTCGCTCGCGCGCGCCGCGAAGGAGACCGGCGCTGCCTCGAAGGTCAGCCTTTATGACAGGAGCGAGGCGGTGCGCGACACTGCGTCGTCGCTCGGCCTTGGCGACGTTTCCGATAGCCTGGCCGAGACATGCCGGTCTGCCGACTGCGTTCTCCTCTGTGTGCCCGTCGGGGCCATCGAGGAAACCATGCGGGACATCGCGCCACATCTGAAGCCCGGCGCCATCATGACGGATGTCGGCTCGGTGAAGGAAAGCGCGCTCAACGCCATGCAGGCGCACTGCCCGGCGCATGTGCACCTCATTCCTGGCCATCCGATTGCAGGAACGGAAAAATCTGGTCCGAAGGCAGGGTTTGCGAGCCTGTTCCGTGGGGCCTGGCACATCCTGACACCCATCCCGCAGCAGGACGAGGCTTATAATGGTGCGGTCGACCGGCTCGCGGCATTCTGGGAGCGGCTTGGCGCCCGGGTCGAGATCATGGATGCTGCGCGCCATGACCGCGTGCTTGCCATCACGTCTCACCTGCCACACCTGATCGCCTACAATATCGTCTCGACAGCCTATGACATGGAGAGTGTCGGTGAGGGCGAGGTGGTAAAGTATTCCGCCGGCGGTTTTCGCGACTTCACGCGTATCGCGGCTTCTGACCCGACCATGTGGCGCGACGTGTTCCTGAATAACAAGGACGCTGTTCTGGAAACACTCGGCCGGTTCAGCGAGGACCTCGCAGCCCTCCAGCGGGCCATCCGATGGGGCGATGGTGACATGCTGATGCGCGAGTTTGAACGGGCACGCGGCATCCGCAAGGCGATCATTGAAGCCGGCCAGGATACGGACGAGACCAATTTCGGTCGGAATGCTCCGGACAAGAAAGACTGACGCGCAGAGCGGTGGGGCAGACGCTGTCCCCACAATGCGTCCGCCCCCGCGCGCCTTCTGCTGCGCGATCGCGAGGCCAGCGCCTGCTGCAAGAGCGAAAAAAGGCAGCAGGGCGGCGCGAAGCCGCACAGCGCCACCTTTGGCTCAGGGGAAGAAGGCCAGGGCGCTGATCGTGGCAAATTAGGCCGGATGATCTGAACAGGCGCGGGGTATGCGCGTTGCTTCCTGTTCATGCTGTATTTGGGTAAGACGTGTTACCTGACAGTGACAAAACATGAGAGGTTGCCCCCATGATCAGAACTGCAACGGCCCTTGCTCTTCTCGCCGCCGGTCTTGCGGCCTGCACGACAGCGAAGCCATACGGGCCCGCCACGTCTGCGACGGCGCAGGGCTATCTTGTGCAACCGATCGAGACCAATCGCTACCGCGTTTCCTATACGGCGCTTTCGCCGGAAGACGCGCGCCGCTTCGCGCTGCGCCGGGCCGCTGAAGTGACAGTCGAGCAGGGCGCCGAATGGTTTCGCGTGGTGTCCAGTTATACCGACCAGGATGTTTCACGGTCCGGTGGCTCATCGGTCTCGGTCGGCGGTTCGTCCGGCGGTGGCTATTCCGGCGTCGGCGTTGGCGTGGGAATCGGCCTGCCTTTGGGGGGTGGAACGTCCAAGACAACTGAAAGCCTCGAGATCATCACCGGGTCCGGACCCAAGCCTGACGAGCCCAATGCCTATGATGCAAGTTCGGTTCTGGTGAACACTGCAGGTTATTAGGCCGGGATTTCCTTGCCGGCCCAGTCGAAGACCTTCCCCGTATCGGCGGGTGACAGCCGCTCGATCACGTCGAGCAGGTAGCTGGCTGACTGTTTGGCACTGAACAGCCTGTCTTCGGGGACATTCGACTGGAAGGGCTTTGAAAGGCCCGTATCCACTGTGCCGGGATGCAGGCCGACGCACACCGCCTGATCATTCCTGCGTGCCCACTCGATCGCGAAATTACGGATCAGCATGTTGAGGGCCGCCTTGGACGCCCGGTAGGCATGCCAGCCACCAAGGCCATTGTCGCTGATCGAGCCGACGCGGGCTGAAAGCGCGGCGAAGATCGCCCGCCGGTCGGTGGGCATGATGGGCAGGAAGTGCTTGGCGATGAGGGCAGGGCCGAATGTGTTTATATCGAACACGCGCCGATAGGCCTGAAGCTCCTGATGGCGCCAGCTCTTTTCCGGCTGGGTTTCGCCATTGGAAAGAAACCCCGTTGCGATGAGAACAAGGTCCGGGGTGCCCGCCTCCGCGATCCTGTCTGCCGCCGCCTTGATGCTGGCTTCATCCAGCAGGTCGAGATAGCCAGGAACGACGCCGGATGGCCAGTCGCCCGTCTTGCGTCTCGACAGGGCGTAAATGGTCCCGGACTTGCTGTTCCTGGCAAGAGCAAGCGTGAGGGCGCGGCCAATTCCGCCACTGGCACCAATGACAATTGCTGACATGGGGACGAAAGTAGTGCGTCAGACAGACAGGCCCAGCCCCATTGGTCCGACCATCTTCAGCTGCGAGCTTCGCAATGCCGGATTTTCGGCCTGATCCATTCGGACATGGATGGTACCTCTGGCCGGACTCGAACCGGCACTCTGTTGCCAGAAACGGATTTTGAATCCGTCGCGTCTACCAATTCCGCCACAGAGGCACTCGGATGGAAGGCATGCTCCTGCCCGAAGTGGAAAGTTGCGTCAATCATCTCGACCAGTCGAGAAAAGCGAGATAGGCGATTGTCATGAGCGAACAGATCACGCCGCATACCTTTCTGCAGTCGATAGAGCGCATGGCGGAAGAGGCGCCTGAGGAAGGTTTTTCCCTGCGCCATATCTTCGACAGGCTGGACGAGCGTGCATTCGGCGCAGCGCTGTTCATTCTCGCGCTGCCTTGCTGCATTCCGTTTCTCTACGGGGTGCCGCAGGTCGTCTCCCTGCCGATGATGGCGCTGGCGGCGCAGATGGTGGCGGGCCGGGAAGAACCCTGGCTGCCGGAGAAGTTCGCCAAACGCATGATCGACAAGAAGGGCCTAACCCGAACTGCCCAAGGCGGACGGAAATGGTTTGGCTGGCTGGAAAAAATTGCCAAGCCGCGCCTGACATTCATCCTCGGACATCGCGGTGAGCGGATCATCGGCCTGTTTCTCGTCGTCTTCTGCGCATCGATCCTGGTGCCGCTGCCGTCGACGAATACGGTTCCTGGTATCGGTGTTGCTATCGTCGCCTTCGGCCTCATGGCGCGCGATGGAATCCTTGTCATTCTCGGCTCAATCATCGGGACCGCATGGATTGCGACCCTGATCACGCTGGTCGCGCTTGGCATCCGGACTGTCACAGGTTCGTGACAAGCCGCGCTTGAACGCCGCATTGCGCCATGTTCTCGCCTTGGTCATTGTCCAGCTAATCAGACGACCAAGATTTGGACATTAGGGACGAATGACCGCAATTCTGGCTCCTGCTTTCCAGACATGGCGTTGGCCGCTGATCGCACTTGTGGCCTCGCTTGCAATGCTCGCTTCGGCGCATGCGTTTGAGCGCCTCGCCTATTTCCTGCCGTGCCAGCTCTGCCTGCGCCAGCGGGAGGTTTACTGGGCCGCGGCAACTATGGCTGTGACCGGGCTCGCGCTTTGGAATTTCAGGCAGAACCGGCGTTTTCTCGTCGCCTTCAACGTAATGCTGGCGTTAGTTTTTCTGACGGGGGCCGTCGTTGCGATTTATCATTCCGGCGTCGAGTGGCGCTGGTGGCCAGCGCCGACTGGCTGCACGGACGGGCCGGTCGATGTGATGAATCTCGATTTTGACGCGCTAGATGAGAGAACGGCGACAGCCTCCTGCCTCGACGCACCCTTCCGCATTCTCGGCCTATCCATGGCGGGGTGGAATGCGATCGTGTCGCTCGGGCTGTCCGGGCTGAGCTTCGTGGCAGCGACCAAGGCGCTGCCGAAGGATATCGCCTAGAAGCCGAACGCCATTGCGGCCCATGCGAAGACCAGGCTGCCCATGGCCGCGACCGTCGCGCCCAGCCGCATGGGCTTGAACCAGGCCGGCAGGCTGGCCGATGACCAGTCCCATGCAAGCTGTGCGAGGAACAGGGCCGCAAGAGCGAGGTACCAATAGGCGGCAGGCTGCAGGATGATGGCGAAGGGAAGGATCACCCAGCCGAGCAGGGCGGGCAGGACGGAAAGGAGCAGCGTTGTGCTGTCCGGCGGTCCTTCGCCAAGTGAGACGCCCCAGCGGATCCCGCCAAGGAAACTGAGAATGACGGCCGCATAGGTCTGCAGCCACAGGCCTGCTGTCGCATTTGTCGGCGCTTCGAGCGTCGCGGTTGCAACAGAAAAGCCAAGGAACGGAATGGCGCCGGCCGCTGTCAGGATGAGCGCTGTGCGACGGTAGGAGGCTGGGGTGTCGGTCATGGGTCTGAATATGGGCGCAATGGTCTGTCGGTCCAGCGTTCCCGACCTGTTTGTGAACAAGACCTTGCCCGATAGCGTGAATGTGAACCGGTACATTCATGTGGCGTAAATCGTGAAAGTATACACGTCTGCAATGCCTCGCCGCCTGATCGCCCTCCTCATTTCCGGCATTGCCATCGTGTTCGCCTTCGGCGCGCTGACGGCGATCCGCTGGCCGAGCATCATGATGTTTCTCAGCCTGTTCTTTCACCCTGATCCGTCGATGGGGCTCGACAATATCAACTGGCGCGAACTCGGCTTTGTATACGGTGCACCCTATTTCCTCGCGGCACTTTGCTTTTATGCGTCTTCAATCTGCGTGTCTGCCAGACGCAAGGGGTCGATAATCTGGTATGTAATGGGGTGCGTGTCCGCATCTCCCAGCTTCTACCTGGTCGATTTTGAAGAAGGCTGGTGGCGTAACCCAAGCGGCCCCGAAGGCATGGTGGCCGGCGGAACCGTCATGGTAATCCTTCTGGCGATTGCCGTGGTGCTGCTTCGTCGCCGCCCGGCCCTTCCGGCTGAGAGCGGCGAGATTGAGGACGGCGCGAATGTGCAGCTTACCAAGGAACAGTTCGAAGCCCTGATGGCGCGAACCGAAGGGGGGGCGCAGCCGGCCGCAGAGCCGGTTCGCAAACCCCGCTACCGCCAGCCCGTTCCAGCCGCCATTGCACGGCAACGTGCACATTTTGCTGCACAGGGCCGGCGGATGAGAGCCCGGCGTGGGCACTGATTTGCTACCTTAAAAGCGCTAATCTCGGCGGGTTTGTTCACAAAGTCTTGAGGACATGCCGATAGCCTGACCGTCAGTCTTGCTGCCCGGGAGCGACTCAAGATGAATATCCGTCAGTGCTGCGGCTTCGGCCTCGGGCTCCTTGGTACCTGGTTCATGTGGCAGGTTGGCGTTGGCCTCGCACACTTCATTCACTCGACCTACAATGTGACGATCCCCGCCGCCCTTATGGACCCGGCTGTGACCCTGCGGATATCGTCTGCGCTGGCCGCGTTCCTGGCTGGACTGGCCGCGCTGACCGAGCGCAAGGGCGGGGCCTGGCTCGCGGGTCTGTCGACCTTCATGTTCGCCTGTGTTGCGCTCGGCGTCCTGCAGGGCCGTCACGACATTTCGGTCTGGCGGGATGATTATCTCTCCCTGTCGATCCTCACCATTCTGTTCCTCGCACTTGTGGTGCTTCGTCGAAATAGCGATGAGATCGATCAGCCCATGCACGACCCCGTCGAAGCATCCTGACCGGCAGGACTTGCCCGCCACGGCGGCTTGGCATACCCCAACTCTGGCAATCTGATGGCCCGCAGATAGCGCACGGGAGGGTGTTCCATGCTGATCAGGCGTCTTGCCGGAGTCGTCGGGATCGTCGTCGCAGCCTGGATGCTGTGGGAAACGGTCAATCCGGTCATGCGACAGATTTCATTCGGTTCCGACTTTGGGACAGAGCTTCTGAACCCGCCGACCACACTGCTTCGCTTCATCGCCACGCCTCTCATGATCATTGGCGGGGTCGCTGCGGCACTTAACGTTCGGGGGGGAGCCTACCTGTTCACGGCAGGGGCATTGGTCTTTGCAGTGCTCACCGGAGCGTTGGTCGGATCGAGGGCAGATTATACGCTGTGGCGTGACGAAGCCGTGCTTGCCCCCTTCCTGATGGTGATCTGCGGCGTGCTTGTGTTCACCCATCGAAATTGACGCGGAACGCGCATTGATTTCGCCACATCAGTGCTTAGGTTCGCGGCGGACAAATCACTCAAGACCGTATAGGCGGAAATTTCATGGCAGACACATATGACGTCGTCATCATCGGAGGCGGCCCCGGCGGCTATAATTGCGCGATCCGCGCGGGCCAGTTGGGCCTCAAGACGGCGATCATCGAAAAGCGCGGCAAGCTGGGCGGCACCTGCCTGAATGTCGGCTGCATTCCGTCCAAGGCGCTGCTGCACGCCTCAGAACTGTTCGACGCGGCCAAGAACCAGTTCGCGGGTCTCGGCATCAAGACCGGTAAGGTCGAGCTCGATCTGAAAGCCATGATGGGCCAGAAGGATGATGCGGTCGAAGGTCTGACCCAGGGCGTCGAGTTTCTGATGAAAAAGAACAAGGTCGACTACATCAAGGGGTTCGGAAAGATCACCGGGCCCGGCAAGGTCGAGGTCGACGGCAAGACGCTGACCACGAAGAACATCGTCATCGCGACAGGTTCCGAACCATCCACCCTCCCGAACATCGAGATCGATGAGGAACGCGTCGTCACCAATACAGGCGCCTTGGCGCTGAAAGAGGTGCCGAAAAAGCTGATCCTGATTGGCGCAGGCGTCATTGGCCTGGAGCTTGGTTCGGTCTGGTCGCGCCTTGGCTCCGAGGTGACCGTTATCGAATATCTCGACCGGATCATGCCGGGCGCGGACAATGAAATCGCCAAGGAAGCCCAGCGTGTGTTCAAGAAGCAGGGCCTCGACTTCCGCCTCGGCATGAAGGTGACCGGTGTCGAGAAGCTGAAAACCAAGCTCAAGCTCTCCATGGAGCCCGCCAAGGGCGGCGATCAGGAAGTGCTCGAAGCCGATGCCGTCATCGTTGCTGTCGGCCGCCGGCCCTACACTGAAGGTCTTGGTCTTGAGGTTGTGGGCGGCAAGACTGACAAGCGCGGTGTCATTGAAACAACCGATCACTTCAAGGTCGCAGAGGGTGTCTGGGCGATCGGTGACTGCATTGCCGGGCCGATGCTGGCCCACAAGGCCGAGGATGATGGCGCAGCCGTTGCTGAGCTGATCGCCGGCAAGGCGGGCCATGTCGATTATGACCTGGTCCCGTCCGTGGTCTACACCAATCCCGAGATCGCCTGGGTCGGCAAGACCGAGGAGCAACTGAAGGAAGCGGGCATCGAATACAAGAAGGGCAAGTTCCCCTTCCAGGCCAATTCCCGCGCCCGCACCAATCACGAGACCATTGGCTTCGTGAAGATCCTCGCCGATGCGAAGACAGACCGCATTCTCGGCGCGCACATGATGGGCGTCGGCGTGGGCGAAATGATCCACGAGATCTGCGTCGCGATGGAGTTCGGTGCGGCGTCTGAAGACGTTGCCCGCACCTGCCATGCCCACCCGACCCTGTCCGAGGCCGTCCGTCAGGCGGCGATGGGCGTCGAAGGCTGGACCATGCAGATGTAGGCTGGCGCGCCCCGCCCCCGGGCGAGCAACGGCACTGGACTTTCTCGCCGGTCGCGTGAAAGCTTGGTGGGTTGAGTTCGAGTACACGGGTGGGAGGCCTTGTCATGCTGAAACTGGTCAAGGCGACCCTTCTGGGTGTGTGCATGGCGGGCGTAGCGCAAGCCCAGTTCCTCGACGTGACACCTGTGCCGGAGGCCGAATGGGCGGAGCCGGGCAGCGTGACCTACCTGCAGAATGAGCGCGCCAAGATGCTTTACGCGTCCGGTCAGTATGAAGAGGCGCGCGCGATCTGGGAGAGCCTCGTCAGCTATGGCAATCTAGAGGCGCACAACAATCTCGGTGTCTACTACCGCGAAGGCAAGGCCGGTCCCGCCGATTATGAGAAGGCAGTGGCGCTCTGGCAGGTGGCTGCAGAACAGAACTTCGCCCCGTCGCTGATGAACCTCGCCTGGCTCTACCGCAGCGGCTATCCCGGCCATCCGGCGGACAAGCAAAAGGCCTTCGAAACCTTCGTGGTGGCCGGACGCGCAGGCGAAGACCTCGGTGCCTATACAGCCGCGCAGATGGCCTTCAATGGCGAGGGCATCGCCTCCAGTTTCGCCGACGGCCACAGGCTGCTGATCCTTGCCGCAGACCTTGGAAACGCCAACGCCTTCATTACCATGGGCAAGTTCGATGAGCTGGGCTTGAACCCGGACGGAGACCTTCTGTCCGCGCGCGACTGGTACGAGAAGGCCGATGCGATGGGTCACCCCATGGCGTCCGATGCGCTGGCCGCCCTGCCGCCGCTCGATATCGACTTTGCGACCACGCTGATGCGCGAGGGACGGCACGTCGAGGCGCGAAACCTCGCCTACCGTCTCTGCTGGGAGCAGAACGACCCGTATGCCTGCGAGCTGCAGGGGCGATACGACCTGCTCGGCGCGGACGGGGTCTACCGCGACTATGTCAGCGCGGCGATGTCGCTGGAGCGGGCCTGCAATGTGAATGTCGCCGATGCCTGCGTGAACTTTGCCCATGCGGTGGCTGAAGGCAGCCAGCTCGCGCCGGAAAAGTTCAGCCAGTTGCAGTTCAGGAAGGCTGAAAACAGTTATGCCGCTGCCTGCGACCATGAGCAGAATTACAATGCCTGCGCGGGCGTCGTCTTCTTCAACTATTACCCTTATTTCGGCCTGAACAGCCGCGAGCGGATCATGAAATATGGCGCGCGTGGCTGCATCAATGGTGGCAATCAGTTCGCCTGCGATGTCTGGATGCCGATGTTTAACGCGTCGGTGCCTGCCGTGCCGCGTGAACGGTCAAACTCAGGCTTCGGCAACTTCCTGGGCAACACGCTGACGGCGGTGGTTGGCGGCCTCGCCGCCGGGGCCGAGGCGTACAATTCCGGCAATACAGGCTCAAGCGGATATTCAGGGTCCAGCTATTCCAGCGCCAGCACCAGCCAGTCCTCTGCCGCCAGCATGCGGGACTTCAACCAGTATCTGAACTCTGTGAAGTCGATCGGCACGGCCTATTCCGCGCCCTGCCCGCCGAGCAATCCTTACTGCTGACAACAAAAAAAGCCGGACGGTTTCCCGCCCGGCTTGAAATGCTTGAAAGCAAAAAGCCTTACTCGGCCTTTTCTTCTTCTGCTGCTTCAGCCTCTGCCTCGGCAGGAGCTTCTTCTTCAGCAGGTGCGTTCTTGGCTTCTTCAGCGGCTTTCTTGGCCTCTTCTTCAGCTTCCTTGCGAGCGGCTTCCTTGTCAGCCTTCTCCTGGATGCGTTCTTTCGCCTTCGTGCCTGGCTCACCCTTGTTCGGGTTGTTGCCGTGCTCCCAGGCGACGACTGGCTTGCCGTCAACTTCGATCTGGCTCAGGAAGCGGGCCACGCGGTCGGTCGGCTTTGCGCCTTTGGCGACCCATTCGGCAGCTTTCTCGCCGTCGATATTGACGCGGTTTTCGCTGTCTTTTGGCTGGCGCGGATCATAGGTGCCGATCTTCTCGATGTAACGGCCATCGCGCGGGGCGCGGCTGTCAGCGACGACAACGCGGTAGAAGGGGCGTTTCTTGGACCCGCCGCGGGCGAGCCGGATTTTGAGAGCCATGGTGTATCTCCTTAAGTGTCTTATGGCGTCTTCTGGATAATGCTCGTGGCTGATCGCCGGCTGAAGCCAGCGGCCACTGCGCCTTCGCCTTGCTCGTGAGGATCAAGACGGAGGCGTATTCCTTTGCCGCCGGTCCCTGCGAAGGCAGGGACCCATGGTGCATCCTTGAAAGTGGCACAACGGGGAAAGGCTTGTCCTTGGACACCTGCCTGCGCAGGTGTCTGCGGAGAGGGAGCGGGATGGATCATGACTGCTGACCATCCCTGATCTTCTCGTGGTGACGAATGACTTCGGCCACGATGAAATTGAGGAATTTCTCGGCAAAGGCCGGGTCAAGACCGCTTTCCCTGGCGAGGCGCTGGAGGCGCTCGATCTGACGCCCTTCGCGGGCCTTGTCGGAAGGCGGCAGGTCGTGCTCGGCCTTCAGTACGCCGACCTGCTGGGTCAGCTTGAAACGCTCTGCCAGCGTATGAAGCAGGATCGCATCCATATTGTCGATGCTGGCGCGCAGGCGCTCGAGTTCGGGGAGGGCGGAGGTCATGATACAACTTCTCCCTTCATTTCTCGACGAGCGAAATAGAACTGAGAGTGGATGACGTCATGGGCTGCATCGCGAAATGTCTGCAAGTGCTCTTTGAAGGCGGCGGGACTTTGGTCTACCGCTTCTTCCATGCGGTCCGTCGCGATGGCCAGCTTTTGATGCTTCGGGTTGTTTGGGTCCAAAAGCAGAAAGATGAACGACTTTTTGAAGGGCAGTTGCTCGCCCCGATCACGTTCACTTTTAGATCTCAATTTATTGGTGGTCTCGCAAAGAGCCATAAATTCCGCTGAGGCGCTTCGAAGCTTTTCTACCCAATCGAGACGAATTGATGCGTGGCGCGCAAGAGCGGCAAATTTTTGCTGTCTAACGGAAAATCTCACATTCCAAGCGAGCGCTATTACGGCAGTGACTGCGCCGATCAATGCGACCCAAGCCGGTATTTCTAGGCCCCAGATCATTTCTTCTTCCCCCCACCAAGGCCAGGAAGCCCGCCGGGAGGCATGCCGCCGCCGAGGCCGGGCATTCCACCGCCCGGGAGTGCTGCGCCCTTGCCCATCTTGGCAATGTCAGCTGGCGAAACACCGGCGCCGCCAAGCGCATTCATCATTCCTTTCATGCCGCCCTTGCCGAGCTTCTTCATCATGTCGGCCATCTGGCGGTGCATCTTCAGCACCTTGTTGACCTCTTGCACGTCAACGCCAGCACCGGCGGCAATCCGCTTGCGGCGTGAGGCATTGAGCAGGGCCGGTTTGGCGCGCTCTTTCTTGGTCATGGAAGAGATGATCGCTTCCTGACGCTTCAGGACGCTGTCATCCATATTCGCAGCGGCGAGCGCCTGTTTGGCTTTCTTGGCACCTGGCAGCATGCCCATGATGCCGCCAAGGCCGCCCATTTTCTGCATCTGCTTCAGCTGGTCGGCGAGGTCGTTGAGGTCGAACTCGCCCTTGCGCATCTTCTTCGCCATGCGCTCGGCTTTTTCAGCGTCGAGCTGGTCGCCGGCTTTCTCAACCAGCGAGACGATGTCGCCCTGGCCGAGGATGCGGCCGGCAACGCGTTTGGCTTCGAAGGCGTCGAGACCGTCGAGCTTTTCGCCCGTACCGAGGAATTTGATGGGGAGGCCCGTAACCGCGCGCATGGAGAGCGCTGCACCGCCGCGGCCATCACCATCCATACGGGTGAGGACGAGGCCGGTGAGCGGCAGGCGCTCATGGAAGCGGCGGGCCGTCTCGACAGCGTCCTGACCGGTCAGCGCATCCGCAACGAGAAGGGTTTCCTTCGGCTGCGCAATCTTCGCGATCTCGGCCGCCTCGGCCATCATCTGTTCGTCGATCGAGGTGCGGCCAGCCGTATCGAGGAAGACGACGTCATGGCCGCCGAGCTTCGCCGCCTGCAGCGCGCGGCGCGCAATCTCGGCCGGCATCTGGCCTTCAACGATGGGGAGGGAGGTGACGCTGCCGCCAACCTGTTTGGCGAGGATGGCGAGCTGCTCCATGGCGGCGGGGCGGCGAACGTCCAGCGAGGCGAGGAGGACTTTCTTCTTGTCGCGCTCGGCAAGGCGTTTGGCGATCTTGGCAGTGGTCGTCGTCTTACCGGAGCCCTGCAGGCCGGCCATCATGATGACGGATGGCGGGTTGTCGACGCGAAGACCTGTCTCGGCATTCTCACCGCCGAGCATGTCGACAAGCCCGTCATGGACGATCTTGATGACCTGCTGGCCCGGTTTCACCGAGCGGATGACTTCCTCGCCAACCGCACGCTCCTTGATCTTGCCGATGAAGTCCTTGACGACCGGAAGCGCGACATCGGCTTCAAGAAGCGCCACGCGGATTTCGCGGAGCGCAGATGTGACGTCCTTCTCCGACAGGGCGCCGCGCCCGGTCAGTCCGTCAAATATGCCGCCAAGGCGGTCTGTCAGCGCGTCAAACATCGCGGTACTCCTTGCTCATCTGCCAATGGGAGACAGGTAAGCGCTCCATGCCATTCGCGCAAAGCATGAGAGCCCCGCTGAGCGAAACTTCGCCGGGCGGGGGCTTCGCCGAGCTCCTGTCCTCTGAGTTGTTCCCCGCTCACCTTCGGTTCGCGATGGAACGGGCTCAGGGCTGCTGTCCCGGAAAAGCGCGCTTCATGTCATGCGCGGATATCGCGTGCCTAAAGCACGCCAAAGCCGATAAATCAAGCGCCGGACGCGGGCGTCACTTCCCCGATCATCTCTCCAATCGTGCCGAGGGCTGCCTCGATCTCTTCATCAATAAGCGAAAAGACAAAAACATCGGCCCACCCGCCATCGGCCATGCGGGTGTATCGGCGCAGTGTGCCCTCGTGCACGGCGCCCAGCCTTGTCAGCTGGGAGAAGGCGCGCTCGCTTCGCGTGGACATCATCCACTCGACCCGGCGGGCGCGCCATTCCATGGCCCGCTTGATCATCAGATACTGGACATGGGTCGCAATACCCGTGCCGCGCTGAGATTCCTCGAGCCATGTATAGCCGACCCGCACCCGCCGGTGCAGTCGGTTCGGCAGGATGAAGGCGGCAAGGCCCACAAGCCTGCCGGTTTTCTTCTGGAACACCACCAGACCCTGGCCGGTGCCAATGTCCGACATGCGAAGCGTGTGGTCGAAATAGGCGTTCAAGGTCTGCCCATCGGGAATGACGGGCATGAACTCCCACATATCGTCCACGGCACGGCTGCTGACGATCGCCTCGCGATGGCTTTCGGCCATTGGCTCGATTCGGATGAGTGATGTTTCAAGACCGGGAGCGTTGAGTTCCATGGCGGGTTCATTCTTGTCGTAAGCGTAGCATAGACCAACGCTGCGGGTTTGAAAGTGATCCGTCGACCACGCCCTTCATGCCCCCCATTGGCGATTACGCGCTAACTGCCTGTTCCGCCTCAAGGACGCGGGCGACAGCATTGATCACGGATGCAATGCGCAGCGACGCCTGGATTTGCTCCGATGTCATGCCCGCCTTACGAAGCTCTGCTTCATGCGCGTCGAGGCACATGCCACAGCCATTCACAGCCGAGACGGCCATGGAGAACAGCTCGAAATTCGCTTTCGAGATGCCGGGCGCGCCAATCACATTCATGCGCAGGCGAGCTGGGAGCGTGCGATAGGTTTCGTTGGAGAGGAGGTGGATGGAGCGGTAATAAACATTGTTCATGCCCATGATCGCGGCCGCGGCTTTGGCAGCCTTGGTCGCTTCCTCGCTCAGCTTGCCGTCCGTCTCGGCAGCAATGCCCTTCACGATTTCGCCGGTGCCGATGGCATAGGCGCAGGCCAGCATGCAGCCATATTTCTGCTCATCATCGAGAATGGTTTCATTCGAGAGCGAACCGAGGTTGAGCTTCAGGTCCTTGGCGTAATCGGGCAGAGCCGATTTCAGTGTTTCGATCGACATTTAATGTTCCGGGGTCTTTGATTCTGGGAGGAGAAGACAGGAAGACGCCGCCCGAACGGGCCGGGCGGCGCTTAACTGTCCTGATTGTTCAACACGTGAACGTCGGCAGACTTACTCAGCCGCGATGTTCAGGATGTCGCCGCCAACCGGGCGGTTGCACGGGCAGAGCTCGTCGGTCTGCAGACCGTCCAGGACGCGCAGTGTGTCTTGCGGGTTACGGCCGACATTGAGGTTGTTGACGTAAACATGCTGGATCACATTGTGCGGGTCGACGAGGAAAGTCGCGCGATAGGCGACGCCTTCGTCCTGGTTGCGTACGCCAAGGCCATCGACCAGCGAGCCATTGGTGTCAGCGAACTGCCAGATCGGAAGTTCATTGAGGTCCTGGTGGTCGCGGCGCCAGGCGAGTTTCACGAACTCATTGTCGGTCGAGCCGCCAAGGACGACACAGTCGCGGTCTTCGAACTCACCGGCAAGGCGGCCGAATTCTGCAATCTCTGTCGGGCACACAAAGGTGAAGTCTTTCGGGTAGAAGAAGATGACCTTCCACTTGCCGTCAAAGCTGTCCCGGGTGAGCTCTTCGAAGGCGCTTTCACCATTCTGTTCGTGGTGCATGAACTTCGGCTTCACGCCGACGATTTTGAAGTCTGGGAGGGAATCGCCAATTCCTAGCATGGGAGAACCTTTCGTAATATCTATTATGCGTATATGCATTGCTTATTGCTTCCGCAATGCAGCTTTGACATGCAGTTGTTTGCGAAATCCAATTGATAAATAGAATTGGTTCAATAGATTATATCTATGCATCTTCCAACGCTCAGACAGCTTCAATTCCTGTGCGCCCTTGCCGACGAGAAATCCTTTTCGAGGGCGGCGGATGTCTGCAATGTGACCCAGCCAACCCTGTCCTCTGCCATCAAGGAAGTAGAGGCGATTCTCGGCGTCCAGCTCGTGGAGCGCGAAGCGCGTGGTGCATCCCTGACGCGCGCGGGTGAAGAGACGGTCGAGCGGGCCCGCGCCATCCTGTCCAGTGCGGCCGATCTCGTCTCTGCTGCTCATCAGGCCGGAGCACCGCTGACCGGGCCGTTCCATCTTGGCGCGATCCCCACCCTCGCGCCCTATCTGCTGCCAAGGACATTGTCGGCGCTACGATCCGGACATCCGGAACTGAAGCTCTATCTTCGCGAGGACCAGACTGACCGGCTGATTGAAGGATTGCGAAATCGCACGCTGGACGCTGCGCTGATCGCTCTGCCATGGGCGTCATCGGGCATCGAGACCGAAACGCTCGGGGATGACGAGTTCCTGTTCATCGCGCCGAAGGGCCACAAGCTTTCCAGGTCGAAAAAGCTCTCGCCGGAGGATCTCAATGGCGAGGATGTCCTGCTGCTCGAGGACGGCCACTGCCTGCGCGACCATGCCATCGCAGCCTGCGCCCTGTCTCCCTCTGCGTCACCGTCGAACATCTCGGCGACATCGCTTGCGACGCTGGTACAGATGGTGGCGGGTGGGCTCGGCATCTCGCTGGTTCCGAAGATTGCCGCCGAGGCCGGGTTGGGAGCCGGGGCGGACCTGAATGTTCGCCAGTTCGATCAGCCGTTGATCGGACGCCAGATCGGCATTGCCTGGCGTGCTGGCAGCCCACGCGAGGCAGAAGCCCGCATGATCGGCAAGAGCGTGAAGAAGACGCTGGCTGCGCGCGCCTAGGTGTCGTGCGTGACGGTCCGGTCGATCTCGGCCGTGACATTGTCTTTGGCGCGGTAAATCTTTTCGTCGAACTGATCTTCCCACTTCGCCACAACGGTCGAGACGGCGAGGTCACCGGTGATGTTGGTAACCGTCCGCATCATGTCGAGCAGCCGGTCGAAGGCGAAGAGCGGGGCCAGGATGAGCAGCATCTGGTCTGGCGTTGCTCCGATGACACCGAGCGTGGTGGTGGCGAGGAACAGGCTGACCGACGGGATGCCGGCCGTGCCGATAGAGACCAGCGTCGCCATGACGGCCACGGTCACATAGGTCCCGAAATTCACCTCGATGCCCAACGCCTGCGCCGCAAAGAGCGCGATCAGGCCCTGATAGAGCGCGGTGCCGTCCATATTGATGGTCGCGCCGAGCGGCAGGACCGACGATGCGACGGGCTTCTTCACGCCGAGATTCTTCTGCGCGACCGACATGGTGACCGGAAGGGTGGCATTGGACGAAGAGGTTGAGAAGGCCACCATCTGTGCGTCCGTGACACCGCGATAGAACGGGATGAGCGGCAGCTTCGCGACGAATTTCAGCAGGAAGCCGTGCGTCAACAGCATGTGCAGGCCGCAGGCGAGATAAAGCGCGAGCGTCATCATGCCGAGTGCGGCCACGACGGAAAGGCCGTACTGCGCCATCACCCAGGCCATCAGGGCGAGGACACCGAACGGGGCCACTTCCATGACGAGAAGGGTGAGCTTCAGGATCGCATCTGAGGCCGAGTTGAAAACGTCCGCGACAGGCTTGCCGGCATCGCCGGCCAGCAGGATGCCGATGCCGAACATGATTGCGAAGAAAATGATGGGCAGCACGTCGCCGCGCGCCATGGCCTCGACCGGGTTGGTCGGGACGATGGAAAGAACCGTCCGCATAATCTGGTCGAAGACGCCGACAGTTTCGAGCGCACCGCTGCTTTCGAGGCGTTGGCGAGTCGCTTCGATATCGTCTGCTGACACCGTCGAAACGTCAAAGCCTGCACCGGGCTGGAGCAGCGTGCCCATGATCAGGCCGAGCGTCACCGCGATGGCCGTCGTTCCCATATAGATGCCGATGGCGCGGCCACCGAGGCTGCCGAGTTTCTTCGGGTCGCCCATGGCAAGGACACCGGAGACCAGCGTCAGGAATATAAGCGGGACGACCAGCATGCGGATCAGATTTAGGAAGAGGTCGCCGAACGGCTTGAAATAATTACCGATTGCAGATGCTTCGGCTTCGCTCATTGTGTAGCGAACCATCAGGCCAATCGCTGTGCCGAGCACGAGGCCGATCATCACGCGTTTCCAGAGATCAATCCTGAACCAGGCTTTCATGCCGCCAACCCCTTTGATATCCATCAGTTCGGCGCAGCCTAGAGTGGGCCGCACCGAAATCAAACCTGCATCTGTATAAGACGGCTCTAAGCCGTTTCGCCGTCAACCAATACAGTCTACAAGGCAGCACAGATGAACTGGATTGATCGCTTATCGACCGGCTGGAAGGCCTGGGTCCTGCTGTTTGCGCTGACGATGACGGCAGCGGCGCCCGGCGTTTTCAACCTTCCGGCGCTGGACCGAGACGAAAGCCGCTTTGCGCAGGCCTCGAAGCAATACCTTGAGACCGGCGACTACATCACGATCCGGTACCAGGACGAGTATCGCAACAAGAAGCCGGCTGGCATTCACTGGCTGCAGGCTGGCGCGACGGCAGCCTTCGGCGAAGGCGAGAACCTCGACGTCTGGACCTATCGCGTGCCGAGCTGGATTGGGGCTGGCCTCGCCACGCTGGCCTGCTTCTGGCTGGGCATTGCGGCGATCGGCAGACAGGGCGCCTTCATCGGCGCCGCGCTCTTTGGCTCATCCTTGCTGCTGACCTCTGAAGCACACATTTCCAAGACGGACGGGGTGCTGGTCTTCCTGATCACCATGGCGATGGGATGCCTGCTGCGGCTCTACCTGCGCAAGGATAATGACAAGCGTCTGGCCATTGCATTCTGGGTGATTCACGGTGCGGGCTTTCTCATCAAGGGGCCCGTTATCACGCTGGTGGCGGGCATGGCCATGCTGGTCCTGTGGCTCTGGGACCGGCGCGACAGTGACTGGATGAAGGCGCTCTGGTGGTGGCCGGGACCGCTGATCAGCGTGCTCATGGTCCTCCCATGGTTCATTGCCATCCAGATCGCGACCCAGGGCACCTATGTCGAAGGCGCCGTCGGCAAGGATCTGAAGGACAAGCTGGTCTCGGCTTCCGAGGGGCATGGCGGCCTGCCGGGCTATCACTTGATGCACCTGCCAGCCTGGTTCTTCCCGGGTATCCTGTTGCTGGTGCCAGCGGTTGCGCTCACCTGGCGGTATCTGCGCCACAAGACGCTGGAATCTCTCGGCGATGTTGACCGCGATGGGCTGAAATTCCTCGTCGCCTGGGCGGTGACGACCTGGATATTCTTTGAGCTCCTGCTGACCAAGCTCAGTCACTATATCCTGCCCGCCTATCCAGCCTTCGCGCTGCTTTGCGGCTGGGCGGCGGTGAAACTGATTGAGGGGCAGCGGGCGACGATTTCGCGTTATGCCTCACTCATCCTTTACGCCATTGGCGGGGTTGCGCTCGCAGCCTTTACCTCGCCCTGGGCGGTCGATGCGCTGCAGGCCGATAAGGCGGGCGACTTCAAGACGGTGGAAGAAAGCGTCGTGATGGCGCAATGGGCCGGGGCGACCGATTATCCGATGTTCTTCTGGTATATGGGCGTTGGTGCTGTGTTCCTCGGCGGTATGGCTCTTGCCATTCGGCAAATTCCTCTCTCAGTTCTGGGCGGCGTTCTCGCAAGTATACTGCTTGGCTGGCAGGCGAGGATATTTGTCCTGCCGACCCAGACCTGGGTGCAGGCAACCGAGACAGCGAAACTCGCACTCGCCGAGGTTTGCGGTATTCCCCGGCAGGACTGCGATGGTGAGGCCGGCCCGGACCGGGTGCTGGCCCTCGGCTTTGCAGAGCCCTCCTATGTGCTGACGCTCGGCACGCAGAACCTGCATCCGCCCGAAACGCCGACCGTGCTGCCAGAAGATGAAGCGGCCTATCCGGTTGTCTATCTCGTCAATCTGGAAGACCAGCGCGCGCAGATCGATTTCGCCGAGGTCGAGGCGTCTGCCGCCGCGCTTGGGCGGTGCGAGACCGCCCGTTCGGAACCGTTCTACGCGCTGAACTATTCCAATAATGACCCTGTCGCCTTCATCGCGGTGCGCTATGAGGCGGACTGTGAGGCTTCGAATACGGCCAGCTGAGCCATGAAAGCGCGCTTCCAGGCAGGTCGCGCTTCGGCGCGATCTGTATAAGAGGCAAGGTTCGAATGGGTTTCGAGCAGACCCGTTCCGATGAGGCGCCGCAGCACAGTAACCATAAGGATGTCAGCCGCGCTGAATGAGCCAACGAGCCACTCATCCGTGCCAAGATAGGCCGAGAGGTCGGCCAGAAGTGTCTCTATGCGCGTTTCCAGTACTTTCTTGCGCTCTTCATACCATGGCCGGTCACCCTCCACGATTTTCAGGATGCTTAGGTCAAAGACAGGAGGCTCAATCGTGTTGAGGGCCGCAAACATCCATGTGATGGCCCGTGCCCGGGCTCCCGGCTCTGTCGACAGAAGTCCCGGATGGCGATCTGCGATGTGAAGCAAGATGGCTCCGGACTCGAAAAGGGAGAGGCTGTCTTCCTCATAGGTCGGGATCTGGCCAAAGGGATGGATGCGCTTGTGGGCCGGCTGCTTCATCGCCTCGAAGGACAAAAGTCGCGTTTCATAGCCAACGCCGACTTCTTCAAACGCCCAGCGCAGGCGCATATCCCGGGCATGGCCGCGACCTCTGTCCGGGGATCGTTCAAACGCGGTGATGACGGGGTTCACTGGAGCCTCCAATCGCCGGGGGTCGAGCGCAGGAGGACGCGTTGGGAGGCGCTCATCAATGCGGCCCTGTCTCAGCCTCGATCACATACCAACCGGTCGGTTTAGTGTCAAGATTGGGCGGGGTCTGTCATCCCGCCTGCCGAGAGCCGCCGGGACCTGTTTCCCGTACCAGTCCGACTAGCTTCTCGGTGGGGCGAGTCCTCGTTCCCTTGCCTCTTCCGGAAGGGCGTCCCACCACTCGGCATAGGATGAGCCCTTCGGGTGCTTCATTGTCTCATCCGGTGCGCCGTCGTCCCACCAGACGGGGCCGCGCTCGCCCAGCGCTTCCTTGGCGGCATTCACTTCTCGGCGAGCCGCTTTCAGCAGGCGCTCATTGTTCTGCACTTCCTTCACCTTGCGCCGGGCGGCCATCAGTTTCTTCGTCAGGGCCTTGCGGCCAGCTGGCGTGAGCCGCGGGTTCGAACAGCGCCACAGTTTCCCATTGGCAACGAAGTAGCGCCCGTCCGGCGTGTGAGGATAATCCTTGAGAGACATGGGTTGGAGCGATTGCGACAGCGGCGCTTCGCGGTCAAGGCGGCTCCGCACACATTAACGGCAAATTAAATCTGGCTCGTCAGCAGTTTACAGCTGCAATCAACAGGATGCAGTGTGGCCGCGCGCCCGTCCGAAGACGCGCTGCCAGTCCGAAGGAGGGACCTCATGAATCCATCACGTCGACACCTCATCATGCTCGCGGGAACAACCGCGCTCGCTGCGCCGCTGGGTGCCTGCGGAACGCTGCTCTACCCGGAGCGGCGGGGACAGACCGGAGGACAGCTGGATACGGCCGTGGTTATTCTCGACGGTCTCGGCCTGTTGCTGTTTCTGGTCCCGGGCCTCATTGCTTTCGCCGTGGACTTCGGCTCCGGCGCGATCTACCTGCCGGGCGGGCGCCGCGCGGATACGTCGGACGGGTACGAGCAGTACGCGTTCAAGGGAAAGCTGACGGCGGAAAAGTTTGACCGCGCCTATGAGGCCCAGTACGGCGAAAAGCGCGATTTCGAGTTCGACCAGGTGCAGCGTATCGAAGTGTCGGACGTGGCGGAGATGCATCGCAAGATGGCGATGCTGAACGCAGACGTCGGCTTCCGGGGCTAGCCGCCCCGCACTCCCGGCTCGGCGCTGGTAGCGACCTGAAACCGTGCCTGGCCATTCAGCGTGAGGGGGATGCGCGCATGAAGGGGCTATTACTTCCAGCAATTGTCACGGCGCTATGCGCGCTCGCTGGCTGCAACCTGTTCGGCGCGCCGACTGACCTGCCGCTGGTGATTGATGAGGCTTATCTCACACGCGAGGGAGGGAAGATGGAGCCGCAGGACTCCTGCGGGCCGGAGTTCGTGCAGGAGCGCTTTCCCGGCGTGCTGCGCGCGGTGATTGACCCGCTGGCGGATGGCCCGTTCCGCCCGGCCTGCAGGCGCCACGATGCCTGCTACCGCTTGCGCGAGAAGGACCAGGCCTGGTGCGATGACCGTTTCCGGGCCGAGATGGTGTCGACCTGCGACAGCGGGACGGGCGGGCTCGGCTATTCGATACCGCGCCTTGGCCCTTCGCTCTGCCGCTTCCATGCGAGCCTCTATTTCAACATGGTCAATTCGACGAATGGGGCGTCGGCCTATGAGGGCATGCCGGGCGGGGTGATTGCCAATCTGCGTCATCAGATCATCCGCAGGACACGCGGCGAGGACGAGGTGAAGGTCTGCCTTGACGTGCACAATCCGACACCGATGATGCAGGGCTATGATGCCGTGCTGCACGATGAAGCGGGCACGGTGATCGACCGCCAACCGGGCAGGGGACAGCTCAAGCTGCGCGTTGGCGAGCGCGGGACGATCTGCGTCAGTACGGAGGCGGACAGGCGGTATGGCCTGCGCGATGTGGGTGGTGGGATCTATGTCTCACTGCGGGCCGATGACCCGGAAGTCTATGCCTTCCGGGGCGATATGGTGGTAGTCGACATGATGCAGGTGGTGCTGGACTGAAGCCGTGCAACCCGCCGGCAATTGGCCAAAGGCGGGACCAGCGCCTTTGGCCGTGCAGGTCAGGGAAATGTGCGGCGATATGAGGGCTTCGCCGCACAGGCCGGGAGCCTACTTCTTGCGATCGCCTGGAGCCTTGTTGCCCTGGCCGGGCTTGCGGCTCGGCTGGTTGGTGGTCTTCTGCTTGTCGCCGGCTGGCTTGGGCTGGTTGCGATCATGGTCTGGTTGATTTTGCATTGCGGTACTCACTTCTCCTGCATCGCCGGCCCGGCTTTCTGGCGCGGGGGACGGGCGATGCGGTTTGCCTCTGGAGACCGCCCCGGCTTCATGTCGGGGCAGGCAGGAGCAACGCCGGTCCTTGCCAGTTTGCCTGTGCGAGGCCGACGTCCTGAAAATATCTGGCGGCGACGGGGCGGTGACAAGAGGCGGAAACGCGGCGCGAAGATGAAATTTTATTGAGCTTCGTAGCCGGTCGCGTAGCGATCATTCGATCCGGTGGATCGAATGAAGGCGGAGAAGGCCACGGCAGTGGCGGCGGCGCGAAGCTTCCAGCACGGGCGTCCGCAGAATCCAGTTTCGGATTCGCGGGTTGGGAAAGGCTTAATTCGGTGCGGGGGCAGGACTAGCCGGGCTTCAGGGGGAGGGCTTCGAAGGCCTGCGCGGTGGAGGCATACGCATCAGAAGCTGCGCATGGCTCACAGGTTTCGGGCGCAAGGCGCAGGAAGCTGACGAGGCGGCCAGCCGGCTCGCCGGGGTCAAGACGCGTCCAGGGCGCGCGGGCGAATAGCCCTGTCCAATCGGCCTCGGCCGGGCTGTCGCCAGCGGCCTGCAGGGTGATGACGAGACGGCCGCGCCGGGTGACGCCGACCCCAAGGATACCGGCCGGGTTCGCGGCCCTGAAGGCGCGGACATAGCGTTCGAAAGCGGCCACTTCCCAGAAGAAGATCGGCCAGTACCAGAGCGGCAGCCGGGTCAGTATGTCCAGAATCCAGGCGCGGGTGAGCATGGGCGAAGTATGCGCCGGGCGCGTGAGGGGGCGGATATTTTTTCTGCGGGAGGCGTCTGGGGGCCGTCCGAGAATGGGCCGAAACCAGGCCGATTTCGGTCCGATTTCAGTTCAGTCTCTGGCCGATGGCGCAGAGAGCTGCGTGCTTCGGTTGTGCTCTGGATGAAGGGGTGGGCCACGAGAGAAATCTGAAGCGAGGCAGAATAAAAATCGTCATCCCGGCCGAAGCGCCGGGACCCAGCACAGGCATAGAGTCTGGGTCCCGGATATGGCCCTGCGGTCCATTCCGGGATGACGGTCTTGGGAGAATTGGGGCGCGTGTCCGCTACGGAGACCGCTGCCTGAGACCCCCGCCTTCGCTCAGGATGAGGGTCGAACCATGAGGAAGCCCAGCCTGCCCGCCTTCGTGGTTCGACTTCGCTCACCATGAAGGCTTTGAGAGGGCAGGCAATGGTTCATGTGCCCCCTCGCGCCCGCAGATACCTGCGTCCTTCGGCTTCGCTCAGGATGAGGGGCAGGTATCCATGGTGCAATGGTTGAGGTGGCGCATTGTGGGGGCCCTGCCCCTCATCCTGAGCACTGTCGAAGGACGCAGGAACCGGCGGTTGCGGCGGGCCATGAGAGAAATCTGAAGCGAGGCGGAATAAAAATCGTCATCCCGGCCGAAGCGCCGGGACCCAGCGCAGGCATAGAGTCTGGGTCCCGGACATGGCCCTGCGGTCCATTCCGGGATGACGGTCTTGGGAGAATTGGGACGCGGTGTCCGCTACGGAGACCGCCGCCTTCGCTCAGGATGAGGGACAGGTATCCATGGTGTGTTAGTTGAGAAGAAGAGCTATGGGTCCCTGCCTTCGCAGGGACTGGCGGCTTATGGAGGGGCGCGGTGTCCGATCTGTTTCAGGCCCTCAAGGCTTCGTAGCTGGTCGCGGAGCGATCATTCGATCCGGCGGATCGAATGAAGGCGGAGAAGGCCACGGCAGTGGCGGCGGCGAAGCCGTGCCTGCGGCCGCCTTGACGGCCTGAAACAGATCGAAAAGCGCTGGCTATGGCCGAATGGCTCGCTGTGCCATTCGGCGTGAAAAACCGAAAAACGATACTGGGGGAGTGCTTTTTGAATTATTTTTCGATTCTCAATTATGGGTTAAAGGGTTCTTCGCACTGTAGGAGATGTGGCGAATCGGCCATGTTTGTTCTATATATGTTCTGGTGCGTTTTATGAGTGTAAAGCAAGCAGCTGTAATTCGATTTGATGGGCCCGCTTTGCGCGACCATCAGATGGATGTGCTTGAATTGGCGCCAGCTTTGCTGGGCCTGAGTGAGCTTTGTAAAGTAGCCAATGAAAGTCTCAATGGAGATGCCGCATCGGTAAAGGTGCTGGTTCGTGCGGACATCGAGCAAAAGTGCTTTCAGCTCGAATTCCAACTTGCTCAAACGGTCTTCGAGACCTTGGTGTCCATTGTCGACCAAGAGCACATTCGAAATGCGAAAGAAATTTTGGAATGGCTAGGAATCATTTCTGGGGCGACATCGATTTCGCTGCTCACTTTGTTCGGAATTCTCTCCAGACGACCAAAGACTGTCGACAATTCTATAACCGTAAGATCGGGCGGCGATACGGTTATTTATCAAGTGAATGGAGAGAGAACCGTTGTGTCCAAAGAAGTGGATGCTATCGCCCGTGATCCGAGAACTCTGCCGGCGCTCAAACGCTTGATGCTTCCTCTTATGCAGCCCGGCTATGAAACCTTGGAGTTCGACTCCGGCAAGGCGAAGTCGCCCGTTTACATTGATCGCGACACGGCTGAAGCGATCATTTCTCTCGATGAAGACCAATTAGACATTGAGCGAGATGGAGAGCTGGTTTCGACTATTACGACAGCTTTGCGAGTTCGAAAGCCAGTCTACGAAGGAAACGCGAAATGGGGCTTTCTGTATAAGCGCGCCATAGAGGCGCGAATGGCTGACATAAGATGGCTCGAAGACTTTCAAGAAGGTCGAGTACATGTGCCAGTCAAATCAAAACTCTTGGTCGAGTTGCAAGAAAATGTACCTATAGACGATGAGGGTCATCAGAACGGAGAGGCCACCTACACCGTCACAAAGGTCAAAGGTGTTATACTTCCTCCTGAACAAGCTTCCTTGTTCCCCTAAACATCCACCTCAGCTTCAAGCGCATTGTCCTGGATGAATTCGCGTCTTGGCTCGACCACGTCGCCCATGAGGCGTGTGAACATCTCGTCGGCTTCGTCGGCGTGGGCGACCTTGACCTTGAGGAGGGTGCGGGCGTTGGCGTCGAGGGTGGTTTCCCAGAGCTGGTCGGCATTCATTTCGCCGAGGCCCTTATAGCGCTGGATCTTGAGGCCCTTGCGGCCGGCAGCGAGGACGGCTTCGAACAGGGCGACGGGGCCGTGAATGACGGTCTCGCCTTCCTTGTCATTGCGCAGGATGCTCGGCTCGACATAGAGCGGGCGGATGCTGTCGGCATGGTGGTTGAGACGGATCGCGTCCTGGCTGGAGAGCAGCGTCCTGTCGAGCACGGCTTTCTCCTCGACCGAGCGGACCTCACGGCGCAGGATGAGATTGCCGTCTTCGAACCTGCCTTCCCAGGTGTCCTCGCCTTCTTCGGCGATGAGGTTGAGGCGGGCGGCAGTCCTCTCAGCGGCTTCATCGGCGGCGCCGGGGGCGAGCGCGCCGGCAATGGCGGCCTGTTCCACGATATGGCCGGGTGCGCGCAGGCTGAGGCGCCACAGGGCTGACTTGAAGGTGGCGGCTTGGCGGACATTCTCGCGCAGGTCCTCGCCGCCGATCTGCGTGCCGTCCGCGAGGATCAGCGTCTCGCCGCTCGTGCCTTCCTCGATGAGGTAATTGTCCATCTCCATATCGTCCTTGAGATAACGCTCGGAGCGGCCACGGCTGACTTTGTAGAGCGGCGGCTGGGCGATGTAGAGATAGCCCTTCTCGATGACTTCCGGCATCTGGCGATAGAAGAAGGTGAGCAGCAGGGTACGGATGTGCGCGCCGTCGACGTCAGCATCGGTCATGATGATGATCTTGTGATAGCGCAGCTTGTTGATGTCGAACTCGTCGCGGCCAATGCCGGCGCCGAGCGCCATGATCAGCGTGCCGACCTGGTCTGAGCTGAGCATCTTGTCGAAGCGGGCACGCTCGACGTTGAGGATCTTGCCGCGCAGCGGCAGGATGGCCTGGTTGGAGCGGTCGCGCCCCTGCTTGGCCGAGCCGCCTGCAGAGTCACCCTCGACGATGAAGATTTCGGACTTGGACGGGTCTTTCTCCTGGCAGTCGGCAAGCTTGCCGGGCAGGGAGGTGATGTCGAGGGCCGTCTTGCGGCGGGTCAGCTCACGCGCCTTGCGGGCCGCTTCGCGCGCGGCGGCGGCCTCGACGATCTTCTGCATGATGCCAGCCGCTTCCTTCGGGTTCTCCTCGAACCATTCAGAGAGCTTCTCGCCCATCAGGCTCTCGACCACGGGGCGGACTTCGGAGCTGACGAGCTTGTCCTTGGTCTGCGATGAGAATTTCGGGTCCGGCACTTTTACGGAGAGGACGCAGGTCAGGCCCTCGCGCGCATCGTCGCCGGAAATGTCGACCTTTTCCTTCTTCGCGATGCCCGTTTCGGAGGCGTATTTGTTGATGATGCGGGTCAGCGCGCCGCGGAAGCCGGCAAGGTGGGTGCCGCCATCGCGCTGCGGGATGTTGTTGGTGAAGCAGAGGACCTGCTCATGGTAGCTGTCGGTCCAGGAGAGAGCGGCCTCGACCGTGATGCCATCCTTCTCGCCGACAGCGTAGATCGTGTCCGGGATGAGCGCATGGCGCTGGCGGTTGAGGTGGTCGACGAAGGCTTTGACGCCGCCTTCATATTCGAGGATTGCTTCGTATGGTTCGGGCCCGCGCTCATCGCGGAAGACGATGCGTACGCCGGAATTGAGGAAGGCAAGCTCGCGCAGGCGGTGCTCCAGCGTCTTGCGGTCATACTCGGTCATGGTGAAGGTCGCCGGGGAGGCCATGAAGCGTACGGCGGTGCCGGTGAGGACCTTGCCATTGGGGCGGTTCGGGCTGGTACCGACCTCCTTCAGGGGCGCTTCGACCACGCCGCCATCGATGAACCGGACAAAGTGCTCCTTGCCATTGCGGTGGATGCGCAGCTCGAGCCAGTCGGAGAGGGCGTTCACAACCGAGACGCCAACGCCGTGCAGGCCGCCGGAAACCTTGTAGGAGTTCTGGTCGAACTTCCCGCCGGCATGCAGCTGGGTCATGATGACTTCGGCAGCGGAGACGCCTTCAGTCTTGTGCATCTCGACCGGGATGCCGCGGCCATTATCGGTGATCTCGGCAGAGCCATCGGCGTGCAGGGTGACGGTCACTTCGTCGGCATGGCCGGCCAGCGCCTCGTCAATCGCATTGTCGACGACTTCGTAGATCATGTGGTGCAGGCCAGAGCCGTCATCGGTGTCGCCGATATACATGCCAGGGCGTTTTCGGACCGCTTCGAGGCCTTTCAGGACCTTGATGGAATCCGCGCCATATTCAGGCATATTTTCTGCTGGTTCGGCCATGTTTTTCCTGCCGCTGTCTGATTCGTATGAAAGCCCTGAAAATATACAGGATTCGGCCCATAAAGGGAAATCGACAGCTGTGGTAAATCGGCCACAAAGGCGGCCGATTTAACGCAGTAAAAACAATGACTTATGGGGTAAAAATTTCTGGTGCTCGCAAGGGGGCTGTCAGTCCGCGAAAACCGGCGGCCGTTTCTGCGCGAATGCGGCGGCGGCTTCGGCAAATTCGGGGGATTTCAGCTGCTCTGCGAAATGCTGGCCTTCCTCGGCCATGCGGGCGGCGACAGCGTCCCGGTTGCCGCGGATGAGCGCCTTGGACTTGCGGATGGCGGTGGGCCCCGACGCGGCGATCCGGCCCGCGCAATCCAGCGCGGCGGCCATCAACTCGCCCGCTGGCAGCACGCGCGAGACAAGCCCGCAGGCAAGCGCTTCCTCGGCGCTCACAATGCGGCCGGCAAGCAGGATCTCGTTCGCCATGGAATTGCCGACAGTGGCAGGCAGGAGGAGGGAGGAGCCCGCCTCCGGCACAAGGCCGAGCTGGGTAAAGGGCGCGCGGAAATTGGCCGTGTCGGCGGCATAGGCGATGTCGCAATGCAGGAGCATGGTGAGGCCGACGCCGATGGCCGGGCCGTTGACCGCCGCGATCACCGGCTTCTCGGCGTCGCGGATGGCTTCGAGGAAGCGCTGGACGGGCGGCTTGCCGGTCTTGCGGTCCATGTCGCTCGCAAAGTCCGTGAGGTCATTGCCGGCGGTGAAAAGGTCGCCCTCGCCGGTGAGGATGATGGCGCGCACGGCCTTGTCGTCATTCGCACCGTTCAAGGCATCAGCCATGGCGCCATACATGGCCTGGGTGAGGGCATTCTTGCGGTCCGGCCGGTTGATGGTGATGGTCAGGATGCGGTCAGCGATGGCTGTGGTGATGTGCTCGGTCATGGTAATCCTCTTGCGGGCGGAAAGCTGCCTTGCTCAACTGTTCGGGGAATCTGGTGAGGGTTTCAACCCGTGCCGTCAAGGCAGTCCGGCAGCCGCCTATCTCGATCCCCCGTGCGGCCCGGCTGTATCAGGCGGGTTTGCGCACGAGGATGGCCGTCGGCATGATCTGGCCACTCTGCCAGGCGGCAAGCAGGTTTGCGCTCTTCTCGGCGGCCGAGGCGCCCATCAGCGTTGCGGTGCTGATGGCGGGCGGAGGATTTCCCTTGCTGGCGGCGATACGCTCGAAGAAGGCGGCGGCGATGTCGCGCTGCGGCTCGATGCCGTCGATGGCAAAGCCTGCCGCTTCGAGGTGTTCCTCATACGTGTCCGCGCCGCGCACGAAGCTGATCGACGGGTCGCTTGCCCATGGCATGGGGAAGGCGAGGGGCGAGGCATCATCCTCGCCGCGCATGATGTCGTAGATGAGGAAGTACCCGCCCGGCTTCAGCACGCGTTTCACTTCGCTGAACAGTTCGCGCTTGTGCTCAATGTTCATGCCGACATGGAACATCCAGGCGCGGTCGAATGTGTCTTCGTCGAAGCCGGTGTCCATGGCGCTGCGATGGTGCAGGTGGACGCGGCTGGAAAGGTTGAGCCAGGAGGAAATCGTCTTGCCCGCCTCGATAAAGTTCAGGGTGAGGTCGATCCCGTCCACCTTGCAGCCATAGCGGTGCGCGCCATAGCGTGCGGCCCCGCCTGTGCCGCAGCCAATGTCGAGGGCGCGCATCTCCTCCTTCAGTTCGAGCCGGGGCAGGAGCGCGGCCGTCGCGGCGCGGCCGCCAATATGGAAGTCCTCAAGCGGCGCGATCTCTTCAATCGTGACCGTATCGGGCGTTCGGTTGATTTCGCCGATTGCCCTTTCGATGCGCGAGAGAAGATCGACACTGTTATAGTGATCGCTGACCGGACCTGACATGAAATGCCTCAACTGGTTCCTGTTGTTATTGCGGAATTTTCCGGGAGCGTACAGTTATGACGGGCGCGGCACGCAGGAATGCTCCGTCCTTGCTTGCTGGTCTGAAACCAATTGACTTCGCGGACGCAAAGATCGAATCCTCTTCAGATCATGGGGACTTTGAACTTGCTCATCGGGCGCCACAGGGCCCAGATCAAGGAGAGATCGCGGATTTCGCGGTACATCCTGCTGCTGGCGATTCTGGCGACGCTGAGCTGTTTCGCGACCTTCATCTCGACCCTGTCCGGTGACTATCCTCTGCCTGTCGGCGGAGATTTGTTTGCCGGCAAGCCTGAGCGGATGCTGGGCGCGACCAATTTCTTCATGATGACGGCAATCGGTGCCGCGCTGCGCATGTGGCGGTTCCGGCAAATGCGGATCAAGCTGATGATTGCCGAGGCATTCATCCGGGAAAATGACCAGGACACGGCCGTGAAGCTGTTGCTCGAGCCGGTTTTTGGCGATGATGTCTGGGACGAGACGGACGGAAAGATCAGCGCGCGGGCGTAAAGGGTGAATGATGACCGACACGACGAGAGAGCACCAGATCACATCGGCCGACCTGCTCGCCGAACTGCGCGAGGAACAGCAAAGCTTCCGTTTCCTGATGACGGCGCTCGCGGCGATTATTGGCATGGCCGCGGTGATCGTGGCCGGCAGCGTGATCTATTTCTACATGCAGCTGTCGGGCCTCAAGCAGCAATATGCCGAGCAGACCCGTCTCAATGAGATGAACCTGCGCATCGTGGCCGGGGAAGCTGGCCGCCAGCGCGAGTCCACGCAGGCCGCCATTGTCGCCATTCGCGAAGAGAATGAGGCGGCCCGCCGCCAGGCCGATCTTGCGCGTGAGATCCAGCGCGCTGACTCTGTCAGCCAGGCCTCGGGCTACAAGGACAATGCGATGGAGCTGGCCCAGCAGCATTTCCTCGGCGTGCCGCTCAATGAGGTGACGGCGCAGGTGGTCGGCGTCGTGCTGCGCGCCGATGGGACGGATGGCGAATTGCTGTCGACCGAGGAGCGCCTGCAGTTGCAGGCCGCGCTGGAAGACTGGGGCGGTCAGAATATCGAGGCGGTGCGCGCGTCGATGACGGCGCTGCTGGAGAACTCCGATTCGCTCGAAGCGCAGGCGCGCGGGGCCGCCGGGCTTGCCGCTCTCGAATACCGTGCGGCCAATGACCTGTCGCTGGGCTGGAACCGGGGCTGCTCGACCGTGGTCGACTATGTGAACCAGGCGGCTGCCCGCGGCCTTGAAGCGCCGATGCTGCTGCTCTGGAAGGGGCAGTGCCTCAGGAAGCGCGGCGATGCGCTGCTGGCCTATCAGGCCTTCTCCAAGGCGGCGGGCATGCTTGAAGGCGGCGATTTCGACGAGACCCTGCTGCAGGCGCAGATCGCGCATCACGGTGTTGGCACGACGCTCGTCGCGCTGGTTGCGAGCGAACAGTTGCCGTCCGGGCGCGATTCCGAGAGCGCGCTGCAGGAAGCGCTGGCCGAGCTTCGCGAGGCGGCGCGCCTGAGGGCAGAGCGTGGAGCGACAGCGGTTGGCGTGGCCTATACCGAGGAGAATATCGGCTTTATCCACATCCTTGATGAGGACTGGCAGACGGCGCTCGATCATACCAAGCGCATTGATGATATCCTGCCGCTGGCCTGGAACCTGACGGTTCGAAATATAGCCGCAATGGAGAATGAGCAGGCGCTGCGCCGCTCCAATGGGGCGCGCGAAGATATCCGGCGTATGCAGAAAATCCAGGATGATACGAAATTGGTGCTCGGCCTGATGAGCTGCAACCAGATTGACCGGCCAGAGCTGAAGCGGCTGCTGCCGGCCCGTTACTCACCGCAGATCGACGAGCTGTCGCGCCATTGCGATGCAGATGCTGGTGGCTCGCCCTAACGCTCCGACAGCATGCGGACGCGGTCAGGCAGGGCCGTCACCGAATAGTTGAAGCCTTCTGGCTGGATGTCGAAGACGGCCTGACCGCCGAAGGTTTTCGGGACGATGCGTTTCAGGATCAGGCTGCCGAACCCGCTGCCCGGCTCGCGCGCTTCACGCGGCGCGATGAGCTTTTCCTGCCAGTTGAACTGCATCAGGTCGCCCTGCGTCCAGCCAAAGGCAGCCCGCCCGCCGGTTGAACCAAGCGCGCCATGCTTGACCGAATTGGTGCCGAGCTCATTGAGCAGGAGCGACATGGCAAAGGCGGCGCGTGCCGTGATGTGAAAATCATCCTGATCCTGGATGGCGATGAGCGGATTGTCAGGCTCAGGCTCGAAAGGCTGCAGCGATTTGATGGCGAGCTCGCGGATCGAGACCGACTGCCAGTTATTGCGCGACAGCATGGACTGGGTCTCGGCCAGTGTGTTGATCTTCTCGCGCAGGCGCCGGACAAACTGGCCGTGCTCCACTTCGGATTTGTCGAGCAGGCTGATCAGCGATGTGACATGGGCATACATATTACCCATGCGGTGTTCGAGTTCGCGATTGATGACGGAGAGGTCGTGGACCTGGCGCTTGCGGGCATCGGCCTCGATTTCGACCATGACGCCTGCGGCAAGGTCACGGAGGATCTGCCGGTCGGTCTCGTCAAAGCTCGCGCGCGGCTTCGGGTCGATCACGCAGAGCGTGCCGAGGGCGTGGCCATCGCGCGTGATGAGCGGCGCGCCGGCATAGAAGCGGATGAAGGGTTCGCCCACCACGAGGGGATTGTCGGCAAAGCGGACATCCTTGGCGGTATCAAGGACGACCATGATTTCATTCGCGCGGATGGCGTATTCGCAGAAGGCGATGTCGCGGCTGGTTTCCTTCGTGCCCAGCCCGTAGCAGGACTTGAACCACTGGCGATCAGCATCAATCAGCGAGACGAGGGCGATTTCCGTCTCGAGCGAATTCGCTGCGAGGCGGGTCAGCCTGTCAAAACGCGGATCGGGATCGGTGTCCAGCAGCTTCGTTTCCGACAGCGCGGTCAGACGAGCTTGCTCTTTCATGGTCGCACGACCTCTTGCTCCACTCGCATGACGAGTGTTGTTCCTGCATCCCTGCTGTCATCTGGTCACATACAGGCCCAAGATACAAGACGTGTACACAGCTCCATATGCGGCAATGGTGCGGTTAGGAACTCATTTTTCGTGCGGTTTCAGAGCACAAGCCGACACTTCGATAAGTTGTGCTCGCCTCCCGGGGGCTGCAACCTTAGGCTGAGATGCGGCGGCTTACGCCTCCCGCGCTTCGCCATCCCTGATCTCAAACCGTTGGGCACGATCCTGAAAGGCTTCGAAGAGGAAGCTTTCCGTTCCGGTGAGCCAGGCTTGTCCGCCGAGGGCGCAGAGCTCATCGAAGAGGGCAGCGCGCCGGTCGGCATCGAGATGCGCTGCGGCTTCATCGAGGAGAAGGATGGGGGACGGGCCTTCGCCATCCTGCGAGAGCGCCTTTGCCGAGGCAAGGATAAGCCCGATGAGCAGGGCTTTCTGCTGGCCGGTCGAGGCTTCGCCAGCCGGCATGCCGGTCGGGCGGTGGATGACAGAGAGGTCAGTGCGGTGCGGGCCAGAGAGCGTCCGGCCTGCCGCCATGTCCCGGCGCCGGCCATTGCGGTAGGCGTCGCTAAGCGTTTCGAAAATGGTTTTGAAGTCCTCGCCCTTGACGGCCGCCTGTTCGGCGTCGCCGTCGAGCGAGAGGTCGCCTTTCGGGAAGAAGCCTTCAGGGCGGGCATCGACAGCAGATTGCAGGCTTTCCAGAACATGCGCGCGGTTGATCGCGATTTCGGCGCCGGCTTCGGCCATTCGGGTCTCGATGGCATCAGCCCAGGCCGGGTCGACATGGCCGCGCTCCAGCAGGGCATTGCGTTCGCGCATGGCGCGCTCATAGCGGGCAGAGGCGGTGCCGTGCGACGGGATATGAGCCATGACCTGCCGGTCAAAGAAGCGGCGGCGATCAGACGCCCCGCCACGGAAAACGCCGTCCATGGCGGGCGTCAGCCAGACAATGCGGATGAGGTCAGCGAGGTCTGAGGCCTGAGAGGGTGCGCCATCAATGCGGATGATGCGCTTGGAGGTGTTGCCGTCGGTCTCGAGGCCGACGCCGATCTTCTGGTCATCGACCGTGGCTGAAACGGTCCAGCCCGTCTCTGCGTCATGACGGGTGAGATCGGCGAGGGTCGCCGAGCGCAGGCCCCGTCCGGGACCGAGCTGCGAGACGGCTTCGAGAAGGTTCGTCTTGCCCGCGCCATTCGGGCCAAAGAGGCAGACATGCCGCCCATCGAGATCCAGCGAGACAGTCTCGTAATTGCGGAAATTGGAGAGGCGGAGGCGCGTGAGGGCGGTCATGTCTTGTCATCCTCCCCCGTTCACGGGGAAGGTGCCCGCAGGGCGGAGGGGGGAGCGGCAGGAGTTGAGCTTTGAGGCTCCCCCCTCCGAGCCGCTTCGCGGCCCACCTCCCCCGTGAACGGGGGAGGAGAGGCAAGCCGGTACGCCGATCAAACCCGCAGCGGCATCAGCACGTAGCGGGTCGCAAGATCGCCGGGATCAAGGATCAGGGCCGGGGAGGCCGGATCGTTCAGCATGAACTCGGCATCTTCGGCTTCGATCTGGGCGGTGACATCGAGGAGGTATTTGGCGTTGAAGCCGATCTCCATCGCGTCGGCGCCATAGTCGCATTCGATCTCTTCATGGCCCTGGCCGGTCTCGGCGGAGTTCACCGCGAGGATGACCTTGCCATCGCCGAGCGAGAGCTTGACCGAGCGCGAGCGTTCTGCCGACACGGTGGACACGCGGTCGACGGCGGCTTCGAAGGATTTGTTGTCGATGACGAGGCGCTTCTCATTGCCCTTGGGAATGACGCGCTGATAGTCCGGGAAGGAGCCGTCGATCAGTTTCGATGTGAGCACGGCGCGGCCAGCCTGGAAGACGATCTTGGTCTCGGACACGGAGATGGTCACGTCGGCGTCGACGGCATCGATGAGGCGGCGCACTTCGCCGATTGCCTTGCGCGGCACGATCACGCCTTCCAGCGCTTCGGCGCCTTTCGGGGCCGGAGCATCCGCGAGGGCGAGGCGGTGGCCATCGGTTGCGACCGCGCGCAGCACTTTCTCCTGTTTGTCGCCGTCTGCGGCGTGCAGGTAGACGCCATTGAGATAATAGCGGGTTTCCTCGGTCGAGATGGCAAAGCGGGTCTTGTCGATCAGGCGGCGCAGGTCGGCGGCATCCACGTTGAATCTGGTGGCGCTGTCATCACCCGTCATGGTCTGGAAGTCGGAGGCCGGCAGGGTCGGCAGTTCGAACTTTGAGCGGCCGGAACGGATGGTGAGGCGGCGGTTTTCCGGATTGAGCTCAAGCTCGACATCGGCGCCGGCAGGCAGCTTGCGGATGACATCGAACAGAGTGCCGGCTGGTGCGGTAATCGCGCCTTCGCTGGCAATCCTGGCGTCGGCGCTGTCAACGGCCTCGATGTCGAGATCAGTGGCCACGAGGGTCAGCGCGCCGTCCTTTGCGTCCATCAGGACGTTGGACAGGATCGGGATCGTGTTGCGCCGCTCGACCACGTTCTGAACGTGGGAGAGCGCGTTCAGCAGATCACTTCTTTCAATCGTCAGCTTCATCGATCAACCCATCCTGTTAGCGGTCTTGATGCCGCCATGATTTTGTTTGCCTGTTCTTCATCCCTGCCAGAGACGAATCGGCCCGCCTCCCATGGGAAGCGGGCCGAGTACCCTTGTCAAAATGGACTAAAATGCAAGCCCTTGAAAGCGGAAGATTCGCAGGAATCTTCGCCGATCAGCCATTTCCTTCGGACTGGATCTCGTAGACCATCTCCCGGACGCGTTCGACATCGCGAACCATGTCTGCATCCAACTGCATGGCACTGCTGATCTTGCGCCAGGCATGGAGCACTGTGGTGTGATCCTTCTTGGCGAAGGCGCGGGCGATCTGCGGCAGGGACTTCTCTGTCATTTCCCGGCACAGATACATGGCAATCTGGCGTGGGTGACACACCTGACGGGCCTTCTTGGCGCTCTCGATCTCGACCTTGGAGATGTCGAAGACCCGCATGGCAGCGCGCTTGATATTGTCGAGCGTTGGCGCCTGGTATTCGCCTTGCTGACGGCGCAGAACGGTGACGACCATGTCCATGTCCGGATCGACATCGCCGAAGCCGGTCTCGGCCTGGAGACTGTGCAGCACGCCGCAAAGCTCCCGGCCGGGGCCGCGAACGGAGGACACGATACGGTCGATCATGTCTTCGCTGAGCTCGAAATTCGGCTGCGCCTTGCGGATCATGGCAGCGTGCAGCCGCACGATCTCCCGGCGCATTTCCTGATCCGGCATGCCGACTTCCGCCGTGGCCGCGCCGAGCAGCTCTCCGCGCATGCGCTGCGAGAAGCCTTTCAGGTCACCCGGTGCCTCGTCCGCCGTCAGGAGGACACGTCCGCCGGACTTGGTGAGCGAGCGGATATTGGCAAAGAAGGCCTCATCGGTCTTCTTCTTGCCGGCAATCCACTGCAGGTCGTCGATCAGCAGGAGATCATTGTCACGCAAATGAGCCTTGAGATCGCGGGTGTCGCCGATGCGGGCCCCGTCGACATAGGCGGTCATGAACTCCTCAGCCGTCATATAGGTGACGCGCCGACCATCATCCATCGCCGCGATTGCCGCTTCGACCGCGCGCAGGATGTGGGTCTTGCCCGTCCCCTGACGCCCGTAGATGAACGAAATCTCGGCGCGCAGCATGTTGCCTTCGACAAACTGTTCGGCCAGGCGTACGGCCCGTTTGTTCGTGTCACCGACGATCAACGTGTCGAATGTCATGGAAGGGTCGCTGGACGACGGCGCAGTCGCCTCGGTGTCGGCCGCCTGCTGGGCCGCTAGATGGGTTTCCTGCTCAGCGGACCATAGGTCTCCGGCAAGCTCGCGTGTCTCGAGCGGGATGTCCTTCCAGCAGGCAATCTCGAGCGAGCGGCCCTTCGGGTCGGTCTTGCGCCAGACACGTTTCAGCATCGGGCGGTGATTGCCGCTGATGCGGTCAAAGGTCAGCTGGTCGCGAGCCGCGATGAGGACAGAATTGTTGACCTCTGCAACGAACCGCAGGTCCTTGATCCACTTGTTGTAGTCGTCGGCCGACGTGATCTGTCGGGCATCATTCAGAACAGCGTTCCAGATGGCCAGACCCTGATGCTTGTCGATGCTTTTGCCGGCGGCTTTTTTGCCGTCTCTACCCCAATTGCCAGATTCTTCTTGGCGCCCCATCGGAACTTCCCCTTTCCTGTGTTTTCTGTTCCACTCTCCTCAACGACAAGGAAGACACGAACCCTGCATTCAGACCGCTTCGATCTGACCTAAAAAACACGCTGTACAGGGACTAATTTCCGTCGATGGATTTACTAAAACACAGGGCCTCCGAGAGAGTCTAGCTGCCTTTTTTTCGATTCTTCGGAATAAGCATCTTGAAGTTCTTGTGACAGGCGAAAATTCAAAACAATTCAATTGCGTATGAGGCTGAAAAAAGTTCAGAAGGCAAGAGAACGATTCGTACACTTAAATTTGTTCCCGGAGTGTTCTGTCAACTTTCAAACGCCGAACAAGCTGTGAATTTAGCCAGTTTTTTGCCAAGTTTTGCACATTGGGCACGATCGCGTGCAGAATACAAAAAACCCGCATGGGAGGCCATGCGGGTCTTGCAAAATTGCAGATTTGTAACGCCTTGAAGGAAAGCGTCAGCCCATCGCTTTGACGCGTGCGCTGAGGCGCGAAATCTTGCGGGCCGAGGTGTTCTTGTGAAGAACGCCCTTGCTGGCAGCGCGCATGATTTCCGGCTGGGCCGTCTTCAGCGCTTCAGCAGCGGCTTTCTGGTCGCCTGATGCAATCGCTTCCTCAACCTTGCGGATGTAGGTGCGCATGCGCGAACGGCGCGCGGTGTTCACTTCGGTGCGACGTGCAATCTTGCGCACCATTTTCTTGGCTGAGCGTGTATTCGCCATCAATAACTCCTGAGTGTCCCGGTCGGACGCAAGCGGCGGACATACCCAAACGGCCTTATCTCGTCAACCGGAATGGGCGGTGACTCATGTATTAAAGGCAGATGCGGGTGAGATTTGTCTGCCAGACCCCAGTCTAATCGGCTTGATACCGCTCATCCCCGCGAAAGCGGGGATCTCGTGCGGCTTATATCCGGCCTCAAACTGCCTGAGGTCCCCGCCTTTGCGGGGATCAGCGGCGAGGCAGGCATTTGTGAAGCTATCTATTGTTGAAGTGCGGCTCGCGCTTCTCGACAAAGGCTTCCATGCCTTCTTTCTGGTCATCGGTCGCGAACAGCGAATGGAAGAGGCGGCGTTCGAACAGCACGCCCTGGCTGAGCGTGGTTTCGTAGGCGGCGTTGACCATTTCCTTCGTCATCATCGCGGTGGCGCGGGGCATGGACGCGATCTTGCGGGCGACAGACTTTGCTTCGTCGAGCAGCTCGTCTGTCGGGACAATGCGCGAGACGAGGCCGCAGCGCTCGGCTTCTTCAGCGTCCATCATGCGGCCCGTGAGGCACATTTCCATCGCCTTGGACTTGCCGGCAAAGCGCGTCAGGCGCTGCGTACCGCCTGCGCCGGGAGAGACACCAATGGTAATTTCCGGCTGGCCGAACTTGGCGTTCTCTGCGGCGAGGATGAAGTCGCACATCATGGCAAGCTCACAGCCGCCGCCGAGGGCGTAGCCTGAGACAGCGGCGATAACCGGCTTGCGCATGCGCGCGGCGCGCTCCCAGTTGCGGGTGATGAAGTCTGCATAATAGGCGTCGAGATAGGACTGCTCGCGCATTTCCTTGATATCGGCGCCAGCAGCAAACGCCTTTTTCGAGCCGGTTATCACGATGCAGCCGATGGTGGCTTCATTGTCGAAACGGTCCAGCGCTTCGGTAAGCTCGTCCATCAGCTGGTTGTTGAACGCATTCAGCGCGTCCGGTCGGTTCAGCGTAATGATTGCGACAGCGTTATCGACTTCGGTCAGCAGCGTTTCATATGCCATGTAAAGTCCCGTAATTGCGTTCTTCTTGCGTTTGCGGTCTCGAGCCGCGAGTGTCGTGTGCCATAAGGGATTAAAGGTTCGGCGTCGATAGGAGTCACCAGTGAAGAGAATAGGCAGGGTATTGACCGCAGGCATTGCAGGCGCAGCGATTGCGGGGGTGACAGCATGTGCCACGGGGACTTCAGAGAAAACGGAGACGAATGAGCAGGCTGCACCTCTCGTCGCGGAAGTCACCGCGCCAGGGCCGGGTGACCGGATGCCATCCGGCCGCGACATTGGCGTGCGCTCGGCTGTCGTCGCGCCGAACGGGGCGGCCGCGACGGCGCACCCGCTCGCGACGCAGACGGCACTCGACATCTTGAAGTCCGGCGGCACGGCGATGGATGCCGCGATTGCAGCAAATGCGATGCTGGGCCTTGTCGAGCCGACCGGCAATGGCATTGGCGGGGACCTCTTTGCCATCGTCTGGGACCCGAAGACCGGACAGCTCTATGGCTATAATGGCTCCGGCCGCAGTCCGATGGGGGCGACGCTTGAAGACATGCAGGCCAAGGCCGACGAATTCATGGATGGCGAGGAGATCCCGCCCTTCGGTTCGGCGCCTGTCACCGTGCCGGGCACGGTTGAAGCCTGGGGCGCGCTGCATGAGCGGTTCGGGCGTACCCCGTTCAATACGCTGCTTGAGCCTGCCATCCGCTATGCCCGTGAAGGCGCGCCGATTCCGGAAGTGATCGCCTATTACTGGAGCAATGGCCCGAAGCGGTATGAGCCTGCTTTCGAGAGCGGGATGCTGGAAGAGTATGAGAATGCGAAGGCGACCTATTTCTCCCCACCGCCGCGTGAAGGCTCCCTGTTCCGAAACCCCGACCTCGCCGACACGCTGGAGCGGATCACCTATAAGGGGCCGGACGAGTTTTATACGGGCGAGACGGCCCGCATCATGGGCGACTATTTCGAGCGGATTGGCGGCCATCTTCGTTATGAGGATTTTGCTGCACATGATGGCGAATGGGTCGAGCCGCTGTGCGTCACCTACAGGGACGAGGTGAAGCTCTGCGAGCTGCCGCCGAATACGCAAGGCGTGGCCGCGCTGCAGATGCTGCAGATGCTGGAGCCTTTCGATCTTCGTCAGATGGGATTTGGATCGGCCGACAGCCTGGTGGCGCAGGTGGAGGCCAAGCGACTGGCCTTTGCGGACCGGGCCAAGGGCTATGCGGACCCAGCCTATAGCGGCATCGACCCGGAGGTCTTTATCCGGGAAGGGTATAACGCCGAGCGCAGCCAGATGATCGATCTCAACAAGGCGATGGCCCCGCCAGAGGCGGGCTTTGGCCAGGCAGATGCGGCATTGAATGACGGCGACACGACCTATCTCACTGTCACCGACAAGGACGGGATGATGGTCTCGCTGATCCAGTCGAACTATCGCGGCATGGGCTCTGGCCTCGTTGCTGACGGCCTCGGTTTCATGTTCCAGGATCGCGGCCAGCTCTTCTCGCTCGACCCGGCGCATCCGAACGTTTTCGAGCCGGGCAAGCGGCCCTTCCACACGATCATTCCAGCGTTCGCGTTCAGGAAGGACATGCCGGGCTGCCAGACGCGCGCCGTCGCCGCGGAAGTCGCCTGCCCGTATGAGCCCTGGATGAGCTTCGGCCTGATGGGCGGGGGCATGCAGCCGCAGGGCCACGTCCAGATCATCCTCAACCTTGTCGATTTCGACATGGGGCTGCAGGAAGCTGGCGATGCGGCGCGCTGGGAGCATGTCGGCGGCTGCGAGCCAACCGATGATCTTAATGGCGATGCGTGCGAGAGCGATATGGGCGTTGTGCGGCTCGAAAGCGGCATTCCGCCGGAAACGCGCGCCGAGCTGGAGCGCCGCGGCTTTACCGTCGAGTGCTGCAGCGCCAATGGCGGCGGCTATCAGGCCATTATGCGCGACTTCGAGAGTGGGGCGTGGATTGCTGCGACCGAGATGCGCAAGGATGGATCGGCAGACGGGTACTAGCGGGACTTCGAGGCCTGATCCTTCGTCCTTCGGCGCAGCGGCTCCGTGGTTCGACTTCGCTCATCATGAAGCCTTTCATTGCGGGTAGATGAAGCCTTCATCTTGAGCGAATTCGAAGGACGAAGGCGTCTGTGCATCGGCCCACACTCCCGCCCCTCTGGGGAGAGCCCTCGGTAGGGTCAGCCGAGCGGCCAGATCACGGGGATGACCATCATCGCTACAATGAACAGGATGAAGTTCAGCGGCAGGCCGACGCGGGCAAAGTCTGTGAACTTGTAGCCCCCGGCCGAGTAGACGAGCGTATTGGTCTGGTAGCCGATGGGCGTTGCAAAGCTGGCGCTGGCGGCGAACATGACGGCAACAACAAAGCCGCGTGGATCGGCGCCGAGGCTTGTCGCAAGGCCGATGGCAATCGGCGTCATCAGGATGGCGGTTGCATTGTTCGAGACGAACTCGGTGAGTGCAGACGTGATGAGATAGACGGCGGCGAGCGCGGCGAGCGGACCGAAGGCGCCAAGTGGGCTGGCAATCGTGTCGACGATGAGGGCCGCTGCGCCCGAAGTTTCCAGCGCAAGCCCGAAGGCGAGCATGCCGAAGATCAGCATGAGGATGTCCCACTGGATCGCCTTGTAGGCTTCCTGGTGGTCAAGGCAGCCGAGGGCAATCACGGCGGCCGCGGCAATCAGGGCGAGACCTGCAATCGGCATCACGCCGAGCGCGGCAAAGATCATCACGAACAGGACGGCCCCGACTGCGATGGGAGCCTTGTCGCGGCGAACGGGGCGTTCCGTGGTTTCGGTGAGGTTGGACAGCATGCCGTCTTCAAACATCTGCTTGAGGCCGGCGGCGGGGCCTTCTAGCAGCACCGTATCACCGACATCGAAACGGATATCGTGGCCGCTGAGCCCGATATTCTCGCCGCGCCGATGGATGGCAAGCGCGTAGACGCCGTAAAGGCGGACGAGGCCGGCGCCGACAATCGGGCGGCCAACGAGACGGGAATCCGGGCCGACAACGCCCTCCATGACGTGCGTCTCGGTCGTCTGGACCGGCTCAAAGGCGTGCTGTCCGCCGGACCCGGCGCCAATGGCGACGTCCCCGGCTTCGCGCAGGGTCAGCATTTCGGAAACGGGCGAGCGGATGACCATTCGGTCACCGCCCTGCAGGGTGAGGGTGGCAAGCTCGGTCCGGCGCGAGCGGTTCTCGCGCATGACGTCGATGACGGTGAAGCCTTTCTCGGCGGAAAAGCCCGTTTCCTTGATGGTCTTGCCGACGAGGATGGAGTCGACCGGTACAAGCACCTGCGCGACAAAGCGGCGGGTCCTGGTAGACGGCAGTATTGCAGCGAGGCTGTCGCGGTCTGGTAACAGCCAGCGGCCGGCGACGACCATATAGAGCGAGCCGCCAAGCGCCATGAACAGGCCGGCGACCGTGATCTCGAACATGCCGAACGCTTCGAGGCCGGCATTGCGCGCGACACCATCGACGAGGAGGTTGGTCGAGGTGCCGATCAGGGTGGTCATGCCGCCAAAGATCGAGGCGAAGGAGAGCGGAATGAGGAGCTTGGACGGCGAGGTGCCGACGGACTGGGCGAGCCGGATGGCGACAGGGATCAGGATCACCACGATCGGCGTGTTGTTCATGAAGGCAGACAGCGTGATGACGATCAGCATCAGCGCTATGACGGCCAGGGTCGGTGTCCATTTGCGAGCCAGCCGGATCACCATGTTGCCGACACCGCCAATCACGCCGGTCCGTTCCAGTGCTGCCGACAGGACGAACATGGCGCCAATCGTGATCGGTGCGGCATTGGAAAAGACGCCCAGTGTCTCCTCCACGCTGAGAATGCCGGTAACGAGGAGCGCCGCCATTGCGAGCAGGGCGATCACATCCGATGGCAGCTTCTCACGCACAAAGCCGGCAAAGACCAGGACCAGCAGGCCGAGCACAATCGCAATCTGGACCGGTTCAGACAGGGTAAAGTCAAACATGCTGGCAGGCGTCTCTATGATCTGTGGAAGGATGACAGATGTGCGCAGCGAGGGCCGGATGGCAACTTATGTGTGGCATCAGAAAAGCCATATCCTGCCCGGTGGCCTAACAGTCGAAGACGCTACGCACGTCTGACAGGGCGTCACTCATGAAATCCATGAAGGCGCGGACGCGCGGCGACTGGCGAAGGTCGGGGTGGGTCAGCATCCACAGGCCGGTCGCGATGCGCTCGTCCAGCAGGCCTTCGATCCGCCGCAGGCCCTCATGGCGGTCGCCGAATGCACGCGGCAGGACTGCGATGCCGGACCCCCAGCGTGCTGCCTCGGCGATGGCGACATAATTGTCAGCGCGCATCCGTATCCGGTTGCGGGGGACATTGTTGGCGAGCCAGCTATTGGCCGGTGTGCCCTCGAGGCCATCGGTATAGCCGATCCAGTCATGCTCGGCAGGGGAGTGCGACTTGAAGCGGGCCGCATAGTCCCAGGAGGCGTAGAGGCCAAATGTGACATCACAGATTCGTCGGCCGGCGAGGTGCTCGGGCGGCGCGGTGGAGGGCTGGATCGCTACTTCGGCTTCGCGCGGGTTGAGGTTGAGGGTGCTGCTGGTCAGGTTGATATGCAGCTGGATGCTGGGGTGCGCATCCTGAAAGCGCCGGACGAGTTCGGCGATCTGGGCGATGAACATGGAATTGGTTGTGGTGAAGGTAAGATCGCCCGCAACATCGCCCGACGCGCCGTTCATCTTGCGCTGGATCGCCGAGAGGGACTCGTCTATCTGGCGAGCGGCCTCGAGGATGGGGGCGGCTTCCGGCAGGGGCGTCAGCCCCCAGCCATCGCGCGAAAACAGGCGATACTTCAGCTGTTGTTCAAATGCCGTGATGCGGCGCTGCACCGTGGTGCGATTGACGTTCAGGCGCCGGGCCGCTTCTGTAATGGTTCCGGTGTCTGCAAGGGCAGCGACGTATCTCAGGTCGTCCCAATTCCAGTTGTGCATAATTGCAACATCTTTGCGCAAAATTGAACTAGATTAGGCATAGACGCACAGCTGGAATCGTTCTTCAATAGACGCGGTCTGATTTATATAGTATTTCGCTTAACAGGCGAGTTTCTGCTGGTGCGTAAACCTGCCCACAAGTTTCAGTGCGGCCAATATGGGTCAGCTGTTTGATATTGTCGACGCCGCCCAGGTCCCGTCCCTGGACCAAGAGGTAACTCTTGCATGCAGATTCGTTGCTGCGAATGAATTTGCATCGTCACTGCCACGTTGTCCCCCATTACCATGATGTGGCTGTGAATTGGGCTGGCGTCGACAAGCTCAATCATCCTTAAATTTTTGTTAATGACAAGCCCGAATTTCTTCGCGGACGCAAAAATATTCAGTTGCCGAGCCTTTTTCGCCGGGCAGGAGAAAACGGGTCAGCTGCGACCCTTGAAGGGCGAGAAGATTCGCCGCTGGGTTGTCCGGGAGCGGCCTTCGGACGGGCGTCTACAAGCTGTCCTTGAGCCGGTAGATCAAGTCCAGCGCTTCCCTTGGCGTCAGATTGTCTGGCTCGATGCCTTCAAGCAGTTTCAAGGCCTCTGGCTTTTCGGGCGCAGCGAAGGGCTCTGCCTCCTCGGCGAAGGCCGCGAAGAGCGGCAGGGCATCGACAGCATCGGGCGTGGATTCGAGTTTCTTCAGAACTTGCTCGGCCCGGCGGACGGCGCGGGCGGGCAGGCCGGCGAGACGCGCGACCTGAACGCCATATGACTTGTCCGCCGGTCCGGGCTGGACGTCATGCAGGAAGACGAGTTCATCCTTCCACTCCTTGGCGCGCAGGCTGAGATTGGCGGCGTGGGCGAGATCTTCGGCGAGGTTTGTCAGCTCGTGATAGTGCGTCGCGAAGAGCGCCCGGCAGGTATTCACATTGTGCAGATGCTCGACAGCGGCCCATGCGATGGCGAGACCGTCATAGGTGGATGTGCCGCGACCGACCTCATCCAGGATCACGAAACTCTGCGGGGTTGCCTGGCTCAGGATCGCGGCGGTCTCCACCATTTCGACCATGAAGGTCGAGCGCCCGCGCGACAGGTCATCAGAGGCACCCACGCGCGAGAAGACGCGGTCTGCAATGCCAAGCGTCAGGCTGGAGGCGGGCACAAACAGGCCGGCCTGGGCAAGGATGATGGCAAGGCAGGCCTGGCGCAGATAGGTGGACTTGCCCGCCATGTTCGGTCCGGTGACCAGGGCGAGCCGGGGCCCGGTCCTGCCGGACGAGTCCAGGGTGAGGCCATTGGCGGTAAACCCTTCCCCGTCAGCCTTGAGCGAAGCTTCGACGACCGGATGGCGCAATCCTTCAGCATGAAAGACGGGATCATCGGTCAGGGTGGGCCTGACCGCGCCGGTTTCGCCTGCCCATTCGGCCGCTGCCGATGCGAAGTCGACGATGGCAAGCGCGCTGGCGACGGCCGAAATGGAGGAGGAGAGCGCTTCGACGCGCTGGCAGAGGTCCCTATAGAGTTCGAGCTCACGCGTTTTCGCGGCTTCTTCGGCGCGCGAAATCCGACCGGCAAGGTCTGAGAGTTCAGCGGTCGAGAAACGGATGTTCGAGGCCAGAGTCTGGCGGTGAATGAAGGTTTCGGCGTGCGGGGGCTTCATGAGCGTTTCGCCGGAGCGTGCCGGCACGTCGATGAAATAGCCAAGCACATTGTTGAACTTGATCTTGAGCGCGCCAATGCCCGTTTCTTCGGCGTAGCGCGCCTGCAGCGCGGCAATCACCTTGCGGGAGTCGCGCCGCAGCGATTGCGCCTCGTCCAGGGTTTCGTCCCATCCATCTGCGATGAAGCCGCCATCGCGGGCGAGTGTTGGCAGGTCTTCTCGTAGAGCTTTAGCAAGATCGGCGGCGAGTGTTGAAAGCTCAGCCTGGCGGCCGGGGTCGAGTGCGGCAGCGGCACCGTCAATCAGGCTCGGCAGGCCGGTTTCATGGCTGGTAAGCGCGGAGGAGATGGCCCCGCCAGCGGCGATGGCATCCGCAATGGCCTTCAGGTCTCTTGGCCCGCCGCGATCAAGCCGGATGCGGGTGCGCGCGCGTTCAATGTCGGGAACCGATTTCAGCTGGGTCCGCACGTCGGCGCAAAGATCGGTCTCGCTCGCGAAGAAGCCGACGGCGTCATGGTGATCCGAAATTTCGTCCATGTCACTGGAGGGCTGGGCGAGCCTTGCCGCCAGCAGCCGAGCGCCGGGCGCGGTGAGCGTGCGGTCGACGCAGGCGAGCAGTGTTCCGGCGCGGCCACCATTTATGGCGCTGTCAATTTCGAGGCTGGCGCGGGTTGCCGGGTCGATGGCAAGACGATTGCCGCCATCGCCGCGGCGAGGTGGGTCGAGCCGGATGTCCGCGCCGGCCTGGGTCAGGCTGAGATAGTCGAGCAGCAGCCCGGCCGCCGAAAGTTCAGCACGCGTGAATTCGCCAAAGGCATCGAGCGCGGCCACCTTGTAGGTGGCCTTGAGGGCCGCTTCGCCCGACCGGGGGGAGGCGGCGCGTTTGGGACGGCGCGTGACAGGGGCGCGAAAGGCTGAGAGTGCGAGCCGCACGAGCGGGCGGGCTTCATCCTCGTCGGTGACGAGGAGCTCGCGCATCGGCAGGGCGGAGAGATGATCGCCAAGCGTTTCGGGCGCGATGGCGCGGATGTCGAAGGCTCCGGTCGAGACATCGCAGGCGGCGATCGCGGCATCGGCGCCGCCGGACGAGAAGGCGATGGCCACAAGGGCCTGCGCCTGGCGGGCTGGCAGGATCGTGTCTTCGGTGATCGTGCCGGGTGTGACAATACGAACCACGTCGCGGTTTACGATCGACTTGGAACCGCGCTTCCTGGCTTCGGCCGGCGTCTCTGTCTGCTCGCAGACGGCGACGCGTTCCCCGGATTTGATCAGGCGGGCGAGATAGGCTTCCGAGGCGTGATAAGGCACGCCGGCCATGGGAATGGGTTTGCCCTCATGTTCGCCACGCGAGGTGAGTGTGATGTCCAGTATCTCTGCAGCGCGCACGGCGTCATCGAAGAAAAGCTCGTAGAAGTCGCCCATGCGGAAAAAGAGCAAGGCATCCGCATGCCTCGACTTGATATCGAGATACTGCGCCATGAAGGGTGTAGGCGCTTTGGCGGGCTTTGCACTCATATGGCTATCGGGCATGGGCGTGAGTGTAACGGATTCGGACAGGACGTCTTCATTGCAAATAAGCGTCTCTCAGCGGGTTGTCGCCCTCTGCGGACCGGCTTAGAGACTGGCAAAACAATAGTCCGCATAAAAGGTCAGTAGACATGACGTCAAAGCGCCCGACATTCACCGACAAGGAAGCGCTCGAGTTTCACAGCCACCCACGGCCCGGCAAGCTGTCGATTGCACCGACAAAGCCGATGGCAACGCAGCGTGATCTCTCGCTCGCTTACAGTCCGGGTGTCGCAGTTCCTGTAAAGGCGATTGCCGAGAACAAGGACCTGGCCTTCGAATACACGTCCAAGGGAAACATGGTCGCCGTCATCTCCAACGGCACGGCGATCCTCGGCCTTGGCAATCTCGGTGCAATGGCGTCGAAGCCGGTGATGGAAGGCAAGTCCGTCCTGTTCAAGCGCTTTGCCGATGTCGACTCGATCGATGTCGAGGTCGAGACGACGGACACGGAAGAATTCATCACGACGGTTCGCAACATTGGCGAGACCTGGGGCGGTATCAACCTCGAAGACATTGGCTCGCCTGAATGCTTCATCATTGAAAGCCGCCTGCGCGAGGAGCTGGAAGTGCCGGTCTTCCATGATGACCAGCACGGTACGGCGATCATCGCCGCAGCGGGTATCATCAATGCCTGCCATATTACCGGGCGTGAGCTGAAGGATATCAAGGTTGCGGTGTCCGGTGCCGGCGCGGCGGGCCTGTCCTGTGCCGGGCTGATCCGTCATCTCGGCGTGAAGGCTGAAAACATTCTGATGTGCGACTCTTCTGGCGTTGTCTATGAGGGCCGCACCGAGCGCATGGACCAGTTCAAGTCCGCCTATGCGGTGAAGACCGACAAGCGGACCCTGGCAGAGGCCATGGATGGGGCGGATGTGTTCCTCGGCCTTTCGGTCAAAGGCGCTGTCAGCAAGGAAATGGTGGCGAGCATGGCACCAAACCCGATCATCTTTGCCATGGCGAACCCGGATCCGGAAATCCTGCCGGAGGATATCAAGCAGGTGCGCGACGATGCGATCATCGCGACTGGCCGCTCCGACTATCCCAACCAGGTCAACAATGTCCTCGGCTTCCCATACATTTTCCGCGGTGCCCTCGATGTGCGCGCGCGCGGCATCAATGAAGAGATGAAGGTGGCCGCGGCCCGCGCCCTGGCAGAGCTTGCCCGCGAGGACGTGCCGGACGAGGTGGCCGCCGCCTATCACGGATCGCGCCCGCAATTCGGCCGGGACTATATCATTCCGACGCCATTCGATCCGCGCCTGATCAGCTTTGTCCCACCCTTCGTCGCGCAGGCGGCCATGGATACCGGCGTCGCCCGCACACCGATCAGGGACATGGACGAGTATCGCCGCATGCTGGCCCGCCGACTCGACCCGACAGCATCCTTCGTACAGGGCGTGCAGATCGCCGTTCGCGAAAAGCAGCCGCGCATCGTCTTCGCGGAGGGCGAGGAGCCGTCCGTCGTGCGCGCGGCCTATTCGTTCAAGAACCAGGGCCTCGGCATTCCGATCCTGATCGGCCGCGAGGACCAGGTGACGCGCAGCATGCAGCAGATGGGTGTGCCGGAGGGCTCGCTCGAGATCATCAATGCGCGGCTCTCGGACAAGAATCCGGAGTATACCGACTATCTCTATGACCGGTTGAAGCGGCAGGGTTTCCTGCGCCGTGACGCCCAGCGCCTCGTCAACCAGGACCGTAACGTGTTCGGCTCATGCATGCTGAAATTCGGCGATGCTGATGGCATGATCACCGGCGTCACCCGCAATTATGATGTCGCGCTGAAAGACGTGCAGGCCGTCCTCGACCCGATCCCCGGCAAGCAGGTCATCGGCATGTCCATGGTGATCAACCAGGGCAAGACGATCTTCATTGCCGATACAAGCATCACCGAGTTGCCGGTCGCCGAAGACCTCGTCGGCATTGCGTGCGAAGCGGCGAGCTCCGTGAGGAGCCTCGGCTTCACGCCGCGTGTGGCCTTCGTGTCCTATTCCACTTTTGGCAATCCAATGGGCGAGCGGGCCGAGAAGGTCCGCGAAGCGGTGGCCATGCTCGATGCACGCGATGATATCGACTTCGAATATGAGGGCGATGTTGCGGTGGATGTTGCGATGAACCCCGGCCACAAGCTGCTCTATCCGTTCTCGCGCCTGACGGATGCGGCGAATGTGCTGGTCATGCCGGCCATTCACTCTGCCGCCATTGCGACGAAGCTTCTCACCTCGATGAGCCGCGCAACCGTGATCGGCCCGATCCTGCTCGGCTTTGAGAAGCCGGTGCAGATCGCGTCTCTGGGCGCCACGGTGAACGATATCGTGAACCTTGCGACCTTCGCAGCCTTCGATATCGACAAGCTGGTGCACAATAAGGGTTAGGGGCGAAGGCCCCATCCCGATCTTTGTCAGCGGGGATTTCAGGTCTTCACCGCGTGTTCAAGCGATGGCGGTGGCTCGTTCTGCAGGACAGATTCGCGGTCCGGCCGCATCACATTGGCGAAGAAGGACAGGATGATGGCGGGCAAGCCCAGCGCTGCCGCCATGATGAAGAATTGCGAATAGCCCGCATTCGTCGCCAGTTCGACGCTGACATCGTCGCCCATCGCCTGCACCTCTGCCCAGCTGACGCCGCTGAACAGCAGCACCATGACGCCGGATGTCCCCGCGACAAGTTTCGGGCCGAGTGAATAGATCGAGCTGAAGATGGCGTATTGGGTACCGGCAAAGGCCTTGGCCACCATGGTCGACATGAAGGCGACAAACACAGTGCCGGCATAGCCGCCGGCGATATTGTCAGCCGTGACGGCAATAAAGAGCGGCACGAGCGTTTCGGGTGACTGGTGGACCAGCCAGGCGAAGGTGAGATTGCCGAGCACCGAAACGACGGCGCCGATGATCAGAGACCAGCGCAGGCCGAGCTTCAGCGCCGAGAGACCGGCTAGCGCGACGCCGACAAAGATGATCCACGGGCCATAGGTGCCGCTGACAATGCCGATATCGGCCGGGGAATAGCCCATCTGCGTATAGGCGGGCTTGGCCATGATGCCCATGACGATGTCGGACAGGCGGTAGGACGAGACGAAGAGCAGGATCAGCAGGGCGACCCAGCCATGCCGCCAGAAGAAATCGAGGAATGGCGCGAAAGTCGGGTTGCGCATGACTGGCGCGTCCGCTGTCAGCCTGCGGATGAACGGGATCGCAATGGCGCAGGCCACGATGGGGGCGGCGGCAATGTAGATTGCCCAGAGCGCGACGTCGCCGCGTTTGACCCTGATTCCCATTGCGTCCAGTGCAGCTGGCAAGGCTGTGCCGATGATGGCTGCGATGACCGCTATGGCGAGATAGGTGCCCACCGCGAAGCCAATGCCGATGAACAGGCTCGATATGGAGAAGTCGGTGCCTTCGACGGGGTTGCGAAGCGCCAGGAGCGAGGCGGCCAGGAAGCCGATGCCAGCCAGGGCGGCGACGCCGTAGCTCAGCCATGACAGGGCGTTCAACAGCATGTTCGCGAAGCTGCCCGGCTCTGTAATGCCTGCGAAGGCACCGAAGGCGGAGGCAAAGCCGATGGTCAGGAGAACAACGCCCGCAGCAGCGGCGGCCTGAAGGCCCCATTTGCGGTCCCAGATCGCGAAGACGAACGCGCCAAGCGCCATGGTGAAGGCCATCGCCCAATAGGCAACAGGGAAGCTTGCGACACCGGCGATGACGAGTGCCACGCCGCCCGAGATCACCATGCCGACCTTGTAGCCATACTGGTAGGCGGCCGCGAGCGTCGACTGTTCATCATCATTTGCGGCTGCTTCGATCCGCCAAGCGTCGATGCCGATATCCTGCGTAGCCGAGCTGAAGGCGATGAGGAAGGAGAAGAGGGCGGTGGCCGCGAGGCTGGAAGTCGGATTGGAGAAGCCGAGGCCGACCATGGAGAGAGCGATGCCGATCTGCGCGACGAAGATCCAGGCGCGGCGGCGGCCAAACAGCCGGGTGAGGCCGGGCGGGTTGAACCGGTCCACCAGCGGGGCCCAGATGAACTTGAAGGAATAAGCGAGGCCAAACCAGGAGAAGAAGCCGATCAGGGCTTCGTCGATCTTGCTCTCTTTCAGCCACACCGATAGCGTCGAGAAATAGAGCAGGAAAGGCAGGCCGGCGGTGAAGCCGAGCACCAGCATCATCGCCATCTTTGGCTGGGCGAAGAGTTTCAGCGTCTCTGCGAAGCTGCGCTGCTGCGGCGCTTCACGGGCGGCGCTGCTCATGCGGCGCCTGACTTGCGGGACGTCCAGTCGGTGGCGAGGCGGCGGAGCGCTTCTGCGTCGAGCGGCTTGGCGGCGACGCCGTCCGCACCGGCAGCGCGGGCGCGGCGTTCAATGTCAGGATTGATCTCGGCGGAGATGGCTATGATTGGCATACTGTGTCCAGCGCTCCTCAGCGTCTTCATCGCTTCATACCCATCCATTATCGGCATCCGCAGATCCATCAGGATGAGGGCGGGCTTCAGACGCGAGGCGATATCGACCGCGTCGCGGCCCGTCGATGCCACACTGACCGAGAATCCTGCCGATTCCAAGGCACGTTGCGCAATCAGCGTGTTGACCGGATTGTCGTCTGCAATGAGGACGCGGCCGGTCGCTGTCTGCGTATCGGTCTCGTCGGGCGTGGCGCTGCCTTCCATGGCGAGTTGTGCGCGCCGGATCAGCGAGCGATGGCGCAGGGGACGCACCAGCCAGCCGCTTGCGCCCATATCGTGGAACCGGCTGAGCAGGCCCCTGTCTTCGGGTCGTATGACAACGAGGGTCGGCGCGATCCGGGCAAGCGCGCGCAGCGAGCGTTCCGGCAGTTTGGCGTCTGCCAGGATGAGGTCCGGCCGGACGCGGCGGGTGTGCAGGGCAGACTCGGTGGCGAGCACGCTCGCCCCGGCAGAGATGAGCGTGCTTGCGGCGGCAAGGCCGGTGCTGGGCGCGAGGCCCGCCAGCGCGACGCGCGCATCGAGATGGGCTTCGGGGTCTGCCGACTGTTCTGCGGCGATCAGGGGGACGCGGACGGCGAATTTCGTGCCGAGGCCGGGCGCGCTTTCGAGGCTGATGCTGCCGCCCATCAGTTCGGCCAGTTTCTTGACGATGGCAAGGCCGAGGCCGACGCCGCCATCCTTCTGGGCGTCGCCCGCCGAGGTCTGCCGGAAGGCGTCGAACAGGGCAGGCTGATCATCCGGCGCGATGCCGGGGCCAGTGTCGATAATGTTGAAGACAAGCTCGTCATCTTCTGCGTCGATATCGACAAGCACGCCGCCAGCTTCGGTGAATTTGAGCGCATTGCCGACAAGGTTGAACAGGATCTGGCGAAGCTTGCCGCCATCCGTCACGACGTCTGTCGGGACATGGCTGCGGGTGCGGACCGCCACGTCGAGACCGGCGCTGTGGGCGCGCGGCGAAAGCAGTTCGGTGACCTCGCGGGCCAGCTCTGTGACGCGGACATTTTCATGCTCGATCTCGCTTGGGGCGCTGTCGAGGCGGGCAAAATCGAGGATGTTGTTCAGAAGGTCGAGGAGGCGCGAACCGGACAGGCGAATGGCTTCGGCATATTCCTTCTGCGCCGGGTCGAGTTCTGTCTCCAGGAGCAGGGAGACCGTGCCGAGAATGCCATTGAGCGGCGTGCGGATTTCGTGGCTGGTGGTCGCCAGAAAGGCCTGCTCGGGCGAGAGTTTGCCGGATGTATCTGTCATGACGCGCACAGGACTAGCCGAAAAGCCTGATGAATCGCTTAATTCTGCGCGTGGATGTTACAGGTTCAGCGCGCGAGGGATGCCGGGCTGGAGATGGGCTGATCGCCGGGAATGCGACGGCGATAGGACAGCGCCTCTGCAAGGTGAACGCGCCTGACGCCGCCTGCGCCATCAAGGTCTGCGATGGTGCGGGCGACTTTCAGGACGCGGTGATAGGCGCGCGCCGACAGGGCGAGCCTGGATGCGGCATCGGACAGGAGGGCGCTGGCGCGCTCGTCGGGCGATGCAATCTCCGAAATCTGGCTGGCGGAGGCGTCCGCATTGACCGGCCGGCGGCCTTCCCCTGCATGCGAATAGCGAGCGGTCTGGATGTCCCGGGCCGTACGGACGCGGGCAGCCGCCTCGGATGTGCCTTCCGATGGCGCGGGCAGGGCGAGGTCCATGGCGGTAACGGGCGGGGTATCGAAGAAGAGGTCGATGCGATCGAAGAAGGGGCCGGAAATGCGTGACTGATAGGACTGCGCGCAGGTTGGGCCCCGCTTGCAGGCGCCGTCGCCAGGACCGCCGCCGCAGCGGCAGGGGTTCATCGCCGCAATGAGCTGGAACCGGGCCGGATAGCGCACATGGCGATTGGCCCGTGAAATGACGACTGAGCCGTCTTCCAGGGGCTGGCGAAGACTGTCGAGAACCTGCGCCGGGAATTCCGGGAGTTCATCAAGGAAGAGTACGCCGTGATGGGCAAGCGAGACTTCGCCCGGTCGGGCCTTGATGCCCCCGCCCACAAGCGCGGCCATGGAGGCCGAATGGTGCGGGGCGCGGAAGGGACGCTGGCGGGACAGCTGCCCGCGCTCGAGCAGGCCGGCCACTGACTGGATCTGCGAAACTTCGAGCAGTTCGCTTGCCGAAAGTGGGGGGAGCAGGCCGGGAAGCCGCTGGGCCAGCATGGATTTTCCTGAGCCGGGTGGCCCGCAGAAGAGGAGGTTGTGGCCGCCCGCAGCCGCGATTTCGAGAACGCGCTTTGCGCCCTCCTGGCCCTTGACGTCGGCAAGGTCCGGCACGGCTGCGGGTTGCGCAAGCTCTCCTGCGATGGGCGGGACAAGGCTGGCCCGGCCTGCAAAGTGGTTGATCATGGAAATGAGGCTCGGCGCGGCGAGTGCGCCTTCGCCTGCCCACGCCGCTTCAGGCCCGCAGGCTTCAGGACAGATCAGGCGCAGATCCATCGCTATGGCAGCCATCGCAGCGGGCAGGACGCCGAGTGTCTGGCCCAGGGCGCCGTCCAGTGAAAGTTCCCCAATGGCGGCGTGACCGTCGAGCGAATCCGGTGCGATCACGCCCATGGCGGCAAGCACGCCGAGCGCAATGGCGAGGTCATAATGGCTGCCTTCCTTGGGCAGGTCGGCCGGTGCGAGATTGACGGTGATGCGCTTGGGCGGCAAGGCGAGCCCAATAGCAGAGAAGGCGGCGCGCACACGCTCCCGGCTTTCGCCAACAGCCTTGTCAGGCAGGCCGACAATGGTGAAGAAGGGATTTCCGGACGTGATCTGCACCTGCACGTCGACCGGCTTTGCCTCAATCCCTTCGAATGCAAATGTCGTGATCCGGCAAACCATGTCCGTGCGCCCCGCTGCTTGGAAATGCCTAGCACAGGGTGTGGAACAAATAAAGAACGAATTTTATCTCAGGGTGAGAGGCAATTACGGACGGCGAGTCTGCCAGACGGCCCGGATCAGGTTCCGGTGCTCGTCCTGCATGGTGAGGATGACCAGATCGTGCCGGTGGATGAGCCGGCCCCCTCGGGGCCGCTCTCGACGACAAGCCTAGTCGAGACGGATGATGTCGTCGTCCGGTTCGGCTTCCGGCGCGGGTGTTTCCGAAGCCGGTGTCTGGATTTCAGGAATATCGGACAGACGGTTCTCGTTGATGGTGCCTTCAGGAAGACGGATACCGTCCTGCGGCGCGCTGGAGTCCGGAATACGCAGGTTGAACCCGCCGCTTGAATCTGAGGTCGTGGTCGAGTCAGAGCCCGGATAACGAAGATTGAACTCGGACGCAGCCGGAGCGCTGGCCGTCTCAGCCGATACGTTAGAGGCGCCTTCGGTTTCTGCTGGAGCCTTTTCCGAACAGGCAACACCGGTAAAGCCCAGGGCGACGATGGATGCGAATGCGGCAGCTTTCATGTTCATGACCTCAGTTTGGGGTGCAGATCAGGTCTTGGCAACCATATCCTGCACACAGTCCCAGAAGATGGCCGCTGCATCGATTCCTGTAAAGCGCTTGAGCTCCTGAATGCCGGTCGGGGAGGTCACGTTCACCTCCGTCAGCTTGTCGCCGATGACATCAATGCCGACGAATATCTGGCCACGGCGCTTCAGTTCAGGGCCGATTGCGTTGCAGATATTCAGATCGATCTCGGTCAGTTCGACCGGTTCAGCTGTGCCGCCGACATGCAGGTTGGAGCGGGTCTCGCCCTCTTTCGGGCGGCGGTTGATGGCACCGACCGCCTTGCCGTCGACAAGGATGATGCGCTTGTCACCATTCGAGACAGCCTTGAGGAAAGCCTGTGCGATGAGGGGTTCGCGGGTGCGCTCGAGGAACATTTCCATCAGCGAGGAGAAATTGCTGTCGTCTTCCTTCATGCGGAAGACGCCGGCGCCGCCATTGCCGTAGAGCGGCTTGATGATGATGTCCTTGTGACGGGCGCGAAAGTCGAGAATGGATTTGAGATCGCGTGAGATCAGCGTGTCGGGAATGATTTCCGGGAAGAGCAGCGGGAAGAGCTTTTCCGGGCCTGAGCGGACGAATTCCGGATCATTGAGCACCAGCGTCTGGCCCTTCAGCAGCTCAAGGATGTGGCAGGCCGTGATGTAGGCCATGTCGAAGGGCGGGTCCTGGCGCATCAGGACGACGTCAATATCGTCAGCGAGGTCGAGCAGGGTTTCCTCGCCGGTGATGCCGGGCTGGTCTGCGATACGCTGGAAGGTGACGGGGCGGGCGCGGGCGGTGACGCGGCCCGTGTCGAAGGAGAGGTGGCGCGGCTCGTAGATCCACAGCTTGTGACCGCGCGCCTGGGCCACTTCGGCCAGCGCGAACGTGGTGTCGGCATCGATGTTGACCGTCGAGAGCGGGTCCATCTGGATCGCGATACGCAGGCTCATAAGGGCTCCCTCAGCAATTGCTGCTGCTATATGAGGGCGATTGCGCGGCTTGATAAGTGTCGTGGCCGATCAATCCGCTCCGGGGCATGCAAAAAGCCCCTCCCGCGAAGACGGAAGGGGCCAAGCGTACGTGTTGAACCGGGGCTTATTCCGGCAGGATCACGCTATCGATGACGTGGATGACGCCATTCGAGGCCTTCACGTCGGCGCTGATGACCGCCGCGCCTTCAACTGTCACGGCACCGTCGCTGTCTTTGGTGATGGTGATGGTGTCGCCGGACAGGGTTTCGACTTCGCTCGTGCCCTCAGCGATGTCGCCGGCCTTGATCTTGCCGGATACGACATGAAGCTTGAGGATGTCCTGAAGCTGATCCTGGTTCTCGTCCATGAGCAGCGTGTCGAGCGTGCCGTCAGGCAGGGCGGCGAAAGCGTCATTGGTCGGGGCGAAGACGGTGAACGGGCCGTCGCCTTTAAGGGCTTCGACAAGTTCGGCTTCGGTGACGGCGGTGACCAGCGTCGAGAAGGTGTCATCGGACGCTGCCGTGTCGACGATGTCTTTCTTGTCCGCTTTCTCCATATGGTGCTCGGCATGGGCGAGGCTGGCGCCGCCAGCGAAGAGGGCGGTGACGGCAACTGCTGTAAAGAGGGATTTCATGAAGGGTCTCCATTTGGGTGATTGATAGCCTCAATACGGCGGAGGAGTGATGCTGGATCATTAAAAAATAAATAAAAACAATGATCTAGTGGATTGGATGGACCCGTGCTTGTACAAGGCCATACGATCCGGGTTAGAAGATAGATCACTTGCTCGCAGATTCGTGAAAGGTGCCGCTCATGCGTCGACTTCTCATCCTACCGCTCGCGCTCGGCCTGATCGCTTCCTGCGAGACAGACAAGGCGAAGGAAACGGCACCGGGGCCTGCCGAGAGTGAGGCGAGCGCCGGTGCAGACATGGCGGAGAGTGCGAGCGTGGAAGCGATGAAGATTACTGGGTCGCTCTCCTATCGCCAGCGCATCGCGCTGCCACCAGATGCCGAGGCTAGCATTCTCGTTTATGAGGAAGGCCCGGCCGACATCGCCCGCGAGGAGATCGCGAAAGAAACCTTCGCGCTGAACGGCCGGCAGGTGCCGATCCCGTTTCAGGTGGTTGTACCAGCGGATATCGAGCTGGAGCGCGAACGCCTGTCGCTTCGCGCGCAGATCCATGATGGGGCGGGTGCGCTGATCTGGACGAGCGATACGGCGAACATTTTCGACCGCATCGAGGGCCTCTACGAAGCGGGCAATGTCAATCTCGTGCCGACAAAGGCAACAACGGTTTCCATGGACGAGCTGACCGCGCATGAGTGGATGGCAGCGACGCTGAATGGCGAGCCCCTGTTCCAGAGTTCGCAGATCACGTTGAACTTCGAAGATGACGGCCGGGTGAGCGGATCGTCATCGTGCAATTCCTATACGGGCAGCTTCAAGCTGAATGCCGGACGGCTGACCTTCGGACCGCTCGCCATGACGCGCCGGGCCTGTTTCCCTCAGGCGGTGATGGACCAGGAGCAGGATTTTGTCGAGGTGATGGGCGACAATCCACACGTCTCGCTCGACGAGAATGGCCTGCTGACGCTGACCGGCGAAGACGGACGAAGCCTGACGGCGCGCTAGCTGCCGGAGCCGCCGAGCAGCTCGCTGTCGCTGTTGCTACTGGAGGCGTTGAACTGCGCCGGTGTTGGGCGCACCTTCACATAGGAGACGACGCGGTCGACACCGCCGACGACGCTCGCGCGTTCGGCGGCCTCTTTCAGTTCCGCATTGGTCTGGGCGATCCCCATCAGATAGACCACGCCATTATAGGTCTCGATATTGTAATTGATGCTTTTCACGTTCTTGGCGGCAATGAGCGAGGCGCGGACGCGGGCCGTGATGAGTTCGTCGGATGCGTTGGCGAAAAAGCCGCCCGGCTGTTCGATGACAATCTCATTGGCGACATCGCGTGTGCGGGTGGCTGTCCAGGCAATGTCCTCTGCGCGAACACGATGTTCTGGCGTCGCAACGCGTCCGGACAGCAGGACGAGACCTTGCACAACTTCGACATCGACTTCACCAAAGCCGCTTTCATTCAGCAGCATGGCCTTGATCTGGTTGGATACGGTGGAGTCGTCGACCGCTTCACCGAGCGAGCGCTCCTGAACGGAAGCGACGCCGACAGCCCCAGCGGTTCCGATGACCGCAGCAGCACAGCCTGAAACGAGGATTGGCGCTGTCAGGGCGAGCGCCATAAGCGGTGATCTGATCATGGCTCAAATCTCTTTCGTTCAAAATCCGATTATGCACCTAGGTGCCGGATGGGGCAAAATCTGGGCGCCAATGATTACGCAAATGTATTGGGGCGCTGTGTGGCAAAATCATCACGAGGTCAAACCGCCAGTCGAGGTTTTCGCAATCGCGTCGCTGGCCGACCCAGCTCTGCGCCGCGCGGTTGATACGCCGCCAGTTCGCTTCGGGGACAGCGGTTTCGGCGGCCGTGCGCGACTGGCGGGCCTTGACCTCGATGAAGGCAATAATGCTGCCGCGGCGGGCGATGAGATCAATCTCGCCGACCGACAAGCGTACGCGCCGGGCGAGGATGCGGTAGCCCTTGAGGCGGAGCCAGAGCGCGGCAAGCGTTTCGGCGCGCCGTCCCCGGCGCTCTGCGGCCTGTTTCGCGCCCTCAGCCATTGTCTTTCAGGGCCAGGGCGCGCTGATAGGCATCGCGCTTCGAAATGCCGAAGGCTTCGGCGACGTCATTGGCGGCGCGCTTCATGGGCGCTTCAGCCATGGCCTTGAGGAGCGCGGCGTCGATGTCGGCTTCATCAGGGGCAGCTTCGAGCGGTGGGCCGATGAGGATGACAATCTCACCCTTCGGCGGGCCATGCTGTTCATAGTGGGCGGCGAGCTCTGCCAGCGTGCCGTGGCGGGTTTCCTCAAAGAATTTGGTCAGCTCGCGGGCGATGGCGGCGCGCCGGTCGCCTCCGAGCGTTTCAGCCAGATCGGCAAGGCAGGCAGCAAGGCGCGAGCCGCCCTCATAGAAGACAAGCGTTGCCTCGACCGGTTTCAGCGCCTCGGCCTCGCGTTTGCGCTGTCCGGACTTTGCCGGCAGGAAGCCGCAGAACATGAAACGGTCGCTGGGCAGGCCGGAGGTGACAAGACCGGCGAGCAGCGCCGAAGCGCCCGGCACGGGAATGACCCTGATCCCACGCTCGACGGCTTCGTGAACCAGCTTCCAGCCAGGGTCAGAAACGAGCGGCGTGCCGGCATCAGAGATGAGGGCGATGGTCGCGCCGTCTTCAAGCTTCGCGAGAATATCCGGGCGGCGCTCTGCCCCATTATGGTCATGGTAGGCGCTCAGTTTTGCGCGAATGCCGTGAGCATCTAGCAGCTTGCGGGCAACGCGGGTGTCTTCTGCAAGAATTTCATCCGCGCCTGCCAGCGTATCGAGGGCCCGCAGGGTGATGTCGCGCAGATTGCCGATGGGGGTTGAGACGACATGAAGACCGGGCTCAAGACGGGTTTTGCCGTGTTGCGCGGGAACGGTCTCAGCACTAGGCTCGCCGTCGGGGCGACTCGCGGCCGGAACGGAAGGATCTTTGGATGACATCTTGGGCACCATCGCGCTTTGCAGGCCTCGCGCCAAGCCTTGTTCTTGCAGCTTTTCTCGCGCTGGCCGGGTGTGCCACCGGACCGAGCCAGCCGCCAGCCCCGATTTCCAGCGGCAAGCCGCGCGTCGATCCTGATCCGCGTACAGGCCAGGCGGGAGACGACCGGCCGGGCGACATTCACGGGACCGGCATTGAGGCGGATGTGAATGGCATGCCCCTGCCACAGCCGGGCAAGTTCACGCCGGAATATCTTGAAGGGCGCGATATCATGCGCGCTGCCGTGCTGCTGCCGTTCTCGCACCCGAACGCGAATGTCCGCGCCGAAGCCGAGGGCATGCTGGCGGGCATTGAAATGGCATTATTCGACCATGCCAGTGAGGATTTCGTCCTTCTGCCAAAGGACACGGCGGGCTCTCAGAGCGTGGCCACCGAAGCGGCCGAGCAGGCGCAGCGTGAGGGAGCCGAGTTCTTCCTCGGCCCGCTCTTTGGTGCAAACATTGCCGCGCTGAACGGCAACCGCCTGTTCGCAGGCATGCCGATTATCGGATTTTCCAATGACCGGACGGTTGCAGGCGGTTCGACCTGGCTCGCCTCGATCACGCCGGAAGAGGAAGTGAAGGCGCTGGTCGACCATGCCGTTGCCAATGGTATTCGACAGTTCGCCTATTTCGGCCCGCAAAGCGATCTTGGAACGCGCATCCAGGCGGCCCTGCAATTCCAGGCTCAGCAGGCCGGGGGTATTGTCATCTCGACAGGCTTTTACCCTGCCGGTGAGGGATCTCCGACGAGTGAGGCGCAGTATCTCGCCCGGTCCATCAACCAGGCTGAGGCGCGGGGCCGTGTGGCGGTCCTGATCCCTGAACGCGGGACGCAATTGCGCCGGGTTGCGCCCCTGCTGGCCTATTATGGCGTCAATCGCAGCGTGAAGCTGATGGGGCTCAGCAACTGGAACGATCCGGGCATCTGGCGGGAGCCGTCGCTGGCCGGTAGCTGGTTCGTCGCGCCGCCGCAGGCTGACCTGCAGGCCTTCGAGTCGCGCTATCGCCGGATCTATGGTCAGGCGCCGAGTTCTCTTGCATCGCAGGCCTATGATGCAGCCGCGCTGGTCATGCAGCTGGCCAAGGATGGTGAGCTTGAGCGCGAGGAAATGACCCAGCAGGACGGGTTCTACGGTCTCAACGGTCTGTTCCGGTTTGCCCCGGACGGCACGACGCAGCGCAAGATGGCGATCTTCGAGGTCCAGCCCGGCGGTGCGGTGGAAATCCAGCCAGCCGGCAACAGCTTTGCGCCGGATATCGGCTAGGGCAAATTAGTCGTCCTTGCGGGCGGCAGGTTCCGGCAGGCCGAGCAGGCGGCGCGCCGCGCGCCTGTGTTTCTCCTTGACCTGTGAGCCGACAATGCCGAGTGCCGTGGCAAGCACCGTCGCATCGTCGGTAAAGCCGAGACCGGCGATTACGTCCGGCATCGCATCTGTCGGTACGATGAAATAGCCAAGCGCGGCAAACAGGACAGCCTTGGCCTTGCGCGGGGTCTTCGGGTCCATTGCGGCGTAGTAGGCGGCAGCAAGGTCATCGGCGAACGGGATGCGCCCAGCGACGCGGAAAAGCTTGGTGACGAAGTTGCGTTTTGTCCGCCTGCGGTCGCGGTCGAGATTGACTGGCAGGCGTGTGGGCTGAGACTCGCCGTTTTCTATAATAATTTCCGTCGGGTTACGCATTGGCGGGCTGCTCCTCAACCTATAGATCGCTTGCATCAGTCAAACCTTCAAGGGAGCCACAGCACCGTGAAACTCAGCTCAGACATCAGCGCCGTCATTACCGGTGGCGCATCCGGCCTAGGCGCCGCAACTGCCCGCCGGCTTGCCGAACAAGGCGTCAAGGTCGCGATCTTCGACCTCAATGACGAGAAGGGCGAAGCCATCGCCAAGGAACTCGGCGGCGTGTTCTGCAATGTGAACGTCACCGATGAAGCCTCCGTGGATGCCGGCTTCGCCAAGGCCCGCGCAGCTGTCGGGCAGGAACGTATCCTCGTCAACTGCGCCGGGACCGGCAATGCCATCAAGACCGCTTCGCGCGACAAGCAGAGCGGCGAGATCAAACACTTTCCGCTCGACAAGTTTGACCTGATTATTCAGATCAACCTGGTCGGCACGTTCCGTTGTATTGCCAAGTCGGCCGCCGGTATGATGACGCTCGACCCGATTGATGGCGAGCGCGGCGCGATCGTGAACACCGCCTCTGTTGCCGCAGAGGATGGCCAGATGGGCCAGGCGGCCTATTCGGCCTCCAAGGGCGGCGTCGTCGGCATGACGCTGCCGATTGCCCGCGACCTCTCGCGTGAGCTGATCCGCGTCAATACGATCCTGCCGGGTATCTTCAATACGCCGCTGATGCAGGGCGCGCCGGACAATGTGAAACAGGCGCTGGCGGCATCGGTGCCGAACCCGGCCCGTCTCGGCAATCCGGAGGAATATGCCTCTCTCGCCGAGCAGATGATTACCAATGGCTACTTCAACGGCGAGGACGTTCGCCTCGACGGGGCCATCCGGATGGCGCCGCGCTAAGGCAACGGCCTGTCCAACACATCAAAGCCCGCCCCGGAATGCCGGAGGCGGGCTTTTTTTATGCGTGCCGGGTCAGGCTGCAGGGCGAAGGATGGTCGGGCCGAGATTGGCCATGACGTCGCTGGCATCGAAATAGGCCGGATCGTCGGGCTTTGGGCCGTTGCCCATGAGGATCTCTGCCGATGCTTCAAAGCGTGTCACTTCGCGGTACTCGCTCGGGGCACCCCAGAAGGGGTCATAATAGCCCCAGCGGTCCCAGTAGTACGGGTGGCCGACCCGGCGTCCGCGTGGGCCATAAAAACGATAATAGGGACTGAAGTGGCTATAATAGGGGGCGTATGAACCGCCGACCGGCACAAAGCTGGTATCGGCGTCCGTGGCGCGGCGAACCATGTGGAAATGGTCATAGCCGCTCTGCACGGTCAGCTCCGCCGCGCGGTAGAGAAGATAGGTCTCGACGGTCTGGCGATCCGTCAGGCTGTTGCCGGAAAAGGTGACAATGAAGCGGTTCTGCTCAATCCGCTGGTTCGAATAGCCGCGATCACTCGGTGAAGCGGCCTGGTAAGGGGTCGCGGTCGCGCAGGCGCCCAGGAGGGCGACACCGGCAATCGCGGGAATGAAAGTCTTGATCATCTTGATACGTTGATCCTGATTGTTTGCTTCACATTATACCAGTGCAAGCTGAACGCCAGACAACACTGAACGCTCCGTCAGTAGTCCGTAATGTTGGATTGCCGGGTCTCGCAGCCAATAGACCAGGTGCGTTTTCCCTGACCGGATCGCTGGAAAAAAGCCCACAGCGCGGTGGCTGCGGGCTTCATCATGGTTAGCGCGGAGGCTGCGTTCAGGCTGGGCTGTGGCCAAGCACGGCTTTCACTTCGAGGAATTCCTCGAAGCCGAAATCACCCCATTCGCGGCCAATGCCGGACTGCTTGTAGCCACCAAACGGTGCGCTCAGGTCGCCGCCGGCGCCATTGATGTGGATGTTACCGGCGCGGATCTTGTTGGCGACCTCGCGGGCATGGTTGATGTCCGACGACTGGACGTAGCCGGACAGGCCGTAGACCGTGTCATTGGCGATCCTGATCGCGTCTTCTTCAGTGTCATAGGGCAGGATGCAGAGCACCGGACCGAAGATTTCCTCGCGGGCGATTGTCATGTCATTGGTGACGTTTGCGAAAACGGTCGGCTTGGTGAAATAGCCCTTGTTGAAGCCTTCCGGACGGCCCGTGCCGCCGGTCACCAGCGTGGCACCTTCGTCGATGCCCTTCTGGATCAGGTCCTGCACCTTGTTCCACTGATTGCCGTTCGAGATCGGGCCCATCGCGCCTTTCGGGGCGTCTGCGCCGGCGCCGACCTTGACGGATTCCGCGGTCGCCTTGGCAATCGCGATGGCTTCATCCTGCTGGTCGCGCTGGACGAGCATGCGGGACGGGGCGTTACAGGACTGGCCAGTATTGTTCATCATGTGCATGACGCCGCCAGCAACCGCCTTGTTGAGATCGGCATCTGGCAGGACGATGTTTGGCGACGTGCCGCCGAGCTCCAGCGCGACGCGTTTCACGGTTGGCGCAGCAGCCTGCGAGACGAGCGAGCCTGCGCGGGTGGAGCCGGTGAAACTCATCATGTCGATGCCAGGATGCTGGGACATGTAGGCGCCGACGCCCGGGCCGTCGCCATTGACGAGGTTGAACACGCCCGGAGGCACGCCCGCATCATGGAAGATCTCGGCGACGATCATCGCGTCGAGCGGTGCGATTTCGGACGGCTTCAGCACCATGGTGCAGCCTGTCGCAATGGCCGGAGCAACCTTGCAGGCGATCTGGTTCTGCGGCCAGTTCCAAGGCGTGATGAAACCGCAGACGCCGATCGGCTCCTTGCGGATCAGCGTCTTGCCGCGCTGCTCTTCGAACTGATACTCGCGGAGGATCTTGGCTGCGGTCATGTAGTGACCCATGCCGGCGGGAACCTGCGCTGCCTGGGCGAGCCACATCGGCGCGCCCATTTCGTCGGAGATGGCCTTGGCCATGTCGCTGGCACGTTCCTGAATGCCGGCGGCAATCTTTTCCAGAAGTTCGGCGCGATACTCGATAGAGGTCTGCGAGAAGGATTCGAAGGCCGCTTGAGCCGCCTCAACGGCCTTGTCGACATCTGCATGCGAGCCGAGGGAAATGCGGGCGAAAGGCTCTTCAGTGGCCGGGTTTTCGACTTCGAGCGTGCGCGGCTCGACCGGGTCGACCCATTCGCCATTGATATAGAATTTGAGATAGTCCTGCATGTTCGGTCCTCCGCAGTGTCTTTGATGTCGCTGGTGGGTATCTAAGCGCGCGGCGGCACAATTGAAAGCGCTGACGCCCCGTTATGCCGCGTGAAAACGCGTTAACAGGGCGCCAGATGTCAGGCCAGTGGCTATTCGGCATCCAGTCCGAGTGCAGTCTCGACGGTGGCCCAGTCGACAATCTTGAAGTTCTGGTCGACTTCCGGATCGGGATTGGCGTCGTCCTGAACGATGAGGACGCCGCGCGGGAAGCCCGGCAGCGGCGCTGAATTCACATCGAGACCATCCGTGTGGCTGACAGCATCGACGCTGCCATCGGCATTTGCCGTGATGGTGATGATGCCGCGCGGGGCGTGCGGGGCTTTGAGGTCATAGACAACGAAGCGGTTGGCCGCCTGCGCGGAGACCACGAGATAGCCCTCGCCATTCTCGCCTTCCCAGATGTCCATGCCTTCCACGTCTGCAACGAGGCCGTTGGCGGCGGCAATCGTGTCGACGCTGACGGGCGCGGCGTTGAGGTCATTGAGGTCAAGCTTCCAGACGCCGTGTTCTTCCTCGCCGACGAAGATCTGGCCATTGGTCTCGTCAAAGACGCAGCCTTCAAGCTGCAGCTGGCCGAACTGGCCGACCTGAATTTCTGTGACGAGTTCCGGCTGAAGCGTGCTGAGCGCGCCGGTATCGAGGGTCCAGACTTGTGCCTTGCCGTCCTTGTAGGTCGGCATGGCGTAATAGGTGGTGCCGACGAGGCCGGAGCAGATGCCGTATGGCTCGTCCTTGCTGGTTGGCGTGTCGCCGATATGGGCAACCGCGCCTGTCGCCGCATCGATGCTGAACCAGCTGATCGAATTGGTCTCGTCATTCGAGGCGACGGCGATGTTGCCGCGAACGTCGACATTGTTCAGCGCGCCCGTGTCGAGAAACTGGGTTTCTGCGCCGGTGAGGTCGTAGACGTGGAGGCCTTCATCCTTGTTGGTGCCGAGGATCACGCTCTTTGACGCGTCACCGGCATGGACCCAGATCGCCGGGTCGTCGGCGCGGTCGCCCACGCCGGTCATCGGATCGGTTTCGAAGCTTGCCGCGACGGGCAGGGCCGGGATGCCGTCATCAATCCAGACGTCGTCAGTCTCACAGGCCGTGAGCGCGAAGGTGGATACGGCAGCGAGGGCCAGGGCTGGAAATTTCATGCGGGACAATCCTGTCTTGAAGGTCATGCGGGCCGGATACGATGAACGCACCGGCCCGCGCAATGCTGATTCTGGCCGGACTTAGTAGGTCAGGCGCGCCCCGAAGACGACCGTGGTGCCGAACTCGTCATACTGCGAGAGGCGGCGCTCGCTGCCGAAATAATAGTATTCCGGCTCGTCGGTGAGGTTCTTGCCTTCGAGGTAGACCTGGAGGTTGTCGTTGACGTCAAACTTTGCCGACGCTTCGACGAGCAGGCGGTCATCCGTTGTGCGGTCGAGGTTCGCATCAACCAGCTCATCGAGATAGTCGCCGCGATAATTGGCCGATACGCGAAGGTCCCACGGGCCCTTGTCGTAACCGACGGCGACGTTCCAGATTGTGTCTGACTGTTTGAGGAATGGCACGTTGCGGCCATCCGGAAGCGTTGCTTCGCTGTCCGTGAAGGTCAGGTTGCCGGAGACCAGGAAGCCGTCCAGGGCGGCATTCAGGTCACCGAGGTTCTGGACGTAGTTGAACTCGACGCCATAGATCTCGCTGGAGCCGACATTGATGAAGGTCGAGACTTCCTCAATCTCGCCGCCATCCGTGTCGTCGCCATTGATGAACTCTGCCGGAATGCCGGAGAGATCGATATTGCCGGGCACGTCCGCGATGTCGAAGGTCGCCGGGAAGATCGCATTGGAAATGTCCTTGTAGAACACGCCAGCAGAGACGACCGAGAGTTTGGTCGGGTAGAACTCGATGCCAATGTCGAAATTGTTGGCTTCGAGCGGATCGAGGTTCGGGTTGCCGATCTCGGCTTCATCACGGTCATCATTGATGAAGAAGAAAGGCGCCATTTCACCGAAGGCCGGGCGGACCACGGCGGCGTAGTAGGCCGCGCGGCCGATCAGGCGGTCGCTGAACTCATACTTCGCGTTCACGCTCGGCAGGACGTTGGTGTAGTCATTGCTGAAGTTTGTTGTCGTGGCGGTGAGCTCGTCTTCGAGGACGACGCGTCCTTCAAGGTCCACATCGGTCTGCTCGATGCGGACACCGGCGACCAGCGTCAGCGCGCCGATGTCGAACGTGCCCATGCCGTAGCCGGCGATGATCTGTTCGTCGATCTTGTAGTCTTCCCCATTAGAGTCGAAGAAGCTGCCCTCCTCGTCAAGGTCGCCGGGGCCGAAAGCGCCGCGCAGGGCACGGGTGAGGCCCGGATCCGGCCAGGTCGGCTGGGTGTTGCCGAGGCGCCAGCCTGAGATGAAGCTGTCACGGGCGTAATCGGCGAGGCTGATGCTGTCATCTTCGTAGACGAGGATGTTTACATCCCGGATCTTCTCGCGGTCGCGGATCTTGAGACCGGCTTTCCAGGTCACCGGCGTCTGGCCGATCAGACTATCGCGGGCAATGTTGAACTGGGCTGCGTACTCGGTGTCTTCATTGACGGTGAATTCGCGCTCGAAGGCGTCGAGGAAGTAGTTTGCCGGGTCATAGACCGCGTCAAGCAGCGCGCCGTCTGACCAGACCGGCTTTTCCGGGTTCGAATAGTTGAGCGTGATGTTGCCGGGAACGACGTCCTGAATGTCCTCAAAGCGGAAAGCGGCATCGTGATTGTCGCTGTCGTCTTCTTCTGCATAGGCATAGGAGACTTCATAGTCGGTGTCCCAGCCATCCCATGTCGTCTGACCGCCGAGGGCAATCGTCTGGATCTTGCGGACTTCACGGCGAACGCGGACTTCAGCCTGGGTTTCATTCAGCGGGAAGGTGGCCGAGCTGTCGGTGAGTGTCGAGCCCGGCGCGACGATCTCGTTCTCATCATCGTCTTCATCGATGACGTCAGCAAGGTCGCGGAACTGCAGCACGTTGCGGACTTCGTCGTCTTCGTAGTTGTTGAAGAGGGTGCGCAGGTAGAGATCGGTCGATTCCGAAGCGCGCCAGTCGAAGTTTGCGACGAGGCCGATGCGCTCACGGTTGATGCCGTACCAGCGATGCTCATAGCCGTCGGACAGATAGTATTGGCCGGTGCTGTCGAGCAGGCTCCATTCGTCGGCTTCATTATTGTGCGCTTCGATACGCAGGTCCTGATAGTTGACGGACAGGGCAACGCCGAATGTGTCTGCGAATGTGTCGGAATACGTCAGGGTGGCCTTGGGCGAGACTTCTTCGGAAATCTCGTTATAGGCACCTTCCAGCTTGGCGCGGAAGAAGCGGCCATCGCGGTCGAATGCCGAAATGGTCTTGAGGTTGATGACGCCACCGAGGCTGTCGGCGTCGAGGTCAGGTGTCAGGGATTTCTGAACCTCGATCCCGTCCAGGAGGTCAGACGGGACGCCATCAAGAAGGACACCGCGGCGATCTTCCGGCGAGGGTGCACGCACGCCGTTGATCGAGGCGGAAATGAGGTCGGTATTGATGCCGCGGATCGAGACATAGCGGCCTTCGCCCTGGTCAGTCTCGATAGAGAGGCCCGGTACGCGGGCAAGAGAGTCGGCAACCGTCGTGTCCGGGAAGTTGCCGAGACCGTCGGAATCAATGACCGAAATGATCGAATTGGACGCGCGCTGCTGGTTGATCGCGCCGGCCTGTGCAGCGGCGGAACCAACAACGAGGATGTTGTCGAGGTAGCGGACATCTCGGCCGAGGCGGAAATCAGCTGAGGAGTCACCGGCGACGGTAATGCTCTGCGTCACTGGATCCGCGCCGATATAGGAGACGGTCACATCGTATTCGCCGGCTGGAATGCCAGAAAAGCGATAGTCGCCGAAACGGCCAGTGCTTGTGGTCCGGTTCAGACCTTCAATCGTGACCAGTGCGCCTTCCAGCGATGCCTCACCAGAGCCGTCCGTCACGGTGCCCTGAAGCACGTCCGCATTTGCAAGTTGCGCGATGCCAAGACTGACGACGCTGGCTGCCGCCAGCTTTCCAAGTTTGAAGTTCATGGAGTTCACCCCTCATTAAGAATGAGAGGCGGCTAACAGCGTTGCGTGACGGTTTGGCGTCAGCTTGGTATCAGAACGACTACAGTTTTTTCCAAATTTTATGACGAGGATTCCGCGTCACAGTTCTGTAGCATCTATGGTTGTGTGCGGCGCAGCAAAATCAACGCCTTAGCGTTTCCGGCTTCCGAGGATGCCGCGAAGCACATAGCGGGTGAAGTCACGCGCAAAGGTTCGCGTGGCGGTCTTCACGGCTGCTTCGGTCGGCGTCTGGCGACGCGAGCGGGACCTGGTGCGCGACTTCTTCTTTTCAAGCTCCCGCTTGGCCTTTTCCTCTTCCCGGGCGAGGCGCTCAGCCTCCCTGGCGGCCTCCTCTTCCTTCTCAAGAAGGATTTCGTAAGCAGACTCGCGGTCGATCGCTTCGTCATAGGTGCTGGCGACAGGGCTGTCGGCCATGATTTCGGCGCGTTCCCTGTCGGTGATAGGGCCAAGGCGGGACGAGGGCGGACGGATGAGGGTGCGCTGCACCACATTCGGCGCGGACTTTGCGTCCAGCGTAGAGACCAGGGCTTCGCCGGTGCCAAGCTGGGTGATCACTTCCTCTGTGTCGAAATCGGGGTTCGGGCGGAAGCTGTCTGATGCGGCCCTCACGCCCTTGCGCTCGGTCGGGGTATAGGCGCGCAGGGCATGCTGGATGCGATTGCCAAGCTGCGCGAGCACGCTGTCAGGGAGATCACGCGGGTTCTGGGTGACGAAATAGACGCCGACGCCCTTGGAGCGGATGAGGCGCACGACCTGTTCGATCTTGGACAGCAGCGCCTTGGGTGCATCCTTGAAGAGGAGGTGGGCCTCATCAAAGAAGAAGACCAGTTTCGGCTTGTCGGGGTCACCCACTTCGGGAAGCCGCTCGAACAGCTCCGACAGCAGCCAGAGCAGGAAGGTCGAATAGAGTTTCGGTGAATTGATGAGGCGGGTGGAGTCGAGAATGTTGACGATACCGCGCCCATCGCGGGCGGTGCGCATCAGGTCCTTGAGGTCGAGGGCGGGCTCGCCGAAGAAATCCTCGGCGCCGTCGCGCTCGAGGCCGAGGAGGCTGCGCTGGATGGCGCTGAGGGAAGCGGTCGCGACATTGCCATAGCGCAGGGAGACATCGTCCCGGACCTCTTTCTGGCCGAGATGAATGAGAAGTTTCTGCAGGTCTTTCAGGTCGAGCAGGAGCAGGCCTTCATCATCGGCATATTCGAAGGCGACGTTGAGTACGCCTTCCTGGGTCTCGGTCAGGTCCATCAGGCGGGCCAGCAGGGTGGGCCCCATTTCAGAGATGGTGGCGCGGACAGGGTGGCCCTTCTTGCCGAAGACATCCCAGAAGACGACGGGCGTGTCGTGATAGGTGTAGGCGTCTGCGAAGCCGATCTTCGTCGCACGCGAGGTGAACGCATCGTGCAGCTTGAACGTCTCGGTTCCGGACTTGGCGAGGCCTGAAAGGTCGCCCTTCACATCGGCGCAGAAGACCGGCACGCCCTCATTGGAAAAGCCCTCGGCGAGAATCTGCAGGGTGACCGTCTTGCCGGTACCGGTGGCACCGGCGATGATGCCGTGACGGTTTGCCCGGTTCAGGAGTAGTGTCTGGGCCTCGTTCTGCTCTGGTCCGCCGCCACCAAGATAAATTGCATCCGCCATGCTGTTCTCCTGCCACTCGCCATGAAGGTAGATGCAATCGCAGGTATCGGCAAAGCGCGCAATGGCAGCACTCGATGGAACAGCGCCCCGATCCATCACTTGTGGACGTTGAAAGGAGGTTTTCATGAGCAGAGATCCCGAGTGGCGCAATTTCCAGACGGAAGGGCAGGGCAAGGTCTATCAGGGCTATTCAAGACTGTATGATTCAATAGATGCGCTGGCGGCCATTGCCTTCATCATCGGCTCAGCGCTATTTTTCAGCGAAAGTACGCAGCGCGAAGCGACATGGCTTTTCCTGGTGGGGTCGGTTTTCTTCGCTGTGAGGCCACTGGTTCACGTGGTACGGGATTTTCACCTGGCGCGCGTGCCGGTGCCGGGCGATGAGGGGGGAGAGGGCGAGACATGACCATGCGATCGGGCATTGTCGGGATCTGGATAATCGCGACCGGCGTCATCATTGCGTTGCTTTATCTTGGCCGCTCGATTTTCGCGCCCTTTGCCATGGCGGTTTTCCTGTTCCTGGTGATGGAAGGGTTTGCCCGGGCCATTCATAACCAGATCAGCTTTATCGGCCGTACGATAAGCCGTGCAATCGCGATCCTGTCCGTCCTTCTGGGCTTCGGTTTCTTCATCGCACTGCTGGCGCAGGGCATTGCGCAGTTCGGTGGACAGGCCAGCGACTATGAGCAGCGGATCAATGAGCTGATCGCAGACGTCTATGGCATTCTGCAGATGGAAAGAGCGCCGACGCTGACAGAGATCGTGTTCAACGAAACCGGCCAGCGCTTTGTCGGTACGATCGCGAATGCGACCGGCGACCTGTCGGGCGACCTCGTCATCATCCTTATCTATGTCGCCTTCCTGTTCATTGCCCAGTCGGCGTGGGGCGCAAAACTCGACCGGCTCTTTCCCGATGCCGGCCACCGTGAGCAGGTGCGCGATGTCGGTGTTGCGGCGCGCAAGGGAATTGAGACCTATCTGTGGACGCAGACCGTCATTTCCGCGCTGATCACGGGGCTCACCTATGGCACGCTGCTCGTGCTCCAGGTCGAGAATGCGCTCTTCCTGGCGGCGCTGATCTTCGTACTGAACTATATTCCGACAATCGGCTCGATTGTGGCGGCGTTCGTTCCGCTGCTCTTTGCGCTGGTCCAACCAGAGGTTCCGTCATGGATTCCGGGCGAAGGGACGAATGAAGGCTACATCTACGCGGTCATCGTCTTTCTCGGAGTGAGCTTCTGGCAGTTTGTCATCGGCAATTTCGTGCAGCCGCGCATCATGGGGGAGACGCTGAATCTCTCGGCGCTGGTTGTTCTTTTGTCACTTGCCATCTGGGGCGCGATCTGGGGAATCCCCGGCATGTTCCTGTCTGCGCCATTGACTGTTCTGCTTATGATCCTGTTTTCACAGTCTTCTTCCACAAGATGGATTGCGATTCTGCTCTCTGCGGACGGGAAACCGGGTGATTTCGTTGCTGAACCCGCCCATAATAATGACATTATCACTGCAGAAACTTCTGCCCTCTAAGCTTGGCAAGGTATAGGGATCAAATCATATAGAGCTTAAGCAACGGTACCTAGTGTCGTCGCCGGTATCAGGCCTCCGCGTGCGTCCCCCCACCCAGCCTGCGGAGCGTCTGTAGGGCCCGTCAAACACGTCCCCGTTTGGCGGGCCCGTCCCCCAACCCTCCCGAAATCAATCTTTCGTTCAGATCGATCCGCTCATGAATCCGCGTACCGCGTCAGCGGCCAGCGTGAACTGTGCGAAGGTCGCCTTGGACGATGAAAGTGCGTTTAGCTGCTGGATCAGCAGCTTGCGGCTTTCATCGCGCGCTCCCAGCCAGGCATCGACATTTTCAGCGCCGAGCGCCTGCGCGGCCGCTTCTGCCTGATGGCGGCGCAGGTCCTCGATAAGGCGCCGGGTCGCAAGGCGTTCCCAGTAACTCGCCTCGTCCAGGTTTCTCGCTGCTTCGGCCCGCAGCCGGTCGAGCCGAAGCGCGTCGCCGAGCTTCAGATAGGTCGCAAATGCATCGTCCAGCGACGCACCGGTCGATGTGCAGATTGCGGCAATGTCGATCGCGATCGGCAGGACCGGCATGAGGGCAGCGCGGGTAGCGAGCTCTTCCGGCACGCTCGCATTTGACAGCGTCTGCATGCGCCGACGCAGCTGGGCGAGCTCAAATCCGCACAGCGTGTCGGCAAGCTTCGCACCGAGAATGTCAAAGGCTGGCAGATAGGTGTCGACGGCCTCGCGAACGCTCAGGGCGCGTGACTGGCGCAGCAGGGCCGCAATCACTTCGGCGATGGCGTCGGCTCCCATCTGCTGGAGGTCGGTCTGGGCGCTGGCATTGATCTTGTTGTCGAGCGCGTGGATGGCATCGCGATAGGCGGGCAGGTCAAGCAGGATGCGCGCCGTTTCGAAGGACAGGCAGATCGCTGCATTGTCTGCATTGGTCCGCTCGCGCAGACGCAGCAGCATGAGGGGGCCGCCCGCATCGATCAGCCGGTTTGCCAGCACGGTGGCGATGATTTCGCGGCGCAGGCGATGGGCCTGCATGGCGTCCGGGAACTGTTCCAGGTCCGTTGGGAAGTATTCCTTCAGGGTTTCCACGAACCATGGATCATCCGGCACTTTGGACGCGGTGATGTCATCGAAGAGCGTGATCTTGGACCAGGCCATCAGGACCGCGAGTTCAGGACGCGTCAGCCAGGCCTTGGCTTCTGCCCGGTCTCGCATTTCGGCGGTCGAGGGCAGGCCTTCCACGATCCGGTCGAGGACGCCGCGCTTTTCAAGATACACCATGAGCCGTTCATTGGCTTCATGGTCCCGTGCAGCCGTTGACTCTGCGAGCGTGAGGGCACCGGTCTGGCTGTAATTGTGGACAAGGACGTGTGCGGCGACGTCGTCAGTCATCTGGGCGAGGAGGCCATTACGCTTTCCGGTCGGCAGATTGCCATTGCGCATGGCCTGCGACAGCAGGATCTTGATGTTGACCTCATGGTCGGAGCTGTCGACGCCGGCAGAATTGTCGATGGCATCTGTGTTGAGGCGGCCGCCCTTCAGGGCAAATTCGATGCGGCCAGCCTGGGTGAGGCCGAGATTGGCGCCTTCGCCGATGACCTTTGCCTTGAGGTCGCGGCCATTCACGCGGATCGCATCATTGGCGCGGTCTCCGGCGGCACCCTGCGTCTCGTGCGAGGCTTTCACATAGGTCCCGATGCCGCCGAACCAGAGAAGCTCGCAATCTGCCTTGAGAAGGGCGTGCAAGACTTCGTCCGGGGTCGCCTCGTCCTTGTTGAGTCCAGTGAGCTTCTTGATCTGGTCTGTCAGCGGGATCGATTTGGCCGAGCGTTCAAAGATGCCGCCACCTTCGGAAATCAGGGACTGGTCGTAATCCATCCATGAGGAGCGTGGCAGGTCGAACAGGCGCTTGCGCTCTTCCCAGAGGCGCTCAGGGTCCTGCGGGTCAGGATCGATGAAGATGTGCATGTGATTGAAGGCTGCCTGCAGGCGGATCTGTTTCGACAATAACATGCCATTGCCAAACACGTCGCCCGACATGTCACCGCACCCGATGACGGTAAACGGTTCGGTCTGGATGTCCTTGCCCATTTCGCGGAAATGGCGCTTGACCGCTTCCCACGCGCCGCGCGCGGTGATGCCCATCTTCTTGTGGTCATAACCGGCCGAGCCGCCGGAGGCGAAGGCATCCCCCAGCCAGAAGCCGTGTTCGAGGCTGATTTCGTTGGCAATGTCCGAGAAGGTCGCTGTGCCCTTGTCCGCGGCGACGACGAGGTAGGGATCATCGCCGTCCCAGACCACGGTGTTGTTGGGGGGACGGACTTCCTGATCGACAAGATTGTCGGTGAGGTCGAGCAGCGAATTGATGAAAGTGCGATAGGCCGAAATGCCTGCATGGTGGCGTTCTTCGCGGCTTGCATTCGCCGGGATCTGCTTGGGGAAGAACCCGCCTTTCGAGCCGACCGGAACGATGACCGCATTCTTGACCTGCTGTGCCTTGACGAGCCCGAGGACTTCGGTGCGGAAATCATCGCGCCGGTCAGACCAGCGCAGCCCACCGCGCGCGACCGGGCCGAAGCGGCAGTGTACGCCCTCGACTTCCGGGCTCGACATAAAGATCTCGCGATAGGGCTTGGGTGCCGGAAGGTCGGAAATTTCCTGGCTGGCAATCTTGAAGCTGATGAAGGGGTAGGGCGTGCCGTCGGGTTGGCGCTGCCAGAAATTGGTGCGCTGGATCGCCATGATGAGGCGGGCAAGGCGGCGGATCACGCGGTCCTCATCAAGCGAAGAGACCTCATTGAGGCGCGTCTCGATCTGTTGCAGCGTGGAGAGCGCGATGGACATGCGCTCTGACAGGCTTTCCGGGCGGCCCGGGTCAAACCGGATGGAGAAAAGCTCGATCAGCGAACGCGTCAGCTTGGGATGGCGTTTCAGGGCGTCGATCTGCGTGGCACGAGCCGGGTCGAGTCCGGTCTGATGGCGATAGGCGCACAGGGCGCGGCAGAGTGCGGCTTCGCGCCAATCGGCACCGACAGACAGAACCAGCCCGTTGAAGCGGTCGTTTTCGGTCTGGCCCATCCAGACCGACACGAAGGCGTCCTCGAAGCGGGAAGAGATGGTGTCGAGGTCGAGCGCGTCCCCCGTTCCCGAGTGCATTTTCAGGGCATGGATCCAGTAGGTTGCCGGCCCGTTATCGACCGGCTTGGGGTCTGGTGTGACGGGGTAGCCGGTCTCGAAATAGACCATGAGACCCATATTCTCGAAGACGGGCACGCAGTCGGACAGGGTGATGGCACCGCTTCGCGAGTAGATTTTTGCGCGAACCGTGTCCTCTTCGTCCTCGATGTTGCGATAGGCCCGCATGCTGACGGGATGCCGGGGGGTGAGCTGGCGGATGGCATCGACGTCGCGAAGGGCTTCATCCGGGCTGAAGGCTTCGCGGTAGGCTGCGTTGAAGCCGGTCCTGAACCCGCTCGCCCGTTCAAAGTCATCCTGATCGAGATCAAGGCCGACCAGCGTTGCGCGGAATGCATCTTCCCAGGTGCGGTTAAGGTCCGCCACTTCCTGTTCGAGGCGGGCAAGATCGGGCTGGACGCTGCTGTCCGTCAGTTCGACGAGCAGGTGGACGCGGGCGAGCTGCGAGGCATCGAAGCGCGGCTGGAAGGAAATGAGCTTGCCCTTGAAGGCCTCGACAATATGCGCGCTCATTCGTTCACGAGCGGCTGTATTGTAGGCATCGCGAGGCACGAAGACGAGGACGGAGACAAACCGGTCGAACTGGTCCCGGCGCACGAACATGCGTGTGCGAGGGCGACCGACCAGGTTGAGCGCGCCCTTCATTAGCGGGATCAGCGTCTCGGCATCGGCCTGGAGGAGTTCGTCGCGCGGCCAGGTTTCGAGAATATTGGTCAGCGCCTTGTAATTGTGGCTGCCTTCAATCGCGCCAGTGGCCTCGAGCACGCGCTGGACGCGGCGGCGGACCCATGGAATGGCGCGCACGCTCTCATTGTAGGCTTCGGCGGTGTAGAGGCCGAGGAAGCGGGTTTCGCCAATGACGCGGCCCTGATCGTCGCGATGCTTGACGCCGACATAGTCACACAGCGCGCGCCGGTGCACGCGGCTTTTCAGGGTGGATTTCGCAACGATGAGCGGTGAGGGCTCCGACAGGAAAGACCCGATGGCTGGCGTCAGCATCAGCGGTTCGGCACCGCGATTGAGCACATTGCGGTCCTCGTCGCGCAGCAGGCCGAGATTGGAACCTTCGATCATGATCGGTTCTTCGGGCAGGACGGTGCCATCCGGCCCGGTCTCGAAGTCATAGGTCCGCGCGCCGAGGAAGACGAAGTGCTCGTCGCTCAGCCATTCCAGGAAGGCGACGGCTTCGGCCAGCATTTCCGGGTCTGCAAGCTTGCTCGCTTTCAGGCGCTCGATCTCGTTCGCCATGCGCTCCTGCATGTCGGCGAAATCGCGCACCGACATGGCAACGTCGCGCAGCGTGGCTTCGGCCTCGGCTTTGAGAGCCCGGCATTCGGCAGCGCTCAGCGGCGGCACATGGATCTGGATAAGGGACAGCGCGACGCCCTGATCTGTCTTCAGGATCGGGTGGAACAGGGCGCGGACTTCATAGGGAAACTCGGCGCAGAGGCCGAGCAGCGAGTCGACGAGGAATGGTTTGTCGAGGCTGACGGCTTCGAGGATGGTGGTGCCGAGCAATTTGCCGTCAGCGGTGCGTGCATCGCGCACGCGAACGACGGATGCGTCGCCCGAGAAGCCTTCAGCAAGCTCGGCAATCGAGTCCGCCAGCGCATCGCTGTCTTCCGCCGACAGCGACATCAGCGCGTCGTGTTCAGCCTCTTCCCGAAAGCGCTTGCGAAGCTCTTCAAGCGGCAATTTTCCCGCAGGTCTTGCGGGGCTGTGCGCGTGATCGGGCATGGAAGAATCCTGTGTGACTGGACAAAGCCAGTTCTACCCTGCGGCGCACCTTGCGGCAATTGCCCTTCGCACGTTGCAGGTGCGAAGGGCAAGAGGATTTCGACCTACCGCTCGGCAATCGCAGCCTTCAGGTCCTCGACCTTCTCAGACCGGAAAGCGGCGCAGAGATTGCCGCTTTCTTCGGCCTGGGCGAGCGAGCGCTCATAGCCGGGGATGGCGTCCTTCTTCGAGACGAAGAAGGTGCGTGCCGCTTCGATATCTTCGGCTGTACAGAACGAGCCGACAGCGCCGGCGGTCTGCGGCTTGCGGATCTCGGGCGTGCGCGAGATGAAATTGTCGAAGCTTGCCTTGTAAAGGCTCCACGCGACTTCCTGATTTGCCTTATTCTTCAACGATGTCTGCAGGACAGACCAGGTTTCCTGGCCCTGCCAGTCGCTGCCCTGCATCTCCTTGATGAGGTCAGCCATTTCCTGCTCTGCCGCATTGGCAACAATGGTCTGCAGGATCAGGCGGCGCTCATACTGGTTGTCATTGTTGCGCGCATATTCGAGCGCTGCGTCGTAGAAGTCGCGGCCGCCCAACTTCGTGCCCCACTTGATGGCGGGGGCCAGCGTGTCTGCATCGACAGCGGTCGGGTCAGGGTCGCCATCGACGCCGACAAAGGCAGCGGCGCGTTCGGCGAGGGCCTGGCGTTCCTCATCCATCGTGCCGATGTCGAGCAGCGCGGAGTAGAGCGACTGGAACAGCAGGCTCTCATTCTGGTCGAGCGAGCCTTCGCGCGCCTTCAGGGCCTCGAAGACCGGGCCATAAGTGGCCTGCGCCCAGCCGCGCATTGTGTCCTGATCTTCATCCGGCAGGGCGTTGAAGAGGCCTTCGGCGACCTTCACCGAATTAATCGCAACATCCCACTCGGCGGTCGCCGATGCTTCGAGTGCGTCGAGGACGGCGCTTGCCTGCACATCGCCGGCCCGGAAGGCAGCGCTGATGGAGTCGAGATAGGAAAGCTTCTGCGCGACGGTGAGGGCTTCGAACTCGCCGGTCAGGGCCGACCAGTTTTCGTCCGACAGGGTGAAGCGCATATAGCCGCCGGCCGCGTTCGGCATGACCCAGTCGGCGCAGGCCCCATCGAGCGGAATTTCAGTGGTCTTTTCAGTCAGCATCTGACGCAGCACCGTATCGCCAGCCGGGCTGGAAACGCGGACTGCAAACGGCACCTGCCAGGTTGACGCGTCTGCATCAATCCTTGAGCCGAGCGGTGCATAGCGCGACTGCGTCACGGTGATCAGGCCAGCGTCTTCGGCCTCACAAGCGGTCTCGACATTGAGATAGGGGATGCCAGGCTGGAAGATGAAGCTGCGGAAACTGTCGACGACGCCCGCATCACCGCTGCCATCCGCCAGCGACTTCATGAAGTCCTCGACGTCGGCGGCGTCATCTTCAAAGCGGCGCATGTGAATGCGCATGCCTTCGCGAAAACCCTCCTCGCCGAGATAGGTCTCGAACATGGAGAGGACGTGCCCGCCCTTGCGATAGGTGATGCCGTCGAAGGCGTCATTGATGTCGGCATTGCTTTCGATCGGGTTGCGGATCTGGCGGGCATTGATGAGGCTGTCGGAGCCCATGACGCCGATGCCGCCGCGCTGGGAGGCCCGGTCATAGCCCTGGCCGGGATAGACCGCGTCCATGGTCTTGTTGCTCATCCACGTCGCGAAGGCCTCATTGAGCCAGATATCGTCCCACCATTTCGGGGTGACGAGATTGCCGAACCATTGGTGGGCGAGTTCGTGCGCATGCGTTCGGAGCACGCCGCGGCGGCGACTGAGCGACGTCCGGTCCGAAATGAGCAGGGCGGCTTCGCGATAGATGATGGCGCCGGCATTTTCCATCGCGCCATAGGCAAAATCGGGGACCGCGATGATGTCCAGCTTGGCGTATGGGTATGGATAGTTGAAGTAGCTTTCCTGGAAATCGACCATCTCGTCGGTGATATCCATTGCAACCCTGAGCTGGTCGCCCTTGCCGGCTGGAGCAAAGCCGCGAAACGGCACGGGGGTCGCCCGCAGCGTGTTGGCGGGCAGGGCCGCGCCATCGCGCATGTCATACGGGCCGACAGCCAGCGCAACGAGATAGGACTGGATGGCGCGCGTCGGTGCGAAGGTGTGCCTGACCATGCCGCCATCGAGCTGGCTCGTTCCGGTCAGCGGCGCATTGGAAATGACCTGATTGCCCAGTGGGGCGGTGACGGTCAGCGTCCACGGCGTCTTGAAGCGGGGTTCGTCAAAGCCCGGGAACATGCGCCGCGCATCAATGGGCTCCATCTGGGTGGCGAGGTAGGGGCGTGCGTTCTGCTCTGCCTTGTAGAGACCGGCGAGACCGAAATTGTATGGCGCGCGATAGTCCATGACGAGGGTCGAATTGCCTGCGGGAACGGGGTCGGCGAAATCGATCTTCGACACACCGCCATCGGCGAGGCCGCCTTCGAACGTGCCTTCAATCTCGGTACCATCTTCAAGGCGGACATAGGCGCGCTCGATGGTCTGGTCGAGCGAGTGCAGCCAGATACGGGCATGGGGGGCTGACAGGCGAATCCTGATCTCTGCGGTGCCGGTGAAACCGTCCTTTGCCGGATCCGTTATGAGGTCAAGACTGTAAGCGGTAGGAATGACCGTGTCTGGAAGCTGACCGGCAGGCGGTGTTTCGAGCTTGATCGGTTCAATCTTTTCGCTGGCGCTTTCTGTATCCTTGGCGGTCGGGTTTGGGCCGCAGGCTGATAGAAGGGCGAAGCTGGCTGCACCAGCGAAGATGGTTGTTTTGAACCTGTTAAGCGTCATGAGGGATTCTCCGGGAAGGCATATTGCGGATCGCATGAAGCATGGATGGGCGCAATTCGCAAAATCCTTGTGCCGTTGCGGTCGCAATCGGGTGATTTCGGCCTTATAGGTGTGAATATATGAAACGGCTGTGGCATTGGCCAATCGATCCTCTGGCAAGAACGGTGCGTCTCGTACTGGGCGAAAAGGGCTGCGCCATGCAGGAATGCATTTCGGTGCCCTGGTCGCTGCCGGACGAACTTGTCGCAATGGCACCGGGCGCGATTGCGCCTGCGCTTGTCGACACGTCTGCGGAGGTCAAGACGACCGCCATCGGGACGCATGCCATCTGCGAGTACCTGGAAAAGGCGCACCCCAATCCGAGGCTGCTTCCCTTCGTGGCGAATGAATGCGCCGAAGCACGCCGCCTGTGGCGATGGAGCGAGGACAGCTTTGCCGAGGTCAATGCGACGCTGCTGACCGAACGGGTCAATCAGTGGGTGCGTCGCTCAAGCGACACGGACACTGCGTCCCTGCGGGCCGGTGTGCATGCCCTGAAAAGCAAGATGACGTTCCTCAACGGTCTCGCCGAGACGCGCGCCTATATGGCTGGCCGCTCCCTGACGATGGCGGACCTTTCCATTGCGGCGCACCTGTCGGCCTATGACTATTTCGGGGATGTGCCCTGGGACGTAACGCCAGACCTCAAGGCCTGGTATTCCAGGATCAAGTCGCGTCCGAGTTTCCGTCCCCTGCTGAATGACAAGGTGGATGGCACGCGGCCGGCGAAACACTATGCCGACCTGGATTTCTAGATGCCGGACACGCCCGCGAGCCTTGAAACGCAGCTGAAGGAGGCTGCGAGCGCGCTCGGATTTTCAGACTGCCGGATATGTCGCGCCGACGAGGCCTGGCGCGCGGGCGAGCGGCTTGAGCACTTCGTCGCCGAAGGCCGGCATGGCGAGATGGCGTGGATGGAGACGACGCTGCACCGCCGCAAGGCACCAACCGCGATGTGGCCGGATGCGAAGTCGGCCATCATGCTGGCCGTGAATTACGGACCGGACACTGATCCGCTGTCGCAGCTCGGCCTGAAGGCGCACGGCAATATTTCGGTCTATGCGCGTGGCGGCGATTATCATGACCTTATCAAGAAACGACTGAAACAGCTGGCGCGAAGTTTTGCCCAGATGAGCGGGGCAGAGGTGAAGGTATTTGTCGATACCGCGCCGCTGATGGAAAAGCCGCTGGCGGAGAAGGCAGGGCTCGGCTGGCAGGGCAAGCATACAAACCTTGTCAGTCGTGAGCTCGGCAGCTGGTTCTTTCTTGGCGCGATCCTGACGACGGCCGACCTTCAGCCGGACGCGGCCGAGCAGGATCATTGCGGCTCGTGCCGGGCCTGTCTGGACATCTGCCCGACCGATGCCTTTCCCGCGCCCTACCAGCTCGATGCGCGGCGCTGCATCTCATATCTGACCATCGAGCATGCCGGGCCGATCCCTGTGGAGTTTCGTCGGCCCATGGGCAATCGCATCTATGGCTGTGATGACTGTCTGGCGGTATGCCCGTGGAACAAGTTCGCCAGCCATTCAGCAGAGCAGAAGCTCTGGGCGCGGGCGGAACTGAAGCTGCCTGAGCTCGCTGATCTTGCTGCGCTGGATGATGCTGCGTTTCGCGAAGTATTTTCCGGCTCTCCCATCAAGCGGACCGGACGGAACCGGATGATGCGCAACACGCTTATTGCGATAGGCAATAGCGGGGACGCCGGACTGGTCGAAGGGTCGGTCCTGCCCCATCTTGATGATCCTGATCCGGTCGTTCGCGGCGCCGCTGTCTGGGCGCTGTCCTGCCTTGATAAGGCCCGGTTCGAGGTGGAAAGACAGGCCCGCGAAGCCAGCGAAGCTGATGAAGGGGTGAGGGGCGAATGGGTCCGGACGCCGTAACCGATACGAGATATGAAGAGAGCCGCACGAAAGTGCAGCCGCTGCGGTTCGTGCTGCGCTGGGTGTGGCGGCTGATCAGGATCGCCCTGCTCATTTTCGTACTGGCGCATGTCTATGCCATCTTGCTGAAATGGGTGCCTGTGCCGGGCTCGATCACGATGATGGAGCGGACACTGGGGGGCCATGAGTTTCGCCGGATCATCATGCCGCTCGATCGCATCTCTCCGCATCTCGTGACAGCGGTAATCGCCGCAGAAGATGCGCGCTTCTGCCAGCATGACGGGATCGATTTCGAGGCTGTTCAGAAAGCCGTCGAGGAACGCGAACGGGGTGGCCGGCTGCGCGGGGCGTCAACGATCACACAGCAGACCTCGAAGAATGTATTTTTCTGGAATGGCGGCGGCTATGTCCGCAAGGGCGGCGAAGCGTGGTTTGCGCTGTTCATTGATGGCATGTGGGGCAAGCGCCGCGTCATGGAAAACTATCTCAACACCATCGAATGGGGCGATGGCATTTTCGGCGCTGAAGCCGCGTCGCGTGTCCGGTTCGGCAAGCGTGCTGCCGATCTGACGGAACGGGAAGCTGCGCTTCTGGCGGCGGTTCTGCCCAATCCTCACAAATGGCGGGTCGATCCGCCGGGGCCGTATGTCAGTGGGCGGGCAGGTACGCTTCAGGCGCGCATGCGCGTGGTTGCCAATGAAGGTCTCGATGACTGCGTGCTCGAGCCTGAAAAGTGGCAGGCGCGCCAGCAGCCCTAGCCGCATTCCGGGGCGGCGCTATTGGCGCTGAGGCTGCCGGTCATGCTGCCCGCGCCTTGCAGGTAGGGATTGTCGGTCGGCACGAAGACGTCATTGATCACGCCATCATTCGGCGGACAGCCTTCGGCAAGGAGACGCGCGAGCGCGAGATCCTGCTGCGGTACCTCAAAGTCAGCCCATGCCTTCGGCTTCATGTCTGGCTCTTCGGCGAATGCAGGCTTGGTGACCGGCAGGATTGTGTCTTCAATGTCCGGACAGTCGGCGGGGCGGTCTGCGCCAAGCCGGTTGCAGCGAAACGCCTGCAGGGCTGTGATGGCCTGCTCAGCTGGCTGACGCAGTGCGGGTGTCGTCTCTTCCGCGTCGGTGTCAGCACCAGCCTGAGGCAAGACGGCGTCAGCGGTTTCTCCCGGAGTGGCGAGAATGGGTGACTGAAGGGCCGGCCGGTCGGTTTCGGACGGTTCTGGCTGGGGAGAGGGGGGTGCAGGGCGTTCAGGCGCCGGCGCCGCGGTCTGCGGCGGAGGAAAAGGTTCCTGCTCTGGTTCTGGTTCGGGCTCCTGCCGCTCCGGCAATTCGACGAGCGTGATCGGCACAATCACCGCCAGCTCGCTTCGGCCGGCATGGCCGGACATCAGGCCAAGCAATCCCAGGAGCGGGAGGTTCACTCCGAAAATCGAAACGAGCAGGGGCCAGCTCTGGCGCAGGCGCGCGTGGGCGCCCGTTGCCGGGGCGGGCTTATCCGCCTGCAAGCCTTTTTGCTTCCCTGATGTCTCCACGAAGGACCAGGGTTTCAATATTCTTGCCATCGATCAGCATCGCACGGTTGAGGTCAGCTTCGGCATTGTCGAAATTCTCCAGCTGCAGCCATGTGCGGCTGCGAAGCTGGAGGGCTGTGACGTCGTTGGGCTTCTGCTCCAGCGCGAAATCAAGGTCTTCAATCGCCGCGTCCCATCTCTCGAGCATCAGGTTGGCAGATGCACGGTCGATACGGACGTCAGCGTCGTCGCCGGAAATCTTCACGGCATTGTCGAGTGTGACGAGGGCAGCTTCGGGGTAGCCAGCCGTCAGCCAGGCATTGCCCGCCTGGGCCAAGTAGATGGCCCGGTCTGCAAGTGCGCCCGCATCTGGTGCGTTTGCAAGCTCCTCAAGCCGGGCGGCACCTTCCTTGTAATTGCCCATGGCGATGATCGCGAGGGCATTGCAGTAGCGCGCGGCCGGTCGTCCGCCTTCGCCGAGCCAGGCGAGGCTTTCCTCGAAGGCCGCTTCGGCATCCTGATCGATGAGCTCAATACATTTATTGAGGCGTAGCTGTTCGGCGCCCTGGATATCGGAAACGGCTGACTGGCTCATGGGCAAGATACCAAGCGCGATGGCAAGCAGGCTCATCCTTTAAAAACCCCTCGGAAACTCTACACATTGAAGCGGTACAGAGAGGTTGTGACACACGCAAATGACAGATCAGTCACGCAAACTGTTTTTGGTCGGCCCCGGCTATTCGGCGCGCGAGCTTGCTGACCTCTGCCAACGCGAAGGCGGCTGGCAGGTCTTCGGCACGGCGCGCAACGAGGAAAAGGCCGCCAAACTTAAAGAAGATGGCATCTCGCCAGTGCTGACAAGTGATACGGCGGGACTGCGCGCAGCCGGGCAGGACAGCCATTGGGTCATCTCAACACCGCCCGGCGATCAACGCTGTCCGGGCTTTGATCTTGTGGGCGGTCAGGCGGCAGACGCGGCGAGCATCACTTATCTTTCGACAACTGGCGTCTATGGGGATCTGGAGGGCGGCTGGGCATTTGAATGGTTACCGGTCAATCCCGGCTCGAAGCGGGGTGAACGCCGCGTCCTTGCCGAACGCCAGTGGCTCGGCGCGCGCGCCGATACGAGGCTGGTACGCCTGCCCGGCATTTATGGGCCGGGGCGTTCGCAGCTGGACAAGGTGCGCGAAGGCAAGCAGGAGCAGGTCGTCAAGCAGGGACAGGTCTTCTCGCGCATCCATGTCCAGGATCTGGCCTCAGGCCTGAAGGCGCTGATTGACCGGCCGCACCTTTCCGGTCCGTTCAATCTCTGTGACGATGAGCCGGCCCCGCCGCAAGATGTGATGGTTTTTGCGGCAGAGCTCATCGGTGCGGCGGTCCCTGTCTTCGTTGATCTGGAAACCGCCGATGTCAGCGAAATGGCGAAAAGCTTCTATGCCGAATGCAAACGCGTTCCGAATGCAAGGCTCAAGGCCGCGACGGGGTGGCGCCCAGCCTATCCGACCTATCGCGAGGGGCTGAGCGCGATCTTCAGGGCTGAGAATAACTGATATCTGGCTTCACGTGGCGGTGATTTGATTGACGCCGAGGTGACGCCTCTTACCTCTGTGTGCAAAGAAACGGCAAAACAGCAAGATTGGACCTGACAATGAGTGACCCGACATATACCCCGCCAAAAGTCTGGACGTGGGACAAGGAAAGCGGGGGCCGCTTTGCCAATATCAACCGGCCGATTGCCGGTCCGACGCATGACAAGGATCTTCCGGTCGGCAAGCATCCGCTGCAGCTTTATTCGCTGGGTACGCCGAACGGTGTGAAAGTCACCATCATGCTGGAAGAGCTGCTCGCGCTCGGCCATTCCGGCGCGGAATATGATGCCTGGCTAATCAATATTGGCGAGGGCGACCAGTTCAGCTCTGGCTATGTCGAGCTCAATCCGAACTCCAAGATCCCGGTCATGGCCGACCACACGACCGATCCTGTGACGCGCATTTTCGAGAGCGGGTCCATCCTCGTCTACCTCGCCAACAAGTTTGGCGCGTTCCTGCCGGAAGACCACCACAAGCGGACCGAGGCGATGAACTGGCTGTTCTGGCAGATGGGGTCGGCGCCCTATCTCGGCGGCGGTTTCGGCCACTTCTATGCCTATGCGCCGGAAAAATATGAGTATCCGATCAATCGCTTCGCCATGGAAGTGAAGCGCCAGATGGATGTGCTCGACCGCAACCTGGCTGAGCGTGAATACATGGCGGGCGACGAGTATTCCATCGCCGACATGGCGATCTGGCCGTGGTATGGCGCGATGGCCAAGGGCATCATCTACGACGCCGGAGAGTTCTTGGCAGTCCATGAATACAAGAACGTCATCCGCTGGACCGATCAGGTCGGCCAGCGCGAGGCCGTCAAACGCGGCCGCATGGTGAACCGGACATTCGGCGAGCCATCGAGCCAGCTGCGTGAGCGCCACGATGCCAGCGACTTCGATACGAAGACGCAGGACAAGGTTGAGGCGGCGGAGTAACGCTCCTTATCGGCGCGGCTCGATCAAATCCCAGAGATTGCCGAAGGCATCGCGGAAAACGGCGACCTTCCCGTACGGTTCGGTGCGAGGAGACTCCTCGAACGTTACGCCTGCGGCGGTCATCCGCGCATGGTCGCGGTCAAAGTCATCGGTCTCAAGAAAGAAGCCAACGCGGCCTCCAGTCTGATGGCCGATTGCAGCGCACTCTTTCTCATTTTTCGGTTGGGCCAGGAGGATCGCCGTTTCTGCGCCGGGCGGGGCGACGCGAACCCATCTCTTGCTCTCATTCAATCGTGTGTCTTCGAGCAGAGCGAAGCCCAGCGCGCTGGTAAAATAATCGATCGCCTCGTCATAGTCCGGAACGATGATCGTCAAAGCGGCAAGCCGGGGCATGAGTCTAAGCCGCCTCACCCTCAACCGCGAACGGGTCGTAATTGAGGATCGGGGCGAGCCACCGCTCCGCCGTGCGCATTTCCCAGCCCTTGCGCGCGGCATAGTCGGCGACCTGGTCGCGTTCGATGCGCCCGACGGCAAAATAGACGCTTTCAGGGTGCGCAAAGTAAAGACCCGAGACCGATGGCGCGGGGCTCATGGCGAAGCTGGTCGTCAAGGACACGCCGATCTCTTTTTCTGCGTCGAGCAGTTTGAAGATGGTCTCTTTTTCGGTGTGGTCAGGCTGGGCCGGATAGCCGGGGGCGGGGCGGATGCCGCGATACTTTTCCTTGATCAGCGCCTCATTGTCGAAGGCTTCATCTGCGGCGTATCCCCAGAGTTCCTTACGCACTTTTTCGTGCATGTATTCGGCCATGGCTTCGGCGAAGCGGTCCGCCAGCGCCTGGACCATAATGGCGGAATAATCATCGCCCTTCTCCTTGAAGTCCTTCGCGATCGCGTCCGCTTCGGGACCGGACGTGACGCAGAACGCGCCAATATGGTCGCCGCTGGCGGCCACAAAATCCGACAGGGCGAAGTTCGGGCGTTGATTGGTCTTCACCATTTGCTGGCGGAGCGTGTGCAGCGTGTCGCCGGTTGCGAGCCTGATATCGTCGCCATTCCTTGCCGCTTCCCAGAAGCCGATGACGGCCTTTGGCTTGAACCAGGCTTCGCCGACGAGACGCTGCATCATGGTCTGTGTGTCGCGCCAGAGGTCAGAGGCGGCTTCGCCAATGATCTCGTCTTCGAGGATTTGCGGATAGCGACCGGCAAGGTCCCAGCTTGAGAAGTAAGGCGTCCAGTCAATGTAGCGGGCGAGGTGTGCGAGATCGAAATCGGTAAAGGTGCGCGTGCCAGTGAAGGTCGGGGCAGGGGCTGAGGGCTCGTTGGCGGTGAAGTCTTTCTGGCGGGCCTCCTCGATGGGCAGGCGCGGTGTTGGCGGCCCGCCTGATCGGCTCTCGCGGATACGGTCATATCGTGCTTTTGTCGCGCCCCAGAGCGTTTCGCGGTCGTCCGTGTTCATCAGCGCCGAGACAACACCGACGGCGCGGCTCGCATCGCTGACATGGATGACCGGCGCGGTCTTCATGGCCGGCTCGATCTTGACCGCCGTGTGGACGGGCGAGGTCGTCGCGCCGCCAATCAGGAGCGGCATGTTGATGCCCTGACGCTGCATTTCTGCGGCAACGAACACCATCTCGTCGAGGCTTGGCGTGATCAGGCCGGAAAGACCGATCATGTCGACATTTTCCTTGATGGCCGTTTCGAGGATTGTCTCGGCGGGGACCATGACGCCGAGGTCGACGATGTCATAGCCGTTACAGCCGAGCACGACGCCGACAATGTTCTTGCCGATATCGTGAACGTCGCCTTTCACCGTGGCGAGCAGCACCTTGCCGTTCGACTGGTCGACCGTGCCTAGCTCTTCCTTCTCCTTCTCCATGAAGGGGGTGAGGTGTGCGACGGCGGCTTTCATGACGCGGGCGGATTTGACCACCTGCGGCAGGAACATCTTGCCTGCGCCGAAGAGGTCGCCGACGACATTCATGCCGTCCATGAGCGGGCCTTCAATGACGTGCAACGGGCGTTCCACCGACAGACGTGCTTCTTCCGTGTCCTCGACGATGAATTCCGTGATGCCGTGGACAAGAGCGTGTTCGAGGCGCTTGCCGACGGGCAGCTCGCGCCATTTGGTGTCCTTCTCCTGCGTCTTGCCCTTCTGGCCGCGATACTGTTCGGCAATGTCGACAAGGCGTTCGGTGGCGTCAGGGCGGCGGTTGAGGATGACGTCCTCGACGCGGGTGCGCAGCTCCGGGTCGATATCGTCATAGATGTCGAGCTGGCCGGCATTGACGATGGCCATGTCGAGACCTGCCGGGATGGCGTGGTACAGGAAGACCGAGTGCATGGCTCGGCGGACAGCCTCATTGCCGCGGAAGCTGAACGAGACGTTGGAGAGCCCGCCGGAGACGTGGCAGCCGGGCAGGTTTTCGCGGATACGCTTCGTCGCCTCGATGAAGTCGACGGCGTAATTGTTGTGCTCATCAATACCGGTTGCGACGGCGAATATGTTCGGGTCGAAGATAATATCCTCGGCCGGGAAGCCGACTTTTTCGGTCAACAGCTTGTAGGCGCGCTCACAGATCTCGTATTTGCGGTCTGCCGTGTCTGCCTGGCCGACCTCGTCGAAGGCCATCACGACCGTTGCCGCGCCGTAGGAGAGGACTTTCCGCGCCTGCTCGAGGAATTGCGCTTCGCCTTCCTTGAGCGAGATGGAGTTGACGACGGCCTTGCCCTGCACGCATTTCAGGCCGGCTTCGATAACCTCCCATTTGGAGCTGTCGACCATGACCGGCACGCGGGCAATATCTGGCTCAGCGGCAATAAGGTTGAGGAAGGTCGTCATCGCCTCGGCGCCGTCGAGCATGCCTTCATCCATGTTCACATCGATGATCTGCGCGCCATTCTCGACTTGCTGGCGTGCGACCTCGACAGCGGCGGCATAGTCGCCCGCCTTGATGAGGTTCCGGAATCTGGCTGAGCCGGTGACGTTGGTGCGTTCACCGATATTGATGAAGTTCTGGGAGGCGTTGGAGGTCATATTAGCTTTCTAGTCCAGCTGATCGTCTGAGGTATTGCCAATCTTTCGCAAGAAGGCGGCGCTCCTTGTCGATCAGGGAGTGAGAAATTCGGAAGTCAGGTTTAGGGCGCAATTTTCGTAAATAGGATGACGCTTTGCTACACATTCTGAAGACTTGGGATTGCTTCAGTGTGAACACATCTCCTGCCGTTTTTCGCACGGCAAAATGTTGGTTGAGGCGGGCCTGCAAGGCAACAACTGCGCTCCTGTCGGCCTCCTGCAGTGTCGGGTCGAGTACCGCAGTCATGACCGGGTCGAAAATCCGAACGTGCGCACGCCAGTCGCGGTTGTAGATGCCTTGGGCCTCAGACTGCTCGATCACCGTCATAAGGCGAACAGAGGGCAAGATATTGGTCTCAATAGTCATTTGAACATCGGCTGGATTCATCGGTAAGGCGAAACGTATCGGGATTAGACGCTGCGGGTCATGCCCGGCAGGCCGTCGATGCTCTCCGCATTCGACTCGAAGAACTTTTCATCGACGGCGTCGCCGTGCTTTTCGTAGGCGTGGTCCCAGGTGCGCTTGAGCTGGTCGCGTTCGCCCTTGAAGTCGTAGAAGGGTACGCCCCAGCCGCAGCTGTCGGAGACGCGGTCGAGTTTCACCGTCACGATGGCGCGGGCCTTTTCGAAAGCGGGGAAAAGCTTCAGGAGTTCCGGAAAGCGTGGATCGTCGAACTGCACCGCTTCGCCCTTTCCATAGAGGCGCACGATGTTCGCAGGCCCTTCAAAGGCGCAGAACATGATGGTGATCCGTCCGTTTTCCTTCAGATGGGCCATTGTCTCGACGCCGGAGCCGCCAAGGTCCAGCCAGGCCACAGTTTCCTCATCGATGACGACCAGGCTGTCATAGCCCTTGGGGCTGACATTGACGTGACCGTCATCAGATCGCGGCGCGGTCGCCACGAAGAACATTTTCTGTGCCTTGATGAAATCGATCAGCTTGTCGGTCAGTTTATTGTAGGTCTTGCCCATTCGTCTTCTCCTCAAAGCGCCGTTTTCATCGCGACCCAGATGGCCACTCCGACCAGCAGCGCGGCGAATATGCGGCCGAGTGCACGGCGTCGTTCCGGCTGCTGGATAAATCCTGCGGCCGACCCCGCGCCGACCACGATGGCAAAATGCACCAGGGTTGCGATGCTGACATAGAGCAACGTCAAAAAAAGATTTGTCCGGATGCCGAAATCGTCCTGCGGAACGAAGGACGGTAGCACGGTCATGTAGAACAGGAAGGCTTTCGGGTTGAGCACATTGACCACAACCCCGCGCCAGAAGCTCTCGATCAGCAGGCCGCGATCATGGCCGGAAACCTCATCGATTTCACTGTCGCGCCAGGTGTCCCATGCAAGCCAGAGAAGATAGGCAACGCCGGTCCAGCGAATGATCTCATAGGCCGCCCGGTTCTCGGCCACCAGGGCAGACACGCCGAGAAGGGCAAGAATGCCAATGATCAGCAAGCCGAGCGCCACGCCGGCAATTGTTGCCACACCGACAAGGCGGCCATGTTGAGCGCTGAGCAAGGCGACGTAGAACATGTTCGGTCCAGGCGTAAGTTCGATGGCGAGGCTTGCGACCAGAAACGGCACAAGCTCGGCGAAGGTCATGCTGCTTCGAAGGATTCAAGGCCGGCGAGGCGCATGCGGGTGCGGGGCTCTGCGGGCTGGCGCGGCTTCAGGCCTTCGACCGACTTCGCAATGGCCGCAATATGGTCTGGCGTGGTGCCACAGCAGCCACCGAGAATATTGACGATTCCGTCTTTCGCCCAGCCGTTCAGCGCCCCGGACGTCTGGCCCGGCGTTTCGTCATACTCACCCATCTCATTTGGCAGGCCGGCATTTGGATAGGCGGCGACCAGCGTGTCGGCGAGGCGCGAAAGCTCTGCAATGTGCGGGCGCATCAGATTGGCACCAAGCGCGCAATTGAGGCCAATGGCAAAAGGCTTGGCGTGGCGCACCGAGTTCCAGAACGCCTCGACGGTCTGGCCGGACAGTGTGCGGCCTGACCGGTCCGTAATCGTGCCGGAAATCCAGATCGGCAGCTTTTCCATGCCTTCGGCTTCTAGATCGAGGATTGCCTTGATGCAGGCCTTGCAGTTGAGCGTGTCGGTGATCGTCTCAATGAGATAGAGATCAACACCGCCTTCATTCAGGGCCTGCACCTGCTGGCGATAGGCTTGGTAAACCTCATCAAAGGTGACGGAGCGCGCGCCCGGATCGTTCACGTCGGCCGACATGGACAGCATCTTGTTGAGCGGACCTATGGACCCTGCAAGAAAGCGCGGCTTGTCCGGTGTCTTCGCCGTCCAGGCATTGGCGGCTTCGCGTCCGATACGCGCGCCTTCCAGATTGAGCTGGCGGACGGTCTCTACGTCGAGCTTGTAGTCATCCTGCGCGATGGTGGTGGCGGAGAAGGTGTTTGTCTCGGAGATGTCGGCGCCGGCTTCGTAATAGGCGTCATGAAGTTCGCGCACGATGTCCGGACGCGTCAGACAGAGGATGTCATTATTGCCCTTCTGTTCACCCGGAAGGCTGTATCTGTCTGACTGGAAGTCATCTTCCGTCAGCCCCTTGCGCTGGAACATGGCGCCCCAGGAGCCGTCAAAGATCAGGATGCGGTCTTTTGCAGCGGCCTTGAGGGCGGCGATGCGGGTCTGGCGGTCGGTCATTCTGGCAGCTCCATGCTTCCATTCTCGCGAAGCGGTGAAAAGGGATTGTGGGCGACTTCCCAGAGGTGGCCATCCGGATCTGCGAAATAGCCGGAATAGCCGCCCCAGAAAACCTTTTCAGCGGCTTTCACGAGTGTCGCGCCTGCTGCGATGGCACGCTCAATTGCGGCGTCGACAGACGCGGTATCGGGCTGGTTCCAGGCGAGAGAGAAGCTGTTGAAGCCTGTGCCACCGGCCGGAACGCCAGCATCGAGCGCCAGGCTTTCGCGTCCGAACAGGCCAAAGGCGAGGCCGCCCATGTCAAAGAAGGCAACCTCTTCCTGCGAGGCCGAGGAGCGTTTCAGGCCGAGCCTTTCATAGAAGGCCGCCGAAGCCTGAACATCATCCACCCCCAGTGTGACAAGGGTGATGTGGATCGGATTGTCGGTCATCAGGCTGCCTCCGCCTTGGCCGGTTTCAGGCCGAGCAGGTGGCAGGTCGACAAGGCAAGATTGGCGCGGTTGAGCGTGTAGAAGTGGAATTGCGTCACGCCGCCATCTGCGAGCTTGTGACAGAGCTCTGCGGCAACGTTGGCGGTGATCAGGTCGCGCGTATCGGCATCATCATCAAGGCCCTCATAGAGCTGGTGCAGCCAGTCCGGCAGGGTGGCCTGGCAGAGGCCAGCGATTTTCCTGAGGCCGTTGAAGTTCGGCTGAAGCATGATGCCGGGGACAATAGGCATCGTGATCCCGGCCGAGCGGGCGCGGTCCAGGAATTCGAAATAGATCTGCGGCTCGAAGAAGAACTGCGTGATGGCGCGGTCGGCACCGGCGTCCTGCTTGGCTTTCAGGTGGGCAAGATCGAAGTCCCAGCCGCGGCTGTCAGGATGGGGCTCGGGATAACAGGCCACCGACACTTCGAATACCTTGCCGAGGTCCGGCCGGTGAGCGCGAAGGTTTTCGATGAGCTCAATGACGGTCCTGAAGCCGCCGGGAGTCTCGACCCATTCTTCGCCCATGCCATTCGGGGAATCGCCGCGCAGTGCCACGATGTGGCGCACGCCCGCTTCCCAATAGTCTTCCGCCGTCTGCAGTACTTCTTCCCGGGTCGCGCTGACGCAGGTGAGGTGTGCGGCCGGCACGAGCGTTGTCTGGCTGGCAATCCGCGCAACTGTTGCCTGCGTGCGCTCACGCGTGGACCCTCCGGCGCCATAGGTAACGGAGACAAAATCCGGCTGCATCGGTTCGAGCCGGCGCACGCACTCCCAGAGTCGCTCGTCCATCGTCTCATTCTTTGGCGGGAAGAATTCGAACGAGACGCGCGGTCGTTTGCTCGACTGGCGGGCGGCTATGGACAGATCGCTCATGCGGCGACCTCCTTCTTGTCTACTGGCTTGGTCGCCGACCAGATCTGGACGGCAATCCCACGTTCAAGTTGTTTCGGTGGCTCGAAGCGCACCGGCTGGCTGAGGATGAGGCCGGCCCGTTCGGCCCAGCTCTCCATATTGTCATTGCGAATCCCAAGTCGGCGATGGCCGAACTCCTCGCGCATGAATTCGTGATCATGCTGGGCGAAATCAACGATGATGAGTCGGCCGCCGGGCATGAGGATGCGGCTGGCTTCGGCCAGGAGGCGTTCGGGGTCTTCCAGGTAATGCAGCACCTGATGCACGATGACGATGTCGGCGCTGGCAGTGTCGAAAGGCGTTGCGGTCGCATCGCCCTGCCGTAGCCTCGCATGGCTGACGCCGGCTTCCGACAGCTTCGCGCGGGCGAGCTGCAACATCTGGTGGGACAGGTCGAGCCCTTCGACATCGCGGGCCCGGTCCCCCAGAAGGGCGAGCATCCTGCCGGTGCCGGTGCCGAGATCGACAATGCGGTTGAACGGGCCGGGGCCGGCCATTTTCAGGATGGCGGCCTCGATCAGGTCGTCGGGATAGTGCATGGCGCGCAGCCGGTCCCAGTCCGGCGCGATCGAGCTGAAGAAATCGTCGGCCGATGACCGGCGCGCGTCGCGAACCGAATCCAGCCTTGCCCCGTCCTTGGGAAAATCGCCCTGTTCCAGGTCGATCTGTTCGAACAGGCTTTCGATCAGTGTTCTGGCCCAGCCTGAGGCGGGCAGGCGGTAGAAGACCCAGGCACCTTCAGGCTGGCGTTCGGTGAGCCCAGCTGCTGTAAGGGTTTTCAGATGGTGTGAGAGACGCGGCTGGCTCTGCCCGAGGACGGCCACGAGTTCGCCGACAGCGAGTTCACCATGGCGCAGCAAGGCCAGGATGCGCAGCCTGGTCGGCTCACCCGCGGCCCTCAATGCATCAACAATCTTGTCCGAACTCGTACCCATATAATCATATAAACATTCATTTATATGATATGCAAGGCGTTCGTCACCGAAGTGTTGCCCTGAATCCACTTGGTATCCGAATGAGTTTTATTCACCCGAAAGTAAGTTGAAAGCGGTCTGCTGCTTGCACATATCGAGCGGCTAGAAACGGAACAAAAAATGAAGCTTGCAGCTACGGCCGCGCTTGCGGCGCTCACATTGACGGCATGCGCGACCCCTGGTGAGGGCAGCAAGTCCGCTTCCGGCGTGTACGACCCGCTGGAAGGATGGAACCGCAATGTCTTCGCTTTTAATGAGGTCGTCGACAAGGCGGCAATCGAGCCCGTCGCGCGGGCCTACCGGGTCGCAACCCCTGGCCTGTTCCGCGATGGCGTCCATAATTTCCTGACCAATCTGCGCCAACCGGTCGTTTTCACCAATACTGTGCTGCAGGGCAACATCGATGCGTCCGGCGAAACCGTTGGCCGTTTCCTGATCAACTCGACGCTTGGCGTGGCGGGCATCTTTGATGTGGCCAGCAGCATGGGCGTGGCGAAACACCAGGAAGATTTCGGTCAGACGCTGGGTGTGTGGGGCGTGCAGGAAGGCCCCTTCCTGATGCTGCCCCTCCTTGGGCCGAGCAATCTTCGCGACGCTGTCGGCATGGGCGCTGACAGCGCCTTTGATCCACTCACATGGATTGAATTTTCGGGCGATCCAGACCTCGATGACGACATTGCTGTTGGCAGGACGATTGCCGGCGCGATCTCTACGCGCGAGCGCCTGATCGAGACGATCGAGACGCTGCGTGAACAGCCGGAACCATATATTGCGCTGCGCCGGAACTATACGCAGCAGCGTCGAGCCGCGATCAGAAATGGCGAAATTGAGGACGATCCTTACAAAGATTTGCCCGATTTCGATGCTTTTGGTTCGTTCGACGAAGAGGATTCAGAGCAGAATACTGAGCAGGAATAGGATCAATGAAACTTCGGAATGTTTTGATATCCACAGCCGCCCTCGTGGCTGTCGCCGCACCGGCACTGGCCGATGCGAAGACAGAAAGCTTTGTCAAGCAGAATGCCAATGAAGTGCTCAACTCGCTGAACAATCCAAATCTCAGCCAGCGTGAGCGTACCGAGCTTTTCAGCGGTTACATGGAACAGTTCGCGGATTTCGACGCTGTGTCAAAATTCGTGATCGGGAAATATGCGCGCCGGTTCACACCGGAAGAACTTCAGGCCTATCAGCAGGCTTTCCGCACCTATGCGCTGGCTGTGTATGAAAATGAGCTCGATGCCTATCGCGGCAATGAAGTGGTGATTGAAGGCTCGACGGATCGCACAGCAAATGACTCGATCGTCGATACGAGCATTGCCCGCGCTGACGGCAAGACGATGGATGTTCGCTGGCGTGTGCTGAACCGTGGTGGCAAGTACCAGGTGGTCGATGTCGCGCTGGATATAGATGGCAACCTGATCTGGCTGGCCATCGAACAGCAGGCGCAGTTCCTGGCTCTGCTGGACCGCACGAACGGGTCTGCAGATGCGCTGATCGACAAGATTTCCAGCATGACCGACAAGCTGAAGTCTACCCGCCGCGGATAAATGGTGCCCAACGCAACCTAATCAGGACCCCCGGCAACCAGGCTTGCCGGGGTTTTTTCTGGTCGCAACACATATAAAACCGGCCCCACCAAATCTGGCGGGGCCGGCGGGACGCAGTGAGCGTCCTGTCCTCAAGGAACGGAACCTGGATTAGTATTCGGTTTCCATCTCTTCGTCTTCAGTATCGATACCGAGATCCGCATCAAGCTCACTCTCGCTATCGTAGAGATCGTTTGACGTCTCGACTTCGACGTCCTGCTCATACTTGAAGATCGGCATCATCTGGAGATCGTCATAGGACGCGTCGATGATGATCGAGCCACCGTCGCCCTGCTCGATATTGATCTTGCTATAGGCGATCTGACGCTCGTCACCCATCATGTCGCCCACAATGGCATAGCTTGCCTTGCCGGCGTCGTTCAGGATGATGTCGTTGATACGGATGGACTCATCCGAATTTATGAATTCGGCGCTGGTGCCGATGATTTCGGAAGCCAGACGATAGTCGTTCAGGCCATCCTGCTCGAATTCGGCAACCTGCTCCATGGCTTCATCCGTCATGGCGACAGTGAAACGGGGCTCATTGTCGGCATCGACCGTAAATTGCAGCTGGTCATAAGGCAGGGCGCCTTTCTCACCAACGAGGTCATTGAGTTCGCCAGCCTTGAACACGATAGACTTGACCGTGCCGTCGGAGGCGAGGAGGAAGTCGTCAACGACAGCGACTTTCTCGCCGTCAGAGCCGATCACTTCGGCGCCGATAAGTTCGTCGGCGCTCATCTGAGCTGAGGTCAGATAGACCGTCTCGGCCTCGACCATATCGGCATCAGTATCTGTTTCGGCCATCAGGACTTCATCGTCCATCGTGGTCTCGTCCGCGAGTTCGGCCGTTCGCGTTTCATTGTACGAGGTCTCGCCATATTCGGTGCTCTCGCTTTGCGAACAGGCAGCACCGAGGATCAGCGCAGACGCGGCGGCAGTCATCATGAGATTCTTCATGTCAGTGTCTCCTTCTGGATTGGTGACTGTAAAACGGACGAAGCGAACGCGTGTTCCGTTTCGAGAGGTCACACTGCCTTACAAAATCGTCACCTGAGCCGGCGGAAATTGTCACTCCCGGGCCACTTGCTCCGATGGGCATGACGATCCATGGTGCAGAAAATTCGAGCCATTACAGGAACTGACCGATGAAAACGCGTGCCGCTGTCGCCTTCGAAGCCAAGACACCGCTAGAGATTGTGGAGCTTGACCTGGAGGGGCCGAAAGCGGGTGAAGTGCTGGTCGAAATCATGGCGACAGGCATCTGCCACACTGATGCCTACACGCTGGACGGGCTGGATTCAGAAGGGCTGTTCCCAAGCGTCCTCGGCCATGAGGGCGCAGGCATTGTGCGCGAGGTTGGCGCGGGCGTGACAAGCGTGAAGCCGGGCGACCATGTCATTCCGCTCTACACGCCGGAATGCCGCCAGTGCAAAAGCTGCCTGTCGGGCAAGACCAATCTGTGCACCGCGATCCGCGCGACGCAGGGCAAGGGCGTGATGCCGGATGGCACTTCGCGTTTCTCTTACAAGGGCCAGACCATCTACCACTATATGGGCTGCTCGACCTTTTCGAACTTTACCGTTTTGCCGGAGATCGCGGTCGCGAAGATCCGTACCGACGCGCCTTTCGACAAGGCCTGCTATGTCGGCTGCGGCGTGACGACGGGCGTCGGCGCGGTGGTCAATACGGCGAAGGTGCAGGTGGGCGACAATGTTGTCGTCTTCGGGCTGGGCGGGATTGGTCTCAATGTCATCCAGGGCGCGAAGATGGCCGGCGCGGACATGATTGTTGGCGTAGACATCAACAATTCAAAGAAAGAGTGGGGCGAGAAGTTCGGGATGACGCATTTCGTCAATCCGAAGGAGACGAAGGATGTCGTCGCCCACCTCGTGGAACTCACCGATGGCGGGGCGGATTATTCCTTCGACTGTACCGGCAATACGGATGTGATGCGGCAGGCGCTCGAATGCTGCCATCGCGGCTGGGGCACATCGGTGATCATCGGCGTGGCGGAAGCCGGGAAAGAGATCGCGACGCGGCCTTTCCAGTTGGTCACCGGCCGCAACTGGCGCGGCACGGCCTTTGGCGGCGCCAAGGGCCGCACCGACGTGCCAAAGATCGTCGACTGGTACATGAACGGCAAGATCCAGATCGACCCGATGATCACGCACGTCATGAAGCTCGACAAAATCAATGATGCGTTCGATCTGATGCATGCGGGCGAGAGCATCCGGAGTGTGGTGGTTTATTGATCCGTTCAACTACCACTCTGTTTTTGGCCGCAGGGCTGGTCGCGTGTTTGAGTGATCGTGCGCCTATGCGTTCTGAAAGGGAGTTTTGTGACGTGTTCGAGAGCTGGGTCGATACCGGTCCTCGAGGACCTGACCTGTCGCGCCAGATTACGTTTTTCAGGCCGAAAAGAGAGGAAAATCCGACGGTCGTGGTCCTTACCTCACTCGGCATTGACGGCGGGTGTGGTGAAGGAGACTGCTTGGACATTGCCGATGACGCGCTCGTCGATGCGGCATTCACAATGGCACACGGTTACCGAATCGACGATTATTTTGGCCTCGGGGCGTACTGCATCGGAAGATCACCGCCGGATTTCGATTTTACGGAAACCACCGGTCCGGTCAGCGTGGAAAGCAGGTTCGCGGGTGCTCAAGTATCGGTTACTTGGCAGAAAGCGGATTGTCCGGAGGCAGCCGATTTGTTCGAAGGATGTACCACACTGGACGTGACCTACTAACCAACCGAAAATGTATTTTGACCCACGATTTTCTCTGGCATCCCGCCCGACACTGATGCAGTTTGGCGCCGTCTGACAGGGAGGAATTCCAGACATGTACAGTCACATGATGGTCGGCTCGAACGATCTAGAAAAATCGAAGCAATTCTACGACGCGCTGTTTGGCGCGGTGGGCGGCAAGCCGGGGATCACCGACCCCAAGGGGCGCCTCATTTACATGCACAATGGCGGGTTGTTCCTCGTTACCAAGCCGATTGATGGCCAGCCGGCGACCCACGCCAATGGCGGAACGATCGGCTTTGCGATGGAATCGCCAGAACAGGCCGATGCCTGGCACAAGGCCGGTGCGGCGGCTGGCGGCAAGGAAATCGAGGATCCGCCAGGCTGGCGCGAGAACAATGGCATGAAGCTCTATCTCGCCTATCTGCGTGACCCGGATGGCAACAAGATTTGCGGCATGTGCCGCGGCTAGGCCGTCAGGCCAGTGCGAGCTGGCTGTTTTCTCGCTTGAGGCGGGGATAATCGAGCGTTGAGAGATCCGCCCCGCCGATGGCTTCAAGCAGGCTGTCGGCGCGGGCGCGGGTCTCCTCATCCATGCCGTGATAGACGTCGAGCGCGCCCTGCAGCCGCCAGAGCGGGAAGCTGCGCGCCGCTGCCTTTGTCCGGCAGCCTTCAATCTCGATCATGATTTCGCCGAGGCCGCGCGGCACGCGCTGTCCGATCTCTGCCTTTGCCGCCCATTCGCGAAACTGGATGGTAGTAGCGAGGAGGGCAGGCAGCTGTTCGCGCATCTGCCGCTTCAGGATCGGGATGAGAGTGTCGTGAACAGTGTCTTCGTGCGGCACGGTCTCGTCGCCGCGTTCGCCGCCTTCAACGCGCTCAACCCAGTCGGCGACGCGTGGCGCGACGCGTTTCATGAGCTCGCCGGATTTCGGGTCCCGGTAGAGGTGCGCGTAGAGCGGGCCGAAGAGGGCGAAGTCAGCCAGCGTGGTGCGATGGCCGAGAATGAAGGGGTGGGTGTCCAGATGAGCGGAAAACTCGTCGAGGAAAGCTTCGTAGCTTTTTTCGATGCCGGGAATGGTGGTCTCATTGACACCCAGCACAGGCAACGCGCCCTTGAAGCGGGCCCCGTTCTTCTTTCCGACCTCGTATTGTTCTTCCGGCGAAAGCTGCGGTGCCGATAGCGCGCCAAATTCCGCATAGGCCCAGTCTTCATTATACGACCAGCGATAGTGCATGGCCGGGATGACCAGCCACTCATCGCCGTAGAGGTGCAGCAATTCGCTGACAAAGCGCAGCAGCGGCGTTTCCGGCCAGACCGATGGTTCACGGCCTTCAGTCGCCTCGATGTGGGAAATGATGTCGCCGGTATCCTGGATGATCTGGCCATCCGGGGTTTTCACGACCGGAATGACGGGCCAGCCGACATTTGGAAGGATGATGTCGCGGTAGACCTCCTGCGTGGCCAGCTGTTCAGTAAATTGAACGCCGCGCCATCTGAGATAGGCACGTGCCTTGCCCGTGTAGTAGCTGACTTCGGCACCGAAGAGAGTGTAAGCAGTCATGACGTTGGGAACCCTTTGCTTCATCCCTATGTTCCAATCTCGACATTCGAAAGGAAAATCATGGCCGACTTCAAACATTTCTCCATCGTCGCAAGCGGCGACCTTGTTGAGGGCCACGAAGTGCCGGACGCTGAAGCTGGTCCAAAGGTCGTTTCGATGAAGGTCTGGGCGAGCGATGTCGAGCAGGCTGTCGATGTATATTGCGAGGTCGGCAACCGCATCGGTTTCAAGATCGACCAGAATGTCGAGGTTCACCGCACGCCGGCCCAGCAGCCCAAAGGCGATGACCCGACCGCCTATGATGTGCGCGTGCGCCACTGCACCGCCGAGAACCAGGCAGCGACGGTGAAGCAGGAATCGGAAATCCTGCGCGGCGAGCAATAGGTCTCTTGTCGGCCGATTTTCACGTCACCCCGACGTATCGGGGAACCGGCAGGCAGACGATCACGTTCCTGCCGGACGCATGAAAGAATATCGGTGTTCCTGATATTCTTTCTGGCATGATGGTGAGTTTCGCGGGCGCTAGCTGGCTCGGGGCATTCTGGAAATGGCTTCGCGCTGTGTTAGGTACGGCGTAGCCACCCCAACACAGATGCGAGGTTATTATCTTGGAGACAGTTTCGGAATGGACAAGCTTTGGCGGGGATCTCAGCGTCCACGACCATGAAAGCGAAACCCTGGGCTGCACCATGCGGTTTGCTGTCTTCGATCCCCCGCAGACCTCGGACGACCCCGTTCCGGTACTCTATTACCTGTCCGGCCTCACCTGTACCTGGGCGAATGTCATGGAGAAGGGCGGCCTGCAGAGAAAGGCAGCTGAACTCGGCGTGATGATCGTCGCGCCCGATACGAGCCCGCGCGGCAAGCAAGTCGCCGATGATGAGGCCTATGATCTCGGGCAGGGTGCAGGCTTTTACCTGACCGCAACTCAGGACCCATGGGCCAGCCACTACAGGATGGACCAGTATGTGATGGAGGAGCTGCCTTCCATCATCCGGTCCAATTTCGCCGCCGACATGAAACGCCAATCCATCTTCGGACATTCCATGGGCGGGCATGGCGCGCTGACGCTGGCGCTGCGCAATCCGGGCCATTTCCGCAGCGTGTCGGCTTTCTCCCCCATTGTGGCACCGAGCCAGGTGCCATGGGGCCAGAAGGCGTTCAAGGCCTATCTCGGCGACGATGAGGCCGCGTGGAAGGCTCATGATGCCTGTGAGCTGGTAAAGACGACGCAGCTCGACACGACCATCCTCATCGATCAGGGAGAGGACGACCAGTTCCTTGATGAGCAGCTGAAGCCACGCCTGTTCGAGGAAGCCTGCCGTGAAGCGGGCCAGAGCCTCGCGATCCGGATGCGACCGGGCTATGACCACTCCTACTACTTCATCTCGACCTTCATGGACGACCACATCATGCACCATGCCAAGGCGCTGTATGGGTGAGGGCTGACAGACCTTGTGCCAGCGCCCTTCGTGGTTCGACTTCGCTCACCATGAAGGGCGGGTGCACCGTAGGCTTCATGGTCAGAAAAGTCGCACAACGAAGCCGTATTGTGACCGGTTTCGGCTATTCTGCCGGTTGCTCGATGACACCGTTTGCGCGTTCAGCCCTGGTGGCAGGGCGCGATAGCAGCCAGCCGGCGACAAGCGGGATGACGATGCCTGGCAGGCCTTCATAGATGCCGCCATGCCATTCCAGGACGTAGCGCCAGAAGAGCGCGATGGCGACGCCGCCTACCATCAGGCCGATCGCGACCATCTCGCTGACGCGGCGACCGAGCGCATAGAGCGTCAGCAGGGGAGCGAAGGCGACGGCAAGCGTCGACCAGGCGAGGATGACAAGCGTGAACACGCTCTGGCTGCCAGCCAGGGCAATGCCGAGCGCGCCAAGCGTGACGGCAGCGGTCGCGCCCTTGAGCAGGTAGGGGTGTTCCAGCCTTTCCGGGGTGAGATCGTGCGTGATCGCCGCCGAGCATGAGAGAACAACCGAGTCCGCGGTCGACATGGTCGCCGCGAAGATGCCTGCGAGAATGAGGCCGACGAACACGTCCGGCAGGAGCTGCAGCGCCATGCGGGGCAGGGCGAGTTCGGTGTCGCCGAGCTCCGGCAGGAAGAGGCGCGAGAGCAGGCCCAGCCCGGCAGCGAGAATGTAGAAGAGAACGAAAAAGCTGTAATACCAGAAGCGCGTGCGCTGCATGTTCTTCTCATCATCCAGCGCCATGAAGCGCACCATGATGTGCGGCTGGCCGACGACCGAGAAACCGGCAAAGAGCCAGCCCAGCACAAAAAAGACGATGGCAAGCCCGCCCGTGCCGACAAGTTCGCCCTGTTCTGGCCAGAGATTCATGTAGCGGCCATCGTCGAGCGGCATCATCGAAGCGAAGGCCCCGCCAATACCGCCCTTGTCGGCGAAGGCAACGACGCAGAGGATGATGAGGGCAACCAGCATCGAGATCGACTGGACCGCGTCGGTCCAGATCGAGGCGCGGATGCCGCCGGCAATGGAATAGGCGATGATCATACCGGCGACAGCAATGGCACCCAGGCGTGGATCGATGTCGAGGACACCTTCCAGCGCCTTGCCGCCTGCCGATATCTGTGCGGCAGCGTATGCGCCCAGGAACAGCACCATCACAACGGCGGCAATGCGCCGCCAGGTCGCGAAGTCATCACCATGCCAGCGTGACAGGACCGCGGCAAAGGATGCTTCTTCGGTCACGCCGGTCGCCTTGCGCAGCTTTCGGTGAATGAAGGTTGAGCCGAGATAGTCGCCAACGATCCAGCCGAACATCAGCCAGATGGCCGAAAGACCCGTGGCATAGGCGTATCCGATCACGCCAATGAAAAGATAGCCGGAATTGTTGGTGGCAACGGCCGACAACCCCGTCAGCCAGGGCGAGACGCTCTGGCCGGCGAGGTAATAATCGGTTCGTTCTCCTGTCGCCTTCCGGGCCGATGCGAGGCCGACAATCAGGAAGATGGCGAGGATGACGAGAAAGCTTGCAATGATCATGAGCCGGACGCCTTAAGCGGCTTCGCGTGGCTTGGGTGCGTCCACTGCCGATTCAACGTGGCCTTCGACAAGCGCCCGGTGGAGGACTTTCACCGCCTCGTCATAGTCTTCCTCGGCGACAATGGCCTGGAGGTCGACATTGCGGGTGAGGTGGTGCAGGCCAAGCAGGCGAATGTTTGCGTCGAACAGGGCCTTGGTGGCGCGGGCCGTCAGCCCGTCCAGTTCAAGGTTGGAGCCGATGACCGACACCATTGCAACCTTGCGGATGGAGACTTCGGCATTCGGGAATTGTTCTTCCAGATCCTCAGCCGCCTTTTTCAGGGCGTCGCGCGAACAGTTCACATAGTGGGTGATCGTGTTGGCGTTTGAGTTCTTGGTCACGATCCAGATATTGTGGCGCGTCAGGGCTTTCAGCGCTTCGGCGTCATAGCCTTTCACGCCGACCATGTCCTGCTCGAAGAGTTCGAAGCAATAAAGGCTTGGAATGCCTGTGACGATCTCTGCGCGCGGCTCTTCGGGACGGAAGCCGTCGGTGATGATCGTGCCGGCATCATTCGGGTCAAACGTGTTCTTTACGCGAAGCGGAACGCCAGCCTGACGCAGGCCCTTGGCGGCTTTTGGGTGGACCGCTTCCATGCCCATATTGGAGAGCTGGTCGGCGACATCGTAATTGGTCTCGCCGATCTTGCGCACCTTGTCATCGCCAACCAGTTTCGGGTCGGCGCTGGAAAGGTGAAACTCCTTGTGGATGATGGCTTCCTTCGCGCCCGTCAGCGCGCCGATGCGCGAGAAGGTCACTTCTGTGTAGCCTCGGTCGTATAGCTTCACCATGCCTTCCAGGCAGCCAGCATAGCCGGTGACGATCGGAAGTTCCGTTGAAAAGTCGATGCTCTCGAGCGCACCGCTGATGCGCTCGTCAAGCGTGCGCTTTTCGTCGTCGCGCCAGCCCGTGAGGTCGACGAAGACGGCATTGATGTCGCGCTGGCGAAGCAGCAGTGTGGTGTTGTGTGCGGAATGGGCTTCGCCCAGCGCCGCGAGCATTTCGCGAACCGTCAGAAGGTGCTCGTCGAGACGGAACTGTCCGTATGAGCAGAGGCGGTGAAGGTCGATCAGGCAGTTGCGGACGCCTTCGACGCGCTCCAGCACGAAATTGTCGGCAATCTTGCGATCTGAATGGTCTCCGAAGACTTCGGCATTCTTCTCGCGCATCGCCTGCGACAGCTCGGTCAGGGCCTCGCTCCACTGCCACTTGTTTTCGGCGCTGGCAAAAAGCGCGTAGACGCCGGGCTTGCCGGACTTCTTGTGCTCCAGCAGCAGGTTGGTCATGCCGGCATAGGCCGAGACCACGAAAATGCGGTTGTAGAGCGCATCGCCCTCGCGCCCATTGATGAGGACGTTGTCGAGGATAACGGGCGTGTTTGCGATTGACGTGCCGCCAATCTTTTCAACGGTGTGTGACATGAAATGTCTCTTCTGTTGGTTGCGTGTGGATGCCGGCCCACCCCTGTCGGGCGGGCGGCGTCCCACAGAAGCCAGGCTGGACCTAGCCTGCGGTCTCGAGGTCTGAGGGTGCGGCGTAGGAGCCGTCTGCCTGGTGGACCTCATGGCCGGTTACTGGCGGATTGAAGCAGCAGGCCATGTGCAGCTCTTCCTCCGCGCGCAGGATGTGCTTGTCGTGAAGGTTCAGTGCGTAGACAACGCCGGGCTTGATCTCATGCGTCTCGCCCGTGGCAATGTCGGTGATCGAGCCCTTGCCCTTCATGCAGTATACACTCTCGAAGTGGTTCTTGTAGTGAAAGGTATGCTCAGAGCCGGCTTCGAGCACAGTGATGTGGAAGCTGAAGCCCATGCCGTCATCTGCGAGCAGCAGGCGGTAGGACGTCCACTGCGCGTCGGAGACTGCGCGGTCTGTGCCTTTGATTTCGTTCAGGTCGCGTACAATCATGGTGTTACTCCGCTGCAATCTTGGCGCTGGACGTTGCTTCCTCGGCGGCTTCAAGCAGGATGCTGAGGCCCTTCCGGAATGTGTCGACGGGGGTCGTGAGCGGCGCGAGGACCTTCACGACTTCGTCATTGGCGCCAGATGTTTCGATGATCAGGCCTTTCTCGAAGGCCCGGCTGCAAATGTCCGAGGCCAGGTCGCCAGTACCGACGTCCACGCCCTGCATCATGCCGCGGCCCTTGAGCTTCGCGCCCGGGATCAGGTTCGCGATCTTCTTCAAGCCTTCCGTCAGGATTTCCGACTTCTCACGGACCTCCTTCTGGAAGCTGTCATCGCTCCAGAATTTTTCGAGCGCGACTCGGGCCGTCACGAAGGCGTGGTTGTTGCCACGGAAGGTGCCATTGTGTTCGGCTGGCTTCCAGATGTCATGTTCCTTCTTGAGAAGGACGCAGGCAAAGGGAAGGCCCATACCCGAAAGCGATTTGGCCTGGGTGATGATGTCAGGCTGGATACCGGCAATCTCAAAGCCGAAATAGTCGCCCGAGCGGCCACAGCCGGCCTGGATGTCATCGACGATGAGCAGCGCACCATGCTTTTTGGCGAGGCGGGCAATGCCCTGCATCCACTCTTTCGAAGCAGCGTTGAGGCCGCCTTCGCCCTGAATGGGCTCGAAGATGAACGCGGCAGGCGCGTCGAGGCCGGAAGACGAGTTCTCAAGCATCATCTCGATCTGGTCGAGCGTGTCGACATCGTCGCCGAAAGCGCCGGCATAAGGAAGGTGGGTGGTGCCGTGCAGGCCGCTGCCACCCAGGCCAGCGCCTGCACGTTTGCCAGCATTACCGGTCAGCGCGAGGGCGCCGAGCGTCATGCCGTGGAAGCCGTTGGTGAAGGCGACAACATTGCTGCGACCGGTGACCTTGCGGGCCAGCTTTACAGCCGCCTCGACGGCGTTCGTGCCGGTCGGGCCGGTCATCATGATCTTGTAGTCCTTCATGCCACGCGGCGTGAGGATGTGCTTTTCGAACGCTGCGAGCCAGGCGGCCTTCGCGTCGGTGTACATGTCGAGGCCGTGGGCCACGCCGTCGCGCGTGATGTGCTCGATCAGGGCGGCTTTCATGTCCGGATCGTTGTGGCCGTAATTCAGCGTCGAACAGCCGGCAAGAAAGTCGATATAGGTCTTGCCGGATGCGTCAGTCATTTCCGAGCCGGAGGCCTTGACGAACAGGGTGTCGAAGTTGCGGCAATAGCTGCGGACCTTCGATTCCCGTCGTTCGAAAATGTTGTCTTGGATGTCGGTGATATCTGTGAACGCCATACGTTCGGCTCCTGTGTGGTCTGGTGTGATGATGAGCGGCGGCCGGGATTGATGTCAGGTGCCGGCCGGCAGCTCGAATGGGCCAATGGTCACGAGGATTTCACTGTCGTGACGGCCTTTGAAGTGGCGGTCCTTGTCAAAGAACGCGCCCTCTTTGAGTGGAGCATCCAGCCAGCGGGCGATGCTCCGGAACAGGCCCCAGGAGGCCTCATTATCCGGCGTGATCGTCGTCTTCAGGTATTTGACGGACGAGCAGGCCGGTCTTGAAAAAATGTCTGCGACAAGGCGCTTTGCGATGCGCTGGCCGCGCGCCTTTTCGCCCACCGCAACCTGCCAGAGAAAGTAAACGTCTGGCTCCTCCGGTGGGATATGACCCGAAACCCAAGCAACAACTTCGCCGTCAGCGCGGGCGAGCGCGCAGGTCTGCGCGAAGTGGGTGGTCTGGATCAGGTTCATGTACAGCGAGTTGGTGTCCAGCGGGGGACATGCGGCGACCAGATCGTGCACAGCCGCGCCGTCTTCGCTGCGCGGCGCGGAAATTTCGATATGTGCGGCGCTCGACTGTTGGGCAGCGCCAGATATTTCGACTGTGTCGGTGCTCATATCTTGCTCATTCAATTGCCTGGCAAAGGGACCATAATTTGTTTGACAAACTATCTAATGATCTCTTTTGGAGGTTCAACCCCCTTCGTCAGAACTGTGAAATTTCATTTCATACACTTACGAAACCAATCTGCCCGCCTATATGTTCCATAGATAATTAGATGATAAAATATATTTGCGCTAAAAGGAATATTCTGTATGCCCCAATTATCCGAGGGATTTTAAGCCGCCAGATTGTCAGCGGTGAATGCGGATATCTGGAGCGAGGGGATGACCGAACAGAGCGAAGTGGCGCTCGTGGCGCTGCGTCGGATCATGAAGGCAACAGCCGTCAATGTTCGCACTGTTGCCCACCAGACGGGGCTGACCGCGTCGCAGCTGCTTGTCCTGCAGGTGCTGCGTACACGTGGCGAAATGCTGACCGGCGATCTTGCCCGCGCTGTCGACCTGAAGCAGGCGACCATCTCCATTCTGCTCGACAAATTGCAGGACCGCGGCCTGATCGAACGTCGACGTGGTGAGAGCGACAGACGCCGTGTGTGGGTGCACATCACCGAACAGGGAAAGAGTACGCTGCAAAGCGCGCCGGACCTCCTCCAGTCGTCTTTCCGGACGCGGTTTTCCAGGCTGGAAGACTGGGAACAGGCAACGCTTGTCGCCGCCCTGCTGCGTGTGGTGAGCCTGCTTGATGCCGACAAGATCGAAGCCAGCCCGCTGCTCGACGTCGGTGATGTCAACGACCTTCCCGCGAATGACACAACGCCGCCCATTCGCTGACGGCTGGCACTTTCCCGTTTGCGTTCGCTAGTCGAAGAAGCAAGCCAGGAAGGCGGGGCTAGTGTCCTGTCTTCAGGCATCTGCTTGTTCTTTACGCCGTGTTCCTCCCTTTCCATTTGCTGAATGCGAGCGGGGCTGTAAGTTCCCGCTCAAGCGACCATCGAATCGGGAGTATGCGAGATGAAGAAAAGCATTACGGCAATGGCACTGGTAATCGGCATGGGGCTGGTGACCGCGTGCGGCGGCTCAGGCGACGAGCCGGGCGAAGCTGCTCCGCCACCACCTGTAGAAACCGAAACGCCAGACGCCGACCCGGCGGAACCGGCGGAGGCCGAGACGGCTGAGACAACGCAAGCCGCCGGCAGCTCGGAATTTGCCGCCCTGCCGGAACCCTACGCATCGGCTGACTTTGACCGCGGCAAGCGCGTCTTCCTGCAGTGCCAGTCCTGTCACACGCTGACCGATGGTGGAGCCGTCGTCCTTGGCCCGAACCTCTACGGAATGTTCGGCCGGGAAGTCGGCACGTCGGATGGGTTCGAATATTCAGCTGCGCTTCAGGAAGCTGACTTCATCTGGACCCCAGAGCTGCTCGACCAGTGGCTGGCGCGTCCGCGGGACTTCCTGCCTGGCAACAATATGAGCTTTGCCGGTGTGCAGCGCCCCGACGACCGTACGGCTGTTATCGCCTATGTGATGTTACAGACCGGGTATGAGGCGCCGTAAGCGGCCGCTCAGGAAGACAGCCCCAGCGGCTTCATCAGCAAGACATCTACACATTCGCCCGCCACAAGTGCGGGCGAATTCGATTTGCGCATCAAAAGCGCATTGCCGCTGACAAAGGGTGAAATGAGCGAGCTGTCCTGACTGCCGGCAGGCTTCACCTCAACCATGCCTTCGTCGGTAATGCGGGCATTGGCGCGCATGAAATGCGTGCGCGGTCCATTCGATGGCAGGTCGCAGCAGAGCCGGGCGGGCACGAAACTGTGTTCCTGCCCGGTAATGAGGGGCTTCAGGAACAGCCAGGCACAGACAAAGGCCGATGCCGGATTGCCGGGCAGGCCGAGTGTGACGGCGTCGTCCTTCGTGGAGAACCAGGTTGGCTTGCCGGGCCGCACGGCGATCTTCTCGAACACTGACTGAAAGCCTGCACCCGCAAAGGCGGGCCGCATCAGATCATGATCGCCGACCGATGCTCCGCCGACAGGCAGGAAGATATCGATCCGCTTTGCTGTCTCAATACGCTCCGAGATGGCGTCGAGATCGTCCGGTGCGACCCCGAGATCGACAGCTTCGCCGCCCCAGCTCGAGATCAGGGCTGAGAGGCCAATCGGGTTCGAATTCACGATCTGGCCGGGCTGAAGGTCTGAGCCGGGTGGGCGCAGCTCATCGCCATTGGCAAGGATGCCCACGCGGGGACGCCGGTATACTGAGAGGGTCGCAAGGTTTGCTGCAGCGATCAGGGAAAGCTCAGCCGCACCGAGCACTGTACCTTCGCGGAGCAGTGTGGCCCCTGCTTCAAAGTCCACGCCGGCTGCGCGGATGTGTTCGGCCGTGTCATAGGCGCGGTGACAGGTAAGGGTATCACCGTCGCGGGTGGCATCTTCCTGTATGACGATATGGTCTGCCCCCGCCGGCAGGACGCCGCCGGTAAAGATGCGAACCGCTTGTCCGGGGCCGAGCGTTCCTTCAAACGGCGCGCCAGCAGGCGCTTCGCCGATGACATCGAGGGTCGAACCGGTGGCCGCGACATCGGCGATACGGACGGCATAGCCATCCATTGCCGAGACGGCGGCAGGCGGACGCGACACCTGCGCAACGACATCGCTCGCCAGTCGCAGGCCAAGCGCGTCGGCGAGGGCGACGTTTTCCATGGTGGGGGTCGGTGCGTGTTCGGCGAGGAGGCGCAGGGCCTCGTCGACGCTTGTCAGGTCGTTCAAGGCTCGCCCTTCCGGTAGTCTCCGGACTTTCCGCCCGTTTTCTCGACCAGTTCGATCCCGCCAATCACCATCGCCTTGTCGACGGCTTTCAGCATGTCGTAGAGCGTGAGGCAGGCGACTGACACGGCAGTCAGCGCTTCCATCTCGACGCCGGTCTGGCCGCTTGTCTTTGCCCGCGCGGTGACGGAAACGGCGCTCTCGCCAGCAATCGGCTCAATGTCGACCTTCACGCTTGTCAGCGGAAGCGGGTGACAGAGCGGGATGAGGTCGGCCGTTTTCTTTGCGGCCATGATGCCCGCCAGCTCGGCGATCGCGATCGGGTCGCCTTTCCTGGTGTCACGGCTGGTCGCGAGCGTCAGCGTATCGGCCGCCATGTCGACCCGGCCACGCGCAATGGCGGTGCGCTGCGTGACGGCCTTGTCGCCGACATCGACCATACGGGCGCGCCCGTCCGGCCCGATATGGGTCAGGTCACTCAATGTGCGTGCTCCAGATGCTCCATCAGGCGGGGCATCAGTTCCACCAGGTTACAGGGTTTGTGACGGCTATCGAGCTGAAGCGAGATGACCTTGTCCCAGCCATCTTTCACCGCGCCGGTGGAGCCGGGCAGGCAGAAGATGAAGGTTCCGCTGGCGAGGCCGGCAATGGCGCGCGACTGCAGGGTCGAGAGGCCGACACTCTGGAAGCTCACCTGGTGGAAGATTACCGAAAAGCCTTCGATCACCTTGTCGAAGAGCGGCGTGAGCGCCTCCGGGGTCACGTCCCGGCCGGTCAGGCCCGTTCCGCCGCTCGTGATCACGACGTCGATATCCGGGTCTGCGATCCATGTTGAGACCTGGGCGCGGATCGCAGCCTTGTCGTCGGTCACGATCTTCCTGTCGGCGACGACGTGTCCTGCGCCTTCGATGCGCTGGGCGAGCGTGGTGCCGGACGTATCGGTGTCGAAGGTGCGCGTGTCGCTGATCACCAGGATGGCGATGCGGACCGGGATGAATTCGAGGCTTTCATTGATGCCGTGCATGGTGTGTGTCCTTCAGCTTCGCGTCCAGCGGGCGCGATCCTTATAGTCTTCGGCGCGGGGTTCAATCCATTGCGTTCCCGAGGCGGTCGTTTCCTTTTTCCAGAAAATCGCTTCGGTCTTGAGATAGTCCATCAGGAAGTCGGCGGCCTCGAACGCCGCGCGCCGGTGCGCGGACGCTGTGGCGACAAAGACGATGGCATCGCCGGGAGACATGTCGCCCGTGCGATGGATGATGTGACTGTCAATCAGGGGCCAGCGCTCATGTGCCGCCTTGCGGGCCTCTGCGATGCCGGTCTCGGTCATGGGTGAGTAAGCCTGAAGGTGCAGGGTCTCGACCTTGCTGGAGGAGGCCTGATCGCGCACCAGCCCCGTGAAGCTCACCACCGCGCCTGCGCCGGTGGCGCGAGCCGTGAATTCGCTGAGGGCTTCGGCAGCATCGAAGGGCTGGTCGGAAATCCTGATCATGGTCAGCCGCCTCCGACAGGGGGCAGGAAGGCTATTTCGTCCCCGTCAGTGACCGGATAGGGATCAGTGACGATCTCGCCATTGACTGCGAGGCGGACGGAGGCCTCAAGCAGCGCGCCGTCGAGCGCGTTCTCCTGGTCCAGCCAGGACCGGACCGCAGACGTGTCGGAAACGGACGCCGGCAGGCTGACCTGCTCGCAGAAGGTACCCGTCACATCGCTGAGACGTCCGAAATAGAGGATTTCTGCCATTGATCAGCCTCCGGTCACCGACATGTGGCGGGGTAGGGCAGGGGTCTCGGCGCGGTCACGAATAGCAAAGTCATGCTTTTCGGGCTTCCTGAGCAGCGCCCGGTCAAGCGCGGCATCGAGCGCCTGTTCAGGACTGTCGCTTTTGCGCAGGGCGCTTCTGAGATCAACATGGTCATCCTGGCCGAGACACATATAGATGCGCCCGGTACAGGTTACGCGGACGCGGTTGCATCCGGCGCAGAAATTGTTGGTGAGCGGCGTAATGAAGCCGAGTTTCCCGCCGGTTTCACGGATGCGGACATAGCGCGAAGGGCCTGCCATCCTCGTGTCCGTAGCTTCGTCCTCCAGCGTCCAGAGCTGGTCGAGCCGGTCGCGGATCTCGAAGAGCGGAACGTACTGGTCGATGCGGTCTTCGCCAGTGTCGCCGAGCGGCATGACTTCGATCAGGGTCATGTCGAAGCCGCGACCATGCGCCCATTCCACCATGTGCGGAATCTCGGCCGCGTTCTGATGCCTGAGCGCGACCGTGTTGATCTTGATCTTGAGGCCGGCCTCCTGCGCGGCATTGATCCCACGAATGACCTTGTCGAAGTCTCCGCGGCGGGTGATTTCGCGGAACATGTCCGGGTCGAGCGTGTCGAGGGAGATATTCACACGGCGCACGCCGGCGGCATGCAGGCGTTCGGCATCGCGCTCCAGCAGGGTGGCATTGGTGGTCAGTGTCAGCTCATCGAGGCCTGTCCCGAGATGGGCGCCGAGGCGGTCAAACAGCTGGCCGATATCCTTGCGAACCAGAGGCTCCCCGCCCGTGATGCGGACCTTGCGGACGCCGCGGCGAATGAAGGCAGTGGCAACGGTTTCAAGCTCTTCCAGCGTCAGAAGGTCCTTCTTCGGCAGGAATGTCATGTGCTCGGCCATACAATAGGCGCAGCGAAGGTCGCACCGGTCTGTCACGGACAGGCGAAGATAGGTCACTGTCCGCCCGAAGGCGTCCCGCAGGGGCGGCGGAGTGATCGGCGCGAGACTGTCAGGCATATCGGGTCTCCAGGCTGGCCATGAGATCGGCCAGCGTATCCACATCGCGGGCTTCTTCAGCCCGGAGCGCAATGGCGGCGGTATCGCTGAGCTTGGCGAAGACCGACTTTGCGCCCGTGTCGCCGGTCAGGCCACAAAGCGCGTCAAAAGTCTCGTCTGAAAACATGGCGGGTGGAAGAAAGATGCCGTCTGCCTCACTCATGACCGCGCTGTAGCCCTCTGCGTGTCTGGTGGCGACCTCGAAGAGGTGCGCGTCGCTGAGACCCGGCATGTCGGCGAGGAGGATCATGATGGATGCGGCCCCAACGGTTTGGCGGGCCGCCTCGACACCGGTGCGAAGGGATGTGGACTGGCCGTCCTTCGCCACCGGGTTTTCGACGATCGTCCAGCCATGCCTTGCAAGGATCGACGCGCGTTCGGCCTGGCCCGGAGCGGTGACGGCGATGCGCGCTGCGCAAGGGACGGTCTGGAGCAGCCGCGCCGATCTTTCCAGCAGGGGCGCGCCGTCCAGGTCAGCGAGCAGCTTGTCGCCATTCTCGAACCGCGTCGATTGTCCGGCCGCCAGCAGGATGACAGCCGTGGAAGCGAGCACATTGGCTTTCTGGACGTGGTAGGCCTCGACAATTTCGGCCATGGCCGACACCGCCAGCATCGATGCATCGCGCATGGATCCAATGAGGCCGATGGGGCCGCGAATCCGGTTGACCGCAGGCTGGGCTACCCCGCTTGCCAGCAATTGCTGGGTCCGGCGCTGATGTGTTCTGGCGCTGCCGACGGCGCCGACATAAAAGGCGGCTCCATCCAGCGCCTGCTGTAGCAGCGGCACTTCCCAGTCCGTGTCGTGGAACATCAGGACGAAAGCCGTGAAAGGATCATCGCTGTTGGCAGGAAGTGCGGTGGGCGTGTCCAGCGCCTCCGCGTCCTCAAAGCCTTCTTGCCTGGCGTGTGAGAGGTCTTCGCCATCGCGAAGCTGTAAGATTGTCTCAATCCCGCTCGCGCTGGCGAGACGCGCAAGGGCGAGGCAGTCTGCGCCGCGCCCCGCGATGCGGAGCCTTAGCTTCGGCGTGTAGCGCGCCTTGAACCCGTTGGCGGCGCTGAGGCAAAGATGTGCAGGCTTTCGGGCCTGCAGGCGCTCGCGGCAGGCCGTGATGGCGGCAATGTCCGGGGCGGGGTCTATGATGAGGTCTATGGCACCGCCGCAGGGCAAAGGCAGGTCCGTGAAAGGAGAGCCGGCGCCATAGCGCAAGCTGCGCGATTGTCCGATCTCCAGTGCTCGCATGGCCTGAAGGGCGACATCGGCGTCTATGCATCCGCCGGAAATATAGCCCGCAACAGCGCCGGTCGCGCTGACGGCCATCAGGGCCCCCACATCGCGAACAGCCCCGCCATGCGTGCCCGTGATCATGATGAGGGCAGCGCCATCGCTCGCATGCCACGCCAGAAACTGGCTGAGCACGTCTTCGGCGTGTTCAAGGTATCGAGCGTTCGGCGGTGGCATGAATGCCGTTGTAAACGCTCATTTAGATCGAGGCCAGTGCTAATCGTCGCGCTCAAGAGCCATCAGCTTCTTGAGCGCCGTCACACTGCTGGCAAGCGATGTTTCATTTATCGAATGATAGAGGGCGAGCACCTGGTGGCCGGTCTCGGTTACCTCCGAGCCGCCGCGTTCTGTGCCGCCATGTGTTGATTTGACAAGCGGTTCGGCGAAGTCGCGGTTCATGTCTTCGATCAGTTTCAACGCGCGGGGATAGGACATACCGAGGCCGCTCGCTGCCTTCGAGATCGAGCCAGCCTCGTCTATGGCAGCCAAAAGGGATGCCTTGCCGGGGCCGAAGCGACCGCCATGGCCGAGATTGATCCGGATGCTGAGAGAGAGGTCCTGCCTTGTCATCTGCGCACTCCGGGCACTTCGATGGGCAGACCTTCGGCGCGTTTGGCGAGATAGAGTTCGACGGCGAGATAGTCGTCTGAACCGTAGGCCAGGGGCTCTGCCCGCACGCCGGCATCACAATCTCGAAGGCGGCGCTGCAGCGATCCGAGTGACTGCCATTCAAACCGGTAGCCGGGAAACGCGGTGCCATGCCCCTGACTGATCGTGTCGCCGCGCAGCTGCCTTCCCCAATTGTCGTTGTGGCACTGATTACAGGCAAGATTATATTGCCCTCGGCGCGTGAAAAAATAGTCTTCACCGCGCCGGTACCAGACCTCGGCGGGGCCGGACACATCAACCTTCACCGGCTCACCCCTGGAGAGATGCGAGACAAAGGCGGTCAGCGAGAGCAGATCGTCGGTCTCATAATTGAGAGGCTCCAGCCCCTGATGGCGCGTGCGGCAGAGATTGATGCGCCCTTCGATATTGGTGAGCTTGCCGGTGGTTTCGTCCACGGAAGGGTAGTGCGCAGCAGCGCCTTTCAGTTCAGCACCGTCCTCGCCGTGGCAGGCCGCGCAGGCTTTCGACTGCTGGGGGGCGGCTGCAAAGAGGGCGCGCCCCCGATCGACCCAGAGAAAACCGGGATTGGCGAAATCGTCATCCTGAAGGGCCTGGGTGTCCGCCTGCAGAAATTCATAGCCGGAGATCAGGGCCGAGGCGGGAAGCTTTTCGCGCGCCTCATCGGCTGTCGGCGCCGGCGTGCATGCGGCGGCGGCAAGGGCGATGACCGGGGCCGGCCACCTCATTCTACGCTGAGCGAATGGGTTTCAGACCAGGATTGGCCGTTCTGGTCCGTCCAGCGAAACTCCAGCGTGCCGGATCTGGTCGCACGGGTGTAGAAGGTGAGGAAGGGGTTTGCGGCAATGCCCGGATGAAACCTCGCCTGGAACACCGTGTCGCCGTCATAGGTGCACTCGAATGTGGTGATGATGTCGCGTTCGATGATCTCGCCGCGATTGTTGCGGCGGTAGCCTGTTTCCATCGGGTGCTGGATCAGCGCCTTGAGCTCGATGATCTCGTCCCTGCTGGCGGTATCGGGAGCGGAAATGCGAATGGACATGCTGTCTCCTATCCGATGATGCAGGCGGCGAGGGTGACGACCGTGCTCGCCTTGCCGAGCCACAGGCTGCCGTCGCTCATTTCGGCGACAGCACGGATTGTCTGCGTGCCGGCCATGCGAATGCGGGTGGCGACCTCGGCCTTGCCGGCGCGTGGGCCGAGCTGGAATTCGGCCACTTCAGCGAGCGGGTTGCGCGGCGAAATGATGGCAATGCGTCTGACGTGGTTCTTCTGCGTCATCGGGCTGTCGACCGTGACCTTGATGGCAACCGAATTGCCGTTCTCCGCGATTGGCGGCAGGTCAACCGTCACGCGGCCTTCGTTCAGCTCTCCGTCGCCAAAGAGGTCCCTGATGGCCTTGTCAGCGTCTGCAGCTTCTGCGGAGGTCGACATTGGAAAGGCTGCGCACACCAGGCCGGCCGTGCCAAGCGTGAGAAGCCGCCTGCGGTCGAGCATGAAATTGAACTTGTCCTGTTTCATCATTTCCATTTCAGGCCTTCAGACTTGAAAGATAGGCCACGAGGTCTTCGATCTGCTGCGCGCTGAGCGCAGGCTCTCCGAGATATTCGCGTCCGACCCGGTTTAGACCGTGCTTGCGGTAATATGAGGGCATAACGGTTTCTGGCCAAATTTTCTGTGCGCCCGCAATGCGCATCCGTATCTGGCCCTCGGTCAGACGTTCGCCCAAATGGGTGAGCGGCGGACCGACATCGCCCTGAAATTCCGCATCAAGGCCCTCGATGGCGTGGCAGAGTACGCAATGGCCCTGGTCACGGTCTGTGAAGACGGTGAGGCCGCGTTCGGCATTGCCGGACTTGCCTTCGAGGCTGTGCACGATGGCGTCTCCCTCGACCTCGACATCGCTGGCAAATTGATAGGCGTCATCCGGCTGGCACGCTGCGAGCCATATCGACATGGCGCAGCCAAGGACAACTCTCACCCAAACGCCTCTTGCGTAATGGTGCGGAACCAGGTGTCGGCCTGCGCGGCTTCGGCGGTCCGAACGCTGTCATCGGCGTTTTCGGGGGAAAGGCCGCCCGCGCCGTCGATACTGGCAAGCTGGCCATCGGCATTCGAATAGACACCGGTGATAGAGATCGCCTGATCGGGCGAAATATAGGAGTAGCAAGTATTGGCGAGCACGGTCGGTTCAAGGTCGAGTCCGGCAACCTGACGCGCGATCTGCATGGCGCAGAACTTGGCCTGCAGGTTCGCGGAGAATGCTGATTTCGGCATTGGCGCGGCGATGGTTGCGTCGCCGATGACATGAATGTCCGGCTGCAGGGTTGATGAGAAGTCGAGAGGATTGATCGGGCACCAGCCTGTCTCGTCGGCGACGCCGGCCCGCTCGGCGATCTCGCCTGCCTTTTGCGGCGGGATGACGTTGGCGACGCTGGCGGCGATGTCTTCAAAGTCAGTCGACAGCGTCATGGTCGGGGCATCGACGGACACCACTCGCCCGAAATCAGCTGCGCCGCGCCATTCAAGATGATCCGGGTAGAGCTTTGCCCAGGCTTCGAGGAAGAGCGGCTTCTTTGAGAAGCTGTCCTTGGCGTCGAGGATAAGGAGTTTTGATGCCGGCTTCTGCGTCTTCAGATAGTGCGCAATGAGGCTCGCACGCTCATAGGGTCCGGGCGGGCAACGGAAAGGGGCGAGCGGGGCGGACATGACGACCAGGCCACCATCCTCCATCGCTTCGAGCTGCTGGCGAAGGAGCGAGGTCTGAGCACCCGCCTTCCATGCGTGCGGCATGACTTCCGCGGCAGCTTCGTCATAGCCTTCGAGCGCGCCCCAGCGGATATCCACGCCGGGCGACATGATGAGCTTGTCGTAGGCAACCGACCCGCCGCCTTCCAGAAGGGAGACGGTATGGGCATCGACATCCACATCCCCTGCGGTCTGGTGGACCACGTCGATCCCGAGCGCGCGCAGACCGTCATAGGTAAAAGCCTGCTGGCTGATCTCTCTCTGTCCGCCAATCACGAGATTGCTGAAGGGACAGGCGACGAAGGTCTCATTCGGCTCGATCAGGGTGACAGAGGTATTGGGCAGGAAGTGCTTGAGGAATTTCGCAGCTGTCGCGCCGCCAAAGCCGCCGCCGATGACAACGAGGCGGGCATTTGTCTGCGCAATCGCACGGGGTGCGAGTACGGGCAGCGCTGCCGTTCCCGCGAGGCCAGCGAGCAAGTGCCTGCGAGAGAGGGTGACACGCTTGCTCATTCGTCTTGCCCCGCACCGAGATAGTCGCTGATGGCCTGAAGCTGGTCTTCGCTATAGCCGCGGGTCAGACGGTGCATGACCGTCGTGCCGTCGACTTCGAGACGATACCGGTCCAGCGCCGTCATGATGGCCTCGCTCGTATAGTCGCTGATGTCGGCGATGCCACCACCCATACTTGAGTGGCAGCCTGAGCAGGTCAGGGCGAGGCCAGCCACAGGGCTGAGCCCTGCATTGGCCTGCGCCCCTACGCTCTCATCGGGCGTTGCCGCTGGCGAGCAGGCAGCCAGACCAGCCCCTGCGAGGAGGCCCGCAAGGATGAGGCCCCGGACCTTTCGGATCATGCGTCCCTCAGTGACTGGTCCTTGAGCGGGAGCTGGCGGATGCGTTTGCCGGTCGCCGCATAGATGGCATTGAGGACGGCAGGCGCCGCGACCGCGATGGTCGGCTCACCCACGCCGCCCCAGAAGCCGCCGGACGGCATGACAATCGTCTCGACTTCGGGCATCGCGGCGATGCGCATCGAGGGGTAGGTGTTGAAGTTCTTTTGCTGAACTTCGCCGTCCTCAAAGGTCACTTCCTCATAGAGCGCAGCCGAGAGGCCGTACACGAAGGAGCCGGCGACCTGCGCGTCGATCTGCTGCGGGTTCACGGCATAACCGGGATCGGTGGCGGCAACGATGCGATGGATTTTCAGCTCGCCCTCTTCGCTGACGGTCACTTCCGCGCAGGCAGCGGTGTAGCTGCCGAAGGAGTAGAAGGCGCATAGACCGCGGGAAAGCCCATCCTCCGCACCCCAGCCGGACTTGTCAGCCACGGCTTGCAGGACGGCGGCGAGCTGCGGGCTGTCCTGTGTATGGGCGAGACGGAACTCCAGCGGGTCCCGGCCGGCCGCATCGGCAAGTTCGTCCATGAAGCATTCGAGATAGATCGCATTCTGGTTCGCGTTCACGCCGCGCCAGAAGCCGGGGCGAACGGGCGGGTTCCGCATCGCGTGATCGAAGAGGACAGCCGGGAAGGTGTATTTCAGCGTCTGGTCTTCAGCGCGCGCATCCACACCGCTTGGGAGCAGGCCCTGGAAGGCAAAGGCGTCCATGCCGTCGTTCAGCGCCTGTGGCATCAGGCCGGACAGGATGGACTGTCCGGAAATGCGGATCTTCAGACCCGTCAGATTACCGTCAGCATCGAGCGCGCCCTGGCACCGGGCCTTGGTGATCGGGTGATAGAAGCCATGCTCCATGTCTTCTTCACGGGTCCATAGCAGTTTGACAGGCGTGCCCGGCATCTGCTTGGCGATCTTCACGACCTGGGTGACATAGTCGTTCATGCCGCGCCGACCGAAGCCGCCGCCGAGCAGGAGCTTGTGCACATCGCACTGCGCGATCGGTATCTCGGCAGCCTCGGCGGCAGCGGCCAGCGCCGCCTCGCCGTTCTGCGTCGGGCACCAGACTTCGCATTTATCCTCGGTCCAGATGGCGGTCGCGTTCATGGGTTCCATGCAGGCATGGTTCTGGAGCGGCGCATTATAGCGTGCCTCGACGATCTGTGCGGCGCTGTCGAACGCAGCATCGACATCGCCGATCTTGTTGCCGACAAAGGCCTCTTCGGCCTCAAGCCCTTCGTCCAGCTCGGCTTCGAAGGCACTGCTGGAGAAGTCAGAGCCTTCTCCCGGAGTCCACTCGATCGGCAGGGCATCGAGCGCAGTCTTTGCCTGCCACCAATAGTCAGCGACAACAGCAACGCCGGGAAACTGACCGTCAATCTCAACGACCTTGCGAACGCCCGGCATGTCGGCAATGGCGGACTCATCGAAGGAGGCGAGCGTTGCGCCGCGTTTCGGCGGCTGCTTGATGGCCGCGTTCAGCATGCCGTCAAGCATGATGTCGGAGCCGTATTTCTGCGCGCCTGTGGTCTTGTCGACCGTATCGAGACGCTGCTTCGGCTGGCCGATGATCTTCCACTCGGAGGGGTCCTTGAGGGTGATGTCCGTCGGTGGGGTAATCTTGCTGGCATCGTCCGCCACGGCGCCATAGGTGAGCGTGTCGCCTGATGGGCCGTGCGTGATGACGCCTTTGGCAACCGAGCATTCGCTGACAGGAACACCCCAGCGGGTGGCGGCGGCTTGGATGAGCATGAGGCGTGCCGCAGCGCCGCCTTCGCGAACATAGTCATGGCTGCCGCGAATGCCGCGCGAGCCGCCAGTCGAGAAATCACGCCAGACGCGGTCACGCGCGAGGTTTTCACCGGGCGTCGGATACTCGGTCGTCACCTTCTCCCAGTCACATTCGAGCTCTTCAGCGACGAGCTGGGCGAGACCCGTGAGCGTGCCCTGACCCATTTCCGAGCGGGCAATACGGATCGTTACTGTGTCATCGGGCTTGATGTGGACCCAGGCATTGACCTCGGGAACCGGTTCGGCGTCTGCCATGGGCGGGGTTGGCGTATCCGCGCTTTCGCCCGGCGAACAGGATGCCAGAATGCCGATGGTCAGCCCGGTGGCACCAGTGCCGATGATGAAATTGCGGCGGGAAAGTTTGATTGTGTCAGCCATGTCCGTCTTCTCCCCTTAAGCCTTTTTCGTCTTGGCAAGGTGGATGCCCTTGCGCACGCGGGCAAAGGTCCCGCACCGACAGATATTGGTGATCTGCTGGTCGATGTCCTCGTCGGTGGCGTCCGGCTTGTTGTTGAGCAGGCCCGCAACCGCCATGATCATGCCGGGCTGACAGAAGCCGCATTGCGGAATGTCCATTTCGACCCAGGCCTGCTGGACAGGGTGGCTGCCATCTTCGGAGAGCCCCTCAATGGTCGTGATGTCTTCTTCCCCCGAAAGGGCTCCGACAGGATAGGTGCAGGAGCGGACCGGTTGGCCGTCGACATGGATGGTGCAGGCTCCGCATTGGGCGATGCCGCAGCCATATTTCGTGCCGGTAAGGCCGAGATGTTCGCGGAGCACCCAGAGCAGGGGCGTAGAATCCTCTGCGTCCACACTTACCGTTTCACCATTTACCTTGATGTTTGCCATGAAGTCAGCCTCCTCGTGCCGGGGGTGGCGGATGATCGAATCCGGGTGCGCAGCACGTCGAAAATCCCGTCCGTTCATTTTCAGACTAATGCGCTCTCTCGAGAAGGGCCAGAGCCACTCGAAAATTCTCTTGTCATGCGAATAAAAATCAGCCGCCGAACTGGCCGGCGGCTGTCTGTCAGAGTTTTACCGGGGCGCTCAGGCGTCGAGCGCCGCCTTCACCGCCTGCGGCGTGATCGGGATATGACGCAGGCGTGCGCCAACTGCCTGATAGATCGCATTGCCAATGGCAGGACCGACAATCGTGGTTGCCGGCTCGCCAAGGCCGACGGGCACTTCCGCGCTCTCTACAAAGGTTATGTCGAGCTCTGGCGTGTCCTGAAGGCGGAGCGGTGTGTAGGTGTTGAGGTTACGGTCCTTCACTTCACCCTTCTCGAAAGCCGTGCCTTCGTGCAACGCCATGGAGAGGCCCCAGAGCGAGGCGCCTTCCATCTGGGCGAGCGCACCATCAGGATCAACGATCGTGCCGGCATCGGCGACGAGTGTCAGCTTCTCCGCCGTGACTTTCCCGGTCGACCGGTCGACATGGACCTGCGCGGCGCAGGCAACCCAGGTCGGCATGTCGCGCTCCTGTCCGAAGCTGGTCGCGATGCCGATGCCGGTATCTGCCGGCAGCGACTTGCCCCACCCGGCTTTCTCGGCGCAGAGGCGCAAGACTTCATGTTGGCGCCTCGCGCCACCGACGGCGTTCGGGGCAGAGCCAGACTGGCGGCCTTCACCGGTCAGGTGGGCAAGGCGGAACTCGACCGGGTCCTTGCCAAGGGCAATGGCCGCTTCGTCCATGAAACTTTCGAGCGCCCAGTTGGTGAAACCCGGACCGACCGAGCGGAGCCAGCCAGGCCGGAAGGTCTCATTCGCAAGATCATTCTCGATCGCGCGAACGCGGTGTGCACCGACCGAATACCAGTGATTGGCACCGCTTATGGCAAACGGGTCGAATTTCTCTCCATTCACGCCGGCAGGCATGAAGAAGGGGGCCATGGCCTTGGTCGGCCAGCCGGCGGCAACATGCTGCTCCATGCCGGTCACGTTGCCATCGGCATCCGCAGCAAGGCGCACGCGCTGCACGCTGGGCGAGCGCACGGAGTCGAACCGTGAGTCATCTTCGCGGGTCAGGACGAGCTTGACCGGCTTGCCGAGCTGCTTTGCAGCGATGGCTGCAGGGACGGCATAGTCGCCATTCAGCCGGCGTCCGAAGCCGCCACCGAGCCGATAGGTCTTCAGCACGATTTTTTCCGCCGGCATGGAAAGCGCACTGGCAAGCCATGGCAGGACAAGGCTCTGCCACTGATTGCCGGTATGGATTTCCATGACATCGCCATTCATCGCGGCAAGGGCGTTCACCGGCTCCATCTGGAAGTGAAGGACAGTGCTCGTCGTATAGGTCTCATCGACGATGGTTTCGGCACTATCGAATGCTGCGGCTGTCTCGACATCGCCAGTGTCGAGGATTGCGCCGACGCTGGTGTCAGCGAGGCGTTCGCGGGCGCGGGTCTGCAGGTCTTCTTCAGACACGTCTGCGCCGGGGCCGGGTGTCCAGTCCACCTTGATCGCGTCGGCGGCCTTGATGGCGGCAGGGTAGGTGTCTGCAATCGCGAGCACCCAGCCGGATGTCGTGCCCGACGGATCATCGATGGCGATGGCCTGCTGATAGCCGCGAATGGACTGGGCGGCGCTGTCATCAATGGAATTGACGGTCGAGCCATACCGTGTCGGCGGCAGTACCGGGCGGGCATAGACCATGCCGTCGAGCTTGGCATCGATGCCGAAGATGGCGGTGCCATCTGTCTTTTCCTTGATGTCGAGGCTCTTGACGGGCTTGCCGATCAGCTTTCGCTCACTGACGGGTTTCAACTCGATGGCGGCGAGTTCGGCATCAGAGAAAGTCTTCTCCATTCCAGCGGCGACGATGTCGCCATAGCTCATGGACTGCTCGCCGCAGATAACCGAGCCGTTCTCAGCGCGGCAATCGCCTGCTGCCACGCCCATGGAGGCCGCCGCCGCAGCGATCAGGGCCTCACGGCCTGCCGCACCTGCCTGTGAATAGAGCGGATAGGTCTGCCAGACCGACCAGCTGCCGCCGGTGACCATCAGGCCCCATTTTGGATCGGAATCGACGTGATTGATGCGGACCTTTTCCCAGTCGACTTCAAGCTCGTCGGCGAGGATGCGGGCCAAGGCGGTGCCGACATGCTGGCCCATTTCTGCGCGGATGATGTTGACGGTAACGATGCCATTATTGTCGATCGTGTACCACTTCACCGGCTCATAGGTGACTTCCGGTTCCGGGTCGCCCGTTGGGAGCGTCGGCTCCGTGGTGGTTTCCCCGCTCGGTGAGCATGCAGCCAGGAAGCTGAATGCGACGCCGGCGCCGGCTGTCGAGACAAGAAAGCCGCGGCGCGAGAATTGTGGGGTCTTCAGGCTTTTCATCGCTTAGCCCTCCCGCATCGTATTGGCCGCTTCGCGCACAGCAGCACGAATGCGATTATAGGTCATGCAGCGGCAGAGATTGCCGGTCATCATGGCGTCGATATCGTCATCGCTCATGTCGGGGTTCTGCTTGAGGGCAGCTGCTGCCGTCATGATCTGGCCAGACTGGCAATAGCCGCACTGAGGAACCTGCAGGTTCTGCCACGCCTTCTGGACGGGGTGCTCGCCGGCGGGATCGAGGCCTTCAATCGTGGTGATCTCGGCACCTTCTGCCGCCGCTAGCGGTGTGATGCAGGAGCGCCGCGCCTCTCCGTTGATATGGATCGTGCACGCGCCGCACTGGCCGATGCCGCAGCCATACTTCGTGCCGGTGAGATTGGCTTCGTCGCGGATGACCCACAAGAGCGGGGTATCATCCTCCGCGTCGATTGTGACATCGCGACCATTGAGTTTGAACGTTGTCATATTTCCTCCCCGTGCATCGATTGATCGATCCTGACGGTCTCGCCAGAGTGGCCGGATCTTGTCGTCCGTTTGATCAATACCTACCACAAAACCTTCGCCTGCAAACGCTGCTCTCGAAAATGTTTAAGCAAATGCTTGCATAGGTCCCGCATGCATGGCGGCTTCAGCCGCCCGATTGTCTTTGCGGGTATTGGGATTAGACACGAAATATGGCCGCACCCACCAAGCTGAAGCGTTCCGAACTGCTCGACCTTGTCTGGGCGAAGCCGGTATCTGTCCTCGCCGAGGAGTTCGGGGTGTCGCCCAACGGGCTTGCCAAGATATGTGACCGGCTGGATATCGAGCGCCCGCCGAAAGGTTACTGGCAAGGGCGTCATCGCGGCGGGGAGGTTGAGCGGCCCGCTTCGATCAGTGATCCGGACGGTATTGTCACGATCGGCGGAAGCTCAAGGCGTGACCGTCGCCAGCGATCGAGGCTGTCAGCTGATGAGCGCCGCCGCCTGATGCTTGAGTGCGCGCGCAGGATGGCGCTGGAAGACGGGTTGCATCACGTCACGCTGAAAGCTGTCGCAAAGAAGCTCGCCATGAGTGAGGCGCAGGCCCACAATATCTTTCCGACGCGGGAAGACCTGCTCGTCGACCTGGCCTTCGAAGAGGTTCAGGCATTCGAGACCTCGCGCCTGAATGCGGTGGAGCGTGGCGGCAGCCGGATGGCAAAAGTGGTCCTGTCATCGATGAACTATCTGCGGGAAGTTTCGAAACGGGGCCCGCTGCTTCTGTAACTGCTTCGAGATTCGCGTGTGAGGGTGCGCGTGGATGAGCTGCGCAAGGGGCTTCGCGCGCAGGCGTCCAGACGGCATGTCAGTGCTGTGATGAGCGACAGAAGAGCCTGTCCGGACTACTGACACGATTGCCGCTGAAGGCCCCTACACGATCGCTGGGATGTCCTCAACGAGGAGGAAGCCCTGTCGATCCGCGAATACATCATTTGCCGGACACAGGAGAAGGCCGCGCGATTGGGTGTGCTGAACAGGAACAGCTTTGGTCACCGTGCCGCGGTTCGGCTCTCGCACCATGGTCATGCGGTGCAACCCTTCCGGTGTGTCTGCGTTTGAATTCTCGCATGCCATCATGGCTGCGGGGGATCAGAACGATCTTCGGTCACGCCGCGGGCGCTTCGCCACGCGCCCAATCACAGGGAACAGACAGAATGCCTGCATCAATCCAAAGCCGAACCGGAAAACTCTTATCGGCCTGCCTGCTCGGCATGATCACTTTCGCTTCGACGTCAGCCTTGGCCCATGCCAGCGAAGAAAACTCCGGCGCCGTTCAGGTGGTCGATGAGGCCGCTGACCGCACGATCAGCGCCCTCGACGACAAGACCGTGTCCGATGCCGAAGCTGACAGCATCCTTGAACTTGTTGCCCTTGACCGCGTCGCGCAGTTCGCACTCGGCAACACCTGGGCCGAATTGAATGACGCCCAGAAAACGGGCTATGTCGAGGCTTTCCAGGTTTACGCGAAAAACCAGCTCAAAGCCCACCTTGGCGGATTTTCGGGCGGCGAATTGAACGTTACCGATATTGCCAAGCGCGGCGGCAGTGATGTCATCGTCTCGACCCAGGTCACGCCTGAGGGTGAGATGCCCCAGACGATCAGCTGGCGCGTCATCCAGGACGGGCCATGGAAGGTGGTCGATATCCAGGTCCAGGATGTGTGGTTTGCGATCGAGCAGCGCGCACAGTTCAAGGCTATTCTTGACCAGAACAATGGCGACATTGACGATCTGATTGCGCAGCTGAAGAGCTGATATCAAATACAACGCCCGGCCTCTGCGAGTCGGGCGTTTTCTTTTTGGGGCCTCGTCTCAATTACTGTGCGGCGACGGTTGTTTGCTCTTGCTCCATGGGCGTGCCCGAAGCGTCGACTGTGGGCTTCGCATCAAGTCCAAAAATCCTCGGTTCTGTATCGGCGTGCCACTTCCAGGCGCTCTCGATAATATCCGCGAATGAACAGGTCGGCTCCCAGCCGAGAATGTCTTTTGCCTTGGAATTGTCGGCGACGAGGCGGGCTGGATCACCGGGGCGGCGGTCCGTGGTGCCGACGATGAACGGTTGCGGCGAAAGATCCTGCACGGCTGTGACCAGCTCCTTCACCGAATGACCGTGCCCGGTTCCGAGGTTGAAGATGTCGCTTTGTCCTCCATCCAGCAGGTGACGAATGGAGCGGACATGCGCATCGGCAAGATCCAGGACGTGAATGTAGTCGCGCACAGCCGTGCCGTCTGGCGTGTCATAATCGGTGCCAAAAATCCTGAAGCCTTCCCGGCGACCTAGGGCGGTCTGGATTGCGAGTGGGATCGCATGGGTCTCCGGCGTGTGGCGCTCTCCGATCCCGTCCTGCCAGGATGCGCCCGCCGCATTGAAGTAGCGCAGCGATATGGCTGGGAAATTCTTGAACTGGCGCATGTCCGCCAGAACGCCTTCAACCATCGCCTTGGTGCGGCCGTAAGGGCTGATCGGTTGGATGGGGAAGTGCTCGCGAAGGGGTTGTTCTGCCGGCTCGCCGTAGACGGCGCAGGTCGACGAGAACACGAAGGCCCGCACGCCATGGCGTTCGGACGCGCCAATGACATTGATCGCGCCGGAGACATTGTTGTCATAGTAGAGCGCCGTCTCGACCTGCGAGTCCTTGACCTCGATCAGTGCGGCGCACAGCACGACTGCTGCCGGCTTGTGTCTGGCGAAGACAGCGTCGAGCCGCTCCGCATCGCGAATGTCGGCGTGTTCAAACTCGCCCCATTTCAGGAACTGTTCGTGACCATTGGACAGATTGTCGACCACCACCGGCCTGTATCCGGCTTCTGCAATGGCCTTGGTGCAGTGGCTTCCGACATAGCCGGCGCCTCCAACAATGAACACAGTTTCCATGGGTTTACCTTTCCTTTGTCGAGAGGAGTTCGCTGCCGGTCTCTTATTCTGCGGACGCCTGGATCGGCGCGTCGATATTCACCGTTTCGAACTCGAGAGGCGCTTCCGAGAGGAGTGCCGTGCGCAGCCCCTCCTCCTTGCGCATCAGGTCCTTGATCTCGGCGGCCGGACTGGACAGGGCGACGATGGAGTCTGCCGATGCCGTCGAGGCCTGGTCCCCCTCGATGACGATGGTGCGAACACAGACATTAAAGTCCGCGGCCCCATCGAGGGAGAAGTATCCAACTGAACCGGAGAGAATGCCCCGGGGGGCGGATTCAATTTCGTCGATGATATCGAGCGCGGGCTGTTTTGGCGGGCCGACCACGGAGCCAGCCGGAAACAGCGCGCGAACCCCTGTCACGGCCGTTTCGTCACCGCGCAGCTTGCCCGATATGCGGCTGACCATATGGTGGTTTGCAGAAAGCGATTCCACGACGCACAGGGTTTCCGCCCGAATTGTGCCCATGCGGCACACTTTGCGAAGGTCGCTGGCGACGAGTTCCGCAACATTCAGGTTTCGGGCGCGGCTCTGCTGATTGTTCTGCAGCCTAGATTTGAGATCCTCGTCATGCGCCGGGCTTGCGCCCCTTGGAACAGACCCTCTGGCAGGTTCACTCCTGACCTTACCGTCGCGCGTGATGATGGCCATCCTTTCGGGCGAGAAGCTCAGAACCTTGAGATCGCTGAACCTTAGGAAAGCGCCAAAGGGTACGCTCTGGCTGCCCCGGAGCTTCTGGTAGATGCCGAGGGCGGGGCCGTCATAGGTGGCTGACCAGCTGCTGGAGAGGGTCACTTCGCGAAGGACTTCGCGGCCGGCCGTGTCGCGCACACGATCAACGGCCCGCACCAGGTCAGCTTCGGACTGGCGTGGTTGCCAGCGAGGCGGGTTGTTCGGATCGCTTTCGTTCAGCGCTGAAAACTTCGGCTTGGCGACGAGATAGTTGTTCTTCAGGGCAGATTCGACGGCGCTGAACCAGGCTTCGGCGACCTGTTCGGTGCCCGGCTCTATGACGCAGATCATCCAGGCCGTCCGGGTCTGGTGATCGAAGGCGACGATGCGGTCAGCGAATACGAACTGGGCATCTGGCTGGCCCGAAACGTGTGTCCTGCGTCCGCCGCAATCGGCTTTCAGTTCATAGCCAAGATAACCGACATACCCGCCCTTGAAGGGGACAGGCGCCGGACACTGGTCAACAAAGCCGATGGCTTCGATACGGCGATTGATGAAGTCGAAGATGGTGTCGCGCGAGATGGACGTTCCGGCTACGGAGTGGGTGCGGACAAGTCCGGTTTCCACATTGTAGCTGATCGTCTCGGACAACGGACCACTGGCATCGCCCATGAAAGAATACCGGCCCTGCCCGTCCGTATGCGAACTGCTATCGAGCCAGAATGCCGTCTCGGAGCGACCATACAGAATTTCGAAGCACGCTTCGGATGGGATTTCAGTGTCGAGCTTGCGGCAGAGCGTTCGCAGGCGTGCAGGGTGTCCCCCATCTGCAACCAATAGTGCGATCATAGCCAAACGTCCCCCTCTTTGGCTTCATTCTGTCGGGGCCGGGCCGCCTGGGCGCCCCAACGCCCGCGAGAATTGGCAGCGCAAAGGCCTTTGGCCAGATCCCGTTTTTTCAGAGGATACCCAGACCCGGCTTTCAAATTCGAAGCCTGCGCCAGACTGGCCGGTGCAAACCCCCGACTGGTCGCTTCAGGTCTGGATAGTCCTGATCCACCCCACGTGAATCAGGCTCAAGTCACCTTGTCCCCAATTTTGTCCCACCTTCACATTAGGCCATTCATTAACAAAAATACAGACTTTTTGCCAAATGCGTCTGGCCATGCTTTAGGCAGGAAACGTGGTGCAAATCTTGCGCCAGAGTGGGGGCATGGCATTCGAGCGCCGTCGGGGACAGGCATGAAACTCTTATCGACTGAACTGGTTCGAGGGCGCTTCCTGAAGCAGGTGGCAGTCTATCAGCCGCGCCGCCGCAAGCCGTTTTCGGTGCATATGACCGCGCCTGGCTGGGTGCCTGACCCGGTGTCGAGTGACCAGTTCTTCCTGCTGGGGGCAGCAATCGCTTTCGTGCTCGCGGAGGACTATTCCCAGGATATTCCCGTCTCTGAAACGGTCTTTGAAAATTTTGCGAAGCTTCAGACGATCTGGACAGGCTGGTATCCAAATAAGCGCATGATCGAGACGGCTGCTCCATTGGCGCCGCGGGATGGGCCAGCGTCTACGGGCACAACAGACGAAGCCTGTTTCTTTACAGCCGGTGTCGATTCTCTTTTCACCGTGCACCAGCTTCAGGACGCCATCACGGCGCTCCTGCATGTGGTTCATGTCGGTGATGACGAGGCTGACATCGCGGCAGCGTTTGAGACGCTGACCGCCTACCAGTCCTTCGCAGACCTGACCGGTCGCAAATTCATTCCCGTCGCGAGCAATCTCATGTCGGCGGTTCCCGAATTCATGGATGCCTGGGCCTACCTGTCACACGGGGTTGCCTATGCTGCGGCGGCCCATTCGCTATCGGGCCAGCTGCACAAGATCCACATTTCATCCTCAATGCCGGCTTTCGCGCAGATGCCCTGGGGCTCTCATCCGGATACGGACAGGCTGTTCGGGTCTGACACGCTTGAGGTGAACCACTATGGCACCGAATGGGAGCGATGGGACAAGACGCTGACACTTGCCGACGACAAGCGGTCCCTTTCGATCATGAATGTCTGCGCCCACGGACACCAGGAGGGGGCATTCTCCAATTGCTCGACCTGCCAGAAGTGTGCGCGCACCATGCTGATGCTGGACCTTGCCGGTGTGAACAGGGCGGACGCACCGAGCTTTGACTGGTCCGTGTATGACATGTCCCGGATATCCCGGCTCCATCTTCGCTCCCGAAATGAAGTCGATTCCATGCATGATGTGCGAAACAGGGCCGTGCGGCTTGGCCGCGACGACATTGCAAGTGCGGTGGAGACAATGTTGCGACGGTCAAATCGCTATCTTTTCCTCACCGAGTGGGAGTATTTTGTTCGCAAGCGTCTGGGTGTGGCGGCCCGGCTCAAACGGCCGCTGAAGGCCATGCGCGAAGGCGTGTATCGACTCTTCCGCCTTCGGCGAACGCTGTAAGCGGGACGTGCAGATAACGCTGCGCAGCAAGCAAGATTTTGCCGCACTTTCAGCGATAGAAACAGGAATGAAAATTGCTGTCGTCTATCGCGAGCGGATGCAGCAGGATGGCCAGGGGACAGTATGAGCGATGAAATGCAGGACAATTCGCAGCGCCAGGTTGGCGTGCTCGCTGTCGTGGGCGTTGTCGTGCGTGCGATTTCGCAGTCCATGTCGCTCATCCTGCTGCTGCTGGCTGGACGGTTCCTGACGGTTGAGCTGTTCGGTATCTTTGTCCTTGCCTCGATCCTGATGAATTTTGCGGTGATGCAGATGTATTCGGGCATCTACAATTACGTCCTGAAAGAGCCGAACTTCGATACGACACAGCGCACCGCTTTCGGCTTGCAGATCATTTTCTCAATTTTCTTCGCTCTCGCGATCCTTCTCGTGGCCGGGGTCGTCAAGCTGGCTGGCTGGGGTGGACTGCTGGCGGCCCTGATTGCCGCGACCGCTCTGGTGCCCATGCTCGCCATGATGGCGAGCTGGCAGGAAGCCATGCTGCTGCGGAGGGGGGATGTGAAATATTACTACGCATCTCTGCTGACATCCGAAGTCTGCGGTTTTGTGCTCGGTGTGGTCATGCTTGTGAATGGCGGGGGTGTCTGGGCGCTGATTGCCAACAGGTACTGTGCTGCGGCCGTCATGGCAGCGATGCTGACCGTGAAGGTGCGGGCCATTCCCCTGCCGGCGCTCGATCGCGAGCACGCCCGGTCGATCATCGATTTCTCGATGGGCCTCTACGGGGCAGCCGCGATGTCCTTTGTCTCGGCCTATGGCGCGGCGATCATCCTGGGCGGCTTTCTGAGCGCCACGGCGGTCGGCCTGTTCAGGATGGGGGCACGGACCGCGACCGCCGCATTCGACCTCTTCGCGCAGACTTTCAGGGTGCTGACCTGGCAGGCGGTCGGGCGCATGTCGCGGGAGGAGAGGTTGCCCCCGGAACTATGGACCCGGCTCGTCGCAGTCACGGTCAGCATCATGATCCTCGTTCTTGGCGCGCTCAGCATCCTGGCGCGGCCGGTCACGCTGTTCCTTCTCGGTGAACAATGGGTGGACATGGTGCCGGTGCTGCAGATCATGTGCTGGATAAAGATCCTCCACACGGTCGACCTGGTCTGCACAGCGCAGCTGGCTGCGGTCGGACAGTCGAAATTCCTGTTCCGGGCACGCGTGATGGAGATTGCATTGATGCTGGTCGCCCTTCTTGCGACGGTGCAATTTGGCACGGTTGCGGTGACGATGGCCCTTGTGCCCTCGACGCTGCTCTATGTCGTGCTGCTGCTGCGCAAGCTCGCACACATGACAGAGCTTTCCTTTGCCCATGTCGCAAGGTCGATCCTGCCCGGCGTATTGCTCTCGCTGCTGGCCCTTGTGGCTGTTTACGCTGTCTCGCGTGCCATGGCGGGCCAGCCGGTCCCGCTGCTCATCATTGCGACGGCGATCGCCGGATGTGCAGCCTATCTGGCGCTGGCATTCATCGCCCTTCGGCAATGGACAATCGCATCCCTGCAAAGCGTGAGTGTGGCGATCCTGCCGGCACGGGAAAAAGATCCCGTCTGAGCACGCGACGCCAGCGACTAGCTGCGGATGAGTTCAGGGAGCCGTGAGCCGGTATTCGTTGCGAGAAAATTCGTGAAGCTTTCCGACAGCCGCTTCACGTCATTGCGCAAATTGCCGTACTTGCCCCGCATCGTGTTGTAGCTGTCCACATCGGCGCGATCCATGGCCTGAAGGACCTGCACGGACTCCGGAATGGTTGGGCCAAACATGCGATCAGCCAGATAGATTTCGCGCAATTCCTGCTCGGCCGAGCGAGCATAGCGCGTATTCTTGAAGCGTGTGACGACGACATAATTCTTCATCGCAATATCGGTGCAGACATTTTCCGACACCCAGTCGGAGAATTGTTTTGTGCCCCAGATCGATACCGGGTCGGCCAGCGTTGGCGTCACATAGAAATCGGCCAGCATCAGGGCCGCGCGCGCCAGCGGCGAGAGGTAGGGCGGCGTGTCGATGAGAATGAGATCATAAAGGCCTTCGACAGGCTCCAGTGCTTCGGCAAGGTGGTTCTTCAGCCTTGTCGCCAGTTGGCTCGGCCGCATGCCGGAGGAGTAGAGTCGTTCCTCGACATGCATTTCCGTAAATCGGAGGCTGGGATGGGCCGGCAGCGTGGAGATCCAGCCACGGCGTTCGTCGCGGTCCTCATCCTTGCGCAGTTCAACCAGGCTGACGGCGTTCGGCAGGATGAGGTCGGCAAGGTTTGGTGGTCGGTCCTGTGCAAACTGGTCCAGCAGCTTGATGACACCCTTGCCCTGGTCATAGGCCATCTGGACGCCGCGCTCGGACAACATCATCTGGCTGGAATTGGCCTGCGGGTCGAAATCGACAACCAGGACGTTCGCGCCGTAATAGTATGCCATCCCATCGGCCAGCATCAGTGTTGTCGTAGATTTGCCGACGCCGCCTTTAAGATTGGCGACGGCAATGAATGATGCTGACAATGTTGCGCCCCTTACTTTCTGTAGAGCTGAAGCATCAGAAGATCAGGCTCGAAGCTGCTATGATGCCTGGCTCACTTCGGTACTTTTAGTATCAGAGGTGGCAATGCCACAAGCCAGCCCCAAAAGAAAACTGTACACCCACATGATGCCCGGGAGCTCGAGTGGGAAGTCGATCATACTATGAAGGCTGAGATAAACGGACACAGCCAGCACCGCAATGACAAAACCCAAATTTGCGCCTTCAACCGGTTTGAGCAGTGCACGGACTATTCTGCAGTGAATGGCCAGCCAGATGAGGGCCATGATGAGCGTGCCCACGAACCCTGTCTGTAGCAGCCATTGCAAACCGACATTGTGAGCAGCCCCCAGGGTAACGAGCTGCGGCGCATTCTCGATCGTGGTGAGCTGTTCATTTACCTGGTTGAAGCTGCCAAGACCGTGGCCGAACACCGGATGATGCTGCCAGGCCTTCCAGTATTCGTGATAGGCCAGCCAGCGATCCTGGGCGTCAACCTGCAGATCGACGGCGCGCGAGCCGAGCTGGGTTTCAGTGGCGAGAAGCAGCGCGATCCCGAACAGGGATACGGCGACTGCCGATGTCGATGCGATCGGGTGTTGCCGTACCGACCTGTTCCAGAAGCGTCTCAGGTCGCGGGCCGACAGGACTGAAGCAATGGCCACGACCATCAGGGCGAGCGCGGTCAGGATAAGGCTCGCCCGTGACAGGGAGAGCAGAACACAGCTGGCGCAGACGACAAGAGCGGAAAGGGAAAGAATGGTTTTGCCGGGCAGCTGGCCGATACGGGACCAGATCGAGATGTCGTGCGATGTGTGGTGGGCGAGCTTGTACGCGATGTGGCCGGCACTCAATATGACGCCGATGGCCATGAGCGCGGCAAAGCTGTTGGCCGACCCGAAGGTGAATTTCATACGGGACACGCCGGGCGCATCGCCGAAGCTCAGCCCGTAGACGATCATGGCGAACACCCCGACTGTCATCGCAGTCGCCATGGAGGCATACCAGGCGAGCTTGATGATGTAGCGGTCGCGCCCGAGGATGCGGCCGGTGCTCCAGATCGCGGCTGCGCCGCAGAGCTGCAGCCATTCGGTGCGCGCGACATCCCAGTTTCCGGCTGCGCCCGATAGCGCCATGGCCGCCAGCAAGCCTCCGAGAATGAGGGGTTCGGCGGGCGGGGACTTCGCAAGAAACAGCGCGAAGGCGCCAATCAGGAGAAGTCCGAGAACGCAAATGGAGGTGGCGTAAGCATGATCGGCGCCGCCCATGAAAATGCTCGCCAGCAGCACGCTCAGAACAGCGCCTATGCAGGCTGAACTCGCTGGTTGAATCCAACTTTCCGGCATTTATCCGTCCCCCGACTGGACTGGTACAATCGAGGGCCGCGCGCGAGTCAATCGGATTCTTCCGGGCCGCGAAATCATGACGGCTGCGTCACAGGATATCTGTGGACGGAGATCAGGAAATCCATACCGCACGAGTTAACCATAAATCTGAATTTTGTTGCCGGATTCTCGAAAATTAACATTGTGTTAATGTATAAACTGGTGCAGGATGCAATCAGGCGACGGGACATCGCCTAACAGTACACGGTTCGTCTGGCGCAAGGGACAATTCGCGCTGGGGAGCTTTAATGGGTGGGGGACACTTTTTACGATGCGTGGGAATCATATGGAAGGTGCGGTCGGATCGCAGCCGATCGCCACCAGTGCTCGAAAACAGAACAATGGCACGACGGTGGCATCGAGATGCGGCACAAGTGTATACAAGCGAGCGTTTGATATTCTCGTTTCAGGATCTTTATTGGTGTTCGGAGCGCCGCTCCTCATCCTCATCGCGCTTGGCATCAAGCTGCAGGATGGCGGACCGGTGCTGTACTCCCACAAGCGCATTGGTCGTAACAATCGCGAATTCGGCTGCCTGAAGTTCCGCTCGATGGTTACGGATGCCAATGTGAGACTGGCGGAATACCTACAGAACAATCCGGAGGCGCGCGAAGAGTGGGCGCGCACGCAGAAGCTCAGCAATGATCCCCGCATCACGACGCTGGGCAAATTTCTTCGCAAGTCATCCCTGGATGAAATTCCACAGCTCTGGAACATCCTGCGCGGGGACATGTCCCTCGTAGGACCGCGGCCGATCGTGCATGATGAAGTGCCCCGATATGGTGACCATATTCGCTATTATCTCAGCGCGCGTCCTGGCCTCACCGGTCTCTGGCAGGTCAGCGGGCGCAGCGACACGTCCTATGATTACAGGGTCAATCTCGACGTGAACTATGTAGAGAATTGGCATCTCGGGAAAGACATCATGATCATGGTGAAGACGATCCCGGCCGTGCTGGAAGCACGCGGCGCTCGCTAAGCCCACGCGGCCCGGAGCTTGCACCGGTCCCCTTCAGGTAGACTGAAAGGACTGACATGCGTGTCGCCCTTGTACATTACTGGCTGAACGGGATGCGAGGCGGTGAGCGGGTGCTCGAAACCTTCGCGGAAATGTTTCCGGATGCCGACATCTTCACACACGTTGTTGACCGGTCGAAACTGTCCGAGACGCTGAACCGTCACACGATCCACACCAGCTTTATTTCCAGGCTCCCGTTCGCCAACAGGCACTATCAGAAATACCTGCCATTCATGCCGCGAGCGCTGGAAGAGCTGGACCTGTCGGAATACGATCTCGTCGTCTCCTCCGAATCCGGGCCGGCAAAGGGTGTGATCACCAAGCCGGGGTCTTTCCATCTTTGTTATTGCCACTCCCCGATGCGTTATATCTGGGACCAGTATCACCACTATCACGCATCTGCCGGCTGGCCCGCCAAAATCCTGTTTCCGGGTATCGCGCATCGCCTGCGCACCTGGGATGTGGCAAGTGCCGCCCGCGTGGACCGGTTTGTCGCCAACTCGAACTTTGTCGCCAAGCGGATCGAGAAATTCTACCGCCGGGAGTCCGATGTGATTTTTCCGCCGGTGGCGGTTGATGAGTTTTCCGCGGTCACGCCGGACGAGGGCGCGGACTACTTCCTCGCTGCGGGCGAACTGGTCGGATACAAGCGTTTCGACCTGGTCGTCGATGCCTTTAACGAACTCGGCCTGAAACTCATCATTGTCGGAGATGGTGAGGAGCGTGCAGCGCTGGAAAAGAAGGCGCGCGACAACATCACATTCCTCGGCCGCGTCCCGTTTGCAGAACTGAAGCGCCACTTTGCGAGCTGCAAGGCGCTGATTTTCCCGGGCGAGGAAGACTTCGGCATGATTCCGGTGGAAGTCATGGCGGCGGGAAAGCCGGTCATTGCTTATGGTCGGGGTGGCGCTCTGGACACGGTCGTGCCCGGCGTTTCGGGCATCCTGGTCAACGAGCAGAGTGTTGCGGCCTTCGTCTCGGCGATCGAGCGATTTGATCCGAAAGACTTCTCGCGCGAGCAGCTCATCGAGCATGCGCAGACTTTCAGCAAGGCGGTGTTCAAGTCAAAGATCCGGACCCTACTCAGCGAGCAGGGAATCGAGCTCAATCGTCTGGAAGTTCATGAGGGCGGACCTGCGACCCCACGGCTCTCTGGTACTGGTTGAACGGGATAAGTTCTGACTGTGCGTAGCGGCGGGCATCGGCCAGGAATTCGTGGTCCGAGTGCCACCAGCGCAGGAAATCGGCGCCCTGGAAGACGGACCGCCTGATCTGTTCTGGCACATCCTGCCAGTAGAGCAGCACATATTGCAGGCGCCAGCGCAGCAGGTCCTTGCTGCAATATCCGCACTGCTTGATTGACAGGTTCAGGCTTTCGGCCGCGTCGCGCGAGAACCGGCCGGCATCCAGCGACTGCAGATAAGACAGCCTCGCCAGCGCATCCGCATTGTGCGGAGATTGTTCAAGACCTGCCTTCAGGAGCTGCATGCCGAGTTCGCGCCCGGAGTGGTCGCCGGCATCCATCCTGTCGGCTGCCGCGAAGAGCAGGGCCGCAGGTCTGCCGTCTTCAATGAGGTCTCGAGCACTGGCGGCAGTAATTCCGTCGCGGGCGATTGATGCGGCTGTCAGTTCGTCCCGGAATGAGACAACCGAGACGATCACGCCTGCGATCAGAAGTGCCAAAGTGGCGAGGAGGCGTATGGGCATGGAAGGATAGGTCACGGGGCCGTTTTCGCTCCTCGCTTAACACTTTGTTTTCGACTTGATCTCACATTCGCTTTGTAAATTGAAGGCGTCTGTAATCAATACAGCCAGACTCAATGCATGCGAAGTATTCAGAGAAACTCTGATTTATTTTGAACCATGCTTGTAATGGCGCGTTCGATTTTCAGAGCACTGCGTAGAGAGTTGGCCATGAACCAGAATACAACGTTTCCGGAACTCTTGATGTCAGACGAAAGAGATGATTCAGAAGCGAAGTGGCCTCTATGGAGAACTTTCGTTTTCTTCATTGTTTTCTGCAGTCTCGCCTGGACCGGAATATTCATGCTCATTTCCCGAGCATTCTGACCACCTCAATAATTCCACAATCCTCCGTAATGGTGCTGGCCAGATAATTGCTTTATAGTAATTTTGCGTCAGTAATACAGGTTGGCGTCGTCCAGGGGGACACGATTGACTCGCCAGGCGATAGGAAAATCCATTGCAGCGACTTGGCGTGCCTTAAAGGCACGCGTGAGTAACGCAGCCGCTTGGACGAAATCCAGGCTCGTGGGTTGGGCTGGCAGTGTTCAGAAGCTCCTGGCGCGCTGGTCGCTGTCCGGGCCCGCCAGACGGGTGGCCAAGCTTGCCGAGCCAGAAGAGGCGAGCGCTCCCCAGCTGGCGGCGGTTTCCACGGCGCCGGAGGCCAGTGTCCCGGACGGCGTTGTCGTTTACGCGATTGGGGACATTCATGGCCGGTGCGACCTGTTGGAAAACCTGCTTGAGCGGCTTGAGGAGGATGCACAGTCCACCGAAGAGCCGCACCTTGTCTTTCTTGGGGATTATATTGATCGTGGCCTGCAATCGCGTCAGGTCATCGAGATGCTGCTAGCGCTGAATGAGCGCTGGCCGACCGCGACGTTCCTGAAAGGCAACCATGAAGAGGCCCTGCTGAAATTCCTCGATCGGCCCGAATACGGGCCAAACTGGGCGACCTATGGCGGACGGGAGACGCTTGTTTCCTATGGCGTCCGGCCGCCGCGCAGTTTCACAATGAACGAGGAATGGCGGATCGCCCATGACGACTTCATTGCAAAGTTTCCGCAGGACCATCTCCATTTTCTCAGAACGCTGGACGTCAGCAAGCGCATTGGCGGATATGGATTTGTGCATGCCGGCGTGAAGCCTGGCCGTCCGTTCGAGGAGCAGTCCGAAAATGACATGCTGTGGATCCGGGACGAGTTCCTGACAGCAACCGGCCGGGAAGACCTTGTGGTCGTCCATGGCCACACGCCCGTGGATCACGCCTATAGTGACAACCGGCGTATCAACATAGATACAGGCGCGTATTTTTCTGGCCGGCTGACTGCTGTGCGGTTAGAAGGCGATACAATGCGTTACATTTCAACCCGTTAGGGAGGGCAATACATGCCGAAGTATTCAATTCACGTTTTTCTCGGCGTTCTGCTCTGCTGGCTGCTTGCCGCGTGCGAATCCGTGCCGATCGTTTCGCCGCAGGCGGGGACAGCGGACTCGGCCATCTCCGAGCGCGTTGCGACCGAATACACGCTTGGCCCGTCCGACAAGATGCGGGTCACCGTGTTCAATGAACCGGAACTGTCTGGCGAGTTTGTGGTCGACGGACAGGGCTATGTGTCCATGCCTCTTATCGGTGAGATTGATGTCGATGGCCTGACGGTCCGGCAGTTCCAGCGCCTGGCTGAGGAAAAATTCGCTGCCGGCTTCCTGCGCGAACCGCGTGTGAGCGCAGAGGTCACGAATTACCGGCCCTATTATATCCTGGGTGAAATCGCGCGACCGGGGGAGTATCCTTACACGAACGGCCTCACAGTGATGAATGCGATTGCGACAGCCGAGGGGTTTACCTACCGCGCCAACCGCAAAATCGTAATGATAAAGGGCGTGGATGATGATCAGGAATACCGGATTGAGCTGAAACCGACCACCAAGGTGCAACCTGGTGACACGATCCGGGTGGTTGAAAGATTTTTCTGAGGATTCTCCAAAAATCTCGTGCAATTGTCGTATCGTTAAGGTACCGTAATGTTAGCTTGAACGCTACGGGGACAATACAATGAAGATCCATTTTGCCGTGGCTGGTGTGCTCGCAGGCGCACTCGCCGCTCCAGGGGCCATCGCCGCCAATAATGACGTATCGAACGCGCAACTCTATGCGTCGCTGATCAAGAACAATTTCCAGTGTGACGCGCTCATTCCAGCCGCGGAGCAGATTGAAGCCTCATTTGCCAATTGGGACGCCATCGATCGAGCCGAGATCGTGGACGCCTTCACCTTGCTTGCTCAGCCCGAACAGGAAGCGTGCGGGTCCTTGCGGTCCTATGCGGCATTCATGTCCGGGCTGGCTGGCTCCAGCCCTGCGGTGTTTGATGCCGAGCTTCATCTGTCGAAGCGGTCAGTGTCGACAGGAACGAGGTCGTCGCGCGGCGATCGCTTCAAGGCGGCAAAGTCTGACTTCAGCCTGTTTTCGCAATCGTCTGAAATGCCGTCTTCGTACTCGCCAGAGAAGACATCGGACTATCGGAACTAGGCCGCAGACGGCCGCGCAGAAGATTTAATCCGGTGTTGCGGCATTTCGGCATCGTCCTTGCTTGAGCACGGTAAGGACTCTCCAAGGGGACATTGCAGTGGCAAGTATAGTATCAACCCGGATCGCACTTCTGGCCGGCGTAACAGCAGTGGCAGCAGGTTCTGCGACCGCACAGTCGAGTTTTTACGAGCGCAATAGGTACGTTTCGGTGACCGAAAGGGCACAACCGGAATATGATCCTGTGCCAATTCGGCTCGGTGCCTTCGAGGCTCAGCCCGCCCTCCGTATCGGTGCGGGCTACCGTTCGAACCTTTTCGCATCGACGACCAATGAGACCGAAGACAGCTATCTGCAGTTCCGACCGTCTGTTGACGTCCAGTCGACCTGGTCACGCCATTCACTGGCCGTTTCCCTGTCATCGGAGTCGACCGAGTATCAGGACACCAGTTCTGAATCGAATACGGACTTTCGCGGCCGTCTTGCGGGTCGCCTCGACGCCAGCTCTGCCGTGAGCCTTGTCGGAAACGTCATCGCCGAACAGACCTATGAGCCGCGCTCGTCGGTCGCCAGCAACCCGGCGGCTGTTGAGCCCGTCGAGCAGAACCGGCTTGGCGGCGAGATCGGTGCAGATTACGAGGCAGGGCGGATCAAGGTCCGCGGCCGTGTGTCCTCCGAAACGATCGATTACCAGGATGTGCGCCTGAATGCCGGCCCGGTGCTGGACCAGGACTTCCGCGACCGTGACGAAACTTCAGCGAGCGTGCGCGTCTCCTACGCGCCGCAACGCGACTGGGCTGTATTCGCAGAAGGCGTCGTCACCGAGCGTGACTATGATGCGCCGAATGCCTTCAACAATTTCAACCGGGACTCGCAGGGCACCGTGTTCCGTGTCGGTTCTGACTTCGAGCTGCCTTTCCTTGTCCGCGGAGATGTCGCGGTGGGCTACCATCAGTTCGAATATGACGACCCAGCATTCGCTGACGTCGACGGCCTTTCGGTGGAAGGCAATGCAAGCTGGTTCGTCACGCAGCTGACGACCGTTACCGGTTCTGCGTCACGCCGGGTTGTCGATCCGGGCCTGCTCGCCGCAGCTGGCGCAACCCAGACAGATGTGACCCTGCGGATCGACCATGAACTGCGCCGCAACTGGCTGGTCAATGCCTCGGTCGGCCTGTCCGACTTCGAATACGAGAACATCAACCGGACGGATGAGCGCACGCGCCTGACGCTCGGCACCGAGTGGAAACTCAATCGCAATGCGTCGCTGAATGGAGCCTTCGAATACGTCGACCAGGACTCCAACCAGCAGCCATTCAGCGAAAACCGCATCATGGTTGGCATCACGGTTCGTCCGTAACGCCCGCAAAATGCGGTACTTGACGGCGACCTAGAGGGACAAAGAAATTGAACAGCCAGGCACCGATAGATCAGCGAAACGCCAAGATGGTCCCGTATACACAGGGCTATGGTCAGGTCGACGACAGGATTTCTGATCCGAAGCAGGCGCTTCGCGCGCTTCGGCGTCGGTTGATGCTGTTCCTTTTCGTGGTTCTGACCACGTTTATCTCGGTCGCCGTGTTCACCTTCCAGGCGACACCTGTCTATTCGACCAGCGCCTCCGTCATAATGGACTCGCGTGACAAGACCGTGATCGATATCGGTTCGGTCCTTTCCGGCCTGCCGCCGGAATCCTCCGTCGTTGATACCGAAGTCCAGATCATCCGCTCGCGCTCGCTCGCCGAGAAGGTCGTGCGCCAGTTGAACCTCAGAGAGGTGCCAGAGTTCAACCCGCTGCTTCAGGAAGCAAGCTTCACTGACAAGGCAAAGGCCTGGCTGAAAGGCCTTGTCGGGTCTTCTCCTGCGTCTTCCACGGCCACACAGGACGATCAGGATGTCGTTGAAATGGAGCTGGTTGTCTCCTCACTGCTGAACAAGACCGGTGCGCGTCGGATTGCGACCACTTACGGCATCGAGATTTATGCAAGCAGCCAGGACCCGGAACTTGCCGCGCAGATCGCGAACAAGATTGTCGATCAGTATCTGGTCGAGCAGCTTGATGCGAAGTTCGACGCGACACGCCGCGCCAATGCCTGGCTTGAGGAGCGCCTTTCCGAGCTGCGCGCAGAAGTGAATGCAGCTGAGAATGCGGTTGAGGAGTATCGTGCCTCGTCCGGGCTCATGTCGGCCGGCACCACAACGCTCAACCAGCAGCAGATGGGCGACCTCAACGGTCAGCTGATCCTGCGCCGTGCAGAGCTTGCAGATGCCGAGGCACGCCTCTCGACCGTGCGCGATCTTGCAGCGCGTGGTGTATCAGCCGAAGTCAGCGGCGAAGCCCTGAACTCGCCCGTCATTTCGGAACTGCGCCGCCAGCAGGCGGAAATCCTGCGTGAACGTGCGGACCTGCAGAACCGTTATGGCCCTCTGCACCCGGATATCCAGCGCATCAACAATGAAGAGGCGAACATCCAGTCGCAAATCTCGACGGAGCTTCAGCGCATTGTCACCAGCCTTGAAAGCGATGTATCGATTGCCCGTCAGCGCGTCGCCAGCCTGCAATCCAATCTCGGCCAGATCCGTAACACTGTGAACCAGAACAACCAGGCGAGCGTGCGGCTTCGCGAACTGGAAAGATCGGCCGAAGCATCGCGCTCGATCTATGAAGCCTTTCTTGCCCGCTTCAAGCAGACCAATGAATCCGAGGGGCTCGCCGAGGCAGATGCGCGCTTGCTGTCTGCCGCGCCGGTCCCGCGTGCGCCTTCCTTCCCGAAAACCGGTCTGAACCTGATGATCGGTCTTGCACTTGGGCTGATGCTGGGCGTCGGCGCCGTGGTCGCGGCTGAAGCGCTCAACAGCCAGATCAGCACAGGCGAAGAGATCGAAGAGAGCTTCCATGTGCCATTCCTGGGCAATTTCCCGAGACTGGTCGGCAATGAGAAAAAGGATCCGCGCCGTTACCTGATCAACAATCCGACCTCCGCTTATGCCGAAAGCTTCCGGAACCTTCGTGCGTCGATCATGTTCGCGGACCTCGACAATGACATGAAGACCGTCGCGATCACCTCGTCCCAGCCGGATGAAGGCAAGACGACGCTGACGCATGGCCTTGGCATCATGTCGGCCATGTCTGGTACGAAGACCCTGATCGTGGATGGTGACTTCCGCCGCAAGCGCCTGTCTGAGACGGTGCTCAAGGAGCCGGCGGAAAAGGGCTTCCTGGAATGTCTGTTCGGTGAATGCACGATTGAAGAAGCGATCACGACTGATGAAGAGACGGGTCTTGATATCCTGCCGCTTACACCAGACCGGCATACGCCGCGCGACGTATTCGGATCGCGGACATTCGATAATCTGATGGAGCAGCTCGAGGAGCGCTACGATCTCATCCTGATCGATACCGGCCCGCTTCTGCTGCTGGCAGAAACCCGCATCATCACCAGCAAGGTCGACCAGGTCGTTGTCGTGTCACGCTGGCTGAAGACCAACCGGGCGGCCCTGAAGCAGGCGCTCTCATTGCTGCGCGATTTCCGCGCACAAGTGGCGGGTGTTGCGATCAACCGGGTGGATACAAACCGGTACCACCGTCAAGGCTACGGACACTCGGGCTACAAGTCCTACGCGAAATATTACACGAACTAGAATTGCCGCTGCGGACCGGCCTTTACCGGTTCGCGGTCAGGCGGTTGGGCGTCTCGAGGCGAGCCGCAGTTCAGCGCGCTGCTGCACCAGTTCGACCACTTCGTCATGGCTCTTGCCGCGCATGTCATTCGACGTGGCAAGGCGGGAGCTGGTTGCGAGTTTCTTCAATTCGGCGAGTTCGATATTGCGCAACACTTCACGGACCTTTTCCGGGGTTTCCCTGGCAACGAGGACAACGGGATTGATCGGCTGTTCAGTCATTCTGGGTCCGTCACGCTTGTCTGAAGCTTGGCTTCCATCAGTTCAATGAACTGTTGTGCCCATCCTTCAGGAGAAGTGCAAATCTGACTGGCCCTGGGCGCGGCGTTGCAGCTCATCCTGCGCACGGTTTCATCATCGCCCGCCCAGACTTGCAGACGTTGCGCAAGTCCGGATTTGAGGTGCGGGTCGAAGACGGCGCCGATCTGCAATTCCTCGACTTTCGCTGCGAGCGTGCTGGGCCGGGAGATCAGTACGGGAAGGCCACTCAGCGCGGCTTCAGCGACGACCAGTCCATAAGGTTCCCGCCACCGGCCCGGCACAACCAGCGCGCGGGCCGTGCGCACATGCTCGCCGATCTGTTCGCGGCTGCAGAAACCGGCAAAGGTGATGGCGGGAAACCTTTCCGCCAGTTCACTGCCGAGTGGTCCTTCGCCGATCATCGTGAGCGGTACGCCCGCCTCCATGGCGGCTTCTGCAACAAGATCAGCGCCTTTTTCACGGCTCAGCCGGCCAATGAACAGGAAGGTCCGGTTCTCTGCGGCCTCGACGGGGATGTCGAGATAGGCGGTTGCGGGGTTTGCGATACTGGTAAGATGGGGCGGGTTGAACCCGGCGTCCTGCATGACCGATTTCATGCCATCGTGAAGGCAGACAAAGGTCATGTCGCTCGCGCGAAAGTCTGCCACGCGATTGAGATTGAGATGCCGCGCCATGCGCCAGTATTTGTGCAAACTGCTGCGCCGGTCGCACTGGCTGATCCAGCAGGCGCCGGACATGGGTTTTAGCTCGCAGGGCGTTCCGCTCGGATAGTGCAGGAGACCGCCATTCGGGCAGGCATTGAAAAAGTCATGGCAGGACACGACCGTGCGAGCGGCGACAGGACGGAGCGCGCCGAAAATGCTGGGTGACAGGATATGAGCCCAGTTGTGCAGGTGGTAGGCGGTCGAAGGCGTGTCGTTTCGGCTGACCCAATCTGATACAAGTTTTGCGGCCTCGCTATTGTGCAGGCCAGACCTCAAGGCGGAAAGGCGTGACTGTTCGAGGACCCGGCTCTGGCCGAGACCGATCGTCTCGATCCCGAATTGTGACAGGCTGCTGTCATCCTCTGCGCCTGTCAGATAAGTGACATCCAGGCCAAGCTTGCGATACTGAATCGCAGACAGGCGTGCGAGACCCGTCGCGCCTCCGCGAGCCTCGATACTGTCATGTATGACGACGACGTGTTCAAGTCTGGCCACTATTTCTCCCACATGGTCTGCAGGCCTGTTACTGCAATGTCTGCACCAGATTGTTGCTATGGCAAGCGGATTGCATGGGCTGGTGCCTCTTCGCTTCTGATTGTAGTTTCCCCGACGGGAACAACAGGGAAATCTCGATGGCAGGAAAAACCAGATTAGCGGTAGCGATTGCAACACTTGGCCGTCCGGACACGGTCGCTGAAAATATCGAGATTCTGCGTCGTCAGTCCCGCCCGGCTGACCGGATCCTGCTGTCTGTAACCGGCCCGGAAGACCTGCCGGACAATATCGACATGACCGGGATCGAGACGGTGTTTGGTTCGAAAGGGCTCTGCGCCCAGCGAAATCGCGCGCTCGACGCCCTTCAGGAGGATGTCGATTACATCATTTTCTTTGATGACGATTATGTCGCCTCGAAATTCGCACTCGAGCGGATTGAAGCCTACTTCAATGACAATCCGGACATCGTCGGCATTATGGGTCATGTGCTGGCCGACGGTATCAAGGGGCCGGGCATCAAATATGCCGAAGCCTGCCGCATTGTGGAGGCATATGATGCCAAACCGCGCCCGCCCGTGCGGGAATTTGGCGAGTCCGACGGCCTGTACGGTTGCAATATGGCTTATCGCGCGTCGGCCATCGGCGAAACGCGCTTTGACGAAAATCTGCTCTATTATGGCTGGCTTGAAGATAATGACTTCTCGAACCAGCTTCTGGGGCGCGGTCGGCTCGTGCACACGAACGCGTTTGCCGGCGTACATTGCGGTGTGAAGACTTCGCGGTCTCCAGGCCTGCGCCTCGGCTATTCACAGATCGCAAACCCGGTCTACCTGATGAAGAAGGGCACTCTGCCCAAGCACAAGGCATGGACCATGATGAGCCGGAATATGCTCGCCAATCACGCACGTACCGTGGCGCCCGAACCGTGGGTAGACCGCTGGGGCCGTGCCAAGGGGAACTGGCTCGCCATTCGGCATGCCCTCACAGGGAAGATCTCACCGACCTACATCCAGCACCTCTAGAACAGGGGGTGGCAATCGTAGCAACTTGGAAAGGGCCGACATGAAAGTCGTGCTGCTGAACGTCAAATATTCTCCAAATCTCGGCGACGGGATCATCGCGGAGTGCTTCGAACATGCGCTTCGCGCAGCAGTCCCACGCCTTGATGTGTCGAGCTGTGATCTGGCGGGACGCACAGACTTTCAAAGCCGGAATCCAGGCCTGCGCAGTCTGGTCCTCGGCGTCATGGGGATGCTGCCGTCGTCCTTACGCAGTCCGGCGCTCGCCAGCCTTGTTCGCTATCAACTGAAGTCGCATGCGCTCGACCATTATCGTTGGCACCTGCGCGATGCCGACATTGCCGTCATTGGCGGTGGCCAGCTGATTGCCGATGCGGGCCTGAATTTTCCATTGAAGATCTCGTCCGCTGTCGAGATTGCCCGACAAAACGGAGCGAGAGTCGCGATATTCGGGGCGGGCGTCGGACAGCATGTCAGTGGCAAGGGGAAGGCACTGTTCCGTGCCGCCTTTGACCCCGGTCTCGAGGCCGTGGGCTTGCGGGATGAGCTTTCGCTTGAGAGGTGGAACGCCATGTTCGATACACCGCGCGCAAGCCTGGTTCATGACCCTGGCATGCTTGCCAGCGATCTTTATCCGGCGGAAAAGCGGCGCGCCGACCGCGTGAAGCCGAGGGTGGGGCTTGGCATCACCGACCCGAACATTCTGCGTCTCCACGCCGATACCGGTGAAGGGGCGCATGATACCGACTGGATAAGCCGGTATGCTGACCTTGCCTGCACGCTGACGGGCGAGGGCTTTGCGGTGAGCCTCTTCACGAATGGAGCGACCAACGATCAGTCTTGTGCCGCAAAAGTTTATCGGCGCATTCAATCCCGGCTCGCTGATGCTGGTGATGTGTCTCTCCGGGCCCGGCCAGAACGGCCCGATCAACTGGCTTCGATGATCGCCGGGTTTGACGCGGTCATCGCCCACCGCCTTCACGCAAATATTGTCGCGTTCTCATACGGCGTGCCGCATATCGGATTGCACTGGGACTCCAAGATGACAGGCTTTTTCGATGGCAAGGGACGGTCCAGATATCTGATCGGTTGCGACACACTGAGTCAGGAAGAGAAGATTGTGCCCTTGCTTCGAAGCGCCCTGTCGGAAGGGATTTCACCCTTCCAGCTGGCCGTGGCAAAGCGCTCGACGCGGGAGGCTATCGTCCGCTTCGCCAACGCATTGCTTGGTGATGAACACGTCGCTCAGGCGCGTGCAGGGTGAGCGTCTGAACGGGACGCGGCCCTCGGGCTAAATGTCAGTTTCCGGGACTCGAAATCATGGCTGTCGTGCAGCGATCACGCCAGTTGGCCAGAGGTTTGCATAAGCATTAATCCCATGTGATGTGAAGTCAGGGACATGCTTATGAGTATAGTAGCAACCGAGGCGACACGCATCGGTAAATCGCCGCGCGCACGCGCCGGTAGCCGTCTGGCACCTCTCGACGCCCTGCGGGGCATCGCAATCGCTTGGGTCGCTATCTTCCATTTTTGTTCGTTCTGGGCGCCCTCAGGGGCTGGGGACCCATTGCTGCCCTATGGTGACCTGCTTGCCTGGGTGCCTTTTGCCAGCGTCGGGTATCTCGGCGTCACCCTGTTCTTCATGATTTCGGGTTTCGTCATCCTCATGACCCTTGAGAGAACGGCGTCGCTGATTGATTTCGCAGTGCGCAGGTCGGCGCGCATCTGGCCAACGCTGGTTTTGTGCGGGTGTCTGACATGGCTCATCGCTCTCGCGATCGGTCCAGAGCAGTTCAAGGCCAGCCCGGCCGAGTTCCTGCTCAGCATCTTTGCGTTTCCCCCTCAATATATCGGCGACCTCACTGGCCAGTCGGACTGGGGCTGGCTCGACGGGGCATACTGGTCGCTGTGGGTGGAAGTGCGGTTCTATGCGATGATCGGTGTCTGCTACTATCTTCTGAAGTCTCGCTGGATGACTGGCTGGTTCGCATTCCAGGGGATTTGTGCGCTGCTGTTGCTCGGCTTTTCCTTCACGAATCTTGGCGTGCTCGACAAGATCGGATCACTGCTCTTCTATCAGGATGTGGTCTATTTTTCCTTCGGAATGATTGCCTTCAAAGTGTATTCTGAACGCCGGTTCTCGACCGGAATGAGGGTGGCTTTCGGTCTGAGCGCACTCCACGCACTTGTGCTGGTCCTGCACCTGACGGGTGGAAAACCGTTCAGTGCTGAATTTGTCTTCGGCTATGCGTCCATCTTTATCCTTTTCTGGGCGGCGCTGTGGCACGAACCGTTCAAGAACCTGCTCGCATGGCAGCCTCTGGTCCAGATTGGACGAGCGTCATACTCCTTCTACCTGCTCCATCAGGTGATCGGGCTCAGCATTATGTACTGGGCAAGCCAGATGATGCCGGGATGGGCCGTCGCCGCGTTCGTGTTGCCGGCGGTGATAATCCTTCTCCTTGCCCTTTCGAGGGCGGTATTCCTGAACTACGAACAGCCGCTCAATCGCAAGATCGTGGAGTTGCAGGCCCAGACCGCCTGATCTGCCCGAACAGGATCTGCGGAGCGGCAAGTTTCTTGCGTGTCCGAATGGAAGCCGTAACGTGTCGGTTCAGTTCATTCAGCCTGAGGAAAAGGTTGCCTTGCAAAGTCGTGATCAGAATGTCGGCAGTGCAGACCACCGGGCCGTTTTACCTGTCATCGGGTGCTTCGGCACCTTTGCGCCAGGAGTGATCTCTTGGGCATAGAACTTATCGGACTGATTACGGTCGCATTGGGTGGCTTTGCGATGTTGCGGTCGTCCGCCATGGCGCTGACGGTGCTCTGCTGTATGGGCCTGCTCGGTGCAGCGTCAGCCATGGCCTTTGGCGGGGCCAATATCACGCCTGGTCATCTGAGCCTTGGCTTTTTCGTTCTGGCGGTGATCGTCCGCCGCGATGGTATCGGTTATGCGACCCTTCCCATGCAGCGCGGCGGACCGGGCTTCGTGCTCTTGCTGCTTTGCCTCTGGGGCCTGGTGTCGGGCATGTTCCTGCCAAGGCTGTTTGCGGGCGAGCTGATGGTGTTCCCGATGACGCCGGATTTCAAGTTCATCATCGAGGAGCCGCTCTATCCTTCCGGCTCGAATTTCAATCACGCTGTCTACTTCATGAGTGGACTGTTCGTCTTCTCCTTCGTGGCCTCCATGGCGCGCACGAACGAGATGATGAAGAAGGCAGGCGGGGCGCTGATCATTGCCGGGGTCGTGAACCTGGTGATCGTGCTGGTGGATACAGTGACGTTCGCGGTTGGGGCGTCCGCGATGCTCGATTTCATTCGCAACGCTGATTATTCGCAGATCTTCTATCACAAGTTCATGGGCGTGAAACGCGTGACCGGCTCGTTTCCGGAGGCATCTGCCTTCGCGGCAGTTGCCGTCGGTTTGTTTGCCTATAATTTCAGGCTGTGGCGGGGCGGTGTCCGGACCCGGATGACAGGCTGGGTCACAATCGGAACGCTGGCAGCCATCCTCTTCTCGTTTTCGACGACGGGTTATATTGCCCTGATCGTCTATTTGACCATCGCCTATTCAAGCCTGCTCATCCGCTCGGACCGGAATACGCCCTATGCGATGCGGTCTTCGACCAATCGCGCCATATTCCTGTCGCTCGGGCCGCTTCTTGTCCTGGCCGGAGCAACGGCGGTCGCCATCAAGCCCGACCTGATTTCACCCATCGTCGATACGTTCGATGCATCGATCACCAACAAGCTTGGCAGCGCCAGTGGTGTCGAACGGACATCCTGGAACATGGTCGGCTTGCGGGCCTTCTTTGAAACGTTCGGCCTTGGCGCAGGGATCGGAAGTGTTCGCACGTCGAGCTTCCTTGTTGGCGTGCTGGCCAATCTCGGCATCATTGGAGCGGTATTCTTCACCGTATTTCTCGCGCGCCTGTTCCTGGTCGACCGCTCGGCGCGATCAGGGCTCGCCGACAATGAGTCACGCCAGTATGCGGCGGCCGCCCGCGCCGGATGCTTCACCATCTTTGTCGCATCTGCGGTGTCATCATCTTCGGTGGATCTCGGCATACATTTCTTCGTCATGGCCGGTCTGGCCTGCGCGTCCCTCTTTTATCGCCGGGTGCCTGCCGACGTGGTCGCTCCAAATGTCGAGCAAGACGCTGTGCCGCCGGCTAGTGGCACCATCTCTGCTCGAATGCGGGGCCATTTCTCCTAGTCTGGCGCGATACATGCATACCGGGCCGTCCAGCGGGAGTGTTCAATACCGAAACGCTTCTTGCTCAATTTGAGAGCAGAATGACCCAGTGTCTCGGCACCACGAATGAAGATGGATTTTTTGTAAGGAAAATCCTGCTCGGCTATTGCGCTTGCAGTGAAGAGCGAGCACAATGCAGTCGACCAGTTTGCGGATCGCAGTCTGGCAAAATGGGTCATGGGGACAGTCGACAACGGGCCAGTACGGTGTCGGCTCAATTTTGTTTTTTCTGAGCATGGAAAGGGGACGCCATGTTGTTCAAGTATGAGCCTGGCTCAGCGCACAAGCAGTTCAAAGAGCAAGGCTACGTGCATCTGAAAGATGTGCTTGCCGACGACTTCGTCGACTACATGACGGCGTTCTATGAAGAGACCCAGAAAACGGCTTCCGGTGAGGCCGAGGACTGGAAAGTCTATGGCAAGAAGCGGCAGTACGTTTTCGAGTTTCCGTCGCAGGCTGTCGCTGAGGAATTTCGCGACGGACTGGCGGCGTTGACAGGCATCAGCCCTGACGGGTTCACGATTTCCGAGCGCCACCTCAAAGTCTATGACGAAGCTGCCAATCCATGGCCGGCACCGCACAAGGACCGCGCCGCATCCGAGGTATCGATCGGCCTGCCTGTGAAGCTTCCGGAAGGCTCTACCGTCTGCGTCTTCCCGGAGCTGCAATTTGGCCCGAACCCGGAAGAAAAAGCGGTCTTCATGACTGATCGTGACCATCCGGATCTCGAACACATCTACCAGAAAGAGACCTGCGTCATGCTCAATGAGAGTATTGGTGACCTCGTCGTCTTTCTCGGCTCATCCATCTTCCACGAGCGTGTGAAGGCCGCGGGTGCAGCCATCCTTTATATCAAGGTGAACGGCGACGGCCGTGACCCTCTTGGCGAGAATATTTTCGGAGACAAATCCGTCGCCGAAGCGCTCTAGGGCGCTTTCCTTAACCCATTGGCTTCAGCGTAGAGGGGACAACGCATGGCAGAGAAACTCAAATCAGCGGAGATGACTCCCGGACCAGGCTTCATGATCCGGAACAATTTCCCGCGGCCACCCAAGGAAATCATCGAAGGGTTCGCCGAATTCGAAACGGCGGATGTCTCTGACAGCCTGAACCGGCTCTACGCGATGAATGGCGAAATCCGGAACCTGTCGAATGACAAGGAACTTCTCGGCCCGGCGCTGACCGTCAAGCTTTACCCCGGCGACAATCTGATGATCCACAAGACGCTGGACATCGCAAAGCCGGGTGACGTTGTCGTTGTCGACTGCAGCGGCGCCATGACCAATGCCGTCTTCGGCGACCTCGTTGCAAACAAGGCAACCTATCGTGGCATTGCCGGTTTCATCATTGATGGCCTCATTCGCGACCTTCCGGGTGTTCAGGAAACCGGTATGCCGGTCTATGCGCGCGGCACGACGCCGTTCGGCCCGCTGCATCGCGGTCCAGGTGAGATCAACACGCCAATCAGCTGCGGCGGTGTCGTTGTCCATCCCGGCGATATCATCAAGGCCGACCTGACCGGCATCGCCGTCGTTCCGCGCGACTATGGCGCGGAAATCCTTGAGCGCCTTCGCGCCAGCAAGGCACGTCAGGCCGCTTATGTGGAAGACGTCAAGCGCGGCGTGTTCTCTAATGCCTGGGTCGAGGAGCAACTGCGCTCCACCGGGTGCGCGTTCAACGACTAGACCCCGCAGCCAAGCTTTCCTCGAGAGGCTTAGACCCATGTCGGTTCAACCAGTTACACGCGTCTGGCTGCGCAACAAGCGGCGCCTGCTCGACGTGCAGGCTGGACTGGCACGGCGTCGTTTCCGCAGAATCCGGAACACCTTCTATAACAGTCTCTGGTCGGATGCGGCTGAAGCGGTTGGGGCAGAGCTTTCGCGCTGTCCCAACGGTCTCGTCCGGATCCGCAAGGGACAGGCATCCACCTTTGTCGATCACTCGGACCTGATGCTCGACAGCGCCATCACGCTGAGACTGATGGCGAACAAGGCCATGACGTTCGATTTCATGGCGGGCACCGATCTGCGGACGCCGGCCTTTGCGAAGTTCATGCTGTCCACCATCGAGAAGGCAGAGGCGTTTCTCGCAGGCCAGAATGGGCCAGTCGTCGTCAAGCCGGCTGACGGCACAGGCGGCGGCCGCGGTGTCACGACAGGCATCAGGACCGTGCAGGCCCTGCACGCCGCCGCGCGCCATGCGGCAGGCTTCAATCAGGCCCTGATGGTGGAAGAGCAACTCGTCGGAGCGTCCTTCCGTCTTGTCTATTTCGATGGCGAATTCATTGATGCCGTGCGTCGGGATTCTCCGATAGTTGTCGGCGATGGCACGTCATCAGTATCCGCACTGGTGAAAGCAGAAAATGAGCGTCGGCTGGAAGGCGAGGAGATTACAGCTCTTTCTCCTCTCATCCTGGACCAGGAAAGCCGCAATACGCTTGCCGCCTCCGGCCTGACAGCAAGCCACGTCCCGGCGGCCGGCGAAGAGGTGCGCGTGAAGCTTGCCGTGAACGAGAATGGTGCTGCGCAAAACCATGTCGTGCGCGATGATATTCACCCAAGCATTATCGACGCTGGCGCCAGACTGGTGAAATCGTTCGGAATAAGATTTGCAGGGCTCGATGTCACAGCAAGCGATATTTCGGCGCCGCTGGGGCAGGGGGACACGATCTTCAACGAGGTCAATGTCAATCCGGGAATCCACCACCACTACCTGGTCGCCAATCGCGACCGGACGGTCGATCTCGCTCCGCTCCTTCTGAGCCGGATGTTCGAAACCGGAGCCGGCACGATTACCCTATGACCCAGTTCGACCCAGGCACCCCCGTCATCCTCCTTGGAGGACGCGAAAACGCAGTATCCGTGACCCGCAATTTCGGCCGCAAGGGCATACGCATCATCGCGAGCGGCCTGCCGGGCTGCCGTTCGATGAATTCACGCTACACCAGGGAGTCCTATCCGGTCCCTGAAGGCATGACGGCCAGCCATTACTGGCGTGAGCTGCTGTTGGTGAGCGATGTGGACCGCCTGAAGGGCGCGATCATTTTCCCGTTCTGCGATGAGTCACTGGCCTTTGTGGAAGGGCACAGGGATGCCCTGGCCGAGCATTATCTGCTTGAAGAGTTCGTGCCGGAGCTGCGCCGCATCATGCTGGACAAGCAGGCGACCTTGAAGCTTGCCCGCGAAGTGGATGTCCCCGCGCCAAAATACTGGGAAATCACGTCCAGTCTGGATGTCCAGAACATTCGCGATGAGATCACCTTCCCGGTCATGGTGAAGCCGCTCGATTCCTTCGCCTTCATCCATGAGTTCGGACGCAAGCTCTTCATCATCGAGGACAGTTTCGACGAGATTGTGGAGAAGGTGGCGCTGGCCCGTTCAAAGGGGCACGACGTGATGGTGGTCGAAATGATCCCCGGACCGGACGATCTCCTGTCCAGCTATTACACTTATCGCACGGCTGATGGCGTATGCCTGTTTGACTACACGAAAAGCGTGATCCGCCGCTGGCCGCTGAACCGGGGCGGGTGCTGTTTTCATCAGTCCGAATGGCTGCCGGAGACCGCCGAAATCGGCAAGCAGCTCTTTGACCGGATCGGCTGGCAGGGTTTCGGCAATGTCGAATTCAAGCGTGATACCCGCGATGGCAAGCTGAAGATCATCGAGGTGAATGCGCGTTTCACGGCGGCACATCGCCTCGTGACGGCATCAGGCGCGCCCATTGATGAAATGATCTACTGCCACTTGACCGGTCAGCCCGTTAAGGCCTTTACGAGCTATAATAACAAGCTGCGGATGTGGTATCCGATCCGTGATTTCATGGCATTGCGGGAGCTGAACGGACTGGGCCGACTCGGCCCGGTATCCTGGCTGAAGTCAGTGTTCGCGCAGAAATTCGTGCTACCCTATTTCAGTCTAACCGATCCGATGCCAACGCTTGCAGAGAGTGGCGCAAACATTTCGCGCGCCTTCGGAAAAGTGGCCGGTGTGTTCAAGAGGACGGAGCGCCATGCGGATTCCACGCGATGATCTTGCCAAGGTCACGTTCGGCGTCCTGACATCGGCCGGCGTCGATGCTGTACAGGCCGGCGCAGTCACCGAAAACCTTGTCTGGTGTGACATGGTGGGCCGGCGCAATCACGGCGTGGAACGCTTGCCCATCCTCCTGAAGCGCGCGGCTGCCGGGGGGATAAACTGTCAGGCCCGCCCGCAATTTACGCCGCTGTCACCGCCCGTGCAGAGGCTGCGCGCCGATAATGGCTTCGGGCACTATGCCGGCAAGCTGGCGATGGACCGGGCGTGTGAGCTGGCGAGTGAGCACGGCGTCGGTGTCGTTGGGGTCAGCGAAAGCAATTTCTTCGGCGCAGGCGCCTATTATTCCGAACTGGCGGCGCAACGCGGCATGATCAGTCTCGTTCTCAGCAATTCCTTTCCAAAAGTGGCTGCACCGGGCGGGCTGAAAGCGGTACTGGGAACCAATCCGTTCACCTTTGGCGCGCCGCGCTCAAACGGGCGTTCCGTGCTGGTTGACATGTCAACTGCTGCGGTGGCTGGTTCGACGGTGCGTGAGAAGGCCGCCAAGGGCGAAGTGTTCGAGCCCGGCATTGCCATAGATGCCGAAGGCGCCCCCATCCTCGACCCGAACAAGGTGATGTCCGGCACATTGCTGCCGGCGGCGGGCGGCAAGGGATTTGGGCTTGCCATCATGGTCGAAATCCTTGGCGCAGTCCTGACCGGCGCGGGTGTGTCGAAACAGGTCGGCTCGATGTACAAGCACGTCGACGCGGCTGGCAACAATGGCCAATTCTTCATCGCCCTTGACGTCTCATTCTGGATGTCGCCCGAAGCCTTTGGCGACCGCATGGAATTTCTGGCCGAAACAATTGCCGGGCCGGATGAGCCCGGACATGCGAGACTGCCGGGGGAGGCGCGCTGGGCCCATTTTGATGAAAGCGCTCTCCATGGCATCGCTCTTGAACAGGAAACCTTGAACGCGCTGGAGGATCTCGCGCACGAACACGGCGTCGATCTGCCGTGGGCGCAGTGTCGGGGATAGTGATGAAGCGAACCTGTTTTCGATCTGAATGCGATGTTAGCCAGCGCGGGAGATCCGGGAGCAAGGCATGGCACTGAAAGTTGCTCTCTTTTGCGATGGCCCGGAACACCTGCAACCGTGGATGCTCCGTCTCGCCGAAGGCATATGCCGTCACGCAGACATGCAGATGTGCGGCCTGATCGTTTCGGCGGATGCCGAGCCGGACCAGGCACCGCGTCATCCCCTCATTCGTGCCTGGTGGAAATTCGAACGCAAGTTCGCTGCAAGGCCGCAACCGGCCGAGAGCAACATGTTTGCAGAAATGCTTGACGCTCTGCCGGCCGTCGACAGGCTGGACAGGGCCGGTATCGAAAGGCTCGGCGCAGACGTGGTGATCGACCTCAGCTCGACCGGGCGGATCGATCACTTCGCGTCTTTGTTCCGGTTCGGCATCTGGGGGCCGAGCGTTGTGCGTCATGGCGTGGGCAATGCTGCCATGCAGGCCATTGTCACCAATTCACCGGTAACCGAGATTCAGCTTGTGCACATCTCCGGCGCGAACCGCCCCAGGTCGGTGATTGCTTCGGCTGCGCTGAACACCAAATTCATCGTATCGCGCAATCACCTCTTCATGTGTGAGAAGACGGTGCCGCTCATCCTGCGGGAGCTGAAACGGGCAACGCTGGACATTCTGGACATTGATGCGCTGAAGCGCGCGCCTGAGACACCAAAGCCAGCTGGTGCGGCGGATTTCGCAGTCTACCTGTGGAAATTCGCAGCCGGAATGGGCACGCGCGTCATCGAAAAAATTGCGACCAGGCTCGGCCTGCGTCCGGGCATGTTCTTCCTGAAGACGATGGACAGCGATATTTCCGGCGCCGAGCCTTCAGCAATGAAGGCGCACACCGCACCGTCGAATGAATACTATGCCGATCCATTCCTGTGGGAGAAGGATGGCGAAACCTACTGCTTCTTTGAAGTGTTCGACTACACGACCCAGAAGGGGCATATCAGCGTCGGACGACTGGCAGAGAATGAGCTGGAGGATGTCACACCCGTCCTCAAGACCGATTATCACTTGTCATTTCCATTCCTGTTCGAGCATGAAGGCGAACTCTTCATGATGCCGGAAACGTGTGGTGCAAGGCGGATCGAGACGTGGCGCTGCGTCGAGTTTCCGGCAAGGTGGGAACGCGAAGCGACCATCCTCGATGATGTCATCGCCGCCGATTCCAGCCTGGTGCAGATCGGGGAGGACTGGTGGCTGTTTACCAATATATCCACCGATCCGTTCGGCGAGATGAATTCTGAACTACACCTCTACAAGGCGGACGGGCCGGCCATGACCAAGCTGACGCCGCATGCGCTCAACCCCGTGGTGTTCGATACCCGCACCGCGCGGAATGGCGGGCGCATCCTGGAACAGGACGGCGCATACTTCCGGATTTCGCAGGACAATTCGCACGGCCGCTATGGCTATGGCCTGAACGTGATGAAGATCGACCACATTTCGCTGAATGACTATCGCGAGACCATGGTGCGCAAGATTGAGCCGGACTTCGAACCGGGCGCGATTGGTTGCCACCACATGGACTCGCGCGGCGAGAAGGTTGTCATTGATGTGCGGCGGCGGGTAGGCGGCTACGGCTCTCGCGCCGGACGTGCAGACGCAGGGAGACTGCGTGGCCGAAATTGACCGCATCGTTGTCATTCATGACTATAGCGTCGCCGAGGGCGGCGCCGGTATGCTCGCCATGGAGGCGATCCGCCAGTATCGCGCGCGAGGCTATCCGGTCACGCTGATGACGGGGCAGGGGCCCAATGCGGCCCTCGACGCGCTCGGCGTGTCGGTTGTCGGCCTCGGGGCGCAGGGCCTGCTCGAAACCTCGAAGCTGGAAGCGCTTCGCAAAGGCATCCACAATTCCGATACGATGAAGCAGATCGGCGCGTGGATTGACGATAATGATACGCCTGCGACGGTCTATCACCTCAACAACTGGTCGCAGATCCTGTCGCCGACCATCTACAAGGCATTGCGCCCGGTGGCTGAGCGAACGCTGGTCACCTGCCATGATTTCTTCAACGTCTGCCCGAACGGCTCGTTCCTGCATTTCGGAAAGTCGCAGACCTGCGATGCGAGGCCGCTCTCGGCGGAATGTTTCTTCAAGCAGTGCGACCGGCGAAATGCATTCCACAAGTACTGGCGCTTTGCCCGTCATATTCATCTGAACCAGCTCGCGCAATTCAGGGCCAGTCCCAGCACATTCTCATTCATTCACGCTGAGATGCGGAACAAATTTGTGGCGGCGGGCTTCGAGGCCGCGGATACGGCCATCATTCCCAATCCCGTCAGCGCCTGGACGCAGGAGCGGATCCGGGCGGAAGAGAATTCCGGCTTCCTGTTTGTCGGTCGGGTTGGCCGCGACAAGGGCGCTGATATCGCGCTGCGGGCGACGCGGGATGCGGGACAGAAGATTACCATCATCGGTAGGGGCGAACTCGAATCCGAAGCTGACAGGTTTCCCGATGCGACCTTTACGGGCTGGCTCGACCGCGAGGAGATTGCGGGCCATGCGCGGCGGGCGCGGGCGCTGATCGTGCCCAGCCGGGTCACCGAGCCCTTCGGGCTGGTCATCCTGGAAGCGGCGATGAGCGGCCTGCCGGTGATCGTTTCCGACTCGGCGTATCTCTCACGTGATGCTGAAAGAATGGGCTTCGGATCGCGCGTGTCGGTGAGCGATGAAGCCGCGCTTTGCGAAACGATCAACCGGTTCGCGACTGATGACAGTTTGATCCGTGCAATGAGCGAGTGCGCCTTTTATCGTTCATCTGCCCTGTGTCACACGCCCGAATCATGGACGGACGCGCATCTCGAAATCTTTTCACGAAAGCTTGGTCAGGTTCCGATTGCGGAATCGGGCCATGGCGCCGGCCTGCGACGGGTCGCGACCTGATCCGGGATAGGCCGCACACCGATGAATGGGACGGAACGGAGCGTGCCACATTCGGGTCCGGTGACGTCGTGCCGAGCAATTCGTGAGCGCTTGCAGCAAAATTACAACACCCCCTTCTGGCAGAAAAAATCGTCGTGAATCAGAGCAGATTTGCTCGCTAACATTGCGTTTGACAGGTGGCCGGCGGCGAGCCTGATGCGCAATCTGTGCCGGTCACAAAACCATGAATTTTCTGTAGTCAAACTGTCACGCACTAAGGATACCCGTCCGCTCCGAGCAAGGCGCAAAACAGCGCTGGGTCCAACTTTGAAGCTCGGAAAACGATGGGGTTCCTCATGAAACTGAAAACTGCTGGAAGCGCATTTGCGCTACTGCTCGCTGCGGCTGCCTGTACGCAAGGGTCGGAAATATCCTCGCCGGGACCAACCAATCCGGGCACGCCTCCGGGCGGCGGTGGTAGCGGTGGCGGCGGCGGTGGTGGCGGCACGGCCTCGTGCCCGAGCGGCTTCACTGAAGGCGCCGCCGTTGGTGGTCTGACCACTTGTGATATTTCCGGCACGATCCTGGCTGATCTGACCGTTCCAAACGTGTCAGGCGTCGCGTATCGCCTCAGCGGCCGCGTCGACATTGGCGAGGATGTCGGCGCCGATGGTAGCGCAGGTGGCACGTCCGCGACCCTGACAATCGAGCCGGGTGTAACCCTGTTCGGCGAATCGGGTGACGATTACCTCGTCGTCAATCGCGGATCGATGATTGACGCAGACGGCAGCGCATCCGCCCCGATCGTCTTTACTTCCGCTGACGACCTTGAGCGCCAGGCTGATAGCGACGCTTCAAACGATGATGGCGGCGACAGCATCGGTGAGTGGGGCGGTCTCGTCCTTCTCGGCCAGGCGCCGATCAACAACTGCATCTCCGGCACGCCGGGCACCGCCTCCTGTGAAAACATCATCGAAGGCGTGCAGCCGCAGGCTTTCTATGGCGGCGCCGATACGAATGACAGCACCGGCACGCTCAACTATGTGCAGGTTCGTTTCGCTGGCAATGAACTCTCCACCGGTAATGAACTGAACGGCATCACTTTCGGCGGCATCGGAGCCGGCACCACGGTCGAGAATATCCAGGTCCATAACAATGCCGATGACGGCGTCGAGTTCTTCGGCGGCAACGTCAACGTCCGTTACCTGGTGCTGACCGGGAACGATGACGACTCCATCGACACCGACAATGGTTACAATGGCAATATTCAGTATGCGGTGGTTGTGCAGCGGGCCGCAGGCGGCGACAATATCGTCGAAGCGTCTTCCGCCGGCGGCGCGGTGGACCCGCGCTCGAACGCCACCCTGTCGAACTTCACCTTCGTCGGTAACCGTTCGAATGCCTTCCGCCTGAACACCAATACGATCGGCCGCTATGTCAACGGCGTCGTTGACTATGGCAAGGAGTGCTTCCGCTGGGAGACGTCTGCCGGTGACGGAACGGTCGGCTATGGCGGCATCGATGTCGATCCGAGCTTCGACTCCGTGCTCTTCGACTGTAATGGTGGCCTCGCCCTCGCTTCCGGCGACACGACCACCCCGCCAGCCGCAGTGTCTGGCGGAACGAACAATACGATTTCTCCAAGCTCGCTCTCGTCCGGCTTCTTCCCGGGACCAGAGGAAGGCGACGTCACGGTATTCGATGCCTCGACCCTCGACTCCTTCTTCGAGACGACCAGCTTCATCGGTGCTTTCGGACCAACCGAGACCGCAGATCAGAACTGGGCAACCGGCTGGACCTTCGCGCTCTTCCCGGATCCTGAATGCCCGGTCGGGACGACCGACTCCGGCGTTGATCTCAACAGCTCGAATGTCTGCCAGATCACTGGCACCATTACCGAGGATCTTCGCCTGACAAGCGGCAATGTCTACGAACTCGTCGGCCGCGTGGATGTCGGTGTCGACACCGGCGCAGACGGCACGGCAACTGGCGGTAATTCTGTTGCTCTGACGATCGAGGCAGGCGTGACGGTGTTTGGCGACGAGGGTGACGACTATCTGGTGGTCAATCGTGGCTCGCAGATCTTCTCCAATGGCACGGCGTCTGATCCTGTCGTGTTCACGTCGGAAGACGATCTGACCAATTCGCAGGTCGATGCCGAGAACGCCATTGGCGAATGGGGCGGCCTCGTCATCCTCGGCCAGGCGCCGATCAACAACTGTATCGCTGGCACGCCGGGCACCGCGTCCTGTGAAAACATCATCGAGGGCGTCGAACCAAACGCCTTCTATGGCGGCGCGGATGATGCAGACAGCTCGGGTGCGCTTTCCTACACCCAGGTCAAGTTCGCCGGTAACGAGCTTTCCACCGGTAATGAACTGAACGGCATCACCTTTGGCGGTGTGGGCAGCGGAACCTCGGTTGAGTATATCCAGGTCCACAACAATGCCGATGACGGCGTCGAATTCTTCGGTGGCAGTGTCAATGTCCGCTACCTGGTGCTGACCGGAAACGATGACGACTCCATCGACACCGACAATGGCTACAATGGCAACATCCAGTTCGCCATCGTTGTCCAGCGGACTGCAGGCGGCGACAATATCGTCGAAGCGTCTTCCGCTGGCGGCGCGGTGGATCCGCGCTCGAACGCCACCCTGTCGAACTTCACCTTCGTGGGTAACCGTTCGAATGCCTTCCGCCTGAACACCAATACGATCGGCCGCTATGTCAACGGCGTTGTCGACTATGGCAAGGAGTGCTTCCGCTGGGAGACCTCTGCTGGTGACGGAACGGTTGGCTATGGCGGCGTCAATGTCGATCCGAGCTTCGACTCCGTACTCTTCGACTGTGATGGTGGCCTCGCCCTCGCTTCCGGCGACACGACCACCCCGCCAGAGGCTGTTGCAGCCGGATCGGCCAACACGACGGGGACCGCCAGCAGCCTGACATCGACCTTCGTCAACGGGGCGGCTGAAACTGCGGCAACGGCATTTGATGCCTCCACGCTCGACAGCTTCTTCGAAGCCACGAGCTATATCGGCGCCGTCCAGAACGCGCAGGATACCTGGTGGCAGGGCTGGAGCTGCGGCCTGGAAGCTTCCGATCCTTGCTGATGAAACTGCGCCAGACCGGCCTGGTCCGGTCTGGCGCCTTCCATCTGGTCTCAATGGCAAAACTCAAGAAATCTAATGTCCGACCGGAAAGGGCACATCGAAATGACTGACCGATCTTTTTACGTCTACCTTATGCTTTCAACGGCGCTTTGCGCCCTTCCCGCGCAGAATGCGATGGCTCAGGAAACCGATCCGGATACGCCGGTCGAAGTCGAGAACGAAGCGGACGCCGACCGTAACCTCGACACTGTGGTTGTCCGCGGTGAATTTATCCCGGCCCCGCAACGCGAAACCTCCCAGGTCGCATCCTTCCTGACTGCGCAGGACCTGCAGCGCCAGGGTGATGCGAATGCGGCGCTCGCGCTCACACGTCTCAGCGGCCTTTCCGTTGTTGGCGAGCGGTTTGCCTATGTCCGCGGTCTTGGCGACCGGTATTCATCGGCGCTGCTCAATGGCTCGCCGCTGCCGAGCCCCGAGCCGCTGCGCCGGACGGTGCCGCTCGACCTGTTCCCCTCGGATGTGCTGGAAGGCGCTGCCGTGCAGAAAACCTATTCGGCGGCCTATCCCGGCGAGTTTGGCGGCGGTGTAATCGATCTCAAGACGCTGCGCACGCCCCGTGAGAACTATGCAAACGTAAAGGTCGGGGTCGGTATCAATCCTGAGTCCAATTTCAATGACGGCGTCTATTATCGTGGCTCCGACAGTGACTGGTCGGGCTATGATGACGGCCTGCGCGACCTGCCCGGTCCGCTTGCGAGCGTCATTTCCAGCGGCACGCGCCTCAGCTCCCTGACGGATGCCGAGGTCGAAGTCGTTGGCGAGAGCCTCGTAAACTCGCCGCTGAGCGTGGTGCAGAAGGGTGAGCTTGGCCCTGACTTCAACGCATCGATCGATGGTGGCTGGAGCGGCGATTTCGGGTCCTTCGATCTCGGCCTTGTCGGCGTTGTCGGCTATGATGGCAGCTGGAGCGTCCACGAGGCAAAACGCCAGGTCGCTTCCAATGATACGGTCGGCATCGATCTCGAAACGCTCGAAACCACCTTCGAAGCAACTGTGAATGCACTTGGCTCTGCGACACTGGGCTGGGACCTCAACGAAGTTCAGGCGACCGCCTTCTATGTCCACACGACGTCGAAGGAAACGCAGGTCGACCAGGGCAGCGACTTCAACGCGCCCGGCTCGACCGGTCTTGTCTACGATGATTCGACCGGCTGGTTTGAACGGGAACTTGCCTTCTTCCAGCTTCGCGGTCTGCACGAATTCGGCGATTTTGACTTCAACTGGCGTGGATCGATCTCCGAATCCAGCCGCGATGCGCCTTATGAGCGTTCGCTTCGCCGACTGGTCGATGATCAGGGCCGCGTTCGCTATTCAGTGGCGAACAATTACAATATCCGCTTCTCCGAACTGACCGACGAGAATCAGAGCTTCGGCGGCGACCTGTCCTACACCATGCCGCTCGGCGACTATCGCGAGGCTGTGTTCAAGGCCGGTTACGATTATTCGACGACAGACCGTGAGTATAATTTCGTCTCCTTCCGCTTTGCTGGCGGCAATGCGCTTCCGCTCGACGTGCAGCTGGCCCGTCCGGACTACCTGTTCTCGCCGGACAATATCGGCCCTGGCCGTTTCGAACTGGTGGAAAGCACGTCAATCAACGACTCCTACCGGGCAAACCTGGATGTCGCAGCTGCCTTCATCGAGGCGGACATGGAAATCCTGCCCTATATCCAGACAACGCTGGGCGTGCGGTATGAAGAGGGCGAGGAGTCCGTCGAGACGTTTGACCGGTTTGGCAATATCGGCAATGGCGGCTCCATCGAGAATGAGTATTGGCTGCCATCGGCAACCTTTACCTGGAACTTTGCTGAGGATCTGCAGCTGCGTCTCGGATACTCTGAAACGATTGCCCGTCCGCAATTCCGCGAACTGGCTCCGTCCCTCTATTTCGATCCGGTTGGCGACCGCAGCTATCGCGGCAACCGGTTCCTGGTAGACAGCGAACTCACCAATTATGATGCGCGCCTCGAATACTATCTCGGCCGCAATGAGTTCATCACACTGGGCGGTTTCTTCAAGGAACTCGAAAACCCGATCGAGGAAGTCCAGTTCGCGAACGCGACTTTCGTTTACGAGACAACCTTCATCAACTCGCCCAAGGCCGAGCTTTACGGTGTCGAAGCGGAGTATCGCACGACGTTCGACATGCCGGTCTTCTCCGATTACTCATGGGTGTCGGATCGCGACTGGATGTTCGCCATCAACTACACCTACACCGAGTCTGAAGTGCAGGCGCCGAACGGATCGGTCATCATCGACCCGTTCACCGGCCGTGACCTTGATGCCTCCCAGTTCAATATTGACGGGACTCAGCTTCAGGGGACGCCGGAGAACATCCTGAACATGCAGTTCGGCTGGGAGAACAATTCCGAGCAGTTCACACTGCTGCTGAACTGGGTCGATGAGCGCATCCTCCAGCGCGGGATCGATTCCCAGAGCGTCAGCCTGCCGGACATCATCGAAGATCCGGGCATCACCCTGGATGCGGTCTACAATCGTGACCTGATGATCGCCGGGCAGGACCTGAAACTGGGCCTCAGCCTCCGCAACATCCTCGATGAGGCGCATGAGGAGTTCCAAGAAAGCGATACGATCGGGCGCACGGAGTACAACACCTACGATCGCGGCCGCAGTTTCTCGGCCAGCCTGACGATGCGGTTCTAGAGATTGTTCATTTGTTGAGTTGCCGGCGGGAAGCAGTGGTCTGAGAGCCAAGCGTCCCGCCGGCATTTTCTTTTCCACCTCAGTGAAAGTCCCGGCTGGCAGGGATGATGCGGACATTGCGCGGGTGGCGATGGCTTCGCCTTGGTGGTCCCTTGCGGTCCGGAATGGGGCGGTGCACCTCGTCGGCGCGGGCGATCGCGCCCTTGAGCGGGTCGAACTGGGCATCTTCGGAAAGCAGGTGCAGGTCACTGGTCAGGTCGATCAGCTGGTTGGCCACGATGTGGGTGACATTGTCGGCCGTCTGGACGCGTCCATTTACCAGCATGATCCGCGCGCCCATCAGTGTCGGCCTGTAGACCTCTCCCACACGTGGCCAGATGACCAGATTGGCGATGCCCGTTTCATCCTCGAGGGTTACGAAATAGACCCCGCTTGCCGAGCCTGGTCTCTGGCGAACCAGGACCACACCGGCGGTTCGGACGCGCGCGCCATTGCGCAGCCCGTTGGCTTCGGCCGTCGTCTGGAGGCCGAGGGTCCTGTAACGCTCTCTCAGGAAGCTCATCGGATGCTCCTTAAGCGACAGGCGGGTCATCTGATAATCCTGAAGGACATGCTCAGACGCCGGCATCCGGGGCAGGGTAACCGGCATTTCAGCCTGTTGTTCGCTGGCATCGGCGGCAGCAAAGAGAGGCAGCGGTTTTCCCCGCGTCTCGCCGCGCACCGCCCAGAGCGCTTCGCGCCGGTCCATACCGATTGAGCCGAAGGCATCGGCCGCGGCGAGCTGTTCAAGCGCCCGCCGGCCAATCCCGGTACGGCGGCGGATATCTTCGGGATGCTCATAGCCGGACCCGCGCGCTTTCATCAGCGCTTCCATCTCGTCCTCGCGCAGGCCTTCGACCTGGCGAAAACCCAGCCGGACGGCGCAGAAGCCGTTCTTTCCATCAGGCTCCAAAATGTTGTCCCAGTCAGAGAGGTTCACATCGACGGGCCGAACCTCCACCCCATGTTCCTGCGCGTCGCGAACGATCTGGGCCGGTGCGTAAAACCCCATGGGCTGGCTGTTCAGAAGCGCAGCGCAGAAGACGTCGGGATGATGCTTCTTCAGCCAGGAGGAAACATAGACGAGCAGGGCGAAGGAGGCGGCATGGCTTTCAGGAAAGCCATACTCGCCAAAGCCCTTCACCTGGTCGAAACAGCGATGGGCAAAGGCCGGATCATAGCCCCGCGCGATCATGCGCGAGACCATCATCTCCTCGTAATTCTGGATTGTTCCGACCTTCCGGAAAGTCGCCATGGCGCGGCGCAGGCCATTGGCTTCGTCGGCGGTAAAGCAGGCCGCGTCGATGGATATCTGCATCGCCTGCTCCTGGAAAAGCGGGACGCCAAGGGTGCGTTTCAGGATCTTCTCCAACTCGTCCGGTGGCCCGAACTCCGGCGCTGGGCTTGGATAGGAGACGCTTTCCAGCCCCTTGCGGCGGCGAAGATAGGGATGAACCATGTCGCCCTGGATCGGCCCGGGGCGGACAATCGCGACTTCGATGACAAGATCATAGAAGGTACGCGGGCGAAGGCGCGGCAGCATGTTCATCTGCGCGCGGCTTTCGACCTGGAAGACACCGAGACTGTCGCCCTCGCAGAGCATGTCATAGGTCGCCTCGTCGCCTTGCGGGATGGAGGCGAGATCGTGCTCTATCCCCTTGTGCAGCTTCAGGAAGTCGAACGCCTTGCGGATACAGGTCAGCATGCCAAGCGCGAGCACGTCGACCTTCATGATGTTGAGGGCGGAGATGTCATCCTTGTCCCATTCGATGAAGGTGCGCTCATCCATGGCGGCATTTCCGATGGGCACGGTTTCGGTGAGGAGGCCCTGTGTCAAGACGAACCCTCCGACATGCTGGGACAAGTGCCGCGGGAAGCCGATGAGTTGCCGGGTGAGGATGATGGCGCGGCGGACCATCGGATTGTCCGGATCAAGGCCTGCCTCGCGGATTTGCCTTGCATTGATTTCAGAGCCCCAGGCCCCCCAGACCGTTCCGGCAAGGGCAGAGGAAATGTCTTCTGAAAGGCCGAGCGCCTTGCAGACTTCGCGGACAGCCGAGCGCGGCCGGTAACAGATGACGGTTGCCGTCAATGCGGCGCGCTGGCGGCCATACCGGCGGTAAACATACTGGATGACTTCCTCGCGCCGCTCATGCTCGAAGTCGACATCGATGTCCGGCGGCTCTTTACGCTCCTTGGAGAGGAAGCGCTCGAAGAGGAGGCTGGTCACGCTGGGGTCGACGCTGGTAATGCCGATACAATAACAGACGGCCGAATTCGCCGCAGAGCCGCGCCCCTGGCAGAGGATGCCCTCACTGCGGGCCCAGGCGACAATGTCATGCACGGTCAGGAAATAGGGGGCGTAATCCAGCCCCGCGATCAGCTCCAGTTCCTTTTTGAGGGCCTTGCGAACGCCATCCGGGACGCCGGCCGGATAGCGCCAGTCGGCCCCGGCCCAGGTGAGGTCCTCAAGGTGTTGCTGGGGTGTCTTTCCCGGCGGCACCGGCTCGTCGGGATAGTGATAGGACAGCTCATCAAGGCTGAAGCGGCAGCGGTCCAGTATGTCCACCGTGCGCTGGATGGCCGGTTCGAAGCCCTTGAACAGGCGCGCCATTTCAGTGGGCGGCTTGAGGTGTCGCTCGCTATTCGCTTCGAGGCGGTAACCGGCTTGCTCAATGCTGCAATGCTCACGGATGCAGGTGACGACATCCTGAAGTGGTCGGCGCTCTGGGTGGTGATAGAGGACATCATTGATGGCGACGATCGGGACGCCAATGCGGGCCGCCTGATCGGCCAGCCGGGCAATGCGCTCGCGGTCTCGTCCCCTGAACCGGAAATTGACCCCTAAATAGACTGCATTCGGCCTGTTTTCGGCCAGGCGTTCGAGCAGGGCGAAGAAGTCCTCGTCCGGCTTTTCGGGGGGGAGAAAGATGAAGATCTGCCCGTCCGATGCGCGGAGAATATCTTCGACATGGATGAGACAGTCGCCCTTTTCAGCGCGCAGTTTTCCTTCGCTCAGCAGTTTTGAAAGCCGCCCATAGGCTGCCCGGTCTGTCGGGTAGCAGAGCATTTCCGGGCCATCTGCCGGTACAAGGCGTGCGCCGACTGCCAGGCGCAGCCCATGTTCCTTTGCCGCGAGGTGGGCCCGCACGACACCAGCCAGCGTGTTGCGGTCGGCGACCCCGATCCCGTCCAGGCCGAGGCTGACGGCCTGCAGCACTAATTCCTCTGCATGGCTGGCCCCGTGCAGGAAGGAAAAATTCGTCGTGACGGCGAGTTCGGCATACCGGGTCATGCAAACAGCCCCTGCACGAACCAGTCAGGCGCCCCGCCCCGCCCATCTTCATACAGCCCATCGCGATAGAGCCAGTAGCGTCGTCCAGCCTCATCCTCGACGCGGTAATAATCGCGCGCGCGGGGCAGGTGCGTGATCGGCGTGCTGTCCTCGCTGGCGTTGAGGCTGCGGCGAAATTCGGCGATGAGGTCAAAATCCGCGCGCTTGTCGAGCTTGGGCGAGAGCCACTGGCGCGAGGCCCCTTCCGGGCTGTGGTTCTGAGGTGGGGCTGTATGTTTCCACCATTCCGGATTGATCCGTTCAGGGCCGTCTGCACGGACAACACGCCGGATCACGCGCCGCCAGACGAAGCGCAGCGGCGGACCATCCGGCACCTCGGCCATCACCTTGACCCGCTCGGGCCGCTGCAGAAGCCGTAGCGGACGGGGGCCGACCTTCGGGTTTGGAGGCGCAGGCGGGGCGAGGGCGCCATCAAAGTCTTCGCGCTGTTCCGCGCATTCGGGGATATGGCTTTCAACGGGGCGGCGGATGCTGACTGCGCTCGCCCCAAGCTTTGCGGTGATACGGTCTGCAAGCGCCGAAAGGGCGACCTCGTCCGTATCGCTGGCAGCAAGATCACTGGACAGGGCTGCAGCGCTGGTCTGCATGAGGCCGGTGCGATGAGCCTCCAGCAGGAGGAGGTCAATTCCGAAGCCGGGATCGATCCGGTCAATCTTTTCGCTGAAGAGCCGCAGGATATGTCTGGGCGTGCGCACCGGCTGCGATGTTGTGATGTCGATAGCCGTGTTCGTTCCATCTGCGCGGAAGGCGGTGAGTACGAAGTGGCGCGCCCCCTGTCCGAAGGCGGTGAGGTCATCGCAGAGTTCGGCGGCAAGTTTCTCCAGCCCGATCTGGATGGCTTCGCTGGTGGCGATGGGGTCCGGGCAGGCAAGACGCACCGATTTGGTCGGGGCGGGACGTAGCGGATCAAGCGGTTCATGGCGAAGCCCAAGCGCCTGGTCCAGCCGGTGGAGGACCTTGTCAGCGGCGCTTTTCGACTGGAAGCGGCGGGCAAGCGCCTTGCGGTCAATGCCATAGAGCTGGCCGATGCGAGTAAGGCCGAAACGGCGCAGGAGGAGCGTTGCCTCACCGGAAAGACGCAGGGCCGAGACAGGGATATCCACGAGACCGTCAGCTTCTTTTCCATCGGGCAGAATGGTGCCTGGCGCTGCGCGTGAAAGGGCCTTGGCCGCGCCCGGTGTGCTGGCGAGACCGGGCTGGAAAGGGATTGCATTGGCTTCGAGCAGGGCCCCGATCGCTGTGACCATTTCCTTTTCCCCGCCATGCAGGTGATCACAGCCCGTCGTCTCAAGCATGAGGGCGTCCGTGCCATCAATTGCGACGAGCGGGCTGAACCGGATCATCCAGTGGGCGAGCCTCTCCAGCGCGCGGGCATCAGCAGCCCGGTCAATCTCTTCGCAGGCAAGGTCCGGGATGCGGGCCCTGGCATCGGTGAATGTCAGGCCGGCTGTCACGCCAGCCTTCTCGGCGAGACTGTTTGCAGCGGCAATGCGAAGGCCGGAAGGGCCGGCTTCTGTCAGGGCGAAGGGACGGCGTGGCTCAGCCGGTGCGCCGGAGCGGGAGAATGTCTGCCGGGACAGTCTCTCCCGGCGAAGGCGCGTCAGCGGCCAGTCCGGAAACCACAGTGAGAGATAGCGTTTCATCATCGAGTTCCACATCGAATGAGTGGTCTGCCATGTGCGGGGCTTGTCTTGAGCGTTCGAGCGTGGCCTGCCAGCGCGGATTGCCGGGGGCTTTGCGGTCATAGCGATTGGGAGCTGAGGGCCGGGGCGCAAGGCGCCATCGCGCTGTTGAAGCCGTTGCCCCTTCGCGGGTGTAGGGCATCAGCAGGATGACCGGGATGCCATGCCGGCTGGAGGCGAGCGCCAGGCGGCGGCTGGCGGTGAAGTCCATGTCGGCAAGCTCACCAATGACGAGGCCTGCCGCTGCAGACCGGATGGCTTCCTCAATCGCCCAGAGCGTGTCTGGAAGCTTGCGGGTCGAGACATGGAGCAGGTCATCCCGTTCGCGCCGCAAACTCCGCAGTCCGGCCTCAAGAAGATGACCATGATTGGTGAGGAGGCCGGACTGGCTGACCCACACGATTGCGCCTCTTCTTGGCGGGGCGGCACCAAGTGCAAACCCTGTCAGGGCCGGCATGTCCCCGAAACTTTTCTCGCAGACTTCATGTACGCCCGAACTACCCAGACCAAGCGGGAAACTGGCCGGTTGGCGCGGCCTGGAAGCCTGTCCGAGCCGAAAGACGCCGGGGGTCTGGAGAGCGGGTGTTGATGCCATTTGTTCATTATTTGTTCTCATGGCAAAAAGAGTCAATCGGGGAAGCGGACTCTTTTTGTGGGGGGCTGTGAAATCACCCGGTTGCACGCCGCGAGAAATATGTTCTACATATGTTCCAGGCAGAAAGCTACTCCATGACGAAGAAGACGATCATCCAGAAACTTTCCATTCTCGCCGACGCTGCGAAATATGATGCCTCCTGCGCCTCATCGGGGACATCGAAGAGAAACTCGGTTGGCAAAAGCGGTATCGGTTCGACAGAAGGCATGGGGATTTGTCATGCCTATGCCCCGGATGGCCGGTGCATCTCGCTTCTGAAAATCCTGCTGACCAATTTCTGTATCTATGACTGTCGCTATTGCGTGAACCGGTCCTCCTCGAATGTGGAGCGGGCGCGGTTCACGCCCGAGGAAGTCGTCTCGCTTACGCTGGATTTCTACAAGCGGAACTATATTGAAGGCCTGTTCCTGTCGTCGGGGATTATCCGATCTCCCGACTATACGATGGAGCAGCTGGTCGAAGTCGCAAGAAGCCTGCGCGAGGATCATGGGTTTCGCGGCTATATCCACCTCAAGACCATCGCTGAGGCCGATCCGGCATTGATCGATGCCGCCGGACGACACGCCGACCGACTATCGGTAAATGTTGAGCTGCCGACCGATGAAAGTCTTTCTTCCTATGCGCCGGAAAAGACGGGGCAGACGATCCGGAAAGCGATGGCGGATGTGAAATCGGGTATTGATGACCGCAAGGACGCCGCGAAGAGCCGTCTCATCAGGAAGGCAAAACCTCCAGGCTTCGCGCCGGGTGGTCAGTCGACCCAGATGATCGTCGGGGCAGACGGAACCAATGACGCGACCATCCTGACGACGTCATCGAGGCTCTATGCGGGGTATGGCCTGAAGCGGGTCTATTATTCTGCATACAGCCCGGTGCCTGATGCCTCGTCAGACCTTCCGCCGATCAAGCCGCCGCTCATCCGTGAACACCGGCTCTACCAGGCAGACTGGATGTGCCGCTTCTACGGCTTTGAGGCCAGCGAAGTGGTAAGCGCTACAACCGATGGCATGCTCGACCTCGCCATTGATCCGAAGCTCGCCTGGGCATTGGCCAACCGGGCTCATTTCCCGGTGGATGTGAACCGCGCGTCGCGGCGTGACTTGCTACGAGTTCCCGGCCTTGGACCAAAGACGGTGAAGCGGATCATCGCGGCGCGCCGGCATGGGCGGTTACGACTGGATGGGCTTGCGAAACTCACCCGCTCGATCAGGACCGCGCTGCCATTTATCGTCGCCGCGGACTGGAGTCCTGGCGGCCTCACCGATGAGGCGGGCCTCAGGCAGCGTTTTACGCCCCCGCCAGAGCAGTTGAGCCTGTTCGCATGATCGAGGTGGAGCTGCAGTCCGAGACAGATTTCGAGGGATGGCGCGTCGCCGCGCGAAAACTATGCGCGGCGCAGATCAGACCGGCGCAGATCAGCTGGCGATTGCCGGGGCAGGCCGGATCGCTGTTCGGCGGTGACAGTAGGCTCGACCAACTCGAACCGGTCCGTGAGGTGAGGGCGACGAAACCATTTCTGGACCTTGCAAGGAAGATCGTCTGTTACAGGGATGAACAGCGATTTGACCGTTTGTACTCAGCGCTCTTCAAACTGCAGTCGGCGCCGCACATCCTTTCCCATCGCCTCGACGCAGACACCGACTGGCTGATGAGCGCGCAAAAGGCGATCCGCCGTGACATTCACAAGATGCATGCCTTTGTCCGCTTCCGCAAAGCCGGTGAAAGCGTAGACGGGCGCGAGCATTATGCCGCCTGGTTTGAACCGACCCACCGGATCACCACGCTTGGTGCACCTTTCTTCAGGCGCCGCTTTCCAAACATGAACTGGGTCATCGTCACACCGGAGGCGAGCGCGATGTGGGACGGAAGCGACCTTACATATGGGCCCGGTGGCCGGCGCGAGGATGTGCCTTCTGACGATTCCGTCGAAGACCAGTGGAAGACGTATTTTCAGGCCATCTTTAATCCAGCGCGCCTGAAAGTTTCGGCGATGACATCCGAAATGCCGAAGAAATACTGGAAGAACATGCCTGAGGCGGCGCTCATCCCGGACATGATCGCGAGTGCGCAGGCCCGCACGCGGCAGATGCAGGATGAGGCGGTGACCGCGCCAACCCTTCTTTCGTCCCGCCTGGCCGAGCGCCATCAGGCACAGCGACAGGGACCTGAAACACCCCAGACGCTCGAAGAGGCACGCAAGGCGATTCCTCACTGCACGCGCTGTTCGCTGCACTGTCACGCCTCACAGCCTGTGTTTGGCGAAGGCCCGGCCAGGGCGCGGATAATGATTGTCGGAGAACAGCCCGGCGATCAGGAGGATATTGCGGGAAAGCCCTTCGTCGGCCCCGCCGGAAAGGTGCTGGATTGTGCTCTGGAACAGGCCGGGATCGAGCGCAGCGCGGTCTATGTCACAAATGCCGTGAAGCATTTCAAGTTCACGCCGCGCGGAAAGCGACGCATGCACGCCAAACCGAATGCTGGAGAGATTGATCATTGTCGCTGGTGGCTGGATCTGGAGCGCGCGCAGGTCGATCCGGCGGTTACGGTGGCGCTCGGCGCGACGGCGTTGCGGGGTGTGCTGGGCAAATCGGTGCGGGTGGGGGACGTGCGTGGAACCGTGATCGATCTCGGAAACCGGGGGCAGCTCGTGCCGACAATCCACCCATCCTATCTGCTGCGCCTGCCCGACAAGGGTCTGCGGGCGGAGCAGGAAGCCATGTTCATAGACGATCTTGCACGCGCGGCCAGACTGGCCGCCTAGGCGCGCTCGAACCCGGCAAGGGCAAGGGAGGGACACGGAATCGCTGCCGGGTCGGTTGTTTTCGCGTCACGGGAAAATGCGTGCTTGACGCTTTCCAGATCGAGATCTTCCATCGCGTCATAGGTGTTGAGGTAGACTTTGCCCGACAGCTCCTCAAGGAAGTCCGAACGTTTGAGCCGGTCCATGACGGGGCCTTTGACCTCCGAGAGATGCAGGGTGACGCCGGCATCCCTGAGGTGTTCATTGATTGCTTCGAGACTTTCGAGGCCGCTCGCATCGATCCGGTTCACAGCGGGGCACATCAGGACAAGGTGTTCGAGATCCGGCCGGTTGCTGATGACGCAGTATACCGTGTCTTCGAGGAAGCGGGCATTGGCGAAATACAGGCTTTCATCGATGCGGATGATCAGCGCCTTGTCTGAAATGACGACGGCGTGGCGGTTCACATTGCGAAAATGGTGTGTGCCTGGCACCTGGCCGACAAGCGCGAAATGCGGACGGCTCGTATTGTAGAGATGCAGGAAGAGCGAAAGTGCGACGCCGGTCGTCACGCCAAGCTCGACGCCGGAGAAGAGCGTGACGAGGATCGTCGCGGCCATGGCGGCGAAGTCGGATTTTGAGTAGGACCAGACCTGCCGGATGGCCTTGAGGTCAACCAGCGACAGCACAGCGACGATGATGGTTGCGGCGAGCACAGCTTGCGGCAGGTAGTAGAGATACGGCGTCAGGAAGACGGTTGCGAACGCAATGCCAATCGCAGTGAAGGCGCCGGCAGCGGGTGTTTCCGCGCCCGCATCGAAATTCACAGCGGAACGGGCAAGTCCGCCGGTGACAGGGTAGCCGGATGAAATGCCCGCCGCGAGGCTGGACGCGCCGAGGCCGATCAGTTCCTGGTTCGGGCTGATCCGCTGACGGCGCTTGGCGGCAAGCGTCTGGGCGACAGAGACAGATTCCACGAAACCGATGAGCGCAATCAGCGCAGCGGAGCCCAAGAGCTGCATCCAGATCTCTCGGTCAAAGGCCGGAACGCCAATGGTGGGAAGGTCGCGGGGGACCTCGCGGAGAATCTTCACGCCATCCTCCTGCAGCTGAAGGAGAGCGACGGCAAGGATGCTCGCGACAACAGCGAAGACAGGGCCCGTGCGCGTGATAATGGTGGCAGCTTTTTCGGGCAGGCCGACGGCTTTAAGCGCCGGCTTCATGTATTTCCGCGCGCCGAAGAGAAAGACGAGCGAGGCGGCGCCGATGATCAGGGTCGGGAGATTCGTATCGTCGAGACTTTGGCTGAGAGAGACGATGATTTCGAAGAGATTGTGCCCTCCAGCGTCGACGCCGAAGATGTGTTTGAGCTGGGAGGCCGCGATGATGATGCCCGATGCGGTGATGAAGCCGGAAACAACCGGGTGGCTCAGGAAATTAGCGAGAAAGCCCATCCGCAGCAGGCCGAGCACGAGCAGGATCGCACCTGAGAGCAGGGCCAGGATGACAGCGGCCTGGATATATTCAGGCGAGCCCTGCGCGGCGATCTTCCCGGCGGCCGCGGCTGTCATCAGGGACAGGATCGCGACCGGGCCAACCGCAAGCGTCCGGCTGGTGCCGAAAATGGCATAGGCGATCAACGGCAGGATGGACGCGTAAAGGCCGACAACCGGCGGCAGCCCAGCCAACATGGCATAGGCGAGCGATTGCGGGATAAGCATGATCGTCACGATCACCGCCGCAATCAGGTCATTGACCAGCGTCTCGCGTCTGTATTCGCGCCCCCATTCGAGAATGGGGAAATATCTCGAAGCCCTGAACGCCATGCTCGCCCCTCCTGACCCTTATAACCGCTAAAGGGCGTTGATGGGGAGTTTCATGTAGCGCTGCCCATTGTCTTCGGGCTCTGGCAAGTTGCCCGCGCGCATGTTGATCTGCACCGATGGGAGGATGAGTTTCGGCATGTCGAGCGTAGCATCGCGCGCCGTGCGCATCTTCACGAAGTCTTCCTTCGATGTCCCGCCGCCGACATGGATGTTGTGGGCCTTCTCTTCCGCAATCGTGGTCTCGAACATGTAGGTGTCGCGGCCCTTCGCCTTGTAGTCATGGCAGAGGAAGACGCGCGTTTCGCCGGGCAGGGCAAAGAGGCGCTGGATGGAATCGTACAGCGTTCCGGCATCACCGCCGGGAAAGTCGCAGCGGGCCGTGCCATAGTCCGGCGCGAAGATCGTGTCGCCGACAAAGACCGCATCGCCGATGAGATGGCTCATGCAGGCCGGCGTATGACCGGGCGTGTGGATGGCTTGGGCCTCAATCGTGCCGACCTTGTATCTCTCGCCATCCTTGAACAGGTGATCAAACTGGCTGCCGTCCGTGTGGAAGCGCTGGTCCTCATTGAAAATTTTCGCGAAGACTTTCTGCACCGTCGAAATGTGCTCGCCAATGGCGGTGCGCCCGCCGAGCTGGCTTTTGACATAGGGCGCGGCAGTCAGATGGTCGGCATGGACATGGGTGTCGATGATCCAGTCAACAGAAAGGCCCTTTTCCTTCACGAAGGAGATTATCTTGTCCGCAGACACGGTTTTTGTGCGCCCTGAGGCCTGATCGAAATCGAGCAGGGAATCAATGATGGCGGCCACATTGTTGGTTGGGTCCCAGACGACATAGGAATAGGTATTGGTCGCGTCGTCGAAGAAGTGTCTGACTTCGAGCTGCGGCATGACATGCTCCTTTCGCTTGCCTGAGCGTGCAGTCTGTTTGGCCCTCGCTGGAGGGCCGCACCAGCCGATGATCCCCTTGTCATGCAGGGCGGCTGAGCCCAAGGCTTGTAATTTAGTATTTTATAAAATACAAGAATGAAATGCTTTCGCATGGTGACACTGGCCCTGCCGGTCACCTCATTCGATCTGGTCAGGAGCTCGATGGAAAACTTTACCCCCCTTTCGGCGATTATTGGCGGCGCGCTGATTGGCGTCTCGGCAGTTATGCTCATGGCGTTGAACGGGCGCATTGCGGGCATCAGTGGAATCTTTTCGGGCATTGCCACGGCGGGGCGCGGCGACCGGTCATGGCGGTTGAGTTTTGTGGCTGGTCTTGTCGCTGCACCACTGATCTTTGGGTTTGTGGCGGGCGAGATGCCGGCAATTGAGATAACGTCCAGCTGGCCGCTCATCATCATTGCGGGCTTGCTTGTCGGCTTTGGCACCCGGCTCGGGTCGGGCTGTACCAGTGGGCATGGCGTGTGCGGACTGTCTCGACTGTCGCTGCGTTCAATCATTTCCGTCGGCATTTTCATGATTGTTGGCGTCATTGCAGCCACCCTGATGCGTCATGTGTTCACGGGCGGAACGGGGAGTATGGGGTAATGCGAAATCTTGCTGCCTTGCTCGCCGGTCTGGTCTTCGGAGCCGGACTGGTGGTCTCGCAAATGATCAACCCGAAGAAGGTGCTGGACTTCCTGGATGTTGCAGGTGGCTGGGATCCGTCGCTTGGGCTCGTCATTGCAAGCGCCCTCGCGGTCACCGCAATCGGGTATCGCTTGGCATGGCGTGCGAGCAGGCCCGCTTTCGACGAGCGCTTCCAGGTGCCGACGAGCCGTACCCTCGACAAGCGCCTGATGATCGGTGCGGTGATGTTTGGTATCGGGTGGGGACTGGTGGGATTGTGTCCGGGACCGGCGCTGGCAGGTCTTAGTCTTGCTCACCCCTCTGTCTATGTTTTCGTTGCGGCCATGACGGTGGGTATGGCGCTGTTCGAAATCGCCCAGATCGTCCGATTGGCGATGAAAGGCAGCAGAACTTACAAGTAATCGTGGCCATATCGAGTTGCGGTTGCAGGTATAATCACTATCTCTGCGTGTGCCTGAACACGAATTGATGGCGGATAGAGGTTGGAATATTGAACCAGCTCACGGACATTCGGTCGATTTTCGGCCTAGAGAACAAGACCGAACGGGTCGGTGAAGTGGCAGACCTGCTGCGGGCCATGGCTTCGGAATCGCGGCTGAAAATACTGTGCCTGCTCAGCGAAGGCGAGCTTTCCGTGACTTCGCTGTCCGAGCAGACCGACCAAACGGCGTCTTCGGTTTCGCAGCACCTCACCAAGCTGCGCGCTGTTGGTCTGGTTGACAGCCGGCGGGACGCGCAGACGATCTATTACCGCGCCCGCGAAGGGATCGGCACGGAGCTTATGGACGTGCTCTGCAGGCATTTCATGCCGGTCGGCGACTAGGCCTTGCAAGCGTCGCAGCGTTGGAATCTCGACGTCAGGACGACACAAGCAGCGGGCCAGCGAGCCAGCTTGTCCAGGCTCCGAGTGCTAGCCACGGGCCGAAGGCCAAAGGCGTCTGTCCCGGTTCTCCCTCGGTTCTGGACCTCCCGGAAAGCAGCGCGAAAGTCAGCCCGAAGGCAGATGCAAAGAGCAATACTTCAGGCAGCCGCGTCCAGCCCAGCCATAGGCCCAGTCCTCCAAGCAGTTTCGCGTCGCCCCGGCCGAGCCCGTCTTGCCCGCGCAGCGCCTTGTAGGCGACCTCCACGCTGAACAGGATGAGAAAGCCTGCAAGACCACCGGCGAGGTGATGCAGCCAGTCGTCGCGCGCATGCAGGACAATAAAAGCTGCGCCAAGGACCACAAGAACGGCATTCATCGCGTCCGGAAGAATGAATACCCGCCAGTCAGTGATGGCGAGCGCCAGCAGAGTCCAGCCAATCAGGCAGGACAGGATGAAAATGCCTTCCGGCGCAAACAGCCAGGCGGTTACCGGTACGAACAGTCCAAGACCTTCTGCAACCACATGAAGGGTTCTTGCCTGTGCGCCACAGCGCGGACATCGGCCCTGGTGCATGACGGAGCTGACGGCAGGGAGGACTTCGAACCAGCGGTAGCTTGCGCCGCAATTCTGGCACTGGTCGGCGTCTTGGTGTCTGCCGTCAGCGTCGGGCCAAGCATATGACAGACGCGCAGCAAGGGCGCCGATGA